>PJUI01000051.1_pt1 | contig 225638 bp, 195 predicted proteins | sample 1512201 | NCBI WGS metagenome assembly PJUI01 (sample SAMN08177670, study PRJNA422409) | Feces metagenome, whole genome shotgun sequencing project. | isolation source: Chicken feces (2) enriched on wood chips | host: Gallus gallus | place: USA: Madison | collected 2015-01-15
CTCTTCCCATTCCGAACAGAGCAGTCAAGCCCGCCAGAGCCGATGGTATTGCCGTAACAGGTGGGAGAGTAGGTCGGTGCCTTTTTTTACACGGAAGCCCTTGCTGGAAACAGTCAAGGGCTTTTTGCGTTTAAATACTTTCGGAGCTATTACTTTAAAATTAATACTTATTCGAGCAACTGTTGTCTTTGAAAATGACGTAATAATGGGTGATGCCATAGTGCTTTGTTCCTGAGTAGTAATATATTTATGATTTTTATTGAGTAACTTTGCAGCGCAATGGGTACATTATTGGACAACGGAATTAAACCGTATAATCATTACGGGGCTTATTTAAAGCAAAAGTATAACGGGCAGAAAGTGTTTAAAGTGATTGTGGATGGTAATTTTACTTGTCCCAATCGTGACGGTAGTAAGGGCTATGGCGGTTGTACTTACTGTAATGTGGATTCTTTTACACCGGATACTGCCCGGAAGATTCCTTCGATACGGGAACAGGTAGAATCGGGTATTGAAAGAGCACGTAATAGCTATGGTGCGGAAAAGTTTATTATTTATTTCCAGCCAAACACAAATACATATGCGCCGACTCATCTACTGAAGATGATGTATGATGAGGCTTTGAGTATCGATCCTGAAAATACCTTAGGTCTTTCTGTTGGTACGCGTCCTGATTGTTTGGATTTTGAAAAAATCGCTTTATTGGAGTCTTATACTGATCGTTATGATGTAGACTTAGAAATGGGAATGGAATCTATCTATAACGATACATTGGAGAGGATTAATAGGGGCTGTTCGCACGATGAGTTTGTTCAGGTAATGGAAATGTTAAAAGATACACCTCTGGAACTTTGTGTGCATACAATCTTTGGTTTTCCATGGGAATCGGAGGAGATGATGTTAAAATATGCAGACGAAATCAACCGGTTTCCACAGATTAAATTTGTAAAATTACACCACCTGCACATTGTGGAGGGGTCCATTATGGGGGTCAAATATAAAAGGGAGCCTTTTGAACTTTTCTCGATGGAAGGTTATACCGAATTCTTAGCCAAATTTATTCCACGATTACGCCCAGATCTGATTATTCAGCGTATCTTCGGGATTGCCGACAAAGAATTGTTAATAGCGCCAAATTGGGGTTTTCCGAAGTCAGGTATTCAAACGTATATAGATAAAGGCTTGGAGGCACGACAGGTCGTGCAAGGAAGTCTTTTTGAATAAAAACGTTTTATATATTGTATTATAGCGTAATAGAGCAATTGATCTATCAGGGTAAAAAACAAATAAGGCTTCTTGAAAAGAAGCCTTATTTGTTTTTTACACGAGGGAAATTATAAGCTAATTTCTCCATGTTATTTAGCCTTCTACAATTGTTTTTAAATCAGCTGGAGAGTAATTAATCGACTTTAATGTTTTATTGTCAGCAGTTCTGAATACTAAAAACTTACCATCAACTTCCTTGTAATAAGATTCTACTCCTTTTAATTTATAGTGCTCCTGTGTTGCGATAGCTTCAGCCTCGTCTTTACAAGCTTTGCTCATATTGGAACGCTGAACCTCGTCAAAAAGTGCTGAAAACTTATCTTTTAGACCAAATTCGAGTACTGCTCCAGCAAGTACATATTGAATGTCACATAGTGCATCAGCAATCTCTACTAGATCCTTATCCTGAATGGCTTCTTCAAGCTCTTTGAGCTCTTCAGCGATTAGCGATACCCGTAGGGCACATCTTTGTTCAGAGGGAATAGTAGGAGCGTCTAAGATCGGATGTTGGAATGTTTTATGGAATTCCGCAACGGATGAAAGTGTTTTCGGATCAGTCATATTCTTTGTTGTTTTATTTGAAAGAGCAAATATAAAAAATAAAGGACGGTTAACTGAATGACCGTCCTTTATTTTTATTTATCTTCTTAAACGATTAAATAAGGTGCTTTAATTGCACGATTTCACGCTCCTCTAGATATCTCCAACGTCCACGTGGAAGATCTTTTTTCGTTAAGTTTGCATAAACTACACGGTCCAATTTAACAACTTCATATCCTAGGGACTCAAAAATACGACGTACGATACGATTTTTTCCTGAGTGGATCTGAATACCAACTTCGCGTTTAGAGCCACCTTGAACATAGCTTAAATCATCTGGTTTGATGACACCATCTTCCAATTCAATACCAAATTGAATTTTGTTAAAATCACCTTGTGTAAGGTTTTTGTTTAGCTCAACATTATAGATCTTGCTGATGCTGTTACGCGGATGAGATAGCTTTTCGGCAAGGCTACCATCGTTCGTCATTAAAAGAAGACCCGTTGTATTTCTGTCAAGACGACCGACAGGGTAAATTCTTTCTTTTGTCGCTTTAGAAACAAGCTCCATTACGGTATGACGTTCTTGAGGATCATCAGTAGTCGTGATGTAATCTTTTGGTTTATTTAACAAAACATACACCATTTTCTCACGTTTCAAACGCTCGTTGTTGTAACGGATTTCATCGGTTGCAGGATCTACCTTCGTTCCCAATTCAGTAACAGGTTCTCCATTTACCCAAATGACACCGGCAGTGATAAGCTCATCAGCTTTACGTCTTGAACAAATACCTGCATTGGCGATATAGCGATTTAAACGAACTAAGCCGTCATCTTCTGCATCCTCTGCTTTTTTCTTAGGACGTTTAATATATTGTTTGTCACCAAAGTTTTTGTTGTCGTCAAATTTTCGACCTCTTTCACCGTCAAATTTTCTGTCGGAACGCTTGAAATTGTCTCTTTTTTCGAAAGGACGGTCAGATCTGTCAAAAGATCTTGAAGAATCGTTTCTGTCAGAAAGTTTGAAATTGTCTCTTTTTTCGAAAGGACGGTCAGATCTGTCAAAAGATCTTGAAGAGTCGTTTCTGTCGGAACGTTTGAAGTTGTCTCTTTTTTCAAAAGGACGGTCAGATCTGTCAAAAGATCTTGAAGAATCGTTTCTGTCGGAACGTTTGAAGTTGTCTCTTTTTTCAAAAGTACGGTCAGATCTGTCAAAAGATCTTGAAGAATCGTTTCTGTCGGAACGTTTGAAATTGTCTCTTTTATCGAAAGAACGCTCTGATCTATCAAAAGATCTTGAGGAATCATTTCTGTCTGAACGTTTGAAGTTATCTTTTTTGTCGAAAGAACGTTCTGATCTATCAAATTTATTAAAGGAATCTTTTTTGTCAAAAGATCTTGAAGAATCATTTTTGTCAAATGAGCGACCTCCTCTGCTAAAGGATTTTTCTGAATTATCTTTTGAACGGAAGGAATTGTTATCTCCTCGGAAGGAAGGTTTGTCTGAGAATTTTTTAGATCCGAATGATCTGTTCTCACGATTATCATCTTTTCTGAAAGAGCCTCTTTCAGATTGGTCATTCGACCCATATGATTTTTTTCCGAAACTATTGTTCTTATCGCCTCTAGATTTGAAGCTGTCTGAGTTGCCTCGTGACTTTCTGGAGTTGTCATCACGACTGTTCCTTTTATTGCTGAATGGCATTGTGTTTTGCTAAAATGTGAACCACAAAGTTAGGTATAATTTTGGGTTTTGCGAAAAAATCCTTATCTTTTTGTCTTTTCTTGAATTTACTGCGTTTTTACGCTGAAAAAGCCGCTTTAAGTTGTCTAGAATGTAACTATTTGTTTTTTAAATAAATAGTGTTTATCTTTGTACCCTTGAATTTGAACCAAGCTATTTTTTGATCGATTTGAGTCGTGGATAGGGTAGCATTAAGGGAGTGAATGATAAGAAAGAAAGTTTTATGTAGTAGTTTGATTTTGTTTGCTTTATTGCTGTCAAAATTATACTCAACCCCACACAACAACGCTTCAAGCGGCGATAAGATCGTTGGACCGAAGCTCGTCGTAGTTCCAACTCATCATGGAGACGACGAAGAAAAAAAAGAAAAAAGCAATTCGTTTGAATCTTATATGAATTCATTGACATTTGCCGAAGATTCATTACCGATGGATCGTCCGCTAGTGGAAAGTAAATTGCGCAAATTTTTCAGTCGATTCTCGTTTAAAAAAACAGGATCATACGATATGCACAAAAAGGCAGAGACCTATTTGCCGATGATTGCAAAGATTCTTAAATCACATGGTATTCCAGAAGACTTCAAGTACATTCCATTGGTGGAAAGCGGCCTTAGTAAAGCTGTTGTTTCATCTAAGGGAGCTGGTGGCTATTGGCAATTTATGCCTGCAACAGCGCGTTTGTATGGGTTGAAAGTCAATAGTACGGTAGATGACCGGAAAGATCTTGTCAAATCTACGCATGCAGCTGCCAGATATCTCAAATACCTGTATGGTCAATTCGGGAATTGGACATTAGTTGCTGCAGCATATAATGTCGGTGACGGAAGTCTGAGAGGTTCCATAAGAAGACAGAAAAAAGACGATTATTTTGCATTGAAATTGAATAATGAAACGGGTTCGTATGTCTACAAACTTGTTTCAATGAAGGAAATTATCGAACATCCACAGAAGCATGGCTATTCGCGTTATGCAAACAAAGAAAGTGAGACGTTGGATAAAGAACCTAACATGCTGTAAAATGGTGTACTTCACAGTAAAAAGGGCTTTCCATAGTGGAAAGCCCTTTTTACTGTGCTGCCTTTAATCAGTCCTGTAACATAGGCTATATTTTTACCTCAGATCGACGATGTCAAATCCTTTGTAATTGTTCTTGTTGAAAGTGAATAGATTGGCTGAAAGGGCTTTGTTGCCTTCCTGCGAACCTAGCGTGTAGGTGTAACGATTACCACTTTTGTCAAATATTGTGGTGTCATAAATCAAATTGCTTGCTTTGTTGATGCGCAGCTTGATCTTTGAATAGTTTTTTTTGCTATCAAGTGGACTTAATTCAACAACGCTTAGCGCAAGCCCTTTAACCTTCTCCGTATTAGCTGTGGCATATTTAAAACCAGAGGTATAGAAGCTGAATATGTTTGTTGGATTGATCTCGTTGGTTGAATTGCTTGCTTCTGAGATTTCAACTTCCTTTTCGGCTTTCATGATATTCCACTGTGTCTTGGAATCTGATATCAATACCTGATTTTTGGTATTGACCTGGTACTTGTTGTTACTCTTGTCCAGGTATATTGTTCCGGCGTCAGTATGCGAGCCACCATTAGCTTGTTTAATATCTAATGAGAAATTGGCTTGTATTGTTTTGTATGCATTGTACTTTTGGCTTACTTTCGTCAGTAGTGCTTTGGCAGCGGCATCATTTTGTGCATAACTGTTTTGGCTGTATGCCATGATTAGCAAACCTACAATAAACCATACTTGTTTTTTCATCTTAGTTGTCCTTTCTTAACGTCTCCAAAAATTGTTCTAATGAATATTCATCTGGATAAAGCACCTCGCGTGCCTTACTTCCTTCAAATGGACCTACAATTCCTGCAGCTTCCAATTGATCGATGATTCGTCCTGCTCTGTTATAACCCAATTTTAATTTACGTTGGATTAAGGAAGTAGAGCCTTGCTGATGCATGACAATCAATCGGGCAGCTTCTTCGAACAACTGATCGCGGTCTTTGGGATCAAAATCTACACTACCAGAACCATCTCCGTTTTCGTCTACGTATTCCGGAAGCATAAATGCCGAAGGATAACCTCTTTGTGCCCCGATGTAATCGGAAATTTGTTCAACTTCTGGTGTATCCACAAACGCACATTGAATACGTATCAAATCACTTCCAGTTGCTAGAAGCATGTCACCACGACCGATTAACTGATCTGCACCGCCTGTATCTAGAATAGTCCGTGAATCGACTTTCGATAATACACGGAATGCCAGACGTGCAGGGAAGTTGGCCTTGATTGTACCGGTAATGATATTGACGGAAGGACGTTGTGTCGCGATAACCAAGTGTATACCTACAGCACGAGCCAATTGGGCTAAACGTGCAATTGGTGTTTCGACCTCTTTTCCTGCTGTCATCATCAAGTCGGCAAACTCATCAACAATAAGAACGATATATGGTAAGAATCGATGACCCTCCTCAGGGTTTAATCTGCGGTTGATAAATTTTGCATTATATTCCTTTAAATTCCGTACTTGCGCATTTTTTAACAAATCATAACGTTGATCCATTTCTATACACAGGGAATTTAAGGTGTTGATAACCTTCTTCGTATCGGTGATGATTGCATCTCCGTCGTCAGGCAATTTTGCGAGGAAGTGGCGCTCTACTTTTTTGAATAGAGAAAGTTCCACCTTCTTAGGGTCAACAAGGACAAATTTTAGTTCGGCCGGATGTTTTTTATACAGTAAGGAGGTCAGAATCGCGTTAATACCTACTGATTTACCTTGCCCGGTAGCCCCCGCAACTAGAAGATGGGGCATTTTAGCTAAATCGGCAATATACACTTCATTGGAAATCGTTTTACCTAAAGCGATCGGAAGATCCATGTCTGTTTTCTGGAACTTCTCCGTAGCAAGTACCGATCGCATGGATACCATTTCCGGATTGGAGTTTGGTACCTCAATACCAATGGTTCCCTTTCCAGGCATAGGTGCAATAATCCGTATACCCAATGCCGCAAGACTTAAAGCAATGTCATCTTCCAGATTTTTGATTTTTGAAATCCGTACTCCTGGTTTTGGTATAATTTCATACAAAGTTACCGTTGGACCTATCGTTGCTTTGATGCTTTCGATCTCGATGCTATAGTTCCTCAGCGTATCAACAATCTTGTTTTTGTTCGCTTCGAGTTCCTGTTGATTAATCGTTATTTTACCTCCACCATAGTCTCTAAGTAAATCTAATGCAGGGTGTTGATAGCCAGAAAGGTCTAATTTGGGATCATACTGGCCAAATTGGGCCACAAGATCACTGGCGGTAATTTCTTTTTCCTCTTTAATATCTTCCACGACAAGGCCTGGAACCACATCATGTTCAATTGGCGGTTCCGGTTCTTGTTGGGGCGGAGTTACCACGACCGGTGGCTGATATTCGCGAATTAGTGGTAAGTCTTCGTCTTCAAAGTCTTCATTCGGCTGATCAATTGTAAAACTGATTGAAGGTGTATTGTCGGTTCTTTCCATGGGACTGTCATCAAAGGAAAGCACGACTTTGTCTTTCGGATCAATTTGTACTTCAGGTACCGGATGATGTGTGAACGCAGGACGTTGAAGTTCTTCCTGTAAATCTTTTTCACGAGCGGATTGAAATCGCTCATTGATTGATGTTGGTCGTTGAATGGACTCCCTAACAGATTGGATAGAATCATCTTCAATATGAATTTTGTTTCTGAGATGATTTGGAGCGTATTCATCTTCATCCTCTTCATCCATATCTTCGGAGAACGACTTGGATTTTCTGTTACTGAAGAGGACAAATTTAAAATCGAGGTTGTAGAGTAAAATTAATGTAGTTAGGTAAGCAAAAGCCAATATACAGCCAACGCCGACAATGCCAACTTGTGCCTCTAATAATTTATTGGTCCAAAAGCCAAATTTTCCTTCAAGCATATGCGGAGTATCGGCCATGAATCCATGTAGGAAACCTAAGGTTACGGAAATAAAAACGATAGCAACAAAAGAATAAACGACTGTACGGTATAATGGTAGCAAAGACTTTTTGAATAGCAAACGATACCCTAAAATGAATAGAACCGGAATAAAAAGAAAAGACGCAACACCAAACCATTCATACATAAATTGATTGGCAAGCAGTGCGCCAAATTTCCCTAATTTATTATCGACAACAGGGAGATCGACAGCTTCATCATGAATTTCCTCAGCAGATCTGAATAATGTCGACCAACCGCCATTGGTCTTTGCAATATAGCTTTGGTCGTCTTCCCACGTGAATAAGTAGGAGACGAAAGCTGTCGCAAATGCCAATGAAAGTAAGATCAATAAAATCCCTAATATCTTGACAGCCTTTTGCTGTGCATCAGAATAATCTCTTGGTACACTGTTTTTTTGACTTTTATCCTTTTTAAATGTTGTCGATTCCTTTTGAGGGGCACGTTTGCCGGAAACTGAATTCCCTGTCTGCCTAAATGTATTTCCTTTATTTGACATTGAAAAGCTCACAATTATACTGCTTACAAACTTAGTTATTTTGATAGTATTTTAAAGATGCTGATAGCCTATTATTTTAAGTTTGTTTTTTTTATGAATGAATAAATTTAGATGTAGCTAAAAAGCTTGATAGGTATAATGACTAGCAAATACTATGCCCTGCAAATAGGTTTGATCAAAGAATGTGGATATCTGTAGCGATTGTTGCTGTTTTGGTGTATTCTTTGGAGTTGCTGCAAAATATGTAGTTTTACGAATAAAAATAAGAGATAGGATGAACAAGTTTGAAATACGAAAAGCGACATTAGCTGATAAAGGACGGATTTGGGAAATTATACAACAAGCAATTGCCCTCAGGAAAGAACAAGGTAGCCGACAATGGCAAGATGGTTATCCGAATGAAGATGTCGTTCAATCGGATATTGATAAAGGGTATGGACATGTCGTTGAAGTGGAGAACAGGATTGTAGGTTATGTAGCTATTATTTTTGATGTCGAACCAGCTTATAATGATATTGACGGAAAATGGTTAAGTGATGGTCAATATGTAGGTATACATAGACTGGCTTCCGCTCAGGATCCGCATGTTAAAGGTGTGGGCACAGGCATTATGCAGGGGGTGGAGAAAATTGCGGTTGATCATGGTGTCTATAGTATTAAGGTAGATACTAATTTTGATAACGGCGGGATGCTGCATGTATTCGACAAATTGGGGTATCAGTATTGCGGCGAGGTACATTTTAGAGGAGCGTCGAGGAAGGCATTTGAAAAATTATTGAACTGATCAATGGCTGCCGCTGTTGAAGAATGGCAGCTGGCTGCATAAAAAAGTCCCTTTTGATTTGTTCAAAAGGGACTTTTTTATGTTTATGGATTATGAAATCAGGATACTGCTGATCATTAATCTGCGATAATCAAGTAATAATTCTTTTTACCACGTTGTGCAACAATATATTTATTGTTTACAAGGTGATTCTCCGTAATCGACTCTTCAATATCAGTAGCTTTTTCTCGGTTGATCGAAACACCGCCGCCCTGAAGCATCTTACGAGCTTCACCTTTGGATGGGAATACCTGGGTCTGAACAGCAAGTAAATCAAGGATATTGATACCAGCCGCCAGTTCAGTCTTAGCGATCTGAAACTGCGGAATGCCTTCAAATACTTCTAAAACAGCATCATGATCTAGGTTGTTCAAGAACTCTAAAGAACCGTTACCAAAAAGAAATTCAGAAGTTTTGATGGCAGTTTCGTACGCTTCCTCGGAGTGTGTACGAATGGTGATATCTTTTGCCAGTGCTTTTTGAACTAAACGTAAGTGCGGTGCTGCATCATGTTCTGCAATGATGGACTCGATTTCGTCCTGAGGCTTTAGCGTAAAGATTTTGATCCAGTTTTTCGCATCATCATCTGAGGTATTCAACCAAAATTGGTAGTATTTATAGGGCGAGGTTTTCTTTGGATCCAACCATACCGCTCCTGATTCTGTCTTTCCAAATTTTTGACCATCAGCTTTCTTGATCAATTGTGTGGTGATCGCATAGGCTGTTCCCTGATCCTGACGACGGATCATTTCGCTACCTGTTACAATGTTACCCCATTGATCGGAGCCACCCATTTGAACTTTACAGTTGTGGTGTTTCCAAAGGTAGTAGAAGTCATACCCTTGAATCAATTGATAAGTAAATTCAGTAAAAGAAAGGCCATTGTCACCTTCCAGACGTTTTTTTACAGAATCTTTTGCCATCATATAGTTTACGGTAATCATCTTACCGATATCACGAATAAAATCCAAAAATTTAAAATCTTTGAACCAATCGTAATTATTAACCATTTGGGCGTCATTTTCACCTTCTCCAAATTCAAGAAATTTGCCTAACTGTTTTTTCAGACAAGCTACATTATGCTGTAATGTAGCTTCGTCCAACAGGTTACGCTCTGCAGATTTGAAAGAAGGGTCTCCGATCATTCCTGTTGCTCCTCCAACCAGGGCAACTGGTTTGTGGCCTGCATTTTGGAAGTGGATCAAAGTCATGATTTGCGTCAAGTGTCCTACGTGTAGAGAGTCGCCTGTGGGATCAAAGCCGATATAACCAGCGACTTTTTCTTTATTCAGTAAGTCTTCTGTGCCTGGCATAATATCTTGCAACATGCCTCTCCAACGTAATTCTTCTACAAAGCTCATTGTTAAATGGATTTAATTTTTTAATTTACAAGATGCAAAGATAGGAGATTAAGCGTATATTGAGCGAATAATTCCGTATAAAAGCACACGCTAATAAGCTGGTATGAATTTTTTATCACATTTTTATTTTGAGCGGTTTGCAACTAATCCCGAACGTATTGTGGGTGGATTGTTACCCGATCTATTAAAAAATGCGGATAAATCCTTTATGCTAAAACCACGTCAGTATGAAGATGAGCTCTTGGACAATCCTTTACTGGAACAATTGTATATAGGTTGGAATCGTCATATCGAGGTCGATCGCCTGTTTCACAATTCATCTTATTTTTTTCATCATACACATCAGCTGAAACTAAAAATCCAGTCCAGTTTAGCGGGACTGCCTATCCGGCCGTCTTTTATGGCCCATATTGCGTTGGAGCTATTGCTGGATCATATCCTAACACAAAATAAAGCGGTTTCCATCGATAAATTCTATGCTGCGCTCGTGCAGGTCAATGAAGATGCTATTCGAAAGTTTTTGAAAATTAATCAATTGAATGATATACCTAAATTTGAAAAGTTCTATCATCAGTTTATTGAGTGGAAGTATATTTATGATTATGCACAGGTGGAAAAAATTGCAGGGGCACTTTTCAATATCTGTAAGCGATTGTGGCAATTTGAAGTTTCAGTGGAGCAAAGACAGCTTCTGACAGCACAGTTGATTTCCTATCTGCATACAGAGATGGCCGATTATCAAGAAATTTACCAGTATATTCAATATGAGTTGGTGGACTTTAATTAGTCGATCAGAAAATACCAATAGTATAAGACCTTGAAAATATTTATTTTCGCATAATTTTAAGTATCAAAAACTAAATTTACATGTCACATAGACTTTTTCGGAAGAAAAGTGTTGATCAGATTCTGCATGACACTCAAAAAGAGGGGGGGACTGGCCTTGCAAAGGTATTGGGGGTAACAGATCTGGTTTCGTTGGGTATCGCCGCTATTGTAGGGGCTGGAATCTTTAGCACAATTGGATTGGCGAGTTATGAAGGTGGGCCAGCAGTGTCACTTCTTTTCGTGTTTACGGCTTTTGCCTGTGTTTTTACGGCATTGGCCTATGCCCAATTTGCCAGTACAGTTCCTGTTTCGGGATCGGCGTATACGTATGCTTATGTGGCTTTTGGTGAGCTTTTTGCTTGGATAATAGGTTGGGCATTGGTCCTAGAGTATGCTGTTTCCAATACCGTTATAGCCATTTCCTGGTCGCAATATTTTGTTTCCATGCTGGAAGGCTTTGGTCTTCACATACCGGCTTGGTTATCCATGGCGCCAGGCTATGCTTATGATGCCGTAGACAAGATGAACCAACATGGTGCGGCTGCCCTGACTGCAATCGACCAGCACGGTCTGGATGCTTTTAATAGTGCGCCTCGAATTGGTGGGCTGCCTATTATTTTCGATTTACCGGCAGGTGTCATTACATTTTTGGTCACTTGGTTGGTTTATATCGGAATCAAAGAGTCCCAGAAAGCGAGCATGGTCATGGTGATGATCAAGGTAGCGATTATCCTAGCTGTAATTTTTGGGGGTATATTTTTCATTAAACCCGAAAATTGGACACCTTTTGCACCGAATGGCCTCAAAGGTGTACTCGGCAGTGTAGCTGCAGTTTTCTTTGCTTTTATTGGCTTTGATTCGATCTCCACAACCGCGGAAGAGTGTAAAAACCCACAGCGCGACCTACCTAAGGCGATGATCTATTGTCTATTGATCTGCACTGTATTGTATGTTGCCATTACCTTAGTACTGACAGGTATGGTCAACTACACCGAATTAAATGTGAAGGATCCACTTGCTTTTGTGTTTAAATATGTGGGCTTTGACCATATGGCTGGAATTATATCCGTGACCTCTGTAATTGCGATTACAAGTGCCTTGTTGGTCTATCAATTGGCGCAACCAAGAATTTGGATGACGATGAGTCGGGATGGTTTGTTGTGGAAGAAATTTGCGACCATTCACCCAAAATATAAAACACCTTCGTTTGCAACGATTGTAACGGGTTTGGTGGTTGCTATCCCTTCTTTATTTTTAAAAATGGACTTCTTTGTTGATCTAACGAGCGTCGGTACCTTTTTTGCCTTCATCCTTGTTTGTGCCGGTGTATTGTATATGGATTATTCAGGCTTATCTGCAAAATCCAAATTTAAAGTTCCTTACATCAATGGTAAGTATTTAGTTGGTGCTGGGTTGCTGATCGCTATTGTGTTCATTTTTATCTATGCACAAGAGACGATACAGGAGTGGAAATCGCTTTCCATCCTTGAAATTATAGAACATAAAATGTTGGTCATTATATTTTGGTTAACTTGGCTTGGACTGGGTATTTATAGCTTTAAAATGAACTTTTCCTTATTGCCTGTCATAGGTATCCTGATCAATTTGTATTTGATGACGGAATTGGGTGCAAGTAACTGGATAATATTTGTAATCTGGCTGGTGATTGGATTGGCTGTGTATTTTATGTATGGCTATAAACATTCAAAGTTAAATAAACAGGCGCAAGTATAGTATAAATAAGCGTCGCAAAACAATGGATCAAAGAAACGGAGCTATCTTTTAATCAGATAGCTCCGTTTCTTTGAATATCATGGACTTATTAGAATCTCCATAAAAGGATCCGGCTTACCTTATTTCCTTGTTCCATGCGGATCACTTCGGTCTCTTTTACATTTATTTTCTTTAGTTTGTGTTGCAGAAAACGAATATCTTCACGATGGGCAACTAATGTAGTGAACCATTTTACCTGATCTTTGTGAAATTGGCTTTCAAAGATCATGCGTGATAAGAAAGCTTTTTCACCACCATCGCACCACAACTCGCTTCCCTGCCCAGAAAATGCCTGTGTGACAGGTTTTTCATCTATCTTAGCGTCTTTAATGCCTGTAGTTTTGCGGATGGACTGCTGTAAAGCTTCGGTTTGAGAGCTAAAAAATGGTGGATTACAGATCACCACGTCATATTTCTCACCAGGAAGAATAATATCTTTAAATATGGCTTTCGGATTATTTTGGAGACGGATTTGTATGCTCTTTTTTAAGCTCATATTTGTCCGTGTAATCTCGATCGCATTTTTGTATGCGCTCTTGATAATTTCAGATCCTACAAAGCTCCATCCATATTCCTGATGTCCGATGATGGGGTAAATACAATTTGCACCAACGCCGATATCTAGGACGTGTATATTTCCACCTTTTGGAATTTCGCCATTATTGTCCCGAGCAAGGACATCGGCGATATAATGAATATAATCTGCACGGCCCGGAATAGGAGGACAAAGATTCTCTTTTGGGATATCCCAATGTTGAATATGGTAATATTTTTTTAGAAGAGCTTTGTTTAATGTTTTTACAGCATCTGGATTATTAAAGTCGATGGATTTTACTTTATACGCATTTTCTATAACAAAATCCTTGAGTGAAGGTTCGACTTTACTTAGTTCTTCAAAATTGTAGTTATCGAGATGTCTATTTCTAGGGTGTAATTTCTTTTTTGGATTAGCGTCTGCCATGATGTATTATTTGCAACAAAAGTAATGCAATTCTATCGAATAAAAAAGGTGATGCTAAAGCATCACCTTGAGGAATATAAATCTTTTGAAGGGTATTAATCTTTACGTATGAGATGGACTTCTGAAGTCTGAGGGAAATTGAGTGGTACGCGCTCAATTGTAACAAAGCTAGAATCTAAACCGAAACCTTTTTCTTCGGATAAACTCATTTTTTTGAGGTAGCCATAGATGTCCATAATAACCTTCTCTATCCATGTCATCTGATTGGTTTTGGAGAGTACTTTTTCCAAAACAACAAATTTAAAGTCCCCGGGGATGTTATGTTTACGTAAGGTGTCGTATTGGCTGGTAATGTCAATCTCACCTTTTTTAACCATTTCTTCCACCACTTTTCTGAATAGAAGACTGATGCGTTGTTCTTCTCTAAAACCAAGTTTAAAATCAATCCGTATTAATTTGCCGGGAATTAACTGATCGATAGAATACTCTTTTGTATGTGGATGATCCATTACGTCAACGTGGACCAGCCAATACACATCCGCACGCTTGGGTTTTTTATTAATAATAGAATAAATAATTTTAGCTTCAATTTCAGATTTGAAATTTGCACTTGTCAAATACACTAAATGTGAAGCGTAGGGCGGAACAGATTTGTCCTCGCTTAATTCGGAAATAATAGGATAATATTTGTTGATATTAATAAAATTGACGAAACGATTTTTAATTTTTCGTGCGGTATACCAACAATACATTGTTCCGAATAGGGCTGTAGCAAGTAAAAGGGTCAACCAGCCACCATGGGCTATTTTTACGCCATTACCTACTAAGAAAGTTAATTCAATAACGAAATAGGCAATCAAAAATATAGTAATAAGCATACGATTAACTTTTTTCATAGCGAGGAAGTATCCCATTAGAATGGTTGTCATCAGTACCGTTAAATTGATCGCAAGACCATAGGCTGCATCCATTCGGCTTGATTCCTCAAAAACCCAGATAACAATCATACAGCCCACCCATAGAATTAGATTTATCGAGGGGACATACAATTGCCCTTTATGTTCGCTTGGGTAGCGGATCGCGACCTTAGGCCAGATGTTTAAACGTACTGCTTCCGAAATCAGGGTATAAGATCCGGATATCATGGCTTGACTGGCAATAACAGCGGCAATTGTCGCAATAGCGATACCATATCCAATAAACCAATCTGGCATAATTGAATAGAATGGATTTGCGCCACCTAAGACACGTCCTTCCTGCGTTAATAACCAAGCGCCTTGTCCAAAATAATTCAGTATAAGTGTGATTTTTACGTAGATCCAGCTGATACGGATATTGTTTTTACCACAGTGCCCCATATCCGAATACAGTGCTTCGGCACCTGTCGTACATAGAAACACGGCTCCGATTAATAGTAATGAGTGTGGGTAGGTAATTAAAATATGGAAGGCATAGTAGGGGTTAATTGCTTTCATCACTTCCGGTGCAAGGTGAAGATGGGACAAACCGATAACACCAATGATCGAAAACCAGATGGTCATCAACGGACCAAAAACCTTTCCTACAACAGATGTCCCAAATCGTTGAATAATAAACAATAAAGATATTATTGTAACAACAATAGGAACCGTTGGTAATCCAGGGAATTTGATATCCAGACCTTCGATAGCCGAGGATATGGTGATAGCCGGAGTGATCATTCCATCAGCTAATAAGGTCGCAGCGCCTATCATCGCTGGGAAAATCAACCAGGGAGCACGTTTGCGCACCAATGAATAAAGAGATAGGATACCGCCCTCACCTTTATTGTCTGCTCGGAGTGTGATCCAAACATATTTTACTGTTGTTTGGAGTGTGAGCGTCCAGAAAACGCAGGATAGTCCGCCCAAGACCAAGTCTTTTTGAATGGCTCCTTGTCCCATGATTGCTTTGAAAACATATAATGGAGATGTTCCTATATCTCCAAAAACGATTCCTAAACTGATCAATAATCCGGCGAAACTCACCTTATTGATGCTGTTGTGATGACTGTTGTCTGCCATTTATCAATTATTTTATTTCAAAATATACTGCAAAAATATACTTTTTGCCTGTACTTTAAGTAGGTACATTTCCTGCGCCAAATTTTAGCATTTCATTTGACATGCGCAATAGCTGTTAAAATTTGTTAAAAGAAACTTGGAAAGGTTCTATTTGCTGAAAAACTTTTAAACAAAATACTAACTTTGTTGTTGATAATTCAAATAGTTAGCGTTATATTTGATTAAACCGTAACCATTATTTGAAGTCTAATTTAACACTATGGGGAGAAATCTACTTAAAGCAGCTTGTTTAACACTTTTATCCGCACTGACATTGTGCAGCGGGATAGTTCGTGTGTATGCAAAGTCTCCTTATGACCATACTTTTTCGCAACAAATTTGGGACGGTAATGAGGCATTTGGAGAAGATCACAACATCAAGGATACCGAGAAACTTATCAATAATGTTAAGGTATTTTATAATCCTATTGCCGAGCAAATAAATCTTTCTTTTAAATTGGCAAAGTCTTCGAGTGTGTCTATTAAGGTAATGGATGCGCTGGGCAATGAGATTCTCCAATTGATGAATGGTAACCTGGATTCGGGAATTCAAAATCTTTCCTTTGAGCATGGCGGAAAGCTGACTACTGGTTTTTACTTCGTAAGAGTAGTCGCTGGTTCGGAGACAGTAGTGAAAAGATTTTCTGTCCGATAAGCCGATAATTTAGAACACAAATTATTAATTAGATAAAATAGCAAAGGGGGAATCAGATGATTCCCCTTTGCTATTTTATCTAAAGTCTCTTTGCCGAATTTTAATCTTGTTTTTCTTCGACCCACAGTCCATCATCTTTAATGATTTTGATCAATTCGTCCAATGCATGTGCGGAACTTACATTTTTCTTAACGACCTGCTGACCTCTATATAAAGTAACTTTATCCGGTCCTGCGCCAACATAGCCATAGTCTGCGTCTGCCATTTCCCCGGGACCATTCACAATACAGCCCATGATACCAATTTTTAATCCTTTTAGATGGTTGGTGCGGCTTCGAATCATTTGTGTAGTCTCTTGGAGATCAAATAATGTTCTACCACAGCTTGGACAGGAAATATATTCTGTTTTCGATATTCTGGATCGTGTTGCCTGTAAAATTCCGAAGGAAAGTGAAGCTATATTTTCTAAGGGGGTCGCCGGAGAGTCTAGCCAGATTCCCGAACCTAAACCATCAATCAATAGTGCGCCTAGATCTGTCGAAGCGTAAAGCTGTATTTTTGAAATAGGCTCTTCCGGATTCATAAATTCACCAAGAGGTCCCGAAAAATCTTCTTTTTGATAGGAACGTTTAATGATGACTGGATTGTCGATACCTATCTCCTGCAGGTTTCGGAAAAACTGCCTTTGATCTGCCATACCGTGTAGGTAGTTGGTTTCAAGGATAAATACGATTGTTTTGTCGAGTTGTAGGGATTCAAATACCGCAGAAGTTAAATCTGAATTACAGATCCTGACCATATTCAGGACCTTATCCTTGTGGTCGGCCTTCACAAATTCTTCCAGCGTAAAGAGTGGATGAATATTGGTTTTATCAGAAAGCTTAGACCAAGTACTGTAGTTGTAGACTTGCTTCAGGTTTGCTGGCATCGTAAAGGAAGGCAAGCTGTCCGCAAGATAAACAAAGTCCACGGATTGCTCACCCATATGATATTTATCTAATAGTATATCGTAGCGATAACCTACTTTCGCAAGAATCTGGGCGTCTTTTAAATTTTCTTTGGAAATATCCACTACAATTCTAGGGACCAACGAGCCACCGATAAAGGTGTTTACTTCCTGACTGATATAGGGAGTGAGCGCTGTTTCTGGAGATAGTTGAATGATATCTTCTTTCGATCGGCTTTCTAAGTCTTTCTTTCTTTTAGTATAACGATTGACGAGTGCTATAGCGACTGGGGCTTCGCGTTCAGGTTCCTCGGTTAAAGATACCCGCACGGTATCTCCAAGTCCATCTTCCAATAGTGTTCCGATACCAACAGCAGATTTGACACGTCCGTCTTCACCGTCTCCCGCCTCTGTTACACCAAGATGTAATGGATAGTTCATGTTTTCAGAAACCATTTTTTCAACCAAAAGACGATAGGCTTTGACCATGACCTGAGGGTTGGATGATTTCATAGAAATACAGAGGTTGTAGAAATTCAGGTCTTCGCACATGCGGATAAATTCCATGGCAGATTCGACCATTCCTTCGGGGGTATCTCCGTAATGGCTCATGATCCTGTCGGATAGTGAACCATGGTTGGTGCCGATTCGCATGGCGGTACCGTTTTCCTTACAGATATTTACAAGTGGCGTAAATTTTTGGTATATGCGTTCTAACTCAAGTTGATATGCTTCGTCAGTGTAGGATAACTGATCGAATTTCTTCTTGTCTGCATAATTGCCGGGATTGACCCTTACTTTCTCGACAATGCGCGCGGCTACCTCTGCCGCATTTGGTGTAAAATGAATATCCGCAACTAAAGGTACTTTATATCCTCTTCTACGAAGTTCATTTTTTATGTTTGCTAAATTTTGCGCTTCTTTTATACTTGGAGCGGTAATACGAACGTATTCACAACCCGCTTCAACCATTCGAATGGTCTGTTCAACTGACCCAATCGTATCCATTGTATCTACAGTAGTCATACTTTGAATACGAATGGGATTATCGCCACCCATGGGAATATCACCAATTTGAATTTCCCTTGTTTTCCATCTCGAATAATCTACCTTAGAATTACAATAGATTCCAGGTAATGTCAACATCTTACTTGTGTCCATATCTAACACAAAGTTAGCTTTTCTTGACTAAAAATCAGGTGTTAATTAATATCTTCTGATTTTTATTGATGCGATTCCACCATTGATGTCGAAATCGAATTTTTGCGCTGCAGAATCATAATTTGTAGATTTTACTTCGCCTTCGCTTTTCAGGAAATCACCTTCATAATCTGTCGATGACAATGCATTGTCACTTGTAATGCGACAAGCTGCATTTTTGGGAATTAAAATTTCGATAGAGGAAGCTCCTGCGTCCATAGAAATTTTAGTCATGGCTTGCGGCTGGCCTAATTTTAGTTTTAAACTTGTCGCGCCTGCATCAATATCCAACGTTTCGATTTTGTAAGGTGAGAGATCCAAATTCGCGTCGATAGCACCGACGTCGAAATTTAAATTCCAGCGTATATTTGGATTTAAAGCGATGTAAGTGTTGTTATTTTTGCTGTTAAAATCCTTGTTTTTGAATTTCCCTTTCAGGTTGATATCTACCTTGTCCGCCGACTCATCGTGCACGGTAACGCCCAATAGGTATTCCTTAGAGGTGTTAAAGGCCGTGAAGATTTCTGATGTCGTGCTGCTGTCATTTCGTAATGAGGTGGCTCCTAAATCCAGGTTTAAAGTCGCGCTATGGATTTTATCGTTTAGCGGTACCGTGAGTTTTTCTGTTGAATAGTTTGTTTTGTCATTGGGGTCGTCAATATTGATATTGACTCCTTTGTTTTTTAAGAGCTGTGTTAGCAGTGGTTCCTTTGGTGTCGACAATCCTATGTACGTAAGAAAACCTAAAATCACTACGGTAGAACCGATGGCGACGAACTGACCGATCTGCTGATCTTTCGGAACCAGCATACGTATTCCAGCAAGGACAATAAATAAAGGCCAGTATCTAAAAATACCTACCCAGTTAAACGAGATTGTATTGAGCTGTGATAATAATAAGACAACTCCTATAAAGAGAATGGTGATACCAGTTGTTATTCTTCGTGTATTCATAACTAATTCCGTTTGTTAATATATCCCAAAAGTAAGTCGCTTTGGTAGATACCGTATGAATGTTTAGGCTATTATACATAAAAAATCGGTAAATGTGACTAATTGGTCGGTAAGTAATTTCGTTTTTCGTTTACTTTTTGGCTTTTCGCTTGTTTATATATTTAACGGAATTAATTACCTTTAATGGATAGATTGGGATAATTACAGTCTATATTTGGCATAATTCATTGAAATTAAATAGATAATATGATCTTTCATCACATTGGTGCATATCTCATACTCCTGAAATCAGTTTTTAAAAGACCGGAGAAAGGTCGGATTTATTGGAAAGAAACCGTATTGGCAATGACTGATATTGGTATAGGCTCTCTGGGGCTTATTGTTATTATTTCCACATTTATTGGAGCGGTTATGACTATGCAAATTGCCTTTCAAATGGTTTCGGACTTGATTCCAAATTCTATTATAGGTTCGATCAATAGGGATTCGAATATTTTGGAATTGGGGCCGACGATTTCGGGATTGGTATTGATGGGGAAAATTGGTTCATCCATATCTTCTCAGATCGGTTCCATGCGTGTTACAGAGCAGATTGATGCATTGGAGATTATGGGGATCAATGCTCCCGGTTATTTGATATTGCCTAAAATATTAGCGGGCATTACCATGATTCCGATGTTGGTAATTATTGCCATCGTGTGCGCCTTAGTGGGCGGTTTGTTAGGTGGATCCCTTTCGGGCGCTGTGACACAGGCAGATTATATTTTAGGAATTCAAGATGGCTTCAACGGCTTCACTGTGACCGTTGCCCTTGTTAAAGCTGTCGTGTTTGGGTTTATTATTACCTCGATATCAGCTTATAAAGGGTATAATGTGAAGGGCGGAGCGTTGGAAGTTGGGCAAGCTAGTACGGAAGCAGTTGTCGTTGGCTGTATAACCATTCTTGCTGCGGACTATGTGATAACGGCATTAATGCTTTAAAAAGATTTTATGATTCAAATCGAAGATATTAACAAGTCATTTGGTGACAACCATGTTCTGAAGGGTATCAGTGCAAATTTCGAACCCGGAAAGGTGAGTCTGATTATTGGAGGGTCGGGTTCGGGAAAGAGTACCTTGTTGAAGTGTGTCGTGGGTTTACATCAGCCGGAGAAAGGTAAAGTAATTTTCGATGGAAAAGATTTCACACGGATGAATTTTGAAGAGCGTGTTCCTATTCGAAAAGAAATAGGTATGCTTTTTCAAAATTCAGCGCTGTTTGATTCGATGACGGTTGAACAAAATATCATGTTTTCGTTGGACATGTTTACGGATATGTCCAAGGCGGAGAAATTAGACCGGGCAAATCATTGTCTGGAACAGGTCAATCTGGAGGGAAGAAATAAATTGTTCCCTGCGGAGCTTTCGGGAGGGATGAAGAAGCGGGTTGGAATTGCACGTGCAATTAGTATGAACCCTAAATATCTTTTTTGTGATGAACCCAATTCGGGATTGGATCCGGAAACTTCCATTGTTATTGACGAATTGGTTCTGAAAATTACACAAGAATTGAAATGCACGACAGTTGTGGTTACCCATGACATGAACTCTGTGATGGGGATCGGCGAGTATATCTTGTTTCTTTATAAGGGAGAGAAATTCTGGGAAGGCTCCAATAAGGATATGATGCGCTCGGATGTAGAAGAATTAAACAATTTTGTTTTTGCGAGTCCACTGATGAAAAGTGCCAAAGCTTCTATGGGGGAATAAGGGCTGTAAACCCTGTTTTAGTGTGCTTAATTTCTATGTCTGATCTATGTTAGGATCATGCAAATTTCTTTTATATTGAAATTTAGCTTAGTTTTGTCGGAAAATTTTGATTTTGGCAGCAACAAATATACAACTATTGACCCCGCAGCATTGGAAAGACTATGAACTCATTGACTGTGGAGATTTTGAAAAACTGGAACGTTTTGGTGATCTGATCCTTATCCGTCCAGAGCCTCAGGCAGTATGGCCTAAAGCACTAGGCGATGCGGAATGGAACAAACGTTATCATATCAAATTCAAGGGGCGTTCGGCTACTTCTGGAGAGTGGTTGAAGAAAAATCCAAAGATCCAAGACCGTTGGCATATTCAATATAAAAATGATGATGTAGCCATCAAATTTCGACTGGGGTTAACTTCTTTTAAGCATGTTGGGATATTTCCTGAGCAAGCCGTGAATTGGGACTATATTTCCGAATCGGTTCGTTCATTTAAAACGGAGAAACCAAAGGTTTTAAATCTTTTTGCTTACACCGGCGGAGCGTCCTTAATTGCGAAAGCTGCAGGTGCGGATACGACTCACGTTGATTCCATTAAACAGGTGGTTACCTGGGCGAATGAAAATATGGAAATTTCCAATTTGGATAATATTCGCTGGGTTGTTGAAGATGCGTTGAAATTTGTGAAGCGTGAGCTGAAAAGAGGTAATACGTATAATGGGATTATTTTGGATCCTCCGGCCTATGGTCATGGGCCGAAGGGCGAGAAATGGAAATTAGAAGATCATATTATGGAAATGATGACTGAGGTTGTTCAGCTCTTGGATCCTAAAGAACACTTCTTGATTTTGAATACCTATTCATTAGGCTTTTCCTCTGTTATTGTTGAGAATTTAATTAAGACCGCTTTTCCAAAAGTGGAAAACTTAGAAATAGGCGAACTGTTTTTACAGGCAACTGCAGGTCCAAAGCTTCCGCTTGGGGTATTTGGTAAATTCCGTAAAACAGCCAAGTAAAACTTGTCGAAAGATTTTAACAATGCGGGGCGCTTATTCAAGTGTCCCGCATTTGTTTTTATCGGGGTTGGATATGGATGTCGTTTAGACGTAGTGATGCAAGCTCAAGCTGCTTAGGTATCGCGGCTGCGATATTTTGGGGAATATGTGCTAAGTGTTGTCTAAGCTTGTCATAGTAAGAGATCCCTGTCTGTAATTGTGCCTTGAATTTAGCGACATATTTTATCTTTTTATCATTAATCATATTTTGATTGTCCGTTACATATTTTTGAATATAATCGATATAAAGATTGAGTTCATTGATAAGAACAAATGGCCTGTTTTCATTTTCAAAAACTGAAATGCGGCCATAAATATGGTCGATCATTTCCCGTAATGAATATTGTTTTTTAAACCAAACTAAGTTTGGCCCCGGGCAAATGGCGACGGCAGTCTGTTCCCTGGTCTTTTGGATATTATACTTGAGGTAGGCTGGTGCGGCGAGGCCTTCGCATAAGCAGGTTTTTTCTGTAATGGCGTCAAAGGCTTTATCGTATTCAGCTGCGGGCAGATTTTGGCGCTGTAGCTCCTGGATCTTTTGATGCTGATACACGCGTGAGGCGGTACAGATCGGTTTATCGCTAAACTCTGTATTCGAAATAAGGTACTCTTTTTTACAGGGGCTTCCGGGGCGTCCTTTTTTTATCCGTTCTAATCGCAGCAGCTCAGCACTACTTTGTCTGAAATTATTGAAGGGGATTCCTAGGGGGGAGGATCCGCTGCAATAAAAGTCGTCTTTTTCGGCCATTTCAAGTGCCTTCAATGTATCTCGATCTACCGTAGTAGCTTCTGGGACCAGCAGAAATGGTGATCCCCAGCCGACAGCATCAAAGCCATAATAGTCCATGAGAAACTGATGTTCGGAGGCGGTACCTACACCACCTTGAACTGTATACTTAATGGAAGGAGCTTGCATTAGATAGATCTTTTGCAATGCCCAATATTCCTTGTATAATTCGAAAAGCTCTACCTTAAAACTTTCCTTTTTCTCTTTAAATTCTTCTAGAATAGGACCCATCAAAAATCCGTCCGTTGCGAAGGCATGGCCACCACAATTCAAACCAGATTCTACCCTGAACTCGGATACCCAAACGCCTCGTTTAGCGAGATATTTTGCCTGAATCAGAGCTGATCGGAAATCACTTACTTTTAAAGCGATTTTTTTGTCAAATACACCTTCACTATTGGGAAAGAAAGCCGGTAATTCAGCGAGGTAAGCGTATAAATGAGGATTCATTCCTGCTGAAAGTATAAGGGAGGAATGCAAGTTGGAATTTGCGAAACCCCGCAAGGCTGCTAAAGCATCAGAATGCTGCTGTTCCAATACCTTACCGTCCTTGTAATTCATTTTGTCGACCTTGGACATGATATTGACATCGATGTCTCCTGGTTTCAGGTAATTGATCAATAGATCTTGAAGTTCCGTTTTAATGGCGAGATTGGTCTCAACCTCCATCGCATGATAGATCGGTTTTGAAGGGTGAGAATCCGGTAGAAGCTGAAAATATTTGGTTACTTCTGAGCTTTCGGTAAAGGGTTGTTGCTTTAGGGTTGTTATTTGCCTATTAACGACAAATTGTACAAGATTGAGATAGGCTGTAATTCTTTTTGCCCGGTAATCTTCTTCTGTTTTAGCTATCGGATGATAGGGGATTTGATATTGTCCGCAGTAATAGTGGCGCATGCGCTCTATGAGTTCATCGTCAACGATAGACATTACGGAGGAAATTCCGTATTGTGCGACTTTGACTGCAGAGTCTATAGAGAAAGCCAGACCTAGTACGGGGATATGAAAAGTATGCGTCATTCTTAAATATTTCTTTTACGAAATAATTGAGAATAACGCGAAAAAAAAGTAATGGTTGTTTTGCTTGGAGATGATTGTAATCACTATTCAAAGACGATTGTCTTGTAATCGTTGCGCATGACCCTATCTTCACTAAGTAAACGTATTGCCCTGCTCAAAACAGCTTTTTCTATTTCCTTTCCTGCAGTTACCATATCTTTTACGGTGTAGGTATGATTGACATGCCGTATATCCTGGACGATGATTGGCCCCTCATCGAGCTGGTCCGTAACAAAATGGGCTGTAGCACCAATAATTTTAACACCGCGGGCATGGGCCTGTTTATATGGATTGGCACCAATAAATGCGGGTAGAAATGAATGGTGGATGTTGACCAGCTTATTTTCAAAGGTACTGACAAATTCGGGTGATAAGATCCGCATGAACTTTGCCAATATGATAAATTCAAAGTTATACTGTTTGATTTGTGCGATCAGCTGTTTTTCAAATATTTCCTTGGTCAGGTTTTCATGTGAAATACAATGGAATGGAATATCAAATTTTTCAGTAAACGAACGTAGTGACTCATAATTTCCAATGACTGCCTGCACTTCGGCACCCCAGGTTTCGAAATGTTGGCGTACCAAGATGTCGGCAAGACAATGATGCTCTTTAGTGACGAGAACAACGATTTTCTTTCGGTTATTGGGGTTGATCTGTATTTGAGCGGATGGCGGAAGTACTTCGGTCAAGGAATCGGAAAGTTGTTTTTGTTCAGCTACGAGGCCGTTGCAGACAACACGCACGAAGAATTTATTGGCTTCTTCATCCACATATTCGCGCATGGTGACGATATTAAGCTGATATTTTGCTAGCGTATTTGATATGTTGGCGACCAGTCCAACGGCATCTTGACATTGGATCAGAATTAAGGTTTGGTTGTGCATGAATGTGGTTGTAGGTTGCGAAAAAAGCGGGTTATTTTAACCCGCTTTTTTTGTTAGTTCTTCTTCTAGGTCAACTTCAACACGTAGATTTTCGACAATATGCTTTTGTCGGTCTGGTGTGTTTTTACCCATGTAATATTCTAATAGCTGTTGAATTTTATTGTCTTTGGACAAGATAACCGGGTCAAGACGTATATCTTTTCCGATAAATAATCCAAATTCTGAAGGTGATATTTCACCCAAACCTTTGAATCGGGTGATTTCAGGCTTGGCTCCCAACTTTGCAATGGCTTTTTGTCTTTCTTCATCCGAGTAACAATAGATCGTTTCCTTTTTGTTACGGACACGGAAAAGTGGTGTCTGTAAGATAGAAACATGTCCTGCTTTGACTAGATCTGGGAAAAACTGCAAGAAAAATGTCAATAACAGCAGACGGATGTGCATACCATCGACATCGGCATCGGTAGCGATTACGATATTGTTGTAGCGCAATCCATCCAGACCATCCTCAATATTAAGGGCATGCTGCAAGAGATTGAATTCTTCATTTTCATAAACGATCTTTTTGGACATGCCGTAAGAGTTTAACGGTTTTCCTTTGAGACTGAATACGGCCTGGGTCTGTACGTCGCGCGATTTGGTAATGGAACCGGACGCAGAATCCCCTTCAGTAATAAACAAGGTCGTTTCTTGATTGCGCTCATTTTTATCGCTGAAATGCACTTTGCAGTCCCGTAGTTTACGGTTGTGTAAAGAGGCTTTCTTTGCTCTCTCGTTCGCCAGTTTTTTGATGCCAGCTATATCTTTACGTTCACGTTCAGATTGTAGAATACGTTTTTGAAGTGCGTCCGCCGTAGCCGGATTTTTATGTAAGTAATCGTCCAATGCTTTTTTGACAAAGTCATTGATAAATCCTCTTACCGTAGGACCTTCCGGGCCTACACTTTGAGATCCTAGTTTTGTTTTGGTCTGCGATTCAAAAACAGGTTCTTGCACTTTGATAGCGATAGCACCGATGATTGATGACCGAATATCCGATGCGTCAAATTCTTTTTTGTAGAACTCGCGGATTGTTTTGACTAGTGCTTCACGGAAGGCTGCCTGGTGTGTTCCACCTTGTGTAGTATGCTGACCGTTGACAAAAGAATAATATTCTTCTCCATATTGCTGGCCGTGAGTCATCGCAATTTCAATATCATCCCCCCGTAAGTGGATAATTGGATAGCGCATGGATTCGGCATCAATATTCCGTTCCAATAGATCTTTTAGTCCGTGCTCAGAAATAAACTTTTGCCCATTAAAGTTGATCGTCAGACCTGAGTTTAGAAAAACATAGTTCCAGATCATATTTTCTACAAATTCGGGACGGTATTTGTAATTTCTGAAAATAGAATCGTCAGGATAGAATGTTACAGATGTACCATTTCGCTGCGTTGTGTCTTTTTGTTCATCATTGACTAATTCCCCTTTAGAGAATTGGGCAATGCGTGTTATATTTTGACGGTATGACTGGACGGTGAACTGGCTGGACAAAGCATTCACAGCTTTGGTACCGACGCCATTTAAACCGACGGACTTTTGGAAGGCCTTACTATCATATTTACCACCCGTATTGATTTTAGAAACAACATCAACCACAGAACCAATTGGGATTCCACGGCCATAATCGCGTACCGAAACTTTATTTTCGTTTACGGTGATATCAATCGTTTTACCGGCGCCCATAACAAACTCATCAATCGAGTTGTCAACGACTTCCTTCAGTAAAACATAGATCCCATCATCATAGGCCGAACCGTCCCCCAACTTTCCAATGTACATTCCCGGACGGAGGCGGATATGCTCTTTCCAATCCAGGGACCTAATGCTGTCTTCGTTATATGTACTCATAAATTTTTGTAGAACTTAGCTAACAAAAGTAAAAAAAATAAACTACGATAAGTAGTTTAAAAGGCTAAATTTTTTAGATATCGGTAGTTTGCAAGCTGATGGAGAAAATTGTTGGTTTGCGTGGAAATGTTTACATTTAGTGTAAGTAATTGTAAAGAGAATAATTTATGGGATTATTTGATAAAATCAGGAATGAGTTTGTCGATATTATCGAATGGGTCGATAATAGCACAGATACGATTGTGTGGAAGTTTCCGCGGTATCAGAATGAAATTAAAATGGGGGCGCAATTGACCGTACGGGAAGGGCAAGCGGCGGTTTTCTTGAATGAAGGTGTGGTTGCAGATGTATTTCAGCCTGGGCGCTACGAACTCACAACGCAGAATATGCCCATCATGACAACGATCAGAGGTTGGAAATATGGATTCAATAGCCCATTCAAAGCTGATGTCTATTTTGTCAACCTGCGGCAATTTGTTAACCAGAAATGGGGGACTAAAAATCCAATCATGCTACGGGATCCTGAATTTGGACCAATCCGGCTTCGGGCTTTTGGGAACTTTTCCTTTCAGGTGAAAGATGTTCCCGTTTTTATGAAACAGCTTGTTGCAACAACTCCTGTGTTTACCGTTGAAGATATTACAGAACAGCTTCGGAACATTGCTGTGTCGCGAGGGATGGATGCTATTGCAGAGTCTAAGATTCCAGCGTTAGATCTTGCCTCAAATTATGATGAAGTTTCGGCTTTGATACAGCAAAAAATCGGCGTTGATTTTGAGGAGATTGGTTTGAGCTTAACGAAATTCTTAATCGAAAATATTTCATTTCCCGAGGAGGTGGAGAAAGCACTTGATAAACGGAGCAGTATGGGAGTAGTCGGTAATCTGGGAGCGTATGCGCAATTCCAAGCAGCGAATTCCATGGAAAAGGCTGCTGAAAACCCAAATAGCGGGGGGATTGTCGGAGCGGGGTTCGGTGCTGGCCTTGGTGCTGGGATGGTCGGCCAAATGGGGAACGTGTTTCATCAAAATAGCTTTGATGGAAATAATCCTACTGGTACGGGATCTGCTGCTGCGGTATCTTCTGCAGGGCCTGTTGGACCGCCTCCATTGCCCAAAACGGTAGCTTATTACCTGGCCATTAAAGGTAAACAGGAAGGGCCATTTGATCCGGAACAGCTGCGTGGTCTGATAAAAGAGGGGACGATGACACTTGCTACCCTAGTCTGGAAAGAGGGGCTTGAAAACTGGATTGAGGCTGAAAAGGTAAGCGAATTAAAGGATCTGTTTTCGCAGAACCCGCCACCGATACCAGGAGTTTAGGGTAAAATGCAGGACCGAGTTTTATGAGTTTTGAAGAAAAAACCTCCGAAATAGAGCAGGGGTTAAAATGTCAGGGTTGTGGTGCTATTTTGACTTATCAGCCCGGTACTTCCTATTTAGAATGTTCCTATTGTGGAACCAGAAATGAAATAGCTGATCAGCTACCGGAAAATGGGCATATTGAATCTACAGATTATAAAGTCTTTGGACAAGCAATGGAAGGAGTCGCCGATGAGCGCTATAGCTATCTGGCAGAAGTTGTGCATTGTAGTAACTGTGGGGCAAACTCGCGTTTGAATCCTCATGTTACCGCAGATTTATGTGCTTTTTGTGCTTCACCGTTGATAATTGACCATCAGCAAAAGCGTATTGTGAAGCCACATGGTCTTGTTCCCTTTTCCGTTGATTACAAAAATGCTTTTGGGCTATTAACACAATGGGCCGGCAAAGTATGGTTTGCTCCGAATGACTTTAAGCGAATTTTTAATTCAAGAAATGATCGCTTAAAAGGAGTTTATGTGCCTTTTTGGTCCTATGACGCAGATGTACACTCCGATTATGTAGGATCACGTGGAGAATATTATTATGTGACGCGTACTAGACGTAATTCAGACGGCGAGACGGAAGAATACGAGGAAAGGCGTACAAATTGGTATCCGGCATCCGGAAGTATCTACAGTCAATTTAGAGATATTGTCATTTCGGGCTCGACATCTCTTCCTGAAAAGTTCTCTGATAAAATTGGTCCTTGGAACCTAGGCTATCTAAAGCCTTTCAATGAACAATACCTAAGTGGATTTATTGCAGAAACTTTTAGTGTGGATCATGTGAAAGCTGCAGGATCAGCTCGGGTAATTATGGATCAGGAAATCGAGCGGCAGGTGGAGAATGATATAGGTGGGGACACTCAGGACATTGATTCTATTGATAGTGATTTTAAATCCATAAAATTGAAATATATCCTCTTACCGGTATGGTTGTCTGCATATCAATACAAGGGAAAAAGTTATCAGATTATGGTCAATGCATTTAACGGTAAAGTGTATGGACAAAGACCCTATAGCTTTTGGAAAATCGCTTTTTTGGTCTTGGCAGTCATTGTTGCTTTGTACATTTTGAGTTTTATGCTGTAATCTTAAGAAAATTAAAAAGTCTGGAAAATTGACCAAACCGTTTAGAAATACCATATCTGATAAAGTACTGTGAGGAAGGGCGTATAAAATTGTATAAAAAAGAGACTATCCAAAAAGCTTGGATAGTCTCTTTTTTATACAAAATTGTAAGAACTATTTGTTTAATGAAAGTAGGAAACCAATTGTGAAATTAGCATCCCAATCAAACACGAAGGTGTCGCAGTTGGTTGCATCTTTAATTGCTTTATAGATGTTGACACCACTTTTTGTTTTTATTTTATCTGCTTTATAGGATGTCGGATCATTTAGGACCGTAAAACGTTCTTCACCTTGACGAGTCTGGGAAGCCAATTCGAATGGAACCCCACCTATAATAAAACAAACTTCTCTTTTATTTGCTGGAATCTTCTCACCTAATTTCTTTACTTCGGCGTAGACAGCATCATCTTTAAGGTCTTTCTCATAATACTTTGCACCCGGTGCTTCCACTGATTTGGTGTCGCCGTCAATCCACGAGATTTTAGTATTGCCAGAGCCAATATCAACGACAAAAGAATTGTCTTCATAAGCTTTTGGAAGTACAGATTTTAACGCCAGTTTTCCTTCTTGCTCGGCAGTAACTAAATTGACCACAAATCCCATTTTTCTTAGTTCAGCACTGATAACGCCAGTTTTAGGCTCTTTTTGGGCGCCGGAGCTAATGACGAAATGTATGTTTTTGGATTTGACGCCTTTATCCAGCATCATGCCGATATAATCTTTTAATCCTTTGCGGATGTCCTCCGTATTTGCCAGTCCTTCATAGGCAAAAGACTTTCCAAAATCTTTGGAAATGATCTCCCAACGGTTTTCTTTGTCCATATTGACAACAAAGGAATTGAAACCAGAAGCGCCAACTTCAACGACGCCTTTGTACTCACCGTCAACCGGTTTTTCGGGTTGATAGTTGAATGAACGTGTGCTTTCCGAGCCCGATGCGGGAGTTGCAGCGGCATTGTGGTGACTGGTCGAATCTGTTTGTACAGTGGGGTTAGCATCAAATTTGCCAGATTGCATGGCCCAGTAACCGATTGCCAGAATAGGTAAGGCGATAATAATTGCTTTGATTGGCCATCTTAATCTTGCCCATGTTGATTTTTCTTCCATAATGTTGAAGTAATATGATTTTTGTTAGTTAATCAAGTAATGTAAATCCTTTGTCCACTTTTTCTTCAGGTTTGAGTTCATAGCTTGCATCGGCCATTTGCGTAACGTTTAATACATTGAGATTACGCTCATCAACTTTGCGGATAAACTCTTCCAACTCACCCTGTGTAGGCGTTCCTCCAACAGTAATGTTGTTGTTTTGATCCAAGAAATCCAAATTGGATCGGATGGAAGCAATATTCTGACTAATGGCACCAGTTGCGGCATTCATGGCCTCCTGGAATGCCCAGCCATCTTTGATGTTGAACACATCGGCCAGCCCGTCGGTCGCATTTTTCATTTTTTGAGTTGCTTCCAGCTTCTTGGAAATAATAGAAATGCTGCTATCCAAGGTGCTTACATAAATGCGAGCGGCACTTTCATTGTCCTTCAGAACTTCCAATACTTTTGCAAACTGATTGGCATATTGGACATAGCTGCGTGCATTTTGCTCTTCTGATTCGCCTTCTTTTCCCAATAGAAAGGCTTTAGTACGGGTTTCCTTTGCATCTCTCGCATAAGCGTTAGCTTTCTCTGCGTTATTTTTGCTCGCTTCTTCTTTTGATTTTTCGTCTAGATTGGCGGCTTCTGCTGTAAAACGTTTGGCATAAGTATATTTTTCTTCCGCCGTCTTTTGTGCAGTTTCACCACTTTGAATCATATCGATACGGACTCCATCAACATTGCTGATTTTTTCCTTCACACGTTTAAGGGTGTCTTTGGCATCTCTTGAAAGCAATTGTAAAGTTTCTATGGGGTTATTTCTAATGATGGATTTTTCGCCTTTAAAAAGTAAGACAGTGCCAAGTCTATGCAACAGCGCAATGATTTTAGGAGCCAGCAGTAATAAGGTAATTAGGATGATGCTGAATACGACAAAAAGTATGCTTTTTCCGGCATACTCCAACATGACCGGTAAGTATTTGAAAAAAGCAAATGCTCCCCCAATTAAAAGTGCCCAAAAGAAAATTGTGGAGATCGTCTTCTTCGCTTCTGGTGATTTTAGCTGCGCAGGTAAATGATCGCCCAATACCTGAAATATCGGAAGTTGCGTCTTTATCTCAGCGGGAATATTAACATACTGATCTTTTCTTTCCATTGATTTATTTTTATGTTATTGATTGATTAATCATGCGTAATGCATTGTTGATTTCGGAGACCACTTCGTCAACAGCCGCATTACCGATGTTTATTTTTTGTTCGATGTCTTTAATTTTGGGTTCGTACTTTTCATTAATCTGTCCCAGTGCGAGTTGTTTTTTCTGTAGATCAGCTTGCAATCTGGCGATATTCTCTGTGATTGTTTTGATCTCATTGTTCAGATTTGCAATCTCTATGGTTCGGTCCTGTTCAGTCTTTTTCTTTTCAGCCTGTTTTTGTTCCGATTCTTTGGCAATGGTTTCTTTCAGTTTATTAGCATAATTTGTGCCAGTTGCGATCAGTTTATCTTTGGATAACGAACTGTCCACAAATTTCAGTGAGGTATAGGCCGCCTTTAATGTATTTTCCTCTACTTTTCCCATTGCTGCTGCGGCGTTCCAAACTTCAAAAAAATCCACACCTTGTTCGTTGAGTTTTTCAAGAATGGCATAGACCTTTATTTTCATTTCTTTGAGATCGGTGGTGCCATCATTGGCTGTGATAGGGATTGGAGGAGGTGTTTTTCCAGTTGTAGCCGATTCCGCGGGCGATGAATAGGCCGGCGGAATAGTAGGTTTTTCAGGAACAGCGGTAGGAGCAGGAACCGGCGGTGTGTGTACCGATGGAGCTTGCTGGGGCTGATCATCCTCAAAAATTAACTTCTTCAGACTGTTTAATATACTGGATCCTCTTTTGGTGTCGTCGTTGCTCATCATGTCATAGTTGATTATATCTCTACTAAAATAATAAAAATTAAGTTTCTCTTCTAACGGATTGTGTTGTGGTAACCAACGGTAAGCTTAGCGAGGAGGTCAACTGGAATAAAAGTGATAAAATAGTTGGTTGCTTAGGATGAATTGATGGGGCTGGTGTTTCTAATGGGGTATAAAAAACAAAGATTCCCAATTGTTGATCGGGAATCTTCGTTGTAGCAGTAATAGCTTACTATCTACCAAAATCGTCTTGCACGCGAACAATATCATCTTCATCAGAAGGGTTGTTTGCATCTGTGTGTTGCCAGATTTCGGCCAAAATACCGAAACCATCCAATCCAATTAAGCGGTGACGTTGTCCTTGACGTAATCTAATTGTTTCTCCTTCTTTCAATGTAGAAACAACAGACTCTTCATCAGTGTCAGAAACCATCACACCTACGTTACCTTGGATAACACGCCAGATTTCTGCACGGCGGTGGTGATATTGCCATGAAAGTCTCTTTTCAGGAGCAACAATTAAAATTTTTGGACTTAATTTTCCTGAGATTCTTAGTTCCTGTACATCCATTCCACCGAAATATTCATTGGCGAATTCTTGTGCCTGGGATTCATCAATCACGAAGAATCCTCCCCAAGGACGTGCTGCATCTGATTTATCAATACGAAAACCTTTGGATGTCAGCATCTCCTGTACTTTTTCAAACAATGCGATTTTATCTATAGCCATGTTAAAAATTCTAAAAATTTGTTATTCGTTAATTCAGCAGCTAAATATAAAAAAAATACATTAATATTTTAAGTTAACCGTTTTAGCTTTATAAAAATACGTTATAAAAGGCATCGCTTAGCTATCCCTAACTGGGATTTTGGCAAGAAGTTAAAAAGGAAATCGCTAATTTTGTGGTCAATCTAATTTTAGGATATGTCAAACTTTCAAGTCGATCGGGAAAATACTGCATTTATGCAGGCTGTTGCTTTCGTTAACCAAACGAACCAAAACTTATTTATTACGGGTAAGGCTGGTACGGGAAAAACGACGTTCTTGAAATATATCCGTGAACATAGCTATAAAAAAATGGCTATTACGGCACCTACAGGCGTTGCGGCGATGAATGCGGGTGGAACGACTTTACATTCTCTATTTTGGCTTCCTTTTGGAACCTTTATTGAAGATTATGAATTGCGTTGGGACGAACAGGATAGCCATATTTACAATAAATCACGTCTATTCAGTACCATTAAACTGACCAAACAACGTAGGGCTATTTTGCAGGAACTTGAATTATTGGTGATCGACGAGGTGTCGATGGTTCGGGCCGATACGTTGGACGCAATTAATGTTATACTACAGTCAGTTCGTCGTGATATGCGCCCTTTTGGCGGGTTACAGGTGTTATTTATTGGTGATTTATACCAGTTGCCACCCGTAGTCAAGGATGCCGAGTGGAATGTTTTACGGGATCATTATTCTTCTGTTTTCTTTTTCAATGCCAAAATTTTGAGAGATAATCCTGTGGTGATGTTGGAGCTAAATAAAATTTATCGCCAACAAGATGAGGGTTTTATTTCCATTCTGAATGCCATACGAAACAATCAATGTACAAGTGATATGCTCAAGACCTTAAATGGTTATTATCAACAGGACTTTGTTCCAAATGAAGAAGAGCAATATATCACATTGACCTCCCACAATCGAAATGCAGATGAGATAAACGGCGCTAAGTTGGCTTCGTTGTCAGGTAAGATGTTAAACCTTAAAGCAGTTGTAAAGGACGACTTTGCACAGGGGTCCTATCCTGCAGAGGAGACATTGTCATTGAAAATAGGGGCGCAAGTCATGTTTATTCGGAACGATTCGGGAGATGAACGCAAGTATTACAATGGTAAGATCGGTACGGTAAAGGACATAGATACCGTACATGGCACAGTAACGGTGATATTCCCTGATGGATCGGAGTCTGTAACCGTCAAAAGGGAGACTTGGGAAAATATTCGTTATAATTACGATAAGGGACAAGACCAGATCAAGGAGGAGATATTGGGTACATTTTCCCAATTTCCACTTCGCTTGGCTTGGGCGATCACTATTCATAAAAGTCAGGGCTTGACCTTTCAGAAAGCAATTATTGATGCGGGAACCTCTTTTGCCGCTGGACAGGTGTATGTTGCATTGAGCCGATTGACGAGTTTGGATGGACTTGTCTTAAAATCTATTATTCCTTCCTATGCTATCCGTACAGATTACCAGGTAGTCGAATTTGCGCAGCGTGCTCAGGGGCAGGCTAATGTCAATGAGATTCTGGAACAATGCCAACGGAATTATCTTGGTCAGATTTTAATGCACGGTTTTCGCTGGGATGGATTGCTGGCAGAGACTTCAGAGTTATTGAAATCACTTGAAGAGCGTAATATTGACGGTAAGGAACAGGCGGTGTTATTTTTTCAACAATTAGTAAAGCACCTCCAGACACAGGAGAAAGTTGCGCATAAATTTATTGTTGTGTTATATGAGCTGCTGCGAGATAAAGATGCAATTGATTATGATATCATCTGTGAACGTTCCACTGCTGCGGTCAATTGGTTTTTACCGAAAATGGATATCGATCTGATTGAGGCTTTAACCAAACATATTGAAGAGTACCAGATACGAAAACGTACAAAGAAATACATTGACGAGTTAAAAGCATTATTGCTTGATTACAAGCGAAAACGCGAGCAATTGCAGCATTGTCTGCTTATTGCGGAAACGCTTTCAAGAAGGGAAGATTTTCAAACGGCGATGCTTGACGTTGCGGCCAGTGTGAAGACCAAAGAAAAAGATGAATTAGCTGCGCAAAGTGCGGACGAGGAAGGTCCTAAAAAGTTGGATACAAAAGAAATTTCCTTGGAAATGTTTAAGGAAGGGATGAGTATTGTTGATATAGCAGGTAAGCGCGGGATGGTTGCAGGTACGATTTACGGACATTTGATTAATTTTGTTGGTACAGAAGTGGAAGCGACAGAGTTGATCGAGCAGGAGAAGTTGGATCGTATTCTTGGTGTGATACGTGCAAACCCGGATAAGTCCTCATCCGAACTTAAGATGCTTTTGGGGGCGGATATTGACTATCCGGATATTAAAATTGGACAAAAAGTTTTGGGATTGTAGGCAATAAAAATTTATAGCGTATATTTGTAACAAATATTGTGATATAGTTTGTTGAAAGCCCATTGATAACCTTAAGATTGCTTATGGAAGACAAGAAAGATCCTAACAAGTGGCTTGTGTTGACAACTATTTCTACCCAGATGGTTTTTACCATTTACATATTTTATTTATTGGGAGATTGGTTGGATGGGAAATTACATGCTGATAACCAATTATGGATGAAAGTCTGCACCCTCGTGGGGATTGGGATTTCTCTGTACCAAGTCATTAGGCAAGTGAATCGATTAAACGATAGATGATAGTATATATAAAGCAGGTTCTTATTTTATTTTTTGTTGCGGTATTGATTTTTGCCGTTCATTTCTTTTTGTTAAAATCTTTTGCTGGAATACAACAGTTAGATAATCTGGGCTTTCCGCTATACGAGATTTATATTTTTCAATTGATTTTATCCATCATCATCATGGTGGGAATAAGCTATTGTTCGCAGCAATTTCCGCAATATGTCGGTTTTGTTTTTTTAGGATTATTGACGTTAAAGTTTGTCCTAAATTATTTATTTATCCATAATGGGCTGGCAAAACCGCAGGCTGATATTTTAAAATATAACTATTTGATCGTTGTCGTTTTATTCCTTTTTTACGATGTTGTATTTGCTTATAAGGCTTTAAACAAATCCTAAGGGAGAAAACGATAGTTTTTTCAAAAAAATGTAATATTAAAGTAGCTTTTGTGCTTTATATGTAGTATTTTCGCAAAAAATTTTAAATAACATAATAGTAGTATCGTGAGTCTTAAAAGAACACTTCAATTTTTAGCAGTTATTCTGTTTGCAGTTGCGCCATTTTTAACAAAGGCGAATGAGGATGCACACGGAGAAAAATCGCAGGCTGAGGAAATCAATAGCCATATTGAGCATCACTTACAAGATGATTATTATTTTAGCTTCTTTTCGGATGAAGAGACAGGTAAACACTATGGTTTTTCATTGCCCGTCATTTTGATTGATAACGGCTTGAAAGTTTTTATGGCTTCGGCATTCGATCACGGCAATAAGGTTGCTGAGGTTGATGGTCAATATTATGCATTATACCACGGGAAAATTTATAAAACTGATGCTACAGGTAATTTGGCTGGTCATGAGTATCGTAAAAATGCTGACGGCAGTTATGTAATGACTGTAAATGAGGACGGAAAAGAAGAAAAGAAAGAATTTGAAACTTCTTATGTGATTGGTTCTCACGAAATTCATGAAGCAACAGATTTTCATCCATCTGTAGATATGCCGTTGGATTTTTCGATCACTAAAAGTGTTGTCGGTTTGTTTTTGGCAGCGTTTTTAATGTTCTGGGCATTTATCAGTTTGGCTAAAACGTATAAAAAAGGGGCTAACAATTTGCCTAAAGGTGTTGGTCGTGTATTGGAGCCTTTGGTTATTTATGTGCGTGACGAGATGGCTATTCCAAACATTGGTCATCGTTACAAGGAATTTATGCCTTATTTATTGTCTGTATTCTTTTTGATCTGGATTTTAAACTTGGTTGGTTTGACACCACTAGGGTTTAACGTCACAGGTAACATTACAGTAACTTTATGTTTGGCTCTTTTTACATTCTTAATTGTAAATATCAAAGCAAACGCAAACTATTGGAAACATATTTTTTGGATGCCAGGGGTTCCGGTTCCATTTAAATTTGTTTTAGCTCCGATTGAGGTATTGGGATTGTTTACAAAACCATTCTCTTTGATGGTACGTTTGTTTGCAAATATTACAGCTGGTCACACTGTCGTAATGGGACTGATTGCAATTGTTTATTTATTGCAACACCAACTGACAGTTGTGGGTAGTATAGGTGTTTCCATGTTCTTAACAATCTTCTTGATGGTTATTGAATTATTGGTAGCATTCTTACAAGCGTTTATTTTTACGATGTTGTCATCCCTGTTTATCGGCATGGCTGTTGAAGAGCATCACGATCATTAATCAGTAAATTTTTTAATTATTCAAATCATACATTATGTACAATTTAATTGGAGCCGGTTTAATCGTTATCGGTGCAGGTTTAGGTTTAGGTAAAATTGGTGGTTCTGCAATGGAAGCTATCGCTCGTCAACCAGAAGCAGCATCTAAAATCCAAACTGCAATGATTATCATTGGTGCCTTACTTGAAGGTTTAGCATTCGGTGCTTTATTATTAGGTAAATAGTCACAACGGTTTTATGGTATAACCTGCAACGGTTGGTTGCAGGTTATATTATTCCTGAATCTTAAAAAATAAGAATTATCATTATATAGTATAACAATGGATAAATTAATACATTCGTTTTCGTACGGTTTGTTTTTTTGGATGGTCATCGTCCTTGTGGTTATTATCTTTTTATTAGGTAAATTCGCATGGAAACCAATTGTTGATGCCCTAGACGAACGTGAAAAAGGTATTGCAAGTGCTTTAGAGGCTGCTGAAAAAGCTAAATTAGAAATGGCTCGTTTGACAAATGAGAACGAACAATTACTAAAAGAAGCTCGTGCTGAGCGCGATGTTATCCTTAAGGAAGCAAAAGAACTTAAAGATAAGATTGTAGCTGAGGCAAAAACTCAGGCTCAGGCTGAAGGTGCAAAATTGATTGCACAAGCAAAAATCGAGATCAACGAACAAAAGAACAAAGCTTTGGCTGAGGTTAAGTCTCAGGTTTCTTCTTTGTCTTTGGATATTGCTCGTAAAGTGTTAAACAAAGAATTTGAGGACCAAGGAAAGCAAGAAGCTTTAGTAGCAGATTTGCTTAATGACGTTAAATTGAACTAATCCGGTCACTCAAATTACGAAATAGAATTATGTCAGTATTTAAAGTAGCATCGAGATACGCTAAGTCATTAATCGACTTGGCAGGCGAGCAAGGCTCACTGGAAACAATCAAGACAGATATGGATTCATTCATCGCTGTTTTAAAATCCAGTACAGAATTGCAAGCAGTTTTTGCCAATCCTATTGTTCCTTTGGACAAGAAGAAAAACATATTGGATGCGCTATTTAAAGATAAGATCAATCCAAATATCTTGGCGTTCTTTAAGATCATGATCAATAAAGGTCGTGGCGAGATTGTATATGCCACTGCTCAAGAATTTATTCGTGAGTATAACGAGGTAAAAGGAATTGTGAAAGCTACAGTTACATCTGCAGCACCACTTTCTGAAGCTAATTTGGCAGCGATGAAAGATGTACTTGCGAAAGAAACCAACGCTCAAGTAATATTGATCAATAAAGTTGATCATAGTTTGATCGGTGGGTTTGTAGTCAATATTGGTGATCGCCAAATTGATGCAAGTATTGCTGGTAAGTTGAATAAATTGGAAAGATATTTGAATCAGAATAATTAGTTTGTTCTGATACTTGAAGTAAAATAAATCAAAAAACCCCTTATAATAATTAAAATGATAGAGGTAAGACCAGATGAAGTTTCGGCAATTCTAAGAGAACAATTGTCGGGCTTTAAATCAGAAGCCGAACTAGAGGAAGTGGGTACCGTACTTGCTGTAGGTGACGGTATTGCTCGTATTTACGGCTTAACTAAAGTTCAGTCCGGTGAGTTGGTTGAATTTGATAACGGATTACAAGGTATTGTATTAAACTTAGAAGAAGACAACGTTGGTGTTGTACTTTTAGGTCCTTCTGATGAAATCAAAGAAGGAGATACTATTAAACGTACTAACCGTATTGCATCCATCAAAGTTGGTGAAGGCTTGTTGGGACGTGTTGTAAATACTTTAGGTCAGCCAATTGATGGTAAAGGACCTATTCAAGGCGATTTGTATGAAATGCCTATCGAGCGTAAAGCTCCGGGTGTTATCTACCGTCAACCGGTAACTGAGCCATTACAAACAGGTATCAAAGCGATCGATGCGATGATTCCAGTAGGTCGCGGCCAACGTGAGTTGGTTATTGGTGACCGTCAAACAGGTAAAACAGCTGTTTGTATCGATACAATCTTGAACCAAAAAGAATTCTATGATGCAGGACAACCTGTATTTTGTATCTACGTTGCCGTAGGTCAAAAGAATTCTACAGTTGCAAATATCGTACGTACATTGGAGGAAAGAGGTGCTATGGCTTATACAGTCGTTGTGGCTGCGTCTGCTGCTGATCCTGCTCCACTTCAATTCTACGCGCCAATGGCAGGTGCTGCTATCGGGGAGTTTTTCCGTGATACTGGTCGTCCGGCATTGATCGTTTATGATGATTTGTCTAAACAAGCTGTAGCTTACCGTGAGGTTTCTTTGTTATTGCGTCGTCCACCGGGCCGCGAAGCATACCCAGGTGACGTATTCTATCTACACAGCCGTTTGTTAGAGCGTGCAGCGAAAATCAACTCTTCAGATGAGATCGCGCGCAATATGAATGATTTACCTGAGTCAATCAAACATTTGGTAAAAGGTGGTGGTTCATTGACTGCTCTTCCGATCATCGAAACGCAAGCTGGTGACGTTTCTGCTTATATCCCTACAAACGTAATTTCAATTACAGATGGTCAGATCTTCTTGGAGTCTAACTTGTTTAACGCAGGTATCCGTCCAGCGATCAACGTAGGTATCTCTGTATCTCGTGTAGGTGGTAACGCACAGATCAAACCGATGAAAAAGGTATCTGGTACATTAAAGTTAGATCAAGCTCAGTACCGCGAATTGGAAGCTTTTGCGAAATTTGGTTCTGATCTAGATGCTGCTACGAAAGCTGTGTTGGATAAAGGTGTTCGTAACGTTGAGATCTTAAAACAAGGTCAATACTCTCCAGTTTCTGTAGAGAAACAAGTTGCGATCATTTATATCGGAACAAAAGGTTTATTGCGTAATGTTCCTGTAAACAAGGTGAGAGAATTTGAAGAGGAATTCTTGACTCAATTGGAACAACGTCATCCTGAAGTTTTATCGGCTTTTAAAGCAGGTAAGTTCTCTGATGAGTTGACTGCAGTATTAGAAACAGTAGCTAAGGATTTAGCATCGAAATATTAATAGTAATGAGTATTTAGTATTGAGTCCTATTGACAAGGCTCAATACTCAATACTAGGTACTTAATACTTAAAACAAATATGGCAAATTTAAAAGAAGTAAGAAACCGGATTACCTCGGTATCATCAACACAGCAGATTACGAAAGCTATGAAAATGGTTTCGGCTGCTAAATTGAAGCGCGCTACCAACGCTATCTTACAATTGCGCCCATATGCGAATAAACTAAGAGATATTTTGGCGGATGTTTCTGCTAGTGTGGAGGGGAGTAATTCTCCTTTTACAGTAGACCGCGAGCCAAATAAGGTGTTGATTGTTGTCGTTTCTTCTAACAGAGGTTTGGCAGGAGCATTCAATGCAAATGTTATCAAAGCGACCAATAACTTGATCTTTAACAAATATGCTGAGCAACATGCAAAAGGTAATTTGAGTATCATTGGTATTGGTAAAAAGGGTTACGACTTCTATTCGAAACGTAACTTCAATGTGGTAGCTAATCACTCTGATTTGTTTTCGGATTTAAATTTTGGTTCTGTATCTGTGGTGACTGAATTTATCATGGAACAATTCAAAGAAGGTAATTTTGATCGTGTTGAAGTGGTCTATAACCAGTTCAAAAATGCAGCAGTTCAAGAGTTGACTGCAGAGCAGATTTTACCATTATTACCTGCGGAGGAAAACAAACAACATACGCATAAAGCAAAAATAGAAGCTGAGGTGGATTATATCATCGAGCCTTCCAAAGAGAAGATTATCGAGGAATTGATTCCTAAAGCAATCAAGATTCAATTATACAAAGCTGTTTTAGACTCGAATGCTTCTGAGCATGGAGCCCGTATGACGGCAATGGATAAAGCTACAGAGAATGCGGGTGATTTATTGAAATCGCTAAAGCTCTCTTACAACCAAGCGCGTCAGGCTGCAATTACAACAGAATTGACAGAGATCGTATCCGGTGCAGCTGCTTTGTCAAATGGATAATTTTTGATTCGGAAGAACATACAAGAGGTGCTGATCATACGATTAGCACCTTTTTTTATTGGGGGAGGTTCTACCATCGAATCAAGGCTGATCCCCAGGTGAACCCGGCACCGAAAGCCGCTAAGCAGACCAGGTCTCCTTCTTTAATCTTTCCTTCTTCCCAAGCTTCACATAAGGCGATAGGTATAGAGGCTGCAGTTGTGTTTCCATATTTTTGGATATTGTTGAATACTTGATCCTCTCTTAATCCAAGTGTTTTCTGTATAAATTGCGAAATGCGAAGATTGGCCTGATGTGGAATCAATAAATCGATATCGCTGGTTTTTAAATTATTTTTTGCTAGCGCTTCATGAATGACCTCCGGAAATTTGACAACAGCTTTTTTGAAGACCGCCTGTCCGTCCATATTTGGAAATGCAGTTCCGTCTTCGAGCATTTCTTTGGTCATTAATAGTCCTCCCAATTCCCGATCTGGCCAATCTGGCATTTTATCCAACCAAATTCCACTGGATGCTCCAGGGTAATACATGGCCAACTTTTCGGCGTCGGCTCCATCTGAATGTAAATGGGTACTCAGAATCCCTTTGCCATCTTCCGTTGTTGGTTGCACAACTACAGCTCCTGCTCCATCACCAAAAATAACGGAGACAGCACGGCCCCTGGTGGAAAAATCGAGTGCAAAGGAGTGTTTTTCGGATCCGACAACAAGCACATTTTTATACATGCCCGTTTTGACAAATTGATCTGCTATAGACAGGGCATAGATGAAGCCAGAACATTGGTTTCTAATATCCAGCGCTCCCACCTCTTTCATTCCCATTTCTCGTTGGAGCAAGACCGCGCAGCCCGGGAAGTAATAATCCGGAGATAAGGTTGCAAAGATGATAAAATCTACATCTTCATTTGTAATATGTGCGCGCTCAATGGCAATTTTAGCAGCTTCGACCCCCATCGTCGTGGTGGTTTCGCCGATTCGGTCTGCATATCGACGTTCCTTAATACCTGTCCGTTCCTGAATCCATTCGTCACTGGTATCCATAAAGCGTGTAAGGTCGTTATTGGTATATACGTTTTTAGGAACATAATAGCCAATTCCAGCAATTTTTGACTGTAACATAATAAATTCCGCTAATTGATTGTATTCTTCCCTTTTATATTATCGTTAATTTAGAAAAAAATATTCTATTTTTGCAGCATGGGTACCCAAACTGCTGAAGAAACCTTTACGTTAGAAGAGATATTAGCCTCTGTGAAAGAGTCTAATCGACTTATTTTGTGGAATGATGAAACCAATACATTTGAGCATGTGATTCATTGTCTCATCTATCATTTGCAATATACCGAGAAGCAAGCCGAAAAGATTGCCTGGAAGGTTCATACCGAAGGAAAATGCGCTGTATTGGAAGGGACCTATACAGAAATGGAAATCTATCGTAAGATCCTGAAAGCGGAAGGATTAACAGTCTCTGTGGAGTAATTTGCTATTCTTTTGTTACCGTAATAATATGGTTACGCTTCAATTTTGTCTATAAGTTTTAGTTTTCTTTGCACTATAACTATAAACTAAGCTGAAGCATGTTTTTTAACGCTAAATCGTTTAAATCTTTCTTATTTTTATTCTTTTTGCCTTTTGTTCTTTTTGCTCAAAAAGGCCAGATCAAAGCTATTGTAGTCGATAGCGAAACTTCTAAACCTATTTCTTCGGCCAGTGCAGCACTTTTGGATGCCAGCAATAACGCCTTTGTTAAAGGCGCTCAGTCTGTGGATCAAGGATTTCTTTTGTTATCTGATATCAAACCTGGTAAATATAATCTTCGTATCACTTATATCGGCTACGAGACACAAACTATCCAAGGTGTGGAGGTTGTCGGTACTAAAAGCAAAGATCTGGGTCGAATTGCTTTGAAATCTACAGGTAATTTACTGAATGAAGTTGTGATTGAGGCGAGAGCTCCGGCAATGCAAATCGGTATAGACCGTAAAACCTTCAACGTTGGGGAGAGCCTGGTCAGTGCCGGTGGGACAGCAACCGATGTGCTAGCAAATGTGCCCACTTTGCAGGTTGATCAGGACGGATCTGTCAGTTTGCGTGGATCAAGTAGTGTGAAGATCCTAATAGATGGGCGAGAATCAGCCCTTGCGGGGAGTGATGTTACTTCTTTGCTACAAAGTCTACCAGCTAATTCAATTGATAAAGTTGAGGTTATTACCAACCCTTCCTCTAAATATGACGCGGAAGGTCAGACAGGGATAATCAATATCGTTCTTAAGAAAAATGTGAGGACGGGATTAAATGGATCTGTAAATACTTCAGCTGGGTCTTATGATAATTATATGGCCGGATTGACTTTGAATTATCGAGACCGGAAGTTTAATTATTTTGGATCTTATAATTTCAACAAGCGCAATATGGTTGGAAGCGGCGCTGTGGATAATATATTTAAAAACAATAATAGCCAGATATCGAATAATTCTGAATCGTCGAGGAAAGGTAATAGTCATACAATAAAAGCGGGGGTGGATTATAATCTTTCTGATAAGACTTCATTGAGTCTTTCTGGTAATGTTAGCGTAAGGGATAATAATCGTGGAGAGGACTTGTGGTATCGTTATATTAATCACCCAACCTTATCTGGCACGAGTACGAGAACCTCTAGACAGGTTGAAGATGATTTGGGCTACGAGTTTACGATGGACTTTAGACATCAATTTAAAAGGTCTGGAGAGGAACTCACGGCCAATGCGAGTTATGGAAGGGATAAAGAAGATGGCACGAATGTTTTTTTACAGCAATTTGATTCTGGTACTCCTAGCACGGGCCGGAATAATGTGAGCTCAGAAGATGGAAAAAATATAAATATCCAGGCAGATTATGTTTTACCTTTCTCGGAAGATAGTAAGTTTGAGGCCGGTTATCGCTCTCAGATCAGGAAATCATTCGACACCCAGCTTTCAGATACCTTGGCTGTTGCCAGTGGGAAATATTTAACCGACTACGGTATCAGTAATGACTTTGATTTTACTTCTACTGTTCATGCCTTATATGCAAATTATCAGGGCAAACTGTCCGACAAGATCGCTTATCAAGTCGGTCTGCGTGCAGAGCAGTTTAACCTGAGTTCTACCTATTTTTCAAAAGATCCGGATGTGGTCGATAAGGAGACGAAAGCAAAACAAGATTTCTTTAGGTTATATCCTACCGTATTTTTGACTTATAATGTAGGTGAAGATGGGGATAAGATTCAATTGAGTTATTCTAGACGGGTACAGCGTGCGAGAGGCTGGCAAGTCAACCCATTTTTGAATGTGTCGGATGATATGAACAGACGGCAGGGAAATCCAAATCTTAAACCCGAGGACGTGCACGGATTTGAACTTAGTTTTGCAAAAACCTTTGGGAAGGTGAATTTGATTTCCTCCGCATATTTTAATCATACAAGTGAGGTGATGCAGCCTTATGTTTATTTTGTTGACACATTGAGTAGCGTAACCTATAGTCGATGGGAAAACCTGACAAGCAGAAATCTCTCCGGATTTGAATTTATTTCTAAAGTCAATGCAACAAAGGACTTTGATTTTACATTCAATCTTAATCTGATCAATATTAATTATAAAGCTAATGAGGCTTATAACGTTAAAGCATCCAATGGATTTGCCTACAATACCAATTTAACGGCTAATTATCGTTTCACGCCAACGTTCTCCGCTCAAGTTCGTGGCGAATATAATTCCTCCCGGGTGATGGCACAAGGAAAGATGAATGCAATGAAGGGTGTTGATATAGCTTTGAAAAAAGATGTGCTAAATAAGAAAGCGTCCATCATGTTTAATGTCAGGGATGTATTTAACACAAGAAAAATGCAGGGCTTTACCGAAACACCGCAATTAAGTTCTAATTTTGAGCATCGTTGGATGAAGAGAATGTTCACACTATCACTTTCTTACAGATTCGGTAGCCAAGATTTAAACAAATCAAAAAAGAAAGTGTCAGATACAAATGAAATGGGTGGAGGAGAGGAATATTAAAAAATATTCCTCTTTATAAGCCCAAATGCTTAAATTTAATTTTAAAACAAACCTAAAACTAAAAAGAATGAAGTTATTAAAAACAGTTCTTGCGGTATCGGTGATTGCTTTTTCAGCACATCTTAATACTGCCGTAGCACAAGCGAAAAAAGAGGTTCCTGCTTACAAAATCTTAGATTTACCACGTGTAGATATCAAGAAATTTAAAAAGAATAAAGCCGGTGCTTATGTTATTTTTGATGGTACTTCTATGGAAGGATGGAGAGGTTACGACAAAACTGTAGTCCCAAAAAGATGGGTGATTAACGAAGGAGCGATCAAATTTGACAGCCAAGCCAATGTTGGTAAAGAAGAAGGTGGAGATTTGGTCTTTGCACATGATTTCAAGAATTTCGAATTGGAAATGGAGTGGAAAGTTGCTAAAGGGGCCAATTCAGGTATTTTCTTTTTAGCAAAAGAAGTTGAAGGACAACCGATTTATATCTCCTCTCCAGAATGTCAGGTTTTGGATAATGAAAATCATCCTGATGCTAAAATGGGGGTTGACGGAAACCGTAAATCCACTTCATTATACGACATGATACCTGCTAAGCCGCAAAATGGCAAACCTTATGGTGAGTGGAACAAAGTTAAGATCAGAGTAAATAATGGAAAGGTTGAACATTTTCAAAACGGTGTAAAAGTTGTTGAATATACTTTATGGGATAAGTCGTGGATTGATCTATTGCAAAAAAGTAAATTCAGCGAAGAGAAATGGCCATTGGCTTTTGAATTGTTGAGTCATGTTGGTGGCGATAGCAAATCAGGGCTTATCGGTCTTCAGGATCACGGAAACGATGTCTGGTTTAAGAATATTACCGTAAAGGTTCTAAAATAGAAAAAGCAGCTTTAAGCTGCTTTTTCTATTTTTTATAGTATCGATTGCAGTTCTTTTAAATCGATGATCATATGCGATACATCTGCTGGTTTTTCGACGATATTTGGATTAAAGAAAATGGCATCCATACCTACATTTGCAGCTCCACGGATGTCTGCATCAAGGTTATCTCCAATCATCAGTGATTGATGCGCCTGCGCTTGAGCAGTCGTCATAGCAAACTCAAATATTCGGGGATCGGGTTTGTTCACACCGATGACCTCTGAAATAAAAATATTTTTGAAATATTTTTTTAGGTTGCTCTTTTCCAGTTTGGTCTCACAAGCCTCTTTAAAGCCATTAGATATCAAGTGAAGATTGTATCTGTCACCTAAATACGTTAGCGTTTCATGTGCGTGAGGGAACAGGTTTGTTTTCTGGGGGCAGATAGCGAGATATTCCAGTTCAAATTCCTCAGGAAATAATTCAGGATCCACACCAAGTTCTGTAAATGTATCCGCAAACCGTGCTTTCCTTAATTCCGGTTTTGAGATCTTTCCATGATGATAGAGTCCCCAAAGTCGATGATTATTAACCGTATAAGTTTCTATAAAACGAGTGGATGAATCTTGGTTGAACAAGTGATCAAACTTGTATTTAAAATATAGCTCGTGCAGACTTTCTTCGGCATTTTTATCGAAATCCCATATTGTATGATCGAGGTCGAAGAAAATGTCTTTTTTCTCGTGATTAAACATATGCAAAATTAAAACAAATTAACCTAAAATTCCAAGTCAGTTGGGTTATCCAGTGATGAAATTAAAGGTCACTTTTAGCGATATCGCTTTTCCGATTGTTTATATGACTGTTTGATGATTTTAGTCTTATTGCGAATCGGTTAATTTTCTTCTTTGTGTCATAATCCTTCGGATATTTCCGAATACATGGGTGAATACCTATTTTTGTCACATGAAGAAAGCGCTGTTACTCTTTTATTTTCTATTGTTCTACGCGGTTATGCAACTGATATGGTGGGGAGTGATGTTTATTCGCTTTGATCCTAGTAAAAAGAACATGATTATAGGAGAAGGAATATTCTTTTTGATCATCTTTTTATGGGGAGCATGGCGCTTGAAGCGACTGGTTGAAAGAGAACAAAAATTATTACAGCAACAGCAGAATTTTCTTTTGGCTATTACACATGAACTGAAATCACCGTTGGCTTCTGTCAAATTATATATTCAAACGATTTTGAGACGCGATCTGGATAAGGAACAGCAGCAGACATTCTTGAGGAATTCACTAAAGGATATCGAACGTTTAGATGATTTAGTGGAAAATGTGTTGATGACCACCAAATTGGACAGCCGCAATTACAGTATGCCGAAAGAAGATTTTAATTTTACTTCTTTGGTAGAGCAGATCGTTGACAGGCTTCAAAAGAATTCTTGTAGTTCGCAAGTTTTGAAACCTTATTTGGAAGCGGATATTATTATTCATGCTGATAAGTTTGCGATAAGCAATGTAGTTACCAATCTAATTGAAAATGCTATTAAGTATTCACCGGCTTGTGCTATGGTGGATGTGAAATTATATACGGAGAATAATAAAATAATTTTTTCTGTTGCTGACCATGGTATCGGTATCAGTGATGAGGAGAAAAAACTTATCTTTAATAAGTTTTATCGCGTGGGTAGTGAAGCGACACGGAAAACCAAAGGTACAGGTTTGGGGTTATATATCGTGAAAACTGTGTTGCAGAAACACGACGCGACCATAAAAGTTAAAGATAACACTCCTAAAGGGAGTATTTTTGAAGTAACATTTGAAAGAAATGCAAAGTAAACAAAGAATATTACTTGTCGAAGATGAAGAACACTTGTTAGAAGCTATCAAGTTGAATCTCGAAATGGAAGGTTACCGTGTTACTACGGCTACCGACGGAAAAAAAGCATTAAAGGTATTCAAGGAAGAACGTTTCAACTTGGTGGTTTTAGATGTGATGATTCCGGAAATTGATGGATTCCAAGTTGCTGAAACTATTCGACTGCAAAACACTGAAGTTCCTATCATGTTTTTAACTGCGAAAAATAGCAGCGAGGATCGAATTACAGGTCTTAAGAAGGGAGCTGACGACTATTTGGTAAAACCTTTCAACTTGGAGGAACTGATCCTTCGTGTCGGAAATCTGGTGCGTCGTGGTATGAAACCGGACGATCTGAAGGAGTTAAATTCTTACCAAATCGGTGATAAAACGATCTATTTTAATTCTTATGAACTGCATCATGCGGATGGTACCATCACTTCTTTGACCAAGAAAGAAACGATGTTATTGAAGCTGTTGATTGAAAGGCGTAATGAGGCTGTATCGCGTGAGCAAATATTGGAGACCGTATGGAATTACGATGTTTATCCATCGACACGTACGATCGATAACTTTATCCTAACTTTCCGGAAATATTTCGAGCCAGATCAAAAACATCCTATCTATTTCCATTCTATCAGAGGTGTTGGTTATAAGTTTACCGACAATAACGCATAGGTAGAAAGAGATGATGACGATCAGGGCTAGAATAGCCGTTATTTTTATTGCTGCATTATTTTTGGGCTATGGCTTATACCAAGGGCATTATCAAACTGCTGTGCTAATAGCAGGTGGAATTGGCTACTTGATTTGGAGTCATTTTAGAGAAGGGTCCGTTTTTTTGGCAACGCAGGCTTTCCATAGGCAAGATTATGAAAAGACAAAAAATTTGCTCGCTGAGATAAGGAATCCCGACGCACTTCGTAAAGGCAGACGCAATTTCTATGAATTTATGATGGGAAATATTGCGCTTAAAGAAGAACGTGTCGATGAGGCTGAATATCATTTTCAGCTAGCTTCGCGTCTGCCTTGGAAAAAAGATAATGAAAAGGGGATGGTTATGATTAATCTGGCAAATATAGCGTTGCGAAAGTTGGATTATGAAAGAGCGAGAGCTTATACAGATGTTGCCAATAAGTTACATCTGACGGCTAGACAGAACAGCATTATTACAAAAATAGAAAACGAAATTTCAAAACATTTATAGTGAGTACTACTTTACAAAACGACTTATTGATTAGAGCTGCATTTTCGCAGCAAACGGAAAGACCTCCTGTGTGGATGATGCGTCAAGCTGGACGCTTTATGAAGGAATATTGGGATATCAAGAATAAATATTCCTTTTTGGAGATGTGCAAAACACCAGAAATTGCTGCGGATGTCACTATGCTTCCGGTAGATTTGCTAGGCATTGATGCGGCTATTTTATTTTCTGATATTTTAGTCACAGCTGAAGCGATGGGAGGGGATCTGTCTTTTGAACAAGGCGTAGGCCCTCGTTTTTCTAATCCTGTTCGTTCTATAAAGGATGCAGAAGCTTTGTCCACCAACTGTTTGGATAAATTGCAGTATGTTGCTGATGCCATCAAAGTAATCCAGCAGCGTCTTGATAATCGTATTCCCCTAATCGGATTTGCAGGAGCTCCATTTACGATCTTGAGTTATTTGGTTGAAGGTGGATCTTCAAAAGATTTTAAGCTGACTAAGTTGATGTTGAATAATCAGCCTGAATTGGCGCATATGATTCTTCAAAAGATCGCCGATGTCACGGTTGAATATCTGAACATGCAGATTGCTGCTGGCGTAAATGCGATTCAATTATTTGATAGCTGGGCCTTGGCTCTATCATGGAATGATTACCGTGATTTTTCGCATTATTATAATAAGCAGATTATCGCTAAGTTAAATCGTAAGGATATTCCAGTCATTTCCTTTTGCAAAGGATCGTCTGTTTTTGCACCTATGATGGTCGAAGCACAACCTGATGTTGTTTCTATTGATTGGAATGCAGATTTAAAAAACATGAAACAATCTCTACCACAAGGTATTGCTGTCCAAGGGAATTTGGATCCATTTGTTCTTTACGCCGATAAATCTGTTATCAAAAAGAAAATCATAGACTTATTTGAACGCATGAGAGGCGAAAATGGCTTTATTTTCAACTTGGGCCATGGTATTATGCCAGATATTCCTTTTGATAATGTAAAATATGCCATTGAGGTAGTGAAAGAGTTTCGCTATTAGTTTTGCGTATTATTTAATAACAAAGGACTTGCTTGTGCAAGTCCTTTGTTATTTTAAGTCAGTTATTTCTTTATTCAAGAATACGACATTTCAATTTTTGTATATTGGATGTAAGATTTATGCAATTGGCAATTGAAGATATTGATTACTATTAACTTTTCTTATTTTTGTAACTATGGTCTATTTGTATGCGAAAGCGGTTCATATTATCTTTGTAGTTTGTTGGATGGCTGGATTGTTTTATATTGTACGACTATTCATCTACCATACAGAAGCGAAATCTAAGTCAGTTGAAGAATATGGGATTTTGCATAGACAATTTACTTTAATGGAAAGTAAACTGTGGTGGATTATCACAACGCCCGCCATGTACCTCACTATTGTAGCAGCTCTTGTGATGCTCTATCTTAATCCTGGTTTGCTGACGATGGGCTGGATGCATGTTAAGCTTACATTCGTCTTAGGATTAATTCTTTATCATTTTTCCTGTCAGCGGATCATGTTTCAATTACAAAGTGAGTCGTCCAACTGGTCTTCAACGAAATTAAGACTTTGGAACGAACTTGCCACAGTTTTATTATTTGCAATTGTATTTACAGTTGTTCTAAAATCAGCCCTAAATTGGATATTTGGTGTTTTAGGACTTTTAATCTTATCTATTGCTCTGATGATGGCTGTAAAACTTTATAAGAAGTTCAGGAACAAGAGTGCCTAGTGCCAAATATTAAATTCTCTGTTTTCTTAATCCTTTTATATTCTTTGTAGTCGAACGAATATAAATTGAAGAGGATTATGTACAGAAAAATTTTGGTTATGGTCTTGTTGCTTGTCGTGGCAACAGCTGGATTTGCACAGCGGTATAGACCGGTCGGCGGAGCTCTAAATATCTATTCTACAGATGCTCCTTTTTTTCTTTATATCAATAACGTTTTGTACAATAATAGAGCTTCAACGGATCTCCGTGTGGCTAATTTGACAAGTCCACGTTATGATTTACAGATTGTTTTTGCTGACCGTCAGCGGCGTACACTTAATGGGAGCGGTGTTCAACTTGTTAATCGAAATGGGCAATATATGGATGTTGTGTTTTCTGTCAGTAGTAGACGTGGAAATAGAGGAATTATTTTAGAATCTATGAATCCTATCGGACGTTATAATAAGGACAATTACCGAGGAGATTTACCTTATAATAACCGGGATGGATATGATAACGGACAGGAGATCGACGATGAATATCGACCATCAGGAGATCGGGAGATTTATCGCGACCGCGCAGAAAACGACAGCGGATATTCAGAGAATGAGGATAATAATCAATTTGACAGTAATCGGATGGATAAAACAGATTCCAATCGATTGAACGATCTGTTGAATCAGAAAGAAAATGATCAAGATCGACTCGCAATAGCCGCTCAGGAGTTAAAAGATATGCGGCTTCGTGTTTCCGAAATTGTCGATTTAATGGAACTTTTTATAAGGGATGATAATAAGCTCACTTTCGCTAAATATGCTTATCCGGCTTGTGTGGATAAACAAAACTATCAGAAAGTAGGGGATGCCTTATCTTTTAGTTCAACACGGGAAAAATTAATGGATTTTCTAAAAAAATAAAAGGAGCATTCGCTCCTTTTTTATTCTCCACCGAAGCAGAGATATTTTAATTCCATATATTCATCCAAGCCATGTTTAGATCCCTCTCGACCGACTCCCGATTGTTTTACTCCGCCAAAAGGTGCGGCTGCGTTTGAGATAAGGCCTGTATTGACACCTACCATACCAGCTTCAAGTTGTTCTGCGACCCGAAAACAGCGATTGATATTTGTACTATAAAAATAGGAAGCTAGACCAAATTCAGTATTGTTAGCCATTGCTATTCCATCTTCTTCTGTTTTGAAGCTGAAAAGGGCACAGATTGGACCAAAGGTCTCTTCCCGGAATATAAGTGCTTCTTTCGGAATGTTGGTCAGAACAGTAGGCTGGAAGAACAGATCTTTGATTACCTCGCCCCCTGTAGCCAATTCTGCGCCGTGATTTAAGGCATCTTGGACATGATGCTGTACTTTTTCTAAACCTTTTGCATTGATGAGTGGACCGACCTGAACACCTTTATCAAGCCCATTGCCAACTTTCAGTTTACTAACGACCTGTGTAAGTTTCAGGGCAAACTCATCATAAACATCTTCTTGAACTAGAAATCTATTAATAGATACACATGTCTGTCCAGAGTTTCTAAACTTGCCGGCGAGGGCACCTTCTACGGCAGCATCAATATCGGCATCATTAAAAACTAGAAATGGGGCATTACCACCGAGCTCCATAGATACTTTTTTGATGTTTGAGGCTGACTGTTCAATAAGTGTTTTCCCTACTTCGGTGGAGCCTGTAAAGGATAATTTTCTGACTAGATCATTCGTTGCTAGTTCCTTTCCGATACCAGCGCTGTCTTTTCCCGTAATGACATTAAATACACCCTTAGGTAGGCCTGCATCTTCCGCTAATTTGGCTAATGCAATAGCAGAAAATGGGGTTTGGGAGGCTGGTTTTAGCACAACAGTACAACCTGCGACCAATGCTGGAGCTACTTTTCTGGTAATCATTGCTAAAGGGAAATTCCACGGCGTGATAGCAGCTACGACACCAACGCCTTGTCTAATGGTCAGCATTCTATTTTCCTTTTTAAGAGCAGGTATCGTTTCTCCATAGGCTCTTTTTCCTTCCTCCGAAAACCATTCTACGAAGGAACTGCCGTAGTCAACCTCAACTTTAGATTCGTTCAAAGGCTTACCGCTTTCTAAGGTCATGATCTCTGCTAGATCATCTTTATGCTGTTGAATAAGATCGTACCATTTACGAACGATGTTACAACGTTCCGTTACCGTTATGTTTTTCCAGCTTCTCCAAGCTTTGTCCGCAGCAATTATAGCCTTCGTGCAATCAACTACTTTTAGATCGGGCAACGAAGCAATAACTTTTCCTGTCGCAGGATTTACCACGTCAAAAGTATGTTTTGATATAATAAATTTCCCATTGATATAGGCGCTGTCAATTAAAAGTGAATTTTTCATCGATGTAAATTTAATGGTCACAAATAAAATTTAAAGTTTGCTAAATTTCACCTTCATATAATTGTTGCCTGATTAAATGAATCTTTGTCGCTCAATCTTCGTCGGTATGGTACAACATTCATTCTTTCCAAACCATCGATAACGGTTTTTGGCAAAGTAATCATAAAGTGCATCTCTCCACTTAAGCGGTAAGATATTAAACAAATAGCATGCATTGTAAGGAAACTCCAATTGTTTACAAATCTTGAGAACAGCTTCTCTTTTAATATAGCTGCCTGTTGGAGATAAGTAAACGATGGAGTCTATGTTTTTGGGAATATTTGCTAGCGCAGTCTGCGCTAATTCAGATTGCAGGGAACTAAATAAGAATTTCTTTTTGCGATCTATCCTTAATAGTATTTGAACAAAGCGATTACAAATCAAGCAATCACCATCGAAAAAGATGATATGTTTCCCTTGTTGTTCCATAGTATAAAGTTACTTTTATTTATGGAAAGTACTGCCATTGCAAGATCATAAAAAGGAGGTTACTATGAAGGAAGGGTTGTTGAGCTATAGTCCAAAGAAAAAGCGATGTTTTTTAACACCGCTTTTTTTGAACTTTTTTATAGATTTTTCATGATCGTATGCCCCATACGATCCCGTTTAGTTTTTAAATATTCTTCGTTAAAGGGATTTGCAGTTATTTCAATGGGCACATTTTCTACGATTTCAAGACCATAGCCTACTAAACCAGCTCGTTTTGTTGGGTTATTTGACATCAGGCGCATCTTGGTGACGCCAAGATTTCTAAGAATCTGGGCTCCTACACCGTAGTCTCTTAAATCTGCCTTAAATCCTAATTGGACATTGGCATCTACCGTATCCAAGCCATTTTCTTGTAATTTGTAAGCATGTAGCTTATTGATCAGTCCGATACCGCGACCTTCTTGATTCATATAGACAATAACACCTTTGCCTTCTTGCTGGATCATTTCCATTGCTTTGTGCAATTGAGGTCCACAGTCACAACGGCAAGAACCAAAAATATCACCCGTAACACAAGAGCTGTGCACTCGTACTAAAATAGGTTCATCTTCATTCCACTCGCCTTTATAAAGCGCCAAATGTTGTTCACCAGTGTCCTTTTGTGTAAAGGCTTTCATTTTAAAATCGCCATATTGGGTAGGCATATTAACAGTAACTTCTTCATTAATTAAAGAATCGTGTTTAAGCCGGTATTCAATAAGATCTTCAATACTAACGATCTTTAAATCAAATTTCTTAGCAACTTCCATGAGTTCTGGAAGTCTGGCCATTTCACCATCTTCTTTTAGAATCTCAACCAATACACCAGCAGGTTCAAAACCAGCTAATCGAGCAAGGTCAACAGTCGCTTCGGTATGTCCTGTGCGACGTAATACACCGCCATCTTTTGCGATTAGTGGGAAAATATGTCCTGGTCTTCCTAATTCTTCATAATGAATATTAGGATCGATCATTGCTTTAATTGTTTTTGAACGATCTGACGCTGAAATTCCAGTTGTACAGCCATATCCTTGCAGGTCAATGGAAACCGTAAAGTTAGTCTCATATACCGCGGTATTTTGCCCAACCATTAAATCGAGGTGTAAAGCCTCTGCTCTTTCTTTTGTAATTGGGGCACATACTAATCCACGGCCGTGGGTTGCCATAAAGTTGATGATTTCGGGAGTCGCATTGCGGGCAGCAGTGACAAAGTCTCCTTCATTTTCGCGATCTTCGTCATCCACGACGATAACTACTTTTCCTGCTTGTATATCAGCGATCGCTTCTTCGATCGTGTTTAATTTGAAATCCATTTATTGATATATTGTAATTGGTACAAAGTTAGTGTAGAATCTAAATTTATTTATAATAGCGTTGTCACAATCTAATGTGATTCCTTTAATTTATTCTTTTTTCCAAACTTTTCTTTCACCCATTTCCATGCAGCCTCTGCCTTTAATTTATATTGATCAATGTCAAATAAAGCAGAATCTGTAGTCGACTTGTACGTCAAAAATGCGGCAAGGGGTGTCAAGACAATAATTGCCATCCACATGCCGACGGCTGATGATATGGCGCCATCTTTAGCCGTTTTTTCTGCTACTGTCGAGATAATGTGATAGATCAAAAAGAAAATAATAGCCATAACAACAGGAAGACCGAGGCCGCCCTTTCTGATGATGGCTCCTAGCGGTGCTCCGATAGCAAATAATAAAAGACAGGAGACAGCCAGGGTAAATTTGCGATGCCATTCAATACGATAGCGAATATCTTTCGATTTGTAATCTTTAAACTCAAGTGTACGGCCATTTAAATCTTCTTTTAAATAATTAAGCTGGTTTAACGCATTCATCGTGATCTGCGAACGCTGCTCCTGAGGTACAAGATCTGTGAGCAAATTTTTAAAAGGCTTGATTTTAGCTTCTTTGACTTTTGGCTGTCCGGGTTGATTGGCACTAAAATATTTCGAATAGATATTATATCGGGTGTCTAACGTACGTGTAATTGCTTTGCCCATACTGTCGATTTTGATATGGTTGGAGTCGATGTACATATCCAACTGTTTCAAATTTAACATGGCATGGTGGCTTTTGAAAAGATTTTCATCTGTTTTGCCCTGTTGGAAACTTCCCATATCAAACTTTTGTTCTGTTTCCTTGAACTTAAATCGGGTAAATTGCTGGCGTGGGTCGTAGGTTTTGGAGTTTTTTGTCCGAGCTTCCTCATAACGTATACCATCCTTAAGCTTTAGGATCATATAATTGTTGTCTGGGGAGTTATAGATATATCCCTCTTTAGCTATAAGCACATTATTGGCTGTATTGCCACCACGATGATCATAGATCATCAAGTCATAAAGAATCGTTCCTTCTTTGTTTTTCCCTCTGGCGCGAATGGAGTAGCCAGGGATAGTATTATTAAAGATTCCGGGTTTAATCAGAAAATCCGCCTTTTTATTTCGGACATCTGTAAGTAAGGTTCCCATTTTCAAATTCACGACGGGAAGGATATAGTCGGAGAATAAGAAAGAACTTGTTGCGAAGATGGCTACGAGAACAAATAGAGGAGTCATCGCTTTGCGCAGAGAAACACCAGCCGCCTTGATCGCCACCAATTCATAGCTTTCACCAAGATTTCCGAAAGTCATAATGGAAGAGAGAAGCATGGATAAAGGCATTGCCATTTGAATTTGAACAACGCACTGATAACCAATTAACTCCATGATTGTATACCATTCAAATCCTTTTCCAATCAAATCATCAATGTATTTGAATAGGAAAAGCATTAATAAGACAAACATCACAATAAAGAATGTGACAATGAATGGTTTTATGAAAGCTTGAAGAATAAGTAAATGAACTTTTTTCATCCGTGACGCAAAGCAAATTGATGCCTTTACATTAAAGCATCTTCCAGCGAAGGAACCCTTATAGGAGCCCTTCCTGGAAATATATTGCAAAGATAGGCTTTTTTATGCACCTATAACACTTTGAAGATAGACTATTGAATTTTTCCAAATTAATTTTCTATTTTCAAGGTCTTCTTCTTTAGCGTAATCTGTTATTTTAAGAGCAACATCATTCGTTAGCTCGTCCTGATCGATCTCCAGATCGAAATAATAGGGATCATCATCGAGCCATTTAAAGCGTACAGATTTGTTTTCTTTCGATGCCACAATTTTTGCTCGGTGAGGTTCATCATCCCAAATGAAAGTATAAACGGTGTCTTTATAGTTTACATCATCTGCAAACCATTGCGCCAATTCGTTTGGTTCTTGCAAATACGGAAATAAAATTCTAGGTGAAGAGTTGATGATATATTCTAGTTGGAATTTTATTTTATCTGCCATAAAAATGTTTTTTTAATTTTAGTTTGTTTAAATCAAAAATAAGCTATATTTGCATTCCCAAAATGGCGGGGTAGCTCAGATGGTTAGAGCGTTGGATTCATAACCCAAAGGTCGGCAGTTCGATTCTGCTCCCCGCTACAAATCTCTTCCAAAATTGCTTTTTATTGCATCAACTTATTATTTGTAATAATACATATTTATTTTGTTATTGCAAGTTTTTTTATAAAAAGTTGCCCCTGTTTTTTGATAAAGATGTTGTTTTTAGGACTATCAATTTTTTCAATGTCAGTTTCTATTTTTCAATAATAAATTTATTGAGTTAAAAATGAGTTTGTTGTGTTTAATACGAGTTTTAAATAGGTAAGAATTGATAAAAAAATAAAAAAATCTTTTGAATTGACGCATGAAGTGGTATATTTGCATACCGAAACGGCGGGGTAGCTCAGATGGTTAGAGCGTTGGATTCATAACCCAAAGGTCGGCAGTTCGATTCTGCTCCCCGCTACTAAAAGCATCAGTCTGTTAAGATTGATGCTTTTTTTATGATTGAATGTATTTCCCTGTTATCACAATACCCACTTTTCGACGATGACAATAGTACATCGATGTTTGTATTGTTTCATTGATAATATTTTATGAATGAATATAAGACCTATACTGACCCTATTTTGCTTTTTTATCTGTGTTGTCAATTGTCGTCGTAGGCTAGGCTTTTCCAATCCTCTCTCTGTAGATATTTTAACATAAGAAAAAATACAATCCATCCAAACCCGGCCAAGATCCAAATTAAAGTCTCATAATGGAAGATTGTTTTATGCAAATATCCCAGAAGCCCCAATAGCCCTAATATCAATAGATTAGTCACTGTTTTTGAACTGGAATGATTCGCTTTTGAAAATGGATAATTTTTAACAAGAAAAAGCATAACGAGAATACTTTCGATGCCCCCGATTGCAGAAGACAATAATAGATCATTAAGAGAAGAGATACCAAATATGGGTATGCATATACAAAGAAATAGGATATTGAATGGCAAAACATATTTAATAAGACATGCTTTAAGAACGCCAGTCATTAATTGCCCTGGTTTTTGTATAGGTGTTATGTGGTATATCCAGGCAGCCTTATATTTATTACTCTGGGTAATAAGATGAAAGACGGTTAATATGGTGAGCAAAGAAAGATAAAACATGACAATATACAGGCCTGAATCCCGGAGTTTTAATATCTTTCCGGCCATGGGGAGATCATCTCCTGTACGTAGAAATAGAAAAACAAAGTAAATAGGCAGATAGGCCAATGAGGGATAAAGTTGCTGTTTGAATTCTCTTGTTTTCGAACTTATAAGCCACACAATGCTAAATCCGGCCTCTTCAACCGGTGATGAACATACCTTTGCAGCAAGCTTTTTATATAAAGGGAATTTGATTGTATTATCTAGGAGTATCGGCGAGCTTTCGTTCGGAAGGTTATCGGCACTTGCGAGCGCAGCTATTTTGGCATTAAATCCTCGCGAAAATAGTTTGCTGCAAGCATAGATGCCACCAAGAGGAGCTAATATACCCAGTGCTGATAAGAAGATAATCGGCAAACTGCTATTGCCAAGGATCAGCGGCTGGAAAGATGCGATCCAAGTGCTAGGGAATAGCCAAAGGAATCGAAGCTGTTCCATGGTCAAATGAGATTCTACAATAGATTGGATCAAATTTGGACCAAGATAATAGGAGAGGAAAAGAACCAGTGAGAGACCGATCTGTATATAAGTAATGACATCTTTAAACTTTTGTATGGGGAGATATTTGATGCTAATCAGATAAAATCCATTGACAAATATCAGCGCGATTAATGTACATAGTATAAGTTGTAAGCATAAAATAAGGACAGAGCCTATATCCCAGTCGAATGCGACATAGATAAGTACAGGCAAAGTTAAAGCGATGACTTGGTTAAAGAGCTTAATTGCAATAAAAGTAATTCGAGAAATAGCCAAGGTCTTATCATCGACCGGCCTTGGCATAATGATATATTGATCCCGCGTATCTAAAAGTATAGGAGAAAAATCGGAAACCAACGTAATGCTCAGCATACTGATAAAACTTAGTAGCATAATCGAAACAGCCAAATATCTATCTGGGATTGATAAAATAATGGCCATGAATATCAAGCCGAATATGAGATACAATACAAATTGTATGATGGAGGAGGAGGAAGAGGATTTGCCTGAGTTGCGCTTCCGGAAGCTAATAGGTTTTCTATTTTCTAAGGTCATTTTCGTTTCTAAAATGACCTTAAATTGTTCATAGTTAATTCCTAAATTTTTCCAGATGCCACGGAAAAGAAGAATAAACCGTAAGATGAATTTTTCCATGTTATTGAATTGCTGTAATGATATTTGAAGCATCTAACGCGCTACTGTCACTATTGGTTAATTTTGCAAATATATGTTCCAACGATTCGTTAGGGTCGGATTTTAATTCTTCAATCGTACCATCGGCAATAATACTTCCCTGGTTTATAAGTAAAATTCTGTCAGAGACTTTTTCAACAACGTCCATCATATGGGAGCAATAGAAAATAGTCTTTCCTTCCTTTGCAAGCAAAGAAATGAGTTCCTTAACAAATATGACCGCATTGGCATCAAGGCCAGATAGTGGTTCGTCTAGAATGATAATTTGGGGATTGTGTATAATACCTGAAATAAGAAGCACTTTTTGGCGCATTCCTTTGGAGAAGGTGTCCATTCTATTATTTGCATTGGGTTCAAGACCAAAGGCACCCAATAACTTTAGGGAGCGCTCCTGAATAATTTTGTCTTCCATTCCATACAGCTTACCAACAAAATCTAAGTATTCCATGGGAGTCAGGACTTCATACAGCTCAGCATTTTCAGGAACATAGCCTAGCAGCGCCTTGACGGCAAGCAGATCTTCTTGAATATTGATACCATTAATCTCCACAGTACCTGTGAAATCTTCGATCAGTCCTGTCAGTATTTTAACAGTAGTGGACTTGCCTGCGCCATTTGGACCTATATATCCGATAACCTGACCTGGGAATATATCTAAATTGATTCCTTTTAATATTTCCTTTGTTCCGTATGATTTTTTTAGGTCAACAATACGGATGAGGGGTAATATACTTTCCATATAATTATAATCTTCAAAGTAAACTTACGTAAAAATTTGGAGTTATTAGTTTATAATTGAATGGTAAATAGATTGAAATTCTGAAAACGAAGTCTAATTGATTATGTAATAAAAAAGGGACCTCGGTCCCTTTTATTGCAATTTTATTTTTGGAAAACTATCTGTCATTTTTAGGATATCCTTCTTCATCAAGGTCATCTCTCAAATCTTCCTCATTCTCGGCCAATTTCTTATCTAAAGGCGAAAGCTTTTCATGGTTAAAAGTCTCAATTCGCATATTTGCCTCATCAAGATCTTCCTCTTCGAGTTCACCTTGAGTTGCATATTCGTCTCCGACAAAAGGATTTGAATCGTCATAGGTTGAATCATCATCGACAGCGCCCTCGGCTATTGTATCGTAATCAGCGGGGTGATCATAGTCTGGATCATTATCGTTGACGTCCATTTCATAGCTGTCAAGCTCTTCGTTAAAAGCAAGGTCCTGCTCCATATCCGGATAATCTTCTTCGACTTTTCCATTTTTACGTTCTTTTTTCGACATCATCTTGCTAATTTTTATTCATATGTAAAACAGTTCTCACAATAAAAAGTTTTGGATTTGTTCGTCAAAACGGTTACTCCTGCGGTATTAGGCGATTAGAAATCTGAGGGTTTATTTGAAAAATAAAACACAAAAAAATGATCGAAGCAGGCAAACAATGTAAATCTATCTTTGTTCTATTTTAAAACAGGAATTATGATCTTCAAGCGTTTAAATTATCAGACTTTACAGAGTTTACGCCTACAGGGCTACAATATTTTATTGACCATCGGGCGCGCTGAAGACGAGAATCCAATTTATTTCCCCATGAAATTAGAGTCTTTGAATGCTGACCGTTCAAAATTTGAAAGTGATGATACTACTACCTTTCAAGGAAAGAAGATTCTGATTTTAGACGATGCTATTCAACGTTCTTTAAATCATGATCTCAATGGGATCATACAGCTTGATCATTAACTAAGCACTATTTTTAGATTTTTTATAAGAGCTCGGTGTAATATTTCTTTTTTTCTTGTAGAAATTGGTCAGGTGACTTTCATCGTTAAACCCTAGCTCCACTACAATTTGTCTCATGCTGTATTTATTCGAGGCTAATCTCTCTTCAATCAGTTCAATACGAATATCATCTACGTAAATTTTGTAGCTTTTTGAATATCTTTTCTTAAAAAATGCACCAAAATAATTTGCCGATATCTGAAACTGATCAGCGATAGATTTTATTTGCAGTTTATCGGGAAAATAGATATTCTGCTGGATGTATTGCTCCATCTCTTGAGCCATATCATAAGACTCATCAACCGGTAACTCCAAATCTTTTAATATGTTTTCGACGATGGCGAAAAGCGACATTGTTTGATGGAAAATAAAACTAGAAACAACAGCATCCTCATGTTCATATTGTTGAATCAGAGAGATTACGCGTTCAATTATTTTTTTGTTTTCTTTTTTTAGTGAAAGGCTTTTATTTAATAAAGTTTTTGAATTAAAGATATCAACGGGGTTGTGGAACAATCTAAAATTTTGCTGTATGTAGTGTAGATCTTTGAAATAGGAGCTGGAGAAATAAAGTGCAGATACAATTGAATCTTTTTTTGTTTCAAGTATTTCGGAATCCCTGTTCATAAAAAGCAGGTTTTCTTTAGGGAATTTTAAATTATTTACCTTTGATACGAGTGTTCCTTCGGAAATATAGACTAGTGCGAAATCAAAGCCCGCTTTGGCTAGTTCTATTTTTTGTTTGTGCCTGATTTTTTGAGAAGCGAAAGATAAATTCATACGTATAAGCCTATTTGAGAAATAATCACTACAAACCTAAGCAAAATGGATCAAAGGCTTTGCTTTTTCCCTCCTAAATATCGATACATTATAATTATAAATAAACTATTTGTTGCTGGAATATCTACTAAGTGCTTTTTGCATTTCTGGTCATCTTTTCAATATTATCCCATTGATCGTCGGGAATAATATCCAGTCCATTGAACTCTCCAGCTCCCTTAAGCCACTCGCCTCCATCTATTGTGATCACATCACCGTTAATATAACTGGCATAATCGGAGACTAGATAAGCGGCGAGGTTCGCAAGTTCCTGTAGTTCACCCAAACGGCCCAAAGGAATGCGTTTGGTAGGCGAAAGAAGTTCACCCAATTCACCCGGGAGTAGACGCTCCATGGCACCTGAGGTTTGAAATGGACCAGGGGCTATGGCATTGAGGCGTATTCCTTTTTTACCCCACTCTACGGCCAGAGATCGGGTGAGTGCAAGAACACCAGCTTTAGCTGTTGCAGAAGGTACTACATAGCCTGAGCCGGTCCAGGCATAGGTTGTTACGATACTCAGTATCGCTTTAGTATGTTCTTTGGCTCCAATCCAGCGTTTTCCCAATGCTAGGGTATAGTTTATGCTACCTTGAAGAACAATACCAATCACAGATTCAAAGGCTCTGTGACTTAAACGTTCTGTTGGCGAGATGAAATTTCCAGCTGCATTGTTGATGAGGATATCTATTCCCCCCAATTGCTCATAGCCATAGGAAACTACGCGCTCGACATCTTCATAATTGCGGACATCCCCAGCAATGGCAAGACATTTCGCTTGATGTTTTTCGGACAATTCGTTTGCTGTATGTTGGATAATGTCATCTTTGCGACTTGTGATCAGACAGGATGCCCCAAGCTCGAGGAAATAATCTGTCATCGCTTTTCCTAGGCCTGTGCCGCCACCTGTAATTAAAATGCGTTTTCCTTTTAAAGCGTTTTCCTTTAACATGCCCATATGCTGTCCAGTTTTTATGTATTCTTAAGTTACACAAATTTGGGATAAAATAAAAACCATGGTGTAGCGGAAAAAATAGTTCGGGCATAAATGGGGCGGGATATAAACAAAAACAGGAGCTATTCATCGAATAGCTCCTGTTTTAAAAATTTCCATTCTGAATAGAATGGCTGTAAACTTATGCGCCTAATTGTACGCGTTTGAAAGCAGTTACAGTTAATCCTTTGGAAACTGAATCCAAGAATTGAGCGATGTTTTTAGAAGAATCTTTTACGAATTCTTGGTTTAACAAAGTTGTATCTTTGAAGAATTTGTTCAATTTACCTTGAGCGATTTTCTCAGCCATTTCAGCAGGTTTGCCTTCAGCAATGATTTGCTCTTTAGCAATAGCGATTTCACGCTCGATTGTGTTTTGATCAACACCATCTTTGTCAATTGCAATTGGGTTCATTGCAGCAATTTGCATTGCAACATCTTTACCAGCTTCTTCAGCACCAGCTGCATCAGCAGAAAGACCCACTAATACACCTAAACGGTAGTTACCGTGGATATAAGCGATAACTTTTTCAGCAGTGATAGTTTCGTATTTAGAAACGTCTATTTTCTCACCAATTACACCAGTTTGCTCGATTAAAGAATCAGCGATGTTTTTTCCATCAAGTTCCAAACCTTTTAATTCTTCCAAAGAAGCAGGTTTATTGTTTAATGCAAGATCTGCAATTTTTTCAGCGAAAGCTACGAAGTCTGCGTTTTTAGCTACGAAGTCAGTTTCACAGTTAACTTCAACTACGATACCTGATTTACCATCAGCAGTAGCTTTAGCGATGATAACACCTTCGTTAGAGTCGCGATCTTGACGGCTAGCAGCTACTTTAGCGCCTTTTTTACGCAAGTAATCTACAGCAGCTTCAAAGTCACCATTAGACTCAACTAAAGCTTTTTTACAATCCATCATACCAGCGCCAGTTTGTTGACGCAATTTGTTTACATCTGATGCAGAAATTTGTACTGACATGTTTATTTCTTTTTATTATTATTTACGACTGAAATTTGTACAATATTAACTTAAAACATGTTAAGCTAATATGAAGTTTAACATTCCTTGATAAACGAGTGTTGTTAAACCAAAAAACCGGACAGAGAGGCTAGTTCAAGAAAAGTAAACTTTTCCAGAAACTAACGCTACGCCATCCGGTTTGGAATAAAAATATTATTCTCCGTCTTTCGCTTTGCGAGGACGTTTAGCTTCTGAAGCTTCACCATTGTCAGCTTTTGCTTTAGCAGCAGCAGCATCTTTTTCAGCTTCTTCTTCTTTGTCGCGTTTGCGCTCGTCCAAACCTTCTTGGATTGCTTGACCAATGATACCTGCGATTAAGCTAATAGATTTGCTAGCGTCATCATTTGCAGGGATTGGGAAATCAATGTTTGAAGGGTCAGAGTTTGTATCTACCATTGCAAAAGTAGGGATGTTCAATTTCATTGCTTCAGAAACAGCGATGTGTTCTTTTTTAACATCGATGATGAATAAAGCAGCTGGTAAACGGTTCAAATCAGCGATACCTCCTAAAAGGTTTTCTAATTTGATACGCTCACGTTGAATCATCAACTTCTCTTTTTTAGACAATACATCGTATGTACCATCTTTTTGCATTTTGTCAATGTTAGACATTTTTTTGATAGACTTACGCACTGTAGCGAAGTTTGTAAGCATACCTCCTAACCAACGCTCAGTCACGAAAGGCATGTTAACCTCTTTTGCTTGTTGTGCGATGATCTCTTTTGCTTGTTTTTTCGTAGCTACGAATAAAACTTTGCGACCTGATTTTACGATTTGTTTGATAGCTGAAGCAGCTTCTTCTAATTTCGTAAGGGTTTTGTTCAAGTCAATGATGTGGATACCGTTGCGCTCCATGAAAATGTACTTAGCCATTTTCGGATCCCATTTACGTGTAAGGTGACCAAAGTGCACACCTGCATCCAATAAATCTTGATAAGTAGTTCTTGCCATTTTTTGATCCTCCTTTGATTAACGTTTACTGAATTGGAATCTTCTACGAGCTTTACGACGTCCTGGTTTCTTACGTTCAACCATACGGTCATCACGTGTTACTAAACCTTTAGCGCGTAATGCAGGTTTAACTTCTGGGTTAAGTTCAACCAAAGCTTTTGAGATCGCTAAGCGAACAGCTTCTGCTTGACCTTTAATACCACCTCCGTTAACGTTTACTTTTACATCAAAGTTTGCTAATTCACCAGCTACGTTCAATGATTGTGTAGCGATGTATTGCAAAGGTAATGTTGGGAAATACTCTTTAAAGTCTTTACCGTTTATGATAATGTTCCCGCTACCAGCAGTTAAGTAAATGCGGGCAACAGCAGTTTTTCTTCTTCCTGAAGTGTTAGTTGTTGACATGACGATTCTCCTTAAAATTTAACTGGTTTTGGATTTTGTGCTTCATGCTTGTGCTCAGTACCAGCATAAACGTAAAGGTTTTTAAACAATTGACGACCTAAACGGTTTTTAGGAAGCATACCACGAACAGCTTTTTCAATAATGCGCTCAGGGAATTTAGCCATTAACTCTTTTGGAGAAACAAAACGTTGACCACCTGGGTAGCCAGTGTAGCGAACGTAAACTTTGTCGCCTAATTTGTTTCCTGTCAATTTGATTTTGTCCGCATTGATAACGATCACGTTATCTCCGCAGTCTACGTGAGGGGTGAATGTAGGCTTATGCTTACCACGAATTACTTTCGCGATGTTACTAGCCAAGCGCCCCAAAATCTCTCCTTCAGCGTCAACAACGATCCACTCTTTGTTAACGGTGTTCTTGTTGGCAGAGACAGTTTTGTAACTTAACGTATTCACTTGCTTTTGTTTAAATAATTTATTAAAATATTTTTCTTTCCCTTATCTCAAGGGTCTGCAAAGGTACATCTAATATTCTATATTTTAAAATCTATTTTACTTATTTTGTTGAAAACGAGTCGAATTTCAAACGAACCCCACTAATCTCAATATTTTTACAACTTCCTCGAATGATTATTGTTACATTAGTTAGTATATTGCAGGAAGAATTTTTAAATTATTATAGCGGAAGTAGATGAGATTGAATTTTTTAGATAAACAATTTTTTATAAGTTTTATTGGTTTATTCCTTATGGCACTGGGCTCAGTGCACGCACAGTCTCCGGATAAAAAGCCGAAACCATACGATGCACGATTCAAAAACGTACAGGAGATATTGAAGCAGGGGAAAATTGGTCCGGGAATGGACTCTCTGGACGCCATAATTGCAGATTATCCGCAAGCAGATGATATCTATTTTACAAAGGCAATTCTGCTTGCACAGATGAGAAATCAAAACGGTGCGATAGAAGCTATAAAAGAAGCTTTGGAAATCCAATCTAAACCCGAATACCTCAGCTTTGCTGTTGATGCTTTTAAAAGCAAAAACGACGCCGATAGCGCATTAATCTATCTCGATAAGCTAATTGACCAGGATGATAATAATACCGCTTCGCTCAAACGTGAACGTATTATGCTCCTATTCAACGGAGGCTACAAGGATGTCGCGCTAGAGTATTTCTATAAAACAAAAGAAATCGCAACGGTTTCTGATACATTGGATATGGTTGGCAGCGTGTTGTTAAATGATGCCGGGAATTATAAAGCTGTAATTGATCTGCTAAAACCTTGGGCCGATAAGGGCACTACTCTTGCTCAGGTATATGGTCAACTGGCTCAGGCTTATAACCTTTCCAAAAATTCAAAGCTTGCGCTGGACTATATTAATAAGGGTATTCAGACGACAAAGGAGGATTTTCTTTATTTTGATTTAGCGGATCTTTATCGATTTGATAAAAAGATAAAATTATCTTTCGATGCCCTTAAGCAAGGATTTCAATCCAAAAAAATTGATTTTGCAGATAAAAATAGGATTATAATGACCTTATTGAATCCAAAAGGCCCTTATACTAAAGAACAGCTTTTGGAATTAGCCAATATCTTGGTAGAAGTTCATCCACGGATTGCCGAAAGCCATATGGCCAAGGGACAGGTGCTCTGGTTGAAAGACGATAAGTCCGCAGCGCAAAGTTCCCTAGCGGTAGCTGTTAGTATGAATCCTTACCAGATTGATGCTTGGCGAATGCTGATGAGCTTGGATATGGACAAGGGAGAATTTGATCAGGCAATTGCTCATGGTGGGGAGGCTTTACATTATGTCGCAAACAATGCGACTATACTTTATTTTACAAGTATGGCTTATCTGATGAAGAAGGATATGGATAATAGCCGCAAGTTTATGGAAGCCGCGCTTAATAATGCCCAGGATGAATCTCCTTTTCTGCAAGCTAATATTTATGGGGGATTAGGTGACATTTATAACTCCCTTAAAATGTACAAAGCTTCTGATGCGGCTTATATCGAAGCTATTCGGTTGGATAGCACAAATGTGACGGCCATGAACAATTTAGCATACTATTTGTCGTTAAGAAAAGAGCGGCTTGATGAGGCAACAAAATATGCTGCAATGGCTACGAAGCTGCAACCCAATAATGGAACTTTTGAAGATACCTATGCTTGGGTGCTGTTCGCGAATGGTAAATATGATGATGCGTTGGTATGGATTCAAAAAGCACTGAAGAACACCAATCCCCAAACTTCGGTTTTGCTGGAACATTATGGGGACATTCTAATGAAGCTTGGGAAAACAACAGACGCTGTTAAACAGTGGAATTTAGCTTTAGAAAAGGGAGTTGATACCGAAGAAAATAAGCTGAAATTGAAAAAGAAGATTGAGACTAAAAGTTATGTGGAATAAAATTGTTTGGGTGAGTGCTGTGGTCTTTTTGCTTTCTTCTTGTAGTTCCAAGAAGAAGCTGCTAAAGGATGCTGACCTCAAAGCTGAGAATGAATTGATCATAAAGGATAATACAAGGGAAGCAAAGAAAAACAGCTTACGGAATCTTTTTTTGACCAATTTGAATTATTCTACTTTTTCCGGAAAAGCTAAAATGCGTCTTGACCTTGGCAAGGATAATTACGATGTCACTTCGAATATTCGAATAGAGAAAGACAAGAGAATATGGATTTCCATTTCCGCTACATTAGGTATCGAAGTGGCTCGGGTACTGATAACACCCGATAGTGTACAGATCTTAAATAAATTCCAGAGTGAATATATGGTTAAACCATTCGATTATCTTTATCGTTTTGCCAGTCCGGATCTGACTTTTGGAAACTTACAGGATCTATTGTTGGCTAACTTGTCTGTGAATCTATTGTCAGATATCGATCAGGTTAATTTTAAACAGGACTCGATGTCTGTCCAGCTAGATGGTAGACTGAATGAATTAGATTTTTTATATAAATTAAATAATAACAATAGACCTTATCAATTCAGATTGGCGCAACTGTCCAAAAAACAGCTGCTGGAAGCTAATTATGGAGAATATGCCATGGCTTCTGGACAAGAATTTCCGATGCTGTTAAAAATGATTATTTCTGATGGGCGCCAAGAGATAAAAACAGAGATAAATTTCAATAAAGTGACTTTTAATGAACCAGTCGAAATGCCTTTTTCAGTATCGTCGCGTTATAAAGTAATCCGATGAGAAGCTGTCTATTTCCATTAGATTTATTACTTTCGCAATTAATTTGCTAAAGTTGGGCGTAAACTGATAGGGGTAGAAAGATGGCAAACACAAAAAATAGTACTGTAAATGAACTTTAAAAAGACGATACTTAGTATAGCTGCTTTCCTATTCATGATTGGGATTTCGTCGGCACAGACTCGGGCTGAACTTGAAAAACAGCGCGAGAAACTCAATCGTGAAATTGCTGAATTACAAAATACGGTCAAAGAGATTGCAAAAGAAAAATCACTGACCCAACAACAAGTAACAGCATTGAGTAAGCAAATTAATTTACGCGAGCAGAAGATAAATACCATCACTTCGGAAGTAGCTGTAATTAATAAGCATATCAACGCAAATACGGCTGCCGTAAGTAAGTTGAAGGCTGAGTTGGAAAAGATGAAACGTGACTATGAGAAGATGGTGATGTTTGCGTTTAGAAATCGAAATGCATACAATAAATTGATGTTTATTTTTGCATCGAAGGATTTTAATCAAGGATTCCGACGGGTAAAGTACCTGCAACAGTTCAACGATTCGAGGAAGCTGAAAGCTGCCGATATTGAAAATACCAAGAAACAGATTGAACAAAAAATCGCTCAATTGCAGGCCGACCGAAATAAACAGGTTGCTTTGATGAAAGAGCAAGAAAATGAGAAAAGAACTATATCACAACAACGATCTGTTTTTTCAGGACAATTAAGTGATCTGATCGTTACAGAACGTGGGGTGAAGAAAGATATTACACAAAAGCAAAAAGAGGAACGTCGTATTAATGCGGCCATTAAGGAAATCATTAGAAGAGAGATTGAAGCTGAACGCCGGCGGGCTGAGGCGGCACGTCGTGCAGCAGAAGCTGCTGCGGAGCGTAACCGCAAAGCGAATGAATCTGGATCGAATACAAAAGGTAAGAACAATACAAGTTCGAAAAGCAGTAATACCACGCGAAAATCAGATTCTGAAGTCTTACGTAGTACCCCTGAAGCAGTCAAACTTTCAAACGACTTTAGATCTAACCGCGGTAGTTTACCTTGGCCTGTTTCTAATGCGAAGATTATGCAAGAGTTTGGTTCTGAAAGTGTCGGAAGAAATGTCAATTGGGATCACGAAACTGTTAAAATACAAACATCAAGCGGTGCGGCCGTGAAGGCGGTATTTAATGGAGAAGTTTTGAGTATAGTATCGATGATGGGGCAGCGTATTGTTATGATTAAACATGGTGAGTACTTTACGGTATATATGAATTTGGCTGGAGTAAGTGTTTCAAAAGGACAGAAAGTAAGCACTGGACAAACTATTGGAACGGCAGATGTAGACTCGGATACAGGTGTTCCAATGGTAGAATTTTCTGTATTACAAGGAACAACACCAATGAATCCGATGTCGTGGTTGGCGAGATAAGAAATAATTACTATATTTAATAATTATCATTACATTTGTAATGAAAGAGAAAAGTTTTAGTTTAAAAGAATTGAAAAACAAGAAATTATAGTTATGTCAACATCATTATTAATCATGGGAATCGGGGGGCAAGAGTTAATTGTCATTGTAGTAATATTGTTACTATTATTTGGTGGCAAGAAGATTCCTGAATTGATGCGCGGATTGGGTAAAGGAGTAAAGGAGTTTAAAGAAGGTCAAAAAGATGAGTCTTCACCTGAAAAAAAATCTGAAGTAGAAGATAACAAATAAGGGAAATTTGATCCCATATAGCATAGATACGATTTTGTGAGGAACAAAATCGTATTTTGTTTTATACTCGACCTACAGCAAAATAGGACGAAAACCATTTTTATACTAAAATCCATTTCTAAGCGTTTAGATTATTGTTGATTTTTCAGCAGACGAATCAGACTCGGATTTAACAGTAAATTTATGATCGGAAAACAGACGTTAATTTCAATACTAGGAGGGGTATGCTATGTGCTGCCACTCATGGCCCAAGAAAGCGCTGTAGAAGGCATGAAAGAAGCGACCCAGACCTTCTTTCAAAAAAGCATCGAAAAGGAAAAACAGGAGATTTATCAATACCTAGACAGTATAAAATCTTCAGGAAATAACAGGCATGATTCAGAAATTACAGATGAAGATATACAGCTGGTTCGGAAATTGAAAGCCATCGAGCGTGAAGTGCCGTTGGATTACTCGCCACGGGTAAAAGATTTGGTCGCTAAATATACATCTGATAACTACAACCCCTATATGTGCCGGATGATGGGATTAGGGCAATACTATTTCCCATTGTTTGATAAAATCATGGATGAGGTCGGCGTGCCGCGGGAACTGAAATATTTAAGTGTCGTTGAATCATCTTTAAATCCACGTGATATCTCTAGTGCCGGAGCAACAGGCTTATGGCAATTGATGTACTATGAGGCCAAAACCTATCATCTTACTGTAGACAGTTATACTGACCAACGTATGGATCCGATTGCCTCAAGTTATGCGATCGCAAAGATCTTGAAAGAAGCTTATGATGAGTATGGTGATTGGTTATTGGCGATAGCGTCCTATAATGGTGGTAAAGGCGCCGTTAGCCGTGCGATTCAACGCTCGGGAAAGGAGAAAGCTACCTTTTGGGATATCGCTCCATATCTGACACAACAGACCCAAAACTATATTCCTAAATTTATCGCTATGACATATGCGATGAAATATGCGGATGAAAATGATATTAATGCGGCGGATACCGAACTTTCATTGCGGACGCAGACATTAGATATCAATAAACGGATTTCACTGAATCAAATAGCGGATGCTTTGCATGTGTCGAAAGAGACATTACGCGCATTGAACCCTAGTTTTAAAAAGAATGTATTAAACGGTACTGAAGACTCTCCATTACGACTAGTTTTACCTGTAGTAGATAAAAAGATAGCCACAGAGGAATTGTATGCCGCTCTTAACACGCCAGTACCTTCGGCAGATGTCAGTCAGACTGAAAATTTAGGAGAGTTCCTTCAGAATGGCAGATATAAAGTTAAAGTTGGGGAGACATTTGCTTCCATCGCTGATAAGTTTGAGGTAACCGTACAGGATATAAAATCCTGGAATAATCTGCGTGGCAATCAGATTGTCCCTGGGCAAAATCTACTGATAAAAAAAGAGAATGATTTTGTAGATGCTAAATTAGCCCGTAATACGGAAAGATCTTCTAAGAAGAGCCAACAACGTGCCTCTAATGTTACGCGTACAGCGTATTATATTGTGAAGAAAGGCGATACATTATCTGATATTGCCGATAAAAATGGAACATCCGTCCGTCGGCTTAAAAGTGAAAATGATTTAAGTGGAAATCGGATTAAGCCGGGAATGAAATTGAAAGTATCAAAAAAATAACAGCATGGTTTAGACTAACCATGCTGCATCTTCTTCATTATCGAATTCTTCGAGAGTAACAGTAACGTGTTCTCTCAATATCGTGGAAAGTTTCGTTCCATAGTAGTCACTAAATATAGGAAACTTATGGTGGCTTCTGTCAATTAATACAGCCGTTCTCATTTTCTTAAGCGGAACATTCAAGAATACGCCTAATCCATAAGCTAATGCTCTGCCGCTATTGAGCACATCGTCAACGAGGATAATCGTCTTATCTTTTGCGATATCAACAGGTAAGTCTGTGCTTGCACTTAACGATCGGCTAGTTTTTTTCATAGTGACTTTAATCAATAGGATTTCCTTGTCTGAAATGTCCTGCAAGATCGCCTGTAGACGTTGCGCAAATACATAACCCCTGTCAGCAATTCCTACTAATACGAGCGTTTCATCCTCAAAATTGTCTTCCAAAATTTGATAGGCAATCCGAATAGATTTTTGTTTTATTTGTTCTTTATTTAAGATGAGCGTTTTCTTTGAAGACATAATAGTATTCCGATGATTATAAGGTAAAAATAGGATATTATATTGTATAAAAAAAGTCCAAAACGAGTTAAACGCTTTGGACTTTTCCGTGATCGAATCAATTTTTATTAATTCAATTTATTATCTTTTTCTGCTTTCAATATTTCCGCTGTAAGCGATCTATTATCTTCCGGTAAACGACCTCCATTGTAATAATAACGTCGCCAGTAAGGCTCATCCAAATTGCTGATCATAACCCCCTTGCTCGAAGATGCATGTGCAAACTTATTGTCCCCGATATAAACACCCACATGGGTGATACTTTTACTTCTAATTTTGAAAAATACCAAATCGCCTGCTTTAAGTTCATTCTTTTCGACAGTTTTGACTTGAGAATACTGATTTCTGCTATTATAACCTAATGAAGTGTTAAACACTTTATCGTATAATTCATAAGAAAATTTAGAACAATCAATGCCTCTTTTTGAATCTCCCCCTAAACGGTATGGAGTACCTAGCCATTCATAAACAAATTGGTAAAGTTTGGTATTTGTTGTTGCTGAGACTGCAACTCCCATGATTTGTGAAAAGTATTCTTTCGCTAGGTTATCAGGATCTGATTCGGGTTTGGAGTTTCTGTTGGTTTGTGCCTGCGACACTAGACATAAGCCGATAAATAGCATTGACGCTATAAATTTCTTTGTTTTCATTAAATCGCTTTTTTGTACAACATTTAACTTTTAAAAATTCAACACTGTCATCTATTTTGGACAGCACTGTTGCGAATATAATACAATATCAGTTTAAGGTCAAATTTATTTTAAGGTATTTAACGAAATTTTAACAATTTTAACATCTTGCTAAAGCTCATCTTGGGCATATTGTAAATTAATAGCATTGTCAATTATTGACTACACAAAGTAGATCTTTTGCTACCTCTAAAAACATTGCTATTATGATAGAATGCCACTCTATTCGCGTTCCTGTTGTGAATCTTAAAAAAAATATTAATTTTCTTTGGTAAAGTGATAATATTTGTTCTATATTTACAAAACATAAGCAAAGGCAATGAACACAAATACAATTATTACGTCGATTATTATTACCACCGGGATAAAACTTAGGAGGAAGTAGTTTCGTTGTATATAATTGTAGACACAATATTTAGAAGCGCTTTCCTCAACAAAGGAAAGCGCTTCTTTTTTTATCACAAAAATCATCAATCTAAACAAACAGTATAAAAGAGTATGAAAGTTTTAAAATTTGGAGGAACATCGGTTGGCACAGTGGAAAGTCTCAAGGCGGTCCTAAGTATTGTTAAAAAATCTTACGATGCAAAGGAAAAGCCATTAGTTGTATTGTCAGCCATGTCAGGTGTAACAAACTTACTTACCCAGTTGGCTGAGGATGCTGCAGAAGGAAAATCCTTCTCCGATGGTCTAAAATCCTTGGAGGATAAGCATTTTATGGTGGTTAAAGAGCTTCTGTCAGTGAAATACCAAAATCCTGTGTTTACCAAACTGAAACTATTTTTTAATGAAATAGAGGACCTTCTCCAAGGAATTTTTGCGCTAAGGGAACTAAGCAATCAAAGTAAGGATTTGATCCTTAGTTACGGAGAACGTTGTTCGAATTATATGGTGTCCAAGGTCATGGAGCAGTATATTCCTGAGTCTCTATTTGTAGATGCCTCTCATTATGTGAAAACTGATTCAAATTTTGGTAACGCTCATTTAAATGAAACTTTAACAGAGCAATTGGTGAAATCGCTGTACATCACACACGGCGATAAACTTCTGTTTGTCACAGGTTTCATCGGTAGTAACGAAAATGGCCGTATCACTACATTAGGAAGAGGGGGATCGGATTATACCGCAGCTATTTTCGGGTCAATACTGGGCGCAACGGCGATCGAAATTTGGACCGATGTAAATGGCATGCTAACTGCTGATCCACGGATTGTGAAGAAAGCTTTTTCGTTACCGGTATTATCTTACACCGAGGCCATGGAGCTATCATATTTTGGGGCGAAGGTAATTTACCCGCCGACTATGATTCCGGCTTTTTTAAAGAAAATACCGATTGTTATTCGTAATACCTTTGAACCTGATTTCTCCGGAACAGTGATTCAGTTTGATAGTGGAAAAACTGCGCTGCCAATAAAGGGAATTTCTTCAATCTCGGATATATCGGTAATTAACCTGAGTGGATCTGGTATGATTGGTAAATCGGGCTTTAGTGGACGGCTTTTTACACTCCTCGCTAGAGAACAGATCAATGTTGTACTGATCACACAGTCTTCTTCAGAGCATAGTATCACATTTGCTGTCAATCCATCGGAAGCCAAACGTGCCATCCAATTGATTGAAGTAGAATTTGAACTGGAAATTCAAGCCAATAAACTGGTCGTTCCGGCGATCGAAGATAATCTATCTGTTTTGGCCATTGTAGGTGAAAATATGAAAAGAACACCTGGTATGTCCGGCCGGTTATTTGCTGCTCTTGGCCGTAACGGGATCAATGTTCGTGCTATTGCTCAAGGCTCATCTGAATACAATATATCTGTTATTATTGGTAAAGGTGATTTGGCTAAGGCACTCAACGCTGTGCACGACGCTTTTTTTGCGGAATTAAAGAAAACGTTGCATGTATTTAATATCGGTACAGGTAATATCGGTGCAACGTTATTTAAACAATTGGAAAATCAACACGATTTCCTGCTGGATAAGAATGATATTGAAATTAAGGTTGTCGGAATTTCAAATAGCCGTAAGATGCTTTTTAATACCGAAGGCGTCGACTTAAGCAATTGGTCCGATGAGCTCGCTAAGAATGGAACCGAATCAGACTTAGCATTATTTGTTGAGCGGATGAAAACATTGAATTTACCAAACTGTGTATTTATTGATAATACGGCCAGTAAACTTCCCGCTACCTACTACGAAGATATTTTTAAATCCAATATTTCTATTGTCACTTGTAATAAAATTGCCAATTCAGGAAAATATGAACAATATAAGATCCTCCGAGATACCGCGCATAAACACGGTGTAGATTTCTTTTATGAAACCAATGTAGGCGCAGGGTTACCTATTGTTAGGGTTCTTAAAGATTTGATGCTGAGCGGCGATCGTATAGTGAAGATTGAAGCGATTCTCTCCGGAACAATATCCTATATTTTTAACAATTTTAAAGCGGATGCTTCCTTTTATAATGTGGTAAAACAGGCGCAGGAACTGGGATATACCGAACCAGATCCGAGGGATGATTTAGGAGGTATAGATTTTATGCGTAAAATGCTGATCTTAGCGAGAGATGCCGGTTATGCCATTGAAGCAGAAGATGTGGACCTTGGTGCAATTTTACCTCCAGCGTGTTTAAAAGCGGATACAGTAGATTCTTTCTATACAGAACTGCAACGGGAAAATGGATATTTCGAAGAAATGAAGAAGAAGGCTGCCGATGAAAATAAAGTCATCCGTTATATCGGAAAACTTGAAAATGGGAAGGTCTCCATTTCAATTCAGTTTGTTGATGAAAACCACCCTTTCTATGCATTATCAGGTAGCGATAATATTATATCATTTACTACAGAGCGCTATAAGGAACGTCCTCTGGTTGTAAAGGGGCCTGGAGCAGGGGCTGAGGTGACAGCCGCAGGTGTATTTGCAGATTTGGTAAATGTTGGAGCATAAAAACAAGGAAAAATAATTATTACGTGATGGCCAATAATTTAAATGTAGAATATCTGAAGGATAAAGTAATCAATCTAGACAGTATGCTGTCGGAAGTTCGGGTCTTTGCACCTGCAACTGTCGCAAACATGATCTGTGGTTTTGATATATTGGGATTTGCTGTTGAAGAACCCGGCGATGAAGTGGTTATGCGGCGAACGCAACAGCCGGGAGTTACAATCCGGACAATTACAGGCGACGATGGAAGACTTCCGCTGGATCCCGGCAAGAATACTGTTTCGGCCTGTGTTCAATATCTACTACAGGCATTGAATATTTCGTCAAAGGTAGGGGTCGAAATTGAGTTGCATAAACATATGCCTATTGGTTCTGGATTAGGATCCAGTGCGGCAAGCACCGTCGCAGGACTTTTTGCCATAAATACCATGCTTGGCAATCCGTTGACTAAAGAAGAATTGTTGCCATTCTGTGTGGAAGGTGAACGTTTGGCCTGTGGAACAGGGCACGCCGATAATGTTGCTCCGGCACTTTATGGGGGCATAACATTGATCCGGGGAAATGAGCCCTTGGATGTTATCTCCATTCCTTCACCGAAAGAACTTGTTGCAGCAGTTGTTTTCCCCCAGGTGGATGTGCCGACACGCGATGCCCGACAGCTTATAAAAGATAAAGTATTATTAAAAGATGCTGTGACCCAATGGGGTAATATAGCGGGATTAGTAGCTGCTTTATTCAAAGAAGATTATGACCTTATCGCAAGAAGCATGAAAGATATTCTTATAGAACCAACCCGTGCAATTCTAATTCCTCAGTTTTATGAGATGAAAGAAATTGCTCTGAAAAGTGGGGCATTGAGTTTTGGTATTTCTGGGTCCGGCCCTTCCGTTGTAGCAATAACACGGGACGAAAGCATAGCAAGGGATATCGCGGATAAAATTCAGGCACACCTCAAAGAAAATGAGATAGAAAGTTTTGGTTACGTTTCCCGTGTTAATGTGGAGGGACCAAGAGTATTAAATTGAAATATATTTACTGATAGAATCAAGGGGGATGAAATCGGGTTTTAATCGATCACCACCCCAAAAGAAGATAATTAAATGGAATATCCATTTTCTAAAAATACAAATGAAGATAACTGGATACTCCATATGCCCTTTAAAACAGATGATTAGCATATGAAATTTTATAGTACAAATAATAAAGCATTAGAAGTGTCCTTTAAAGATGCAGTTTTCAATTCGCTACCTGCCGATAAAGGACTGTATATGCCTGAGGTGATCCCCCAATTGGATCCCCTGTTCATTAAGAATATACAGCAATACTCCTTACAGGAGATTGCCTTTGAAGTTGCATCCACCCTATTGGGAAATGATATACCCAAAGCCGATCTAAAGCAGATTGTGAATGATGCGATTAATTTTGACGCTCCCGTAAAATTTTTGACAGACAGTACGGCAGTGCTTGAACTTTTTCATGGGCCTTCTTATGCCTTTAAAGATTTTGGTGCCCGGTTTATGAGTAGGGTTATGGGCTATTTTTCGAAAACGGATGATAAATTATTGGATGTACTGGTCGCAACATCCGGTGATACCGGTGGTGCTGTGGCTTTAGGCTTTCTCGGTGTAGAAGGGACTCGTGTGACGATCTTATATCCCAAAGGTAAAGTCTCTGAAGTGCAGGAATTACAGCTAACCACCAATGGTCAGAATATAAGGGCTATTGAAGTAGAAGGAACGTTTGACGATTGTCAGGCATTGGTAAAACAGGCTTTTAGTGATGCTGAACTCAACCATGTACTACGTTTGACATCTGCCAATTCAATTAATATCGCAAGATTGATCCCACAGACATTCTATTATTTTTATGCGTATGCACAACTGAAATCACAGGGAATTAATGAAGTCGTATTTACGGTGCCTAGTGGTAATTTTGGTAATATTGGAGCGGGTCTATTAGCCTATAAAATGGGACTTCCTGTAAAGCATTTCGTTGCTGCAACAAACGTCAATGATACTGTGCCCAGATTTCTTTCTTCTGGTAAATATGAGCCCCTGCCTTCTATTCAGACATTAAGCAACGCCATGGATGTTGGGAATCCGAGTAATTGGGTACGTATCCAGGATCTCTTTGGTGGTAACGTCGACGAATTAAAAAATATGCTCTCTTCCTATATTTTTACAGATGAAGAAACAAAAGAAGGAATGCGAGAACTGTTTGAAGAATTCGGGTATACCGCCTGTCCTCATACAGCAATCGCATGGCTCGGTGCTCGATCTTATGCGAAAGAAAATCCGGACCAGTATGCTTCGGTTTTCTTATCCACAGCACATCCCTGCAAATTCCCTGATGCTATAGCTGCTGATGTATTTGAAAAAATAGTGTTGCCTGCCGGTGCAGAAGAATTGCAAGGAAAAGAAAAATTAGCAGAACCTTTGAAAGTGGATTTTGAAGCGTTCAAAAAATATCTAATCAACCATAACTAAATACCGAGGGCTCCTTTAGGAGCCCTTTTTATTTTTATACCGAAGTATTTTAAATTCTTGGATTGAAGGGGTTTTTGGAAAATATCTAATATATTGAGGATCTTGGATTGTTTTATCCGGAAAGTTTCGTTAGGATGTCGAATTATTAAGTTAATTTTGCAACAATGAAATCAGTTTATTTGAATAAGGGTAAGGATAAGGCTGCCTGGCAATTGCATCCTTGGGTATTTTCTGGAGCAATTAAATCATTGTCCGATAAAATTGAAGATGGCGAAGTTGTTAGCGTTTACAATGCTGAACGTGAATTTATAGCCTATGGTTTATTTCACAATAGCTCACGTGTAGCCATTCGCCTATTGGAATGGAATCCTCAAACACAGATTGATGCCGATTGGTGGCGAGCTCGTATTCGAAAGGCAGTAGCTGCAAGACAGCATCTGTTACAAGAAGGTGTTACAAATACTGTACGTCTGATTTTTGCAGAAGCAGATTTCCTTCCTGGGCTGATTGCTGATAAATATGCTGATTTTATTTCCATTCAAGTTCACTCCGTAGGGGTTGAAAAAGTCAAATCAATTATTATCGATGAACTGGATGCTTTATTGCAACCTAAAGGAATTTATGAGCGGAGCGACCTGAAATCACGCGAACATGAGGGGCTTCCTGATACAAATGGTCTTTTGCATGGTGAGCTTCCGTCTGAGTTTGTCGACGTTATCGAAAATGGTATTCATTATAAGGTTAACATTATCGATGGACAAAAATCCGGATTCTATTGCGACCAACGTGAAAACCGCCAGCTGACAGCCAACTACGTCTCAAATAAAAGAGTTCTAGATTGTTTTTGCTATTCTGGGGGCTTTACATTAAATAGCTTGAAAAACGGAGCATCAGAAGTTGTATCAGTTGATAGCTCGGCTCTGGCTATTGAAACACTGGAAAAGAATATTGCTGAAAACGGTTTTGAACCGGAGCGGCACAAAGCAATATTGTCTGATGTAAATAAACAATTGCGAAAATTCATTGATGAAGGTGAGAAATTTGATCTAATCGTCTTGGATCCACCCAAATATGCTCCTTCTCGATCCGCTTTGGAGAGAGCATCACGGGCTTATAAAGACTTGAACCGTCGTGGATTAATGCTACTAAACAGTGGTGGATTATTAGCGACTTTTTCTTGCTCAGGTGCAATGGACATGGACACCTTTAAACAGGTGCTTGCATGGGCAGCATTGGATGCCGGTAAGGAAATTCAGTTTATCAGACAATTTCACCAACCTGAAGATCATCCTGTGCGGGCATCATTTCCCGAAGGCGAGTATCTGAAGGGATTATTGGTACGTGTAGTATAGTTATATAAAGATAGTGAGGTTGATTTGAGAAAATCAACCTTTTTAATTTTTAGCGAAATCATGATAAAAGAGAAAACGACTAGACCTATTTTTTCGATTTTGTTTGCCGTGAGCATGGTGCATCTGTTGAATGATATGATTCAAGCTGTGATACCTGCAACTTATCCTTTACTTAAAGAAGAGCATCATCTGAGTTTTTCTCAGGTTGGAATGATCACGATGGTATATCAAATTGCCGCTTCCATATTTCAACCAGTTGTGGGTTCATTTACAGACAAACACCCTGTCCCATATTCGCAGATTATAGGGATGTCTTTTTCGCTCCTCGGTATGCTTTTGTTTTCTAAAGCACATAGCTATGAATGGATCTTATTTTCTGTTTTTCTTGTAGGGATAGGTTCTTCGATATTTCATCCCGAATCTTCGCGCGTTGCCTATATGGCATCGGGTGGACGGAGAAGTATGGCGCAGTCTATTTTTCAGATTGGTGGAAATGCGGGTACCGCTATGGCGCCCATCATTGTCGCTTTCTTAGTTTTGCCGAGAGGCCAGCAGGCAATCGCCTGGATGTGCTTATTCACCATTCTAGGCCAATTCATATCGTATTATATCGGTTCTTGGTATAAAAAAAGACTCCAAAATACAGCAAAATCAACTAAGAGAACAATACGAGTTCCTGATCTGTCCAATAGCCGGATCGTCATGACCGTAATTATACTCCTATTATTGATTGTGTCAAAATACTTCTATATAGCAAGCATTACAAACTACTTCCAGTTTTATACAATAAAGAAATTTGGAATTAATGAAGTGGAAGCACAGCTCTATCTATTTTATTTTCTGATAGCAGTTGCAGTGGGAACCTTATTGGGGGGTGCATTCGGAGATCGATTTGGCCGTAAATACGTTATCTGGTTCTCCGTTTTGGGTGTAGCGCCATTTGCACTGGCATTACCCTATGTCGGCCTCACGATGACCGGTGTATTAATTGTAATGATCGGTTTAATATTATCTTCGGCCTTTCCGGCAATTATTGTTTACGCACAAGAACTGTTACCTAAAAGGTTAGGTATGGTATCAGGCTTATTTTACGGTTTTGCATTTGGAATGGGAGGAATTGGCTCTGCTGTACTTGGATGGCAGGCAGACCATACTTCCATCGAGTTTATCTACCATCTCTGCTCTTATCTTCCATTGATTGGTATCGTGGCCTACTTTCTCCCTGACTTACAAAAAACGCCTTATAAAGAAATTTAGATCACAGGTCATTTCACACACGTGTATGTTAGATAAAAAAACTTGACGATTGTTTGCGAGCATCAATAGCTCGAAAATTGACAGGATGTTTTTCTGTTCTATCACTCGTTGCCGCGAGTTCTATTAAAGTGTGAAACTAAATAGTTCTCAATAAAAACGGGCATAGTGAGCTTGTTGATACTTTAGTGAAAAAACACGAATCAATAGACAATACCCTTTAAGAAAAAAGAGCGAATGTTTTGACCATTCGCTCTTTTTGTTCCTGTTGATCTACTATTTGATACAGTTCATCCATGCGGATGCCATCATCTGTGCCCCGGCAAGTGTAGGATGCACGCCATCTGCTGCCCAATAGGCACCTGGTGCACTCTTCTGGGCATTGTCAAATATTTTTTGATAGGGAATTAAAATCCCTCCGAATTCTTTTGCGATATCTCGAGCAGATTCCTGGTAAGCTAAAAATTTAGGATACCAGGCGTCAGTGATGTGTCCGACTCCTTTCACCGCAAAGGGTTCTCCAATGATCAATTTGACATTTGGAAGCTTTTGAAGTGTTTCATGTAACAACTGTTGATATTGGGATTTATATTCCTCAACGGTCGTTTGCGCTCCGCGGTCGATCGTTCTCCAGAAATCGTTTACACCGATCAAGATACTTAATACAGTTGGTTTAATTGCCAGCGTATCCTCCTGCCAACGTTTTTGAAGATCGGGCACACGATTTCCACTAATGCCTGTATTATATACCTTTAGTTTCTTTACCGGATATTTATTTAAAAGTTGACTGGCCGCCAATAAAGCATAACCATGCCCCAGCGCTGCGGTGTCATTAGCATTTTTGTTATTTCTATCACGGCCTACATCTGTAATGGAATCACCCTGAAATAAAATAATGTCTTCGTTATTTAAACTGATTTTTGAGGAATTAGCTGCTGATTCGTGCGCGAATACATCGTTTCCAAGTAAATTGGCGCCAGTCAATAGACCAGTGCCAATAATGCTTTTTTTGATAAAAGATCTGCGGTTTGTGTTCATTATTAGGTTTTTGTTATGTTTAAAGTTACATACTTTAAGCATATTTTTCCAAACCTTTTATAATGATGTTACAAGCTTTTTCGATTTCAGAGTTTGTAATCGTCAATGGAGGTGCCACACGCAGTGCTGTTTCACAATGCAGATACCAATCGATCATAACACCGTTTTCTGCACAGTATTTGCTGACATTGTAAACTTGATCGAAAGAATCCAACTGTAGACACATCATAAGTCCCAATCCTCTGATCTCTTTGATTGCAGGATGCTTGAGTTTCTCTTTAAATAAAAGAGCCTTTCGTTCTACTTGTTCAACCAGTTTTTCTTCTTTGATAACCGCAAGCGAAGCTCGCGCTGCTGCACAACTCACAGGATGGCCTCCAAAAGTCGTGATGTGTCCAAGCATAGGATTATCCTTAATAACGTCCATCACTTCTTTAGCTGCAACAAATGCGCCCAGGGGCATACCGCCACCGATGCCTTTGGCAAGCATCAGAATATCCGGAACGATAGCAAGATGCTCAAAAGCGAATAAACGACCCGTGCGGCCAAAACCAGTTTGGATTTCATCAAATATCAGTAGAGTACCTGTTTCATCACAACGTTTTCTGACGGCTTGCATATAAGCGATATCGGGTACCCGAACACCAGCTTCCCCCTGAATAGCTTCAAGGATAACAGCAGCAGTTTGTTCGGTAATCTTTGTTAGATCTTCCAGGTCATTAAACTGGATAAAATCAATTTCGGGTAGGAGTGGAGCATATGCTTGACGGTACTCGTCGTTTCCGATAAGACTTAGTGCACCTTGGGTACTTCCATGATACGCTTTTTTCGCCGCGATAATCTGTTTGCGACCCGTATATTTCTTTGCTATTTTCATGGAGCCTTCTACCGCTTCCGTACCGCTGTTGGTGAAGTATACCGATTGAAAATTAGGAGGGAGTTCTGCGAGTAATTCTGTCGCAAACTGCACCTGAGGGGCTTGTACAAATTCCCCATACACGGTGACATGTAAATATTGATCCAACTGTGATTTGATGGCTTCCAGAACCTTCGGATGACGATGACCTATATTGCTGACATTAAAACCGGAAACCAGGTCCATGTATTCTTCTCCATTGGGGCCGTAAAGATAGACCCCTTCCGCCTTGACCACTTCAACTAATCTAGGTGAGCTAGACGTTTGAGCGGTATTCATTAAAAATAATTCTCTGTTGCTTAACATGATCTTACAAATGTCCGAAAATAAAAAAGAAGTCTTCAAGACTTCTTTTTTATTTTCCGGATTATTTTCTTCTATTCTGTAAGGATTTGTAGAGATGTTCTCTAAATTCCTGTTCTACTTCAAAAAATTGGGATGCCCGGGCATTACCTATGACCTTTGCAAATTTGGCACGGTATTCTTTTTTGATTTCTACTTCTTTTGCATCATATTGCAACACATCCCTGGAACCTCCTCTAAAACTATTTTTAGGAGCGCCATTCAACTTCTCTTTCCTGATATCCCACAATGTCTGGCTATACTCGTTATAGAGCGGGAAGAATTGCTGAGCCTCTCTTGGAGTTAAATCTAGTTCTTTAGTAATGTAAGCTATCTTTTCATTTTCTATAGCTTGAAATCGATTTTTGTCTTGTGCAAAGCCCAAGGCAATAGAAAATATACTAAAGAACAATGTTATCCATATGTTTTTTCTATTGAACATCATTATAAGGTATAGTTTAGATAATCTTCTATTTCTTGTTTAGATATATTACTCCCAAATCCCGTTGTAGGGAGATTTGTTTCATCAGTATACTGAGACATATAGATCATATCATCACCAGAAGCTGATGCAGCAAGGTAATTGATGATCTCCTGCTTAGGAATTTCCGATAAATGCTGGCTCAATTGCTCTTCTGCAACAGTTTCTACAGGAGTAGCATTTTGTTGTTGATACTGATAGCCCCAATATCCTCCTATGCTCAACATGGCAGCAAAAGATGCTGCAACAGCATAGCGAGCATACCATTTTTTTGGTCTTCCTATTTGATGGATAGGCGTATTACTTTTTTCAGGTTCCTGTACAGCGTTAATAATTCTATCCGAAAGCGTTTCAAAGTAATGTTGTGGAAGCCCAAATCCGGGCTCAACAATCGATTCTTTTAATTCTTCTTCAGCAATACGCGCCAAAATAGCCGATTCTAATGTCTCCTCATAGCCAGCTGCAATGGTGAAACCATCAGTAGAATTAGTTTCCTTTAATTTTTGCTCAGCGATACGGGCGAAGATAGAATTTTCAAGAGATTGATTGTAATCAGAAGGTATAGCAAATCCATCCGATACAATCGTTTCTTTTAATCTGTCTTCAGAAATGCGGCCGAAGATGGAATTTTCAAGAGATTGATTGTAGTCAGAAGGTATTGTAAATCCATCCGATGCAATCGTTTCTTTTAATCTGTCTTCAGCAATTCGATTGAAGATCGTTGAAGTTAATTCGAAAGTATACTGTGATGGGATTTCGAAACCATCAGTAGAGACTTGATTTTTTAAATTTTCTTCCGCTATTTTGCACATGATGGCGTCAGACAGGTTATCAAAATATCCTTCTGGTACCTCAAAGATGGATTCGTCCTTGCATTCGATCAATTTGACTTGTGTAATTATTTTTGATTCTAAATCGTTGAAATAATTTTCAGGTACGCCAAATGGATTTTTACGCAATGATGCTGGAAGATTGGTAGGCTCCAGCCCATCATGATATGTGCCATTTTCCTTCATAGTATCTGTTAGAACCTAATTTCGCTAAAAGGTTTAATCATGATTGTTAAAAAAAGACTCTATTTTTTTGACGGCCAAATGATAGGATGCCTTTAGTGCACCAACACTTGTTCCGAGTACTGCTGAGATCTCCTCATATTTCATGTCTTCAAAATATTTCATATTAAAGACCAATTTCTGCTTCTCTGGTAAGGTAAGTAGAGCCTGTTGTAATTTCATTTGGGCTCTATCACCATTAAAGTAGTTGCCATCTGCAAGTGTCTCTGCTAGATAAGCAGTCGTGTCGTCATCCAACGACACGTTCTGCTTTTGCTTTTTCTTATTCAAGAAGGTGATACATTCATTTGTTGCAATACGATAAAGCCAGGTGTATAATTGTGAATCTTCACGGAAGTTCCCAAGGTTCTTCCATACTTTCACAAAGATATCCTGTACTACATCATCTGCATCGTCATGATCGATGACCATTCTTCGCACATGCCAATAAATCTTCTGTTGATATTTCTTCAACAATAAACGGAAAGCTTCTTCTCGCGTACTCTCTTCTGCGAATTTTGCTATAATTAAAGCGTCATCCATATATTGACCTGCGTAGTTTTGTTATTTTCTTTTGATTACTTTTTGAGCTGCAGCGACAATCGCATCTGCATTCAAACCGTATTTTTCCATCAATTGAGCTGGTGTACCTGATTCTCCAAAGCTGTCATTTACAGCAACATACTCTTGTGGAGTAGGTAGCTCTCTTGTAAGTACCTGGGCAACGCTATCACCTAAACCGCCTAGACGATTGTGCTCCTCTGCCGTTACGACACATTTTGTCTTCGCAACAGATTTCAAAATAGCCTCCTCATCCAAAGGTTTGATCGTATGAATATTGATAATTTCAGCATTGATTCCTAATTCAGCTAATTTTTCACCAGCTTGAATAGCTTCCCATACTAAGTGACCGGTAGCAATGATTGTTACATCTGTTCCTTCGTTTAATAACACAGCTTTGCCAATGATAAACTCCTGATCAGCAGGTGTGAAGTTAGGAACTACAGGGCGGCCAAAACGTAAATAAACTGGTCCTTCATATTTTGCAGCTGCAATTGTAGCCGCTTTTGTTTGATTGAAATCACAAGGATTGACTACCGTCATTCCTGGTAGCATTTTCATCAATCCGATATCCTCTAAAATTTGGTGAGTTGCACCATCTTCACCCAACGTTAGACCGGCGTGTGAGGCAGCAATTTTCACGTTTTTATCCGAGTAAGCAATCGATTGGCGAATCTGATCGTAAACACGTCCAGTTGAGAAATTTGCGAACGTACCTGTGAATGGGATTTTACCACCGATAGTCAGTCCGGCAGCAATACCCATCATATTTGCCTCGGCAATACCGATTTGGAAAAAACGCTCTGGAAATTCTTTGATAAAATCGTTCATTTTTAATGAACCGATCAAATCAGCACATAATGCAACTACATTCTCATCTTGCTTTCCTGCTTCTAGTAAGCCCGCACCAAATCCTGAGCGTGTATCTTTTGACTCTGTATAAGTATATTTTTTCATTCTAGTAATCTCCTAAAGTTTCTGTAAGCTGATTCAACGCCGACGCCAATTGTTCGTCATTTGGAGCAACACCATGCCATTTATGAGAACCCATCATAAAATCAACACCGCTTCCCATTTCTGTATGCATCAGAATAATGACCGGTTTGCCTTTTCCCGTACGTGATTTAGCTTCTGCTAGGCCAGCAACAACAGCACTCATGTCATTGCCTTTGGCAATTTCCATGACATCCCATCCAAAAGCTTCCCATTTTGCACGTAGATCACCAAGAGATAATACTTGATCTGTAGATCCGTCAATCTGTGCTTTGTTATAGTCAACGGTAGCAATCAAATTGTCGATTTTATTGTGTGGTGCGTACATTGCAGCTTCCCAAACTTGGCCCTCTTGCAATTCGCCATCACCCATTAATACGTAAACTAGATTATTATCTTTATTCAATTTTTTTGCCTGTGCGGCTCCAATTGCAACAGATAATCCTTGGCCCAATGATCCCGACGCAATACGAATACCTGGAAGACCTTCGTGTGTTGTTGGGTGACCTTGAAGTCTGGAATTGATCTTTCTGAACGTTGCTAATTCGCTCACTTCAAAATATCCCGCATGCGCTAATGTACTGTAAAATACAGGCGAGATGTGTCCATTTGACAGGAAGAATAGATCTTCTCCTTTTCCATCCATGTCAAAGGAAGGATTGCGATTCATTGCATTGAAATAAAGCGCCACAAAGTAATCTGTACAACCTAACGAACCACCTGGGTGTCCTGATTGACAAGCGTGTACCATACGTACGATATCACGTCTTACCTGTGATGCAATTTGTTCTAGTTTGTTAATATCTGCACTCATTTTTTTTGTTGGTTTCACAATTGGTCGTAAAGTTAACTATTTTTAAGCTAGATGCTTGTTAAAAAATGAATTTATATTGACTTATTCCGAAACGATGATGTGTTTGATTTGAGATTTTTATTTTTTTTGTACCTTGTGTCACTTTATAGGACCAACAATTTTCAGCATAATGCCTAATCAACTCAAAAGCTACCTTATTATAGCAGCACTCTCAGCCCTTTATTTGAATTCTTCTGCCCAGCACATCAACATTTACCATAAGGATTGGATCGATTTTAACAAAAATGGGAAAAAGGATATTTATGAAGACCCCAAACAGGACATAGCCAGCCGTGTGGAAGATCTGTTGAGTCAGATGACTGTTCAAGAAAAGGCCAATCAGACAGTCACACTCTATGGCTACGGAAGGGTCTTGAAAGATGAACAGCCTACAGCGGCTTGGGATCAGGAGATCTGGAAATATGGCTTGGCCAATATCGACGAAATGTTAAATAGCTTAGCTTATAACAAATCTGCAAAAAGTTCATTTTCATACCCCTTTAGCCGCCATGCGCAAGCACTAAATAATGTTCAAAAATGGTTTGTGGAAAATACAAGGCTTGGTATTCCCGTGGAGTTTACAAACGAAGGTATTCATGGACTCAACCACGATCGGGCTACTTCCTTACCAGCACCAATCAATATTGGAAGTACATGGAATACTTCGCTGGTGCGTAAAGCTGGCGATGTAATTGGCAAGGAAGCCAAATATCTGGGCTATACCAATGTCTATACGCCTATTCTTGATGTTTCTAGAGATCCACGCTGGGGAAGAGTGGTTGAAACCTATGGCGAAGATCCATTTCATATCGCCGAGATGGGGAAACAGGTTGTTTTAGGAATCCAGCAAAATGGCGTCGCCTCTACATTGAAACACTATGCGGTCTATTCTGTACCTAAGGGTGGAAGAGATGGAAATGCACGCACGGATCCTCATGTTGGCTTTCGTGAAATGCATTCTCTGCACTTGTACCCCTTTAAAAGAGTCATAAAGGAAGCCAAACCGCTGGGAGTCATGAGTAGTTATAATGATTATGATGGTGTACCTGTATCCGCTAGCAGCTATTTCTTACAGGATTTATTACGCAAAGATTATGGCTTTGAAGGTTATGTGGTGTCCGACAGTGAGGCCTTAGAGTTTATTTACAATAAACATCACGTTGCGGCAAGTTATAAAGAAGCTATTAAACAGGCGCTGGAGGCTGGGCTGAATGTGCGGACGAATTTCGACCCGCCAAGTACTTATTTAACGCCATTAATGGAATTGATCAACGAGGGAGGCCTCGATATCAAAATATTGGATCAGCGGGTTCGCGAAGTCCTGACCGTGAAATTTAAACTCGGACTATTTGATCATCCATTGCGAGAAGATACAGCTATTGCCGATAAAAAAGTGCATACAGCAGCTGATGAGGAAATATCTCTACAGATGAATAAAGAATCTATTGTTCTCCTAAAAAATGAACAAAATATACTCCCGATAGACGTGAATAAATACAAACGCATTTTGGTGACGGGGCCAATGGCAGAAGCAACAAATTATACGACAAGTCGATATGGGCCTTCCAATAATCCGATCACTACAATCAAAGATGGAATCATAAATTATGCAAAGACAAAGGCACTTCGGGTTGATTATACCAAAGGTGTAGACGTAGTGGATAAAAATTGGCCAGAGAGCGAAATTATTCCAACAGCCCTGTCAAGCGAGGAAATGGATACTATGGCAGAGGGCGTTCGTCTCGGTAAAGAATCAGACCTGATCATAGCTGTGATGGGTGAGTCGGAACGGGAAGTCGGTGAAAGCCGGTCGAGATCAGATCTAAATTTGCCAGGTAAGCAACGTGACTATTTGATGAAATTGAAAGAAACAGGTAAGCCTATTGTTTTGGTCCTTGTTAATGGTCGTCCTCTTTCTATCAATTGGGAAAATAAGTATTTACCTGCAATTGTGGAAAGCTGGTTTCTGAGCAATCAATCTGGAAATGTGCTCGCTGGAATGTTATTTGGGGAATATAATCCAAGCGGGAAATTGCCCATTTCTTTCCCGAAGTCGGTCGGACAGGTTGAGATGAATTTTCCGACGAAGCCTGCAGCACAGGCTGGACAGCCCGGGGTTGGCCCTAATGGATGGGGGAATAGTCGCGTTGTTGGATTTTTATATCCTTTTGGTTATGGCCTAAGCTACACGGATTTTAGTTTTTCTAATTTGCAACTCACAAAGAAACAGATTAAACCCGCTGATTCGCTCACAGTTTCAGTTAATGTTGAAAACATAGGTAAGAGAAAAGGTGCTGAAGTTGTACAGCTTTATATCAAAGATGTACTGTCTTCGGTAACGACCTATGAGATGGATTTGCGAGGATTCGAAAAAATTGAACTTAATCCAGGGGAGAAGAAGACCGTACAGTTTACTATCTTACCTGCCCACCTTGAACTTTTGGATCAGCACAATAAATGGACAGTTGAACCAGGTAAATTTGAACTATTTATCGGTAATTCTTCTGTTAATCTTCCACTTAAAGATTCATTTGAAGTAGTTAATTAGATTAAAAATCCCATACCAATCAGACGACGGATAGAGATTATTTCTTTTTAAGACTAGGATAAAAAAAGGATTCAGCAAAATACAATGCTGAATCCTTTTTTATTCTGTTGAATAGCTGTAATTACATGGCCTCTGCAACAACTTCGGTCACTTCTGGAACCATACGTTTCAATAAACCTTCAATACCTGCTTTCAATGTAACTGTCGAAGAAGGGCAACCGCTGCAAGAGCCTTTAAGTTCAACGGTCACTATACCCTCGTTGAAGGATTTATAGTGAATAGCACCACCGTCTTGTTCAACAGCAGGTCGTACATAATCATGTAATACTTGTTGTATCTTGACTTCGGTTTCGGTGCCTTCAAAATTAACCTCTGTATCGTGGTGTACCGTTTTTACAGCGAGCTCAGACTCCACAGCACCTTTTACAAAATCTTTTAGCAAGGCTTCAATGTCTTCCCACTCCGCATCTTCTGTTTTGGTAATGGTCACGAAGTTACTTGCAAAGAATACCCCATTGACAAAATTAAATTTGAAAAGTTCAAGTGCAAACGGAGAATCTTGTGCTGCCTCTTTATTTGGAAAATCTACACTACCATTGATCAACAATTTATTGACCAAAAACTTCATTGTAGAAGGGTTGGGTGTAGACTCTGTATATACGTTAATCGTAGCCATGTATTATCTATTTTTATTCCAAGCAAATATAGGTCAAAAGAAGCTTTCTTAAGGTCATCTATAAGTCAAAGCTTATAAACTGACACCCGTATAGTTAGCAGGGCTGATCGCTTTCAATTCCTCTTTCACCTCTTCTGATACATTTAGATTATCAACAAATGTTGCGATGGTCTCTTTCGTTACATGTGTATTTGTACGTGTGAGATCTTTTAATGCCTCATATGGTTTTGGATAGCCTTCTCTTCTTAATATAGTTTGCAAAGCTTCTGCAACCACTGCCCAGTTATTTTCAAGGTCATTGGCCAAAGCTTGTTCGTTTAAGATCAATTTACGTAAGCCTCTTAAAGTCGATTTAATGGCAATTAAAGTATGCGCAAAAGGGACACCGATATTACGTAATACCGTAGAATCTGTTAAATCGCGTTGAAGACGCGATATAGGTAACTTAGCTGCAAGATGTTCAAAAATAGCATTTGCAATTCCTAAATTTCCTTCAGCATTTTCAAAGTCAATCGGGTTGACTTTATGGGGCATCGCCGAAGATCCGATTTGACCAGCCGTAATTTTTTGCTTAAAGTATTCCATCGAAATATAAGTCCAGATATCACGGCATAGATCAATGATAATAGTATTGACCCGTTTCAATGCATCACAGCTTGCCGCAAAATTATCATAGTGCTCAATTTGTGTCGTCGTTTGAGAACGGTCTAAACCTAAAATATTGTTTACGAAATTATTGCCAAAATCAACCCAATTGGTTGCTGGATAGGCAACATGGTGTGCATTGAAATTACCCGTTGCTCCACCAAATTTGGCTGAATAGGGTACTTGGTGTAATAATTGTAATTGGCGCTCTATCCGTTCGATAAATACATAAAATTCTTTGCCCAAACGTGTTGGAGAGGCGGGCTGCCCGTGGGTACGTGCCAACATTGGAATGTCTGACCAGGAAGTTGCGAGCGATTTTAACTCATGAAGCAATTCTTCGATCGCAGGTGTATAGCTCTCATTGATGGCTTCTTTCCAGGAAAGTGGAATCGCCGTGTTATTAATATCTTGTGAAGTCAAACCAAAATGGATAAATTCAAGATAATCCTGCAGTCCTAATTTTTCAAATTGATCTTTTAGAAAATATTCAACGGCTTTAACATCGTGATTTGTAACTTTCTCTGTATTCTTGATCCAAATAGCATCTTCTTCAGAAAAATTTCTATAGATATCGCGCAATTTTTCATTTAATGTTTTGTCAAACTGTTGCAATTGAGCAATACCTGATTCACTTAATGCAATAAAATATTCGACTTCTACGCGTACCCGATATTTTATTAGGGCAAATTCAGAAAAAAAAGCTGAAAGTTCGTTCGTATTATTGTAATAGCGTCCGTCAATAGGCGTAACTGCTGTTAAAGATGATAAAGCCATAGATTGAATGATTTTTGGCAAAGGTAAAAAAATGCTTGGAGCTTAGCAATTTAATTGGCGCAGATATAAAAAAAGCTCCCTTATTGAAGGAAGCTTTTCTATACTCGTAAATTCTATTTCAAAGAATTAGTGAGCAGCTTTAGTTGAATCAACTTTTGCTGACGCTGAATCTACAGCAGTTTTTGCCGAATCTACAGCAGTTTTTGCTGAATCCAATTGAGTGTTTGCTGAATCTAAAGCAACGTTAGCTGAATCAGTAGCAGCATCAGTTTTTTTAGCTGTTTCACCACATGATGCGAAAGCTAATGTTAAAGCTAAACCTAAGAAACCGAATTTGAATGCGTTTTTCATTTTATTAAAATTAAAATATTTTTAAATCTTGTTATTTAAGGATTAATACCATTAAATTGAAAAGGTAACCCCCATTTTTTGTTTTTTGAAAAAAAGAAAGGCTTTTTGTATAAAAAGCCTTCCAAATGCGTTATTCAGTCCTAAATTATTTAGTAGCAGCTGAATCAACTTTAGCAGCAGCTGAATCAACTTTAGCAGCAGCTGAGTCAACTTTAGTAGCAGCTGAATCTAATGTGTTAGCAGCTGAATCAACTAAAGCAGAAGCTGAATCTGCAGCACCTTCAGCTTTTTTCTCTGAATTGTTACAAGATGCGAAAGCTACAGTTAAAGCTAAACCTAAGAAACCGAATTTTAATGCGTTTTTCATTTTCTAATTTTCTAATTTAAATTGAAATAATTTTCTTTTTCATCTCTTAATACACGTAACCAAAAAAGGTAACCCAAAAAATATATTTTTTTTAAAATAATATATAAGTATCTGATTTTAAGTTTTTTATTTTATTTAAAATAAAATGCTATCCCATAGATCTCGGCTTGTACCATCCTTTAGCTTAACAAGGGTTAAGAAAGGGTGATTGTTGTGTCGTGCTTGTGTGATTGTTGTGCTGAGCTTGTGTGAACGTATATTTAGCCAATCTAGGGGATAAGATGGTGCGAATAACAAACAATTTTCGATTATTTTTCTTATTTTAAGAAATGAACACTTAAAAGAAATTGCAGTTATGTTTGATAAAGTAAAGAATATAATGGATTTGGCAAAATCAATAGACTTTGGCAAATTGGAAGAAATATCAAAGAAAGTGGATTTGGGAGCAGTGATGGATGCCGTATCAAAAATGGATGATAAGCAGCTCCATGGTTTAATGAAGATGCTAAGTGCTGGAAAGGAAAAAAAAGAATTACCTCCTATAAATGGTGATTTTTATGATATGGATAGCAAATTAAACGAATCGGATCGTGCATTGCAATTGAAAGTAAGGGCTTTTATGGAGACCGAAGTCAAGCCAATAGTGAATAAATACTGGCTGAGAGATGAATTTCCTTTTGAAATTGTACCGAAACTAGCGGCTCTAAATATTTGCGGCTATACTTATGACGGCTATGGCTGTATGGGCGGAAGTTCTTTAATGGAGGGTGTTATAGCAGCTGAAATTGCACGTGTAGATGCGTCTGTTGCTACATTCTTTGGTGTACAGAGCGGCCTTGCAATGGGGTCGATTTATATTTGTGGATCAGAAGAGCAAAAACAAGAATGGCTACCCAAAATGCAGCAGATGCAAATTATAGGTGCTTTTGGTTTGACAGAACCTGAAGTGGGCTCGGGAGCTGCAGGCGGATTGACCACAACTTGTAAGAAAACAGCGGAAGGCTGGGTGTTGAATGGTCAAAAAAAATGGATAGGGAATTCGACGTTTTCCGATATCACCATTGTTTGGGCCAGAGACCTTGATGATGGGGAAGTGAAGGGTTTTATCATTCGAAAAGATAATCCGGGCTTTTCAGTAGAAAAGATTAAAGATAAGATGGCACTACGTATTGTTCAAAATGGCCTAATTACGCTTGATAATTGTGTTGTTCCAGAAAGTGATCGTCTTCAGAATGCAAATTCTTTTAAAGATACAGGGAAGGTTCTTCAGATGACGCGGGCAGGGGTTGCATGGATGGCGGTCGGATGCGCGCGAGGAGCCTATGAAAATGCGCTGGATTATACACGTAAAAGAAAGCAATTTGGTAAGCCCATAGCCTCTTTTCAGCTTATTCAGAACCACCTGGTTGAGATGTTGTCTAATTTGACGGCGATGCAAACCCTTGTTTTTAGATTGTCTGAATTACAGGATGCTGGACAGCTAAGAGATGAGCATGCCTCCTTGGCAAAAGTCTTCTGTTCTTTGCGCACACGAGATATTGTTTCTAAAGCCAGGGAGGTGATGGGAGGTAATGGAATTTTGCTGGAGTATAATGTCGCACGGTTTTTGGCCGATGCTGAAGCTATATATTCATATGAAGGTACAAAAGAGATTAATTCATTGATTGTTGGCCGAAGCATAACCGGATTCAGTGCTTTTGTTTAACGGTACCCTGGCTGACTTGGTTCCGTGTGAATAACATATATACATAATAAGGCTTTGTTTTTACAAAGCCTTATTAGTTAAATTTGGTATAAAAAATTTCCTCTATTTACGTTGAAAACGCATGATAGCAATGTCACCCATAATAAATGTTAGTGTATTTTCGCTAATACTATAAGTGTTTACCTTTTCTAACGTTGAAAAAAAGGTAGCTTCCCCATTGCCTTCACAGGCCATTTTCGTTGACATAATCGGCCCAAAATTAATGGTATTTCCGCTTGTTTTAAATGTCATATTGTAATTGTTGCAGCTGCTGTTTCCGCTTACTTTACCACCGGCAGCATCAAATGTCATCGTTGGTTTGCGATTGGGATATAGACCATCGAAAGCGATCCTTGGGCCGGATATATAATCAAGCTCCCAAGTTCCGCTAAGTGATTGCTTATTATCCTGAACCAACTTGAATTTTGCTAGGGGAGCCATTTTCGCTTTGTTCAGGCTAAGAATACCATCCTTAACCGTATAATTATCTGCAGCGATAAGGTTTCTGGATAATGCTTGTTCAATAGACATATCTGGACAGGCCATCATCGTGGACATACCCTGTGCAAATTTGATTCGTCCATTGCTTGACAAAGTCAAATCTCCACCTATGCCATTACAGCCTCCACTTGCACTGTAACTTTTTTCGTCCAGCTGGAGGTAGGGCATTTTGCCATTGATCTGATCCGCTACAGCTTGACCATTAATCTCAATTAATTGCCATTTCTTTCCAGTCACAGCAGATATAGCATTGTCTGATTTTTGCTCATCAGCGTTCTTTTTAATAACTGAGCAGCTTCCAAGGCCAACGATCAACATGGCCAATATTCCGATATTTCTAAAGTTCATATTTTAAATTTAACCTATTAACATCCTTTCTAACGTTTGGTTTGACAAAGTGCTACAAAAGTTTGTAAACAGCGAAGGCTTCCTGTTTGGAAGCCTTCGTTATCAGTACGATAAAATCACACTATTTATTTTTGTTTTGTTGTGCCTGTTGTTGCGCACGCATCATTTCTTCCATTTTTGTTTGGAAACTTGATTTTTTCTCTGCTTTTGGATTCTTTTTATTTTCCTCCAGTTTAGCTAAGATTTTCTCATCATTTACCATGGAGCGGATAACCAACTGCGTCAAGAATGTAAATAATGCACTTAAGAAGTAGTAGTAGTTCAGACCTGCTGGGAAGCTATTCAAAACAAAGAAGAAAATCAATGGCATAATATAACCCATATATTTCATTTGTCCGGTAGCACCCGACGTAGCGTTGTTATACCAAGTAGTTAATAGTGTTGTCAATGTCATCAAGATACACATCAAAGAGATGTGATTGAACGATCCAAAAATAGGAGCGAATGTAAACAAAGTATCATAAGTTGACATGTCTTTCATGAACAAGAAACTTTGTCCTCTCAATTCAAATAAATTTGGAAAGAAGTAGAAAAAGGCAATCGTAAATGGCATTTGCAGTACAAGTGGAAGACATCCACCAAGCGGATTCACACCGACCTGTTTGTACAATTTCATTTGCTCTTGTTGCATCAACATTTGATTGTCTTCTCCTACCTTAGCCTTGATCTCGTCCAGTTGCGGTTTTAAAACACGCATCTTGGCCATAGAGACGTAAGACTTGTAGGTCATTGGAGAAAGAACCAATTTTAATAGTAATGTAAGTAACAAGATAACAATACCATAGCTCATATGGAAGCCGTCTAGGAAATTGAATGCTGGAACTGTAATCCATTGATTGATCCAGCGCATTGGTCCCCAACCCATATTGATGATCGATTGATAATCGTTGCCCTCTGCTTTCAATACGTTGTATTGATTTGGTCCAAAGAAGAAATTCAAGGAATAGTTGTTGTCCTTATGATTATCAAATGCTAATTCTGCATTGGTATTATAGAATTTGATGATGTCGGTCTCTGATGCATGTTTTACATCCACTTTTGCATTGACAAAACCATCTTTGGCATTTAGGATACTGGAAAAGTAATGTTGCTTAAATGCAATCCATTGTACTTTTTTCTCCAATGCCTCATCAGCATCTTTTGATTCGGACAAATGGTCCACCTTATCGTCTTCTTTGTAATAAAGAGTAGATTTTTGTCTTTCAGACTCGATATTTTGCTCCTTTTGTCTCAACGTGGTATTCCAGTTAAGGGTCAACGTTTTTTGACTTTGTGGAATTAAGTTCTGAATTCCTTTTGTATTAATGTCTAATCCGACATTATAACCTTTACCAGCAATGGAATAAACATATTCAATATATTGGTCGGCACTGTAATTCAGTCTGAATTTTACGGATTGTTTACCTTCGCCAGAAACTTGGATATCCGAAGATTCAGTGTTGAAGTATAGGTCATTTGTTGATACATTTTGACCTGCTGCATTAAATTGAAATCCAAACTTGTTGTCGTCGCCATCAAAAAGCATCAAAGGTTTTCCATTGAAATTCTTTTCACCTTTTAGTTCGACGGATTTAACTTTACCACCTTTTGTGCTGATTTTGGCAATGATGGTTTCATTTTCAATCGTAACGACTTTCTCAGTTCCAAATTTTGTGGCACCAAAAGGCTTTTTCAGTTCGGCCGAATCAGCAATCACTGCTGTTTGTGCTGTTTTGGCTTTAGCCGTAGAGTCACTTTCGGCAGGTAATCCTTTTTCTGTACGAGCTTTAGCCTCTTGTCGCGCTTGTTCTTGTTTGATTTCTGATTCTGAAGGCTTCATCAGGTAAAATGAACCAGTGATGATGGCAAACATCAGGACCAAACCAATTAGGGTATTTCTATCCATTTTTAATAATTAAACTTAATTAATTGTATCCTTCTATTACTACTTTGATTTCTTGTTGGCCAAAGCAGCGGCTACAAAGCTAACAAAAAGTGGGTGAGGATTTGCAACAGTTGACTTTAATTCTGGATGAAATTGTCCGGCAACGAAAAATGGGTGGTTTTTCAATTCCACAATTTCAACTAATCCAGTCTCCGGATTGAATCCTGACGCAATCATTCCCGCAGCTTCATATTGTTTTAAATAGTCATTGTTAAATTCATAACGGTGACGGTGTCTCTCCGAAATTTTTGTTTTACCATAAATGGCAAAAGCCTTGGTTCCTTTTTTAATTTCACAATCGTAAGCACCTAAACGCATGGTGCCCCCCATATTGGTGATATTTTTTTGCTCCTCCATCAAATTGATGACTGGATTGCTCGTGTTGGCATCCATCTCAAAACTATTGGCATCTTTTAGTCCCAATACGTTTCTTCCGAATTCGATGACCGAGCATTGCATACCTAAACAGATACCAAAGAAAGGAATATTATTTTCACGAACGTATTGAATCGCATTTAACTTGCCATCTAAACCACGTTCACCGAATCCTGGTGCAACCAAAACACCATCCATTCCTTTTAGCTTCTCAGCAACATTTTCCTTTGTAACACTTTCAGCTGCGATATAGCTCACTTTTACTTTACATTCGTTTGTGGCACCTGCGTGGATAAAACCTTCGATAATAGATTTATAGGCATCTGGAAGCTCAACATATTTTCCTACTAACGCAATGCAGATTTCACTTGTCGGATTTTTAAGCTTGCCTAAAAAAGCTTTCCAATTTTCTAGATTTGGTTCATTTTTATTCGGTAGCTTCAATTTAGTCAATGCTGTTTTATCGAGGTTCTCCTTTAGCATCAATAACGGTACATCATAAATCGTCGATGCATCTATTGATTCAACGACAGCATTGATGTTGACATTACAGAATTGCGCTAATTTTTTACGGATTTCTTGTGATAATTTATGTTCAGTACGGCATACTAAAATATCAGGTTGTACACCATATTCCAATAATGTTTTTACGGAATGTTGCGTAGGTTTAGTTTTAAGCTCGCCAGCAGCAGCTAGATAAGGCACCAAAGTTAAATGGATAACCAAAGAATTATTGGCTCCCAGTTCCCAACGCAGTTGTCTAACTGCTTCTACAAATGGTAAAGACTCAATATCGCCAACAGTTCCACCCAACTCAGTGATGATGATATCATATTCACCGGACTCACCCAGCAATTGCATTCTGCGTTTTATCTCGTCTGTGATATGGGGAATTACTTGAACGGTTTTTCCTAAATATGCACCTTCACGCTCTTGTTGGATAACATGTTGATAGATGCGGCCTGTCGTGACGTTATTTGCTTGTGAGGTAGGGACATTCAGAAAACGCTCATAGTGACCTAAGTCAAGATCAGTTTCGGCACCATCTTCCGTAACATAACATTCACCATGTTCGTAAGGATTTAATGTTCCCGGATCGATGTTAATGTAAGGGTCGAATTTTTGGATGGTAACTTTATAGCCACGCGCTTGGAGAAGTTTAGCAAGGGAAGCAGCAATAATACCTTTCCCTAACGACGAAGTAACGCCGCCCGTAACAAAAATATATTTAGTCATAACAATTAAAGGATTTTCAATTTTATGTGGCCAAAATGACCAATAATAGTTGCTCTATGTACGGGATACAAAGATAGCAATTTTTATTCAAAATCAGAATTGAAGATCGATCGAATAATTAAATTAAAAATAGATATTACCACGGCTATCTATTGTTGTCTTTAATTTGGGCTGCGTTTTCGACTTGATTTCAATGCGATAGAAATTATTGCTGTTTGAAAATACAATATCATAATTTTTACGTTCATTCATAATTTCAGGATATAATTTGCTTAACTCCTGAATTGACGTAGCATAACGCTTTTGGTCGTTTCTATAAATCTGTTGCAGGTAAAAGATATTCCAGGTCACTTTTTCAATAGCGAAGAATTGTTCATCGATCGGTTGCTGATTTGCTGCATCAATAAATTTAATATGTCCCCATCGTTCGGGGTAATGCATATTAACAAGTCCAATAGGTGACCATACCCAATTCTCTTCAGGAAGAGTTTTGCCATTAGAGTCTTTTCTTTTGCTATACACTGTTTCACTGTTGTCATAATGCCACTGCACACGTGAGAAATTTATTTTCCAGATTTCATTCGGCTTAATCTGATTCCCTTCACCAAAATATTTAAGGCTCTTGACGGGTATTTTCATTTCTACTGTCCAAAATTCATCTTTGTCTTGAGGATGGTTGATGGAACCGGCATGATAAACGGCGCTTTCAAAATCTTTTGTGTCCCAATTTAGGTTGGCCCTTCCGCCAAAGCGATAAGGTTTGGTCATTAAAAGATCCATGACGGTATTTAATGCATTTATTTCAATCTCTATATATTCTGGAGATAAAAGATTTGGTTTGAGAAAGATCTCAAAGTCATTGTCATGATAGATAATGGTATCTTTTTGTTTTAAATAGCCTTTGATATGAGGTTCTTGAAGCTTCGCAAACAGATATAGATTTTCTTTATCCCAAAGCATCTTTACTTTAGTTTCAAGTGTTGGAGCGGGTTTATTTGATCCCTCAATATCCTTGAATGAGTCTGTCCATGGAACCTTGGACCACGACGTCTCATTGTCCTTTCCATCGATCGTTATTGCATCTGTTACTGGGTGCACATAATAAGTTTGAGGAGGGGACTGTAACTGAAGAAATTCATTCACATTTCGCTGTGCAAAAGTAAATACTGGGTAGGTAATAAAAGAAAGGATAAAAGCGATAATTTTCATCAAGATACAGTTTGATTTTTAACGGTAGCAAAGTTAGGATGAAACAATCTCAGGTTGTTTTTTGCTATTGTAATCATCTACGATTCTACCTTTCAGATACGGTGTTAAAAGTAAGTAAAATGTTTTAGCGGGGCAAAAGGAGGGGGGGGGATTTAAGGAACAAAAGATAATTGTCCTAACTTTATTACAGAAGGGTATTTGGTGTTTCTGTAATAAAGGTGGCAATGTTCAATAAAAAAAGGCTTTGAATAAACTCAAAGCCTTTTTTTATGCTGTGGTAGTCGTAATTAGATTCTTTTCGATTTAATACGAGCAGCTTTACCAGTAAGGCCGCGTAAATAGAATAATTTCGCGCGACGAACTTTACCGTAGCTGTTTACTACAATTTTTTCAATGTTTGGTGAGTTTACAGGGAAAATACGTTCAACACCTACACCGTTTGAGATTTTACGAACGGTAAAAGTAGCGTTAGCACCTTCGCTGTTTAATTGAATTACTACACCTTGGTACACCTGAACACGCTCTTTATTTCCTTCGCGAATTTTATAATGAACGCTGATGGTATCTCCAGCTTTGAAAGCGGGAATTTCATTCTTTACAACCGCTTGTTCTTCTACAAATTTTACTAAATCCATGATTTCGAGTAATTATTAACGATTTATATCCTGTAAAAATCGGAATGCAATATTACGACTTATTTTCTGAATATAAAAATACTTTTTTAAAAAACTATTGACTGATATTCAAATCGGATGCAAAGATATGAAAATGAAATGGATAATCTAAAGATATTTTGAATATTCCTTTGTGGGCTATATGGAATGGGTTTTTGGTTCTTAAATTCAATAGAATATGTGCTCTCTTTAAAAATATTCTGCAATCAATCAGCTGTTTAGTAATTAATTTTCTGTAGGGTATTGACAAAATGGAAAAATGATTCGATATTTGTGCCACACAAAACAAAGGTGATACCTTTTCGGGGTGTAGCGTAGCCCGGTATCGCGCCACATTTGGGATGTGGAGGTCGTAGGTTCGAATCCTGCCACCCCGACTAAAAAAGCTCTAACGAAAGTTAGAGCTTTTTTGTTTCCCCTTTTTTATTCATCCCGTAAACTGTTTACAGGATTAGCTACAGCTGCCCGAATAGCTTGCCAGCTTACGGTCACTAAAGCAATGCCGATCGTTAATAGTCCTGCTAGCACAAACATCCACCATTGAATTTCGATGCGATATGCAAAGTCTTCCAACCATTTGTTCATGGCTATCCACGCGATTGGTGAAGCGATTATCAAAGCAATCAGTACAGGTTTTATAAAATCTCTTGAAAGTAATGTGGTAACGCCTGATACGGAAGCGCCAAGTACTTTGCGGATTCCAATCTCTTTGTTTCGTTTGGCGGCAGTAAAGGAGGCGAGACCATAAAGGCCCAGACAAGCAATAAATATGGCCAATCCAGAGAAAAGGCTTAGTATGCGCTGTTGTCTAATATCGGTTTTGTACATGGTGTCGAATTTTTGATCCAAAAAGCTATATTCAAAAGGATACAATGGAGCTACTTTGCCAAATGCAGTTTTAATGGTTTCTAATGCTGCGGGGAAATCTTTTGTGTTTAATCTAACGACAGCTACCCTGAGGTCATCAGAAGGAGAAATGACCAGCGCATCCATGTTTTCTTTTAGGGATAGGAAATTAAAATCATCTACTACACCAATAATTGCTCGTTTGGATTGATCTCGGATCGTATTTTTAATCCATTTGCCAATGGCCTGGTCGGGTGTAAATCCAAGCAGTGATGCTGCAGTACGATTAATTAGTACAGCGCTGGTGGAATCCGTTGGGTATTGTGTAGAAAAGTTTCGTCCTGCAATGATTTTTAGTCCAAGTGTACCCACATAATCAAAATCGGTGAATTCTGTTCTGGACTTCCATGTCTCATCGTGTTGTCCCTCTACTTCGAATGTTTGGCTGTCGAAAAATCCTCCGGGTTCGCCAGACATAAATGAAACCGATGCGATATCGCTGCTGGTAGACAGCTCATTCTTGAATGTTCGCAGATTATTGTAAAATTCTTCATTATCAATAGGAATCACCACACTTTGTTGATCGTTATAGCCCAGACCCTTTTCTTTTACATATTTCATCTGTTTCGTGATAATCAAAGTGCCAATGATAAGTAAAATGGAGATGCTGAACTGGAAGACGACTAAGACATGGCGAAATAGTGCTCCGCTCTTGCCTAAGCGTAATTTACCTTTTAGCGCCTGTATGGGCGCGAAGGTGGAAAGGTATAGTGCAGGGTAACTTCCGGCAAGTATACCTACAATAAAAATCACTGCCAGCAAGAAGATATAGATGGGCCACGACTTCCAGGGGACTGTGAGTGTATATCCTAGTAATTGGCTATATAATGGCATGGATAGTTGCAGTAGACACATTGCGAATATGCAGGATATCGAGGTTAATAAAATAGATTCCCCGATAAACTGTCCGGTCAATTGAAAGCGTTGTGCACCAAGTACCTTTCGCAGTCCGACCTCCTTTGAGCGATCAACAGCACGTATTGTGGAAAGATTCATGAAATTGATGCAAGCGATGACTAATATCAATATAGCGATAGAAAGAAAAATGTAAACGACCTTCTTGTCTCCATGTTTAGCGCTGTCAAATGCGCTGTGGGGTTCAAAATAAATATCATGTAAGGGTGTGAGCGCAAGATCAAAATGAAGTCCCATAGTGCTAGAGACCGTTTTCATATGTCGATCCATGAACTGTGGGAGTTGATTTTCGAGCTGTTTGGGGTCTTTATGTTCGTTAAGCAGGATGTAGGTGAATAAGTTGTTGTTTTCCCAGGCTTTGAACGAATCTTCATTGATATAATTTGTTAATGGGATGACGAGATCAAAATCCAGGTGTGAGTTTATTGGTGGATCTTGTGCAATTCCTGTAACGGTCAGCTGTCTATTTTTGTCAAGCTGAAGTACTTTGCCAATAGGGTTATCATTTCCGAAATACTTTTTTGCTGTTTTTTCCGTTAATACGACGCTTGTTGGATTTTTTAATACGTTCTGTGGGTTTCCCTTAACCAAAGGAAAGCTGAATAGTTCAAAGAAATCGGTGTCAGCAATAAAGAGTTTCTTTTCATTGAATGCGGTATTGCCAAATGAGAATAGTCCATTGGTGGGTAATACCCGTACAGCTTTTTTAATGTCATTGGGGTAATCTGTTAGTAGGGCGCTAGCGTAGGGGGCGGATAAATAGGGGGCGCGTTCTTTGCTACGATCAAATCCGCGCATCACCCGATAAATACTTTCGCCCTGGCTGTGAAATTTATCAACACTGAATTGATGGGCGATAAATAGGAAAATCATTGCACAAACAGTAATACCTATCGTCAAACCGAGGGTATTGATAATCGAAAAGGCCTTATTTTTAATAAGGTTTCTCCATGCGATTTTGATATAGTTTTTTATCATACTTTTCATTATAAGTGTTCATTTCGACCTCGCGGCTATCAACAATGTTGAATACCGTGTCAATTTCTGCTTGTTGAAGAAATATTTTCGATGAAAATCAATTTCAAAAAAACTGCCAAATGGTTAATATTCTTTTAATCAGAGGTTTGTATGTCTTTTGTGCTTGCTGTAAGTGTTTGGAATCGAACACCTCATGTTCGTATCCGAACATTGTGTGAATTGAAGTCAAAAGAATTATGTTTGGGAAGTTCCTGCTTAATGAAAGGAATGTTTAGCGGAAATAACATGGGGTTAGATCGCATAAGACGGGATAATGCTTCGAAGTAAACAGTATGTTGCAATGTAACAATCAATTAGTTTTATTTTGTGTATTTCATTTGCAAATAATTTGTGAGAAGCGTATATTTGTGCCACACAAAAAAAAGTGATACCTTTTCGGGGTGTAGCGTAGCCCGGTATCGCGCCACATTTGGGATGTGGAGGTCGTAGGTTCGAATCCTGCCACCCCGACTAGAAAAGCTCTAACGAAAGTTGGGGCTTTTTTCGTTTCGGGGCAGGGGTGACACTACAGCTAATTTCTTTTGCGCAAGACAATATTTCCATCTTAGTTTATCGTATTAAACCTATGCTATTTTCTCTATTCAGGCCAATCAAGGTCGTTTTTTTGGACTTCTTTAGGTGTTAAAGTAATAGGGGTTAAAGGCTTTTTGTAAATTATTTGGCAATAAGTCAGTGTGTTAACTAGTTTTTGTTAAATATGTTTGAAAACAAAATATTTTTAGTGTACTTTTGTGCCACACAAAACAAAGGTGATACCTTTTCGGGGTGTAGCGTAGCCCGGTATCGCGCCACATTTGGGATGTGGAGGTCGTAGGTTCGAATCCTGCCACCCCGACTAAAAAAAGCTCTAACGAAAGTTAGGGCTTTTTTTGTTTCAAGCTTTCTTTGCTTTTTTTAACGTTATATCCTTGTAAACCCGCTGTTAAACAGTTAAATTGCTTGAAATTTATTGTCAATTAGAATATAAACATAAATAATATGAACAGAAAAGCGGCATTTCTTTTAGGAATTTTGGCCTCTTGTGCATTACCGCAAGTTACCTTTGCGAATCATTCAATCGCAGAAACTATCAATTATCAACAAGACGTAGAAGGCAAAGAGCTGATCGGAAGGTGGGATATCGAAGTGGATATTAATGGTACTCCTGCGCCATCCTGGCTTGAAGTGAAATTGTCTGGCTATAGAACATTAGTGGGTCATTATGTAAGTACCTCTGGGAGCGCTCGGCCCGTTTCGCAGGTATTTTATGAGAATGGGAAATTCAAATTTACCATCCCACCACAATGGGAAGGCGGTAAGATGAACCTAAGCGTGGAAGGTGAGATCGTCAATGGTATACTGCAAGGTACAGTGACGGAACCAGATGGAAAAACACATCGCTTTAAAGGTGTCCGTGCTCCTGAACTAAAGCGAACAGCTGCTGTAAAATGGGGTAAACCTATTCAACTTTTTAACGGCAAGGATCTATCTGGGTGGAAGGCGACCGGTAAAACGAATCAGTGGGTAGTGAAAAATGGTATTTTGACTAGTCCGCAATCCGGTTCTAATTTGGTATCTGAACAAAAATTTGAAGATTTTAAATTACATGTTGAATTTAAAATACCAGCAGGAAGTAATAGCGGTGTCTATTTGAGAGGCCGTTATGAGGTTCAGATAGAAGACAGTCCTAAAGATGCGCATCCGAATGCTGTGCTTTTTGCGGGAGTATATGGCTTCTTAGCCGCAAATGAAATGGTTAATAAAGGAGCCGGAGAGTGGCAGACTTACGATATTACTCTTGTGGGCCGTCTGGTAACCGTTGTGGCAAATGGTAAAACTGTGATCAGCAACCAAGAAATTCCAGGCATAACTGGTGGCGCATTGGATAGTAAAGAAGGGGAGCCAGGGCCTATTTATTTCCAGGGAGATCATGGGCCGGTTGAATTCCGTAAAGTAATCATTACTCCAGCTATTAAATAATAGGAGACCATATAAAGGCTATCTAAAAAAAGGTAGCCTTTTTAAATTCCTATCACCACCACGACGATGTCTTCATTCTGGTAGGATGTATAATAACGTTCAATGGAGCCATTGGCTTTGTATTCTTGCAATTCTTCAAAAACCAATTTTTTTAACATTCCCTTTCCCTTGCCATGGATGAATTTTATTTCGTTCATCTCCCAATAAATGGCTGCGTCTAGATTAGACCGCATGAAATCAATGGATTCCTGTAAGAGTTCTTCTGCCGAATAATCCTCCCAATCTTCAAGGAAAGCATCGGTATGTAAGTCGACAATAGCTGATGGTCTGCGCATTTCTCAATATTTTACAATGCTGCAAAAGTATAATAAAACACCGACTTAATAGGTCAAGTCACCAACGAAATAAATTGCTTGAGCAAATTTATCATGCCATTTCTTGATAATAGCGGCAATTTCATATTCTTCTTCTTCGGCATGATTGAGCATGAGCAGTTCGATCGATTGTAATAATTGTTTGACGTCTAAAAAATAACCGTCGAAATCCCGGAAAGCGGAAACGGTTTCACGGATAAGTAGCATCGCATCATGTCGGAGTGTGATCATATCATGTCGAGAGGAGATACGGTCAAGTAGCCATTCTTTTTGGAAATTGGAATCAATATGTCTATTGCATGCTTGATTAAAAAGCAGTTCAAACTCAACAATCTGATTTTTTAGATCATATATAGTTGTCTGGAGTTCTTCAAAAGTACTGATGATCTTTTCCTGGGTCTCCATATTTTTTGATATAATAGCCATGATATTTTACTTAAAACTGTATACAGCTGGTTTTTAATTATTTAAATAAAAGCATGTAAGGTATATACAAATAGGTGAGCCTAATGTTTTATGTTTCCAAAATTCAATTGTAAAGTCTGGTTGCTGAGAATCTGTTGAAGTGGAAGTGTTAGATTTTAATTATTTGGTTATTTAGGCTACTTTAATAGCAGTTGATAAAGTAGGTAATTTGCTTTTTTTTTACGTTATTCGCGTAAACGAAAAATAGCTTATAAATAGAATCAGATGAAGGAAAAGGCAATTGGAAATTACCAATTAGAGATATGTTCAAATTCTGTGGCCTCGGCGATTGAAGCGCAGCAAGGAGGGGCAACTCGAGTAGAGTTTTGTCAAAATTTGGAAAATGGAGGGACTACCCCTTCGTTTGGTCAGTTGCAGTTGGTGCGGGAATTGGTGGATATTGGTATTCATGTTCTTATTAGACCGCGTGGTGGTGATTTTCTATATACAGAAGCGGAGATATTAGAAATGATAGCTGATGTCCAATTGTGTAAGGAATTGGGAATTGATGGTGTCGTGATAGGTATTCTGAATGCAGATGGGACGGTAGATAAAGTGAATACCCTACGGTTGGTGGAAGCTGCCCGACCAATGCATGTCACCTTTCATCGCGCTTTTGATCGGGTGGAAGACCCTTTCCGTGCGTTGGAAGATGTTATTGAGATTGGTATAGATCGTATTTTGACATCAGGCCTGCAGAATTCCGCTTTGGCAGGAGTACCATTGCTGAAACAGTTGATTCAGCAGGCAAATGGACGGATTGTCATTATGCCCGGTGCGGGTGTAGATGCTTCTAATATAGTTCATATTTTAAAGGAGACTGGAGCAGTTGCCATACATAGTTCTGCTAAAGAATTGCATGTTTCGAAGATGGAGTTTAATCAGACTCAGGTCAATGGAATGGATGAGGCACAGTGGATGAGCTCAAAACAAAAAGTCCACCAAATGGTGGACCTATTAAAAAGCCTTTAAAGTAGTACTTTAAAGGCTATTAAATTCTTCTTACTATTTAGCTTCTGCAGCTAATTGATTTAAGATAGCATCGTTTTTAACGATTTGGTTGCTAGCTTTCATTTTTGATCTAGAACCTAATTCTACGTTAGTTCCTAATTTCAAAAACTGAACTTCAACACGTGAAACAGTTTTATTTCTTCTATCTTTTCTTTTTAAACGTGTAACTCCCATTTTGATAATATTTTTATTGTTTAAAATAAAACGAGGTCGGAAGCGGATTCGAACCGCTGTAGGAGGTTTTGCAGACCTCAGCCTAGCCACTCGGCCATCCGACCCTATTTTTTTCCTTTTGAAGGTCTGCAAAAATAAAACTTATAATTGGAATTAAAAAATCTTTGTGATAAAACTTTTGTGTTTTTGGGCATTAATCTGAAAACCAAGGAAGTATTTTCATTGTGGGGACACTTAGCCAATTTTCATTTGAAATATTCCAACTGTCTTCCTTCAAAAATAGCCAATGAACTTTTGATGTCTAAATGTGATTGGCAATAGACAATATAGACCGTATCGAATCGTATTCGTGAGCGTGCAAAAGTTGAAAAGTATTCGGCTGACTGTATCTTTTAAAGGACAATGGAAAATCCGGTTTCGCGACTTTTTTCTGATGTTTTGCTGTGGAAATTAAAGGCTTATGTATTTTGGAATAGATATTGCAAAAGGGACTGTAATAAATCTCATACAGGAAATCATGGGATTAAATGAGGAAAAAAGAAAGTAATTAAATTAGGGAACATGAAAAAATTATTATTATCTGCAGCAATTTTATTTGGTTCATTGGGAGCCTTTGCACAAGGTGGATTGGGATACGGATTACGTGCGGGTGTAAACATTCCTAAATACTCTTTAGATAATGGAAGTACAGAATCTAATACAGGATTCTTTGTTACGGGTTATCTTGATGCGCCGGTATCTCCATATTTCTCGATACAGCCGGGATTGTCTTTGCAAAATAAAGGTGGGAAATGGAAGCCAACTTCATCAAGTGAAACAAAAGAGAGCGTGATGTCTTTAGATATTCCAGTAAATTTAGTAGCTAAATTGCCTACAGGTGAATCTGGTAACTTTTTTGTCGGTGCAGGACCTTACGTAGGATTTGGTTTGAGCGGAAAGCGTAAAGGAGAAGTTCTTGATGGCGCTGTTAAGGGAGATAGAGATATAAATTTTGGTAGCGATGCTAGTGATGATTTAAAACGTACCGATTTCGGTATTAATTTCTTAGCTGGTTACCAACTGACGAATGGTTTTCAAATTAATGCGGGTTATGGCTTAGGGTTAACGAACCTAGCTCCAGCATCAGGCGACATGGCTAAAAACCGCGTTTGGTCTGTGGGTATCGGATTTGGACTATAAGAAATATAAGTACTTAAACTTATTATGAGGAAGAAGTCCCTGCATTTGTAGGGGCTTTTTTATTGGATTAAACTTAAGTCGTTCGAAATTGTTATTTTTATTCAAAAGATTGCTACATGAAAAGATTTCTTCCTTTACCCTTTTATGTCAAGTTGGCCTGTGTACTTATTAGTATCATTTTACTGGGGTATTTAGCAAAAATAGGGGATACGATCGTGATTCCTATGATATTGGGCTTACTGTTTTCCCTGCTGTTGATTCCGCTAAGCAATTTTTTGGAACAGAAGCTGCGGTTTCCAAGAACATTGGCAGGTATAATAAGTGTTATTTTGTTTTTCGGCGTTCTCGGGTACGGGCTTTTTCTGTTAGCCTCTCAGCTTACGCTTCTTAAAGAGGATTTTCCGGCTTTTAAACAACAGATCATGGACGGTGTGAGCAATTTGCAGACTTGGGTGAGCCACCAATTTGGAATCCAGCATAAAGATCAGATTGACTTTATTAATAAAACAGCATCGAAGTCTGTGGATTCGGGAACTTTATTTCTGGGCACAGCATTGATTTCCCTTTCATCCATGTTCATTCTGTTTGTTTTTACTTTTCTATACACATTTTTCTTGCTTATCTATAGAGGGCATGTGGTTAAATTTCTCTTATTTGTCAACCGTGTTGAGGACAGGCCAATTGTTGTCGATGTAATAAAACAGGTTCAGTATGTCGTCAAGAAGTATCTTATTGGCTTACTGATCCAAATGAGTCTGGTTTCGCTTTTAGTCTTTATTGTCCTGTCGCTGATTGGGGTAAAATATAGCCTGCTGTTGGCTTTAATTACAGGAGTTTTTAATGTATTGCCTTATGTAGGTATTTTCTCCTCTATGCTTATCATCGCCATTCTGACTTTTGCTACATCCTCTTTTACCCATGTCGTCTTGGTGATCATTGCCCTTATTGTTGTGCATATGATAGACAGCAATTTCATCGTGCCGAAGATTGTTGGTTCTAAGGTGAAAGTCAATTCCCTGTTTGCTATGCTCTCCATTATAATTGGTGAGATGATATGGGGGATCTCAGGTATGTTTTTGGCTATACCAATTCTAGCTATCGTTAAGATTGTGATGGACCGGATCAAAGAACTTAAACCTTGGGGATTTCTGTTAGGGGAAGAAGATAGTAAGGATGAAGTATATAAGGATTTATTTGATACGTTAAATCCAGTTGAGAAGAAAATTATAGAAGAGAACGAGACGAAGTCGTAATTGTCTTAGCAGCGAACGTGTAATACGAAATATATCATTAAATTGAAATTTGAGCTAATGTCCAAATTCAATTTAGTTAGGCATGTTAAACGCAGATCGTTGGAAATAAGATTGGAGTAGCTCGGTTAGACGGCATAGGTAAAGGCTAAAGAATAACTTCCATATGTTCAAGAGGTTTGGATATCAGGTTGAGTAAGTTATCGATATATACCTGATCATTTAATAGATGGGTAACTATTTTGCTGTTGTATTTCAAAATATTTTATTCTATTTTCGTTTTATATATAATTTATTATTTAATGAAAAGAAAATTACTCTCAATCGCTGCGGTACTATGTTTTATTGCCGGGGCAAAAGCACAGACTTCCTATGGTTTTAAGGCTGGTGCAACTTTTCCTAAGATGACCGCGTCACTAGGAAGTGTATCTGTTTCGACAGAATCATCGACATCGTTTTATCTGACGGGTTACTTAGATGCTCCTTTAGCGAATAATTTTTCTATCCAACCTGGTTTGTCGCTTCAAGGTAAAGGGGGGAAAGGATTGACACTTATTGACTACGAAGAATTGGGAGATAATGTGAAATTAGACTTAATGTATCTAGAATTACCCGTCAATTTTGTGTACAGCATTCCAACTGGAAATTCTGGAAGCGTTTTCTTAGGAGCTGGACCATATGCGGGATTAGGGCTGTCCGCTAAAGCTAAAGCAGAGAATGTGAAGATCGATGTTGGTTTTGGAGATAATAAATTGAAACGTTTTGATGCAGGAATTAACTTTTTAGCCGGTTATCGTCTATCCAACGGCTTTTTGATTAATGGTGGGTATGGCCTAGGTCTAGTTGATATGGCTGGGGCTGAGGGAGGTTCATTAAAGAATCGTGTATTTTCAATTGGAATCGGTTATCAGTTATAGATTTAGGCTAAAAAATAAAAATAAAAAGGGCTTTTCTTACGAAAGGCCCTTCTTTTTTTCAGTTACTGAAATCTATCACACTTTGATTTCTACTTCAACGCCTGAAGGCAATTCAAGTTTCATCAATGCGTCAACAGTTTTAGCGTTTGATGAATAGATATCCAACAATCTTTTGTAAGCACACAATTGGAATTGCTCACGTGCCTTTTTGTTAACGTGTGGTGAACGTAATACCGTATAGATTTTTTTCTCAGTAGGCAATGGAATAGGACCACTAACAACTGCACCTGTAGGTTTTACTGTTTTTACGATTTTTTCAGCTGATTTGTCAACCAAATTGTAATCGTAAGATTTCAATTTAATTCTGATTCTTTGGCTCATTTTTATTTATTTAAAATGATTGCTAATTAGAGCTATTCACAACTAGCAATCGGTGTTTACTTTTTTGAAAGAACAAAGAGAAAAGACGAAAGGTCCTTCTTCTTTGTTCCCTTATCTTTATTCTATATTATTCTACAGAACCTTTGATTTTACCTTTTGATTTTGCAATCACCTCTTCAGCAACGTTACGAGGAGCTTCTTCAAAGTGATCAAATTCCATTGTAGATGTTGCACGACCTGAAGTGATTGTACGTAATTGAGTTACGTAACCGAACATCTCAGAAAGTGGAACCAATGCTTTGATTACTTGAGCACCGTTACGTGAATCCAAACCTTGCATTTGACCACGACGACGGTTTAAGTCACCCATGACATCACCCATGTTTTCTTCTGGTGTTAAAACCTCTATTTTCATAATTGGTTCCATTAACACTGGAGAACATTTAGGTAATCCTTCACGATATGCTTGACGAGCAGCTAATTCGAAAGACAATGAATCTGAATCGACAGCGTGGAATGAACCATCAATCAAACGAACTTTCATTCCTGATAATGGGAATCCTGCTAATACACCATTTTTCATTGAAGTTTCAAATCCTTTTTGAACTGAAGGGATAAATTCTTTAGGAATTTTACCACCAACGATTTCATTAACGAATTGAAGAGGTGATTTTGTTAAATCGAAATCTTCGTCCGCCGGAGAAATAACAACTTTGATATCCGCGAATTTACCACGACCACCTGATTGTTTTTTGAATACCTCACGGTGCTCAGTAGTACCGTTGATAGACTCTTTGTATGATACTTGAGGAGCACCTTGGTTAACCTCAACTTTGAATTCACGTTTCAAACGGTCGATCAAGATCTCTAAGTGAAGCTCACCCATACCAGAGATAACTGTTTGACCAGTTTCTTCATCCGTTTTTACAACGAATGTAGGATCCTCTTCAGCCAATTTACCAAGACCGATACCTAATCTATCCACGTCAGCTTGAGTTTTAGGCTCGATCGCCAAACCAATTACTGGCTCAGGGAAAGTCATAGACTCTAATACGATAGGCGCTTTTTCGTCACAAAGTGTATCACCAGTTTTGATGTCTTTGAAACCAACAACAGCACCGATATCACCAGCCTCGATGAAAGGGATAGGGTTTTGTTTGTTCGCGTGCATTTGGAAGATACGAGAGATACGCTCTTTGTTTCCTGAACGAGTGTTCAATACATAAGAACCTGCATCTAATTTACCAGAGTAAGCACGGATAAAACATAAACGACCTACGAATGGGTCAGTTGCAATTTTGAAACCTAAAGCTGCGAAAGGCTCGTTTACAGATGGTTTACGGAAGATTTCTTCACCTGTATCAGGGTTTGTACCTTTTACAGCATCAATGTCAAGAGGTGAAGGCAATAATTCCATTACAAGATCCAACATGGTTTGAACACCTTTGTTTTTGAAAGATGAACCACAAACCATAGGAACGATTGCGTTATCCAATACTGCTTTACGTAAAGCATCTAAGATTTCGCGCTCAGTTAATGAATTAGGATCTTCGAAGAATTTCTCCATCAAAGTCTCATCATAACCAGCAACAGCTTCCAATAATTTCTCACGGTATTCAGCAACTTCGTCCAACATATCCGCAGGAATTGGAACTTCAGTAAAGGTCATACCTTTATCGTGCTCATTCCAGATAATACCACGGTTGTTGATCAAATCAACGACACCTTGGAAGGTATCTTCCGCACCGATAGGCAATTGTAGAGCGACAGCATCAGAACCTAACATTGATTTTACTTGACCAACAACTTTTAAGAAGTCAGCACCTGAACGGTCCATTTTATTAACGAAACCAATGCGAGGTACTTTGTAATTATCAGCCAATCTCCAGTTAGTCTCTGATTGAGGCTCAACACCATCAACCGCAGAGAACAAGAATACTAATCCGTCTAATACACGTAAAGAACGATTCACCTCAACCGTGAAATCCACGTGTCCAGGAGTATCGATTACGTTTACTTGGTATTTGTTGTTACGGTAGTTCCAGAATACTGTTGTTGCAGCAGAAGTAATCGTGATACCACGCTCAGCCTCTTGCTCCATCCAGTCCATTGTTGAAGCACCTTCGTGAACCTCACCAATTTTGTGGTTTACACCTGAGTAATAAAGGATACGCTCAGTTGTTGTAGTTTTACCAGCATCGATGTGGGCAGCGATACCGATATTTCTAGTGAATTTTAAATCTCTTGCCATAATATTTTTAAGCAACTGGCCATAAATGGCCTTGTGTGTTTAAATGTAATGTTAAATAAGTACACCGACCTTGATAAAGGAGTATTCTTTTATCGGAGGTCGGTGTAATCATATTTTTTTGAATGTCTTCAAAATTAGAATCTGAAGTGTGAGAACGCTTTGTTAGCTTCCGCCATTTTGTGCGTATCTTCTTTCTTCTTAACAGCAGCACCTTCACCTTTAGAAGCTGAAATGATTTCTCCCGCTAATTTTTCGAACATTGTTTTTTCACCACGTTTACGAGCGTATGAAATTAACCATTTCATACCCAATGCGATTTTACGGTCTGGACGAACTTCCATAGGAACTTGGAAGTTAGCACCACCAACACGGCGTGATTTAACTTCAACAGCAGGCATAACGTTGTTCAAAGCTTTTTTCCAAGCTTCTAGACCGCTTTCTTGTGTTTTTTGTTCTACTAATTCTACTGCATCGTAAAAAATATCATAAGCGATAGATTTTTTACCATCTACCATCATGTTATTTACGAAACGTGTTACCTGAACGTCATTAAACTTTGGATCAGGTAAAATGATTCTCTTTTTCGGTTTTGACTTTCTCATTTTTCTTTCCTCCGTTTAATTATTTCTTTTTACCTTTTGCTGGAGCTGCAGCTGCTTGTCCTGGTTTAGGACGCTTAGTTCCATATTTAGAACGACGTTGGTTACGACCTGCTACACCTGAAGTATCTAATGCACCACGGATGATGTGGTAACGTACACCTGGTAAATCTTTTACACGACCACCACGGATCAATACGATCGAGTGCTCTTGTAAGTTGTGACCTTCTCCAGGGATGTAAGCGTTAACCTCTTTACCGTTTGTTAAACGTACACGAGCTACTTTACGCATTGCTGAGTTTGGTTTTTTAGGGGTAGTAGTATATACACGTGTACATACACCTCTTCGCTGTGGACATGAGTCCAACGCTGGTGACTTACTCTTATCAACCAGAGCTACTCTACCTTTTCTAACTAATTGTTGAATAGTAGGCATTTACCTGTTTTTGTTTATAAATTTTATACCTAAATTATTTTAAGTTCGCAAAGATACTGATTCCCTTTTGAATATGAAATAGTTAGTGTATAAAATTTAGATTATTTTTCCACGTTGACAGACCTCTTTTCCCTGAAAAGAAACCATTTCCCATATGGTTTGTCACGTTCGCGCTCCTTCTGCTGTATATTCTCCATCGTCTAGATGGTTTGATTGGGTGGAATTTTCGTTTACTCACGTGTTGAAATCACGTTGACAGGTGACTATGTCATTTTTCCACTGCAACGAAATGGTTTTGTCGGGCGTCGGAATGATGGAAAAATGACTTCGACACCCATTTGGTTCAAACCGACACGGCGCAGAATATATATTTTACTTGGTGAAATGGAATAAACACTGTGCGGATGTTTCCTTTTCCACGATAGCGCGATAATATGTAATATTTGCTGTGATAATAATGGTGCCCCTCGTTTAGTGTTTGTACAATTCGATATTGCGCTTGCAAGTTTAACAGCTATTACTGGTTAATATTGTGTTGTCGAATAAGGACGATGATAATGGCGTTGTCTTAGGCTGGAGCAAAAAGCAGGATACAATGTTTTGACTTGTAAAAATCTTTATTGTCTTGAATACTAGTTGCTTTGTGTTTTTTATCTAAAATATTATTCTAATGGTTTTCCAGTATATTTATATTTTTGCGTGTTTATGCATCTTTTTGGCAGGACGTTTGTTAAACACGGACTGATAATTAACAGTAAAAACAAATAAAGTATGCAAATTATGAAAATGAAATTAATGTATGCAGTGGTTTTGGCGCTAGTTACTTTCGCCTTTGTGGGATGTTCTAAGGATAAGGATGAACCCATTCAAACAGGGGGTAGTATTGATGCAGCTGTAGGTACTTACAAGGGATCAATAAAATTGGCGGGCGTCGATAAAATGTTCGATAAAATACTTGTAGTAACAAAAGTTTCCGATGGCGTGTTGAAAGCTGAAGTGTCAGATAAATCATTAAAGCTACCTGTAAAGCAATTTAATGTTATAAATAATATGAATATATCTATTCAAACATCAGGGGTATCTCCAGAAGGATCATTTTTATTTGATGTAAAAAATAAAACACTTCTTTGTCAAGGGGAAGAAACTAATGCAGGTGATATCTTCTATACTTTCGAAGGAACTAAACAATAAGTCGTCTACACCGATACATAAAAAACCCGAACCGGTACTATTGATTCGGGTTTTTTTAGTTAAATGGATTTGTATTACGACAACAACGTAAAATCAATCTGCTTTTTTCCAGATTTATTTTCTTTACATGGATCTGAACCTTATTTACGCAATTAGAATTTCTTCTTCTTCCGCTTGCCAATGATCGCATAGTCTTCTCGTCAAGTACCTAGAAGTCATTCGTGACATCCCGTAACCTGACCATAGCCTCACATTTGTTTTCCGGTCTCCACATACATACCTTATTCCGTTACACCAGATACAATGCCTGTATATTCTGTGCCGATCTGATCTTGCAAGTATTCTGCTTGTTTGTAATTGATGGATACATGTCATTATACCCAAGTTCTGGACTTATTATAATAAAATTATATTGGGACCAATCTACTAGTTTTTGAGTATTTTGGATATTTTCTTATTTTATTTTTTTTTCTTTTATAGGTTTTTTTATTTTTGATAAAAATATTTAGTGTAAAGAATGAGTTTAAAACCTTTAAAAGAAAATTATGAAAAGAAAATTTATTGCATTCGCTGTATTTTCGATATGTTTAAAGTCTTGTGTAAAGGACGAAATAAAATCGTCTAAAATCGATCAGGTTGAAAGTTTTGCTAGTGAAAATGTGGCAAAAGAGAAGTTCGCTATTATTTTATCAAAGGCGGTTAGTTCAAATCAGTCAATGAGAGACTTTATTCAAGAAGAGGCCCTTAAAATGATGGATAACGATTATGATGTTTTCTATCCATTTATAAAGGATGAAATTTTGAATAATAATTTGAGTTTTCGGGATAACTTATTAAAAGTTACAGATCAAGAAACATTAAATAGGATTGAAGGTCAGTTACCATTGCTAACTATTTACGTGCCTACTCTTCCTAGTGGTTTTTCCCCCGAAACTTGGACTCCCAAAGATGAAATTCCAGTTGTAGTTGCTGAAGGAAATTATAAAAATAATGAGCTTGCATTTTTTCAGAATGGAGAAGAGAAAATAAAGATAAAATCTAATCAAATACCAGGATTTCCAACTTTAGTAGTAAAAAGTAACGAGAGGATTGCGGTAAAGAATAAAGCACTGCTGGCAAATTCTGAAACCAATAAAAATGTTAAAGCTAATTACCAATTTATATCAAGTGAATTTGAGAATAAGGGCAATGTTACTCGGTCAATCAAAGTTACAAGCAAGAAAGCTCTAAATATTTCGAAAACGGCAAGTTCTAATTTATTGTCGGGGATAACTTGGGGACCTCGATTGACATCAATTGGACTTACTACTGATGAAATGAATGCTTCTGGTCTTGCTGATGTGATGGTTTCAAAAGAGGCTATTGGTAATGATAAAGGGGCGGATAATTGGCAGAGGGATTTTGTATATTATAATCTAATACCTTCCAATACAAAAGGTAAGCTCAAGACTAATTTTAAAGAGTTTATTCATTATATCTCAATTTCGGAATCTGGTTTTAACTTAATGACAAATACAAATTCTGATCCTGACGATCCTATTTTAACTCCCAACTGGCACAATTCTAGTTTTTGGTCGGATGGGTATTTTGAGTTGAGATTTGATGTACTTTCTAATTCAAAAAATGGGCAAGGAGAACGTTTTACAGATATTAGATCTGTTAAACCTCAAGATCTTTTTGATATTCAGTATACGAGGTTAGGTCCGGTATATATCATTGAAAAAATTACTCCAAAATTTGCTAAAGTTGATATTCCATTACAAGCTTGGGATTTAGAAAATGTAAGCTATGGCTGGAAAATTTCGGTATCTGAGACTGATCAAGCGGGTACATCAACAATAAGCTCGACAAATTCGTCAAAATTTGCTACTAACTTCGGAATCGATGCCGGATTTGGAATCGGAAAAGTCAAAATTGGTTTAAAATTTGGTGGAAGTACAGAGGTAAGTTCTTCAAAAACACATACCTACACCGTGCAAAATGTTTCGGACGAGTTTGGGGATGTATTAGTTCAATTCGGCGATAATATTTATGATAAAAAGGAGCCAGTTTATGCGAATGGGCTTATCAACATTTATTATTATTTTAACACTGCTTATAATTCAAATATTTCTCTACTTGTTGCACCTAAAAGAATAAATTAATAATTTCAAAATTAAATAAAATAGGATATTCCAATTTTTGGAATATCCTATTTTATTTAATTTTGAATGTCTACATACTGTTATTTCAAATATTCGACTCTGAGGGGAGCATTTTTTATGGACACCTTCTTTTGGTATGTTACGACAACAACGTAAAATCAATCTGCCTTTTATCCAGATCCACTTTCTTCACGCGAATCTGAACTTCATCACCCAATTGGAATTTCTTTTTCTTCCGCTGACCAATGATCGCATAGTTCTTCTCATCAAGCACGTAAAAGTCATCGGTGATATCCCGCAGCCTGACCATACCTTCACATTTATTTTCCTCGATCTCCACATACATGCCCCATTCCGTTACACCGGACACAATGCCTGTATACTCTGTGCCGATCTGATCCTGCAAGTATTCTGCTTGTTTGTATTTGATTGATGCGCGTTCTGCCTCAGCCGCTTTTTTCTCCATTTGGGAAGAATGCTCGGCCATTTTCTCATAATGCTCCGCATTGATCTTCGTGCCACCTTCCAGATAGAATTGTAAAAGACGGTGTACCATCACATCCGGATAACGGCGGATAGGGGACGTGAAATGGGTATAATAATCAAATGCCAATCCATAGTGACTTGTCTTCTTTGTTGTATAGATCGCCTTCGCCATGGAACGAACAGCCAGCGAGGTCAACATGTTTTGTTCTTTGCTGCCTTCTATTTTGGTCATCAAAGCATTTAAAGATTTTGCCGTTTCTTTATCCGTTTTGATGGTCAATTTATGGCCAAAACGTGCTGCAAATTGGGAGAAAGTCGTTAGCGTCTCCGGATTAGGTACATCGTGGAAACGATACACAAATGTTAACTTGTTTTTACCACGGCCTTGTTTGCCGATATATTCAGCTACCTTTCGGTTCGCCAATAGCATAAAATCTTCAATCAGTTTATGCGCATCCTTACGGACTTTGGTGTATACGCCGGTAGGTTTGCCATTTTCATCCAACGTGAATTTGACTTCTTCACTTTCAAAGGCTATGGCACCATTTTTAAACTTACGCTCCCGCAGAATATAAGCCAGTTCATTTAATTTTAAGATCTCAGCACTGAAATCTCCCGATTTTGTTTCGATTACCTCTTGCGCTTCTTCATAACTGAAACGGCGGTCGGAATGGATGATCGTGCGGCCGAACCATTGATGGTGTACATTGGCTTTTTCGTCCAACTCGAAAACAGCCGAAAAACAAAGTTTATCTTCATGCGGACGCAACGAACAGACACCATTGGAAAGGCGCTCCGGAAGCATAGGTATAACACGGTCTACCAAATAGACGGATGTACCGCGGTTGAATGCTTCTTTGTCCAATTCTGTATCAGGTATCACAAAATGCGAAACATCCGCAATGTGAACACCAATTTCATAGTTGCCATTTTCCAATTTTTGAAAAGAGATGGCATCATCGAAATCTTTTGCATCCGCCGGGTCAATGGTAAAGGTCGTAATGTTTCTAAAATCACGTCTCTTGGCAATTTCTTCCTTGCTTATTTCTTCTGGAATTTTATTCGCTTCATCCTCTACTTTTTTAGGAAACTCCAATGGGAAACCATAGTCGGCCAAGATGGCGTTCATCTCGGTGTTATTTTCACCTTTGGTACCCAAAACGTGTTTCACCGTTCCGACAGGATTTTTGCTTCCGCTCGGCCAGTCGATAATCGAGACCACGACCTTTTCTTTATCCTTGGCTCCATTCAAATTGTCCAATGGAATAAAAATGTCGTGTAGCATCTTGCGGTCATCTGCAATAAAAAACGCAAAATTATTGGAGATGCTGATCGTTCCTGTAAAATCAGTCTTGGCCCTTTGCAGGATTTCGACGACTTCACCCTCTTTTTTGCGGCCGCCTTTTCTTTTCTCGAAGGTATGAACCTTGACAATATCACCATGGAGTGCCTGTCTCAGTTTGCGCGGAGCAATGTAAATATCGTTTTCAAATTCATCATCAGGAATCACGTAAGCAGAGCCGTCGGCAGTCATATCTACTTTTCCTGTGACATACACCTTAAGTTGCTTCAAATTAAATTTGCCTCGATCGACCTCAATAAAAAGCCCGTTTCTTACATTATCATGTAAAATATCGGCTATAGCGACTTTCGAATCGTTATCTGTAAGGTTCAATTTAGACGAAACTTGTTTATAGTTGAGGGGCTTATTGCCTGATTTCTCGAAGATATCGATGATCAATTGTGTTAAGACTTCCTTATATGGATTCTCTTTTCTTGTTTTCATCTATTTATTTTTTCTAACTAGCTGATGGGTGCTCGGGTAAACAATACGTATTTCTTATCTCTGTATTGCTTGCGTCTGCGTTTCACCCAATTATTATTAATTTTATTTTTATCAATCTGCGACAGCCACTTAAATCCCTTTAACTGATTACGATAATGGATTTCGGAAAACCAGTTTTTATCAAGGGGCATGACCGTGCTGCACATCAAGATCGATGTTTATACAAGGTACGAAAAAAAACAGCATCTGGCACGACAATAACGAGCTAAACGGAGCATCTTCCGATAGCCAATGTATAGACAGTTCAGCCGATAAATAGTTTTGGATTCGTACAGCCTGATTTATTTTTTGCAATGATTGCACACGCCAAGTGCATTTACAGCGATGGCTTCAAGACTAAAGCCCTCTGGAATCGATACTTTTGGTAAGGTCATATCTTCCAGACAGTATACAGAATTGCATACCCGGCAAATAAAATGTACGTGCTGATCATGATGATCATGTTCCGAACAGTTTGTAGAACACATGGCATAAGTTGCCGTGCCATGTAAGTCAAAGATTTTATGGATAATCCCTTTCTCTTCAAAACTGGCCAATACGCGGTATAATGTGACACGGTCAATGTCCTTGCCCAGTAATTTTTCCAGTTCGGGCTGTGAAATAGCCGAATCTTTTCTCGAAATAATTTCAAGAACCTTTAGCCGTGGCTGGGTAACCTTTAAACTATTTCGTTTGAGGATTTCTGGATATACAGTGTTGGAATCTTCCATGGGTTTCTTTCGTTAAGCCTTAGATCAAATACAAACTAAGAGAAATTTACTTTTATTTGCAAGTTTAAAAAACTGCCCCGCGAATTTATTCATCGCATTTTTCCCTTTAAACATATACATATTGAACTGATACGATTTGATTCAATTATGCAAATATGCTTTTGATAATGCAAAAATACGGAATCTATTAAAATTAAGAAAACCGATAAGTTTAAGATTAATGTCATCTTACTTATCGGTTTTTCAATGCTATATGAAAATAGAGAGATCTTATTTGCCGGCAGCTTTAGCATGATCTGCTAAGAACGTCGCTAGACCGCTATCTGTCAATGGGTGTTTCAATAAGGCTACGATCGCTGACAATGGACCTGTCATCACATCCGCACCAATTTTAGCACATCCTAAAATGTGTGCACTGTGACGTACAGAAGCTGCTAAAATTTGTGTTGGATAGTTGTAGTTATCATAGATTAAACGAATATCTTCGATCAGTGCTAATCCATCGGTAGAAATATCATCCAAACGACCGATGAAAGGAGATACATAGGTTGCACCAGCTTTAGCTGCCAATAGTGCTTGACCAGCTGTAAATACCAATGTACAATTTGTTTTAATACCCTTTTTACTGAAATATTTAATTGCTTTTACGCCATCTTTGATCATAGGGACTTTTACAACAATCTTGCTGTCAAGAGCTGCTAGCGCTTCTCCTTCTTTAATCATTTCTTCATAAGTTGTAGAAATAACTTCAGCACTTACATCGCCATCAACGATTGCACAGATCGCTTTATAATGGTTGATTACGTTTTCGTCACCGCTAATACCTTCTTTAGCCATTAAACTTGGATTGGTTGTTACACCGTCTAATACGCCTAAGTCTTGGGCTTCTTTGATTTGTTCTAGGTTCGCTGTGTCAATAAAAAATTTCATTGTGTATGTTATTGAATGGTAATTATTTGATTATTATAATGTCCAAAATAATGATGCAAAGTTATTGATTATATTCCAGTATTAAAGCATCGATTTTAATCAATTGCACCATTATTTTTGCAAAAGCGAATCTCTTCTCCGAATTTTTTGTTATACTTTGTAATATAGTATTATCTTTAAGTATGCAGGTTTTTCGTTCTCTTCATTATAGAAATTTCCGTTTACATGTTATAGGACAAGCAATCTCCTTGATGGGAACTTGGATGCAGCGCATAGCGATCAGTTGGCTTGTCTACGAATTGACGGGATCCGTTTTTTGGCTCGGCTTTGTTCAGTTTATCTCCTTATTGCCTTCATTAGTTTTATCACCATTTATTGGGAGTTTTGTTGATAAGCATAAGAAATATAAGTTGGTTTTGCTGACCCAGATTGGTCTGATGATACAGGCTGGGATTTTGACTTTAGTTGTTTATCTAAAATGGGAAAGTGTCTTATGGCTTTCCGCATTGGGACTTATACAAGGGGTGATTAATTCATTTGACGTTTTAGGCCGTCAGTCGCTGATGATGTACTTGGTCGGGGACCGAAAAGATCTGCCAAATGCCATAGCGCTCAATTCCACCATTTTCAATGGCGCACGAATGCTAGGACCGGCAATAGGAGGGATTTTACTGAGCACGTACGGTGAATTTGTCTGTTTTGCCCTCAACTTTATCAGTTTCGTTCCGGTCATTATTACACTATTGATGATGCAGGTTGATGAAACACATGTTCAGCTGAGTAAAGGAAGTAATTGGGAAGGTTTGGTCGAAGGTTTTCGATACCTTAAAAGGTCCCCGCATATCTCCTCACTCATTATGATCATGACCTTCTCCAGCTTGATTGTTATTCCTTATACTTCGTTGCTGCCCGCCATAGCAAAAGAAATGTTTCATGGCGATGAGCGTACTTTCTCCTGGTTTGAAAGTGCAGCCGGATTAGGCGCAATGATCGGTGCATTTAATATGGCCCGTTTAAAATCGGGAACGAATTTGCGTTATCAAGTTATGGGGGCTGCAGCACTTATGGGAATAGCGTTATTGTTTTTGGCACATTCAAGCATGCTTGAAATGGCACTTGTCTATGTGATGCTGGTATCTTTTGCCATGATGATGCAAAACTCCAGTATCAATACCTATATTCAGACGCATGCCATACCGATCTATCGGGCTCGCGCTATCTCTTATTACGTTATGGCTTTTCAGGGAATTTTCCCCATCGGTACATTGATGATTGGCTCCTTAGCAAGCTATTGCGGCCTCAGGGCAACACTATACGTTATGGGTGGATTGGGAATACTGATCGCGATAGTTTATTATAGCTATCTGCGGCTCCATATTCATAAGCGGCTATTTAAGTTTTAATTTTCGGGTTCTTAATTTTAATGTACGGTTGGCATAATCAATGACGGCACCATAATCGGCAAAAATATCTCCACCCAATACCCCGATTACAGGATCTAGATCCATTTGCTGATAGGCATAGTTGATTGAACTTAAATCCAGCACCGCAGTATTCAATTTTTTTATCTGCCATTCGCCTATTTTCAGACTTGGAATTTTCATATTAAAACTCTCCATTGAATTGGTGCCAAGTCCTGTCGACAATGTTTCAGAAGGTTCAAGCTGCAATTGGTCTTCCAAAAGATGGCCCAATTGTGTTTTATCAAATACAGTTTTAGAAGCCCCAGTATCAATCACCATCTTGAACGAACGATTATATATTTCTACATCAACTAAAATGTGTGTGCCCTGGCCTTGCAAATCCAATAATTGAAATGGTACTGTTGTCATATCTCCAAACATACCCAAAAATTCCCTTAAAAAAGAAATTTTAAACATGGTAATGAGTTTATACAAGGAACTGGAATTTGTCTGTCAGATCTATGTTTTTTGCTGCTTCATTTTTCCCAACCATCTTAAGTAAAGCGGACTGAAGGTTCTTTCTGGTCAATAAAACAAGTGTTGCGGGCTCATCGATACTTTAATGAGAAAAAGATCAGGAAACAGGTAATTTCAAAAAAACTTTGATGATTCCTTTGGATCAACAACAGGCATGAAAGTTCTTGATGGCCTTTGAAAACAGACACTTTCAGAAAAAAAGCTATTACTCATGGAATAATAGCCTTTCTTAATATTTGTTGTTTTATGGATTACAAAGCATTAATTTCTTTGAGTACATTATTCATCGTACGTACGGCATCTGCACTTTTACTGAATTTTTCTTTTTCCTCTTCATCCAATTTTAGGGGTACGATCCGGTCCCATCCTTTTTTATTGATGATTACTGGTACGCCAAGATTAATATCCTCCTGGCCAAATTCACCTTCCAGATAGACGGAAGCCGTAAATAATTTACCTTGATCGCGGACGATGCTTTCGACAACTGCAGCGGTTGCCGCTCCGGGAGCATACCAAGCCGAAGTTCCAATTAGACTAGTCAGTGTTGCTCCGCCCACCATGGTTTTATGTACAATTTCCTCCTGCTCTTCTGCTGTAAGGAAATCCGTTACCGGAATGCTGTTCCACGTGGAGTGCTTGATAAGTGGAATCATTGTTGTATCTCCATGGCCACCAATGACAATGGCATTGAGGTCCGCTGCAGAAGCATTCAGTTTTTCACTCAACTGATATTTGAATCGGGCCGAATCCAATGTCCCCCCCATACCAATAATCCTATTTTTAGGCAGTCCGCTTGATTTCAGCGCTAGGTAAGTCATGGTATCCATTGGGTTGGAAACGATAACAATAATAATGTCTGGCGAATATTTAACTAAGTTTTCTACAACCGACTTAACAATATTTGCATTTGTTCCAATCAATTCTTCGCGTGTCATCCCTGGTTTCCGTGGAATCCCCGAGGTAATGACGGCAACAGTAGAACCTGCAGTTGACAGATAGTCATTGGTTACTCCTTTGATTTTAGACTCAAACCCCAATAAAGCTGCGGTTTGTGCCATATCTTGCGCTTTGCCTTCCGCAAACCCTTCTTTAATATCCAATAATACAATCTCTTCGGCGACGTTTCGACGGATTAAATTGTCCGCTGTAGTTGCTCCTACAGCTCCTGCACCAACAATAGTTACTTTCATATGTAAATTATTTGTTTATTCATGAGCTAATTTTTCCGCTTAAGAATTCATGTTGCCTTCGGCGGTTTTATGGCCATATGAAATATCCAGTCTACTTTCAAGAATGCCTGGACTATTTTCTCGCTTGGATATTTCATTTGCATTTATGTGGATTAGTAAATAATTCTTGAATTTAATGAATTATTGTCAGTAAATCAATGTATTTCTTAGGAATAACTCGTTTTTTGACATAAGCAATACGACCTCAATTTGTTCGGGAGAACGGCGCCTGTTAAAACGGTGCAAGGACAGCAATCAACCACAAAATAGTCATAAAAAAGCGGCTCGAAATTCCTTCAAGCCGCTTATTTTATCTTGTAAATCAAATCCCGTAGCCTAGAAAGGATATCCGATGGCTAAGTTGAACATCAGGTTATCCTTGCGCCATTTTGAACTTCCAAAGTCAATATCCTTAAACACCCAACGCTCTCCTTTGGGCAGATAGGGGATACGGAACGGTATTGACATATCTGTACGGATGATTAAGAAAGTAAAGTCGAAGCGCAATCCTGCTCCACCACCAACGGCTAATTCATTTAAAAAGTTCTTGCTGAACTTGCCGCCTGGTTTGTTGACATCCTCTCGCTGTAACCATACGTTCCCCGCATCAATGAAGGCAGCCCAGTGCACAAAGCCCGCCAGTTTGGCTCTATATTCCGTATTCAGTTCGAGTTTAATATCACCCGTCTGGTCGGCATAGAAGAGTCCATTGCTTAATTTTTCGGGAGCTACAGTTCCGGGGCCGATCGCACGGGCACCAAATGCACGGATACTATTTGGGCCACCCACATAATATTGTTTTAAATAGGGGAGTGAGCGCGAGTTGCCATAGGAATAACTTAAGCCCAGACTGACCCGTGATGCAAGCTGCGAATTCTCGGATAGTTTGAGATAGTGCCTGCCGTCACCACTGATCTTGATATATTGTGAGAAATAGGCATCAAACAATTTGAAGGTTTTTCCTTTATTGAAATCTGCTCCTTTTATCAATCCGAGTATATTTCCCGATAGATCCAGATTGCCTTTGAAATAAAAGGTGTTTTTCAGATGCTGCTTCATCGTATTTTGAAACGTGAAGTTGTAGTTTGGACCAATCGTAAATTGTGGGTCGATAGCATGTCTTAAGGCCGGAATAGTATCCATTTGCTTTTGGTAATTTTCCGAAATGCCTTTAGGTTGGACATAGGTAATCTCCATTAAAGCAAGATCGTGCTGCTTTTCCTCCGACTCTTGCCAGATATAACCGTAATCCAGTGCGATGGAGTTGAGGGTATAGGCTTTACGGCGATTTAAAAATTCATAGCGGCCTTTTACATAAGTCTTCGGGATAAAACGTCGTGTAGGTGAAATCCTCCCAAAGGGGGATAATATGCGTGGGAAGGTTAAAGTAGCCTCCATCCCGTAGCGATAATAACTCGAATTGAGATCCGCAGATCCACCTGTTTGCGTTTCATAACCTCCGAACACATTAAAACTTAATTGCTCTGCGCCTTTAAACGCATTACGTAAAGTCCAGTTGACATTGACCTCGGTACCATTGTACACCGAAGCCATTTTCCCCAAAAGTTCTACCCGAAGTGATTTTTTTGGTAACGGTGTTAGGTAATAATAGACATCTAATGCATTCGGCACCTCTTTGCTGTCTACAAAATTGTTTTTAACAAATTTCCAGCTATTGAGGTTCACGAGATGACTGATGGTCTGGTTATGCGCGTTACGATTGTATACATCACCGGGGTGGAAGAAAATATGATTCGCGATAACAGGCTTTCTATAAAGATGCTGGCGGTCTATAAAGTAATAGCTGCTATCATACAATTCTGCATTACGGGTAGACCTTTGATAACCCGTGCTTGTTTCCGTGTAGTTGGGGTAAATGTAGATTTTATTGATCTTTGAGGGAACCCTCGCCTGTGCCGGTGTTTCCTTCTTCACTGTAACATACATGTCGACCCTGTTGTTCCGATTGGAACTGTCTACCTGAACAAGGATGTAGTCGGGACTGAAATAATAATACCCTTTATTCTTGAGGTCATTATCAATGCGGTCACGTTCATTTAGGATAACATCTAAGCTGTAGTTCTTACCCACCTGTAATAGACTTTTGTCAGAACTTGAACGGATGTCTTTACCCAGTTGCGTCGTGCTGTCAATATCAAATTTAACCGATCGTATTCGGTAGATCAGATTGGGCTTGGCTGTATAGTTGATCGTTGCTTTTTTGTTTTCAACTAAGGTGTCGGATTTTACTTCTGCATTAAAGAAACCGAAATTCTCCAAGCGATTGCGCAATAGATTTTCATTGTACTCGCGATTGACATCACTCAATAACACCGGTTCTTCACCGATTTTCTTAAAGAATTTTTTGATGATGTTCTTCCCCGCCGAATCTCCGGCCATATTGTTGAAGTACAACTTGAATGGTACCCCAGCCAGCCGTTTATTAGGCTTGGGCATCAGCGCTGCTTCTAGATGGGTCGCAATCTTTTCCTTATTTTCTTTTGAAATGGTATCCGAATCGACGATGACATTGCCCTTCACGTATAAGCTTTCACCTTCTTTCAAGTTCTTGGTGGAAGAACAGGAAGCTATAAACGCAGCCAGGGAAACTATTCCAATAATATATTTTAGTTTAGCCTGCATGATAACTCCTTTCTTCATCTTCATTTTTTATCGCTGTGGTTCTGATCGTATCTAAATTTGATTTTGGACTATCGCTTTTCGGCGTATTTTTAGTGGAGTCCAGCTGTTGTTTACGTTTCTCTTTTTCTCTATCTTCCATGCGTTTTCTGTACTCAGGGCTGTGGATCATCAAACTGTCCCGAATGACCGTGCGTACACTGTCCCGATAGACCGAATCGGTTTCCATACGTTCCACATCAAAGCGTTTTCTGAAACCTTTGCTATTGGTGTCATAGTACTCTTTGAGTTTTTTCGAACTCATCCAGATTTCCTTAAATCTGTTGTAATCCATATTGATGATAAATCCGATACCTGTCTCAACATATTGTCCCTGGAGTGTAACTTGATATTGATTTTTACGATACACCCGCGCAAAATAGCGGCCATCTTGCGAAAGTTGATAATCCAATTGGATATCCCCAGCAATATTATTGGCTGTTTCTCCCGGACGTGTATTTCCTTCAACTTCAAAATTAGAACCAACGGTAATTTTTAGACGATCATTTAAAAGCATTTTAGATACACCGATATTCAGATCTGTTCGGGTTTGTCCCGCTCCAGTCGCATAATCCTCTTCCGAAGTTAGGTTGAAATCCAATTCTACTCCTGTGATAAGCTCGGAGGCAAGACGGTTCAATTGACCGCTGAGGAATGAACTGATGCTATTTCTAACAATGGCTTCGGTACCACCGCCGCCAGATAAACTCTCAAACGGATTGGTCGACATAAAGCGTCCCAACACGATCAGTGAAAATACCTGTTTGTTGAGTTCCGAAGGATTTTCACGTAAAGTGGTCAGGGCATTATTGACTTTGCTGATCACATCCTGGGAAACGACAGAGTTATTTTCGTCCAGATCGATATCAAAATTAAGTTGCGGCTGGAACAATTTGTCCGTTATTTTCAATAATACGTTGAATGGTATACGTTGCTTGTACAGGTTTGCATTTTCCGATCCCAGCTGCGTGGCGACAAGTTCCAGTGTGGGAGCTTTCGTTGTATATGCTGCTGTAATATTGAGCTGTGCATCCAATGGATCACCGTTCCAGGTGATGGTACTGCCTTTGCGGAAAGTAAAGTCTTTTTTCACTGGGCCAAAACTGAACGAGTAGCTACCTTTGTCTACGGTGAAGGTACCTGAAAGTGTAATTTTACTACTCGCATCAATACCTGCGTTCAGCTCCGCTTCACCTTGAATATTCAGGGCGTCCTGTGAACCCGCATCCAAGAGTATCTTAAACTTAGCGTCTTTATCCGTTTGAAGATTAAGATCCACATCCATTCCCGTTAATCGGGTTACAGTCATGGAATCCAATTTAGCAAATACATTAGCTCTAGTGGTGTCACTTTTATCCACAAATTCAACAACGCCTTTGCGGTCTGCCATTCCCGGATCCTCATTTGGCATCACGAAGGTAAAGTCTGTATCGTCCAATACTTTGATTGTTCCATCAACGACAGGCTTATCAAGATTTCCTCTTATACGGAGGTTGGAGGTAAGATACATTTTACCATAGAACATGTCGTTGTCACTTTGCGTTGAATTGAGTACCTCAAAATTGTCGGTGTTGATATTGAGGTTAAAATCAAAATCAGTGTATGTTTTGGTCTCAATGGACCCTGTTACTTTGGCAATATTTCCTTTTTTGTCTTCTAGAGCAAATTTAGGGAACGTAATACCTCTTTCATCCAAGTGAATGGTTTCGTCTTTGGCTTTGAAGAGCGCATTTAGCATCGCAATATTGAATTGTGCCTCCTTGAACTTGACATCGCCATTAATGAGCGGTTTAGAAGGTGATCCGGTTATTTTTAACTGACCTTCCAGATTTCCCTTAGAATCTTTCAGATACCCTAAGCTGAATGCTTGAACCGTCTGCATCGTAAGCGGAGCAATATCTAAGGTGAAATCTAAGCTTGCCTCTCCCTTGGGCGGATTGACAAAATCACCGCTTAACACAACATTATTGCCATTTTCACTGATGCTGATATTGGCATTATATGTATTTTCTTTTTCATTATTCACTTTAATGTTGACATTACCAACCGTGTCCTTTCCAATATAGAACTTGTCGATCACCAGGTCTGATACAAATACCGGGCTACTTTCTAAACGTGAGATGGTTGCTTGACCGTTTACTCCGCCACCAAGATCGATTGTCTCACTTTCGAGCATTTTACTTAAAGTCTCTATGCGGAAATTCTTAAATGCAATGTTGAGTGGTGAATTGAGTACGCTATCTTGTGATGATATACTCAGCTCCTGTCCTTTATTACTTAAAATAAACTCATTGGCCTGAATACCTGTACTCCCGAATTTGAGAACGTTGTTTGGATTGATTGTCCACTTGTCGTAATTCAGCATAAGTCCATCTTGCAGTAAACTGAAAACAAATGCGCCGTTATCAACACGCATATTGGCGCCCAGATGATACTGCTCTTTCTCTTTCTTATCTTTGATCCAAAGTCCAAAGTCTAAATTGTTTTGGATGACTTTCCCACTGAATACTGTATTCACCAATTCGATATTGCTCACCTTGATTTTATTGATCAGTGCCGAGTAGTAGAGTGTGCTGTCCAGGGTATTGATATCTAAGGTAACGTTATTAATCTCGGTACCATTATAGATCATCTTGGGTGCATCCAATTTGGCGAGAATGGTTTTTGATTGACTGTTGAACATACCATCCAACGTAATATCAGACATTTCAGTCAGTTCTGGCAGGAAATCCTTGATAAATTTGGTTCTGGTCAATTGAGCCGAAAACTCGATACTCTGAGGCTCATACTTGGGAACTTTAACAGCTTGGCCTGGTTGGTAATATACCTGCAAGATGTCTTGAATGGCATTCTGCAATTCTAAAATTTTGTATTTTCCGACTAAGTGGGCATTGAGAAAGTCTGATTTTAAAAGTAGCAAGTTGCGGCTTGTATCCGCTTTTGCAATCAATGAAATACTGTCTAGCGAGTAATAAGCATCATTGTAAACAATAGATGAATTTGTAATATGCGCTTCTCCGTTCAGGAAATTAGGGTCAGCTGAACTAAAGTTTCCGACAAGTTTACCGTGATACTTGAATTCGTCGTCCATTAATTTTAAATTTTTAAGATTAATGGTATCCACCATAAGTTCGAAATCCACCTGTGGATACTTGGATTTCATGTTGGCAGTAGCATCCAATTTTAACTGAATATTCGGATCAGGGCTGACAACAGAAGCTTTAATATCTCCTTTGTCTGCGGTAAGGTTCATGTCGATATTCTGATAACGATAGCCCATCGCATCCATTCGGTTTACTTTACCATCGAAGTTGGCTACAAGCTTCTTGGGATCGGTACCATGGCCTTTAATTTTTCCTTCGAAGGAAAGAATCCCCAATGTACTATCCATTTTCATGATCTTACCGATATCAAAATCACGTATGCTTACATAGGCGTCATACGTTGTATCTCTGCCAATCATGCCAACTTTACCATTGAACTTGGCTGTCCCTTTCTCTGTTACCAAAGACAGGTTGGTGTTAAAAGCGCTCATCCCGCCATTAAACGTTCCGGTAAGCCCGATGGTATTCGGCAGTTCTATTCCACTGGGAAGCATCTTTTTTGAAACCAGCTTTTCGATATCCGAACGTCCTGTCGTCAATTTTTTCAAATTGAGATCCATGGAAAGTTTATCGACGTTGGGTAGTCCCTTTAAATGCAGACTTGCAATGACGCGTGTATTGGAAAGGGTTTGAAAATCAATTGCCGGAATATTTAAATCATTAACTTTTCCCACGACGCGTCCATCTATTGCAAATTTTTTGTCCATCAGGGGTTTCATAACCTGCATAGTATCCAAAAACGGTGCAAAGTAGTAGATGTCGCGCATATCTACATGACTCTTTTTGATTGTTGCATTAACGTAAAGTAGTTCGGGTTTTTTAGCGATAATATCCAAAGAAGGATAGGTTACTTTGATGTAATCACGCAGGAGAGTACGCGGTGTCTCTGCATAAAGATTTTTGATCTCCGCACCGGTATTCGTATATTTAAAATCACCCTTCAATTGCTTAATCACAAAGCCAGAATGATCTGAAGCAACGAGCTCTTTTAATGAGCCGCTGATAGAATCGGCACTGTAGTAAAGATCGTTGAGACTGGTTTTCATCCCTGGAATCTTCATGTTGAAGTAATCAAAGCCTTTCATACGCGCCTGATTGTCGTCCCGGTAAGCTAGGCTTGTCTTATTGATCTGAATATCTTTGGCTGATACAACCCAGCTTACTTTGCTGGTATCTGCTGTGTTTTTCTCCGTGTTGTTCGCCTTTTTCTGAAGCTTTCCAAAGAGTACCGTATTATCCGAACCATCCAGGTTGATTGTTTGAATGTCAACAATTTCTTTGTTGAGGTCGATCTTATTAATGTCTGCGTGCAGATTTTTGATGTAAAACTTGGTATTCAATAGGCTGGATTGATCCTCATAACGAATCATGATATTGGTCAGATCTGCAATTTGCAGACCGACCTCGGGAAGTAATGTCGTTGTCTGTGCTGTTTTGTCAGTAATCCCAAAGTCTTTCACAGAAGGTGCTGTCCCGTCAGCGACTGGCCGCCATTGTTTTATTGTGGCGCTCAAACCATCAATCTTCACTTTGGGGAGGTTAAAGGCCATGTTTTTTGTGAGATCAAATTTCTTAATGTTCGTGTTCAGGCTGCCGAGATAAACATCGGCACTGGTTCCGATAACATCATCGGCATAGACAATGTGAAATTTGTCAAATTTGACTTTATCTAAGTTAAATAGGAGGGCTGAACTGCTGTCTGCCGTTGGTTTGCTTTCTTTTTGAGAGGCAAATGCTTTGATAATATAATCAAAGTTGAACGAGCTGTCGGGTAGCGTACGGTGAATTTTTGCCGTAATTCCTTCTGCTTCAAGACTTTGAATTTCAACTGTGTTTTTCAGAAGTTTAAGCATGTTGATATCCACTGCTATGCTTTTTCCAGCAACCAAAGTATCTTTACTTTGGTCAGCTAAATAGATGTCCTCTAAAACCAGTTTTTTAGGAAAATCAATATTGATATAGCCAATTTTTACAGGAGTACCAATCTTTCCTTCTACATATTGAGTTACTTTTCCAGCGATATAGTTCTGGACGGAAGGTAGTCTGATTAAGAATACGATTAGAATAGCCAGCGCAATTATTACTCCAATAATCCACAATATTGTTTTGAAAGCAATTCGGGTAAATCTGTTCAACGTATAATTTGATTTAAGTATCTATTAATAAAAATTAAAACGGGAAAAAGTTTGCTTAGTTTTCAGCTATATAACTTATATCGCCACTATTTCAGCAAACTAAGATAAATTTGCTTGTAAATGCAAGTTTAATTTATGCGTTATACCTATTAGCAAATCTTAACAGTTTTTCATTTCCACGCGTAAAGTCTTTTGTCGCGGGAATGTTATAAAAACACATCAAATAATTGACCAAACCATTATTGTCGTATAAAGTTTTTTGTTTTTTAATTTTATGGTAATAAAAGCATAAAATACCTATCAATTTATTAAAGAAATAGGTGTTTAACATACTACATATTCTTATTTATTGGCATCTGGGGGATGAGAAATGGACCATTATTCCATCAGTTTCCTGTATTTGCCCCAATTTTCAAATACGACCCATAGCCAAATAATGAAAAGTACAGCCCAGATAATTAACCCCATCTGGCTATAGAAAATCATGTTATGGGTAAAAATGCCAATGAGTATTGGAAAGATAACCAATGCACCTAAAGTCCTTGTCTTTGGAAAAATAAACAATAAACCTCCCAGGAGTTCAATAATTCCGACTAGCGGCATTAGCCATTTTATTGTGGCAAAGGCTTCAAATACTTTTTTCATGTCCATATCCATTGGTGGGGTAGGCATATAATGAAAGAGTTTATCCAGCCCTGCATTGATGAATAGCAAGGCAAATAAAATGCAAAGTATGTTTTTAAAGATCTTCATAACGGTCTATTTTAAATTGATTATTTTACAGTTATTGTTGTAGGTGGATCAGTGCTGTTATCTTCTTTGTCTTCTTCGTCTTTGTTTGTATTTCGCTCTACGGTGATCGTGCATTCTGTTAGCAATGCTGCCACAGCGCCAATTGCGGCAAAGACAGGTGCTAAGATCAAGCCTATTGCACCTATAGTGACGGGAAAGCTCATAATTTCTTTGCCATGTTTGTCCGAAATGCTGATTTTGCTAACGTTGCCCTCAGCAATGATTTCTTTGATCTTCTGTAAAAGGTTTTCACCGTTAATCTGAAATGTTTCTTTGAATCCCATAATGATATAATTTAAGTTCGCTCTTATAAAGTTATTCATTTTTTTACAGGAATTTATAAAGTAACCGCATTGTTTGTCTATCAATTAATTATAAACTGCTTTTAACCGATAGAAGATGCAGATGATTCTCTTGTTTTTCAGTTTAGGTTTTAAATGTCCATGAAGCAGATATCATGAGTCGTTCATGCATGGTTCCAGTATGGTTGAAGTATAGTTCCAGTATTGATAAGATAGTCGTAGGTAATACAACGGTTGTATGGTTGTTTCGGATAGCGCTTACTAAAGGGACAAAAAAAAGTCCCACGTAAGGCGCGGGACTTTTAAAAGATGTATTGAATAGGTCTTAACCTAATGCTACTAAACTTTCTTGAAGAATTTTAATCTTTGCTTCGGCATCTGCTTTTTTACTTTTTTCGTTTTCAACAATTTCAGGTTTAGCGTTTTGCACAAACCGCTCATTGGAAAGCTTTTTGTCTACAGATACAAGGAAACCTTTTAAGTATTCCAATTCTTTCTCGATACGTTCACGCTCGGCATCGACATCAATATTGTTTTCTAACGTAACATAACACTCATCTTTACCGGCAAGGAAGCTTGTTGCACCTGCTACTTTCTCAGAAACAAAAGTTACGCCTTCCAAGTTTGCAATCTTGGTAATGATATCAATATATTGTGCTAAATTAATGTTCGACTGTTGATTGATCGCCAATGGCAATGCAACCTTGGGGGAAATACCTTTAGAATTGCGAATATTGCGAACTTCCGAAATGATCTGTTGAGCGATCGCGAAATCTTTTATTAACTGTTCGTCAAACTCATCCGCCGTAGGATAAGTGGCTACGATAATACAATCTTTCTCGTCTTTTACGCCAAACAATTCGTCATGCCACAATTCTTCGGTCAAGAAAGGCATAAACGGGTGTACTAGTGTAAGAATACGTTGGAAGAAAGATTTGACCGTTTCTAAAGTTTCTGCAGAAATAGGAGAACCATAAGCCGGTTTAACCAATTCAAGATACCATGCACAGAAGTCGTCCCATACCAATTTGTAGGTTGTCATGAGTGCATCTGACAGACGATAGTGTTTGAAATTTTCTTCGATATCGACCAGGGCTTGATTTAATCTTGCCTCAAACCAGGATGCTGCTATTTTATCCGAGTCGGAAGCTGCTGCTGTTGTAATTTCCCAACCTTTTACCAATCGGAAGGCATTCCAGATCTTGTTGGCAAAATTACGGCCCTGTACACAAAGTTCAACATCAAAAGGAAGGTCGTTACCTGCTGGAGCAGTTAGCAACATGCCCATTCTTGTGGCATCGGCACCGTATTCGTTCATCAGATCAATTGGATCAGGTGAGTTGCCCAATGATTTGGACATTTTACGGCCCAGCTTATCACGTACAATACCTGTGAAATAAACATTTTCGAAAGGTAATTGCCCGCGGAATTCATATCCCGATACGATCATGCGTGCCACCCAAAAGAAAATAATATCTGGAGCGGTCACCAAATCTTGCGTAGGGTAGTAATAGTTGATTTCAGCATTCTCAGGCTCATTGATGCCATTAAATACGGAAATTGGCCATAACCATGCCGAGAACCAGGTGTCAAGTACATCTTCATCTTGACGGAGATCCGCTGTTTGAAGATTTGCATGACCTGATTTTTTTTGCGCTAATACAAGTGCTTCTTCAATTGTTTGTGCAACGACAAAGTCTTCGTTACCATCGCCATAGAAATAAGCTGGTATCTGATGTCCCCACCACAATTGTCTTGAGATGTTCCAGTCTGTCACATTCTCCATCCAGTTGCGGTAAATATTTTTGAATTTTGTCGGATGAAACTTAATCGTATCGTCCATGACATTATCCAATGCTGGTTTTGCCAGATCTTCCATTTTAAGGAACCATTGATTGGAGATTTTAGGTTCAATCACAGCACCGGTTCGCTCCGAAGTACCAACATTATTGGTATAGTTTTCAACTTTTTCCAATAACCCTTTTTCCTTAAGCTCCTTCTCAATCTCTTTACGCACTTTAAAACGATCCATACCTGCGTAGTGCAGGCCATTGTCATTTAGCTTTGCTTCGTCCGTGAAGATATCCACAAATTCCAGGTTGTGTTTTTTGCCTAAAGCGTAGTCATTCGCGTCATGCGCTGGCGTTACTTTAAGGCATCCCGTACCAAATTCCAGATCGACATATTCATCTTCAATGATATTGACTTTTCTTCCAACGATAGGCACAATCACTTGCTTTCCTTTTAGCCATGTGTAGCGCTCATCGTTTGGATTGATACATACAGCTGTATCACCAAAGATGGTCTCAGGACGGGTTGTCGCCACTACAATGTATTGGTCTGTTCCTTCAACCTGATATTTTAGGTGATATAATTTGCCGTTTTTCTCTTTATAAATAACTTCTTCGTCAGAGATATTTGTTTTTGCTTCAGGATCCCAATTAACCATGCGGTAACCACGATAGATCAATCCTTTGTGATATAGATCGACAAATACACGGATAACAGACTGATATAATTCCGGATCCATTGTAAAACGTGTACGATCCCAGTCACAGGAAGCGCCAAGTTTTTCGAGTTGTTTTAGAATAATACCACCGTATTTTTCCTTCCATTCCCAAGCATGTTTCAAGAAATCCTCACGCGATAGAGATCGTTTATCAATTCCTTGTTCCTTCAACATAGCGACGACTTTAGCTTCAGTGGCGATAGAGGCGTGGTCGGTCCCCGGTACCCAGCAGGCGTTTTTTCCCTGCATACGCGCCCGGCGAATCAAAACGTCTTGAATGGTATTGTTTAGCATATGCCCCATGTGCAATACTCCAGTGACATTCGGAGGAGGCATCACAATCGTGTAAGGTTCACGTTCGTCAGGGGTGGAACGGAAAAATCCATTCGCTTTCCAATAGCTGTACCATTTTTCTTCAGCTTCTTTTGGATTGTAAGTTTTCGCTATGCTCATTTTAAATTTTTGTATTCAAACTTTTTAGGAACACAAAAGTAAGGAATTCTATGTTATTTTCCTTAGTTATCCATTTATCTTGTTCTCAAAGAAAAAGAAGCTGTGAATAAAGGCTAAACTAGCGGTTTAATGAGGTGGCGTCCTAGGCAGAACTGGAGGCTATTGCAGCTACTTAACGCATAAAGTAGGATTTACACTTTTTTAATCTTTTCTTCATATTACTAAGTAATTAGCCTGTATTTCATGTAAATTAATGTAAATTTGCCTGTTTTATTTTTATACGAAGGGATGCAACGATTTGCTAATGAGCTTAAAGCCTTAACACAGTATTTTTTATTTTGGTTAATTATCTGTTTTATAGATAGATTGATTTTTGTTACTGCTTTTTTTGAGAAAATAGGTTTTTCCAATTTTACGGAGATTTTCAGAATTTATTACCATGGTCTGAACCTGGATTTTTCTGCTGTTTCCTACATATGCGCTCTACCGTTTCTTGTGTATTGCATGTTAAGTTTTTTTCCGAAACTGAAACCCAAAAGACTGATCTTGGATATCTATACTGTGATCGTTTTGGTTTTGTTTTTTGTGACAAGCTTTATCAATGTCAATATCTATCGTGAATGGGGCGACAAGATTTCTAAGCGTGCTATCGATGCATTTTTTGCTTCACCCTCGGGAGCTGTAGCCTCGGCCGAGTCCACGCCGGTATTTCTCCCCATCGTTGGCATGTTGATCGGCATATTCTGTGGTTATTTTCTATACCGCTGGATGTTTAAAAAGGTATCATTTTTCAATATCAAGTCGCCTGTAGGCAATTTTATCAAATTAGCAATCGGAGTTTTTGTGCTTTTCACTCTTATCCGCGGCGGTTATGGCAGAGCGACGCTAAACCCTAGTAAAGCTTATTATTCCGAAGAGACATTTTACAATCATGCTGCAGTCAATACACAATGGTCTTTTTTACGGGATTTCTTCGCTAAAAGTACGAAACTGAAGAATCCATATAGTTATTATGATAATCAGAAAGAGATTCAGGAAAAGTTGCGTCCTGCCTTTCAAAGTCAGCCTGATTCGGCTGTTGAAGTCCTTTCCACTACACGGCCAAATGTCGTTATTATTATGTTGGAGAGTTTCGTTGGGGATCTCATTCAGTCTCTTGGAGGTGAGAAGGGCATTACGCCACACATGGAAGAATTGATAAAGGGCGGGATTTTATTTGATCATATTTATTCAGCTGCTGACCGATCCGATAAAGGAATGGTGGCGGTGCTGAGTGGCTTTCCGGCACAAGGCCCCGAGAGTATTATCAAGTACATTGACAAACACGAAAATATGCCTGCCATAGGGCAGGAGTTCGACCATGCCGGTTACGAAACATCATTTTATCATGGTGGTCAGAGCGAGTTTTATAATTTTAAATCGTATATGCTGACGCATGGGATGTCTAGGGTTGTGGATAATGCCAATTTCGGTTTAGATGCGGAACGTGCCTCATGGGGGGTATATGACCATGTGGTCTTTAATCAGATGATCAAGGATTTCAGAAAGGAAAAACAACCATTCTTCTCGACCATTTTTACCTTAATTAATCACGAGCCATTTGAATTAAAACACGGCTATAAATTTGGTAATGCCACCAATGCGGATAAATTCAGAAGCACGGCAAATTATACAGATTCGGCTGTTTTTGATTTTATCAATAAAGCTAAAAAGGAAGCTTGGTATAAAAATACGCTTTTCGTTATTGTGGCCGACCATGGGCATCGCCTTCCTTCAGAAAAATGGGAGCTATTTCATCCCAATCGCTTTCATATTCCGCTGATCTTTTTCGGTGATGTGATCAAACCCGAATATCGTGGAAAAATATTCAATCGAATCGGTAACCAAACGGATTTGGCAGCTACCTTATTGACGCAACTGAAGCTTCCTGCAGATCGTTATCATTGGAGCCGGGATCTGTTTAACCCCACGACTCCTCAGATCGCATTTTATAATTCGAAGGATGCCTTTGGTGTAATTACTCCACAACAGGCGGTTTCTTTCGATAATGTAGGTAGGATTATCAATTATAGATCCAATAAAGAATATCCAGCTGGTAAAACAGACAGTTTATTGAATATTGGCAAAGCGTATTATCAAGACGTATATCGTGAATTTTTAAAATATTAGGGCTATGAAATTAAAAGGAGTATTTGCACCTTATTTTGCTGTCGCAATTCGTTTTATCTTTCTTTTGGTTATCTATGCATTATTGAGATTGGGTTTTTATGCTATCAATGCTTCCTTATTTCCGCATGTCGATGCCGCTAAGCTCCTGGTGATGTTTGCCGGTGGTGTACGTTTTGACATTGTAGCCCTGCTGTATTTAAATATTCTTTATATTGTAATGCTGACTGTTCCGGGGCCGTTTAAGGGTAACCGAATCTACCAGCAAGTTGCCAAATGGGTCTTTATTGTGGTCAATTCACTTGGTATAGCCTTGAATCTGATTGATTTTGCCTATTATCCATTCACACTTAAAAGAACGACTGGAACGGTGATTGACCAATTTTCCAACGAATCCAACCTGATGAAATTGGCTTTTGATTTTTGTTTGGATTATTGGTATCTCATTATATTATTGGTACTGGTTGTTTATGGTTTGATTAAATCCTATCAGCTTATTCAGATTGAAAAGACTACGAAATATAACTGGAAGTCATTTTTGATCCAGTTGCCTTTATTTTTATTGACGGCTTTTCTTTTCATCGGTGGTGTACGTGGGGGCTGGGCACACAGCACCCGTCCCATAACATTAAGCAATGCCGGGGATTATGTAGAGACACCAGAAGAAATGAATATTGTACTGAACACACCATTCAGTATATTGAAAACATTAAAGGCTGTCAATCTGAAACCTGTTCATTATTATTCGGAACAAGAGCTAGAGCAGTTATACAATCCTATTCATATACCGCAATTAGACCAGCCTTTTGCAAAGAAAAATGTTGTTGTTCTGATTTTGGAGAGTTTTGCAAAGGAGCATTTTGGTGAATTGAATAAAGATGTCCAAGGTGGAAAATACAAAGGTTATACGCCTTTTTTAGATTCGTTGATCCGCAATGCTTACACATTTACAGATACCTATGCCAATGGTCGTAAATCAATTGATGCGCTACCATCAGTTATTACGGGTATTCCTTCCATTGGTGAGCCTTTTGTGCTTTCGATATATTCTGGAAATGAAACCACAAGCTTAGCGAAGCTCTTGGGAAAAAAAGGCTATGAGACTGCTTTTTTTCATGGAGCACCTAATGGCAGCATGGGCTTTTCAGCTTATATGAAACTGGCAGGTATCCAGCATTATTTTGGTAAAAATGAATATAACAATGACGCTGACTTTGATGGTATATGGGGAATCTGGGATGAACCCTTTTTGCAATTTGTAGCGAATAAGATCAATACGTTTCATCAGCCTTTTTTCGCTAGTTTCTTCTCTTTATCTTCACATCATCCATTTAAGGTACCTGAAAAATATCAGGGGAAATTTCCGAAAGGACCATTGCCCGTGCAGGAGCCCATTGGATATACGGATAATGCGCTGCGTGAATTTTTTGCAACGGCATCCAAAATGCCTTGGTACAACAATACAGTATTCGTTATCTGCGCAGACCATGCTACTGTAAGCTACCTGCCGGAATATCAAACGGCAGCAGGAGGCTTCCAAATTCCTATTATATTTTATGCGCCAGGCGATAACCTAGTTGGCAAAGCGGATAAACTGGTTCAGCAAATAGATATTATGCCTACCATTTTGAATTATTTGCATTACGATGAACCTTATTTTGCCTTTGGTTCAGATGCCTTCAAACCAGGTAAGGATAATTTTGTGCTCAATAACAATGCTGGGAGCTATAACCTCTATTATAAAGATTATATGATGTCTTATGATGGACTGAAAGTGACATCATTTTATGACTTAAAGAAAGACCGCTTGATGAAACAGGATCTGCTGAAACAGCATCCCACCGTATTGGATACGATGGAGACCAAAATGAAAGCATTTATTCAACAGTATAACAACCGCATGATTGAAAATAAGCTAACCTATAAAAAGTAGGCTGCTGGTTTTCTAGGTAGAAAACCTTGATCGGATGCTTCTGTCTATAATAAATAGAACCAGGTCGTAAATGATGTAGATCAAGGGTAAGGTGAAGATGACTAGCAGTATAAAGCCCCGGGATTTCTCGTCAAATGAACCGTTGATCAGGTAGTTGGCCAGACTGGACCAAAACCAGCAGAAGAAATAAAAGGAGCTTGGAATAATTAGGTTCCCAAGTAGCAGTGCATAGCGGTATCTGCCACTTTTGTATTTTAGATAAATACACCGGATATGTAGGTATAGCAAAAATAGCGATCCGATCAGCGCAAGCAGCTCAGGGTGTACCCAAAGAATTGCTTTTGCTAACAGGGAGGTCTTCAAGCCGACTTCTATATGGAAACTCTCTTTCTTTTCTACCTGATCAATGACCCAGTGCGCGATTGAATCTGTCTGTAATTTGGCGGTTCCCAAATCCTGTTCAAGGACTTCCATCCCGCCGTTTAGGTGGAGGTACAAGTCAATCCGGCCAAAGGAAGACCAATATCTGGAAGGAAATAAGAGGTAATCAATTTCGTATCTGGTCCGGATATCGCGCCGGTCATAGCCCATATAAGCGCTGTATTGAACCTGAATATTGTTTTCACCTTTGTGTAGCTTAGCGGTAAAATAAAATGCATCATCCAGCGAAATACGCTTCCATTCATCGCTGTCGTAACTGATTTCATAATGGCCATCCTTTAAACGTAAAAAGGGAAATTTTGAACCGGGTTGATCCATCGCCTTTGCTTTGATCTCTTTCTGATTGACAAGTACCCGATCTAATCCATCCATATTTAGCGCGAGAAATACGAGCGGTAATTCGATTTCTTCTTCAGCATGGATATGGTATACAATGCTGAAGTGACCATGATAGTCCGAATGATCATCAGTGGTGTCCAATAAAAGGCGGATGTCGATACGCTCATGGGTGACTTTTACCTTACCGGCAGGAACGAGCTGTCCTGTTATGCTGTGCGGACTTCTTGGGTTTGCCATGTTGGCAAACAGGGTCGTTACAGTGAGTATTAGACATGCAGCTGTTAATAAAATTTTCATTTTGTTTGATAAGGTCTGCTTAATAATCAATTTCGCGTTCGTATAGGAGCTTTTATGTTATAAAGCCGGCTGTATATAGAGATATGCTTGATCTTTAACAAGATGAAAGTAAAAATTAAAAGGGAGAAATTAAAAAGGCGATTTATATTCGGCTATCTCTGATTTATATTCGTTAAGTAGGCCGTTTCTTTTTTGAAGGTTCTTTCTGGTCAATAAGATCAGACACTTTCAGAAAAAAAAAGACCTATACCACAAAGGCATAGGTCTTTTTTATATTTCCAAACTTTATTGCGGTTTAAACACCCAACAATAAACGAGCTGGATCTTCCAATAATTGTTTTACACGAACCAAGAAGCTTACTGATTCACGACCATCAATGATGCGGTGATCGTAAGAAAGTGCGATGTACATCATTGGACGGATAACCACTTGGCCATTTTCAGCGATAGGACGTTGGATGATGTTGTGCATACCCAGGATTGCCGATTGTGGTGCGTTGATGATCGGCGTAGACATCATTGATCCGAATACACCACCATTGGTAATTGTAAATGTACCACCAGTCATTTCGTCGATCGTTAATTTGTTGTCACGCGCTTTACCTGCCAATGCGGCGATCGCTTTTTCGATTTGTTCCAATGACATGGCATCAGCGTTACGGATAACTGGAACAACCAAACCTTTAGGTGCAGAAACTGCGATTGAGACATCTGCGAAATCAGAATATACAATTTCGTTATCTTCAATACGAGCATTTACTGCAGGCCATTCAGCCAATGCAGTTGTTACTGCTTTTGTAAAGAATGACATGAAACCAAGACCGATTCCAAATTTCTCCTTAAAGGTATCTTTGTATTTAGCACGTAGATCCATGATCGGCTGCATATTGACTTCATTGAATGTTGTCAACATTGCTGTTTCGTTTTTAACGGCAACTAGGCGTTTTGCGATCGTTTTACGTAATGAAGATAATTTCTCACGACGTTCGTTTCTAGAGCCCGCTACTGGAGCAACTGTCGCAGCAGGAGCAGCGGCAGGTTTCGCTGCTGGTGCAGCTGCTTTAGCAACAGGTTGAGCTTTTTCGGCATCTTCTTTTGTGATGCGACCTTCTTTACCTGTTCCTTTTATTGTCGAAGGATCAATTCCTTTTTCTCTTAAGATTTTTGCAGCAGCAGGAGAAGCTGTACCAGCAGCATAGCTATCTGGATCTTCATCTTTTGCAGCGGCAGCCGCAACTGGAGCTGCATTTGACGCTTCTGCAGCAGGGGCAGCAGCTGGAGCTGAACCACCGGCAGGAGCAGCACCTTCTTCAATTGTACAAACAACAGCACCGATTTCTAAAGTATCACCTTCTTGTGCAATGATTCTTAAGATACCCGCTTTTTCAGCTGGTAATTCAAACGTTGCTTTGTCTGATTCCAGTTCGGCGATGTTTTCATCCATCTCCACATAATCGCCATCTTGTTTCAACCATTGTGATAAGGTTACCTCCGTGATTGATTCACCTACGGTTGGTACTTTAATTTCTAAGCTCATATATAATGTTCTTTATTGACAATTGCGTCCTATAGATAAGACGCAATTGATTTTAAATTGTTTTTATTCGAATGATTTATTTAAGATTTCTGCTTGTTGTGCAACGTGTTGTTTCATGTAACCCGTAGCTGTACTTCCACTTTCTTTACGGGCAACAAAACCTGTAAATGCAATCTCAGTACCCATTAGTTTACGGCAGTAGTAAGACCATGCGCCCATGTTCTCATTTTCTTCCTGAACCCAAACAAATTCTTTTGCCTTGTTGTATTTTTTACGTATTGCTTTCAATTGCTCTGTAGGAATTGGGAATAATTGTTCCAATCTCACGATAGCGATATCTTTGCGTTTGTCCGTTTCTTGTTTTTCTAATAAGTCGTAGTAAACTTTACCCGAACAGAATAACACGCGTTTAACGTCTTTCGCTGCAACATTGGCATCATCAATTACCTCCTGGAAAGCAGCATCTGTAAAATCTTTCAACGGTGATACCACTTTAGGGTGGCGCAGCAATGATTTTGGCGTAAATACAACCAATGGTTTACGGAACTCACGTACAAGTTGACGACGCAACAAGTGGAAATAGTTAGCCGGAGTAGTACAGTTTGCTAAGATCATATTCTCATCCGCACATAACTCTAAGAATCTTTCGATACGTGCTGAAGAGTGCTCAGGACCTTGACCTTCCATACCATGAGGAAGCATCATAACTAAACCGTTAGAACGCTTCCATTTTGTCTCTGCACTCGATAAATATTGATCGACGATGATTTGAGCACCATTATAGAAATCTCCGAATTGAGCTTCCCAGATTGTCAACGAATTTGGATTAGAAGATGCATAACCATATTCAAAGCCCAAAACAGCATATTCTGAAAGTAATGAATTATAGATAGAGAATTTATCACCCCCTTTAATGTTGGCTAAAGGAACATATTTCTCTTCGGAATCTTCCAGTGTCAATACGGCATGACGGTGTGAGAATGTGCCACGTTGGACATCTTGACCCGAGATACGAACACGGTTACCTTGATCCAATAATGTCGCATAAGCCATCAATTCGCCCATTGCCCAATCGTATGAATCAGCCGTGATCATTTTGGCACGGTCTTCAAATAAACGGGTAATCTTACGGAAGAATTTTTTGTCTGCAGGTAAGGTGGTAATTTCTTTCGCTAATTTTAAGAATAAATCCTTTGCAACTTTCGTTTTATCCGAGGTTGTTAATACTTCCCCTTTTTTAGCAGGACGCAATCCTTCCCATGCACCTTTAAACATCGGAATCTCTTCGGTCAATACCTCAACTGTTTTAGCTTCCTCAAATTTAGTCTGTAGTTCAGCTTTAAATTCCTTCTCGATATTTTTAGAATATGCCTCGTCAATACTTCCTTCAGTAATTAATTTTTTAGCATATACTTCTTTCGGATTTGGATGTTTTTCGATGATTTTGTACAACAATGGCTGCGTGAATTTCGGCTCATCGGCTTCATTGTGTCCAAATCTTCTATAACATAATAGATCGATAAATACGTCTGTTTTATATTTTTGGCGGTATTCGACAGCTAAATTAATCGCATAAACAACTGCTTCAGCGTCATCACCGTTTACATGAAAGACGGGTGAAGATGTGATTTTTGCTACGTCTGTACAATATGTTCCAGAACGAGCATCCTTGTAGTTAGTTGTAAAACCGATCTGGTTGTTGATCACAATATGTACCGTACCACCAGTTTTGTAACCATCTAATTTCGACATTTGAGTTACCTCATAAACGACACCTTGGCCAGCAATTGCTGCGTCACCATGGATGATGATCGGTGCGATTTTAGAAGAGTCACCTTCGTATTTGAAGTCAATTTTAGAACGAACCATACCTTCAACGATCGGATCTACAGTTTCCAAATGCGAAGGGTTCGGTGCCAAACTTAGGTGGACAGATTTGCCATCGTTTGTTTTAACCTCAGATGAAAAGCCTAAATGGTATTTTACGTCACCGCCAAAGTTTACTTCAGGATCATCAGCATAAGTTTTACCTTCAAATTCAGAGAATACTGATTTGTAAGATTTACCCATGATATTGGTCAATACATTCAGACGGCCACGGTGAGCCATACCGATAACAAATTCCTGTATACCGATTTCTGCACCTTTTTCAATGACAGAATCTAACGCTGGAATTAAACTTTCAGCACCTTCCAATGAGAAACGTTTTTGACCTAAAAACTTCGTGCCTAAAAAGTTTTCAAAGACTACGGCGTGGTTTAATTTGTTTAGGATTCTCTTTTTTGTGTCCAAAGCGAATTTAGGCATGTTGCGATCCGCTTCCATGCGGTCCTGCAACCATTTAATTTTCTCTGGGTTACGGATATATTTGAATTCTGCACCAATAGAACGGCAGTAAGTATCCTCTACCAACTGACGGATGTCTTTCAATGTTGCTGGACCTAAACCGACTTCAACACCTGCATTGAAAACAGTGTTCATGTCTGCTTCAGCAAGACCAAACGTTTCTAATTCCTTGCCAGGATAGTATTTACGTCTTTCACGAACAGGGTTAGTGTGTGTGAATAGGTGGCCACGATCACGGTAGCCATTGATCATGTTCAGCACATTGATTTCTTTCAATACGTGCTCAGGAGTAGCTTCGCCTACTGAACTTGTTGTTCCACCAGCATTTTGACCGAAATCAAAACCTTCAAAGAATTTTTGCCATCCGAAATCTACCGATTGGGGATCTTGCTTGTACGATTGATATAAGCCATCGACATAAGCCGAATCAGCATTACTCAAATATGTCAGATTGTCCATTTACAATTAAAACTATGAAATTTGTCAAAGTTATGAATAAAAAAAGAGTTTCTAATACTGAAATTGAATAATTTAATCAATAAATCTATCCAATTCTTAACATTTTTAGCAGGATTTAAAAGAGGCTTCCAGCGCACTACAAATTTATTTTCTATTGGAATTATTTATTTCTGCCGAAGATTTATTTAGCCAATATTTCATCCAGTTTTGGGAGTCCATTTGGGAAATGTGTTTTGATCAATTTTTGCCAGTCCAATGCTTTATTGTCTTTTTCGCTTGTCCCAACTCCAGCGACATGAGACCACTGTCCGTATACAGTTGCCGGAGAATAGTCCAATAGGTGCTCTTCGTACCAGGAAGCGCCACGAAGCCAGTTGACCTGATATTCATGCACCAAATAACTGGCTGCAATTAGGCGCGCCTGATAGGGGATATAGCCCGTTTTTTGTAACTGGATCATCACACTGTTGATAAAATCATGTTCCGTATGGCCTGATTTCCATCTTTCAAATAATTCATCATTCCCCTCCAAGGTCAAATGATCCTGTTGTGCGCCGTTTTTGGTACCCTGGGGCTTAAAAAATATATTTGGATATTTTTTAAGCATAAATCTAAAATAGTCGCGCCAGAGAAGAATGTCGATGATTTTTTCAAATCGCTTATCCTTTTTGCCTTCCCCAAGTTTTTTGATGTTGTTGTACAAGAGGATGGGTGATAAAGCACCGGACGCTATAAAAGGACCTAGAATTAACGGGTCCTGTTCTGTCTCAGGATAGGTTGACAATACCGCGTGCATAATGCTGAGTGCGGTATCCTCGCCGCCAAGAATATAAATATCATCAACAGATTTGATTTCCTCTTCTGAATAACCTAGATCTTTCAGCGAAGGAATTTTGGTGTCCTCGAGATGCGGCGGGGTAAGAAAATTGGTCGGAAATGGAATAGGTTGCCGAACCAAACTTTCCCGCTCGACTTTTTTCTTGAAAATCGAAAAGCCATTGGGTATATCCTTAATCGGAAAAGGAAGGTCTTCTTTATGGTAAAGGGTATGGCCTATGAAATGGCGCAGATTAATTTTGCTGCTCCAAAGCTCACTTTCTACTTTTTCGGAAATAGATGTTTCTCGAAGTGCGACTTCGCGATGGTGATAGACCTCGTTGACTTGATATTTTTGGGCAATACGCGGGATGATATCTTCAGGTTTGCCGATATAGGTCAGTAGATCACTGCCATGGCTTTTTAATTTTTCTTTTAGGGCAGTGACAGCTTCGATAACAAAAGCCGCCCTCAAGACACCTGTATTTAAGGTGCCAAATTGATTACGGTCGAAATATCGGGGATCAAAACAGTATACCGGGATGATAAATGAACTTTTTTCAGAAGCTTGAAAAAATACCTCATTGTCATGAAGTCTTAAATCATTTCTAAACCAGATCATTGTAGCCCTTTTGTCCATAGAGGTGAAGATAAATACTTTTTAGTGCAGCCTATTTTCAGAAGATTTACAAATATATAAGGATATTGTGTTCTTGAAAGTATTTATGCGTGAATTGACAAAAAAAGGACAATGACGGCACCTGTCCCGCTGCTTTGATCTATTTTGGTTAGGAAAAAATAAAAATAGTGTTAAACTTATTCGATGTTTCTCTGTTCTAAAATCAGAGAATTATGATATTTGTGGGTTATTACTGTTGCTCTATATACAATCAGGGCAAAATATTAAAAGAGCAAGAAAAACATGGAAAAGATAGCTGCATCACCGATGAAACCATCCTAAGAATTTTGTTCGTTTAAGGGGTTGAGATGATAATAAATGGATACAGAATACGAGGAAGAAATGGTCATGTTGGATCGTTCGTAATAATAAAAGCGAATAATTGTAGCATGGTGGTTTCACTAGCCATAAAATAGAGAATTCGAATGAAAAAGGTTTTAATCAGCGGGCTAAATACCTATCTGGGACGACGGGCATCCTGTTATTTGCAATCCAGAGATTTTGATGTGACGGGATTGGTGCGCAACTTATCCCTTTTTAATAAAATAGTAAAGGAAAAGGTGACGGCAAAGCTTTTTGAACTGGATCTGTTACGAAAAGGGGAGGCTTTTGAGAAATTTCAAATCGCCGATCTCAATTTTGGGATCTATTTTACGCAAGTTCCTTCGCTTGACAATGATATTCAGCTTCAGCTTGAATTGCTCGGTTTGCGCAATTTTGTGGAAATCTGTAAACGTGCCGGAAATAACCGTGTCATTTATGTCGCTCGGCTAATGGATGAACATTTTCTGGAACCGGTGCGCAATCTGCTGGAAAACTTACGTGTTCAATATACGATTGTTATTAAAAGCAGCGTGGTGGGAAAGGAAAGTGTTTTAAATCGGATTTTTACTAAACTCGCCAAGCGACAGACCATATTTTATTGGAACTGGGTGGCTTCTTTAAAGTTTCGACCGCTGCCTTTGCTTGATGTATACCGTTGGTTAAGGGAAATGCCTTGGGAAAATAACTTTATATCAGAGGTTATTTACCTTGGTGGAAATGAAGAAATGACATTCAGAGGCTTGTTTTATCACTATTTGACCTGTACTTCCGAAAGCCAAAAAAGAGAAATAGGTGTCAATAAATTCTTTGCTAAACTCTTGCTGACCAGATTGAATGATATCAATAAAGAAGATATTGACGAGTTCAGAAGAGTGCTTTATTATGAAAAGAATGTCGATAATTCGACTTGGCAGAAAGTTCAGCCATTTGAATTCACACCCCTGAAGGCCTATGTCTGCATGGATACCTAGTTTAAGCGGCGGTTTTCTCTTTATGGTCGGTTTAATAAATTATTCTGTTAAATTTGTGGATTAACGTGTTGAAGCAGATTTAATATATGGGATACAATAGTTTAGAAGCGTGTGTTGCCGATCTTGAAAAACATGGTCATTTAATCCGGATCAAAGAAGAAGTAGACCCTTATCTGGAAATGGCCGCAATCCATATGCGGGTGTTTGATGTTGAAGGCCCGGCGCTATATTTTGAAAATATCAAAGGTTCGGAATTTCCGGCTGTATCCAATTTGTTCGGAACGCTGGATCGTTCGAAATTTATGTTTCGGGATTCACTGGATCACCTGAAGAAATTGGTAGATGTGAAGATGAATCCTGCAGCAGTGCTAAAAAACCCTTTTCAATATATCGGTTCATCTATGACCGCTCTTGGTGCGCTGCCCTGGAAAAAGAAGTCTGGTGCCCCGATACTTCATGGTAAAACCTCGATCAGTAAACTTCCGCAGATTGTCAACTGGCCAATGGACGGTGGCGCATTTGTCACCATGCCGCAGGTTTATACGGAAGACGTGGCCAAACCTGGGATTATGCAGGCCAACTTGGGCATGTATCGTATCCAGTTATCGGGCAATGATTATGTGAAAGACCAGGAGATTGGTTTGCATTATCAGTTGCATCGTGGGATAGGGATCCATCAAACAAAAGCCAATGCACTCGGTAAACCTTTAAAGGTAAGTATCTTCGTTGGTGGGCCGCCAGCTCATCCTTTGTCCGCTGTGATGCCTTTGCCCGAAGGACTCTCTGAAATGATTTTCGCAGGAGCATTGGGGAATAGGAGATTTCGTTATTTCTATGATGATGAAGGGTTCTGTATTTCGGCAGATGCTGACTTTGTGATTACCGGAACTGTTTATCCGAACGAAAATAAACCGGAAGGCCCTTTTGGTGACCACATCGGATATTATAGCTTAACCCATCCGTTTCCATTAATGAAAGTACACAATGTGTATCATAAGAAAAATCCAATTTGGTCTTTTACAGTTGTGGGACGGCCACCGCAGGAAGATACCAGTTTTGGGGCTTTAATCCATGAAATCACCGGAGCAGCCATTCCAAAAGAAATTTCTGGACTTCATGCTGTCAATGCTGTTGATGCGGCTGGTGTGCATCCGCTGCTTTTTGCAATAGGTTCTGAACGTTATACGCCGTATCAACGTGTGGATCGACCGCAGGAAATTTTAACAATCGCTAATCAGATACTCGGTAAAAATCAGCTTAGTCTTGCTAAATATTTGTTTATTTCAGCACATGAAGATAATCCGCAATTGGATATCTACAATATTCCAGCATTCTTTGGACATATCCTTGAGCGGATAGACCTAACTCGCGATATCCATTTTCAGACAAATACAACAATAGATACCTTGGATTATTCTGGCGATGGACTGAATGCAGGGTCAAAGGTGGTCTTTGCTGCGGCTGGAACGAAGAAGAGGACGCTGGGACGTGAATTACCGGCTAATTTTGACCTGCCACGGCCGTTCAATCAGGCGAAATTTGTTATGCCGGGGGTTGTTGCGATCGATGGGCAGGCGTTCTCTACCTATGCGCATGAATCGAAGATCATAGCGGAATGGTGCCAGGCTGCGGCAGGCTGTTCCTGGGAAGGTTTTCCATTGATCGTTTTATGTGATGATGCTCATTTCACCGCTGCAACGGTTAATAACTTTGTCTGGACAACGTTTACACGCAGTAATCCTGCGTTCGATATTTATGGAATAAATAGTTTTACGGCCTTTAAACATTGGGGCTGTGAGGGGCCGCTTATTATCGATGCCCGAACTAAACCTCACCATGCGCCCGCGTTGATTAAAGATGAAGCTGTGGAAAGAAGAGTAGATCAGCTTGGTGCAAAAGGAGGTTCGCTGTACGGAATTATTTAGAACGGATTAATACTTGTCGGTTCTGGTTAGGATCTGACCCGATCGATTTAAAATAGATTTTTATAGAGAACATCATCATGAAAACAGAAGAATTATTGAATAAATCAAAAGAAGGTGAATTGCAGTTTCAGGAAGTATTGGAGCATATTGCCGATCAGTACAATTATAGTGCTAGCGCTTTTCAGAATGGAACACTGAAAAATTCGAAGGAAGAAAATCAGGGCAGTGCAAAAGTTTTCTATTTTGCAAAATTGAATAATCTCTCACAAGAGGAAACTTTAGGCCTGTTTGCTGAACATTACCAAAATGTGCTTGACAATCCGGCTGGAGAAGGACATCAGAATATACGTCAATTTATGTCTAATGGTTGGGACGCTGTGTTATTTGAGGAGGAAGTACTAACAAAAAAATAAGAAGTCCTGGGGCACGGTGAAAGCCTGCGATAGAAAAGGATCGTTCCTTTTAGGGCGGTTTCAATTGAAATTAGGCAAAATAAGGGAAGTCATAGGAAATGGAAAGGGTGGTACACTATTGTTACCGCCCCTATTGTGTCAAATATCTTGATCTCTGTTGAGTTCGCTTAAGGCTTACTTTCGCAATCCTGCTCTTTATTTCCGCCAAAATAGACCATCCAGCAAATGCCGAATTGATCCTGAAAAGCACTGTATAGTTCGGCAAAAAATGTTTCGCCGAGCGGCATTTCAACAACTTTTGCGTTGGTACTTAATGCGTCATACAGTGTTTTTGCCTCTGCTGTGCTTTCACACATCAGCATGACGTAGCTGTTGTTTCCTTGAATATATTGTTGACCAAAAGCGGGAATGACATCAGCCCCCATCAGCATGCTATCTCCATTGATAGAAATTGCAGTATGGCAGATTTTGTTTTTTGCCTCATCTGGAACAGGTGGCATCTGTGGGTCAGCAGGAATATCTCCGTAGCGCATGTAGCCCGGATTTTTTGTGTTGAAGACTTTTTCATAAAAGTTGAATGCCTCTTCACAGTTTCCGTTGAAGTTTAAATAAGCGTGTAATTTTGCCATGATTTCTAATTTTTGAATATAATGATTACTTCTTTTTCTCAAATTTTCATTCTCAGTGGGCCGAGGTAAATTGCCCCGAGGATGCTCTTATAAAATTAAGCTGAAGTTTTCTTAAAAATCTTGCCTTAAGGCAAGATTTCAGAAAGTAGTCTTTTATTCATTGAAATGGGTTAATTTCCGTGGACAATTTCTTTGCGGATACGGCTTAAGGAAGTGTCGGTGATACCCAGATAGGAGGCAATATGTTTTAAAGGTGCCTGTTGTATCAATATTGGTTTTTCTTTGATCAGTCGCAGGTACCGCGAAGTGGCGGGTTCTGTGATCATGGCAATAGCTCTATTTTTGCTATGGACAAGTTCTTTAGCCATCCAGGAGCGCCCCCACTCTCTAAATTCAGGAATCTGATGAAAGAGCTCCTGGAAATCTTCAAATTTTATTTTCCAAAGACGGGTTTCCATGAGCGCCTGAATATTTTCAACTGTGGGATTGCGCTGAAAAAAAGAAGCTACTTCAATGACGACATCATTGTCGCTGCAGAAACTTATTGTTACTTCATTGCCTTCATAATCATGTAAAAAGGAACGTGTAAGTCCATACTCTATCAAGTAATAAGCATTTGAAACCTGCCCTTTGGTCAATATAAAATCGCCCTTCTTGACTGTTATGGCTTCATGTTTCTCCGTGATGGCATTTAATTCTTGTGGCGTAAGCGCAAGCTCGCTATAGAAAGTTCTAATTAGATCCATGTCCTGGTTATTTGATTACGAAGTTAATTTAACGATAAATCCGCAGACCAATTGTTAATCTATTGTGTGATTATTGTAAACAAATAAGTGTTTTATTGCCAATTTTGTTTGTTTTAAAATTGTTTTTTAATAAAAACACAATAAATATTAAAAATCATTATGAATTTAGTTTTTAATTGTTTTACTTTGTGTCAATAACATAATGTAAAAACGAAATATTTAAAATTTTCATAATATGTGTGGAATTATTGGCGCTTTTGAATTAAAGCAACCTGCAAGCTCATTGAGATCTCAAGTATTAGAAATGTCAAAACGTATTCGTCACCGTGGCCCTGATTGGTCGGGCATATTTACGGGTGACAAAGCCTTATTGGCACACGAGAGATTAGCTATCGTTGATCCTAAATCGGGAAGTCAACCTTTGTACAGTCCGGATGGAAAAGTTGTACTAGCTGTTAATGGCGAAATCTATAACCACCATGAATTAAGAAATAGTCTTCCTGATTATGAGTTTTCGACACAAAGTGATTCTGAAGTTGTGTTGGCTTTATATTTGGCGAAGGGTCCCTCATTTGTTGACGAGTTAAATGGCATTTTTGGTTTTGCACTATATGATTCACGTGACGATTCCTTTTTTGTTGCGCGTGACCATATGGGCATTATCCCCTTATATTATGGCAAGGATGAACAAGGGCAATTATTTGTTGCGTCTGAATTAAAGTCATTGGAGGGTTTCTGTGAGACGATCGAACAATTTCCTCCGGGACATTATCTTTATAGCAAAATGGGGGCAGTTCCGCAGCGCTGGTATCAACGCGACTGGGAAAGTTATGATGCCGTCAAAGATAAGGAGACCGATATCGCGGTTTTACGTAAAGCATTAGAAGATGCTGTGCACCGCCAGTTGATGTCGGACGTACCTTATGGTGTGCTCCTATCTGGAGGATTGGATTCATCCGTAATTGCTGCGGTAACGAAGAAGTTTGCCTCCAAACGGATTGAAAGCGACGATCAAGAAGAAGCATGGTATCCCCAGTTGCACTCCTTTGCGGTGGGGCTGAAGGGTGCACCGGATTTAATTGCCGCACAGAAAGCTGCAGATCATATCGGAACGATACATCATGAGATCAACTTTACCATTCAAGAAGGATTGGATGCGATCCGTGATGTGATCTATCATTTGGAGACCTATGATGTCACAACAGTGCGTGCTTCAACACCGATGTATCTACTAGCACGTGTGATCAAATCGATGGGGATCAAAATGGTGTTGTCGGGTGAAGGTTCAGATGAACTTTTCGGAGGTTATCTTTATTTCCATAAAGCGCCCAATGCACAGGAATTTCATGAAGAAACGGTACGTAAACTGAAAAAGCTTTACCTATACGATTGTCTGCGGGCAAATAAATCACTTGCAGCCTGGGGAGTAGAAGGACGTGTGCCTTTCTTGGACAAAGAATTTATGGATATTGCCATGCGTATCAACCCTTCGGATAAAATGATCCGTGACGGAAGAATGGAAAAATGGGTGGTACGTAAAGCTTTTGAGGACTATCTACCAGAAAGTATTGCATGGCGCCAGAAAGAGCAATTTTCTGATGGTGTGGGCTATAGCTGGATCGATACGCTAAAAGAGCAGGCGGAAAGCAAAGTGTCCGATCAGGAATTTGCTGAGGCTGCTATACGATTCCCGATCAACACGCCGAAAAATAAAGAAGAGTTTTTATATCGGACGATTTTTGAATCGCATTTCCCTTCAGCAGCGGCGGCGCAAACTGTTCCTTCGGTAAAATCTGTTGCATGCAGTACCCCAGAGGCCTTGGCCTGGGATGCTTCTTTCCAGAATCTGAATGATCCATCTGGAAGAGCTGTAGCCTCAGTCCACCAAGAGAGCTACGAAAAATCCAAAGTGGAAGCAGTGTAACTAATCAACCCTCATATCTATATTTAGTAAAGCCTGGAAAGATTCTTTTCAGGCTTTTTTATGTTTTTCTCTGTGTTTTTTTAGCGAAACAAGGATAACTAATTTGAGGAGAATGAAAATGAATGTGTTTTTTTAAATATTCTTTAGTAATTTTCGGGAAAACCAATCACAAGGAACTTTGGGTTTCTAAATTAACTATAGCTGATCAAAATAGCGTGTATTCCAGAGTCTCTTTTTAAAAGAAGAACTGAATGCGCGAAGAAGTAGATCGCGATTGTGGTGTTAGCTTATTAACGGATAATTATAAAATAAATAATGATATACATGAAGATAGGTTCAATGAAGCAGCGTAAGATGAAATCTTTGGGACTTGCATTGCTATTATTTGGTACGGGAGGTGTATTTGCTCAAAATAAAGAAGCAATGGTCACCTCGATTGTTCAGGAAGCAAATGCAAATTCGCAATTGGAAAAGTATGCATTTGAGTTGATCGATATGATCGGTCCCCGTCTTGTCGGAAGTCCGCAGATGCAGCAGGCGCATGATTGGGTGGTTAAAAAATATAGTGCACTTGGAGCTGAAGCACGTAATGAAGCCTATGGCGAGTGGCGTTCATGGGAACGAGGTACTTCTCAGGTGACGATGACCTATCCGAGAATTAAATCCTTAGAAGGTACACAATTGGCGTTTAGTCCTATGACCAAAGAGAGGGGGATAGAAGCAGAGGTGGTGGCAATGCCGCTGTTTGGTTCCCAGTCCGATTTTCAGTCTTGGCTTAAAACGGTAAAAGGGAAGATTGTCCTGATTGGGATGAACCCCATATCGGGAAGGTCAGATGCCAATTGGAAAGAGTCTGCATCAGTTAAAGGTTATGAAAAATATCAATCTTTAAAAAATGACCAGCTAAAAAAATGGGAAGGTAGTATGTCCTATACGGGAAGTACCCGCCGGACACTGCCATTGGCGCTGGAAAATGCAGGGGCAGTTGGCGTAATTGATTCGTATTGGACTGAATTGCCGGGTATTACCCGGATATTTGATGCAAAATCCAAAAAGATTCCGGTATTTAATGTCGGATTGGAAGATTATGGTTTGTTATACCGCATGGCGGAGCATGGTATCAAACCACGCGTATCCCTGCAAGGAAATTCAAAAGAACTAGGGACATCAAAAACATATAATAGTATTGCGGAGATCAAAGGCAAGGAGAAACCAAATGAATATGTCGTGCTTTCGGCACATCTGGATTCTTGGGATGGCGCTTCGGGTGCTACGGATAATGCGACGGGGGTGATTACGATGATGGAGGCCGTCCGTATTTTAAGAAAGGTTTATCCAGAAAACAAAAGAACCATTTTAGTTGGAAACTGGGGAAGTGAAGAACAGGGACTGAATGGCTCTTCTGCATTTGTGGAAGATCATCCTGAGATTGCCAAAAATATACAGGTGGTATGGAACCAGGATAATGGAACAGGTCGTATTGTTCGGATAGGGGGTAGCGGTTTTGAAAAATCGTATGAATATATCAGCCGTTGGCTGCAATATTTGCCTGAAGATTTTCGCAATGAAATCCAGACCAGTTTTCCGGGGATGCCTGGGACAGGCGGAAGTGATCATTCTTCTTTTGTTCAAAAGGGAATCCCTGCTTTTGGACTTTCTTCTACTTCTTGGGACTACGGTAAAGTAACCTGGCACACCAATCGGGATACCTATGATAAGATTGTCTTTGACGAGGTAAAGCAAAATGCCATTATTGTGGCGATTTTGACTTATCTCGCTTGTGAAGAGCCGGCTTTGGTTTCACGGGATAAAATAGTGTTACCAATTGATAAAGAAGGCAAGCCGATGATCTGGCCAACAAACCTTCAATCAAAAAGAACCAGTGGCAATTAGTTATGAAACAACTCCTCTTCGTTTATCTATTTCTCATATGTGGCTTCTTTTCTTTTGGAGAGACTTCATTTGCCAAATTGGAGAACTACAGGACGGAGTGGTTGATCTTTCGTGAAAATGACCGGTCTTTGGTAGGGATACGTAGTTTCACGTCAAATGGCGTAAAATCGGTGTTTTTTCCTTGTCTGGGTTTGGTTTCTGATCGGAGTATTATTGAACGATTGTTGTCTTATGGCCTTATTGCGGTTGGTTCAGATGCTCGGTTGGATAAAGGGCAGCAGGCCAGGAACGGAAGAAGGCTTGGATCAGGAGCCGTATTAACTATTGAACAACTTGTTTTTAAGGATCGCCTTTCCTTTGCGTAGCTGGATAGCGTGATAGATGCTTGGGATATCGTTAGACCAGTTTCTTAGCGTCAAAATAATAGCAATGATTTCCAGACGTGTAAGAAGGCCTAGCCAGATCGTTAATTGAAATAAGATTGTTGATTGGCAATGTAGGAGTAATTCAACTAAAAGGGCGAATAAAAATAACGTCCATATCTTTGCTCCAAAGGAGTGTGTTGCGATTTCTTTTTTAAATTTTACAAAGCTAATGATGTAGGTTAGTATCTCTGATCCTATCAGGATCAAAATCAATGTGGCATTATCCATAAAAAATTGGGGGCAGCTCAGGTAACTTACTAATGAGACACAGGCAAAAAACAGGAGATCAACACTGGAGTCCCATCGACGTAACAGTGCGGTAGAAACGGCTAGCCTACGGGCAATAATGCCGTCAAATACATCGCTCAATAATCCGATCACAAGAAATGAAATAGCATACCATTTAAAATGATCCACCTTAAGCCAGTAAAAGAACAACAGAAGCAGTCCTAAGACAAGGCGGAGTATAATCAGGGCAAAAGGAATGTTCTTTTTCAAAGTATGTGGATAATTGGGTTTTACGTTGCTATTAAAGATACTTATTGTACAGTATAAAACCAAAAAGGCACCTTTCATATTGAAAGATGCCTTTTTGGTTTTATTGTTTTCCAAAGTTTTAGGATGGGTTTTTGAGATGCTGATTAAAGTAGTCAGCAATTTTTTCGTACATGTGGATACGGTCTTTACCCATTACATTGTGTTCATGGGTAGGATAGAGGAAGTAATCCACCTGTTTGCCGGCTTTGATACAAGCTTCTAAAAATTCCATGCTATTTTGCTGTACAACGACTGGGTCCTGTGCACCGTGGATGATCAATAATCGTCCTTTCAGCTGATCGGCTTTATTGAGCAAAGATGTTAATTTATAACCTTCCGGATTTTCCTGCGGCGTGTCCATGTAGCGTTCTCCATACATAACCTCGTAAAATTTCCAGTCGATTACAGGGCCTCCGGCAACGGCAGCTTTGAAGATGTCGTTATGGTGCAACATGAAAGAAGTGGTCATAAAACCGCCAAAACTCCATCCGAAAATTCCCATACGCTGTTGGTCAACAAAGGATTTTGATTTAAGGAATTCAATCCCTTTCATCTGATCGGCCATCTCGTTTTGACCGAGGTTGCGGTGTGTGGCCGTGTAGAAATCACGTCCTCTATAGTTTGTGCCACGATTGTCCATTGTAAAGACAATATAGCCCTGTTGAGCCATGTACATATCAAAATAACCTGCTCCACCAAGCCATTTATTGGAAACAAGCTGCGAATGTGATCCGCCATATAGGTAGTACATGACCGGATATTTCTTTGCCGGATCAAAATCATTTGGGTAAATGATACGTCCTGTTAATGGGTATTTTCCATCTGCGGATGTCAACTGTACAAATTCGATTTTGGGATTATTAATTTTTCCGGAAAAAGGGTTTTCTGCATGAACTAAAGTTGTTTCCTTAGCAGATTTAACTTCCTTGATTTGAATTTTATTCGGTGTTTTTAAGTTGCTATACTGATCGTAGATATATTTGCCATCGTCACTTAAAGATGCATGGTGCATACCTGATTCATTTGTTAATTGAGTCGTTTTTCCTGATTTTAAATCGACTTCGAATAACTGGCGATCCAAACCATTATTGGTTACGCCGGTATAACTTACTTTGTTGCCATCAGCTGAGAAGTCGAGCAATGTTTCCATGACGATATCTTTATAGCCTAATTTTTTAATCAGATTGCCCTCGGTATTGTAAAGGTAAAGCTGATTGTAGCCGTCCTTATCGGATTGATAAAGGAATTGATCAGGTTTGTTTGGTAGAAATGTCAACGGATTTTCTGGCTCCACCCAGGTTGTTGCGGTTTCTTCAAACAGGGTTTTGACCAAGGATCCGTTTTCAGCATTGTATTTGTTGACTTTAAGGTCATTTTGGCCACGGTTAAGGAGTCCGACGTAAATGTATTTTCCAGATGGGTCCCAGGTAACCATGGTTAAGTATTGCTCTGCATGCTCGCCGGTTTGAAGGGTTACTTTTTGTCCGGTCGTGGTATTATATACGACCAAAGAAACTTCTTCTGACTTTTGGCCTGTCATGGGGTATTTTATCCATTTGATCTCCGCAATTTTAGTGCTCCATTGCGGTAAGGGGTAATTGGCAACCATTGTCTCATCTTTACGATAGTAAAGTAGTTTGTCATTTTGATTGTTCCACCACATACCTTTCTTGATACCAAATTCCTGGCGGTGTGTATAATCGCTTCCATTGACAATCCCTTTGTCGGTGTCGTTCGTGACAGGAGTAATTTTGCCACCCTTGTCAACAATTACAATGTTATTGTCGACTAAATAGGCGATTTTTGAAAAATCAGCGTTTAACTCGCGGTTAGCTCCTTTGTTGTCATTGCCAATAAAGCTTTCAATATTTTTTGATTTAATGTTGTAAGCTACAGAATAGGTTTTATCTTTTCCATCGATTTGGAGTAATAAGGAGTTGCCGTCACGCCATTTGTAGTCATAAGGAAATTGACGCAGATTGAAATTTTCATTCGGGATGGCCGCTTTTAATGCTGCTTCGAGATCTGTTTTAGTGACCAGGTTCGTTTCATTCCAGTTGCCAGCGGCACTTTTGGATAGCAGATTCTGATACGATTTATCGAGATAGGAGAAGCTGTTGGATTTTGGGATCCACGATGCTCCAGCAATTGATGTAGGTGCATAGGTGCGGGGGCCAAACACGGTTTCTTCTAAATTAAGGTTACGTTGTGCATAGCTGCTGATGGAGCTTGCCAACAAGAAGAATAGCACAATTCTTTTCATTAAACTTTAATATTGTGTGAATGTTTATACTCAACGGCATAATTGAGCTTGTTATCTGTGGTTATTTGCGCTTCATTGATCTACCCAGCTTGGGCTTAACAGCCTGCTGCGGTAGAAAATTATGGGCACAAAGAGCTCATTACATTCCGTTTGTTTTTAATTTTATAGGGCTAAATTAGGGAAATAGCCCTATAAAACCTAGTACAGAATTGTTGCTTTTCTAACTAAAATTGCTTGCTGCAAACCTATAGTTTACGTAGCCAGATATTTCTGAACTGCACCAGATCACCGTGATCTTGCAATATAATTGGACCTGGGCCATGGCTTATTTGCTTTGGCAGTCCGATATATTCTGTTGTACCGTCGATTTGGGTGTTGTTTTGTACAACGACTCCATTATGTAAGACCGTTACCGTTCCCTTGCTGGTTAATATTCCATCTTTATTGAATTGGGGAGCCTTGTAAATGATATCATAGACATGCCATTTGTCCGGAGCAATTACTTGTGCCAGCGGTGGACGTTGTTTGTAAAGACTGCCTGCGCCGCCATTGACATAGGTTGGGTTGTTATTGTTGTCCAGTACTTGAATTTCATAAAGTCCCTGCAAGAAAATACCGCTATTGCCACGGCCCTGGCCTTCCCCTTTGATTACTTTGGGGCTTTTCCACTCCACATGTAACTGGAAATCTGTAAAATTTTCGGTGGTTTCAATAGCTCCCGCGCCGGGTTTCACTTCGAGGACGTTGTTGGCGACAGTCCAGCTTGCTTTCCCTTTTTCGCTTTTCCATTTGCTGAGGTCCTTGCCGTCAAAAAGGACAATAGCATCGCTTGGAATACCATGATTGATCGTTAATGTCGGTGGCACCGGGCTATAATATTCGGTGTCGCTGGGTTTCATATTTGTTTGGGCCTGTAATTCAGTGGCACCAAATAAAAGCGTTGTCGCTATCGCTGATGATAAAGAAAAGTTCATCTGTTGGGGTTTTGGTATGCCTAAATATACAAATAATCACAATGTTTGGAACAATTTCCTTAGGTTTGTGCATGGCAACCATTTTACAGACAGTATCGCTGAAAGAAGCAAGGTTCTATGCACCTATAGGTTACTATGAAGAAGAACAGGTACTTGGCAATGAGTTTTTTGTTTCTATTGACGTATGTTTTCCATTTTTGAATGCAGAAACGGAAAATTTGAAAAATACACTCAATTACGAGGAGCTTTACCAGATTACCGCCGGCGTCATGCTGCCTAAACGCAAGCTGCTGGAATCTGCAGCATCAGAAATACTGCATCAGATTAGGGAAAAGGTTACACATGCGGTAACAATTGAGGTGGTGATACGTAAATCGAATCCGCCTTTCGGAGGGGATCTTTCTTGTTCCCAGGTTAGCCTCAAATATTTTAAGGATTAAAACTAAACTGGACCAGTTGTATATCGAACCGAAGATCTAGGTTTGCAGCCGGTTACCAGATAGTCTTAAATGAACATTATGAATATTTACGATCTTGTCATTACTGATAAGGAAAAGATAGCCTTGGAAGACGTTTTCTTAGAAGAAGAAAGCCGTCTGAAACTCCAGCAGCTGATTAAAGAACATCGTTATATAAAAGAGCTTTCACAATACGGTCTGCCGGTTAGTAATAAGATTTTACTGCATGGTTATTCGGGCTGCGGAAAGACAACCACAGCAAAAGCCTTGGCAACAGCACTACAGAAACCAATTTATGTATTGAATTTGAGCAATCTCATTTCTTCGCGTATTGGAGAAACTTCACAACATATTAAACAGGTTTTTGATAAGGCGGGGCGTGAAAAAGCGGTTTTATTTTTAGACGAATTCGATCAGATCGGAAAGGCGCGGATCAGTGAGGAGAAGGATGTCGGGGAGATGCGCCGACTCGTGAACACCATTATACAGCTGATCGATTATTTTCCGGCTGAAGCGGTGTTGATTGCTGCAACGAATCATCCCGAAATATTGGATACAGCTGTTATCCGGCGTTTTCAGCTTCGCCTAGCTTTTGAGTTGCCGACAGCTATACAGCTGGATGTTTACTATGATAAACTATTTAAACCGTTTCCGCATTATTCAGATGGTGTCCCACGACGCTATGGGATTTCCTATGCGGAAGCCAAGGACTATATTTATGATGCAGTCAAATCCTTATTGATTGCTACGCTGGAACAACATCAATCTTAACGATTTTTTTGAACCATTGTTATAAAACTACCAGGGCGCAATATCTTTAGATGAGGACTTGGTTTCCTATGGTCTATGAAATATATTCTTTTTTACAGCTATTGTAAAGCTCTTCATAAAAATTTAACAGTTTTTGATAAACCGTTTTGCCTCTTACACGTTAATCAATTTAAGGGCTGTTTTTGTACTAGTAATAGCGGCTGAATGATGATAAATAGGTCATCTGGACGGTGTGAAATAGCTTATCTTTAAGTCAAAATGGCATTTATTTTTATTTTATAGTGACATTTTGTCTTTTAAATAGGGGTGGTACGCTAATTGAATATCACCTTTCAAATAGTTAGAACAAAAAAGCTTAACAATAAAACAAAAAATTAGGAGGACAAAAAATGGCATTAATTAAATTCCCTACAAAAAGTTTAAACACTGATGCAGTAAATCCATTCGTAAACACTGTATTTGACAATTTATTCAATGATAACTTTATCTCAGATCGTTTGGTATCCCGTGTACCTGCGGTAAATATATCAGAATCCGAAAAATCATTTAAAATTGAGATGGCTGCGCCAGGATTAGACAAATCTGACTTTAAGATTAATGTAGATAAAAATCTAATTACGATTTCAGCTGAGAAAAAAGAGGAAACTGTTAGTGAAGAAAAATTATACAGCAAAAAAGAATTCAATTACTCTTCGTTCTCAAGGTCATTTACGTTACCAGAGACGGTAGATTATAGCAATATCGAAGCTGCCTATGAAGGTGGGATATTGGTTTTGACTGTTGGCAAGAAAGAAGATGCTATCATTGCAAAGCGTTTGATTGAAGTTAAATAATCCAGCAGCATACAAGAAATAGTTCATTTTGGAAATGACCAAAGGTGACTAAAAGAAAATAGTTTTTAGGTTTAGTTTATGTTTTAATCCCTCGGAGCCCGTTTATTTTCCGAGGGATTTTTTATTCAAAATGATGGTCTTGTTGCCTTGAATAGATTATTCGGTTTCCTCATAATTTGCTGCGCGAGGAATTCTGGCAAGATGAGGCTCCATCTCTTCTGGCAATTTCGTTAATTTCCGTTTTTGAAGGTCCAGCCATGCGCCATCGACATTAACTGTGCAGCACAATACACCGTCATGACGAAAAACCTGATGAACAAATGAAAAACGGCTATTGGTTTTGTTGTACTTTGTCAGTTCTACTTTTACCTGCACATATTCATCCAAATGTACTTCTTTAAAATAGATCAGTTCCTCCCTGAATAAAATCGGACCGATATGATATTCGGCAAATTTATCCAGTGAAAAACCCATTTTGTTCAACATATTACTACGGGCCTGTGCACAGATATCAGCGTAGGCAGAGTGTCGCATATGTCTATTTGCATCGATCTGTGCCCATATAATCTGACCTTGATAAAATATATTTTCCATAATCTACTGAGATTAGCCTCTTTTTTAATAACAATTTACATATTTTTAAATAAAGCTGTAACACTTTGTTTGTTTGCTATACTTATTACCTAAATATACTTAAAGAAAAATTGCCAGGTGAACCCATCGGAAATAGAATTTCTTAGATTGATAGACGAGAATAAAGGTATTCTCGTTAAGGTGAGCCGTATGTATATGGATGATCACGAGGGGAGGCAGGATCTTTATCAGGAAATCGTCTATCAGCTTTGGAAATCCTATGCAACATTTAAACAACAGAGTAAATTTTCAACATGGATGTACCGTGTTGCCCTCAATACCGCAATGGTATTCTTAAAAAAGGAAAAGAAACATCAGATTTATGATGCGCTGGAGGAAAGGCATGATTTTGCAGAAGAAACGTATGACAGCGATAAAGACGAGCAATTAAAAGTCTTTTATCAGGCGGTTCAAGAACTCAATGCAATCGAAAAGGCACTTATCTTTTTGTTTTTGGAAGGTCAGAGTCATCGCGAGATTGCACAAAATCTGGGTATATCGGAAGTCAATGCCCGTGTAAAATTAAACCGCACAAAAGAGCGAATTCAACAAATCATTAAAAAATACAATTATGAATTTTGATGAGTTAAAAAAATCTTGGCAGGAACAGCCTACAGATGAAGATTTACAGAATCCAAATCTCAAATACTATAAGGAAGTCGGCAATATCATGGGCAAGTTGCGCAAGAATATCAAGCGCGAGTTTATCTCCTGGGCTCTCTGTATGGGCTTTCTGTTTTTGGTACCTCTCTTGCCGATGTATAGGATTGAAGGTTATGCAGCATTTGCGTATTACTTTTTTATCGTACAGATATCATTATCAAGTCTTTTATATTACCGCAGGTTCTTTTACCTCGTAAAGAGCACCAAAAAGATCGAATTATTGGCTTCTAAAGAGTACTTGCTCAAGCTGTATTATGATTTGAAGTATGCCGTAGAGACCTATCGTATTGCGGCCTATGTGATGATTCCCCAAGCTTTATTTCTTTATCTTATAATGATTGCACAGAACAGGACTACTGTCTGGTTTGATAGGCTGTACCATTTCAAGGAAACTTTTGAAAAAGAACCAAATTTTATTGTTTGGATGATTCTTTCGGCAATTATCTCTATCGTCCTTGTTTTTGGTCTGACAGAAATTATGATTCGATTTTATTACGGTAGGTATATCATACAGATCAAGGAGAAATTGGATCAAATGGAGACGGAATAATTTACTGTCTACCCTGGTGACTACTATGCTGTTGAAGACTTGATTTTTTAGTCAAGATGCCTAAATCCAAAATAGGTAAGGTTTTTGTTTCATATGCTTATTCATAGTTTTTTTTAGTCCATATGGAATATCCGCTTCGTTTTTATAAGTGTTTGTATTTTGAGGCAGGGATATTTCGTATATTGTTATCGAAAACCATTGTCCGTTATGTATAATCCGACGAAGAAGTTACAGCGCAGTTCCCAGATCTTAAGTATATTGGCCAAGTATGGTTTTAAAGATGCGATCGCCCGATTGCCTTGGAAAGGATCCAGATCAGCCGTAGAGAACGCTATTGACGTCGATAATATCAGTGTGTATGCCCGTATTCGCATGGCGCTTGAGGAGCTCGGTCCAGCTTTTATCAAGCTTGGCCAATCTGCGTCGACGCGGGAAGGATTATTACCCAAAGATCTCGTCGATGAACTTAAGCGCCTAGAGGATAATGTTCCGCCTTTTGAAGTTGATATTAGAACTTATCTGACAGAGGAACTTGAGCTGGATGTTGAAGCGCATTTCCAAGAGATTGCTCCTGAACCCTTCGCTGCCGCCTCTATTGCACAGGTGTATCGTGCCACCTTAAAAGATGGAACTCAAACGGTTTTGAAAGTCCGTCGTCCCGGCATTGATGAGGTTATGCGCGTTGATCTGGCCCTCATGCGTGATATTGCCAAAATTCTGACCATGTACAATGATGCATTGGAAAACCTGAATCTTTCACTGATTGTTGAGTCTTTCGCGATGACTTTGCAGGAAGAGATGTCTTTGGTGATCGAGCGGCATAATATTGAGCGCTTCGCAAAAAACTTTAAAGGAAATAGGCTAATTAAAGTGCCTCGCGTTTATCCTGAACTCTCCTCGGATCGTGTTCTATGTATGGAATATCTTGATGGTTTCAAGGTAACCGATGCCGTCGAAATTAAGCGCCGGGGAATGGATGTCCAGACTCTGGTAAAAAATGGAATCAATTTGTACCTGGAGCAAGTGATTATTCATGGTTTCTTCCATGGCGATCCCCATCCTGGAAATATGATGGTGATGCCAGATGGGCGGATTGCTTTTTTGGATTTTGGAAATATGGGTAAATTATTAGGCATAGACCGTAGGCAACTGGAAGAATTTATTCAATCGGCGATTTCTGAAGATGCTGTGCGACTTGCAGACGTGATCGAAGATGTTGCTGTGGTTAGCCATATTCCAGATCGTAATCAATTTGAACGGTCTCTCTACGAGATCTTTGATATGATTGATAATGTATCGCTCGGCGATCTGAGCTTAGATTTATTGTTTAATAAATTGTGGAAAATCATTGGTGATAATCGCTTGTATTTTCCGGAGTATATTTATCAACTGATGCGGGGTATTTCCCTGATGGAAGGCATCGGGCGCCAATTATATCCCGACCTCAATATCATGGAGAGCATCAAACCTTTTGCCCGCAGAATAATGATGGAGCGGCTCTCTCCGGAGGCTATATTCAAAAAAGGAAAACATAAAATTGAATCTTTTGCACGAGATGTTGAAAAACTTCCGGAGGATATGCGCGCGCTTGTGCGCTTATTTCGGACTGGAAATTTTACACTAAACCATCGCCTGATCAGTGCAAGATCCTTTAATACAATCCTGCGCAAAGGTGTCAATCGCATCGTTATCGGTATTATGTTTATGTCGCTCAATCTATTGGGCGGAATGGTGATCGTGGCAAGGGTAGAACCAAAGTGGTTGGGGATCCCCGTATTTGCCTGGATATGTCTGGGGTCGGCATGGGTCTTCGCTGTCTATTTATTTATTGCCATGATCCGTGCCAAAGATAATGACTAACCCACATACCTATATTAGGTTGAGCGTAACCTATTGGTTCGATTGAATATCAACTACAAACGGAAAATAAGAAAATATGGAAATCAATCTACATGGGAAAAAAGCATTAATCGGAGCGAGTTCTGCAGGTATAGGTGCGGGGATTGCCCAGGTGCTCGCTTCTTGCGGTGCATCGGTAACGCTGGCTTCCCGTCATGAGGAAAATTTGCAGCGTACCTGTGAAAGTCTTGACAGGTCAAAGGGACAGGTTCACCAATATATTCTGGTGGATTATAACGATCACGAAGCCTATAAAAAACAGATCGAACATTATTTTCAATCAAATAAGATTGATATACTGATCAACAATTCAAATGGCCCACAAGCGGGTACCATAGACCAAAAAAATCTAGCGGATTACCAGCACGCTTTTGAATTGTTGTTTCAAAACCACTGTTATACCACCTCCTGTGCGCTTCCTTATATGCGGACAAACGGATATGGTCGTATTATTAATGTTTCTTCTTCTACTGTGAAAGAACCTGTGTCCAATTTGGTGTTGTCCAATACGATTCGTACAGCATTAATTAGCTGGAGCAAATCGCTGGCTGAGGATGTTGCCAAAGACGGCGTGACTGTCAACAGTATCTTAACAGGTTTGTTTGATACGGATCGCATCCAGTCGTTAACTAAGCTAGATTCGCAACGTTTGGGAATATCCTACGAAGAAGCATTGCAATTACGATTAAAACAGGTGCCTGCACAACGTTTGGGTAGACCCGAAGAATATGGATATCTCGTTGCTTTTCTCTGTTCGGAATATGCTAGTTATCTAACGGGTACAACTATTCCCCTTGATGGCGGTATGTTAAAAGGCTTATAAAAAAAGTGGCTATCCTATATCAAACAGGATAGCCACTAAGTTAGTGTGATTTATTATTTTCAATTAATTTAAAACCAATTCGGTGTTGACAATGATATCCACATCAGAAGCAACGGCTTCTACACCAGAAGGTAATTTGTCATTGTATTTCATGCCAAAATCCTGACGGTTGATTTTTGTTTTAGCGGTAAAACCAGCACGTGTTTTTCCCCAAGGATCAGTAATGATTCCACCATTTTGAGTTACGTCGAAAGTTACTTTTTTCGTTACATCACGGATGGTTAAATCTGCTACCATAATATATTTTCCTTTTAATTTCGCATTTTTAAAACTGATAGATTTCAATGTCATTTTAGGGAATTTATCCGCAGCAAAGAAATCATCTGTCTTCAAATGGTTATCACGGGCAGCAATTCGTGTATCAATGCTGTTGACGTCGATGGAGAAATTAACTTTGGCATTATTGAAACTTGTTCCTGTTGCGGTTTCAACTGTACCTTCCACCTTGGTGAATTCACCGTCGACAAAACTGATCCCCAAGTGTTTTACATCAAATCTTGCATTTGTGTGCGCAGGGTCTGCAGACCATTTTACTTGTGCTACAGCAACATTAACCATTAATACTGCTACAGCCAAAATTTGGATAAATTTATTCATGTTGTTTTCTTTTTTATTTATCTAACCTTCAAATGTTCAAAATGTTTGTTTGAACAAGCTTTTGCAAAGGTGGGATAAACTGACAAGGAAAAAATTGATGTAGGTCAAGAATTTCGGCTAGGCTTCAATATTTGTCTTTTGAGGCGGCTCAGAAATTCTTGAGTGACACCAAGATAGGATGCGAGTTGCATGTTGGAAATCCTCGGATAGATTTTTGGATACCTTTTGATGAAATCCAGGTAGCGCTCTTGCGCTGTAAAACCTATGCTTGAGATAATGCGGTGCTGAGATGCAATCTGAGCGCGTTGGGCCATTATTCTGGAGAGCTTCTCGAAGATTGGATGGTCTTCATAAAGCTTGTCTTTATTTTTTTTAGAAAGCGTAAGTACCACTGAATTCTCTAGCGCCTGAATATTTTGCAGTGCCGGCTCCTGATAATTAAAGCTGGCAATATCACCAATCCACCAATCTTCAATTGCAAACTGTAGGATATGTTCAATGCCATCAGCAGTGACATAGAATGATTTAAATAAACCACTGATCACGTAGGCTTCGTAGTGACAGACTTCCCCCGCCCGGAGAAAATATTCTTTTTTCTTAATTTTCCTTACCTGATAACGTGAAACAATGTCATCCAACTCTTCTTCGGTGACATCAATACGCTGTTTTACAAATTCCTTAAATTGTTCCATTTGGCTGTAAAATACGAAATTTTGCAATGCAAATTTAACAAGCTCACATATTCCAGTCAATTCTGATATAAATCATTCAGCAGCTGACAATTGCTTAGCTTGTAATTTTATCATAAGCGCTTTGGAATCGACATTTTGGTGTAATATTTGACTGAATATTACCTTAATTCAGATTGTTTCATCAATAATTGGTATCTTCTGTAGGAATTAGAATATTTTGAATCGCTAAAACTATAAATGTGTCTCATGAAGTTTGTCGCACCCAACACACTTGAAAACGATCAGGTCGTATTAAGAATTATTGAACCAGCGGATTTTGATACGCTTTACCAGGTTGCCAAAGATCCGCTGATCTGGGAGCAGCATCCCAATAGAGACCGATGGAAAGAAGATGTTTTTCGTGGATTTTTTGAAGGCGCTTTGGCGAGTAAATCTGCCTATTTAATCTTGGATAAGAAAAGTGGTACTTGTATCGGAAGTACGCGGTATTATGGGCTTGATGAAACCCAAAAATCTATTTTTGTTGGGTATACTTTTTATGCGCGTGCTTATTGGGGAGCAGGGATCAATCCCCTGGTGAAAGAGATGATGTTTGATTTTGCATTCAATTTTGTCGACAGAATTTATCTGCACGTCGGTGCGGAAAATTATCGTTCCCAAAAGGCCGTAGAGCGTCTGGGGGCCGTTAAAGTAGCTGAAAAGATGGTCAGCTACGTAAATGAGCCTGAACGGAAAAACGTTGAATATGCATTGGAAAAATCCACTTGGTTGCGGGCCAAGAGATAAGTTATTATCCCTTGACGCCGCTGAGTATACTGCCTATGATGACTGTCAATACAATCAGTGTAATGACAATGTAAAGTCTGTCCTTTTCGATTACAAATCCAAATAGTGAACCGATCACGCGTACGATAGGGGTACAGATCAATAGCAGCACACCTAGTTGTATAATCTGTGGAATGTTTTGGCTAAATGCACCTGTAATAATTCCGGTAATCGTTGTGTTGGAATTTCCCTCACCGACAAAATCTCTATAGTTTGGTACGGCGTCCTGTCCATGAACAATGAGATAGAGGATGCCACCTAGGATAAGAATGGTGGAAGCTAATATAACACCTATACGTAAAATTTGTCCTACTAGAAGCGAGATGTCCTTGTCTCCCCAATAGTGTTTCGAAAATACTTGTTTCATTTTGATTAATTGTTTCCTTCATCGTATAGAGGAAGGACGTTGTGAAACTGAAATCCTAAATCGTGTAAACTGAAGTTTTAGAATTTATGCTGGAACCCGTTAAAGATCATTTCTAATGCCACCAGTGTAATAGCGACGGCGAAAATAATGCGTAAAGTCTTTGGATTCATTCGTTTTAGGAGCTTGGATCCTGTAATGGCTCCACATAATACACCCAGGATAACCGGAAAAGCAATACCTGGATCCATATACCCTCTTTGTAAATACACGACAGCAGAAGCCGCTGCGGTGACACCGATCATAAAGTTGCTCGTTGTGGTACTGACTTTAAAGGGGATTTTCATCATGCTGTCCATCGCGAGTACTTTGAGGGAACCCGAACCGATTCCTAGTAGGCCAGAAAGAATTCCTGCAACCCCCATCAAAGAGAATCCTCCAACTATGTTGGTCAATTTGTAGGGAACTAATTTCCCATCGGCAGGATAAGTACTGTTCAGTTTCAATTTTTCGGCCAGGGCCGAGCCACCGGAAAGTGCATGTTCGTTTTTCTTGCGGACCGTCATTGCAGCAGAGAAGATAAGAACAACACCAAAGATGATTGCGATGGTATTCGTCGGCATGTAAATGGCGATAATAGCACCGATAACGGCACCGATGGTGGTTGCGATTTCTAGAAACATCCCGAGCCGGATGTTGGTGATGCCTTCCTTGACGTAAGCTGTAGCCGCACCGGATGAAGTCGCTATGGAAGCCAATAAGGCCGCTCCAATGGCATAACGGATATCTACATGAAACAGAAGTGTCAATAAGGGGATGACAACGACCCCTCCGCCTAAGCCCGTTAGGGATCCTAAGAGCCCTGCTACAAAAGCACCCAGGAGAAGGATGATTGTAAAGGTGAGAATAGTCATAAATATGTGTTTGTTTGTGTGATCCAAAAAACAGCAGCTGCTTAATGGAAGGTAATTTGTTGTAAACTTAAGGGCTTTTTATTTGTTTTTGAAATTTTTAAGCCGGAATAGATACAAATGTTACATCAAAAGTATCATCAAAAAAATGATACTGCCCAGTCGCTTCACAGCGCGGGGGCAGTACCGTCGGCCTTTATCGGCCAAAGTATATAGTATATAAAATATGGACAACATTATTTAGCGATTGTTTGCTTTACCTTTTCTTTTCTGTTGAAGATATCATAGATTATCGGGAACACCAGCAGTGTCAGTATCGTTGCTGAAATAAGCCCGCCAATGATGACGATTGCCAAAGGTTTTTGTGATTCCGAGCCTATTCCCGTAGATAATGCAGCCGGCAATAGACCTATGGAGGCCATCAAAGCCGTCATAACGACAGGGCGTGTCCGCGATTTTACACCTTTGTAGATTGACTGGTCATTCGGCAGGCCCTCTTTTTTGTTCTGATGGAATTCTGAGATTAGGATAACCCCATTCTGTATACATATCCCGAATAATGCGATCATGCCTACCCCTGCCGAAATACCGAAATTCATACCAGTTACGTGTAAGGCAATAATACCACCGATCAAGGCAAAAGGCACGTTGGCCAATACAAGTAGCGAATCCTTGATATTTCCGAACAGAATAAACAACAGGAAAAAGATGACGATCAAACTGATCGGTACAACTTGTGCTAAACGATGTGTAGCACGTTGTTGATTTTCGAATTGACCGGTCCAGCCAATGGAATATCCTTCTGGGAGCTCGATTTTGCTGACTTTTTGTTGCGCTTCTGCAATGGTGCTTCCCAGGTCGCGGTCACGGATGGAAAATTTGATACCGATATAGCGTTTGATGTTGTCGCGGTAGATAAAAGCAGCGCCATTGTCTTTTTCGATCGTTGCGATACTTTTTAGTGGAATTAAGGTGCCATCACCACAAGGAACCATCAGCTGTGCAATATCTTTTTCTGTTTTCCGATACTCCGGTGCATAGCGCAGACGAATATTGAATTTGCGTTCGCCATCGTATAAAATCGAAGCTGTCTTTCCGCCAAAGGCCATTTCCAATACCGCTTGCGCATCAGCTGGCAGCACGTTGAATGCAGCCATACGGGTCCGATCCAATACTACACTAACTTCAGGCTGGCCGATATTTAAGATAATACCAGGTTCTTTAATGCCTTGGATGCCTTTGACCTGTGCATATACTTCTTTTGCGAGACGGTCTAAGGTTGCAAGGTTGTCTCCAAAAATCTTGATGCCGTTTTCGGCTTTGAATCCTGCAACCGCTTCGGCAACGTTATCTGAAATAGGCTGTGAATAATTATAAGTGATACCCTGAAATTGCTTGAGTTTATGGTCCATCTCTTCGATCAGCTGATCCATGGTAATTTTACGCGTCCATTCCTCTTTAGGTTTTAGGGCTACGGCAAACTGAACAAAACCAAAGCCATTGGGGTCGGTCCCATCGTTGCTCCGTCCAGTCTGGGAGAGCACACCGGTGACCTCAGGGAAGATTTCCAATGTACTTTTTAACAACTTGGTTGTTTTGATCGATTCACGTAAAGACGTACTCATAGGCATCTCGGCAGTAACCCAAAGGGATCCTTCGTTTAGTGTTGGTAAAAATTCTGTTCCCAAAAATTTTGCAGAAAACAAGACTGCCGCCAATAAAGCAATTGCGACGATCATACTCAGACCCTTGTTTCTGAATGTAAATCCAAAACCCTTGGCGACAATTCGATTCCAGAATTCAACAAATGGATTGTGCCGTTCTTTTACATTTTTATTGAGCAGAATATGTGAAAGAGCCGGAACTAGCGTCAAGGTGAACAGTAAAGCTCCCAATAAGGCAAACCCCAGGGTAAAGGCGAGCGGCGAAAACATTTTACCTTCTACCTTCTGGAAGGAGAAGATAGGAATCAACGAGGTGATGATAATCAGTTTGGAAAAAAAGATGGCTTTTCCCAATCCGGTTCCTGTCTGTTTGATCCAGCCTGCTTTGGCCATTTTATCGAATTTCTCCATGCCAAGTTTGTGGGCCTGATGGTCCAGCATGACAAATATCCCTTCAACCATAACCACGGCACCGTCGATGATAATACCAAAGTCTACTGCGCCTAAAGAAAGCAGGTTGGCACTCATGCCCGCCAGTTTAAGGCATAAAAAGGCAAAAAGTAAGGCGAGCGGTATGATAATGGAAACAATAACCGTGGTGCGCCAGTCTGCCATAAAGAGCAGTACCATCAAGGTAACAAGCACGATACCTTCGATCAAGTTATGCATAACGGTATGTGTTGTGAAATCCATGAGGTTGTCACGGTCATAGAAGGTTTGCATCTTGACGTCTTTGGGGAGGATTTTGTTGTTAAGCTCGTCTATTTTCGCTTTTACAGCAGTCAATACTTCTCTTGGATTTTCACCTTTACGCATCACAATGGTTCCTGCTACCACATCATCATTCTTGCCAAAACCGGCTTGACCCACACGGGGCATCGCACTTTCTCTAACTTCGGCTACATTTTTGACAAATACAGGATTTCCCTTTTGATTGATTACAGTGATGTTTTCGATATCATTGATCGAGTTAACCAAACCAATGCCACGCACGACGTAAGACTGGCCACTTTTTTCGATGACATCGCCACCGACATTCAGGTTACTTTTGCTGACTGCATCAAATACCTGTAGAGGAGTGAGGTTGAATTTGTCGAGTTTTATAGGGTCAGTACTTATTTCATAGACTAAATCCTGCCCACCAAAAACATTGATATCGGCCACACCTGGGACACCACGAAGCGCCCGGTCAATGACCCAAGTCTGCAAAGTAAGGAGATCGCGTGAATTGCGCTGATCACTGTGTAGTGTATAACGGAAGATCTCTCCTGTAGGACCATAAGGGGGCTGTACTTCGGGGTCGACATCGTCTGGCAGGCTCACGGACCGCAAAAGGTTATTGACCTGGTTGCGGGCAAACGTATCGTCGACACCATCATCAAAGATGATTTTGACAATGGAGAGGCCAAACATCGTGGTGCTCCGTATACTTGTTCTCTTTTGGACCGGACTCATACCGAGTTCGATTGGTGTCGTTACAAAACGTTCGACTTCCTCCGCACTCCTTCCATTCCATTGGGTAATGATGGTTATTTGTGTATTGGTCACATCGGGAAATGCCTCAATGGGCATGCTTTTAAAGCTAATGAAACCGGCAATAGCCAAAATACCGACCCAAATAAAGGTAAATGCTTTATTTTTAATGGAAAAGGCAATGATATTTTTAATGAATTTGTTCATTCGTGTAAATGCTAAGACGGATTAATTATTCAGTGCTCTATAGATCAAAAGCTTATTGTTGACAACAACTTTTTCACCTTCCTGCAGTCCCGTAGCCATATAGGTTGTCCCTTCGTTTTGCTTGATCGGCTGTATTTCGCGGATCTTAATATCATTTTGCGATTTATAGATCAATACAAAATATTTGTTTTGATCGAATATGACTGCATCCGAAGGTACTGCCAGAGCCTGCGTATTGGATTGGTGCAACACTTTAATGGTCGCCTTGCTATCGGGAATGAGCAAACCATCCTTATTATCGAGCACCACACGGGCCTGCATTGAATTGGTCTGCGGATCGATGATCTTAAAGATTTTGTCGATACTGCCCTGGAATTTTTTATCCGGGTAGCTTAGCGTTGATACGACAGCTGGCATGCCCATGCTGATCTTGTCAATATCCGTTTCGTTAACGTTAAGAATCGCCCATACATCTTTTGTATTGGCCACATCAAAGATGTTGTCGCTGCGGTCGCTGCGCAGCTGCATGTCCTTGTTGATATTTTTTTGGACGATGTAGCCATCGATTGGAGATACGACCGAATAAATATTGCCCGTACGGACATTGTAAATCTGACTTACGGCTTCCGAGCGGCGAAGCTGTTCTTTGGCTTTGGTTAACTGTCCTTTTGCTTCGAGCATGTCTTTATCTGTGCTCAGTTTACCATTGTACATGTCTTCAGCTACCCGGTAGTTTTTTTCAGCAAGTAATACATCGGTTTTGGCATCCGAAAGATCTTTTTGGATACCCGCAACTTCCGTACTCCTGATTGTGGCCAATACTTGACCTTTATGTACGTAGTCGCCCAAGGAAACATTAACGGATACGACATTACCCCCAACAAGTGGAAAAATATCGATGTAATTGTTTTGATCGGCAGATATTTTGCCGAAGAAGTTGAGTTCTTCGGTCACATTTTCTTTTTTTACCGTTGCAAAACTGGTCGACTTAAGCATCGTCTCACTAATTTCGAAACCTTTGACAATAGCTGCATTGTCTGCTTCTTTATGATTTTGGCAAGAGTAGAGTAAAACTGCTACCACAGTGGCTATGATAAGTTTTTTAGTTGGCATAAGTTGAATTGAATATAGAAGTTTGAGCCAGATAGTTTAATTGTTCGGCGTTGAGAATAATTTCCTTTTTCATATCATAAAGCTTCAGAATAGATATGCGGTAGCTGTCCATAAAATCGGTGAATTCAACTAAGGAAATATTACCTTTTTTGAAATTGTTGAAAATACCATCATAGACCACGGCAATGTCGCGTAGGTCGTCCGGTGTAATCGTAAAATACTGGTTATATTGATTTTCCCAAGACAGATAGTTTGAACGTAACTTTGATTCAAGCAGCTGCCGCTGCACTTCAATATTTTTCTTTGCTTCTTCTTCGGCGTATTTCGCTTTGATCACATTTCCTTTGTTTTGTTTCCATAGTGGAAGCGGAATTGCAGCTGTCAAGTTGATTTCATTTCGGAATGCGCCAGAATTTTGACTGTATGCAAGTCCAAGATTAATATCGGGTGTATTTAAAGACTGTTGCCATTTAGTAAATAACTGCGAGCTTTCTGAGGTCTTCAAGGCAAATTGATAATCGGCATTGTTTTCCAGGGCCAATTGGTAAATTTTGTCGAAAGGCATAGCCGGTTTTATAGCGAGTTCCTGATCTGCTTGTTGGTCCGTTAATTTGGGGAGCACATCTTCCTGGCTGGAAATAAGCACACGTAATTGCTGTTGTAGATTGATGCTATTATTGATCGCCGTCGTTTTTTCATTGTTGAGATCGATGGCCATTGTATGCAGACGGACCTGATCTTTCAAAGAAACATTCCCTTTTTTTCCTTGTTCTTTATAAGCCACCAGGAGACTGTTGAGATAATCCAGCTGAATTTTAATGTCGGCCAACTTATGCTGTTCAAAGTAAAGGGAGTAAAAGGTTGTACGGAGCTGCGCACGAAGACTTGCAAGCAACTGGCTAAATTGTAGCTTAGCCAATTCAACATTTGATTTGGCAAATTCTACTTCATTTTTCTTTTTTCCACCGAGATAAATCAATTGGGATATGCTCGCTTCTTTGGATGGACCAACATGAAATGCTTTTTTGTTCTGTGGATCATAAGCGTTGACAGACATTTCCAGCTGTGGAAGATCCCAGATCCGGGCTTGTATCACATCTGCCTGAGCTTGACTAATATCATATTGCTGGGCGAGTAAAGAGAGGTTACTCTTTATAAATGCTTCCTCGCATTCTTGAAGGGTCATCTGCTGTCCAGAGATCTCACTTTGCTTTTTTCCAAGTGTACTTTCATGAATAATCGCATAATCTGTTTGTGGCGGTTTTTGCTGCGCAAAAGCCATACTATTGAAAAGCAATAAAAATATTAAAGGTTTCTTTGCCATGTCTATCAAAACTTATATGACAAAATAACTGGTCGAATATTAAAAGCCCCTTAATAAATGCTTAAAAAAAGCTTAAAAACGCATGTTATGCCAATAGGTAATGCATCTGATGGATAGGTTTACTAGCGATATGTGATTGTCACAAAGAGATTTGAGACTGATTGTTGCAATTTTGCTACTATGCTTCCTGGCTTGGAAATAATTTAAATAGTAATACAAAAGTATGCGTAGATTGTTTTACATCAGCTTGGTATTCAATTGTTGCTTGATGGGATTGCATGATGCGCTGGACGATCCGTAGTCCCAATCCTGATCCTGTCGTTTCGTTTGCATTTTCACCGCGGCTAAATGCATCGAAAATTCGCTTTTGATCAATTGTGCTCAGTGCTGGACCGGAATTGCTGACCAGTACTTTCAACTCACGTCCGGATTCTAGGATTATCACTTTAACCTCTCTAGTATAAGAATAGAGTGCCGCATTTTTAAATAAGTTTACAAAAGCGATTTCGATCAGTTGTGAGGAGCAGAAAATACTGAGCTTGGGGTCTTCGATTCCGCCAATTGAAAAATCCAACTGGAGGTCAGGGAACACCTTTGCTACTTTTTCATAGGCCATAAAGATGATTTCATCGATCCTCTCCTCCTTATAAGTCATTTTCAAACGTTCTGAGTCGAATTTTGATAGTAACATCAGCGAATCGGTTACCTCCGCAAGATGCAAGGTTTCCTTGGATATATTACGGAGTACCTGCTTTACTTCTTCACTCAGCTGATTTTGATGATAGAGGTTTTCCAATTGGAAGGACATTCGGGCAAGTGGCGTCCGTAATTCGTGTGAAGCGCTGGAATTAAATTCCTTCTGTGATTCGAAAGCAGTCGAAAGTCGCAATAACATGGTGTTAAATGCGCGCGTTAGTACAGCAATTTCGTCGGTATGACCCGAATATTCAACAGGTTTGGTCAGTTTGCTGGCATTAATCTGCGTGATATTGTCTTTTAATTTATCAAGTGGGATCAACAGGCGCTGAATGAGTTTATAACTGAATATCCAGACCAAAACAGCACTTAGGACAAATAATATCGTTAGGACGAGCGCTAGATGGTCCATTTTTTCATTTCCAGAATAATCCTGCGCTTTTACGATAATATAATAAGGTGAGCCATTGATGCGGTAATATTTGGCGAGTGTTTCATATTGGTCCTGATTGTAGAAGATCTGTCTTTCCTGATTAAGCCGGTTGACAATCGCTGCATTCCAGGTAATGGTCTGATCTTTTACGGTACTGAAGACTAGCTGCTTATTTTTGTCGAGAATGATGACATCTTCATAGAAAAGACCATCTTCGTCATCATGAAAATAGTTCTTGTAAGATTGCCGGTTGAAATAAGGATTACTGGCAATATAATGAGAAATATTGTCTAATTTATCAATCAGCCGCTGGCGGAACTGATCTTTGCGAAAATCGAAACTAGCATAATAGATGATTAACATCGCAATGCCGAAAAGAACGGAGAATGCAATGCTAAAGCTAATCGCTATTTTCTTCTTTAAATTCATTTTTCTGCCGATAAATAATAACCAAATCCGGGCCTGGTATGAATAAGTTTATTGTCAAAGTTTTTGTCAATTTTCTTTCGCAAAAAGTTGATATAAACTTCAATGGTATTCTGTGTGGTTTGAAATTGATTTTGCCATACTTCCTCTGAAATATGCTGTTTGGATAAAGTTCGTCCTTTAGCCTGTGCTAAGATAAGCAGCAACTGAAATTCTTTTTGAGTAAGGTTTATTTCTTCATTGGCGCGCAGCACACGGGCTTCTTCCGGATAAATGATCAGATCATCAATCACGAGTGTTGTTGGATCATTACTTTCACTATGTTGTTGTCTACGTAACAAGGAATAGATCCGCATCAGCAATTCATCTAAGACGAAAGGTTTGACGAGATAATCGTCGGCAGCCCGAAGAAAAGCTTCTTTTTTGTCGTCTATGTCATCATAAGCAGAAAGAATAATAATGGGGGTAAATGCATCGTGACTTCTTATCTTTTTACAGATCTCCAGTCCATTGATTTTGGGTACATTGATGTCCAGTAGATAGAAGCTGTATTTTTTTTGGTGTGTTTTGGCCAAAAACTCAATACCATCAAATGCCTGGTCACAAGAAAATCCCTGGCTTAATAAAAAAGACCGGATCTCCTTAGAGAGCACCTTGTCGTCTTCGAGCAGCAAAATATCCACCATAGTTGTTTGTATTGTCTTTTCGTAAAATTAAACAAATTTTTGTCATCCTATCAATGAGATATTTTCTTAGGACATAATTTAGTAACATAAGATTTACATGAAGAAATATGAAACAAAAAGAAATCTAAGTAGATTCAAATCGAAATTATAAAAAGCATTATGGAAAGCAGAAGAGAATTCCTAAGAAAGACCCTACTATTTTCGGGAGCAGCAGGTATTGCCAGTTTTATGCCTGCGTCAATACAGAAAGCCTTTGCGATTAATCCTGATCCGGGAAGTAGTTTTTTGGATGCCGAACATATCGTCATCCTAATGCAGGAGAACCGATCTTTCGATCATACGCTAGGTAGTCTTTCTGGTGTTCGGGGCTTTAATGATCCGCGTGCAGTACGTTTACCGAACGGCCTGCCTGTATGGTATCAAACCGATAAAGAAGGAAGAGTTTACGCTCCTTTTCGATTAAATCTGAAGGAGAGCAAGGTAACCTGGATAGGATCTCTTCCGCATAGCCGCGCAAGTCAGGTAGACGCTTTTAACCAGGGGCGCTATGATCATTGGTTGTTATCAAAACAATCAGGTAATAAACAATATGCGGGGATGCCTTTAACATTGGGGTATTTTACACGGGAAGATCTACCTTTTCATTATGCGTTAGCGGATGCTTTCACGGTATGTGATCAGAATTTCTGTTCGGGTATGACAAGTACTACACCTAACCGTTCGTTTTTCTGGACCGGTAAGATTACGGAGATGAAAGAGGGGTTGCAAAAAGCTAATATTCGGAACGATGACTTTGGCTATGGTAAAATGAATTGGGAAACTTTTCCAGAACTACTTGAGAAGAATGGGATAAACTGGCGTTTCTATCAAAATGAAACAAGTTGCGGGGGTGGGTTTTCCGGACAAGAGCGCGCTTGGCTGTCTAATTTTGGCTGTAACTTATTGGAGTTTTTTCAGGCTTATCAGGTTAAATTCAAGGATAACTATATCAAAAATTTGGAAGCACAGGTGCGCGATTTGCCTGTACAGATTTCCAAGCTGGAGGAGAAGTCTCCTGCCTCTGAGGAACAGGCTGAAAAAATACGCACCGATATTCGTAAAAAAAGTGAGGTACTCGAGCGCGCTGAGACTGAGCTTAAGGAATTCAATCCAGAAAACTATAAAAAGCTAAGCGATTTTACTAAATCATTAAATGAACGGGCATTTACGGTAAATAAGGGCGATAATAATTACCGGTCACTGGATACCTTGCGTTTTAAAGAGCAGGGGAAAAAAAGATCACTTGAGGTCCCGAAAGGAGATGTTCTTTATCAATTTAGGAAAGACGTAGACAGCGGTAAATTGCCAGCTGTATCCTGGTTGGCCGGTCCGCAAAATTTTTCAGATCATCCGAGTGCCCCTTGGTATGGCGCTTGGTACGTATCCGAAGTTTTGGATATCCTAACGAAAAACCCTGAGGTCTGGAAAAAAACAATTTTTATCATCACCTATGATGAAAACGATGGTTATTACGACCATGTGAAACCTTTTCTTGTTCCCGATTTAAAGAAGAAAGATACGGGAGCATGCTCGCCGGGGATCGATACAGAGGTGGAAATGGTACGTTTGGAAAATGAGCTAAAACAGGGAATTCCTAAAAAACAAGCACGTGAGGGTGCAGTGGGCTTAGGTTTCCGTGTTCCCATGTATATTGCATCACCTTGGTCACGAGGTGGCAAGGTATGCTCTCAGGTATTTGATCATACTTCTACATTGCAATTTTTGGAATATTTCTTTAACAATAAACTCAAGAAGAATATTCATCTGGACAACATCAGTGCATGGCGTCGGACAATCTGTGGCGATTTGACAGCAGCTTTTACTCCTTTTACACAGGAAAAAGAACAACTTCCCTTCCTAAATCGGGATGCCTATATCGAAACCATATATAATGCGCAGTTCAAGGATGATCCCCAAGGTTTTGTCGAGGTCAATGATTCTGAGCTTGCGAAGAAAAATGTATGGATTGCGGCATTTGACCGAGTACAGGAACGGGGGATTCGAAGATCATCGCAGTTACCTTATGCGCATGATGCAGTGGGCTATGTGCGAGACGGACGGTTTCATCTAGCAATGACTGTAGATACCAAGCTTTTTGGAAAAAAAACTGCCGGCACGGCTTTCAATGTGTATAGTCCGCTGGCGTATCGTGATGAACAAGGACAAAGCGAAACCTATCGTAACTGGAATTTTGCGGTTAAGGCCGGTGACCGTTTGGAATACCAGTGGGACCTAGCTAAGTTTGAAGGAGATCGTTACACTTTCGAGCTGCATGGGCCGAATGGTTTTTATCGTAAATTTTCCGGGGAAAAGGGGACCGCAGCAATACAAGCCGCGGTAGGTCCAGAGCTTAGGGCACTGACTCAGGCAGCTACAGGAAAATTACAGCTGAAAATAAAGAACAATAGTGATCAGCGGGTAACCGTATCGGTTGAGAGCCTCAACTATGAAAAATATGATACAACAAGAGACATCGCCCCTGCCGAGGAAGTTATATTGATCCTGGATATTGAGAAACAAGGAAATTGGTATGATATTGCAGTAAAGCTTAAGGGAGACAGCAGCCCAATTATTCAGCTCGCCGGGCGATTGGAAACAGGGGTAGAGAGTACAACCGATCCCTTATTAGCATAATCACGGCTGTTTCAGTGAGGATAATTGTCATTTCTTATGAAGCTCATTATTGAACGAGTTATCTTCTGTTGTTGTAAATGCATAAAAGTGGAATCCGGAGACCTTATTTATTTACACCCTAATAAATAAGGTCTCCGGATCGCGTGTTTATATATAATGACGAGGATAAAACTTCGTGTCAGCACTGATTGTACAGTCGTTATTTGTCTTGCTTCTGCTTGGCGAGGTTGCGCTGGATTTTATGTCCCGGTCTTGACCATTTGGGTCTTTCACCATGATCATGATAATGTGCTATCTCAGTGGATACGGTTTCGGGTTGATTTTTTTTCTCAAAAGGCTGTTGTGCGACCAGACCTAATATTTTAAACATGTCCATATCTTCGTTGACATCGGGATTGGGTGTGGTGAGGAGTTTATCGCCTGAGAAAATCGAGTTGGCCCCTGCAAAAATGCACAAAGCTTGTCCTTCTTTACTCATGTTGGTACGGCCGGCAGATAAACGGACTTGTGTGGAAGGTAATAGAATTCTAGCCGTAGCGACCATACGTACCATTTCCCAGATGGATGCGGTTTCCATCGTCTCCATTGGCGTACCTGCTACAGGGACCAGCGCATTGATCGGTACCGATTCGGGCTGTGGGATGAGTGAAGCAAGGGTAATCAACATAGCAGCCCGATCCGAAACACTTTCGCCCATTCCAATTATGCCACCACTGCATACCGTTATGTTTGTTTTACGTACGTTTTCGATTGTCTGCAGACGATCGTCATAGCTTCTGGTCGAGATAATTTCCCGATAGTATTCGGCAGATGAATCGAGGTTATGATTGTAGGCGTATAATCCGGCCTCTGAAAGACGTTGCGCCTGGTTTTCTGTCAGCATTCCAAGCGTACAGCAGACTTCCATGTCAAGTCTATTCAGTGTACGCACCATATCAAGCACATGGTCAAACTCTGGACCATCCTTCACATTGCGCCAGGCGGCACCCATGCAGATCCGTGAGCTACCACCAGCTTTAGCAGCCAAGGCTTGCTCTTTTACCTGATCTATGCTCATCAATCCTTCGGCTTTGACATGGGTATGGTAACGTGCTGCCTGTGGGCAGTAGGCACAATCTTCTGGACAGCCACCTGTTTTAATTGAGATCAATGTAGATACTTGTACTTTATTTGGGTCGTGGTATTTTCTATGGACCGATGCCGCTTCATAAAGAAGTTCCATCATCGGTTTGTTGTACAAAGCAACAACTTCTTCTTGTGTCCATTTTGGTTTTGTCTCCATTTTACTTATAAGTTTTCGTTCTAAAATTAGCTTGATATTGCCTAATGACTGTTCCGGTTTAGCATTTCAATACCATTATTTTCCTTATGATTGCAAAGATTATAGTTTAAATGATAACTTTGGTAGTCCGAAATAAACATAATGAGTAGTCCGGTTGGTATAGGTTTTCATTCTATGATTAAAATAGATCGTCGTAAGGAAGATGCTATCTATTTACAGATTGTTTATCAATTTATCCATGCGGTCAAACGTAATTTATTGGAAGAAGGGGATTTGTTGCCCGGAAGCCGGAAGATTGCAGATGAATTAAAAGTACACCGAAAAACCGTCGTAGCAGCTTTATCAGAATTGCAAGAGCAGGGCTGGGTGGAAATTTTACCGAATCGAGGGACTTTTGTGAAAAACCCCGAATCTAATGGTACTTCGATGTCGACGACTGAGGCATTTAAACAACCACCGCATCTTGCGCCTTATTCTTTCCGGAAGGAGCTGATATTGGATATGCCTATGTTAGAAGCTCCAGAAAAGTATTATTTTACGGATGGAACACCTGATTATAGTGTCATTCCGGCTGAAGAGCTTGTACGCTTTTACGCATCGATGGTGAAAAGGAAAAAGAAAAGTGATGATTTGCCGACGACAACGGAGGGCAATTTGTTTTTTCGGGACCAGTTAAGCTATTATCTGAACCTAACTAGGGGATTTCATCTTTCCCGGAACTTCCTGTTGCCAATTGCCAGCCGCGAACAGATATTTTCAATCTTATCCCGATTATTAATTCGACGTGACGATATTGTGCTGGTTGAGGACTTAAGTTATTTTCTACCCAATATGATATTTAGTCAGGCAGGAGCCAAACTAAAAACCGTTCCGGTCGATGCGGATGGGATGATCGTAGATCGGATCGGAGATCAATTTAAGCCCGGAGAGATCAGGTGTGTTTATCTCAACACCCGATGTCAGTATCCAACGACGGTTAACCTTTCGGAAAAGCGGAAAATGCAACTGTTACAGCTGGCCGAGCATTACGACTTTATCATTATTGAGGATGATGCTGACTTTGAGTCTTCCTTTATTAAAACAAAAGGGGAATCGCTTTTTCGGAAAAATGCAGGTAACCGGGTAATTTATACAGGTGCATTCGGAAGTTTCTTAGACCCCGGCTTCCAAATGAATTTTTTGATCGCGCCTCAGGATCTGCTGGATGAAGGTAAGAAATATCTGAATATCTTCGGAAAGCCGAATTTTATGATTGAGAAAACATTGGGTGAAATTATCCATCAGGGTGATATCTTTCGCTATCAGCGAAAATTTCAGAAAATAATTTCAGAGCGCAAAGAGTTGTTTTCCAAGTTGTTACGACGTTATTTCGAAGAAGAAGTTACTTTCATCGTTCCAGGGTCTGGACTGGCCTTTTGGGTGCAGTTTAAGGCTGTTTTTTCCTTGACTGTTTTACAGGAAAAGGCACGAGAAAGGGGATTGTTGATCCCGAGCAATTGCCTTTATCAAAATAAAACCGTTACTGCATTACGATTGGGCTTTGCACATCTTGAAGAGCAAAGTATGGCAGATGCAATTTATTTGTTAAGGGCGGCCTATGGGGACTTGGTAGACGGCTCCACTAGCTGATTTTGTAGGATATGGTTCAATTTGTTTTTGAGCCGGGGTAGCTCAGCATCGGATCGTCAACTTGGTATAAAGATATGGGAATAATAACTTTTGGGCAAAATGGAGAAATAGCATAGCAAAGAAAAAGCCCAGCAAAGAATGTCTGGGCTTTGAGATTATATAAGGGGAATAATACTTGCTTAAAAAGTGAAGACCTAGTCTTCATCGGTGATAATATCATCACCATCCAATTCGAAACCTTCTCCAAGGAAGGTATTCTCTAGTTCGAATAAATCTGAATCTTTAATCATTTTACTTTTTTTTTGATATTCAAAGTTATCACCCTTATTTAAGATAAACATCAATATAAAATGAAGTTTGTGTTAAGGATAATTATTATATTTTTTTGAGTACGACATCCAATTTTTCTGCTTGGATGATTCTGCTGAAAAACTCTTTTAAATCAAAATACTCTTCCGGCATAAATAAGGGTTTGTTTAACTGTGTTGCCGATTCGATAATCAGAACGTCCGGCGTCGTATTATTGATTTTGAAAATATATCGGGCGGCACGCTCAGGCAGAGCCATACTGATATTTTTTAACTTACCTTCTGTTGGGTAGGAATAGCCTTTAGGCAATTTGATTTCCATGTAGCTTTCTTCCTGAACTAAAGAACCAAAGTCGATTGGATAATTCCTTTCTGTTAGATTGAAAGGGTTTTTGGACATTTTGGTATCAATATAAGGATTGAATAGAAGTTGGTCATTTTGTAGCGTTGCAAAATTTTTAATCTCAATTTCAAATTCCTCGGTTAGTGGTTTATCAAGGGATTCCCGATTCGATACTTTAAAACTGTTGATTTTGATGCGATTGTTTTCTTCGTCTATTTTTTCGTAGTATTCTTCTTCAGAGTTGCTTCCTTGCAGGCGTTCACGCATTTTGGATGCTCCATAACCATTACGCGAGGTAATCCATTTTCCTTTTAATTCTCCATTTTCCGATAATTCACCATAGAAGAAATTACTATAAGTCGAAGGAAGATTCGCATCGAGTTTTACCCAGTCGGATTCACCTTCTAAGGGGATTGATCTTCCCTGATAATTAACACATTTCATCGGAATATTTCCGAACAGCTCATAGGGAGAGGTCGCATCCAGCAGATAATAGTTTTCACCTATTTTTACCCGTGCAATCACATGGTTGAATTCGGATATGGCCGGTGCATAAAGTCCGGCATAGCCATTTTCACGTGTCGATAAAATAACAGGGATGGCATCTAGCTTCGCATAACGTAGGGCATTGACCAGTCCAAGGTTAATATCGGCGCTATTGCCGGTTCTTTTTTCGATGGCTTCTTTGATATTTTTTGCGTAGATCGAATGGCGGTTATTCCATTTTATTTGTTTCTGAAAATAAGTATAGAGCCTGACCGCTTTTTCTAGGTCGTCTTTTGAATCCTGCAATACAGGTTCAATGAACTCCTTCAATGCCGTTTTTCGCTTTACTTGTCCACCAAAACTTTCGTCCTGTACGAGTTTATCTCTGACATTTTCCCACGTGAGCGAGAAGTCTTTTGTCGGTCCCATTGGAACGCTATACCTGCCGAGTTCGAAGAAGATAATTGATCTGAAATTTTTGGAAGAAGTCATGTAATCTTCGGTATGGAAAGCTGGTATATTTTCCATGGTATAGGTGGTTTTGCTACCTAGGACTTCTCCGACTTCAGAATTTAAGCCAGTGTTGTAATTTTCTACTTTCCGATCACTGACGGCTAATCCACCTTTTAAATTGGCTTTATAGTGGCAGATCTCGGGAATGCGAGTGACGTATTGGCTATAAAGTTTCGGAAGATCTTCCTGAAATTCCCAAGCATTTAGGTTAAAGATAAATGGAGATTCTGTACGGTAACGGTATTCAATAATTGTACCTTCTTGGACCTGCGGAATGGCCGCTTTCGTTATTGCATAGTTTTCTGAGGAGTTTTCGTTAAAAATATTCGCTTTGGTCATCTCTGTTTCTACGACCTTATCACCCACGAGGTGATAGGATGCTCCCTTGATGTCCATAAGAACTTCCCGATCGTTTCCATTTTTATAGAGTGGAATGCTGAAGTTCGCATAATTGTAGGCCTCTTTATTTAAAATTTTAATACGAACATGTTTAAAAAATTCAACAACTAAACCTTTGTTTTTATTATAGCTGACTTCGGCCGAGCCATACTCACGTAAGACAAAGGCATTTGCTGACGTATCTATTTTATCGACATTAATGGCAAAATCTTCCTTTTTTAGTTTACCGAACGAAAAATCTTGTGCTTGTAGGGATATACCACTAAGCAGGAGGAGGCCAGTGAAAAAACTTTTCATAAAAAATGACTGTATGGTTAAGAATTGTAACACTAAAGTATGAAATAATTTTAAATCAAAACTCCTAGAAATTAAAATGGTGAGAAAAATTAATTTACAAGGTGAATTCGAACGTTAAAGTAACATAACGGTAGTCTTCGCCTTTCCATTTTGGACCTGAAAGTAAGATTTCTTTCGCCTTGGTGTCAAGGTAGTCATTGGCACTCTGTAGAATACTGATATGGGTTGGCAATCCATCTTTATCGATATAGAAGCTTAGACGAACGGTACCTTCGTAGCGGCTGTTGGCAGTTTTTTTCTTGATATAGTTATTGAACGATTTCCAGCCCCAGATAGGTTCAGCACTTTTTGATTTGCGTGAAGACATGGTTGTGACGACGACTTCTTCAAGTGAGTTGCTGGAAGGCTGCAGTTTGATCGTTGTGTTTTTGCTGCGGCGCATATTTAATGCTATAGGATTATAACCCAACGCCATAATGTCGACAAGTGAATCCATTGTACTAGGTTGAACGGTCGCTTGTCCCTGTGCGTCGGTATTAGTTGCCAACTTGCTATTGGGCTGAATGATTGTCACTCCCGAAATCGGTAAGCCTGTCTCTTTGTCCCGAATGGTGAGTTGTAGTGGCGTTCCCGATTGTTGGATGGCCGAGATGCCTGCAGCTTTACCTGCCAAAGTATTGTTGAAACTCGAGGTTCCCCGAATCATAATCGTTTGGGAGGCATCTTTTTTCTTTGCCATTGGCGCATAACCGATAACAATTGCACTGTCTGTAGGTCTTAATCCAAATACAGGACGATCACTATTAAGGCGACCTTCCATTTCTTCCAATGATTTTACACGTAGAGAGGGTTCCTGCGATAAAATCGTGACCTCCTCATGTGGATGTTGTTCACGAAAGCGGGGGCTGTTGTTATCTGTCAATTGTGGCGAACGATCTTGCTGTTCGATTTTTGACGTGATATCATCTGTGGTCGTGATAGAATCCTTTCCTATAACCTTTGTTTTTGGCTTGTCCCGGGTAACGTCTACGTCAGCAGTACGTTTTGCCTCAGATGTATTTTTTTCCTGCTGCCAGAAAAGTACAAGACCTACACCCAAAACGATTACTGTAGAGGCGGCGATGGCCAGTCTTTTCCAGTCAAATATTTTAATTGTAGTAGCCTTATCTCTTTTTGCACGTTGGCTAATCTGTTGATTGATTGCGGCAATTACGGTTTTATTTTGATCCATCTCTATACCCATCAGAACATCCGCCAACATGGGGTCGCGCTGTGCCTCACGCTCAAGAGCGTACATCTCCGTAGGAGATAGTTCACCGTTGACGTATTTCTTTAAGTATGCTATGTCGTAATTACTGTTGCTCATTCCAAGCCTCCATGCAATTTTTTAAATTCCGTTTCCCATTTTGGATATAACTCTTTACTTCGTTCAAGCTATAACCGGTAGATTCACTAATCTCTTTGTAACATTTTTCCTCTAAAAAGAAGAGTCTGACCGACTGTTGCTGTTTTTCTGGCAATTTGCCCAGACAGCCTTCCATAGCCGTTAACTGTTCTTCTTTTTCATCATATTGTTCATACTGATGCATGTCTCCGGGAAATTTCACAAATTCATCCAAAGAAATTTGAGATTTGTTCTTTTGAGACCTTAAATACATCAGGCAATGATTCTTGCTTAATACATAGAGCCATCTAGGAAAGTCCTTGATTTCTTGTTTATTGACCTTATATATTAATTCTTCAAAGATATTCATAACAGCGTCTTTGCTCAGTTCGGAATCTTGGAGATACCGTAAGCAAACGTAGTATACCATCTCTGTATGTCGCTGGAATAGATCGCCCAATACCTGGAGATTCATGGACTCCTGATAGTGCAACAAGAGCTCATGGTCTTGTGGTGTATCTATTTTTGACGACTTGAATGCAAACATTTATTGGTTAAAAATATTTTTTTTTTCTGGTTTATGGAAATTTAATATTTACGGCATCCCTTGGCAAAAATGTGAACAATATGAGAACAATACTTTTTGTGATGGGCTTGTTGCTATCCATAGGTGGATATGCCAAGCAGGGATATGAAGTCAGCGGTCAGGTGGTGGATGCAAATACGGGCATTGCTCTAGCTGGTGTGCAGGTAAGCAATGCCGTAACCAAAGCGCGAAGCCTGACCGATGACAAAGGAAATTATCGCATCCAGGTCCGTGATGGTAAAAATACCTTGGTTTTTAGTTACCTCGGGTATCTCGAGCAACGGGTAGCGGTCAACCATCGGTCGAAGGTTGATGTGGCCTTGGTGCAGCAAAACAATACACTGGATGAAGTTGTGGTGACCGGATATGAGCGAAAAGCAAAGCGCCAGACGGCACCGATGATGAATGTTAATACAACCTTGTCGGGGCAAGTATCAAGTTTGTATATCAGAGGAACGGCGTATATGCCTAATCAAAACCAGGAATCTTATCAGAAGGTAAAGGAAAACAAGTTTATCAATCCCCTTAAAGAACCTTTATCGACGTTTGCGGCAGATGTTGATGCCGCCTCTTATAGTAATGTACGTCGTTTTATCAATTCGGGAAGTTTGCCTGAAAAAGATGCGGTACGCGTTGAAGAGATGATCAATTATTTTCAGTATGAGGTGGCTGGACCTAAAAATGGAGAACCTGTAAATATCGTCACCGAATTGACGAAGGCGCCTTGGAATACCGCGAATCAGCTGATGCGTGTAACGTTAAAAGCGAAAGATATGCCTACGGAAAAGCTTAAAGCTTCTAATCTCGTGTTTTTGATTGATGTTTCCGGGTCGATGATGGGACCGGGTCGTCTATCTTTAGTGAAAGCTTCGTTGAAGATGTTGGTTGATCAGCTTCGTGACATAGACCATGTAGCTATTGTGACTTATGCCGGATCGGCAGGGGTAAAACTGGAGAGTACGCCCGGTGATGAAAAGATGAAAATAAAATCGGCTATTGAAGAGCTCGAAGCCGGTGGAAGTACTGCTGGTGCTGCAGGAATTAAGAAGGCTTACGAAATTGCGAAGCAACAATTTATCAAAGGTGGAAACAACCGGATTATTTTGGCTAGTGACGGCGATTTCAATGTTGGGGAGAGCAGTGACGAATCGATGGAAGAACTGATTGCCAAAGAAAGTAAATCAGGCGTTTTCCTTACGGTACTTGGTTATGGTATGGGGAATCTTAAGGACAGTAAGATGGAAATCCTTGCGGACAAAGGTCATGGAAATTACGCTTATATCGATAATATTTCGGAAGCACGGAAGGCGATGGTGACGGAATTCGGGGGAACGTTGTTTACTGTTGCTAAAGATGTAAAGATCCAGGTCGAATTCAATCCAACTTATGTGCAAGCCTATCGCTTGGTGGGATACGAAAACCGCTTGCTGGAGGCCGAGGATTTCAATAATGATCAAAAGATGGGCGGTGATATGGGGGTAGGCCATGTGGTGACAGCCTTGTATGAAATCGTACCTGTCGGTGTTGAGTCGGGAATGGTCGGAACGGTAGATCCATTAAAATATCAGCAGCGTGCACATCAGGCAGCTGGACAGAGAAATGCAGAACTGGCCACAGTTAAATTTCGGTATAAGGAGCCTGAAGGGGAGAAAAGTAAGTTGCAGCAAAAGGTGGTAGGAACTACGGTAACGGAGTTGAATAAGGTGAGTGAAGATTTTCGTTTTGTAACAGCGGTAGCGGAACTTGGTTTACTACTTCGGGACTCTGATTTTAAGCAAAAGGCCAATTTTGAGCAGCTGATCTTGCGTGCAAAAGCTTCCAAAGGAAAAGATGAAGAAGGTTATCGTGCTGAATTTATCCGTATGGCTGAAAATGCGCGGGACTTATCGAGATCGAAAGAATAACTTAAGATAAGAATATCCAAAAGTATGTTCAGCAAATGCAATCGAAAGGCTGCTGCTGAAAATACTTTAGTTTTTGGGATCATAGACAAAAAAGTAAATAAAATCTATATTTTTAAGCCATAAATAAAAGGAACGTATTTTGCTGTTGTGACTGATGTTACACGCTATTTGGATGAGGCGATGAATTGGATGGCTTTTTTTGGTGAATAGAGGTCACTTGTAAAGGAATCGGTTAAGCTGTCTATGTTAAGGCAAATATGCGGGAATAAAAAATAATAAATAAATGAAGAATTTCTTCTTGTGCTTTTTTTTGGCGATTGGTATTGCGATACCTACAGTAGCCCAAAACGCCGGTTTGAATAAACAGCAGACGATGGCCTATATTAACAAGCTGTATAAAGTAGCTTATCATTATAAGGATACAAAAATTGATACGGTGACGGTAGACGGAAGAGTGCTGACAGTCTTTCTTTCCAGTGGCCAGCATTTTCGAAGCGATATTGCCAAATCAGATGTACTTGTCATTGCCAGGGTAAAATCAGGGTATCAGATTCGATTCAAGTCATCGCCAAGTACGGATGAAATTTTATGGGCAATCCAAACTGAAGATGATGCCGAACGTCTGAAAAATGCGCTGGAACATCTGATTAAAATTGTAAAAATGGAGAAAAAGACAGATCCTTTCGGTAGTTAAGTACTTTAGAAGCGTTGTGGTCTGATGAATACTAGAATGTTCGGCAAGGTATGAGCTTGCCGAACTGAATAGAGAAAGTAGTAGGGCTTGCACATGGATATGTGTTGAGGATTGCTGAGGGGGTAACCAAATGCCTACTAGATATAAAGACGATTGGCTTCATGGCCGAAATTGATGTGGCTGTTGAAACCATCGATTGTAAATCACATCGTTTATACTAAGTTAAGGTGCTTACATAAATTTAGGGTTAATATGTTGTTATCTTATTGTAATTAAGTGTTTTGTATTTTGTTGTTGAATTTCTTTATTTATCCTTTTAATGAATTGTCTTGCCATGAATACTTTTATTTCCTTTCCAATTTTATATTGCCCAGATAACAGCTATTCATGCTCAGGTTCGTCCCGTCGGTAGCAACAAATCCCAGATATAGATGGTATGTGTCGCTATGGGTTGGTGTTGGTACGCGGATCGATTCTTTTAAATCCGTGATATAGTTTCCAAGTAAAACCCCTTTTGAAGTGTTGATCGGATTCTCAGGAACTAACAGCACTAGGGTTCGAAAATTTGTTAGCTCTTCATACATGAGTTTTTGTGGCTTTTTTAACTCCCAGCTTATATGAATATTTTCTTCCCCCAATTGATATAACGCTCCAGTAATCTCAGCATCCTGGCCTCTGCTTATGGCGATTTGATCGTAATTGATATGAAAACCGTCATCGTCCTGTTGTATGGCATGTTTAAGGTTATAGGACATCGCCGCATTAAAAGCTGTCATATTTTTGGCATAGTTTGCGAAGCCGAGCCGAATAACTTTTTTGTAGGGACTCAAGAATTGCTGCATAAGTCCAAATTTGTTTCGGTTGTTAACTTCCTTATCCGAAAGTGGCCTTCTTTTATTCACTCTTGGAAGAGATCGGACATAGTTAATTTCTTTCCATTTACAAAAAACAACTGTCCCGACTTTACCAGACGGAGGACCGTTTATACCGTGTTTTACATTTGCCATAATATTAAATTAAAGTTCATAGGCTTTACTAACATACAAGTAGTGGATAAGTTTAGGCCAATACCTCAATTTATTGTAAGTAAACTGTTACATTACAGGGGATTAATAAGGAGCTGAAACGCTTTCATCCGAATGAGGTCCCTATCAGGTCCCTATAAAGTACGTATGAAGTCCCTATTATTTAATAACTTTTTGTTTAGAAGATAGCATGTTGATAACGCGCTGGGTTGCACAAAAAAAGCAAACCCGATGAAAGATCTGCTTTGATTGATATGTCTAAGAAGTCCACAAAAAATCCCTATTTTTACCAATAAAATCACATCGAATTGACACATCAGGAAAAGTCGAGCCAGATCAGGAGGGAAATAAATCAGTCCTATCAGCAGCTTAAAGGAATATACCCTATATTAAAACAGCAGAACAGCATTGGGATGCTCATATTTGCAATCGCAATCCTAGCTATTCTGGTTTTATCGATCGCTTGGTATCGCGCACTTGTGCCGACTTGGCTGATGATTGTTAGCAATGCTTTTTTTATGGGGGTGTTGCATGAAATAGAACATGATCTGATCCATTGGCTTTATTTTAAAAGACAAAAAGTGGTTCATCATTTTATGCTTTTTAGTGTATGGATCTTAAGGCCACTGACTGTCAATCCTTGGATTCGCAGAACCTTGCACCATCATCACCATAAGTTTTCGGGTACATTGCACGACGTTGAAGAGCGTAGTGTGACAAATGGTGAACGTTGGTCAATAAAACGTCTGCTGACAACACCTGATGTTGTATTGGGAGGACTCTTTCGTCTGCATCGAATGTTTAACGATATGGATGAGGAAGTAAAAAATGGAAATCTAAAATTGGAGACGTCTTCCAAACTAAAACGAATTATGTTTTTGAGCATTATTCCAGTGACGATTTTTGCACATGTGGTTTTATATTTCCATTTCGCAGATCTGCTAATGGGTTGGTTAAATGCTTTTTTTGGGTTAGATTTGAGTTTTCCACAGTATGTTGATAACATGTTGATAAGTCTTCATGGGTTAATTTATGTTATTCTATTACCCAATTTATTACGTCAATTTTGTCTGCATTTTATCACATCAAATATGCATTATTTTGGTGATGTTGAAACGGGCAACGTCATTGAACAGACGCAGGTACTTACCGTTTGGTGGACTTTTCCGATGCAACTGTTCTGTTTCTTTTTTGGCTGGACACATAGTATTCATCATTTTGTTGTCAATGAGACCTTTTACGTCCGTCATATCGGGCGCAGAAAAGCACAGGATATCCTGCGTAAATATGGTGTTCGATTTAATGATTTGGGAACGTTCAGAAGGGCGAACCGTTTTAGGGAATTAAGCAAATAAGGTTGGTGGGGCACTTTAATCCTTCTTACGATAGGTTTTATAATTTCCATGCTGTTCAGAGATTAAAGCTCCTTCTTCACAGTAACTTGTGAGGTAAACAGAAAACTTGTTGCTTTGGCTTTTATCTATTCCCAGGTGCGAAAGCACTTCTGCAACGCGTCGGGCTGAACGAAAGAAATCGGAACGATAGACAAGATCATCTAGTTTTTTGCTTAGGGCAATTCTTTCCTTGGCATCTGGAGGGAGTGTATAGGGAGCATTAAAAATAATGTCATGCTGAAAAAATATCTTCGGCTGAATTTCTAGACTGCGACATAAAATTAAAAAATTTGTGAGGGTAAGATCCCTGCCTTTTTCTATTCCATTCAGTGTTCCTGTTGAAATACCTGTTAAATGCGATAGATCGCGTAGCGAATAATACAGATCATTTCGTTTTGCACGAAAGCGTAAACCAATAATTTCCAGTAATTTTTTGTCTTCATCCGCCATACAACGAATTGAATGACAATTTGCGCAAAATATCGTTTATTATTTTGGGTAAAAATTTGTATTTGTCTTTTTTTATTATAATATTTGTTACAACAAATATATTGAACCTAGAGGAGGTTCAGATCCTACGTCCACACCTATGTAAATAGCCTAATAATAGCCTATTGTCACAAAAACATAGGAATGAAAAACAATCGAAGTAATATCGTCAACGTTCCAGGCTCCAGTTTTAAGAATCAATCTTGTATCTTGTTTAACCGGAGCCTTGGTAAGTTGCTTGTTATTGTCCACTCATAAAATAGTAGATCAGATAAAATACGATCAATACACATACTGCGATAATGAGCGTGCGCTTAATATTTCGGCCAGCGGGTTCATCATCTTTTTCTTCGACAGCTACATTCGGTAATTTTTCCTCCTGTTTTTGATCGCTATGTTCGGGGATATCATATTTATTTTCCATCGTTCAAATTGTTTGTTGTTATGGATAGAACAGCGCTGGGTGACAAATCGTTGAATCTGACTTATTTTTATTTCTATGAAAGTACGTTTTTGGTGCTGAGCAGGTGATGTCAACAAATAAAACGGGAAAAGGATTGCGTTTTTTCGAGTATTTGCATACATTGCAGCTACATTTAACGCGATAAACCTAAACAACCTGTAAACGCTGTGTTTACATATAATTGCGTTGAACGAAGTCTATAATAAATAATTGAGCACTAAATGAAAAGAAGAACTCTTATCGGAACATTGGTAGCTGGATGTATGATGTTGGCAGTGAGTCCAACATTTGCACAACAAAAAGCTGCAAAAAAGGAAATTGGTCTACAGTTATATTCTGTACGTGAAGAAATAGGGAAAAATCCAAATTTCGACCAGATTCTACAAAAGATCTCAGCATTGGGGTATACAGGAGTGGAAGCCGCTGGATACAAAGATGGTAAATTATATAACTTGAGCCCACAGGAGTTTAAGGCAAAAGTAGAAAAGGCTGGGATGAAAGTGATTTCATCACACGCGACGAAAACATTATCGGAACAAGAGCTTGCCTCTGGAGATTTTACTGAATCGCTAAAATGGTGGGATGAATGTATTGCTACGCACAAAGCTGCGGGAATGAAATACATCGTTACGCCTTGGATGGATGTGCCCAAAACACTGAAAGATCTAGAAACACAATGCCGTTATCTGGATGCGGTGGGATCCAAATGCCGCCAGAAAGGAATCGTATACGGTTATCACAACCACTCACACGAGTTTAGAAAAGTCGAAGATAAAGTGATGTACGATTATATGATAGAGCATACAAATCCCGAGAATGTATTTTTCGAGATGGACGTCTATTGGGCGGTGATGGGACAGGTAAGTCCAGTTGACTATTTCAATAAATATTCCGGCAGATTTAAAGCTTTACATATAAAAGATCACCGTGAAATTGGTCAAAGTGGTATGGTCGGTTTTGATGCAATCTTTAACAATTCAAAAGCTGCGGGATTACAATATATTTTTGTTGAGCTGGAAGAAACTCATAACGATATTTATACGGGTTTACAACAAAGTATCGATTATTTGAAAAAGGCTTCTTTTGTAAAGGCAAGCTACTTAAAATAGCCAGAAATCGGGAGAAAATTGACCCTGTTGAGACAATTCTCCGTTTGATAGATTTATTATTTTTCGGTAACTTGAATGTAATAAAAACGGATTTTTTATTGAATTAAATCAGACCATATGAAACGGATTATTGTTGCCACAGACTATGCTGAAGAGGCTGAACATGCCTTAAAGTTTATTATGGAAGTTTTTGAAGGAAAAGAATATGAGCTTGTCTTGTTTTCTCTTCAGAATCCTTCCATTCATGCGATGAACGCTCGACTTTCTCCCGATTCTATGTTCAAAATATTTGAACATCAAAGTAAGGTTTTACGACGTAAAGCCGAGGCGATTACGGCCGAACGTGGTGTTTTGACTATTCCATATCTTGCTGCGGGTCTGTTTTATGATCAGATTACGAAATGTATCCAAGAGACAAATGCGGATTTACTGGTTATGGGAATGGCCAAACGCTCCTTTGATCAAGATATGCTCGGCAATACCACGACGGCGGCTATCAGTAAATTAAAAATACCAATCCTTTCAGTTCCTCTAGGTGCAAAATTCACTGGTTTGGAACATATTCTATTTGCCTGTGATATTGTTCGCGGCGTGCAAAAAGAAGTTCTTGAAAAAGTCAAAGATTTTGCCGCTGAGTTCGGTGCGGTACTGGAGGTACTCAACATTCGTAAAACAGTGGAGCAACTGAATGAGGAGAAGGGAAAAGAAACGCGGGAAGCGATCAACAACGTGATGGGAATCGTAAGTTATTATTACAAAAATGTCACATCTAATGAGGTTGTGAAAGCCATCCGGGACGAGGTCAGGGAAAGTAGTACAGATCTCCTGGTGATGATTCCCTATAAGTATGGTTTTTGGAGCTCATTGACCCACCGTAGCAAAACGCGTATGATGGCGTCGGGGCTGGATGTTCCCTTACTGACAATTTCGATCTGATTCTTTTTTACCATAAAATCCCAGTTGAGCTAAGATCCACTGGGATTTATTTTTTTGTTGCTCTTATTGAAATAGGGGGAGTATCTTATCCCAAATTTGCTGATAGGCTTTATTGTCCCGGACGATTCCCTTATCTTCATCATAATAATTAGGTGCGTCAAAGCTTCCTCCTTTACGCTTTTCTATTGAAAATATATTTAGAACTATTTTTGATCTTTTAGCTTGTAAAGGGCTGATCAGGAAGTTGAAAATTAATTTTTCACCTTCTTTATTGCTTAGAAAATTATTGTTTTCTAAATATGTGCTGGTTTGAATAAATCCGGAAGGTCGATCGAGCTGTACAATAAAATAACCACCATCCTGAAGCACTTGTGTTATCTTGCTGTATGCAGAATCACTTGCGATAGGGATAGTTTTGGTGCGCTCTGGGTTTTGTGCCAACAGGGGGCTGGAAAAGAAGAATACATAAGCAATCAGCATTAAGGAGAATTGGATTAAATGTTTCATATTACCGAATTAAAATCTTAACTTGTGAATACTTTAATTTAGCAATTTTATTTTTGATGGCAGGTAATTAGATTGTCACGCTGTTATTTAATCCGTATACCTAATATTTTTAGACTACGTTCTTCCTGATCTAAGGTTGCTATATTGGGTAAGTTTGCCCATTCCTCGAAACCCATTTTTTCAAATAATGCAATACTAGGCAGATTGTGTGCAAAGATAAATCCCAATAAGGTATGGACGCCTAAATCTGGAGCTTTATCAATGCAGTGCTGGAGAATCTGTTTACCCAGACCCCGGCCTCGCTGCTGTTCGTCCAGATAGATACTGATTTCTACCGTTTCATCATAGGCTGGACGGCCATAGAACGATTGAAAACTTACCCAGCCAAGTACCTGATTATTTTTATCTTCCACCAGCCATAAGGGTCTTTTCGAAGAGTTATGTTCGTCAAACCATTTTTGTCTACTGGCAACAGATACAGGTGCAGTGTCTGCAGTAACCATGCGAGAGGCTATGGTAGAGTTGTATATTTCTACAATGCGCGGTAAATCTTGTTGTGATGCATCACGAAATTTTAATTGATTCATGGTTTGTACTGTTTTGAAACTTGGATCAAAAATATCAGTTTTGAAATAAAATAGATGTTTTTAGTGAAAGTTTCTTTGCAAAGATCAAATTTATTGATCACTACTTACTATTGACTAGGGCTGTTTCTGATTTAATCGGAGTTACCTTTTGTGTATTTCAAGAATAAAATTTACACTAATTTGAACAATTATTTCACTGTATATTGTTGTTTTTTTTTCATCTTAGATTATTCAAATAAAGAACCATCAGCCACCGAATTCCGGTCGCCATAAAATCACTAAAAAAACTATCTAAGAAGAATCTGGGGAAGAGGTTGGTTAAGCAGCTACGCTGATAGCTATTTTTTTACACATAAAACCAATTATGAACGCATTGCAAGCTGTACCTACAATCCGAATCCGTTCAATGGATGTTATGCGTGGTTTCACGCTGTTCCTGATGTTATTTGTCAATGACTTGTTTATACCCGGTGTACCTAGATGGCTGGTTCACACGGAAGCAGATGAGGACGGGATGGGTTTAGCAGACTGGGTATTTCCGGGATTTCTTTTTATGGTTGGTATGGCGGTGCCATATGCTGTTGCGGCCAGGGAAAAGATAGGTTCATCGACAACTGTAATCTTTTTACATGTTCTGTTGAGAACATTGAGTTTGCTGCTGATTGGCGTGTTGATTCTAAATGGTACACGTGTATCTCCTAGTTTGACGGGGATGTCACATCTGTTGTGGCTAGGACTGCTGTATATATTCGTTTTTCTGATTTGGAATCGTTATCCGAAAGATATGCAATATCAATCCATTTATAAGGGGTTGCGTGTAGTCGGCATCATGGGGATTATTTATCTCATATATATTTTCAAAGCGTCGGATGGGAAAGGTTTGGAAGTAGGGTGGTGGGGGATTTTGGGGCTGATTGGTTGGGGATATTTTGCCGCGGCTTCTATTTTCTTATTATGCAGGGGAAGGATAATAGTGCTTGTGTGTGGCTGGTTGTTTTTTTTGGTACTCAATATTCTCAGCCGAACGGAATTTAAAGTTGAATTCCCTGGTATCGGAAGATATTTACAGGTTCTTCTAGCTGGCAATATACCCTGTATTGTGCTGGCCGGAACAATCATCGGTATGCTTATGAAACGATATGCGGCCACTCCGCTGGTATTGTTGCGTTTTTTGCTGGTTATTGGTATGATTTGGCTAGTTACAGGCTTTGTCTTACGTTTTTGGTTTATTTTATCCAAAATCCATGGTACACCGAGCTGGGCATTGGTCTGTTGTGGGATTAGTGTATTGCTTTTGATCCCGATATATTATTTCATTGATGTGAAAGGCTACCATCGCGGGATAGGATTGTTTGAAGAGGCTGGAAAGAACTCATTGACGACCTATCTTGCACCCGATCTGATCTACTTTGTCTGTTGGGGCTTTCATCTTCCATTGTTCTTTTATAAACAATCGGGACATATGGGCTTAGCTATTGCTGGTTCATTGCTTTGGGCTTTTGCGATGTTGCGGTATGCGATCTTGCTGAAGAAACTACATATTTATCTGAAACTTTAGCGAGCGCCTAAGCATCAAATTTGCATGCTTTAACAATTATATTTTAGGAAGTCCAATATCATCAAAAAACAAACAAAACTGCAAATATGGAATGTAAATTGAAATCAATACTTAGCCAGATCTTCACTGTTCTGTTATTGACTTTATTATTGTACCCTAGTGTAAGTCGTGCACGAGCAAAAAACAAAAAAGTTGTTATTGCCTATGTCACTTCCTGGTCCAAAGTGATGCCCGATCCTGCTTATCTAACCCATATCAATTATGCTTTTGCACATGTCAACGAGAGCTTTGATGGCTTGCGTATAGATAATGAATCCAGGCTGAAGGCCATTACGGATCTTAAGAAAACACATCCACATCTAAAGGTATTGTTGTCTGTTGGCGGCTGGGGAAGCGGTCGGTTTAGCGAAATGGCTGCTGATGAAGTGAAACGGAAAAAATTTACCAAAGACTGCTTGCGTGTGGTGCGGGAATTTAATCTTGATGGTATAGATATTGACTGGGAATACCCGACAAATTCTTCTGCCGGGATTTCGTCCTCTTTAGCCGATACCGAAAATTTCACCTTACTCATGCACGATATTCGGAAAGCTATTGGTAAGAAGAGACTGTTGACCTTGGCTTCGGTTGCGAACGGTAAGTATATCGCCTTTGATAAGATTAAAAAAGAGGTGGATTTTGTCAATATCATGACTTATGATTCGGGTCATCCGCCTTATCATCATGCGAGCTTGCACCGTTCACCCTTATCAGGACATACCACTTGCGTGGAGGCCGTTAAGGCCCATGTTGAAGGAGGGATGCCTGTTGAAAAATTGGTATTGGGAATTCCATTCTATGGCCGTGGTAATAAAACTGAAGTCGAGGGTTTTATCGATTATAAAGACCTGCTTTCACTTCAGGGATTTGAGCAGAAATGGGACGATGAAGCGAAAGCACATTATCTTGTCAACGATAAAGGGGAGTTTGTGTTGACCTATGAAACGCCAGAGTCGATTGCACTTAAATGCGATTACGTACACACGACCGGGCTGCTCGGTGCGATGTATTGGGAATATGCGGGGGACACGGAAGCTGGTATTTTGCGGGATGCGGTTTATAAAGGCATTGTGCAATAAACAAAAAAGCCTAACGTAAGTTAGGCTTTTTTGTTTGTGGAGCTGGAGAGATTCGAACTCTCGTCCAGTCATGGTACTGTATACGCTTTCTACATGTTTAGCTTCTCTTTAATTGTCGAGCGAGGGAAGGTGAGTCGCTTACCTATACCGTACGCCGTAGTTGCTGTTTCTCACAAGTGCTTAGCAACATCACACTTGCCAGTTCTATTGTTCGATGCCCCGAATGTTAAACCAAAGAACAGGATCTAACGGGACAAATAGCTATGTTAAGTCTAACTTAAGCAGCTAAGGCGTAGTTTTCTTCGCCAGTTATAATTCTGAAAGTTCAGATTAAAGTGCTCTACTAACAACGCACTACATGCTTACATAACCGTCTCCATCCTGTCAATTCCGGTCAACCCCAATTATGTCGTACAAAGATACTATTTTTTTGCTTAATCGGCAAGATATGCGCGATTCTTGTTTAATACTTTGATTCTGAATGGAAAACAATTGATGCTTTTATAATATTGTTTAAGATCAGGTATGGCCAGTATAAAATCTGCAGAATTGGCTAAATCCTGGCGTTGCTTGTAATAATACAGTGCTAAATTAAAAGTCATTTGATTGGCTGAGTGCTCGTGTATTTTTACAGGGGCTTTGATAGGCAAGGAAGTTCCTGATGGAACTATGTTTCTAACAAAAAAGCTGGATGTACTATCCAGCTTTTTTTATGATTTGATCAATCCAATTATTTGATCAATCCAGCTCTTTTCAATAAAGGTTCAACCGAAGGTTCCTGTCCGCGGAAGCGTTTGTATAGAACCATTGGATGTTCGGTGCCACCTTTTGAAAGAACATTATCTTTGAATTTGGTCGCGATTTCCTTATTGAAAATACCATTTTGTTTAAAGTAGTCAAATGCATCGGCATCCAGTACTTCGGCCCATTTATAGCTGTAATAGCCCGAAGAATAACCGCCATTGAAAATATGGGAGAAGGCAGTACTCATGGCATTCTCCTTGACATCGGGATAGAGTTTTGTCGAGGCAAACTGTTCTTCTTCGAATGCTTTAAGATCAGAGATTGCGGTCGGGTCCTGTCCATGCCAGCCCATGTCCAATAGACCAAAGCTTAATTGGCGCATTGTCGCCATTCCCTCAAGAAATGAAGCGCTTTCGCGGATCTTTTCGACAAGTTCCATCGGGATCACTTCACCAGTTTCATAGTGTTTGGCAAATAACTCAAGGGCCTCTTTTTCGTAGCACCAGTTTTCCATCACCTGACTCGGTAACTCGACAAAATCCCAATACACAGATGTTCCAGATAGTGTAGGATAAGTGCTGTCAGCTAGCATACCATGTAAGGCATGTCCAAATTCGTGAAATAATGTGGTTACTTCCTGGAAGGTCAACAGCGAAGGTTTTGATGCTGTAGGACGCGTAAAATTGCAGACAATAGAGACATGCGGACGCTCTTGCGTGCCATTTTGAATGTATTGTGGTTTGAACGATGTCATCCATGCTCCATTTCGCTTTCCTTTACGCGGGAAGAAATCGGCATAGAAGATAGCGACTAATTCACCGTTGTCTTTACTGACTTCAAATGTTTGAACTTCTTCGTGGTAAGTATCTATTGTATCGACTCCTTTGAAGTTGATGCCAAATAAGCGATGGGCTACTTCAAATGCGCCTTGTAAGACATTTTCGAGTTTGAAATATGGTTTGAGCTTCTCGTCGTCCAGATTAAAGCGTTCTTGTTTCAGCTTTTCAGCATAATAGGAACCATCCCATTTTTCCAATTGGTCTATGCCATCCAAGTTTTTTGCAAATTGGGATAATTCTGCAAATTCTTGCACTGCCGCTGGTTTTGCTTTTTCCAGTAAGTCATTTAAGAATTCAGTGACTTTGTTTGGATTTTGTGCCATACGCTCGGCAAGAACAAAGTCTGCATGCGTTGCGTAGCCTAATAATTTGGCTCTTTCGAAACGTAGTTTTACAATTTTCAGAACATTATCCACGTTGTTGTGCTCGTTATCCTGAAAAGCTTTTCGGCCTGCGGCGAGGGTAATTTCTTTGCGAAGTTCCCTATTGTCGGCATAAGTGACAAAAGGAAGATAGCTTGGAAAATCCAGGGTAAAGAGCCAGCCTTCTTTTTCGTTGGCTTTAGCCAAAGCATGTGCAGCCTCTATGGCACCCTCTGGAAGTCCGGAAAGATCTTTTTCGTCTGTTACCAACAGCTGGTAAGCATTGGTTTCGGCCAGGACATTCTCACCAAATTTCAATTTTAAAAGCGATAGCTCGGCATCTATTTCACGGAGTTTTTCTTTTTGTTCGTCATTCAAAAGTGCACCATTACGTACAAAATCCTTATATGATTTTTCCAATAAGGTTGTTTGTTCTGCCGTTAATGTCAATTGATCTTTCTGATCGTATACAGCCTTAACTCGTTTGAAAAGATCGAAATTTAAGGTGATATCATTGCCCAATGCAGATAATTTGGGTGCTACATCCTGTGCGATTTTTTCGAGTTCGGCATTTGTTTCAGCTGAATGAAGGTTGAAAAAGATATTCGACAGACGATCTAATGTCTGTCCTGAGTAGGACATCGCAGCGATAGTATTGTCGAAAGTTGCCTTTTCGGGATTGTTGACGATTGCATCGACCTCATCTTTTGTCTTCTGAATAGCTTCGTCAAATGCGGGAATATAATCTTCGTTTTTTATCTGTGAAAACGGAGCCGTGTCATGCTGCGTTTTAAATTTTTCTGTTAAAATACTCATAGCAGTAAATGTAATAAATATTTATTTCAAGCGATAGCATCTACTTAAATTATGGAGCTGGGATGATATTTGACCAAATAGGTATTTAGGCTGTCTTCGAAATGTATTGTGGGAAATTGTATCTATAAAAAAAGAGCTCCTCGGAGCTCTTTTTTTACTTTTTATATTGATAAGAAATTAGGCTAGTTTTCCTAATGCCTCCTTGATTCTTTTTAGAGCTTCGATCAAACTTTCGTCTGAAGCTGCATAGGACAAGCGGATGTAGTTGTCGTTACCGAATGAATCTCCACCTACTGTCGCTACGTGACCAACATTCAATAAGTACAATGCCAAATCAGATGAGTTTTTGATGATATTGCCATCTTGGTCTTTTTTACCAAAGAATGAAGAGATTTCAGGGAAGAAATAGAATGCACCTTCAGGTAGATTTGTTCTTACACCTGGGATTTCAGTCAATAGATCGTATACCAGCTGGCGGCGACGAGCGAAAGCTTCTTTCATTTTATTGACAGACTCCAATCCTTGTTCATAAGCCACGATACCTGCGCGTTGAGAAATTGAACAGGTTCCAGAGGTTGTCTGTCCTTGTAATTTATCATTTGCGGCAGCAATGGTTTTGTTGGCAGCGATATAACCTAAGCGCCATCCAGTCATTGCAAATGCTTTTGAAAAACCATTGATGATGATTACTCTATCTTTGATGCTGTCAAACTGTGCGATGGATTCGTGTTTATCGACAAAGTTGATATGTTCATAGATTTCATCAGATAGAATAAATACCTGTGGATGTTTTTCGAAAACTTTAGCCAATGCGGCTAATTCATCTTTGCTATAAACTGTCCCTGTCGGGTTGTTTGGCGATGAAAACATAAACAATTTGGTTTTTGGTGTAATTGCCGCTTCCAATTGTTCAGGTGTAATCTTAAAATTATTGTCGATTTCAGTATTGATAAAGACTGATTTTCCTTCTGCTAAAACAACCATTTCAGAGTATGATACCCAATATGGTGTTGGGATAATTACTTCATCACCTGGATTGATCAAGGTTAGAATCACATTTGACAGGGATTGTTTTGCACCCGTAGAAACGACAATTTGAGAAATATCATAATCTAAATTGTTTTCTGTCTTCAACTTGTTTACAATTGCCTGGCGTAATTCCGGGTACCCCGGTACCGGCGAATAGCGCGTCCAGTTCTCGTCTAGGGCTTTCTTCGCTGCATCTTTTACATGCTCAGGCGTGTTGAAATCAGGTTCACCTACGCTAAGGCTAATTACATTAACGCCTTTTGCTGCTAATTCGCGGCCCAACTTGGTCATTTTAAGTGTAGCCGATTCGGACAAATTATTTATCCTGTCTGATAAGTATGATGGTGTGCTCATGGTAAGACAAAGATATTACATACGTTGCAAATAATCTTCTTTATTTTTGATAATTTACAAAGAAAAGTGACTCTTTTATTGGGCTTTTTTAATGAAAGGGTTGTTGAAGCGATTTAGCATAGTTATTTCATTGTCTCCTGACTCTGGATGTTCAAAACTAATCGATCTGATTTGCCGTTATATCTTTACCTTTGCGCTCACAAAAATGTTGGCTGGTCATCATTTGGTCATAGAAGGTTTCATATAGAAGATAAGCGTCATGTCAAGACAAAGAAGATTGGTTTTATTATCGCTTTTTACCGGAATAGGTTTGATGATTGTGAAGTTTTTTGCCTACTTCTTAACGGATTCCAGTGCAATATTTACAGATGCAGCGGAAAGTATTGTCAATGTGATCGCTTCGGGTTTTGCATTTTATAGTATTTATCTCTCGGCGCAACCCAAGGATGAGAATCATCCCTACGGTCACGGTAAAGTAGAGTTCTTTTCGGTATTTTTGGAAGGTGGACTTATTTTTATCGCCGGCGCGATTATCCTAGCCAAGGCCTGTTACAATCTATTCTTTCCCGCTGAATTGACACATCTTGAACAAGGGATTTATCTGATAGGTATCACGTCTGTGATCAATTTTGCGGTAGGATTTTATATTATGAAGCGCGGTCGTGCATTAGGATCCATTACTTTGGTGGCAGATGGAAAACATTTACAGGTAGATGCCTATAGTACAATCGGATTGATATTGGGCTTATTGTTGATGAGATTGACAGGTTTCCAATGGATTGATATTGTTATTTCCATCGTATTGGGGCTTTTTATTCTCTTCAACGGTTATAAATTACTTCGCCAATCGATCGGTGGATTGATGGATGAATCGGATACAGCGCTCGTGCAGGATGTGGTTGAAATCTTGGAACGTAATCGAAAGAATGAATGGATTGATGTTCATAATCTTCGTGTACAGCGTTATGGGAACGAACTCCATGTAGATTGCCATCTTACACTGCCCAGCTATCTCGATCTCATCCAGGTACACGATGAAATCTCTGCAGTGGATAAAATTGTCAATAAAGAGATGTCGGTGCGGACTGAATTTTTTGTTCATGCTGATCCTTGTCTTCCGCAGTGTTGCCAATATTGTCAGGTCGGCAATTGCCCAATTCGTTCGGAACAATTTCGGGGACGCATTTCTTGGGATACGGAAAATGTTACGCGGAATCAGAAACATTTTTTATATGCGATTGCCGAATAGCGAATGCAGTTTCTTTCGCTACTTAATAGGAATAGTGTCTAGTCTGATTTCTTCGCGTATAGTAAACTAAAAAAAAGCTAGTTTATATAAATATATATAAAAAAAGGTATCTTTGCCTTTTAGCAAAAGAGTTTAAAAATCCTATATGAAGCACATTCGTAATTTCTGTATTATTGCGCATATTGACCATGGCAAAAGTACTTTGGCAGATCGCCTTTTAGAGTATACCAATACCATCAGTCAGCGTGAAGCACAGGCACAATTACTTGATAATATGGATTTGGAACGTGAACGTGGTATTACGATCAAGAGTCACGCCATCCAAATGAATTATAAAAAAGATGGTCAAGAGTATATTCTGAACCTGATCGATACCCCAGGACACGTGGATTTTTCCTATGAGGTTTCGCGTTCAATTGCTGCCTGTGAAGGTGCTTTACTGATCGTAGATGCATCTCAAGGTATTCAAGCACAGACTATTTCAAATTTATATCTGGCGTTGGAACATGATCTGGAAATCATTCCGATCCTCAATAAAATGGACCTTCCCGGTGCTATGCCTGAAGAAGTAAAAGATCAGATTGTTGATCTGATCGGTGGTGACCGTGATGCGATTATTCCTGCGTCTGGAAAAACGGGTCTTGGTGTTCCGGATATTTTGGAAGCTATTGTGAAACGTATTCCACACCCAGTGGGTGATCCCGAGGGACCTTTACAAGCCTTGATTTTTGATTCTGTTTTCAACTCTTTCCGTGGTATCATGGCTTATTTTAAAGTTGAAAATGGTGAAATTCGTAAAGGCGACCGCGTGAAATTTGTTGCTACTGGAAAAGAATATTTTGCCGATGAAATTGGTACCCTGAAGTTGAATCAAGTTCCCAAAGAAGTCATTAAGACCGGTGATGTAGGTTATATTATCTCGGGTATCAAGGAAGCACGTGAAGTGAAAGTAGGGGATACCATTACGCATAAAGATCGTCCTTGTTCGGAGGCTATCCAAGGGTTTGAAGAGGTGAAACCGATGGTCTTTGCGGGTATTTATCCTGTAGATACGGAAGATTACGAGGAGTTGCGTGAATCGATGCACCGTTTGCAGCTGAACGATGCTTCTTTGGTATTTGAACCAGAGTCGTCAGCAGCCTTGGGTTTCGGGTTCCGTTGTGGTTTCTTGGGCATGCTCCACATGGAGATCATTCAAGAACGCCTGGAACGCGAATTTGACATGACGGTAATCACGACGGTTCCCAACGTATCCTATAAGGCCTATATGACCAAGGATAAAGAGGAGGTGATCGTGCATAACCCATCTGATCTACCGGATCCAAGTAAATTGGATTCAATCGAAGAGCCTTATATCAAAGCTAATATTATTACGAAATCGGATTTCGTAGGACCAATTATGTCACTTTGTATCCAGAAACGTGGTACGATCATGAATCAGCACTATCTGACTTCAGATCGTGTTGAGTTGGTTTTTGAGATGCCAATGGGTGAGATCGTTTTTGATTTCTACGATAAGCTGAAGACAATTTCTAAAGGCTATGCATCATTTGACTATCATCAAATAGGGTATCGCAAATCAGATCTGGTTAAGTTGGATATCCGATTGAACGATGAACCTGTGGATGCATTGTCTTCGTTGATACACCGGAGCAACGCCTATGATTTTGGTAAAAAGATCTGTGAGAAATTGAAAGAACTATTACCACGTCAACAATTTGAAATTCGTATCCAAGCTTCAATTGGAGCAAAGATCATTGCTCGGGAAACAATTTCAGCTTTACGTAAAGATGTTACGGCGAAATGTTATGGTGGTGATATTTCACGGAAGCGTAAGCTCCTTGAAAAACAGAAAAAGGGTAAGAAACGCATGCGTCAGGTTGGGAACGTAGAGATTCCGCAATCTGCATTTATGGCGGTATTGAAATTAGATTAACAAAATAACATCATATAAAGGAGCTCTTGGGCTCCTTTTAAATACAATAAAATCTCCTAAACATGAATCTATTAGATGGTAAACTAGTTTCCGAAAAAATTAAAGAGCAAATAGCGTTAGATGCGGCTGAATTTACAACACAGACCGGCCGTAAACCTCATCTGGTAGCTATCCTTGTCGGTAATGATGGCGGTAGTGAAACTTATGTGGCTAGCAAAATGCGCAACTGTCAATTGGTCGGCTTTGAATCAACAAACATTCGTTACGACGAAAATATTACTGAGGAAGAATTGATCGCAAAGGTCAAAGAAATCAATCAGGATGAGTCTATTGATGGTTTGATTGTACAACTGCCTTTACCAAAACATATTGATCCGGATAAAGTTACCGAAGCAATTGATTACCGCAAAGATGTAGATGGTTTCCATCCGATCAACCTTGGCCGTATGCAACGTAATCTTCCTTGTTTTATTCCGGCTACCCCTTACGGTATTATGCTGATGCTGGATTATTACAAGATTGATACTGCAGGTAAACACGCTGTAGTGGTTGGAAGGAGTAATATCGTGGGATCGCCAATGAGTATTTTACTTGCGCGCAATTCCAATCCGGGCAACTGTACTGTGACATTAACACATAGCCGTACAAAAGATCTTAAAACAGAGGTTTTGCGTGGTGATATTGTGGTTGCGGCAATCGGTAAGAAAAATTTTGTTACAGCTGACATGGTCAAAGATGGTGCTATTGTCATCGACGTAGGTATCAATAGAGAAACTTCGACAGAAACTAAATCTGGTTTTAAACTATATGGGGATGTTGATTTTGAAAACGTTGCTCCTAAGGCATCTTGGATTACACCAGTACCTGGAGGAGTTGGCTTAATGACCATCGTTGGTTTATTGAAAAATACGCTGGAAGCAGCCAAAGGGACAATCTATCCGAAGCAATAATTTTGTCTATTTGGCATAGAAGTTGTAAATTGATATGTGCGTGCTCTCATGGGCCGTTGGAAACTACACTCATAAATCAATTTATAATGAAAAAAATAGCACTTTTAGCAGTCGTAGCAGGAGCATTGGTTATGTCTTCTTGCAACAATTCGGAGAAAAAAGACACTACAGCTACAGATTCGGCACAAACAGTCGGTGAACACGTCGATGCAGCAATCGCAGATTTAAAAAATGCGGAAGAAAATGCTCGTTTGAAAGCGGAACAGGCGAAAAAGGATTTGGATGAAGCTATCGCAAAAGGCGATAAAGCCGCCGAAGAGAAAGCGCGGGTTGCTTCTGAAGAAGCTAATACAGCTTGGGAAAAGACAAAAGATGCATTGCGTAACGCAGGTGAGGATGTAAAAGAAGGATTAAAAGACGCAAAAGATGCGACAGTGGATGCAACGAACACAGCCGTTGATAAAACAAAAGATGCTGCAAAAGATGTTGCTGAAGGCACGAAGAATGTTGCAAATGACGTTGCTTCTGGAACAAAAGAAGCTGCAAAAGATGTAAAAGATGCGTCCAAAAAAGTAGGTGACGATATCAGCCGAAAAGCTAAAAATGTAGGTGAAGCGTTGAAAAACTAGTTAACGTCTTTCATTTAAATATAGGAAAAGGGGGCACTTCGATAAAGTGTCCCTTTTCTTTATACAGCAAACTTATTGTGAATCGATTTAAATAAGCTTATTGGTAATAATCCCATAATAATTTGGAGAGCTTGCGGGTAAGTACTTCCGCTTCATTCGTTTTGCCCCAGCTTTTGTCCGTATTGTTCTTCGTAAAAATACTGAAAACGTAGTCTCCTTTTGGTGCATTGACCAAAATGACCTCATTGCGGACGTCATCTAAAGAACCTGTTTTTGAAGCTGTTTTGACGTTAGATGGAATTTGGGATAGTCCTCGCTCATCGTAAAACATGTTGCCCATAAAACGATACATCTGATCGGAGGATTTTGCCGATATAACTTTGCCCTGTCGAATTAGTGTAACCAAATCGGCCATTTCTTTTGGTGTAGTCTGTCCCCACCCATATTTTTCCCAGTCTGATTTTCTCCCCTCTGTCTGCGAGTTGACACGTGTGTGGGCCAGTTGAAGATTGGTCATTAGTTGATTGATTGTGCTACCTCCGCCCGCGAGCTTTTGATTCCAAATACTAGTTACATTATCACTATAAGATAGCATAAGCGCAACTAAGGTTTTCAAGTCTACCTGAGTACTATCTTTAAAGAATTGCATCAGTCCAGAACCGCCGTAGCGTTGAGTAGCGCGATAGACCAGTTGCTGATCAAGCTGCAATTCACCATTTTCAATTTTATCAAAGATACCGACTAAAATGGGGATTTTGACAATGCTTGCTGTAGGGAAAATGCTGTCGGCCTGTATATTGACTTCCTTGTTTTTTTTGAGATGGTGTACATAAATTCCAACATCGCCTTGAAAACCCTGAATGAGCTGTTTAATCTGTGATTCGAGTTTTTTATCGGTAGTTGGTTTTTGTCCAAAGGACAGTAATGATAAGAATAGTAACGTAAATGATAGGAATAATTTGCGCATTGTGAAGATATAATATATGTTAATGTGGTGGATAATAGTTATTTTTATTGTTTATAGGGCTTAAGTTATGAAATATCCGTGATTCGTAAATACATTCATCGATGAAAAATAAACTGGATATTCTAACATGGACATTGAAAGACTGATTTTTGATTATGAAATTATTTATGATTTTGATCGGTTGCAAACCGAAAAGTAGACGAACAGAACAGCACGACATTTTTTTTGGTATCGGTAATGAGCTCAAAGATTTTGTCGATTCCATTAAAGATTTTTGGCCAGAGGCTGATGGTAAAATTCACATTGACGCATACCGTATTGTCCAAAAGATTGGGGAATATGAAATTAGGGTTACTGAAAGGATTAATGGAGAGGCTACTGACCCAGAAATGAAGCTATTCTTCGTCAATTTGGGGGGATATAAACCGAACGAATTTGACGAGTTTCATTACAAGGAACTTATCGTCGCATCCAGTTTGGCCAAGGCGACTGAAAAGGCAAAACGTACTGTTTTTTGGAAACATCACAGTTCGGCACATATCGATGATAAGTATGGCTTAGACGTAGATGATATTTATGAAATTGAAGATCTGCTATTGCCAGGTGATAAGGATAAATATAGCATTCAAATTATGCCAAAGATTGGTTTGGAAGAGGATACCATCGCGAATGGATATTTTAAATTGAGTGCACTGTAGTTCAGATCTGCTATTTCTGGTCTTAAACAAAAAAGGCTTCTTTATAAAGAAGCCTTTTTTCTGATAGTGTCTGATCTTATTAGTTGGAAAGAACCTCCAGTTCGCTTTCATTGCTGTTGATGTCTGCGAAGTCATGAAGATTTTGTTTAACTAATATTTTGTTGGTCCTGATGTTGTTTTCTAATGACACTATGTTTTTTGCCGTAAACAAAGTAGATCAATAAGCCTATAGCAAGCCAGACTGCCAAGCGTTCCCAACTTTCAATTGGTAAGGAAGCCATCATTAAAATACAGACTAAAATACCCATGATTGGGACGAAAGGAACCAATGGTGTTTTAAATGGACGTTCCAAGTTAGGATCTGTTTTGCGTAGTACTAAAATACCCACACATACAAGTGTAAAGGCAAATAAAGTACCAATACTTACCATATGGCCAAGGTCTGAAACCGGAACGAAACCTGCGAATATACTGACGAATACCATGAAAATAGCATTGGTTTTCCATGGTGTCTGTCTTTTGGACAGATCTGAAAATATCTTTGGAAGCAAACCATCTTTACTCATCGAATAAAATACACGGCTCTGACCAAGTAGCATGACAAGAATAACAGACGTATATCCAGCAATAATCGTAATAATCAAGGCTGTATTCAGAAAATGATAACCTGTCTTAGCGAAAGCGGTGGCAACTGGTTTTGCATCACCTTTAAACATGGTATAGTTTTCGATACCGGTCATTACGTACGAGAATAAAACATATAAAAGCGTACAGATAATTAATGAACCGATAATACCAATAGGCATGCCTTTTTTCGGGTTTTTAGCTTCTTGAGCAGCGGTACTTACGGCGTCAAAACCAATGAATGCAAAGAACACAACACCAGCTGCACGCAATACACCACTGATACCGAAATGGCCAAAATCATCGCTCTTTAAAAATGCCCAAAAACTTTGCTGTCCGCTTTTGACCATTTCCTCACCCGCATTGGCAGGAATAAAAGGATCGTGGTTTGCTGGATTGATAAAACTCCATCCCAAAGCGATAAAGATTAATACGACACCAACTTTAAGGATAACCAAGATATTGTTTACACGGGAAGATTCCTGTGTGCCTCGCATCAATAATAGCGAAAGTAAACAGACAATAACGATAGCAGGTAAATTGACTACTCCGCCTTCCCAAGGACCCTTTAGTAAGGTATCTGGAAGATGGATATGGAATATCATGAGGAGCTGATTGAAATATTGGGACCAGCTAACCGCTACTGTAGCGCCTGCCAGTGCATATTCTAAAACAAGATCCCATCCAATAATCCAGGCAACAAATTCCCCCATTGTCGCATAGGAATAGGTGTAAGCGCTTCCTGCAACAGGAATCATAGATGCGAATTCGGCATAACAAAGGCCAGCGAAACCACAGCCTACTGCTGCGATAATGAAAGATAGGATAACAGCTGGACCTGCATTTTCAGCAGCGGCAATCCCTGTCAGGGAGAAAAGCCCTGCTCCAATGATGGCCCCGACGCCCAAAGCGATAAGGCCTGAGCTGGACAATGTCCTTTTTAGCGTGTGTTCACCATTTTCATTTGCCTCAGCAATCAGTTGAGGAATCGATTTTTTAAATAGCATAGGATTAATTCTTTACGATTATTTAGCTTTTTAATTGTTTAATTAATGTCAAATATAAATGATCTCAATGAAAAAAGGGAAGATTGCTCCTCCCTTTTTTATAAAATCTGAATCAAATGCCTGTTTGGGTATTAATACGCTGCAGTAAAGCGTTTATTGAGAAATTGTTTATGCTCAATTTCGTCTACTATTGCAACTGCAAGGTCTTCTACCGACAATTTGGAACGTCCTTCCTGATCAAATACTGGCGCGTCTAAGCCTGTACGATATTTTCCTGTGCGGGTTCCCCCAGCATGGGCGTTCATTTCTATCGCTGGACTGAACATGGTCCAGGTCAGCTGATTTTCTTTTCGTATAGTATCCAGATAATCTGCCGCCGCTAAGGCTCCCGGTTTGATTTCTTTCGGAAAATCTGGTGAATCAACCAATCGATTTCCGTCGATCAATAGACTTCCGGCACCACCGATGACAATAAAGCGGTTTACACCTGCATCTTTAACAGCTTGCTGGATCGCCAATGCACCTTTTGTAAAATCCTCGTAAAGATTAGGATTGGTCCAGCCAGCGTTGAAAGCGGAAATGACGATATCAACATCTTTTAAAGCTGCTACTAATTGATGACTATCATTGATGTCTACCTGAATTTTGGTGACTTTTTCGTTAGAAGGAATATTTTCTGTGTGGCGTGCAATCGCAACTACGTCATAATTGCGGTCTGCCAGTTCTTTTACAAGATGAGATCCTACGTAGCCGGTGGATCCAATTACTGCTACTTTCATGTTTTCTTTAATTAAATGTTTTGCTAAAATCAGCCAATGTTATTTTTCCTAAACGCTCTACAATATCAGTGTCGACTTCCTGATAAAGATCCTGCAATTTGGAATTGATGTTTTTGCCAACGACACAAGCTGGGTTTGGACTGTTAAACTTTCCCCCGAAATCAGCTTGTTTGGTGCTCAAATAAATATTTGCTAAGGTAATCGTCGTATTCTCGGGATTTATGCGAATACCACCACCTTTGCCTTCTTTACTAATAAGTAAAGCTGCTGTTTTGAGTGCGGCAATTTCTTTGCGAACCACACTGGCATTTACCTGGATACTGGACGCAATGTATTCAGAAGAAAGCCATTGATTTGACTCTTCTAACTGCGCCAGAACCATAATATGTAATGCTGTTGCGAATCTTAAGTTGTGTAACATCCTCTGCTGACTTTTCTAAATTATAACACAAAAGTAATAGAAAAGGTTTTAAACTGAAATAAAAAATATTACAGTTTAAAACCTTCTGACAATCACATGATAAAAAGCGTTGTTTTTTATTTTTTCTCGTTGAATTTTTTATAACTATCCATAATGTAGACCTTCAATGTTTCCTGACTACTGTTTTGAATAAATTTATAGGTAGGTCTAAATCTTTCTTTAAATAAGGCTAGTTCCGAACCATTGAGCGGAGTTAATTCTTTGATCAGATTGTCTGTAAATTTTCTATCGACAGCTCTTTTCTCAAGTTCGGCAACAAGTAGCTTATAATTTGAACGAGCTTGCTTTCCCTCTTTGCTAAATATACGGCTTGGGGAAATCCGCACTCCCCCACGATTTTGACTCGCGTCTGAATATTTTCCTAGGGTTTTCTCGCGCTGAATTTCGGCCGTGAGTCTACTGTCTGTCATCCGTTCAACGATAACTTCACTCAGTTCAATAACATTATTCATTCTGTTCAGATAGATTCTGCGTAAACTGTTATCATAAATGAATACCGTGTCTTGCTCATATCCGACAGCCTTGATTAACAAGAGGTCGTTGATATTGGCATCAATTGCAAAGGAGCCATCTCTATTGGTCTGTACTTCAGTCTTGGTTCTTAAATTTTGAATTTGCGCGGCCTCGATTTTCTCACCGCTGACAAGTTCCATAATAATACCTTTGGTTTTTTCCTGTGCAACGAGGTGTCCGCTCATTAGCGTAATAAGTAAGCAGCTTAGAATCGTTTGTAAGATTTTCATTCGAAATAATTATAGTAATGTATTTTCAATCTATGAATGAACAGGTTATTGACCCTTTTGTTTCCTCCTTGGTTTCATAATCGTTCTTTAGCCAAAAATAACGAATAGATTTTTAAAATGAGCTAATTTGCTTTCCATGAATTATTGTCGGGGTTCTTATCGGGCATGACCATGTCTGGATCTAATTGTACAGATTGTAAGGATTCTGTGGTCGGCATTTTAAATTGCCATACATTGTTCCTTTCCCAGATTTCCACAGGCAGTTTTTTTCGTATTTTCTTGCCAGATACGGTTGTTGCCTCAATAATAACGGGCATCGGTAATTTTTCTAGATTTTCAACTGTGACAAGGGCACCGGATTTTGGTTCATTGTTGACATAGGAAACCGATTTTATACCTTGGTCCATTTGCCAGTTGTTGACAAACCATCCCCGCCAGAACCAATTTAGATTTTCTCCAGCGCCATTTTCAATAGCTTTGAAAAAGTCCTCTGGAGTAGGGTGTTTGTAAGCCCACTCTTGGATATACTTTTTAAAAGCGTAATCAAAACGCTCAGGACCGATAATTTCGTTCCGTAATAACTTTAGGCCATAAGCTGGCTTATAGTAGACAAGAGCACCAATATTACGTTCTTTCATATTTTGCGGTGTGCTCATAATCGGTTCAAGATTGCGGGCGGTAAATATGTAGGATCTGCTCGCCTGATTACGGTAATATTCTCCATTATTGAATTCCTTGGTCGCAAGTTCATTAATAAATGTGTTGAAGCCTTCATCCATCCAGCCATATTCACGTTCGTTGGATGCAACAATCATCGGAAACCAATTGTGACCAAACTCGTGGTTGGTAACTCCCCAAAGCGAGCCCGCTTTGGCTTGATTGCCACAGAACGATAGTGCTGGGTACTCCATTCCACCGACATTTGAAGCTACATTGACGGCTACAGGGTAGGGATATTCAAACCAGCTTTTTGAATAGATTTCAATAGCGGCTTTTGTATATTCCGTTGAGCGTTCCCATGCATTGTTGCTGTTGCTTTCAATGGGATAGGCTGATAAAGCAAGGGATTTTTTTCCGCTAGGTAAATTGATCTTCGCCCCATCCAGTATAAATGCCGTGGAAGATGCCCAGGCGATGTCCTGCGCATTATTCAGCTGATATTTCCAAGTTAAGGTCTTCTTATTAGGTCTGGAGTTTTTTGAGTTCACCTCTTCCGCAGAACGGATAATTACCGTCTCATCACTAGCTTGTGCTTGTTGGTATCGTTTGAGTTGTTCGGCAGTAAATACTTCTTGTGGGTTTAATAGTTCGCCACCTAGAACAACCATATGGTTTGCCGGAGCAGTGATTTCAACCTGATAATTTCCGAATTCGCGATAAAACTCTCCCGGCCCCGTATAGGGAAGGGTATTCCAGCCTCTTATATCGTCATAGACACAAAGTCGTGGAAACCATTGCGCAATCGCATAGATTTTTCCGTTTTTCGTGTCGAGAATGCCGGTACGGTCTGCCCCATATTTAGGGACGGTGTATTGATATTTAATCTTAAACGTCAGTTTTCCGCCCTTGCTTTTTAACGTTGAAGGAAGTCTAAGCTGCATGCGGGTATCGTCAATAATGTGCTCAATTGCATTCCCATTTGCATCGGTAACGGATTGGATCTGATAACCACCGTCGAAAGTTGAGTTGCCGTCACCGTAACGACTGTTGGTTAAAGGTGAGATCAATTGGCCACGTCCATGTTGTGAAAACATATTTTGATCCAATTGCAACCAGAGATAGTCCATGTCGTCAGGACTATTGTTGCTATAGCTAATCTCAACAGATCCTGCAATTTGATCATTTTGATCGTTCAGGGAAGCCTGGATTTTGTAGTTGGCTGCATTTTGCCAGTACGCTGGTCCCGGTTTTCCAGCTGCGGAGCGATATTCATTGCCATTATTTTTAAAGAATAATGGTGCAAAGGCCTCTGTATAACTATAATTGGATGTTTTCTCCTGTGAAAAGGTGGGAAAAGCATAGCTCAACGCCACAAGGCTTAACGAAGCCAGTGCAATTCTTTTCATCATATATTTATTTAAATTATGTTTATCTGCTCCAATATACAATGAAAAGTACATCGAGCCAAAAAACGAAAGCGGGGTTTGGCAAAATAATGGATTAAAAAGGGCTATTGTGGCTAATAGGAGGCCTTAGGAGCCTCCTATTAGCGAAATTTTTTGCAACTATTTTAAATTTGTTACGTATTCTGTTTCATTAAATCCCAGTAAAATACCTTTGTTGTATTCAACAATAGGACGTTTGATCATACTGGTATTTTCCTGGAGTATTTTATTGGCGCTATCACTGTCAACAACTTGCTCTTGTGTTTCTGGAGACAACTTTTTCCATGTTGTACCTTTTTTGTTCACCAGGGCCTGCCAATCGACATGTTTTTCCCACTCTTTTAACTTATCTCCACTGACGCCTTCTTTTTTGAAATCATGAAATTGAAAGGGGACATTATTGTCTTCCAACCATGTAAGCGCTTTTTTTACTGTGTTGCAATTTTTGATACCGTATACCTGTAGCATAATACTGACAATTTAGTGAACCCAAATTTAGTTAATCCTGATGCATTTTTATTAATAATCTGTATTTCTAGACATTTTTAAATCGACATGTTTGTGATCCATTCTTAATTTCAGAGCATTTGTTTTTAATCTTTTAAGAATAATAGGAATACTCAGATCAGTTTTCTATTCAATTCGATTACTGTTCTTTTAATTAGGTTAAGATCTTATATTCCATGGGAATTGATAGTGTATTTAGTACACTATAAAAATTAGGAAGTAATAATAATTTTTAATAATTTAGTACCTTCAAGTTTAATGAAAGATTAAAATAAATCAATAACAGAAATATGAGCCTAAAAGATTTTAAAGGTGTATTGACAGGAGATCAAGTACAAGAGCTGTTTGAAGTTGCAAAGAAACATAAGTTTGCTTTGCCTGCGGTAAACATTATCGGGACAAACTCTATTAATGCGGTGATGGAAACTGCAAAAGCGGTAAATTCTCCTGTAATTATTCAATTGTCAAATGGTGGAGCGCAATTTTACGCTGGTAAAACCTTAAACAACGATAATTTGCAAGCTTGTGTATTGGGTGCGGTATCTGCAGCACAACATGTTCATTTATTAGCAGAGCATTATGGTGTGGCGGTAATTTTGCATACAGATCACGCGGCTAAAAAACTTTTACCTTGGATCGACGGTTTGTTGGATGCTGGTGAAAAATTCTTTGCGCAACACGGAAAGCCATTGTTTTCTTCCCACATGCTGGATTTATCTGAAGAGCCAATTGAAGAAAACATCGAAATCTCAAGCAAATATTTGGCGCGTATGAAACCGCTTGGTATGACTGTAGAGATTGAGTTGGGTGTTACAGGTGGTGAAGAAGATGGTGTTGACAACTCGGATGTCGATAGCTCAAAATTGTATACTCAACCAGAAGAGGTCGCTTATGCTTTTGAAGAATTGTCTAAAGTATCTGACAAATTTACAGTAGCTGCTGCGTTTGGTAACGTGCACGGTGTTTACAAACCGGGTAATGTGAAATTACAGCCAGTTATTTTACATAATTCTCAAGAATATATCCGTGAGAAATATAATCTTACAGCTGAAAAACCAGTCAACTTTGTATTCCATGGTGGTTCTGGTTCTTCTCCTGAGGAAATTGCAGAAGCGATTTCATACGGTGCGATCAAGATGAACATCGATACAGATATGCAATGGGCATTCTGGGATGGTGTAAGAGCATACGAAGCGAAAAACCACGATTATCTGCAAGGTCAAATCGGCAATCCTGAAGGAGCTGATTCTCCAAATAAAAAATACTATGATCCACGTGTTTGGTTGCGTAAAGGTGAGGAAACATTTGTTGCTCGTCTAAAAGAGGCATTTGCTGATTTGAATGCGGTAGATGTAAATAGCAAACTCTAAGCTAAGAAAAATTAGATCACATGAAAGCGTCCTTTAATAGGGCGTTTTTTTTTATGTCAAAATAGGTTAAAAATATTGTTTTTGATAGGAATTGGCTTATTTTTTGACGAACAACAATAAAAAGTCAAGTAAATATGAAATTTTTAGGAGTCAGTGTAATTCTTTTATTAATTGTCCAAATGGGGTTTGGGCAGGTGAAGCAAAATGTTGGCGATTTTTCTTCGGTTGTGGCGACAGATAAGATTCAGGTGGAGTTGATTAAATCAGACGAGTCTTTGGTAACCTTCGAAGGACAGAATCACGAGAATGTCAAAGTGGTCAATACAAATGGATCCTTAGTTTTGAAAATGAATACATTGAATATGCTGCAAGGTGGAAATATCTTTGTTAAGGTATATTACAAGGGTTTGAACAATGTGGAAGCAAAAAAAGGAGCCAAGGTATTTGCGACTACAAATAATCCAGTTGCTGCTGAGCATCTAAAAGTCTATGCTTCGGAAGGTGGTTTGGTTGATCTCTATACTGATACAAAAACAGCTGAAATAAAAGTGACCTCCGGCGCTACAATCGCTTTGTATGGAAAAGCAAATAGACAGGAGATCATTTCGAATTTTGGTGGCAAATATGAAGGTAAAGATTTTAAGACCAACAGCACGGTCGTGACTGTGAATGGTGGTGGTAAAGCTGATGTGTATGTTACGGATTCCATTGAAACAAAAACAAGGGGTGGCGGTGTTATTGATGTCTATGGAAAGCCAGAACAACGTGTAGAAAAGAAAATGGCGGGTGGAACAGTCAACTTTAAATAAGCAAACTGTCGTGGATTTGTCAATTTTCTCGTACTTAGATTTTAGTTGATTAACGCGAAAAGGAGGGAAATTTAGGGTAATAGATACGATAAAAAGGGTTTAGCTTAATTGAAGGGATGATTATTGTTTAACCTTTTTATTAAAAAGGTCAGTTATTTTGTTTTTCTAATTAGAAACCTTCTTCATTTGTGCTTAAAATACTTATTTTTGTGAGGGAATAATAAAAATAGTATTATGGCAAAGCGTAATTATGTTTCAAATTCTACGGAATCTACGCGCATGTTCAAGAATGACTTTTTGGAGTCTTTGACGAAGGTGCACTGGAGTGTACCTTTGATTTTCTATGTGCCTGTAGTTGTTTTCTTTTCGTATAAAGCTTTAGTTTGGGGAGAGGTTTCTCTGTTGACATATATTGGCTATTTTATTTTTGGCTTAGCTTTTTGGACAGCTTTTGAATATGCCTTACACCGTTGGGTATTTCATTTTCATCCAACCTCGGAATGGGGCAAACGAATAGCGTTTATTTTCCATGGTGTACATCATGATTTTCCAAGGGATCGCATGCGTTTAGTAATGCCCTTGTCAGCAAGTATTCCGCTAGCCCTTTTGGTATATCTTGGCTTTACGTTGTTCTTTTCAAATGAGTTTATCCTGGCCTGTTTTTTCTCCGGTTTTATGGTGGGCTATTTGATCTATGACGAATGTCATTATGCGATGCACCATGCTAATTTTAAAAGCGGTATTTTCAAACGGATCAAACAGCACCATATGCTGCACCATTACTCTGATCCGGAAAAAGGTTTTGGAGTGAGTTCTTCCTTATGGGATGAGATCTTACGTTCAGGTTTTGAAGATAAGGAATCAAAAAAGGATTCAGCTTCCTTAAAAGAAGAAAAGGCATAAATTAATCGAATTTTATCAGATAGGAAAGCCCTTGGAGATCATCCAAGGGCTTACTTTTTTATGGGTGTTTGACCCTATTGGGTTTTATCTCTGTCTGTTGATTAGGGGGGATTTCTATATTTTATCTTAGATGAGGACTTCTTTTTCTCGTCTAGATATACCAATTATTTTTCTGCGTATTTTTTGCTTAGATTAAAGGCTTCTTTTTTGGATTAGCATGTAGGTATTCTAATTTGAACTGGAACATTTGAGCCATTTTCTGGGCACGCCATTTAGCTTCTTCTGCCTTTTTTCCACTGTATAATTGATCGACAGTTGCTTCAAATAATTTGAGCCATTGACCAAAATGTTGTGCGTCAATAGGGAGATTAATATGTGGTGGAAAGGGGCTGCCGAAATAATTGTGTTCATCCAGTAAGATAGTCTGCCAAAAGCTATACATCTTTTCAAGATGTATAGCCCAATTATCTTGGATACGTTCCTGAAAAATAGGTCCGAGCAACCTATCCTTACGTACAGTACTATAGAATTGATCTACTAATACTTTAATATCGTCGAGTGTTAGAATATCCTGTTTCATGGGTGTATGATCTGAGCTCCTGAATATAGACCTATAGCTGGACCAAATGCTTCTTCATGCTATTTATCTGGATTAAATGTAGCGACATTTATGGAGAATAACATCACCTGGATGTAAATAAGCCCTGTTAAAATTTTGTAATTTTCTTTTATTGTCAGTAAATTGAATCTATACTAAGGGAAAACATATGGGCAAATACGTTCTTTTAATCCTATTATCAATGGGATTTTATGCCGCAGAGGCACAGGTTACCACAATTTCGATCAATAAAGAAAATTTTCAGTCTTCTGGTTTTCCATTTAAGGGCAAGCGAGTATTACAAGTGGAACGCATTCAAACTCCGAAGGAGGACAATTATATTGTTTTTTCAAAAGAGGATCGTGGCGCTGATCCAGACAAGCTCTATGTTCAGCAATTTCAGCAGATCGACGGAATGTGGAAGCTTGTGGCGGATGAATTGATTTCAGAGGAGGGAATTGTTACATCCGTCTGGGAATCCCGAAAAGCCTTCTTTGATGCGGATAAAGATGGCCAATTGGATGCATTATTTATCTATTCAAGGCATCCAAAGGAAGATCTTCAAAAACAACTAAGCTGTATCGGTCTGGTTCTTTATAATAAAAAGTTTTATCGTCTCCGTGCCGAACAAGCCGATGGCTATAGCCAAACAACCTATTCGGACAATTACGCATCTTTACCGGACGAAGTCAAAGAAAACGTGGAACGTTATTGGAATAATTTAGATAAAAGATAGTTTGACAGGCTTGAGTTTAGAGTTTTGGATACCGAAAGATCGACCGGTCATGCGGTGATCTTTCGGTAGGCCTATTGTAGGCCAATTAGTAAGCGGGAATATGCTCAGTTTTCTTGCGTTAATCGATTTATTTACTAAAAATCGGTCCAATAGGTTACGTCAATGTGTTGATTGGCAAAGATCGTTTATACCTCAATGTTACTGGAGTGCAGCGAGCAATTGTTTTTCTTCTTCAATTTGTGTTTTACTGATTACATAACGCGAAATATGTTGATTCTTTAATTGATCTATCGTCTGAATAACATCTTTTGTGCGCGCTTCTTTGCTAGGTTTAATCAATACAATCATGTCTTTTGTATTGGGCATTGTACTTATCTTTGCTTTTAGCTGTGCAATAACAGCCGAAAGTTCTTTCTCGATATTTACCGGTACTTTTGAAGAGCTGATCGGCTTTTTGAAATCCCCATGATACCACATAAATTTTCCTTCGCCTAGAATCAGTGTTGCTGTGCGATTCTCATCAATCAGAATTGGACTTTCTACTTCTGATTTGGTTTTGTCTGGCATAGCAATATCCATTGCTGAGGGTTTATTTAAAGTTGTGGTCAGCATAAAGAAGGTAATGAGGAGAAATGCAAGATCTACCATCGCAGTTAAATCTACTTTAGGGGCCATTTTTCTGCTTCTAATTTTTTTCTTTCCCGTTTCTTGTGTTTTTTGGTTTAATTCTGCCATGATCGTCATCTTTAGGTTAACAGTATTATTGCTACTCTTAATGATGATGTCGAAAAGGGTCGGATTCCACAGTGTTTTTTTGAAATGTTTTTTCTAGCTCTCTGTTTTTTGCCTTAGTGTTTGATAATCAGTTTTTTTAATTTTTCTGTTTTTCATTCGATTTGAAGAATCGTTATTATCTTTTTCCACTATTTGATCTTCATCCCTTCCTAATAACGTGCAAGAGCCTTTTGGAGATGAAAGGCTTTTGCTGCGAAGATAGGTAGGTTGCTCAGCAACCACCTTGGCGGGGAATACGTTTATACATTATTTTGCCATCGCGCTCTAAATAATCGCCCTGTACTATCGGGTATGAATACTTGGGTGCGTACATTACACTGTGACTTCTTATCATTATTTTATCGTTAACTTTTAGGCTATGCAATTGCTGAAAATCATTGGAGTTTTCCAAACCAAAACTTAGGATATAATCCTCACTTTTAATCCTGATCATCACTCCGAAGCCTAATTGAGAACCTAATGGGAGATAGAGCGAAGTTATAACGGCTTCAATATTTATTGAATCCTTTACTTGATTTCTTATTTTAGCAGCACTGTTAAGTACTTTTATGCCCTGGGAAGAGGCTTGCCATTTTTTAAATTTTATGCCATCAGGACTAGTTTCCAATTTTTTATTTTCGACCTTCATGTCCATAGCAGAGCGAGATTTTGGACTCGGTTTTTTTAAAGTTTCACTTTTGATTTCATGATTAGCAAATGCCAGTCCACTTGCAATAGCCAATGGTAAGATCAGCGGATAAATAATTTTTTTCATATTTTTATATGTTTAATAAGTATAAAGTCTAACCGAATAAAATAAGATCCATTCAATATCATTTTTTTTGGATCCTTTTAGAGGTGATACGACAAAAATACTTCGATAATACTCATGCATAGGAACTTAGATTGTAAATTGTCATGTAATCTTTGTAAATAAATTGTAAATCGTATGTCTATAAACCGAAATCTTCTCTCTGAGAATCGCAAATACCTATATGGAGTGATAACACTCTTTTTTATCACTATGATTTTTGTGGCTTTTGGTTTGTCCGACAATAGTGATTTTGATGTTTCCAGGAGGGAAGTTTTGCTTCGGAAGATAGGGGATGAACTACTTCTGCAGTCTGGCGACAGTAAATCGAGGGTACTTCCGATCGAAAAGATCACGGAAATTGAATATCAGATTAAGTTTGAGAATGAAATTACATTTGTGCCGGACTCATTGTTAAATACAGTTCAGTATCTGTTGGCCAGGGATCCGCTCACCAGCGATTATGTCGTTAACGTCGTCAACTGTGGCAACTCCAGTGTGGTTTATGGGTATGCCATATCTAACAATAAAAAAGATGACATTATCGCTTGTAGAGGAAGACTACAGCCTAAAGCGTGTTACATGGTCAACATTAAATTTAAACCTACCCAAATAAATACTGGAAGGATTAGTTATATGTTTGGCATTTTTATATTTTTAATGTTTTTGGGCTTCATTTTTTTGCGATTGGATAAGTTAAGAAGAGAAAGACCGGACGATCAAAATAATACTGTTTTAGCCTTTGGATCAGTTTTGTTTAATCCACAACAGCGGGAGATGGTTATCAATAAAAACACCATAGATCTTACTGGAACGGAAACACGTCTGCTGCATATTTTCGCTTTGTCTCCAAACCAAATCATTGAGAGAGTCCGGCTTCAAAAAGAGATTTGGGAAGATGAAGGAGTAATTGTTGGACGTAGTCTCGATATGTTCATATCGAAGCTTAGAAAAAAACTGGAGTTTGATCCAAAGATCAAAATTACTGTTATACGTGGAAGGGGATATAAACTTGAGATTAGTTCTTGACAGGAACGAGCACGCGTCTCGTATGTTCATGCTATATCACGATGAGATTGTTCGGGATCATACCGAAAGTTTGGGGGGGGTATTTTTTTTAAGCATACAATTTCATCACACGATATAGGAAAAAGGTAGTATCTCTTACTCCTCGAAAGACACTCCTGAACGCCTTTAGTTTTGCA
>PJUI01000052.1_pt1 | contig 225189 bp, 205 predicted proteins | sample 1512201 | NCBI WGS metagenome assembly PJUI01 (sample SAMN08177670, study PRJNA422409) | Feces metagenome, whole genome shotgun sequencing project. | isolation source: Chicken feces (2) enriched on wood chips | host: Gallus gallus | place: USA: Madison | collected 2015-01-15
AGCCCGGCTGGGAAACATTACCGGCGGCATCGGTCAGGGTGACTTGCAGGGTGCTGCCGTCGTTCACGGCAGGGGCCAGAGCGATGACGAAGGTGCCATCCGCGCCAACGGTACCCGTCGCGAGGATGTTGCCTGCGGCGTCACGCACCTGCACGGTGGTGCCGGCTTCGCCACGGCCACTCAGTTGGCTGCCAGCCAGGCCGATTACCAGATTGGTAGGGGCTTCAGGCGGCGTGGTATCCACACCGTCGATATCCGGTGCGGTGACCGAGCTGGCCACGGAGGTGTTGCCAGCGGCATCCGTCGCAGTGGCCTGCAAGACTTCACCGTCTACCTGTGGCGGAGCAAGGTTGATGCTGAACACGCCGGTCGGGCCGACCACGGCCGTGCCCAGTTCGGTGCCATCGGCGGCCAGGATGCGCACGGTGCTGCCGGGTTCGGCGCGGCCAGTGAGCACGGTGCCGTCAGCGCTGACGGCCAGTTCGGTCGGGGCGGCGGGTGCGGTGATGTCCGGCGCGGTGACCTGCGCAGGCAGCGAAGAAACGCCACTGTCATCGATGGCGACCACATCCAGCAGTTCGCCGTTGGCCTGGGCCGGGTTCAGCTCGATGCTGAAGGTGCCGTCGGCATTGGCGATGGCGCTGCCGATCAAGGTGCCGTTGGCGTCATGCACCTCCACGCGAGTACCCGCCGGGGCGGAACCGGTGAGGGTGGTGCCGTCGGCATCGATGGCCAGGTTGCTCGGGCTGTCTGGTGCGGTGGTCAGCGGTACGTCGTACTCCACTGCCACGGAAGCGTTACCGCTTGGGTCAGTCTGCACCAGGGTCAGCTGTTCGCCCTGCTGTGCAGCCGGGTCGAGGGCGATCAGGAAGGTACCGTTGGCACTCACCACGCCAGAGCCGATGACGTTACCGTCGGCATCGCGCACTTCTACGGTGGCGCCAGGTTCGCCACGCCCGCTCAGGGCCGTGCCTCCCGCGCCGACCAGAATGTCGGTGACGGCATCAGGCGGGGTGATGTCCGGGGCGGTGAATTCCAGTGGTATCGAGCTATTGCCCGCGGCATCGACCTGGCGAATGTCCAAGGCTTCGCCGTTGGCCTGGGCAGGCGAGAGGGCGAGGCTGAAGGTACCGTCAGCGTTGACCAGCCCGCTGCCGATGAGGTTGCCGGCAGCATCGCGCACCTGCACGGTGGCGCCGGGTTCGCCGCGACCGGTGAGGGTTATACCGTTGGCCAGGGCCAGGTCGGTTGGCTGGTCTGGGGCGGTGGTGTCAGGGTTGTCGACGTCCGGTGCCGTGATGCCCGCAGCTGGCGAAGTATTGCCGGCTGCGTCCGCGGCGCTGACTTCCAGGGCCTGGCCGTCGGTTTGTGGCGGTTGCAGGGTGATGCTGAACTGGCCGTCCGCGCCCGCTACCGCAGTGCCCAGCACTACGCCGCCAGCGCCGCGTACGGAAACCGTCGAGCCAGGTTCGGCACGCCCGGTAAGGGTGGTGCCCTGTTCGTTGATGGCGAGGTCGGTCGGTGCCAGTGGTGCGGTTGCATCCGGGGCAGTGACGGTGCCTGGTGCCGAGACATTACCGGCACCATCGGTCAAGGTGACTTCAAGGTTCTCGCTGTTGATCTGTGGTGGGTTCAACGTCACGTTGAAGCTGCCGTCGGCACCCACGGTGCCGCTGCCGATCAGGTTGCCGGCGGCATCACGGATATTCACCGTGCTGCCCGCTTCACCCCGGCCGGTCAGGCGCAGGCCATCCGGCGACACCAGCAGGTCGATGGGCGTGGCCGGGGCAGTGGTATCGGGGTCCGAGCCGCCACCGCTGCTTCCGCCACCGCCGCTGTCGGCTGCAGCTGCTGCGCCACCGACACCGAGCAGGCTGAGCCCGGCAATCGCCCAGGTCGGCATGGCGCTACCGGCGGTGCCGATACCCGCGACCAGTTCGTCCAGCGAGGCCACGTCCTCGAAGGTAAAGCCAGTGAACGCTGCCGCATCGTACTGGGCGTGCCACAGGGTGCCGTCTTCGCCGACGAAGACGATGTCGCTGCCGACCCCGGCCTGGTCCACCGCGAAGAAGTTGCCAACGGTGACTTTTTCACCCGACTTCAGGGTGATGATCAGGTCCTGGCCGCGTTGGGTAACGGTGGCTACCTGGTCGGGAGATACCGGCATCTGCACGACGCCTGGTGCTTTGAGATTGATATTGCCCCAGGCGCTCTGAGTGGCGACTTCGGATTGCTTGTCGGCGATGACGATGTTGTCCATGGATGCTCCCTGCTGGTATCCGGATCCCCCGGCCCGAAACGTTCGGGCCACAACCGACATAACAGAGCCCTTGCCGGGGTGTTACGCGCAGCCTCGACCAGGCAGTCGAGATTTGGGTGGTTAGGGAGATATAGCAGTCAGGCAGGAAGCAACCAGAGGCTTTCTGGGTTAATCCTTTTGTAGGTGAACCTCAGCGAAGCCCCAGTCGACGGGCCAATCGGCTCAAGTTTGCGCGGTCCAGGCCCAGCTCGCGCGCGGCTGCCGCCCAGTTGTCCTGGTGGCGTTGCAGGCAGGCTTCGATCACCTGGCGCTGGTAGAGGTCGACTGCTTCGCGCAGGCCGCCTTCAGGTAATGCTGCCACCTGGAGCGGGGTTGCGGGGGAGGGCAGGGGCCCCGGTGTTGCCGAGGGCACGCGCAGGTCGAGGTCGATGGCTTCGAGTGTGAGGATGCGTGGCCGATCGGGGTGTTGGCCCAGCGCCTTGAGGGCCGAGCGGCCGATCAGGTGTTCCAGTTCGCGCACGTTGCCGGGCCAATCGTAGGCCAGTAGCGCGGCTTGGGCTTCGTGGCTCAGTCGCAGGCTGTTCAGGCCCAGGCGAGAACGGTTCTGTTCGAGGAAGTAGCCAGCCAACAGCAACACATCTCTGCCACGTTCGCGCAAGGGCGGCACGTGCAGCGGGTACACGCTGAGGCGGTGGTAGAAGTCGGCGCGGAAGTTGCCGTTGCGCACTTCTGCCGCCAGGTCACGGTTGGTGGCGGCAATCAGGCGCACGTCCACGCGGTGCTCGCGGTCCGAGCCCAGGCGTTGCAACTGGCCGCTTTGCAGCACCCGCAGCAGCTTGGCCTGTACGGTGAGTGGCAGTTCACCCACTTCGTCGAGGAACAGCGTGCCGCCGTTGGCCAGTTCGAACTTGCCGCGGCGCTCGCCGTGCGCACCGGTAAAGGCACCGCGTACATGGCCGAACAGTTCGCTTTCTACCAGGGTGTCGGGCAGGGCGGCACAGTTCAGGCTGACCAGCGGCTTGTCGGCGCGGGTGCTGGCCTGGTGCAGGGCCTGGGCCACCAGTTCCTTGCCGACCCCGGTTTCGCCGGTGATCAGCACGGTCAGGTCGCTGCCACCGACCAGGCGGATTTCCTCTACCAGGCGCGTGTGCGCCGGGCTCTGGCCAATCAGTTCTTTATCCTGGCCGCTGGCCTGGCGGTAGATCTCGGCGCGGTGGTGTTCGTCCTCGGCGCGCAGGGCCAGGTGCTCGATGCGCTCTGCCACGGTAACGGTGGCGGCGGCCAGGCTGGCGAAGGCCTGCAGGGCATCCAGTTCCAGGCTCTGGAACTGCCCGGGGGTGAGGGCGTCGAGGGTGACCAGGCCCCAAGGGCGCTCATCGACCATCAACGGGCAACCCATGCAGTCGTGCACTTCAAGGTCGGCATCCGGGGCATTGACCAGGCCATCGTAGGGGTCGGGCAGTTCGGAGTCGCTGGCAAAACGGGTGGGTTCCGGGCGGCTGAGCAGGGTCTGGAACCGTGGATGCTCGCTGACCCGGAAGCGCCGGCCCAAGGTGTCGGGGCTCAAGCCGTCCACAGCCAGCGGCACCAGCCACTCACCGTCCAGGCGCAGCAGCGCGGCGGCATCGCACGGTAACAGGCCGCGCATGGCCTGCAGCAGGCGGCGGTAGCGTTCCTGGTCGGGCAAATCGCGCGACAGGTCACTGACCAGGGGCAGCAGAGCGGTGAGCAATGGCTTTGTGGTCATATGGACTCCTATTGGTCGATATGACTATACGCCGTCGCAGGTCTTTTTGACATGTCATGCGTCAAGACCCTGATTTTGCTGGCGATAAAAGTTGGCACGATTACTGAAATGGCTATGGCAGTCATTTGAAGCCACAGGCTCAGGAGTTGTCGCAATGCTCAATGCCGAACAACGTGCAATCATCAAGGCCACAGTACCCCTGCTGGAAAGCGGCGGCGAAGCGCTGACCACCCACTTCTACAAGATGATGCTCAACGAGTATCCCGAGGTCCGTCCACTGTTCAACCAGGCCCACCAGGCCAGTGGTGACCAGCCGCGGGCCCTGGCCAACGGCGTGCTGATGTATGCCCGCCACATCGACCAGTTGGAGCAGCTGGGCGGCCTGGTCGGGCAGATCATCAACAAGCATGTTGCCCTGCAGATTCTGCCGGAGCACTACCCGATCGTCGGCAGCTGCCTGCTGCGCGCCATCGAGGAAGTGCTGGGCAAGGAAATCGCCACCCCTGCGGTGATCGATGCCTGGGCCGCGGCCTATGGCCAGCTGGCCGACATCCTGATTGGTGCTGAAGAAAACCTTTATAAACAGAAGGAAGAGGCCGAGGGCGGCTGGCGCGGTACCCGCGCATTCCGCCTGGTACGTCGCGAGCAGGAAAGCAGCGAGATCGTCTCGTTCTACTTTGCCCCGGTAGACGGCAAGCCGGTGCTCAAGGCCGAGCCAGGCCAGTACATCGGCCTGAAGCTGGACATCGACGGTGCCGAGCAGCGCCGCAACTATTCCCTGTCGGCGCTGTGCGATGGCAAGGAGTACCGCATCAGCGTCAAGCGCGAGGCGGGCGGCAAGGTGTCCAATTACCTGCACGATGAGCTGGTGGTGGGCGAGACCCTGCAACTGTTCCCGCCTGCGGGTGACTTTACCCTGGTTGCCAGCGACAAGCCGCTGGTGCTGATCAGCGGGGGCGTGGGCATCACGCCGACCCTGGCGATGTTGCAGGCGGCGTTGCAAACCCGGCGCGAGGTGCATTTCATCCACTGCGCGCGTAACGGTGCGGTGCATGCCTTCCGTGACTGGGTCGATGGCTTGGCGGCGCGTCATCCGCAGCTCAAGCGCTTCTATTGCTATGCCGAGCCTGCGGGTGGCGCCGAGGCCGATGCTGTCGGCTTGCTGAGCGAGGACCTGCTGGCCGAGTGGCTGCCGCAGGAGCGTGATGTGGATGCCTACTTCCTTGGGCCCAAGGCCTTCATGGCGGCGGTGAAGCGCCAGTTGAAGGGCCTGGGTGTGCCGGAGCAGCAGAGCCGCTACGAGTTCTTCGGGCCGGCGGCTGCCCTGGAGTGATGTAACGCCTGAACCGGCCCCTTCGCGGCCAAGCCCGCGAAGGGGCCGGTTCAGACACAAATATGTATCCCAGCCACAGTACTCCTTCCTGCCTATATATAAGGAGAGGTGAAAAGCGCCTGCTCAGCTTTCATCTTTAATCCTCCTTTAATCACGGTATCCTTCACTCCCGGGTGTCGAGGGGCTTGCCCCTGCGTGGCACCCGGGCAGCCGTTTTTTTGCCGCCCGGCGTTGAACCGACGTTGTTGCGGCAGGTCTCAGCCACACCGGATAGCCCTGCGCAGTGCTATCACGCCGCTTCCTCGGCACGCTCAAAGGCCCTGCCCAGCGTGTAGACTTGCGCTCAGGCAGGCGGACCACGCTGCCACTCTCCATCGAAGGAACCGGCAATGAACGAACAAACATCGCGCCTGAATCGGGAACGGCGCTTTCTGGTGCTGTTGGGCCTGATCTGCCTCTCGCTGATCGGCGGCGCCCTCTACATGCAAGTGGTGCTGGGCGAGGCACCGTGCCCGCTGTGCATCCTGCAGCGTTACGCGCTGCTGTTCATTGCCGTATTTGCCTTCATCGCCGCGGCGATGCCCGGGCGCCGCAGCCTGACCTTCTTCGAGGCACTGGTGGTGCTTAGCGCAATGGGTGGAATCATTGCGGCCGGCAACCATGTGTATATACTCGCCAACCCCATGGTCAGTTGCGGTATCGACACCCTGCAGCCAATCGTGGATGACCTGCCGCTGGCCAAGCTGTGGCCGCTGGCGTTCCAGGTCGACGGCTTCTGCAGCACGCCGTACCCGCCACTCCTTGGTTTGTCGCTGGCGCAATGGGCGCTCGTGGCGTTCGTGCTGACCGCCATCCTGGTACCGCTCGGCATCTACCGCAACCGGCGCCAGGCTTAGACAAAAGTCCCGAATTGCATGGGGTCTTTTACACCGCGTGTGAAGAGGGAAAGGTCGCCCACCGCTTAATCCAGATCAACCACAAAGCCTTGCAGAATGCGGCTTTGAGGCCTAGCAAGCGGGGTGCGACAAACTGTCGCGAAGTTGAATTATTGAGCAGCATTGTTACGCATTCTGTAAAAGACTGTTGCTCAATAAGTCATAGTCAAGGGTTGGCGACCTCACTACAATCGCCCCCAATTTCCGTTCGGCACTGCTTGCGAGTCGCAGGATTGAAGGAAGCCCCAGCGCTCCTTTTTGCTGACTTCGTCAAGTTTCGCCCAACGGCGATACCGGGCGGACCCCCCTCCGCGTTTTCCCGCACCAAATGGACTTGGTCTGAAGTACAGGCCTGTTGCCTACGAAACCATAAGCACCGCTAACAACGCTTGAAGCCAAGGTCCTGCAGCCGGACCCCAGGCAGGAGCGAGTACGGGCGCAAAATGCCTCACTTGGCAGGACGAAGTGTTGGCTACCAAAACACAAATTGCATTGAAGCAAGCTGATCTAGAGGTCGTGAGATGAGTAAAAAGCGTTACCCCAGACTGTTTGGCATATTGCCCTTTTTAGGCATGCTTTTACTCAGTGGGTGCAACTGGACCCTGCTCGACCCGAAGGGCCAGGTCGGCATTGAGCAAAAGAACCTGATCCTGATCGCTACCGGCCTGATGCTGCTGGTGGTCATTCCTGTGATCATCATGACCCTGGCGTTCGCCTGGAAGTACCGTGCTTCCAACAAGGCAGCCACCTACACCCCTGACTGGTCGCACTCGACCAAGATCGAGGCTGCGGTGTGGATCATCCCGATCCTGATCATCATCGCCCTGGGTTACGTCACCTACCACTCCACCCACAAACTGGACCCGTACCGTCCGCTGGACTCGGACGTGAAGCCGATTCAGATCGACGTGGTTGCACTGGACTGGAAGTGGCTGTTCATCTACCCGGAACAGGGCATTGCCACCGTCAACAAGATCAACTTCCCGGCTAATACCCCGGTGAACTTCCGCGTCACCTCCGACGCCGTGATGAACTCGTTCTTCATCCCGGGCCTGGGTGGCCAGATCTACGCCATGGCCGGCATGACCACCAAACTGCACCTGATCGCCAACGAAAACGGTGTGTTTGACGGTATCAGCGCCAACTACAGCGGTGCTGGTTTCACCGGCATGAAATTCAAGGCTACTGCCACTTCCCAGGCCGACTTCGATGCATGGGTCGCCGAGGTCAAGCAGTCGCCGTTGAAACTGGGCAAAGCCGAGTACGAAGCTCTGGCCAAGCCTAGCGAATACAACCCAGTCGCGCTGTACAGCGAGGCGCCAGCAGAGCTGTTCCAGTCCATCGTCGACAAGTACGAAGGCATGAACCGCGGCAAGCCGGTCCACGAAGAAGCAGGCAGCAAAGATCTGGCCACAACCAAGGGTGTGGAATCGAGTATGCAACCAGCTGCCGGTGCAGAGGAGTAAGAGATGTTCGGTAAACTAAGCCTGGAGGCGATACCCTATCACGAGCCGATAGTCATGGTGACGCTTGCCATGATCGCGCTCGGCGGTATCGCTGTCGTCGGTCTTATCACCTATTTCCGCAAGTGGACCTACTTGTGGAGCGAGTGGCTGACTACTGTCGACCACAAAAAGATCGGCGTGATGTACATCATCGTCGCGATGATCATGCTGCTGCGCGGCTTTGCCGACGCCATCATGATGCGTACCCAGCTGGCTGCCGCTACCGGTGGCTCCGAAGGCTACCTGCCGCCTGAACACTATGACCAGATCTTCACCGCTCACGGTGTGATCATGATCATCTTCATGGCGATGCCGTTCTTCACCGGCCTGATGAACCTGGCGGTTCCTCTGCAGATCGGTGCACGTGACGTTGCCTTCCCGTTCCTGAACTCCCTGAGCTTCTACCTGCTGCTGGCAGGCGTGCTGCTGGTCAACATCTCGCTGGGCGTTGGTGAATTCGCCAAGACCGGCTGGGTTGCCTATCCGCCGCTCGCAGGCATTCAGTACAGCCCTGGGGTAGGTGTCGACTACTACATCTGGGCGCTACAGCTATCCGGATTGGGTACGACGCTTACCGGCGTGAACTTCCTCGTCACCGTGATGAAGATGCGCGCACCTGGCATGAAGCTGATGGACATGCCGATCTTCACCTGGACCTGCACCTGGGCCAACGTACTGATCGTTGCTTCGTTCCCGATTCTGACTGCTGCACTCGCTCTGCTGACTGTTGACCGTTATCTGGACTTCCACATTTTCACCAACGAGCTTGGTGGGAACCCGATGATGTACGTCAACCTGTTCTGGGCGTGGGGTCACCCTGAGGTGTACATCCTGATCCTGCCGGCCTTCGGCGTGTTCTCGGAAGTTACCTCGACGTTCTCTGGCAAACGCCTGTTCGGCCACCACTCGATGATCTACGCATCGGGCGCGATCGCCATCCTCGGCTTTGCGGTATGGCTGCACCACTTCTTCACCATGGGTGCCGGCGCCAGCGTCAACACCTTCTTCGGCCTGGCGACGATGCTGATCTCCATCCCGACGGGTGTGAAGCTGTTCAACTGGCTGTTCACCATGTACCAAGGCCGTGTGCGCTTCACCGCACCGATGCTCTGGACCCTGGGCTTCATGGTCACCTTCTCCATCGGTGGCATGACCGGCGTACTGCTGGCCGTTCCGGGTGCTGACTTCGTTCTGCACAACAGCCTGTTCGTAATTGCGCACTTCCACAACGTGATCATCGGTGGCGCGGTATTCGGCTACATCGCCGGTTTCGCCTTCTGGTTCCCGAAAGCCTTCGGCTTCACCCTGAACGAGAAGTGGGGCAAAGCTGCCTTCTGGTTCTGGCTGTCGGGCTTCTACGTTGCGTTCATGCCGCTGTACGCCCTGGGCTTCATGGGCATGACCCGTCGTCTGAACCACTCCGACAACCCACTGTGGGAACCCTACCTGTACGTAGCCGTTGTCGGCGCCGTGCTGATCCTGTTCGGTATCGCTTGCCAGCTGATCCAGATCTACGTGTCGGTTCGCGACCGCAAAGACAACATGGACGTCACTGGCGACCCATGGGGCGGCCGTACCATCGAGTGGTCCACTTCGTCGCCACCACCGTTCTACAACTTCGCTCACATGCCTGAGAAAGTTGGTCTGGACGCCTGGCACGAAGCCAAGGAAGCCGGTGTTGCGTACAAGGTCCCGGCCAAGTACGAAGCGATCCACATGCCGAGCAACACCTCCACCGGTCTGTTCATGGGTATGTTCCTGACCGTGTTCGGCTTCGCCTTCATCTGGCACATCTGGTGGCTGGTGGGCGCGAGCCTGTTGGCAACCATCGCAGTCTTCGTTCGCCACGCTGCACGTGACGACCAGGGCTACATGGTTCCGGCCGAAGAAGTGGCGCGCATCGAAGGCGAGCGTATGAAAGCGCTGGCCAAAGCAGGTGCTCTGCCTGCCGGCGCACGTGTCGAATCGTTTGAGCGGGTGTAATCAATGTCCAGTCAAGTAATGCACGGCGGCGCTGCTCATGGTCACGACCATGGGCATGACGACCACCACCACGACTCGGGCCAGATGACCGTACTGGGTTTCTGGCTGTACCTGATGACCGACTGCATCCTGTTTGCGTCGCTCTTCGCCACCTACGCGGTGCTGTCCGGCAGTTTTGCCGGCGGCCCGTCGGGTCATGACATCTTCCAGCTCGACTTCGTAGCTGTTGAAACGCTGTTCCTGCTGCTGTCCTCGATCACCTTCGGCTTCGCCATGCTGAAGATGTTCGATGGCAAGAAAGCTGGCGTACTGGGCTGGTTGGCTGTGACCTTCCTGTTCGGCGCAGGCTTCATCGCGATGGAAATCTATGAATTCCATCACCTGATCAGCGAGGGCTTCGGCCCGCAGCGCAGTGGCTTCCTGTCGGCGTTCTTCGCCCTGGTAGGTACCCACGGTCTGCACGTGACTGCCGGCCTGATCTGGATGGCAATCATGATGTACCAGATCAACAAGCATGGCATCACGCCGACCGCCAAGACCCGCATGAGCTGCCTGAGCCTGTTCTGGCACTTCCTGGACGTGGTCTGGATCTGCGTATTCACCGTCGTCTACCTGCTGGGGGTTCTGTAATGGCTAGCGCACACGACACTCATCACGAAGGTAACCACGGCAGCGTCAAGTCGTACATGATCGGCTTTGTACTGTCGATCATCCTGACTGCGATTCCGTTCGCACTGGCCATGACCGCCAGCTTGCCGAAGAACCTGACCGTTCTGATCATTGTTGCCATGGCCGTGATCCAGGTAGTGGTACACCTGGTGTACTTCCTGCACATGGACCGCTCGAAAGAGCAACGCAACAACGTGTCGACGTTCCTGTTCACCGTACTGGTAATTGCACTGCTGGTCGGCCTGTCGCTGTGGATCATGTTCAACATCCACGTCGAAATGATGGCCAAGTGAGGTAAGACTGCATGTCCGTTAAGCACTTTATCCAAATCACCAAACCGGGGATCATTTTCGGTAACGTGCTTTCCGTGGCAGGCGGTTTCTTCCTTGCCTCGAAGGGCCATGTGGACTTCGCCTTGTTCCTGGCGGTGGTGATCGGTACTTCGCTGGTGGTTGCGTCCGGATGCGTGTTCAACAACTGCATCGACCGTGACATCGACCACAAGATGGAGCGCACCAAGAACCGCGTCATGGTGCAGGGCGGCATGTCGCTGCCCCTCGCGCTGATCTACGCCACCCTGCTCGGGGTGGCGGGTTTCAGCCTGCTGTATGTCCAGGCCAACCCGCTGTCGGCGTTCTGCGCAGCTGTAGGCTTCATTGTCTATGTCGGTTTCTACAGCCTGTGGCTGAAGCGTAAATCGGTGCACGGCACCTTGGTCGGCAGCCTTTCGGGTGCCATGCCTCCGGTGATCGGCTACTGCGCCGTAAGCAACAGCTTCGACCTGGCTGCGGTAACCCTGCTGGTGATGTTCAGCCTGTGGCAGATGCCGCACAGCTTTGCCATCGCCATCTTCCGCTTCAAGGATTACAGCGCTGCCAACATCCCGGTCCTGCCGGTGGCACGTGGCATCCTCGCGGCGAAGAAGCAGATCGTGCTGTACGTGCTGGCCTTCGTGCTCGCCACCTTGATGCTTACCCTCGGCGGTTACGCCGGCCTCGGCTACCTGGCCGTGGCAGCTGCCATGGGCCTGTACTGGTTGTACATGGCCTGGGGTGGCTACAAGGCCGAGGACGACAGCAAGTGGGCCCGCAAGGTGTTCGGCTTCTCCATCCTCACCGTTACCGCCCTGAGCGTGATGATGGGTGTGGACAGCCAGACCGCTGCGGACGTGCTGATGACTTACGCACGCTGATACTGCTGCCTGTTTCACGAAAACCCCGGCCATGTGCCGGGGTTTTTTTATGCCTGTCTGCCTGTGCCGGCCTCTTCGCGGGTAAACCCGCTCCCACAGGTACAGCGCCGGTTTTGCATGTGGCGCGGTCCCTGTGGGAGCGGGTTTACCCGCGAAAGGGCCGGCACAGGAAAACATAAAATCCAAATTTTCAAACAATAGATCTGAAAAGATCTAACAAAACAGGATTTTGCCCTTTACAGCCATCCTGTTTCAGCACTATCTTCTGAATCAGGCCGCCACATCGGCCAACGTCGCTCGGACGGTTCCGGGCGCTTACGTACTCAGAGGAAGCCATGGCCAACCCAGGTTCGCCGCGCCGCTTTGCGCGCATCGATCGTCTCCCCCCTTACGTCTTCAACATCACTGCCGAGCTCAAGATGGCTGCCCGCCGCCGTGGCGAGGACATCATCGACCTGAGCATGGGCAACCCCGACGGTGCCACGCCGCCGCACATCGTCGAGAAGCTGGTGCAGGTTGCCCAGCGTGAAGACACCCACGGCTATTCCACCTCTCGCGGCATCCCACGCCTGCGCCGGGCCATTTCCAACTGGTACAAGGAACGCTACGAGGTCGACATCGACCCGGAAAGCGAAGCCATCGTCACTATCGGCTCGAAAGAAGGCCTGGCCCACCTGATGCTGGCCACGCTCGACCAGGGCGACACGGTGCTGGTGCCCAACCCCAGCTACCCCATCCACATCTACGGTGCGGTCATTGCCGGTGCCCAGGTGCGGTCGGTGCCGCTGGTACCGGGTGTGGACTTCTTCAACGAACTCGAGCGGGCCATTCGCGAGTCGATCCCCAAGCCGAAGATGATGATCCTCGGCTTCCCGTCCAACCCCACCGCCCAGTGCGTGGAACTGGACTTCTTCGAGCGTGTGGTGGCCCTGGCCAAGCAGTACGACGTGCTGGTGGTGCATGACCTGGCCTACGCCGACATCGTCTACGACGGCTGGAAAGCCCCGTCGATCATGCAGGTGCCAGGGGCCAAGGACATTGCGGTGGAGTTCTTCACCCTGTCCAAGAGCTACAACATGGCAGGCTGGCGGATCGGCTTCATGGTCGGCAACCCCGAGCTGGTCAGCGCCCTGGCGCGAATCAAGAGCTACCACGACTACGGCACCTTCACCCCGCTGCAGGTCGCTGCCATTGCCGCGCTCGAAGGCGACCAGCAGTGCGTACGGGACATTGCCGAGCAGTATCGCCAGCGCCGCAACCTGCTGGTGAAAGGGCTGCACGAACTGGGCTGGATGGTCGAAAACCCCAAGGCATCGATGTACGTGTGGGCGAAGATCCCTGAGCAGTATGCGCACATGGGCTCGTTGGAGTTTGCCAAGAAACTGCTGGCCGAGGCCAAGGTGTGCGTGTCGCCGGGGATTGGTTTTGGCGAGTATGGTGATGACCATGTGCGCTTTGCCCTGATCGAGAATCAGGACCGCATTCGCCAGGCCATTCGCGGCATCCGGCAGATGTTCCGGGCTGACGGGTTGGCCCGCAAGTAAGCGCTTGGGGCCGCTTTGCGGCCCATCGCCGGCAAGCCAGCTCCCACAGGTGCGGCGCCGCTCTCACGACCTGTAAGGGCTCTGTGGGAGCTGGCTTGCCGGCGATGGGCTGCAAAGCAGCCCCTGGATTTTGCCGCAGGGCGAGCTTTCCGCCTGCGTTTCACCGATCAGCCTGCCTATCTTCAGCACTCATTTCTCATTACAGAGACCCACCCATGAGTGTGTTCACCGCCTACTTCTGCGGCACCGGCTCGCATCGCTTCGACGACGCAAACCCCAACTTCTGGAACGGCGAGCTGGTCTCGACCCTGGCCGCCAACGACCAGGGCCGCGAATTCGCCCACTGGATCGCCGTTGACGGCCCCGGCAGCGGCAACCTTCAGGATGACAAGCTGTTCGTCGAACCCGGCGGCTACTTCAACTGGACCGGCCAGTTGTTCGGCCGCGGCTGGGAAGAAAACGTCAACCATGTGCTGCAGGTGATCAAAGGCGAAAGCAGCTGGCAGCGCACCAAGCTGAGCGAGGAAGACTACGAGCGGCTGAAGGGCGCTGGCGTGCCGGTGCCAGAAGTGTCCTCCACGGCCTCGTGGTTCTGGCGCACCTACGACTACGGTGACCGCCAGCCTACACCGCAGGCGTTGCAAGAGGGCATCATCAGCATGTTCCGCAAGCCGCGCATTCCCACCCAGGTGAACCTGGTGGGCTGGAGCCGCGGTGGCATCAGCTGCCACATGCTGGCCAACGCCATGGCTAAAGACCCGGTATTGCAAAACGTACCGGTCAATATTTTTGCGATCGACCCGGTGCCCGGTGTGGGCAATGTGCAAGCCGAGCGCATCGCACTGGCGGAAAACGTGCGTGAGTATGTCGGCTTCTACTCGCGGGATGAACGTTCCAAAGGCTTTGCCTGCGTGATCCCGTCAGTCGCCAGTGGCACGCAAATCTGTATTTATCCGATGCCCGGGCGTCATGCCACGCTGGTCGGTAATGCATCGGTCGATGGTGCAAGCGACGGCACGGTGCTCAAGGAGCCCGGGCTGATCGTGCGCCATTTCGCCGAAGTCTGCCTGACCCGCTGGGGGGTTCAACTGGGCAAGCTGCTGACGTTGGACGACAGCCAGTTGATGAAGTGTCACCAAGCCATGGCCGCAGCCGAAGCGCAGTACCAAGCCATGCGCGGCAAATCCTACACGCTGCTGACCGAGGGTCAGAAGCACGACCGGTTGGTGCATTGCGGCGAAGACCGTACGCACTTCAGCAAGGTGTGTGGTGATGACTATGACCCGACCGAAGGGCTTGCCTTGCAGCGTTGGGATGCCTCCACCTACATGGCATTGCGCTGAATGAAGCGGGCGGCCGGATCAGTGGCAAATTTTTTTGCATTCACCCTCTATCCAGCCGCCCCGGGTTCGATTGAGAATGGCGCCGCGGGCCAATCCCGATAACAACAACCTTCCCTCCGTGGCATCATGTCTGAATATAACCCTTGCCTTGACTGCGGCGCCTGCTGCGGGTTTTTCCGTGTGTCTTTCTTCTGGGGCGAATGCCAGTCTGCCGGGGGCGTTGTGCCGGACGACCTGGTGGTACAGATCAACCCCACCCGCGTTGCCATGATCGGCACTGACGCCAAACCATGCCGCTGCATCAGCCTTGAAGGCGAAATCGGCAAGGAAGTCGCTTGTACCATTTACGCCAACCGCTCCAGCCCTTGCCGCGAGTTCGATGCATCGTGGGAGGGTGGGGTGCATAACCCCAGCTGCGACGATGCGCGTGCCGCCTATGGGCTGCCACCACTGACCCCGCCAGGGGCCAACGAGCCGCATTGGCCGGATGATGGGGCTGAGGTGGCCTGAACCCTTTTTATTCGCCTGACTGGCCCTATCGCCGGCAAGCCAGCTCCCACAGGTACTGCACAAGGCTTAGGTTCTGTGGTGACCTGGTGGGAGCTGGCTTGCCGGCGATAGGGCCATCAGCTGTAAGAAAATTCTGAACCTGAAACCAAATGCTTCAGGTTGCCAGGGATTGGGAATTATCCTACGACCTCAGTCGGATGCCGTCTGATAGGCAAGTACAAACCTCAGAGATAACGTTCCAGCGTCGCCGCAATTGGCGACCGGGTGTGAGAAGCCCGTCGTTTCGAGAGGGCTTGCCAGTTATGGCAGCCGTGCGCGTGCAGACTTCGGTCTGGCCGTGAATACCTCGTAACACGGTCTTCTCACCTCGCGTACGGCTGCCACCTTATCTGTGAGAAGGATGCGAGTGGTTGCTTCTGAAAATATTTCGAGGTGACTATGAAGAAACTTGTCCCTGATCCACCCGTTACAGACCTGACCTACCAAGCCGCCAAGTCCCAGGCCACCCAGGTCATGGACACCCTCTCCAGCATCATCATCCAGTATCTCGACGCCGAAGCTCCGATTTTGCGAGCTCCACTGCTCGAGGCCATGTCGGCCCAGACCAGCCAGCTGCATGCCCTGCTAGCCCATATGAAAGCGCTGGAGGCAAAGGCATGACCAACCACCTCAAATCCCGCACCACCGCAGGCGTGGAAAAATTCCTTGAGTTGTACCGGGTAGAGCCAGGTGTACCGCTTGATCTGGCATTCGATGAATTGTCGGTGCTGATCGGCTGCATCAAGCACCTGAACGAGGAAGCCGAGATGGAGGGCGACAAGATCGCCGGCAGCGCGGCGCGGATTCTCAGTGCCATGGCCAAGGCGCTGATCAATGACATGGAAATGGGCTTGAACCGAGGCGCCTGAGCGATTTTTGGAGCCGCTTTGCGGCTCATCGCCGGCAAGCCAGGCTCCCACAGGTTCACCACAGGCCCAAAGCCTTGCACGATCCCTGTGGGAGCCTGGCTTGCCGGCGATGGGCTGCAAAGCAGCCCCGGGATGCCTGAACCCTGCACTTGACGTTAAACTGTCATCTCCCCAGCAATGGACAGGAGATCCGGCGTGACCCCACCCCGCAGTTTCCCCAGTGACCTCTGCCTCGACAGCCCGCGCCTGCAGTTGCGGCCGATGCGCCATGCCGATGCCGAACAGTGGCTGACGATCATGGCCGACCCCGAGGTCATGCGTTACTGGCACCACGCCCCGTGGCAAGACCTGGCCGAGGCCGAAAGCGCCCTGGCCGCCGACCGCGAAGCCTATGCCAATGGTGACCAGCTCAAGCTGGGCATGTACCGCCGTGACAACGGCGACCTGATCGGCATGGTCCAGCTGTTCAACATCGACGATGTGTCCCGCCGTGGCGAAATCGGCTACTGCCTGGCCAGTGCCGTGCAGGGCAGGGGCTACATGGACGAAGCGCTCACCTGCTTCATCGACTATCTCGCTCACACCCTCCACATGCGCCGCCTGGAAGGGGAGATCGACCCGCGTAACCAAGGCTCGGCGCGTACCCTCGAACGCCAGGGCTTCGTGCTTGAAGGCACGCTGCGGGCGCGCTGGTGCGTAGCCGGTGAGCTGTCCGACTCGGGTATCTACGGGTTGTTGCTTGAACCACCTGTTGCATAGTCTTACGGCGAATAGCTACTATTCGGGAACAATTCTCACTTGTGTCCCGGTACCCCATGCCCGTAGCCGACTCACCGAGCCCGTACCCGCTTGAACAGCTGTACAGCGAGCACCATGGCTGGCTGTTCAGCTGGCTACGCCGCAAGCTGCGCTGTTCGCAAAGCGCAGCCGACCTGGCCCAGGACACTTTCGTGCGAATCCTGGCTTCGCGTGATGCCCTGCTGGGCATGCGCGAGCCACGCGCCTACCTCAGCACCACGGCGCGCCGCCTGCTGATCGACCGGGTACGCCGGCAGCAGATCGAAGCGGCCTACCTCAGTGAACTGGCCCAGGCTGCCGAGGCGCTGGAAGGGCACCAGTCCCCCGAGAGCATCCTCATCACCCTTGAGGCGCTGGAGCAGATCGCCTTCCTGCTCGAAGGCCTGCATGCAAATGCACGTGAAGCGTTCGTGGGTTACTACCTGGACGACCTGACCCAGACACAGATTGCCGAGCGCCTGCAGATTTCCCCGCGCATGGTGCGCAAGTACCTGGCCCAAGCGCTTATCCACTGCCACCGCACGCTTGACATTGCCGCACCGTGAACCCGTCCCGCATCGAACAGGAGGCTGCCGAGTGGGCCCTGTGCCTGGGTGAAGGCGAACTGGATGCCGCTGATGCGTGCGAACTTGAGGCCTGGTTGCAGGCCGACCCGCGCCACGGCGCCACCTTGCGCCGCATGCAGGGGGTGATCAGCCAAGTCCAGGCGCTGCGCCAGCAACGCGGGCCGGTGGGCGCCGGGTTGCGCGCCGGGTTACAGCCTTCGACGCCACGCTCGGGGGCGCGGCGCACCTTGCTCGGCCTAGTGTTGGCGGCCTCATTGCTGGGCGCCTTGCCGTTTGCCGGGGTATCGCCAACGGACTGGCTGGCCGATCTGCACACCGCGCCGGCCGAGTGGCACAGCGAAACCCTGGCAGATGGCTCGCAGCTGACGTTGGCGGGCAATTCTGCCGTGGATGTGCAATTCAGCGCTGGCGAGCGGCGCATCCGCCTGCTGCATGGCCAGGTGCTGGTGGATGTCAGCCATGACCCCACGCGGCCGTTCATGGTGCTAACCGATGAGGGCAGCTTCAAGGCGCTGGGGACGCGCTTCGTGGTCAGCCAAGGTAACGCACGCAGCGAGCTGACCATGCTCGAATCCAGGGTCGAGGCGCGCAGTGCGGTGTCCGGTGATCAGCTGGTCGCCGGGCGGGGTGAACGCGCCTGGGTGGCACGCGACGGGCTTGGACCGCTGCCGGCCATCGACCCGGCGCGGGTAGACCGGGCCTGGCAGCACCACCAACTGGTAGCCGAAGGCGTGCCGCTCGATCAGGTGCTGGACGCGTTGTCGCAACAGCGGCGCGGCGTGCTGCGCTTCGACCGCCAGGCCATGCAGGCCATCAAGGTTTCGGCGGTGCTGCCGCTGGATGACAGCGAGCGCGCCCTGCGCTTGCTGGCCGAGGCGCTGCCGATTCGTATCGGCGGTTTTGGCCGCTGGTGGACCACGGTCGAGCCAGCCCCGCGAGAAAATTGATAAAGGTGGTTCCGCTTCTGCGCAGTGGCCCGTCAAACAAGAGGCCAACCGATCAAGAACAAGGAGCCGATCCACCATGCGCCGATTCCCTGGCCACCCCGTCCTCAGCCCGCTAGCCCTGGCCTTGCGCCTGTCCTGCGCTGGGCTGGCCCTATCCGTTGCAGCCCTGCCGGCCGTGGCCGAGGAGGCCGCCCGCCGTAGCTTCGACGTGCCCGCCGGCAACCTGGCCGAGGCCCTTGGCAGGTATGCCCAGCAAGCCGCCGTATCGCTGGCCTTCACCCCCGAAGCGCTGACCGGGCTGCAAAGTAGTGGCCTGCACGGCCTGTATTCGGTGGACAGCGGTTTTGCCGTGTTGCTGGCTGGCAGTGGTTACCGGGTGGAGCGCAGCGACAACGGCTACCGGCTGGTGGCCGAGCCGCAGGCGGCCGTGAGCGGTGACGCGATGGAACTGGGCGTTACCACCGTGGCCGGGCAAGGCATGGGTGAGAGCACCGAGAACACCGGCTCGTATGCCCCGGGCCTGATCAGCGTCGGCTCCAAAACCCCGACCAGCCTGCGCCAGACCCCGCAATCGGTGTCGACGGTGACCCGACAGCTGATCGAAGACCAGCAACTGACCGACATCAACCAGGCGATGAAAGTGACGCCGGGCATCGTCACCCAGAGCACCACCTTCCGCACCCAGGACTTCCTTTCACGCGGCTTCAGCATTCAGAACCTGCAGATCGACGGCGCTGCGCCACAGGCGTTGGGTACCGCGATGGGCTCGTTCTATTCGTCCAACATCTTCGAGCTGGCCGAGTTCGACCATATCGAGGTGCTGCGCGGTACCGCGGCGCTGTATGGCGGCTCGGGCGACCCAGGCGGCATCATCAACATGGTGCGCAAGCGGCCGACTGCCTACAACCAGCTCAAGCTGACCCTGTCGGCCGGCAGCTGGGACAACTACCGCCAGGAGTTCGACCTCTCCGGCCCGCTAGGCTGGGATGGCCGCCTGCGTGGACGCCTGGTGATGTCCAACACCGATCGCCAGTATTTCACGGACAACCGCTCCACCGAGCGCCCGCTGGTGTACGGTGTGCTTGAAGCGGACGTTACCGACGACACCATGCTCACCTTCGGTGCCCGCTACAACAAGTCCCACGAAAACGGCACCAACAGCGCGGTGCCCCGCTACAGCAATGGTGCCGACCTGAACTTGCCACGGCATACCGGCCTGACCCGGAACTGGGCTTACCTCGATGCCACCGCACGCGAGTACTTCGCCAAGATCGACCACCGCTTCAACGACGACTGGAAGCTCAACCTCAGCTACACCAACACTTGGGACCTCGGGCTGTTCAAGAGCGCCACCACCCTCAATGCGGTGGACCCGGTGACCAATACCGGGGCAACCTGGTACGGCACGTCGACCCGCCAGGAGAACGAGCAGCACTTGTACGACAGTAATGTCTCCGGCCACTTCCAGGCCTTTGGTCTGGACCATGAAGTGGTGTTCGGCGCTGACTATCAGAAGATTGACAGCCGCTGGCTGGGCACCGCGCCATTCGCTGCATCGGGCTCGCCGGCCAACGTGTTTGACCCCGACAGTTCGGCCTTTGACGACCCTGGGAATGGGCGTGACTACAAGCGCGACTACAGCCCCAACTCGCAGCGCCAGTATGGTTTGTATGGCAGCCTGCGCCTGCAGCTTGCCGAGCCGCTGCACCTGATAGTCGGTGCACGTGCCCAGCGCTTCCACTTCTGGCAGACCTACACCAACAACCTTGTGACGCCGGCCAGCATTTCCAGCCCCGAGCAGCGCATCGGCACCAAGGTCACGCCGTTTGGTGGCTTGGTCTACGACCTGGACGATCAGTGGTCGGCCTATGCCAGCTACTCGGAGATCTACAAGCCACAGTCCAGCAGGATCAGCGGCCCGGCAGAAACAGGCTCGCCGCTTGAACCCATGACCGGCAAAACCTACGAAACCGGCCTCAAGGGCGAACTGTTCAACGGCGCGCTCAACGCCAGCCTGGCGGTGTACTACACCACCCGCGAAAACGAGGCGGTGCAGGACCCGAACTTCGCGGCGACCAATGCCGGCTTCTCTGGCAGTTGCTGCTACGTGTCCAATGGCAAGGTAGTGAGCAAGGGCATCGACATGGAGCTGTCCGGCGAGTTGTTGCCAGACTGGATGCTGGTGGGTGGCTACACCTTCAACCTCAATCGCAACCGCAGCGCCGACGCCCCGCTGAGCACGGTGATGCCCAAGCACCTGTTCAAGCTGTACACCACCTACCGCCTGCCGGGCATCTTCAGCGACTTCAAAGTCGGTGGTGGCGTGCAGTTGCAAAGTGCCACCTACACCTCCGGGACGGTGAACCGCTATGACAGCAATGGCGCAGTGGTGGAGCGCAATGTGCCCTTCGACTTCGATCAGAGCGGCTATGCCATCTGGAACGCCTTGGTCGAGTACCGCGTCGATGACCACTGGAACGTCACGCTCAATGGCAACAACCTGTTCGACAAGAAGTACTACGAAACTGTGGGTACTTCGACCTATGGCAACTTCTACGGTGAACCACGCAACTTCATGGTAACCCTGCGCGGCGCCTATTGAGGGTCTGGAAGCGGGGCAGGGCCTGGGTTATGGTCGTAGGCTGTCCCGTTTCCTCCAGGTGTGCCCCTTGCCCGTTTTCTACTTGAGCATCAGCCTGCTGCTGTATGTGCTCGCCCTGTTTTTCGATGGCGCGCTGATGAGCGGCGCACGCCACATGCCGGCCCTGCAGATGTTGCTGTACGGGCCATGGGGCATGCCCTTCGGCTTGTACCAATGGTTTGCCAACCCGCTGCTGGCCCTGGCCATTCTTGCCCATCGGCGGTTCCGCCGCCTGGCATTGCTGGCCGGGTTGGCGGCGGCGTACCTGGCGGCCAGCAGTTTCGGCATCACCCGCCTGCCCGACAACCAAAGCTATGAGTTTCATGACCTGACCGGTTTTGGTGCTGGTTTCTATCTGTGGCTGGCGGCCATTGTGGTGTTCTGCCTGGGGCAGGCCTGGCATTGCCGGAAAGCACGTAGCGCCGACGACATGCCCGGCTGGAACTGGCTTGATGTGGCGTTGATCGCTGCGCTGGGCGTGGCGCTTTATTCGGCCACGCAGATGCCATCGTTGCGCTTCCACCCAGGCAAGGTACTGATGCCGCCAGAACAGCCGCAGTCGTTTTGATACCCGCAAGGAGGGTTTGCATGATCAAGCATTGCCTGACAGGCCTGGCACTGGCCTGCATGTTGCCGCTGGCCGTGGCGGACGATTACACGCCGGCCTACGGCCAGTGCATGGACAAGGCCTCCAGCACCGTGGCCATGAGCGAGTGCATCCAGGCCGAGACGCGCGTGCAGGACCAGCGTCTGAACCGGGTATACAAGCAATTGATGGGCAAGCTGGATGCCGGGCAGCAGAAAAGCTTGCGGGATGTGCAGCGTAAATGGCTTGCCTATCGCGATGGCAATTGCCAGTTTCATGTGCAGGCCAGTGGCGGGACCATGGCGCAGCTGGAGGGCGGGTCATGCATGATGGACATGACCCGCGACCGGGCGGCGGAGCTGGAACGGGTACTCAGCCCCGGGCAGTGAGGTTGCCTGAACCGGCCCCATCGCCGGCAAGCCAGCTCCCACAGGTACAGCTCACTGGCAGAAAATGGCACCCAACCTGTGGGAGCTGGCTTGCCGGCGATGGGGCGCGAAGCGGCCCCGCTTTTACTGGCGAGGCTCGCGCAGCGCCCGGGCCTTGAGGTATTCGCGCACTTCCACGGCATCCCCGGCAAACTCGATACGCTCTGCCTTGGCCGCACGCTGGTAGGCATACATCGGGTCGTAATACTCGTTCAGCAAGCCTTCGATCCAGCCCCGGTGCAGGTCCACCGCGCCGCTGCGCTGTTGCGCTTCAAGGGCGAGGCGCAGAATGTCCGCAAGCCGCTGATAGCGCTCTCCGCCCAAGCGCTTGTTGATGTTGGCCATGCTTTGCAGCATGCGCTCGGCAAACAACCGGCGGCCATCCTCTTCGCCATGCACGGCGATAAACTCGGCACTCAGGTTGACCACGTAGTCGCGCAAGATGCGCTCCACGCGGTTGGCGAAGCTGTCTTCCAGCCACACCAGCGGGTACTGCTGCATACCCTGGTACAACTCCAGTGGCACCGTGCAGCTGCCGACAATGCGGCCTTCATCTTCCAGCACGAACTGCTCGCAGCCGCGGGCGCGCTTTTTCAGCAAATCGATGGCCAGCTGGTTTTCGAAATCGATCTGCGCCGGTTGTGCAGTGGCACGTTTGCCGAAGCTGGAACCGCGATGGTTGGCGTGGCCTTCCAGGTCGAGCACGTTGTCCAGCTGGTGCAGCACATCGGTCTTGCCGGTACCGGTCAAACCGCCCACCAGCACGAAATCGCATTGCGCCACCGCATGCTGTGTGGTCTCCAGTAGGAAGGTGCGCATCGCCTTGTAGCCGCCTTTGACACGCGGGTACTGGATGCCTGCCTCATCGCGCAGCCAACCCTGCACGATCTGCGAACGCAGGCCGCCCCGGAAGCAGTACAGGTAGCCTTGCGGGTGGGCCTGGGTGAATGCCACCCAGGCATCCATCCGTGCCTGCTTGGTGGCGCCGCTGACCAACTGGTGACCCAGGGCGATGGCGGCAGCCTGGCCCTGCTGTTTGAAGCAGGTGCCGACCTTCTGCCGCTCCTGGTCGTTCATCAGCGGCAGGTTGACCACGCCGGGGAAGGCACCTTTGGCGAATTCGACAGGCGCGCGCATGTCCATCATCGGCACGTCGTCGAGGAACAGCTGACGGAAGTCGGTGCAGTCGGGGCGCATCAGATCACCTCGACCGCGTGGCTCTGTCGCTCGACCAGCTTGCCGATAGGCGACAGTTGCAGGCCCAGTTCGGCAGCTACGGCGAGGAACTCGGTTTCACCTTCCGGCGCAACCGCCACCAGCAGGCCGCCGCTGGTCTGCGGGTCGCACAGCAGGTGTTTCTGGTCGTCGTTGAGGGCGCCGATCTTGTGCCCGTAGCTTTCGTAGTTGCGCAGGGTCCCACCGGGGATGCAGCCCTCGGCCAGGTAGTGGTCGACACTGGGCAGACGCGGCACGGCGGCGTAGTCCAGGTGCGCAGTGAGGCCGCTGCCTTCGGCCAGCTCGACCAGGTGGCCGAGCAGGCCGAAGCCGGTGACATCGGTCATGGCCTTGACCCCGTCGAGCTTGCCAAAGCGGCTGCCGGGGGTGTTGAGGGTGCACATCCAGTCGCGCGCCAGGCCCTGGTCCTGCGCACGCAGCTTGGCCTTTTTCTCGGCGGTGGTGAGGATGCCGATGCCCAGGGGCTTGGTCAGGTACAGCTGGCAGCCTGCAGTGGCGGTGTCGTTGCGCTTGAGGTGGCGCTTGCTGACCACACCGGTGACGGCCAGGCCGAAGATTGGCTCGGGGGCGTCGATGGAGTGGCCACCCGCCAGCGGGATGCCGGCTTCGGCGCACACGGCGCGGCCGCCGCGGATCACTTCACGGGCCACTTCTGGTGGCAGCACGTTGACTGGCCAGCCAAGGATGGCGATGGCCATCAGCGGGTCGCCGCCCATGGCATAGATGTCGCTGATGGCGTTGGTGGCGGCGATGCGGCCGAAGTCGTACGGGTCATCGACGATCGGCATGAAAAAATCGGTGGTCGAGACCACGCCGCGCTCATCGTCCAGTGCGTACACTGCTGCATCGTCGCGCGAGGCGTTGCCGACCCACAGTTTAGGGTCCAGGGCCTGGGTGCCGCTTTCGGCGAGGATCACGTCCAGCACCTTGGGGGAAATCTTGCAGCCACAGCCGGCACCATGGCTGTACTGGGTCAGGCGAATCGGCTCGCTCATACGCACCTCTGCAGGTCAAATTGTGGCGCGATTGTAGCAAAGCTGGCCTTTGTGCCCCTGCCTCTTATAATTCACATCGTCGGCGGATTTGTCGGCATTTCCCCGCTATTGAACCGGAGAATACACATGCTCAAACGCCCCTTGGCGCTCGCCGCAGGTCTCGTGCTGTCTTGCTGTGCCGTTGCCGTTCAGGCTGCTGAAACCCTGCGGGTCAGCGCCATCCCCGACGAAGCGCCTACCGAACTGCAGCGCAAGTTCAAGCCACTGGGTGAGTACCTGGCCAAGCAGCTGGGCATGGAAGTGAAGTTCGTACCGGTGGCCGATTACCCGGCGGTGGTCGAGTCGCTGGCCGCCGACCGCCTCGACCTCGCCTGGCTGGGGGGCTTCACCTTTGTCCAGGTACACCTGAAGGACCCGACTGCCACGCCGCTGGTGCAGCGTGAGCAGGACGCGCAGTTCACCTCCAAGTTCATCACTGCCAACCCCGACGTGAAGAGCCTGGCCGACCTCAAGGGCAAGTCGTTTGCCTTCGGTTCCATTTCGTCCACGTCGGGCAGCCTGATGCCGCGTTACTTCATGCTCAAGCAGGACAACATCAAGCCTGAAGCGTACTTCAGCCGTGTGGCCTACTCTGGCGCCCATGACGCCACCGTGGCCTGGGTGCAGGCTGGCAAGGTCGATGGTGGCGTGCTCAACGCCAGTGTCTGGCAAAAGCTGGTGGACGCCGGCAAGGTGGATACCAACAAGGTGAAGGTGTTTGCCACCACGCCTACCTACTTCGACTACAACTGGACCGTGCGCGGCAACATGGACCCGGCGTTGAAAGACAAGATCAAGAACGCCTTCCTTGATCTCGACCCGGCCAACCCGCAGCACAAGGCGATTCTGGACCTGCAGGCTGCCAGCCGCTTCATCGAAACCAAGCCTGAGAACTACGTGGGCACCGAGCAAGCCGCACGCGAGGCCGGCCTGCTCAAGTGACTGCTTCGAATGTGGCCATCCATCTGCACGGTGCCAGCCTGCGCCATGGCCAGGTCCGCGCGCTTGACGCGGTCAGCCTGCGCATCGAGCAGGGCGAGCGAGTCGCCATCATCGGGCCGTCGGGGGCGGGCAAGTCGAGCTTGCTGCACCTGATGGCCACGGCCATCCAGCCCAGCGGCGGGCGTGTGGAGCTGCTCGGCGAGCAGCCTTGGGCGTTGTCGGCCCGGGCACGCCAGCGCCTGCGGGCGCGGGTTGGCCTGGTGCATCAGGCGCCGCCCCTGCCGCCACGCCAGCGTGTGGTGACCGCAGTACTGGCCGGCCGCCTGGGGCAGTGGGGGGTGATGCGCGGCTTGCTCAACCTGCTGTACCCCGGCGATGTGCCGGGGGCACGGCAGGTTTTGGCGGAGCTGGGGCTGGCCGACAAACTGTTCGTGCAGTGTGGGCAATTGTCCGGTGGCCAGTTGCAGCGCGTGGGCATTGCCCGGGCGCTGTACCAGCGGCCGCAGGTGCTGCTGACCGATGAGCCGGTGTCGGCCATGGACCCGGTACTGGCCGACCACAGCCTGGCCTTGCTCAACTGCCATGCCCAAGCCAACGGTGTGACGCTGGTGGCGAGCCTGCATGCCGTGGAGCTGGCACTGGCGCGTTTCCCGCGGGTGATCGGTGTCCGCGAGGGGCGGGTGGTGTTTGACTGCCCGGCCGATGCGGTCACCCAACCCATGCTGGATGCGCTGTACGCCAACGAACAACTGGCTTCGCCGCCAACCCAGGGTCCGACCCTGACCGTGCAGATACCGCGATGCTGAAGGCCGACACCCGCGACCCGGCCCTGCTGCCGCGGTTGCTGCTGGCCTTGCTGGCAATTGCCGTGCTGTGGCCTGGCATTCAGTTGAGCGAGCTGAACCCGTGGGTGCTGTTGCAGGCTGAGAACCGACAGCAGATCGCCAGTTTCACCAGTGCCTTTTGGCCACCGGCACACGATGCCGACTTTCTCGCATTGCTGTACGAAGCCACGCTGCAAACCCTGGCCGTGGCCACTGCTGGCATGGCGTTGGCATTGCTGCTGGCAGTGCCGGCCGGGCTGATGGCCAGCCGCGCCTTGTCGTTGCGTGCCGCGTCCCGCGGCGGACGTGCCGGGTTGTGGTCGCGCTTGCTGCGCCTGCCGGTGCGCGGGTTGCTGATCTTTCTGCGCAGCGTGCCGGAAATTGTCTGGGCGCTGCTGTTTGTGCGCGCCGTGGGGCTGGGGCCGACGGCGGGTGTACTGGCTATCGCCATTACCTACAGCGGCATGCTTGGCAAGGTCTACGCCGAAATCTTCGAGTCGGTCGACCAGCGCCCGGCCCATGCCTTGCTGCAGGCGGGCAGTGGCCGGCTGGGGGCGTTTCTCTACGGCATCCTGCCCAATGCTGCATCGGAAGTGGTGTCATACACCGTGTACCGCTGGGAGTGCGCGGTGCGGGCTTCTGTGGTGATGGGCTTTGTCGGTGCTGGCGGGCTGGGCCAGCAGATCGACCTGTCGATGCGCATGTTCGCCGGGGCGCAAGTGGCGAGCATGCTGCTGACATTCCTGCTGCTGGTGATGCTGGCCGACTTGCTCAGCCGCCTGCTGCGCTGGAGGTTGGCATGAACCGCGCCATCAACCTGTTGCTGCTTGGCGCCATCGCGGTGGCGGTGGTGGCCTCGTTTGCGTACCTGGAACTGGACCTGCGCGCACTGGTAGGCAACGGCGGGTTGGGGCAGATGGGTGAGTATGCCGGGCGTTTCCTGCACCCGGACCTGTCTGCCGAGCACCTGAAGGCGGTGTGGCGTGGGGCGCTGGAGACCCTGGCCATGTCTGGCCTGGGCACCTTGTTGGCGATGGTGCTGGGGATGTTGCTGGCGCTGCCGGCGGCGGGGCGCTTCGGCTGGCCGTTGCAGGGCGCGGCGCGGTTGTTGCTGAATGCCCTGCGGGCCATCCCTGAACTGGTGTGGGCGGCGCTGACGGTGTTGGCGGCAGGCCTTGGCCCCAATGCGGGTACCCTGGCCCTGGCGCTGCATACCGCTGGCGTGCTGGGGCGGTTGTTTGCCGAGGCGCTGGAGAACGCACCGCCAGAGCCGGCAGCGGCTATCCGCCTGCAGGGCGGCAGCCAGGTGGCGGCGTTCTGCTTTGGTACCTTGCCCAATCTGTGGCCGCAATTGCTGGCCTACAGCTTGTACCGCTGGGAGAACAACATCCGCATGGCCAGCGTGCTGGGGTTTGTCGGGGCGGGTGGTTTGGGGCAGATGTTGTACACCACCTTGAGCCTGTTCCAGGAGGCCCAGGCCAGCACGGTGATCATCGGGATGCTGGTGCTGGTGTTGCTGGTGGATGTGCTGAGTGACGTATTGCGCCAGCGCTATGTGCGCGCCTGAGTGCTTGTGGGGATGACATTTGCGCGGTCCCTGTAGGAGCGGCCTTGTGTCGCGATGGGCTGCAAAGCAGCCCCCAGATGCCTCAGGCCCCCACACCTTCAGCACACTGCGCCTCCCGCTGCATCGACTCTAGGTTCCGCTCGATCGTCTCGCAAATGGTATCCATCTGGATCTGGTGCTCACTGAACCTGAACGGGCTCTGCAAATCAGTCCCGATCCGCTCGATGGCCAGCAGCATGAACCCCACCACCGTCGATGCCAGCGGCGTGAACCAACCCAGCGATTCCACCAGCCCCACCGGCACGATCAAACAGAAGAGGGTAATGAACAACCGCGGAAAATACACATAAGGGTAGGGCAGCGGCGTGTTGGCAATCCGCTCCATGCCACCCTGGGCATTGGACAGGTCCACCAGCGTCGACTCCAGCCGGGCCAGGCGAATGCTGTCCAGCCGCCCGGCCTTGTATTCCCGCGCCAGCAAGGCCGCCGAACCGCCGAGAATGTCATTGGCGAAGTTGTTCGAACGGTTGCGGCGTTCGAACTCCGCGGGCGGGATGAAGGCCATCAGCTCGTCCGGGCAGCGTTCCCCCTTCAAGTGCGCCGCCAGGCAGTTCACATAGGCGATATGCCTGCGCAGCAGTGTGGCCTTGACCGGGTTCAGGCCATCATCCGGGTCATCGATCAGGGTCAGCGTCTGCCGGGCGAAGCTGCGCGACCCGTTCACCAGCGCCCCCCACAACGTGCGCGCCTCCCACCAGCGGTTGTAGGCACTGCTGTTGCGAAAACTCACCAGCACCACCAGCGCCGAGCCCAGCAACGTCAGCGGAATAAGCGGCAGGGTGAACTTGCTGTTGAAGAACAGCATGAAATCGATAGTGACCAGCACATCCCAGATCAGCAGCCAGAACAGCGACCAGCCGATGTAGCCGATGGTCTTCACGACCAGGCGGTACTTGCGGGTGATGATGTCTTTCACGCGGGGGCACCTCGAAACGCGGGGGATGCTGGATCGGACGTCGAGGGAAGGGCATGGTTCGGTGCGGTTCGTCGAGGTGTGTGAGCAAACGTATCTTGCTAGCTGAAGACCTGCTTCATTTGCACCAACGCTACCCGCGTGCCGTCCCACGCCTGCCGCTCCTCGATGCCGAACGGTGTGAAGCCCAGCTGTGGATAAAGCAGCAGGCCGGCGGTGTTGTGATTGAAGCATGACACCCAGACCTCGCGTGCGCTGTACTGCTGGCGGGCGAGGTCGATCATTGCCGTTACCAGATAACGCGCTACACCAAAGCCGCGGGCGCTGGGGGCCACCACTACGTTGCCCAAGGCACATACGCCGCCATGTTCGGCTTTGTAGAAATTGGCGAAGGCCAGGACAGCGCCATTACCTTCCACTACCGTGGAGCCGCTGCGTTGGGCTATGGCGTCGCTCAGCTGGTTGGGGGTGAGGGGGTAGGTGGCTTTGGGGAACATGTAGAACAGTTCGTCCGGGTTCTGCGGGAAGCTGCAGATGACGGGGATGTCTTCAGGCCGGATGGGGCGGTGGGTCAGGTGCATGGCAGGTCCTTCTCGCGTTGGTTGGCACGGCCTCTTCGCGGGTAAACCCGCTCCCACAGGTACTGCACAAGGCTCAAATCCTGTGCAGGCCCTGGGGGAGCGGGTTTACCCGCGAAGAGGCCATCAGCCTTGCATCATAAGCCCCTTCGCAGTCGCAGATGCGAGCCGCCACTCAACTCATGGCTTGGCAGCCACCGCCACATAGCCTTTGACCGAAGCGGGTGCCTGGGGCTTGGCTTTGTGCGCCAGCAGGTACTGATAGCGTCGCCATTCCTTGTCGATTTCGCTGAACGACATGAACACGCTGATGCGGTCCTTGCCAGCCAGGTCCGGCCGCTTGCCGGCGTCGATCTCGCTGGTGGGGATGATGGCCACGTTGATGCCCACCACCTTGCCATCATCGGCAAACACCGGCCCACCCGACATGCCCTTGGTGATCGGGCCGTCATGCACTGAGTAGAAGACGCTGCCAGGCGTACCTTCAAGCCGTACCAGTGAGGGCAGGGCATGGCCCTTGCCCTGCATCGGCATCATGAAACTGTTGAAACCTACCGCCGTCACGGCTTCCCCAGGCACGTACTGGCGCCAGTGCGGCACGCTGCTGGCCTTGTGCTTGAAGAACACTACGTCACCGAGGCCCTCGTGGACCACGTTGCGCAGGAAGGGGGTGTGTTTGGCGGTTACAGCGTAATCCTCGTTCCACTGGATGGCGCTGGCCATCAGCAACATCGGCAGCGGTGCACCAGAAGTGACCACGAAAGCCTGGCTGTAGACGGGGTCTGAAACGTACGACGTTGGCACTCCATTGCACCCACTGAGCAGCATCATTGCCGCCATGCAGGGCGCGATTGTTTTCATGTGTCACACAGGGTGTGGAGAAATGGGAGCGCAACTATGGCTAAGTGCCATTACGCTAGCAATACTTTCGGCATATATCCGACGAATGACAGCTTAAGTGTTAGTCATGATGGCGGCCAATAGAATGCGGGTATGGCTACAGGTCCCAGAGCCATTGGGGCGGCGTCAAAGTGGAGGGGTTTTTTCGGGCGAATCTGATGGGTGTGAGCTGCATTGAGCTATCACACTGACAAGCTACCTTTTTCAGGGTGACCTGTTCATAGTTGCCCGTCGACTTACCCTGAAAGGAATCAGAACATTGTTTAAGCTAAATCCCTTGGTGCCCGAGCTGATTGTTTCTGATCTACCTCGCAGCCTGGCATTTTACTGCGGCGTACTCGGCTTCAAGATTGAATACGACCGGCCAGAAGAGCATTTTGCCTTCCTGTCCTTTGGCGGCAGCCAGCTGATGCTGGAGCAGGACTGGCAGAGTGAGTCACCCTGGCGGGTCGGCCCGCTGGAGCCGCCGTATGGTCGAGGCATCAACCTGTCGATCGAATGCGCTGATGCAATGGCCTTGGTCGCGTCGCTGGGAGTTGCGGGGCATAGCATCAGAAAGCCGATTGAAGAGTGTTGGTACCGCCAGGGCGGCATGCTGGTCGGCCAGCGCAATTTCCTGGTGCAGGACCCGGACGGCTACCTGCTTCGGTTTGCTGAAGATCTCGGCGTGAAGAGCGCCTGAGCCACGGGCGTAAACAGGTTCTGCAAATAGGTGCCGATCCGCTCCATGCCACCCTGGGCATTGGACGGATCTTCCACCGTCGGATGCTGATGCCTTTGTCCACACTGAACATGTGGCAATGAACTGTCGCCACATAACGCTATACACCCACACAGTTACTGAATTCGCAGCGCTTATTGCCTTCGAGCACTTTCGAAACTAAGCCAGCATCTTCGCTTGAACTAACTTCCCTCTTTCGAGTGTTGAATGTCGCCATATCAACTATTTATGTCACCTGCGTGATAGTTTCAAAATGGCTGAACTAAGTATTTGCCCACAGCGCTTTTTCCCGACGCGGGTCATCAACAAAATAGCCGCCCTTCAATTTTAAGCATCAGCCTGACGCGGTGGCCGAAAGTTGACCGCGGCGGCTGGCGGCCAGGTAAGTGGCTCGCCGCCTGAGCTGATGAACCCACACCGATTACCAGGAAAGGAAAGTGTCATGGGAATGACGAGGCGTAAATTTTTGATCGGCGGCGGCGTCGTGGCTATTGCAGGTGGTGCAGGCATTCTGACCCCCTTGCTGACCCGCGAAGGCCGGTTGATCCCCGGCAAGCCGCGGTTTGGTTTTGTCGAAGGCACCGAAGGTGCACTTCCCAAGCAGGCGGACGTGGTAGTTGTTGGCGCTGGTATTCTGGGGCTCATGACCGCGATCAATCTTGTCGAACGTGGCCTCTCTGTCGTCGTCGTTGAAAAGGGTGATATTGCCGGCGAGCAGTCATGCAGGTTCTATGGTCAGGTCATGACGTACAAGATGCCTGATGCGACGTTCCAGTTGCATCATCTAGCCAAACAACGGTGGCGCGAGATGAATGCCAAAGTGGGTGCAGATACCAGCTATCGCACGCAGGGCCGGGTCGAAGTTCCTTTCGATGAAGAAGACCTGGAAGGCGTCAGAAAGTGGATCGATGTCAAAAGCCGGGAAGTAGCAGCGGACAACCCCTTCAAGACTCGGATCATTCAGGGGAATGAACTCGAACAGCGGCTGCGCGGTGCATCATCGAGCTGGAAAATTGCAGGTTTCGAGGAAGACTCCGGTAGCCTGGACGCCGAGCGCGCATCGTTTGTCATGGCGGAGTACGCCAAGAAAATAGGTGTGCGCATCTACACCCACTGCGCTGCAAGGGGCCTGGAAACCCAGGCAGGCGTCATCTCCGATGTGGTGACCGAGAAGGGCGCCATCAAGACTTCTCGCGTGGTCGTGGCAGGCGGCGCCTGGTCCAGGCTGTTCATGCAGAACCTGGGCGTCGATGTACCTACCTTGCCGGCCTACCAGTCCCAGCAAATCATCAGCGCGGCACCCCGTGCACCGGGGGGCAACGTTGCATTGCCCGGGAATATCTACTTCCGCGAGCAGGCCGACGGCACATACGCCACCTCGCCGCGCGTCGTGGTTGCTCCGGTAGTCAAAGAGTCGTTCATGTATGGCTATAAATACCTGCCATTGCTGGCCATCCCCGACTTCCCGGTGCATATCTCACTCAACAAGCAACTGATCGATTCGTTCACCCAGCCAACGCACTGGAGGCTGGACGAGGTTTCGCCCTTCGAGAAAAACAGGCTGATGACGGCGGCCCCGGATATTCCAGAGCTGGATGCGTCGCTGGAAAAGCTCAAAGTCGAGTTCCCTGCCTTCAAAGATGCGAAGTTGATCGATCAGTGGAGCGGTGCCATGGCCATCGCCCCGGATGAGAACCCGATCATTTCGCAGGTCAACGAGTACCCAGGCCTAGTCATCAACACCGCGACCGGTTGGGGTATGACGGAAAGCCCGGTGTCGTCCGAGCTGACGGCAGACTTGCTGCTTGGAAAGGCGCCGGTGCTGGACCCGAAACCCTTCAGTTTGTATCGATTCTAAGTACACATACCGCAATGGAATGACCCGTACACGCATCACCGGTGCGTGTACATTCTTGCGTAACCATCAGGAGAGAAATATGAAATTCGCTTTCAAGACCGTTGCTGCATTGGCGTTGGGATTAGCCGGTGTCGGCAGCGTTCATGCACAAGATATCGTGCGCCATGGCGCAGGTAGTTTCCCTATTTCGTCGGCTGTAGAGATTCCAGCCGGGAAGTCGGTCGTCTATCTGAGCGGTTCCGTCCCGTCGGTGATCCATCCCGATGCGCCCAAGGATTCGCTGGAAGCCTACGGTGATACCAAGGCACAAACCATCAATGTGCTTGAAAGCATCCAGCAGCAGCTGAAAACGCTGGGTCTTGGCCTGACTGACGTGGTGAAGATGCAGGTATTCCTGGTGGGCGGGCCGGAGAACGGCGGCAAAATGGATTTCGACGGTTTCATGGCCGGCTACACCCAGTTCTTCGGGCCAGCCGCCAAGCAGCCGGTGCTTCCTGCGCGCTCGGCGTTCCAGATTGCAGGCCTGGCGCACCCTGCCTGGCGGGTTGAGATCGAAGTGACAGCGGTCCGCCCCTGATAGGGCCTTTGCCTAGCCCGACATAATCGTCGGGCACAAAAAAACCGACCATAAGGTCGGTTTTTTCCGGATTTTGGTGCCCCGAGGGGGCATCTACGGGCTGGTGGCAAAAGGGTGCAGTACATGACCTTTGGCTTCAATGCACTGATTACAATAGGTTTTTGCCGACCCCCTCAGTGCAGTACGCGGCGATTGGCTGCCTTGGCGTGATAGCCTTTACGCCACATTTACGCCAGCAAGGACAGAGATAGGGAATGGCATCATTTCGGAAGCGTAGCGGTGGCTGGCGAGCTGAGGTGGCTAGATTGGGGGTGAGGGACACCCGGACCTTCGCAACGAAGGCGGCTGCCATTGCATGGGCAACCACACGTGAGGCCGAGATTCGCTTTCGATTCCGGACATGAATCTGATAGCAAGTGACGGGCTGCACCCTAACCCATTGGGGTACTACATGATGGCCAAAAATACAATAAACAGCCTCGAAGCAGCTTAGCCAACACCCCGCAAGCAACCATCAACGTTGCTTGCGGGGTTAAATTGAAAGCATTTCTATCACTGCAAAATCTTCTCAATCGTATTTTTGCTGGCATGTTTCCGCATTAGCTCAAGAAAATCTACCTTACCGGCGGCCATTTCTCCGCGCCCCATACTGTATCCGGCAAACTCAAGCGTACTCAGCAAATAGTTCTCTACGCAAAGGTATGCAGCGATAGCGTCCTCGGAATTTGCACCCACGCTAATGAAGTCTTCCTCATTATCACTAACGGCACGCCGCACGCTTCTTTTATGTAAGTCAATTGCAATGTCCCGAACGCCAAAAAAACTAATTACCCAATAGATTTCGGTGCAAAATGTTGCATATTTCCTACGGTGACCATTTTCCCCCGCTATAACGTCCGCCAAAGACGCTCTTGCCAGCTTTACTCTCCTCACCAAGTCATCAACCACTTTAGTTCGAAGTGCAGGCACACCCTTTGCAACATCCCCTCTAAACAATCTCCCATGAACTCGGGGAGTTACCTTGTAGGATGTGGCGAGCACGCCGTTAAATGTGGTCTCCCCAACTTGCTGATAGTACGCAATGAACTCCCGGCGGTGCAGGTAGAAGAGATCCTGATTGTTTTTCGCCTCAGCAATGTCGATTTGCTTATTAGAAAGCTTTATTTGTTTGGCTGTCTGAGCCGTGGAATGCAACTTCGCAACCAACGCCGTCAACGGGATAGATAAAGACAGAAGCCCTATGGGAAGCTTGCTAATATCAATGAATTTAGTAAAACCGGCCGCTGATAGCGATACACTTCGCCCTTGCCAAGAAAAATAACCAAACTCGAAGAAGTAGAAAATAGGAACTAAAATTACCAACCAAAATAACATTTGGTTTGCTAGTCCATAGTCGGGGTTCAGCCAGACTATGCTTGACAGTGAATTCCGGCTTCCAGAAATCTTCAGTATCGACGTGATAACTATAGCTAGGAATACTATTGGAAATACCACAAGCAATAGTATTCCGAAGACAGACTCCGTCATTTATCAACACCCTAATAATGCAAAAATTAAAAGCCAAATCGATGAATCAATTCGGAAGTCCAAATTTCGAATTATCCGCTCCAATGTTCTCGCCTAGCATTATCGCAAAGTCAACATCTTCTTTGTCGCAGCCCAGGCTCAGTAGGAACTTATCGTCATCCGGGTACGCTATTTTTTTGTCGAGCAATATTTGATCGCACATTTTATAGGTATCAATTAGCACCGAAAGCAGATCAACAATCCAGGCTGATATCTTATAAATTGATCTTTTATCTTCCTGGGATAGCGCCTTGCTTAAGCTGTCATTTATATCAGTGACGTTACGCAAAATATATCTAATCCAATGCCTTTGATTAGAACTGAAGCTATGGGCTACTTCGGGATAATATTCATCCATCAAAGGGAGTCTTATGCTGAACGGAAAAGTGTGACTAGCAGGTCGCTTCTTCTGGGCTACTAAGCCTGCTGCTTCAACTAAAGCTTTGACCATTTCACTGCATAAATGCTTGAGTTCATGGCACTCTTCATAGCAGCACGTCTGTTTGTTCTTCTTCGATTTCCCGTCCTTAAGTCTGGTCACCACTTGATTCAGTCCAAAACCTACGCCGGTGCCCAGGAGGGTGCCGATAATGGGGAGATATTTCTCGACCGGGGGTTTGGTAATCGTAGTTGCCTGAACAAAGCTCAGGCATTGGGCAAAACTGTCAATATCCATACTCATAGCCATGTGCACAGAAGAGGTGCAGGCATTATGCCATGCAGCGTATGGTCATTGAGACAGGCTGAGCTTCAGAAATGTGGGCTCGGCAAAAAAATCCGAGTCGGAAAATCACTTATCCCCCTCCCGCCGACGCGCTTTTCGTCGTGAAATCGTGCAAACCGGTCGGGTGGTGCAAACCAAGCTGCAGACCGCGCCGTATCTAAGCCCGCGCAGGCCGGTGGCAATTGCACGCTGTGAAAGAAAATGAAAGGTTGTGCAACGCGGTGCGGCTGACTGGCCGCTGTGGCGTTGCAGGGCGCCCATGGCTGGAGCCCGCGGATTCCCTGAGGCACTGGCGAAAAAATACCCGATTTCCGGGTTTGTCATTTTCGGACACTGTTATTTTCGTGCGTACACAGCGCACCAGGAGCAGGGCATCGATCCGGCTGGAGCCCCCGGCGGGTGGGGGCTCAGCTGTTCACCGGTTTTGCAGAACGTTTCACTGCTCGGTGCCGGTCGCCAGCCACATGTGAGGAAGCTCCCTCAGGTTCTTCAGGCGCTCGAATTCTTTGGCCACCACAGGTATCAGGATGTGCTCGAGGCGGGCTTTGAACTGTACCGCCTGGTCTTCCGTCAGGCGTTTCACGGTACCGGTACGCGCACTGGCGCAGGAGACGTTCTTCGGGTGGATGCCGATTCCATCCAGGCTGCCATGTATGTAGCCATCCAGGTACTCGCGGCGCTTGAACAGTACCGCGCTTTCCGGTGCTTCCTGGTAGTCCCAGTGCACCTCCCACGCCGAGCCATTCTGGATCAGTTCGATTTTCGGGAGGGCTGCTTGGGTGGCTGCTTTACGCATTTTCTCATCTCGATCAATTCGCTTCGTGGGGCATTTTGAAGGATAGCTTCGGGTGCCCCATGAAAGGTTTTTCAGCCTGACCCCCAAAAGCCTGTCAGAACATGGATATCTGTCAGGAAATCGGCTGGAGGCCGCGTATTTAGTGGGTTTGCGATCTGACAACGTAGTGTCAAAAACGACGCAGATCTGACATGCCTAATAAAAAGCCTTATAAATCAAGGGCTTGAAAAGGTGAAATCTGACAGTGTGGTTTTGTCAGGTTCTGACAGTCCGTTGACACCTTTCTGACACTACCTCAAATCACTGAAAGCCTTGAGGTATAAGGGTTAGACATAGGTAAGAAGAACAATCTGACAAATCTGACAAGCTTTTTAGGGGTCAACCTAAATTTTTGATTTCTTCGTGCAGGGGGGCGTTTCGTATGACGCGTATACACAGCAGGTGGGTCAGAAATCCGGCCTATTAAACCGGGGACTCTCTGCTAACTTGGGCAATATCCCCAGCTTGATCGGGGTCCGTCTTCCTCAAGCGTACTCATGAGATCATGGTTGCGCGCTCAGGGCTTTCGGATCTCTAAGGTGACGTCGCCTGAAGGCTTATGGAGCGGGGCAGGCTGCGCTTTGTTGCGCTGTTGTTCGATTTGCGCGTGCTAGGGCTTGGTTGCGGCGCTGCATCCTCTGGGCGGTCTCTTCGAGGCCACTCACCAAATCGAGCGAGAGGGCCGCTTGCTTCGACGCGGCGCTCACCATGGCTGGCATCGCGTTAATCCGATTGAGCTCTTTAATTTCTTCGAGCGTGAAGTGCTTCCGAATACCGTCGACAGCGATGTCAACCAGCTGATTCGTCGGTATCGCCATGTCGAGCATGCAGTCAACGGTTTCTTTGTCAGCCTTGAATTCGAGCCGATAGCGTTCGGCTCTCTGTTTTTCCAGCGCCTCCATTGCGGTCCGGAAGCCAGAGGTTTCGATGTAGTACCTGGCCTGTACATTGATGTCATCGCTAACCACTGGAGAATTTGTAGCGCTGCTGGAGGGAGAGAAGAGTTTGTCCCAGTTAGAAATCACCCCGGTGAAAATGATACCTACCAAGCCGATCACGGCGATGATGATTTCGTTTCTGGTAGCCGAAGCCATTTCTCAACTCCTACTGAATCCATTCCTGGGGACTACTGAGCAGCATTGTGCTGGGAGGGCGTGAGCAAAAAACATTACGCCACATTTACGCCAGACGAAAAAAAAGACCTTGAAAATCAAGGTCTTCTTTCCGGATCTTGGTGCCCCGAGGGAGACTCGAACTCCCACTCCTTTCGAAAACGGATTTTGAATCCGCCGCGTCTACCAATTCCGCCATCAGGGCGTGTGGCGCGCAGTATAGAGAGGTGCCGCTAGTCGGTCAATCGGCTTTCATGGTCAATTTTCACACATTGGGCTAAACTTCCCGGCCCTGCCGAACCGAACATCATCATGCGTGTCGCCGATTTTTCCTTCGAACTCCCTGATTCCCTGATCGCCCGCCACCCGTTGGCCGAGCGCCATGGCAGCCGTCTGCTGGTGCTCGATGGGCCGACCGGCGCGCTGGCGCATCGGCAATTCCCCGACTTGCTCGAGTACCTGCGCCCCGGCGACCTGATGGTGTTCAACAACACCCGGGTCATCCCGGCGCGGTTGTTTGGCCAGAAAGCCTCCGGCGGCAAGCTGGAAGTGCTGGTCGAGCGCGTGCTCGACAGCCACCGGGTGCTGGCCCATGTGCGTGCCAGCAAGGCGCCGAAAGAAGGCGCGGTCATCCTCATCGATGGCGGTGGCGAGGCCGAAATGGTCGCGCGCCATGACACGCTGTTCGAGCTGCGCTTCACCGAAGAGGTGCTGCCATTGCTCGACCGTGTCGGCCATATGCCGCTGCCGCCCTACATCGACCGCCCCGACGAGGGCGCCGACCGTGAGCGCTACCAGACCGTGTACGCCCAGCGCGCCGGTGCGGTTGCCGCGCCCACTGCGGGCCTGCACTTTGACGAAGCGCTGCTGGAAAAGATTGCTGCCAAGGGCGTCGAGCGCGCCTTCGTCACCCTGCACGTGGGTGCGGGCACGTTCCAGCCGGTGCGGGTCGACAAGATCGAAGACCACCACATGCACAAGGAATGGCTCGAAGTGGGCCAGGATGTGGTCGATGCCATCGAGGCCTGTCGCGCACGTGGCGGCCGGGTGATCGCGGTCGGCACCACCAGCGTGCGCTCGCTGGAGAGCGCGGCGCGCGATGGCGTGCTCAAGGCCTTCAGCGGCGACACCGACATCTTCATCTACCCGGGCCGGCCGTTCCATGTGGTCGATGCCCTGGTCACCAACTTCCACCTGCCGGAGTCCACGCTGCTGATGCTGGTCTCGGCGTTCGCCGGTTACCCCGAGACCATGGCTGCCTACGCGGCGGCGGTCGAGAACGGGTACCGCTTCTTCAGTTACGGTGATGCCATGTTCATCACCCGCAATCCGGCGCCACGCGGCCCCGAGGATCAAGCATGAGTCGCACCTGTCGAATGTCCTTCGAACTGCTGGCTACCGACGGCAAGGCCCGTCGTGGTCGCATCACCTTCCCACGTGGCACGGTGGAAACCCCGGCCTTCATGCCGGTGGGCACCTATGGCACGGTCAAGGGCATGCTGCCACGCGATATCGAGGCCATTGGCGCCGAGATGATCCTGGGCAACACCTTCCACCTGTGGCTGCGCCCGGGCACCGAGGTGATCAAGAAGCACAACGGCCTGCACGACTTCATGCAGTGGAAAGGCCCGATCCTCACCGACTCCGGTGGCTTCCAGGTGTTCAGCCTGGGCGCCATGCGCAAGATCAAGGAAGAGGGCGTGACTTTCGCCTCGCCAGTCGATGGCTCGAAGGTGTTCATGGGCCCTGAAGAGTCGATGCAGGTGCAACGTGACCTGGGCTCGGACGTGGTGATGATCTTCGACGAGTGCACCCCGTACCCGGCCGAGCACGACGTGGCACGTACTTCCATGGAGCTGTCGCTGCGCTGGGCCCAGCGCTCGAAGAACGCCCACGCCGACAACACCGCGGCGCTGTTCGGCATCGTCCAGGGCGGCATGTACCAGGACCTGCGCATGCGCTCGCTGGAAGGCCTGGAAAACATCGGCTTCGACGGCCTGGCCATTGGCGGCCTGTCGGTGGGCGAACCCAAGCACGAAATGATCAAGGTGCTGGATTACCTGCCGGGCATGATGCCTGCTGACAAACCTCGTTACCTTATGGGGGTAGGCAAACCGGAAGATCTCGTTGAGGGTGTGCGCCGCGGCGTCGACATGTTCGACTGCGTGATGCCTACGCGTAACGCGCGTAACGGCCATCTGTTCGTCGATACAGGGGTGATCAAGATCCGCAATGCGTTCCATCGCCACGATGAATCGCCGCTGGATCCGACCTGTGACTGCTATACCTGCACCAACTTCTCCCGCGCCTATCTCCATCACCTGGACAAGTGCGGCGAAATGTTGAGCAGCATGCTGAATACCATCCACAACTTGCGCCATTACCAGCGCTTGATGGCCGGTTTACGCGAGGCTATTCAACAGGGTAAATTGGCCGCCTTCGTCGACGCCTTCTACGCCAAGCGCGGGCTTCCTGTACCGCCTTTGGACTGACTGTCTGCATCCATTATTAGAAAATTACATTAGGAGTGCCCAATGAGCTTCTTCATCCCCGCCGCATACGCGGACGCTGCAGCACCTGCCGCTGGCCCAGCCGGTACCGGTTTCGAGTGGATTTTCCTGGTCGGTTTCCTGGTCATCTTCTACCTGATGATCTGGCGCCCACAGGCCAAACGTGCCAAAGAGCAGAAGAACCTGCTGGGCAACTTGCAGAAAGGTGACGAAGTTGTCACCAACGGCGGCATCGCCGGCAAGATCGTCAAGGTTTCCGATGATTTCGTGGTGCTGGAGGTTTCCGACACTGTCGAGCTGAAGTTCCAGAAGGGCGCCATCGCGGCAACCCTGCCAAAAGGTACGCTCAAGGCTATCTGAGTTACCGGTTTTATTTTCCAGTCGGGGCGCGCAAAGCGCCCCGCGTCTTGAACGGGCGGCGTGATGCTGAACAAATACCCTCTGTGGAAATATGCACTGATCGTGCTGGTACTGGTGGTCGGTTTCATTTATTCCGCTCCCAACCTCTACCCGGATGACCCGGCGGTACAGATCAGCGGTGCCAGTTCGGCGCTGCAGGTGAACCAGGCCGACCTCGATCGCGTCAGCAAGGCGCTGGTCGATGCCAAGATCGCCGTGAAGGGCGTAAGCCTGGGTGAGAAGGGCAGCGGGCTGATCCGCCTGACCAACCAGGAAGACCAGCTGCCAGCCAAGGATGTGGTGCGCAAGGCACTGGGCGATGATTACGTCGTGGCCCTGAACCTGGCACAAACTACCCCGCAATGGCTGCGCAACCTGGGTGCAAGCCCGATGAAACTGGGCCTGGACCTGTCCGGTGGTGTGCACTTCCTGCTGGAAGTGGACATGGACAAGGCCATGACGGCCCGCATGAAAGTCTACGAAGGCGAGGTCAAGACCTTGCTGCGCAAAGAGCGCGTCCGCTACCGCAGCCTGCCTCAGCAGGATGGCGGCATCATGCTGGGCTTCGCTGACGATGCAACCCGCGAACAGGCACGTGCCCTGATCCGCAAGAATTTCAATGATTTCGACCTGACCACCACCGAGCGCAACGACCTCGCCGTGCTGCGTCTGGCGCTGACTCAGGCCAAAGTTGCCGAGATCCGCGAATACTCGATCAAGCAGAACCTCACCACCGTGCGCAACCGTGTCAACGAGCTGGGCGTGGCCGAGCCGCTGGTACAGCGCCAGGGCGCCAACCGTATCGTGGTCGAGCTGCCGGGCGTGCAGGACACTGCCGAAGCCAAGCGTATCCTCGGTAAAACCGCCAACCTGGAGTTCCGCTTTGGGGCAGAACCGGGTGCGTCCAAGGCCACTACCGAAGTGTTCGAGTTCCGCGAAGGCGGCCGTTCTGCCCCGGTAGAGCGCGGCCTGATCATCACCGGTGACCAGGTTACCGACGCCCAGGCCAGCTTTGACGAGCACGGCCGCCCACAAGTGAACATCCGCCTGGATGGCCACGGTGGCGAGCTGATGAGCCGTGCTACCCGTAGCAACGTCGGCCGCAGCATGGCAGTGATCTTCATCGAGCAGAAGCCGGTCACCCGCTACGTGAAGCAGACCGTCGACGGCGTCGAGAAGGACGTTGCCGTACAAAGCTTCGTGGAAGAGAAGAAAATCATCAGCCTGGCGACCATCCAGTCGCCACTGGGCAGCCAGTTCCGCATCACCGGCCTGAACGGCCAGGGCGAATCGTCCGAGCTGGCCCTGCTGCTGCGTGCCGGTGGTCTGGCCGCGCCGATGTACTTCGCTGAAGAACGTACCATTGGCCCAAGCCTGGGTGCCGACAACATCACCAAGGGTATCGATGCGTCGCTGTGGGGCATGCTGTTCGTCTCGCTGTTCATCATCGCCATCTACCGCGGCTTCGGCGTGATCGCCACCATCGCCCTGGCGGGCAACATGGTGCTGCTGCTGGCGCTGATGTCGCTGCTGGGTGCCACCCTGACCCTGCCGGGTATTGCCGGTATCGTGTTGACCATGGGTATGGCGGTGGACGCCAACGTGCTGATCTTCTCGCGTATCCGCGAAGAGCTGAAAGCCGGCATGTCGGTACAGCGCGCCATCCACGAAGGCTTCAACCGCGCCTACACCGCGATCATCGACGCCAACCTGACCAGCCTGCTGGTCGGCGGCATCCTGTTCGCCATGGGTACCGGCCCGGTCAAAGGCTTTGCGGTTACCATGTCCCTCGGGATTTTCACCTCGATGTTCACCGCCGTCATGGTGACCCGCGCAATGGTCAACCTGACCTGCGGCGGGCGTGACATCAAGAAGCTGTGGGTTTGAGGGAGCTGCGATGAAAACCATCAACTTCATGGGCGTGCGCAATGTTGCGTTCGCCATTACCGTGCTCCTCACCGTGCTGGCGCTGTTCAGCTGGTGGCAGAAGGGCCTCAACTTTGGCCTGGACTTCACCGGCGGTACGCTGATCGAGCTGACATACGAGCGCCCGGCCGACCTCAAGGCAGTGCGTGCCGAGCTGGTCGACTCCGGCTTCCACGAGGCCGTGGTACAGAGCTTCGGCGCTACCACCGACCTGCTGGTGCGTATGCCGGGCGATGACCCGCAGCTGGGTAACAAGGTAGCCGCTGCCCTGCAGAAGGCTGGCGGCGACAACCCGGCCACGCTCAAGCGTGTCGAGTTCGTTGGCCCGCAGGTGGGTGAAGAGCTGCGCGACCAGGGTGGCATGGGCATGCTCATGGCCTTGGGCGGCATCCTTATCTACCTGGCCTTCCGTTTCCAGTGGAAGTTCGCCGTGGGTGCGATCATCTCGCTGATCCACGACGTGGTGGTCACCCTGGGTATCCTGTCGTTCTTCCAGATTACCTTCGACCTGACGGTGCTGGCGGCGGTGCTGGCGATCATCGGCTACTCGCTGAACGACACCATCGTCGTGTTCGACCGGGTGCGTGAGAACTTCCGCGTCATGCGCAAGGCCTCGCTGATCGAGAACATCAACGTTTCGACCACCCAGACCCTGCTGCGCACCATCGCCACGTCGGTTTCGACCTTGCTGGCCATTGCCGCACTGCTGTTCTTCGGTGGCGACAACCTGTTCGGCTTCTCGCTGGCCCTGTTCATCGGTGTCATGGCCGGTACCTACTCGTCGATCTACATCGCCAACGTGGTACTGATCTGGCTGAACCTGAACAGCGAAGACCTGATCCCTCCAGTCAAGGCTGAAGGTGTGGACGAGCGCCCGTAAGGCCTTTTCCCTACGCCGTACGGCGACCAAAAGGCGCGAGTGTTGAACTCGCGCCTTTTTTTTTGCTCCAAGGCTGGGAGAAGCGCGGGTTGATGCCCGCTGGTACGATCAGGAGGTTCACGTGAATAAATCAATGCTGGTGGGTGCGGTGCTGGGTGCTGTCGGTGTAACTGCCGGAGGTGCTGTGGCGACCTACAGCTTGGTGAACAAAGGCCCCGAAGTCGCCCAGGTGACTGACGTGCAGCCGATCAAGCAGCAGGTGAAAACCCCGCGTGAAGTATGCAAGGACGTGGCCGTGACGCGTCAGGCGCCGGTCAAGGACCAGCACCAGATTGCCGGTACCGTGGTCGGTGCGCTGGCAGGTGGCTTGTTGGGTAACCAGATTGGCGGTGGTACCGGCAAGAAGATCGCTACCGTGGCCGGTGCGGTGGGTGGTGGTTATGCAGGTAACAAGGTGCAGGAAGGCATGCAGCAGCGTGACACCTACACCACCACGCAAACCCGCTGCAATACGGTCAATGACATCAGCGAGAAGGTGGTGGGTTACAACGTGACCTATTCCATCGGTGATCAGGTAGGCAAGGTGAAGATGGACCGCGAACCGGGGTCGACCATTCCGCTGGACAAGAATGGCAAGCTGATCCTGAGCGAAGCTGCCCAGTAATTTCGTACGCGGTCTGCTCTTGTTGTGGGAGCGGCCTTGTGTCGCGAAAGGGGCGCGCAGCGGCCCCGGGATCTGTGACTCATTATCGATAGCTGGGGCTGCTTTGCAGCCCTATCGCGACACAAGGCCGCTCCCACAAAAAGCGGATTGCGCATGGCTTTAACAGGCACAAAAAAAGCACCCCGAGGGGTGCTTTTTGCTTTCTGGCAATCCGCGCTTAGCGCTTCATGCTCTCTGGAAGGTGCGGCTGGATAGCGGTCAGCACAGCCTTGAAGCACTTGATGTTGCCTGCAACGATGTGGCCTTTGTCGAGGAAGTCGTGGCCACCGTTGAAGTCGCTCACCAGGCCACCGGCTTCCTGGATCAGCAGCACGCCAGCTGCCATGTCCCATTCGGACAGGCCCGACTCCCAGAAGGCGTCGAAGCGGCCAGCGGCCACGTAGGCGAGGTCCAGGCTGGCGGAGCCGGCGCGGCGGATGCCGGCGGTCTGGCCAGTCAGGGCGCGGAACATGCCCAGGTAGTTGTCCATGTCGGCCATCTGGCCATCACGGAACGGGAAGCCGGTACCCAGCAGGGCGCCTTCCAGGCTGGTGCGCGAGCTGACACGCAGGCGGCGACCATTGAGCTGGGCGCCACGGCCACGGCTGGCGGTGAATTCTTCCTGGCGTACCGGGTCGAGCACCACGGCGTGCTCAAGGCGACCACGGTATTTGCAGGCGATGCTGACGGCGAAGTGGGGGATGCCGCGCAGGAAGTTGGTGGTACCGTCCAGTGGGTCGATGATCCATAGGTAGTCTTTACCTTCTTCGCCGGTGCCCGCATGCATGCCCGTCTCTTCACCCTGGATGGAGTGGTTCGGGTAGGCCTTGCGCAGCGCGTCGACGATCTTCTGCTCGGCGGCACGATCAACCTCGGAAACGTAGTCCTTAGCCTCTTTCTCGTCCACCTTGATGCTATCCAGGCGTTCGATGGAGCGGAAAATCAGTTCACTGGCGCTGCGAGCGGCGCGCAGGGCGATATTCAGCATAGGCTGCATGGGCGGGTCACCTGGAGATGTTAAAGAAGAAAGCCGATCATTCTAGCAGAAAAGTTTGTCGGCAGAAGTGTCACATTTGCTTTCATGGCGTTACGTCTGTCGGTTCTGTAAGATCGAAGGCCCTGATTCCTGCATCTGTGAGCACAACACCTTGCTGCAAAATATTCGTGTTGTTCTGGTCAATACCAGCCACCCCGGCAACATCGGCGGCGCTGCGCGTGCCATGAAAAACATGGGCTTGTCGCGCCTGGTGCTGGTGCAGCCGAAAGAATTCCCCGCCCTGGAAGCCAGTGCACGCGCCTCGGGCGCCGACGATGTGCTGGATAACGCCCAGGTGGTCGACAGCCTTGAACAGGCGCTGGTCGGCTGTAACCTGGTGATGGGTACCAGCGCCCGCGAGCGCAGCATCCCCTGGCCGTTGATTGGCCCGCGCGAGTGCGGCGCCAAGGCGGTGGAGCACGCCAAGGGGGGCGAAGAGATCGCCCTGGTGTTCGGGCGCGAACACGCTGGCCTGACCAACGAAGAACTGCAGCGATGTCACTTCCACGTGCACATTCCCTCCAACCCCGACTTCAGCTCGCTGAACCTTGCGGCCGCTGTGCAGGTGCTCTCCTACGAGGTGCGCATGGCATCGCTGGCTGCCGGTGAGGCGCCGGGCAAAGTCGAGAAGGTTGACGCCAGCGAGCTGGCGACAATGGACGAAATGGAGCTGTTCTACGACCACCTGGAGAAAACCCTGGTGGGCATCGGCTTCCTCGACCCCGAAAAACCCAAGCACCTGATGCCGCGCCTGCGCCGGCTGTACGGGCGGGTGGCGGTCGAGCGTACGGAAATGAGCATTTTGCGCGGCATCCTCACCGAGACCCAGAAAGTGGTCCGTGGCGAGCCGCATAAACGGAAGGACTGACAGATGTTCGAACGCCTGCGTGAAGATATTCAAAGCGTATTCCACCGTGACCCGGCTGCGCGCAATGCCTTCGAGGTGCTCACCTGCTACCCGGGCATGCATGCCATCTGGCTGCATCGCCTGGGCAATGCCCTGTGGAAGCGTGATTTCAAGTGGCTGGCCCGGCTGGTGTCCAACTTCGGCCGCTGGCTGACCGGTATCGAGATCCATCCCGGTGCCACCATCGGCCGGCGCTTCTTCATTGACCACGGCATGGGCATCGTCATCGGCGAAACCGCCGAGATCGGCGACGACGTCACCCTTTACCAGGGGGTGACCCTGGGCGGCACCAGCTGGAACAAAGGCAAGCGCCACCCCACCCTGGAAAACGGCGTAGTGGTAGGGGCGGGGGCCAAGGTGCTGGGCCCGTTCACCGTCGGCGCCGGGGCCAAGATCGGCTCCAATGCGGTGGTGACCAAGGCCGTACCGGCCGGCGCCACGGCGGTGGGCATCCCGGGGCGGATCATCGTCAAGAGCGAGGACACCGAAGTCGAGGCCAAGCGCAAGGCCATGGCCGAGAAGATCGGCTTCGATGCCTACGGTGTCAGTGGCGACATGCCTGACCCGGTGGCGCGTGCCATCGGCCAGATGCTCGACCACTTGCAGGCCGTCGACGAGCGGTTGGAGGGCATGTGTGGCGCCCTGACCAAGATGGGTAGCGACTACTGCGCCAAGGAACTGCCGGCCCTGCCGGAAGATGATTTCACCGAGGTTGCCCAGGTGGCCCAGCGCGACACTCAGTCGCATTGATTGCGCCGCGCTGAAACCCTGATGACATACGGGGCGTGTGCTCACGCCCCTCGTCTGCTACAATCGCGCCCGCCTCCCCGACGCAAACCCGACTAAAGCAGTAGGTCTAATAGTTGACTTAAATGCTCGGGAATCGCATACTCGCACACATCCCGAAACTCCCGTGGTACCCAATAGCCATGCGACTGACTACCAAAGGCCGATACGCCGTGACTGCCATGCTCGACCTGGCGTTGCACGCGCAGCATGGGCCGGTGTCTTTGGCCGACATTTCCGAGCGCCAGGGCATATCCCTCTCTTATCTGGAACAGCTGTTCGCCAAGCTGCGCCGCAGCAGCCTGGTCTCCAGTGTGCGCGGTCCAGGTGGTGGCTACCAGCTGTCGCGGGGCATGGAAACCATCCAGGTGGCCCAGGTCATCGATGCGGTCAACGAATCGGTCGATGCTACCCGTTGCCAGGGCCTTGGGGACTGCCATGCCGGTGATACCTGCCTGACCCACCACCTGTGGTGCGACCTCAGCCAGCAGATCCATGAATTCCTCAGCGGCATCAGCCTGGCCGACCTCGTCATGCGCCGTGAGGTGCAGGAAGTTGCCCAGCGCCAGGACCTGCGTCGTGTCGCAGGCCGAACCGCCCAGCTGGACAAGATTGAGACGTCCGCCGTCGATTGATCCCCCAGGGACGACGAGCGACGCCACCGCCTGATAGGAGAGACAAATGAAGTTGCCGATCTACCTCGATTACTCCGCGACCACCCCGGTCGACCCACGTGTGGCCCAGAAGATGGCCGACTGCCTGCTGGTCGACGGGAACTTCGGTAACCCGGCCTCGCGCTCCCACGTCTTCGGCTGGAAGGCCGAGGAAGCGGTCGAGAACGGTCGTCGCCAGGTTGCCGAACTGATCAACGCCGATCCGCGCGAAATCGTCTGGACCAGCGGTGCCACCGAGTCCGACAACCTCGCACTGAAAGGCGTCGCGCACTTCTATCAGACCAAGGGCAAGCACATCATCACCTCCAAGATCGAGCACAAGGCGGTCCTGGATACCGCTCGCCAGCTCGAGCGTGAAGGTTTCGAAGTGACCTACCTCGAGCCAGGCGCAGACGGCATCGTCACCCCGGCCCAGGTCGAGGCAGCATTGCGCGACGACACCATTCTGGTCTCGCTGATGCACGTCAACAACGAAGTCGGCTCGATCAACGACATCGCCGCCATTGGTGAACTGACCCGTTCGCGCGGCGTGCTGTTCCACGTCGACGCCGCCCAGTCGGCCGGCAAGGTCGAAATCGACCTGCAAAAGCTGAAAGTCGACCTGATGTCGTTCTCGGCGCACAAGGTCTACGGCCCGAAAGGCATCGGCGCGCTGTACGTCAGCCGCAAGCCGCGTGTACGCCTTGAAGCCATCATTCACGGCGGTGGCCATGAGCGCGGCATGCGTTCGGGCACCCTGCCGACCCACCAGATTGTCGGCATGGGCGAAGCGTTCGCCATTGCCAAGCAGGAAATGGCCGCCGAAAACGTGCGCATCAAGGCCCTGAGCGACCGCTTCTTCAAGCAGGTCTCGGACCTCGAAGAGCTGTACGTCAACGGCAGCAGCACCGCTCGCGTGCCGCACAACCTGAACCTGAGCTTCAACTACGTCGAAGGCGAGTCGCTGCTGATGTCGCTGAAAGACATCGCCGTATCGTCCGGTTCGGCCTGCACCTCCGCTTCGCTCGAGCCGTCGTACGTACTGCGCGCTCTGGGCCGTAACGACGAGCTGGCGCACAGCTCGATCCGCTTCTCCTTCGGCCGCTTCACCACTGAAGAAGAAGTCGACTACGCCGCGCAGAAAGTCTGCGAGGCCGTTAACAAACTGCGTGAGCTGTCGCCGCTGTGGGACATGTACAAAGACGGCGTTGACATCTCCAAGATCGAGTGGGCCGCCCACTAAGCAGTCGCCGGCAAGAGCGGCTCCCTGATGAGGAAGGAATTGCACCATGGCATACAGTGAAAAGGTCATCGACCACTACGAAAACCCACGCAACGTCGGCAAGATGAATGCCGAGGACCCGGATGTCGGTACCGGCATGGTCGGTGCTCCAGCGTGCGGTGACGTGATGCGTCTGCAGATCAAGGTCAACGAGCAGGGCGTCATTGAAGACGCCAAGTTCAAGACCTACGGCTGCGGTTCGGCCATCGCTTCCAGCTCCCTCGCCACCGAGTGGATGAAGGGCAAGACCCTGGACGAAGCCGAAACCATCAAGAACACCCAGCTGGCGGAAGAACTGGCGTTGCCGCCAGTGAAGATCCACTGCTCGGTACTCGCCGAGGATGCCATCAAGGCAGCCGTTCGCGATTACAAGCAGAAAAAAGGCTTGATCTAAGTCGCCTGCAAGGTAAGAGGTAAGGAGTTCTGATGGCTATCAGCATGACAGAAGCCGCCGCCAACCACGTGCGGCGTTCCCTCCAGGGGCGCGGCAAGGGCGAAGGCATTCGCCTGGCCGTGCGCACCACCGGCTGCTCGGGCCTGGCCTACGTGCTGGAGTTCGTCGACGAAGTGGCGGGCGAAGACCAGGTGTTCGAGAACCACGGCGTGAAGGTCATCATCGACCCTAAAAGCCTGGTGTACCTTGACGGCACCGAACTGGACTTCGTCAAGGAAGGGTTGAACGAAGGCTTCAAGTTCAACAACCCCAACGTGCGCGGTGAGTGTGGCTGCGGCGAAAGCTTCAACGTCTGAGGCTGGCTGTGGGTACTCCTTGTCATTACGCTCTGTTTGATCTCCAGCCGTGCTTTCGGCTGGACCTCGACAAGCTGGCCACTCGCTACCGCGAGCTGGCCCGCGAGGTCCATCCTGACCGCTTTGCCGACGCTTCCGAGCGTGAGCAGCGGGTAGCGCTGGAGAAGTCCGCGGCCCTCAACGACGCCTACCAGACGCTGCGCAGTGCGCCGCGCCGTGCCCGCTATCTGCTGGCCATCGGTGGCCACGAAGTGCCCCAGGAGGTCACGGTCCACGACCCCGACTTCCTGCTGCAGCAAATGCAGTGGCGCGAAGAGCTCGAAGAGCTGCAGGACGAAGCCGACCTCGATGGTGTTGCCGTGTTCAAGAAGCGCCTCAAAGGTGCCCAGGACACGCTGAACGAGGATTTCGCCGCCTGCTGGGATGTGCCTGCCGAGCGCGACAAGGCCGAGCGCCTGATGCGCCGCATGCAGTTCCTCGACAAGCTCGCCCAAGAAGTGCGCCAACTGGAAGAGCGCCTCGACGATTAACCCGGCGTTGCCCGTGATGACGCCTAAGGTATTCAGATAAGCATGGCCCTACTGCAGATCGCCGAACCCGGTCAAAGCCCTCAGCCGCACCAGCGCCGCCTGGCGGTGGGTATCGACCTGGGTACCACCAATTCTCTGGTCGCTGCCGTGCGCAGCGGTCGCAGCGAACCCCTGCCCGATGCGCAGGGCAACGTCATTCTGCCCTCTGCGGTACGCTACCTGGCTGACCACAACGAGGTCGGCCAGGCTGCGCGCGAAGCGGCCGCCAGTGACCCGCTGAACACCGTGTTGTCGGTCAAGCGCCTGATGGGGCGCGGCCTGGCCGACGTCAAGCAATTGGGCGAGCAGCTGCCGTACCGCTTCATTGGCGGTGAATCGCACATGCCGTTCATCGACACTGTCCAGGGGCCGAAGAGCCCGGTGGAAGTGTCCGCTGACATCCTCAAGGTGCTGCGTGAGCGTGCCGAAGCGACCCTGGGCGGTGACCTGGTAGGCGCGGTGATCACCGTACCGGCTTATTTCGACGACGCTCAGCGCCAAGCGACCAAGGATGCGGCCAAGCTGGCCGGCCTGAACGTGCTGCGCCTGCTCAACGAGCCAACTGCCGCTGCCGTTGCCTACGGCCTGGACCAGAATGCCGAAGGCCTGGTGGCCATCTATGACCTGGGTGGCGGTACTTTCGATATTTCGATCCTGCGCCTGACTGCTGGTGTGTTCGAAGTGCTGGCCACCGGCGGTGATACCGCTTTGGGTGGTGACGACTTCGACCACGCCATTGCTGGCTGGATCATCGAGCAGGCCGGCCTGTCCTCCGACCTCGACCCGGGTACCCAGCGTCAGCTGTTGCAGGCTGCCTGCGCCGCCAAGGAAGCCCTGACCGACGCTGACGTGGTCAGCGTCAGTCACGGTGCCTGGCAGGGCGAGCTCAGCCGGGCCGCCTTCGATGCCATGATCGAGCCGCTGATCGCCCGCAGCCTCAAGGCCTGCCGCCGCGCCGTGCGCGACAGCGGTGTCGAGCTTGAGGAGGTAGGTGCGGTGGTGATGGTCGGTGGTTCGACCCGCGTACCGCGTGTGCGTGAGGCTGTGGGTGCACTGTTTGGCCGCACGCCGCTGACCTCGATTGACCCTGATCAGGTGGTCGCCATCGGTGCCGCCATCCAGGCCGATACCCTGGCAGGGAACCGCCGCGAAGGCGGTGAACTGCTGCTGCTTGACGTCATCCCGCTGTCCCTGGGTCTTGAGACCATGGGTGGGCTGATGGAGAAAGTGATCCCGCGCAACACCACCATTCCGGTGGCGCGTGCCCAGGAGTTCACTACTTATAAAGATGGCCAGTCGGCCATGATGATTCACGTGCTGCAGGGCGAGCGCGAGCTGATCAGCGACTGCCGCTCGCTGGCGCGCTTCGAGCTGCGCGGCATCCCGGCGATGGTTGCCGGGGCTGCAAAAATTCGCGTCACCTTCCAGGTGGATGCCGATGGGCTGCTCAGCGTTGCCGCCCGCGAACTGGGTTCGGGCGTGGAAGCCAGCATCCAGGTCAAGCCGTCCTACGGCCTGACCGACGGCGAAATCGCCCGCATGCTCAAGGATTCCTTCGAGCACGCAGGTTCCGACAAGCAAGCCCGCCAGTTGCGTGAGCACCAGGTGGACGGTGAGCGCTTGCTCGAAGCGGTACAGGGCGCCCTGGACGCCGACGGTGAACGCCTGCTCAGCAGCGACGAGCGCGACGCCATTGCATTCCAGATGCAAGAACTACGTGATTTGCTGGCCGGCACCGATGGCGCAGCCATCGAGCAACAGACCAAGCGTCTGTCGCAGGTGACCGACGCATTTGCCGCCCGTCGCCTTGATTCGACGGTCAAAGCCGCACTGGCCGGGCGCAACCTGAATGAGATCGAGGAGTAACCGATGCCGCTGGTGACATTCCTGCCGCATGAGAAGTTCTGCCCAGAAGGGCTGACCGTGGAGGTCGAGCCCGGGACCAACATCCTGGAGCTGGCCCACGACCATCACATCGAGATGGAAAGCGCCTGCGGCGGCGTCAAGGCCTGCACCACTTGCCACTGCATCGTGCGCAAGGGCTTCGATTCGCTCGAAGAAGCCGACGAGCTGGAAGAGGACATGCTGGACAAGGCATGGGGCCTGGAAGCGCAGTCGCGCCTTGGTTGCCAGGTGGTCGTGGGTGATACCGACCTGACCATCGAGATCCCCAAGTATTCGCTCAACCACGCTGCCGAAGCGCCGCACTGAGGTCCTGTACATGAGTCTGAAATGGGTTGATGTACTTGAGATCGCCATCCAGCTTGCAGAAAGCAAGCCTGAGGTCGATCCTCGTTATGTGAATTTCGTGGACCTGCACCGCTGGGTGCTGGCATTGCCAGAGTTCAGCGACGATCCGTCACGCGGCGGTGAGAAAGTGCTTGAGGCAATCCAGGCCGCCTGGATCGACGAAGCCGACTAAGCGTCATGTGCAGGTTAGGCAATCCCCTGAAACCCGCGTATAATTCGCGGGTTTAATTTTTCGTAACACTCATATTCTGGAGTTTTCCATGGCTGTTCAACGTACTTTCTCGATCATCAAGCCTGACGCAGTTGCCAAAAACGTCATCGGCAAGATCACCACTCGCTTTGAAGAAGCCGGCCTGAAAATCGTTGCCTCGAAAATCAAGCAACTGTCCAAAGCCGAAGCCGAAGGCTTCTACGCTGAGCACAGCGCTCGCGGCTTCTTCGGTGACCTGGTTGCCTTCATGACTTCCGGCCCGGTTGTTGTTCAGGTTCTGGAAGGCGAAAACGCCATCGCTCTGAACCGTGAGCTGATGGGCGCTACCAACCCTAAAGAAGCTGCTGCCGGCACCATCCGTGCTGACTTCGCCGAGTCGATCGACGCCAACGCCGTTCACGGTTCGGACTCCGAAGCTGCTGCTGCTCGCGAAATCGCTTACTTCTTCGCTGCTACCGAGGTAACCACTCGCTAAGCGAAAGCTTACGGGTGAGGGTGAATCCATGACGACATCTACTGGCAAAATCAACCTGTTGGGTCTGACCCAGCCGGAAATGGAACAATTCTTCGACTCAATCGGGGAGAAGCGCTTCCGTGCCGGACAGGTGATGAAATGGATTCACCATTTTGGCGTGTCCGACTTTGCGGCCATGACCAACGTAGGCAAGGCCTTGCGCGAAAAGCTCGAGGCCGTTGCCGAGATTCGCCCACCGGAAGTGGTCAGTGAAGACATTTCCGCCGACGGCACCCGTAAGTGGGTGATCCGCGTTGCCTCCGGCAGCTGCGTCGAGACCGTCTACATTCCTACCGACGACCGCGGCACCCTGTGCGTATCGTCGCAAGCCGGCTGTGCCCTGGATTGCAGCTTCTGCTCCACTGGCAAGCAAGGCTTCAACAGCAACCTCACCGCCGCTGAAGTCATCGGCCAGGTGTGGCTTGCCAACAAATCCTTCGGGACCGTTCCTGCCAAAGTCGACCGCGCGATTACCAACGTGGTCATGATGGGCATGGGCGAGCCCTTGCTGAACTTCGACAACGTCATCGCCGCCATGAAAATCATGATGGATGACCTGGGCTATGGCATTTCCAAGCGTCGCGTCACCTTGTCCACCTCGGGCGTGGTGCCGATGATCGACGAACTGGCCAAGCACATCGACGTGTCGCTGGCCCTGTCGTTGCACGCACCTAACGACGAACTGCGCAACAAGCTGGTACCGATCAACAAGAAGTACCCGCTGAAAGTGCTGCTGGAGTCGTGCATGGGCTACATGTCCACCCTGGGTGGCAAGCGTGTGCTCACCGTCGAGTACACCCTGCTCAAGGACGTCAACGACCAGCCCGAGCATGCCGCGCAGATGATCGAGTTGCTGCGCGATGTGCCCTGCAAGATCAACCTGATCCCTTTCAACCCGTTCCCGCATTCGGGCTACGAGCGGCCGAGCAACAACGCCATTCGTCGCTTCCAGGACCTGTTGCACCACGGCGGTTTCAACGTCACCACCCGTACCACCCGTGGTGAGGACATCGATGCCGCTTGTGGCCAGCTGGTCGGCCAGGTCAACGACCGTACCCGTCGCAGTGAGCGCTACATCGCCGTACGCCAGCTTTCCGCGGACGTCGAGCTGCAAGACAGCGCCGCCAGCCACTGACCGGGACTTAGCCCATGAGCCTGCGCGCTGCGCTGTCGATCCTTGCGCTTTTGCTGCTGGCCGGCTGCGTGTCGGGCGGCGCGGGCGACCCCCTGGCTAGCCGCCAGGGCAGGGCGGATGCGGGGCGTGCTTATGTGCAGCTTGGCCTGGGTTATTTGCAACAGGGTTTGACCGAGCAGGCCAAGGCGCCGCTGGGCAAGGCCCTGGCCCTGGACAGCCGTGATGCCGACGCACATGCCGCTCTGGCGCTGGTGTTCCAGGCCGAAGGTGAGCCGGCACTGGCCGAGGCGCACTTTCGCAAAGCCTTGCAGGCCCGCACGGGCGACACGCGAATTCGCAACAATTACGGCAGTTTCCTTTATGCTCAGGGGCGATTTGCCGAGGCCGAGCAGATGTTTCGCCTGGCCAGTAGCGATACCCTGTATCCTGAGCGCTCACGCGTGTACGAGAACCTGGGCCTGACTGCCCTGAAGCTTGAGCGCCGCGACCAGGCGCACGCGTATCTGCTCAAAGCGTTGCAACTCAACCAGCGGCAACCGAAAGCGTTGCTGGAAATGGCTGAGTTGTCCTACGAAAACAGGCATTATGTGCCGGCCCGGGACTACTACGATCGTTTCAGCCAGTTGAGCGACCACGATGCCCGTAGCCTGTTGCTGGGTAGCCGCCTTGCCAGGGTGTTCGACGAGCAGGGCACATTGGCCGAGCTGGGCCAGCAATTACAACGACTTTATCCCGGTACGCCGGAATATCAGCAATACCTGTCGGAGCAACGATGAACGCCGCGCATCCCGAAGTAGCAGTAGCGCCTGGCCAGAACCCCGGTGAGCTTTTGCGCCTGGCCCGTGAGAAACGGGACTGGTCTCAAGCCGAGGTGGCCCGCAAGCTCAACCTCACTGTCAGTTCGTTGAACCATGTGGAAACCGGCGCCTTCGACAAGCTGCCCGGGCATACCTTCGCCCGTGGCTATATCCGCGCCTATGCCAAGTTGATGGACCTTGACCAGGCCACCCTGGTAGAAGCCTTCGACCGCTACACCGGTACCCACGCCAAAGGCAGCGATGTGCACTCGCTGGGGCGCATCGAAGAGCCAGTACGCCTGTCGCACAACATCCTGCGCGGCGTCAGCCTGCTGTTGCTGGTGGCCGTGGTCGGCGGTGGCTTCGTCTGGTGGCAGGACCAGGGCAGCCTGCGTGGCAAGGACCTGGCCAAGATGGCCCTGGAGCACGTCGAAGTCGAAAGCGCCGACGGCACCACCCAGATTCACCCGCTCGACGAGCCTGAAGATCAGGCTGTTAGCGCAGGCCAGCAGCCCGAAAGCGCGCCGCTGGCACTGGAACAGGGCACGGCCGAGCAACCTGCTGCCGCCGAACAGGCTCCGGCAAGCCCGGCGCCTACGGCTGCGGCAGCACCTGCCCAGCAGGTGCCTGCGCAACCTGCAGCCAGCGTAGCGCCTGCTCCGGCAGCACCGGCTAACCCTGCACCGGCCGCCGTTGCGCCAGTAGCACCTGCAGCCGCTGTGGCTGCTGCCGAGCCCGCCGCAGTACCGGCAGGCAGCGCCAAGGTTGCCATCCAGTTCACCGCCGATTGCTGGACCCAGGTGTCCGATGGCAACGGCAAGGTGCTGTTCAGCGCCGTCAAGCGCAAGGGGGACAACCTCGAGCTGACCGGCAAGCCGCCGTTCGCGGTGCGCCTGGGCTTTGCCCGTGGCGCCCAGGTCAGCTACAACGGCCAGGCCGTCGATGTTGCCCCGTTCACCAGTGGCGAGACTGCTCGCCTGAAGTTGGGACAGTAAGTCATGCACGGCGAATCTCCGATCAAACGTCGCGAATCCCGCAAAATCTGGGTCGGCAATGTGCCGGTAGGTGGTGATGCACCTATCGCGGTGCAGAGCATGACCAACACCGACACCAACGATGTCGCCGCCACCGTGGCGCAAATCCAGCGCCTGGTCGATGCCGGTGTGGACATCGTGCGGGTTTCGGTGCCGGACATGGACGCGGCCGAGGCGTTTGGCAAGATCAAGCAACTGGTCAGCGTGCCGCTGGTCGCCGACATCCACTTCGACTACAAGATCGCCCTGCGCGTGGCCGAACTGGGCGTCGATTGCCTGCGTATCAACCCGGGCAACATCGGCCGCGAAGACCGTGTGCGCGCTGTTGTCGACGCTGCCCGCGACCGTGGCATCCCGATCCGCATCGGCGTCAACGCCGGGTCCCTGGAAAAGGACCTGCAGAAGAAGTACGGCGAACCGACCCCGGCGGCGCTGGTGGAGTCGGCCCTGCGCCACGTCGAGCACCTCGACCGCCTGGACTTCCAGGACTTCAAGGTCAGCGTCAAGGCATCCGATGTGTTCATGGCCGTCGAAGCCTACCGGTTGCTGGCCAAGCAGATCGTGCAGCCGCTGCACCTGGGCATCACCGAAGCCGGTGGCCTGCGTTCAGGGACGGTGAAATCCGCCGTCGGCCTCGGTATGCTGCTGGCCGAGGGCATTGGCGATACCATCCGTATCTCGCTGGCGGCCGACCCGGTCGAAGAAGTGAAAGTCGGCTACGACATCCTCAAGTCGCTGCACCTGCGTTCGCGTGGCATCAACTTCATCGCCTGCCCGAGCTGCTCGCGGCAGAACTTCGATGTGGTCAAGACCATGAACGAGCTGGAAGGGCGCCTGGAAGACCTGCTGGTGCCGCTGGACGTGGCGGTGATCGGTTGTGTGGTCAACGGCCCGGGTGAAGCCAAGGAAGCCCATGTAGGCTTGACCGGCGGCACGCCGAACCTGATCTACATCGACGGCAAGCCGGCGCAGAAGCTGACCAATGACAACCTGGTCGATGAGCTGGAAAGGCTCATCCGTCAGAAAGCGGCCGAAAAGGTCGAAGCCGACGCGGCGCTGATCGCCCGTGGCTGACACACAGAATTCGTAAGGACTTTTCGTGAGCAAATCGCTGCAAGCCATCCGTGGCATGAACGACATCCTGCCAGAACAGTCGCCACTGTGGCGCTACTTCGAAGGCACCGTGGCCGGTCTGCTGGATACCTACGGGTACAGCCAGATCCGTACGCCGATCGTCGAGTTCACCGAGCTGTTCAAGCGCTCGATCGGTGAAGTGACCGACATCGTCGAAAAAGAGATGTACACCTTCGAGGACCGCAACGGCGATTCGCTGACCCTGCGCCCCGAAGGCACCGCCGCGTGCGTACGTGCCGTGCTGGAGCATGGCATCACCGGCAACGGCCAGGTGCAGAAGCTGTGGTACATCGGCCAGATGTTCCGCCACGAGCGCCCGCAGAAGGGCCGCTACCGCCAGTTCCACCAGATTGGCGTGGAAGTGTTCAACCTGGATGGCCCGGACATCGATGCCGAGCTGATCATGCTGACCTGGCGCCTGTGGGGCCTGCTGGGCATCCAGGATGCGGTCAAGCTGGAGCTCAACAGCCTGGGTACCAGCGAAGCCCGTGCGCGCTACCGTGATGCGCTGGTCGAGTTCCTCTCGGCGCGCCTGGAGCAACTGGACGAAGACAGCCAGCGCCGCCTGAAGAGCAACCCGCTGCGCATCCTCGACAGCAAGGACCAGAACACCCAGGCGGTGCTGGTGGGTGCGCCGAAGCTGGAAGACTACCTGGACGAAGCCTCGCGCGTGCACTTCGAGGGCCTTAAGGCCCGCCTGGACGCCGCCGGCATTCCGTTCGTGATCAATACCAAGCTGGTGCGTGGCCTGGACTACTACAGCAAGACCGTATTCGAGTGGGTCACCGACAAGCTCGGTTCCCAGGGCACCGTGTGCGCCGGTGGCCGCTACGATGGCCTGGTCGAGCAGATGGGCGGCAAGCCGACCACTGGCGTCGGTTTTGCCATGGGTATCGAGCGCCTGATCCTGCTGCTGGAAACCCTGGGCAAAGTGCCGGAGTCCATCAACCGCCAGATCGACGTCTACCTGTGCGCCTTTGGCGAGCAGGCCGAGCTGGCTGGCCTGCGCCTGTCCGAAACCCTGCGCGACCGCTTGCCGGGCCTGCGCCTGGCGGTGAACGCGGGCGGTGGCAGCTTCAAGAGCCAGTTCAAGAAAGCCGACAAGAGCGGGGCGCTGTTCGCCCTGATTCTCGGTGACGAGGAACTGGCCAGGCAAGAAATCGGCTTCAAGCCCCTGCGTGGCCAGGGCGAACAACAGAACATTGCCTGGGATGCTCTTGCAGAGCACCTGGAAACCGCGATCGCGCAAGCGTAACGCGGTTCAACAAGCGAATAGGCGAAAAGGAGTATTGGGGTGTCGAGTACCGATGATGATGACCTGGCAGGGGTCAAGGACTGGTGGAACCGCAACGGCAAGCCGCTGCTGACTGGCGCATTGCTGGCAGGCGTGGTGGTGTTGGGCTGGAATACCTGGCACAAGTACCAGAGCAACCAGTCGCAAGGTGCCTCGCAGCTGTATCAGGCGTTGCTTGAAACCAGCCTGACGCCGACTGGCCAGCCAGACGCCACCAAGGTTGCGGAACTGGCCGGCAAGCTCAAGAGCGAGTTTGGCGGTACTGCCTATGCCCAGTACGGCAGCCTGTTCGTGGCCAAGGTCGCGGTCGAGAGCGGCAAGCTCGACGACGCTGCTGCCGAGCTCAAAGGCGTGCTGGACAAACCGGCCGACGTGACCCTGGGCGAAATTTCGCGCCAGCGTCTGGCTCGCGTGCTGGCCGCCCAGAACAAGGCCGAGGATGCCCTCAAGCTGCTCGACGGCGACGCCGACAAAGCCTTCCTGGCCAGCCGTGAAGAGTTGAAGGGGGACCTGCTGGTACAGCTCGGTCGCGCCGACGACGCGCACAGCGCTTACGAAAAAGCCAAGGCTGCGTTGTCCGATGAGGCGGCGGTCGGTGGCCTGCAATTGAAGCTGGATGACCTGGCTAAAGGGGACGCGTAAGTGATCGGTTGGAAACATGCAGCAGTGCTGACCCTGGCCGTACTGGCCGCCGGTTGCAGCAGCAACAGCAAGAAGGAACTGCCCCCGGCTGAGCTGACCAAGTTCACCGAGGAAGTGGTGCTGAAGAAGCAGTGGAGCCGTTCGATCGGTGACGGCCAGGGTGAGACTTACAACACCCTGGTACCGGCCATCGAAAACGACCGCATCTACGCCTCCGACGTCAATGGCGAAGTCTTCGCCCTCGACCGCATCACCGGTGACGTGGTGTGGAAGAAGGACCTGGAGCTGCAGGTTTCCGGCGCTGTCGGCGTGGGCTACGGCCTGGTCATGCTCGGCACCCTCAAGGGTGAAGTCATTGCCCTGGACTCCAGCACCGGTGAAGAGCGTTGGCGCTCGCGCGTGACCAGCGAAGTGCTAGCCCCGCCTGCAAACAACGGTGATGTGGTCGTGGTGCAGACCCAGGACGATCGCCTGATCGGCCTGGATGCCGCCACGGGCGACCGCCGCTGGATCTACGAGAACACCCCGGCCGTACTGACCCTGCGTGGTACCGGTGCTCCGATCGCCACCAACCGCCTGGCCGTCGCCGGCCTGTCCACCGGCAAGGTGGTCGCGGTAGACATCAACAACGGTGTGCCGGTGTGGGAAAGCCGCGTGGCCATCCCCAAGGGCCGTTCCGAGCTGGACCGTGTGGTTGATATCGACGGCGGCTTGCTGCTGTCTGGTGGTACCCTGTACGTCAGCACCTACCAGGGCCGTGTAGCGGGCCTGGACCTGGAAAGCGGCCGCGAGCTGTGGCAGCGCGATGCTTCCAGCTATGTGGGCGTCGCCCAGGGCTTCGGTAACGTCTACGTCAGCGAAGCTTCGGGTACCGTGGAAGGCGTGGATGAGCGCTCTTCCAGCGCCCTGTGGAGCAACGACAGCATGGCTCGCCGCCAGCTGACCGCCCCTGAAGTGTTCAGCAGCTATGTGGCTGTGGGTGACTTTGAGGGTTACCTGCACCTGCTGAGCCAGGTGGATGGCCGCTTCGTCGGCCGTGAACGTATCGATAGCGATGGCCTGCGCGCCCGCCCACTTGTGGTCGGCGACACCATCTATGTCTTTGGCAACAGCGGCAAGCTCGAGGCACTGACCATCCGCTGAAGCTATGCTTGAAGCCTTGGCGGGTTTCAAGCCGCGGCGTAGGACACGCCGCCCAAACTCCGGCCGCTGCCTTGCAGCGGCCTTTGCATTTTCAAGAATTCGAGAGTGGAGAGCCGATGGTTCCCGTAATTGCCCTGGTGGGCCGCCCGAACGTCGGCAAATCCACCATGTTCAACCGCCTGACCAAAACCCGCGATGCCATCGTGGGTGACCTGTCGGGCCTGACCCGTGACCGCCAGTATGGTGATGCCAGCTGGCAGGGTCGTTCGTTCATCCTGATCGACACCGGCGGTATTACCGGTGACGAAGTGGGCATGGACGAAAAAATGGCCGAGCAGTCGCTCATGGCCATCGAAGAAGCCGACTACGTGCTGTTCCTGGTCGATGCCCGCGCCGGCATGACCGCCGCTGACCAGATGATTGCCGAGCACCTGCGCAAGCGCAACAAGTCGGCGATTCTGGTCGCCAACAAGATCGACAACATCGACCCCGATGTTGCCCGCGCCGAGTTCTCGCCGATGGGCATGGGCAACGCCATTCCGGTGGCGGGCTCTCAGGGCCGTGGTATCAGCGCCCTGATGGAAGCCGTGCTCGGCCACCTGCCACGTGATGCCGAGGAAGAAGCCCTCGACCAGAACGTCGCCGAAGGCGAGGAGGCCGTGCGCATTCCTGGCCCAAGCGAGAAGGATGGCATCAAGATCGCCATCATCGGCCGCCCGAACGTCGGCAAGTCGACCCTGGTCAACCGCATGCTCGGCGAAGAACGTGTGGTGGTATACGACGAGCCGGGTACTACCCGAGACAGCATCTACATCCCGTTCGAGCGTGATGGTGACAAGTACACCTTCATCGACACCGCCGGGGTGCGCAAGCGCGGCAAGATCCACGAGGAAGTCGAGAAGTTCTCGGTGGTCAAGACGCTGCAGGCGATCAAGGACGCCAACGTCGTCATCTTCGTCATGGACGCCCGTGAAGGGGTTGTCGACCACGACCTGAACCTGCTGGGCTTCGCCCTCGAAGCAGGCCGCGCCATCGTCATCGCGCTGAACAAGTGGGATGGCATGGAGCCGGGTGAGCGCGCCTACGTGAAGACCGAGCTGGAGCGCCGGCTGTTCTTCGTCGACTTCGCCGACATCCACTTCATCTCCGCCTTGCACGGCACCGGCGTGGGCAACCTGTACAAGTCGGTGCAGGCCGCATTCACCTCGGCTGTGACCCGCTGGCCAACCAGCCGCCTGACGCAGATCCTCGAAGATGCTGTCAGCGAGCACCAGCCGCCGCTGGTCAACGGCCGCCGCATCAAGCTGCGCTATGCCCACCTTGGTGGTGCCAACCCGCCGCTGATCGTGATCCACGGCAACCAGACCGAGAGCATTCCAAAGTCGTACTCGCGTTACCTGGAAAACACCTACCGCCGGGTGCTGAAGCTGGTCGGTACGCCGATCCGCATCGAGTACAAGGGTGGTGAGAACCCGTACGAGGGCAAGAAAAACACCCTCACCGACCGCCAGGTCAACAAGAAGCGCCGCTTGATGTCGCACCACAAGAAGGCCGAGAAGAAGCGCCGCGACAAGCGCTGATTCCGCGTCAGCTTCTTCGCGGGCTTGCCCGCTCCCACAGGTCCTCCACAGATTTTGAATATTGTGCAGCACCTGTGGGCGCGGGTTCACCCCGAAGATGCCCTTTGATCCAAAGCAATCCCCCTATTGTTTCAACCTTTTTCCTGACTGCTCGATCCGCTATGCTCGGACTCCACCCCGTGCCGGATACACCCCAGGAAAGAGGGCTCCATGATCCGCAGCAAACTGCCGAATGTCGGCACGACCATCTTCACCACCATGTCCCAGCTCGCCGTGCAGACAGGCGCGCTCAACTTGTCCCAGGGTTTCCCTGATTTCAACGGCCCGCAGGCCCTGCTCGATGCAGTGGGCCGGCATGTGGCTGCCGGGCACAACCAGTATTCGCCAATGACCGGCCTGCCGGCCTTGCGCCAGCAAGTGGCGGCGAAGGTGGCGCGGCTGTATGGCGCACAGGTGGATGCCGACCAGGAAGTGACCATCACCCCCGGTGCCACCGAGGCGATCTTCTGTGCCATCCAGGCGGTGGTCCATGCCGGTGACGAGGTGATTGTCTTCGACCCGTGCTACGACAGCTATGAGCCGTCGGTGGAACTGGCCGGTGGCCGCTGTGTGCATGTGCAACTGAGCGACGGCAACTTCCGTATCGACTGGCAGAAGTTCAGTGATGCCCTGAGCCCACGCACCCGCATGGTCATCCTCAATTCGCCGCACAACCCCAGTGGCGCTCTGATCACTCGCGAAGACCTTGAGCAGTTGGCAACGCTGATTGCTGACCGCGATATCTACCTGGTCAGCGATGAGGTTTACGAGCATCTGGTTTACGACGGCGTTCGCCACGCCAGCGTGCTGGCCCATGAGCAGTTGTATCAACGTGCCTTTGTGGTCAGTTCGTTCGGCAAGACCTACCACGTTACCGGCTGGAAGACCGGCTATGTGATCGCGCCCCCGGCGTTGAGTGCAGAGCTGCGCAAGGTGCACCAGTACGTCAACTTCTGTGGCGTGACGCCATTGCAGTGCGCCCTGGCTGATTTCATGGCCGAGCACCCTGAGCATATCGATGAACTGCCGGCCTTCTACCAGGCCAAGCGCGACCTGTTCTGCGGCTTGCTGGATGGCTCGCGTTTCAACTTTACCCGCACGGCGGGCACTTATTTCCAGCTGGTGGACTACTCGCAGATTCGCCCGGACCTGAACGATGTCGACATGTCGCTATGGCTCACCCGTGAGCACGGTGTGGCGACCATCCCGGTATCGGTGTTCTACCAGCAACCCATCCCCGAGCAACGCCTGGTACGCCTGTGCTTTGCCAAACGTGAGGAGACGCTGCGTCAGGCAGCGGAACGACTATGCGCGATCTGAGCACACTGCCCAACCTGAAAGTCGCCCTGGTGCAAACCACCCTGGCCTGGCACGACCGCGAGGCCAACTATGCACACTTCGAGGTGTTACTGGAGCAAGTAGGGGAGGTGGACCTGGTGATCCTGCCAGAGATGTTCACCACCGGCTTCTCGATGCAGTCCGAAAGCCTGGCCGAGCCGGAAAATGGCCCGACCCACAAATGGCTCAAGGCCCAGGCGAAGAAGTGCAACGCGGTGATTACCGGCAGCGTGATCATCCAGGCCGCCGATGGCAGCCACCGCAACCGCCTGCTGTGGGCGCGGCCGGACGGCGAGATATTGCACTACGACAAGCGCCACCTGTTCCGCATGGCCGGCGAGCACAAGCACTACACGCCCGGTGAACGCCAGGTGCAGTTCGAGCTCAAGGGCTGGCGGATTCGCCCCTTGATCTGCTACGACCTGCGCTTCCCGGTGTGGAGCCGTGACGCCCAGGACACCGACCTGCTGCTGTACACCGCCAACTGGCCGGCTGCGCGCCGCCAGCACTGGAACCGCCTGTTGCCGGCGCGGGGCATCGAGAACCTGTGCTATGTGGCGGCAGTGAACCGAGTGGGCACGGACGGCAAGGGCTTTGCCTATTCGGGCGACAGCCAGGTGCTGGACTTCCAGGGCGAGAGCCTGCTTAGTGCCGGCGAGGCAGACGGGGTGTTTACCGCCGTACTGAGTGCGCCGGAACTGGCGGCGTACCGGGCCAAGTTCCCGGCCAACCTGGATGCCGATACCTTCGATTTACACTGACAGCTTGTACCGGCCTCTTCGCGGGTAAACCCGCTCCCACAGGTACTGCACAGTCTTCGTAATCCGTGATGATCCTGTGGGAGCGGGTTTACCCGCGAAGAGGCCGGCGCTGGTTAAATCAATAGATGATCAGTACACATCCCGCCGATACCGCCCATCCTCGATCAACTGCTGCACAGCGGCTTCCCCGAGCATGCCGTTAAGCGCCGCATCCACCCCCGCAGCCATGCCTTGCAGGCTGCCGCAGACATACACGCAGGCGCCATCCGCCACCCAGCGCTTGAATTCCTCGGCTTGCTGCAGCAACACATCCTGCACATACACTTTCTCGGCCTGATCCCGCGAAAACGCCAAGTCCAGGCGTGCCAGGTCGCCACGGGCGAGCCAGCCTTGAAGCTCGTCACCACACAGTAAGTCATGCGCCCGGTTACGCTCGCCAAACAGCAGCCAGTTGCGCTGTTCGCCAGCATTCACCCGTGCGCGGATCAGGCTGCGCAGGCCGGCCAGGCCGGTGCCGTTACCGATCAGGATCATCGGTGCTGCGGTCTCCGGCAGGTGGAAGCCGCTGTTGCGCCGCAGGCGCAAGCTCAGCGTGCCGTTCAGGGGCAGGTATTCGGTGAGCCAGCCGGAGCCCAGGCCCAGGTTGCCATCGCTATGGCGCTCCTGGCGCACGATCAGCTCCAGCGCGCCGTCACTGGCGATCGAGGCGATGGAGTATTCGCGGCTGCCGATCGGCACCAGAGCATCGACCAGCGCTTGCGGCTGCAAGCCGATCAGGTGATCACGGCGCGCCGGCAACTGGCGGCCAGCGAGGGCTTGGGCAAGTGTTTCGCCCAGGCCATTCACCTGTACCGGGGCGCTGGCGTCCAGCGCCATGCCCTTGAGGAACGCGTCGATCCGTGGTTGCCCATTGAGTGGCAGTATCTCCACCAGGTCGCCAGCTTCCCAACTGGCAGGCTCTTCAGCCAGCAGGCCAAGCAAATACACGGGCTGGCCCTGGCTACCCGGGTTGAGCAGTTCGCGACGCACCAGTGACCAATTGCCAAAGCTTGGCGGCTGCCAGGCGGCCACTGGCTGGGCGCCGGTCAGTTGCGCCAGCTCCTGCTGCCACTGCTGCAGGGCGGCCTGGTCGGCGTTGTCCACTTCCACCAGGCTGAACGCGCTGCTGGCACCGCGTTCCCCCAGCCACGCCTGCAGGCGACGGGCGAAGCCGCAGAAGTGCGGGTACTGGCGGTCGCCGAGGGCGAGCAGGGCGTAGTTGAGATTGTTCAGTGCCCACGGCTGGCCGAGCACCTTGCGCTCGAAGGCGCGGGCGCTGTCGGGTGCTTCGCCATCGCCGAAGGTACTGACCACGAACAATGCGCGGCGAGCCTGGCGCAGGTCGTCTTCACGCAGTTCGGCCAGCGCGCGTACCTGCACCGGCAGGCCGGCTGCCTGCAACTGGCCGGCACTCTGCCAGGCCAGTTGTTCGGCAAAGCCGCTCTGGCTGGCGAAGCCGATCAGCCAGCTGTCGTCGCTGGCGGTGCCGGTGGCGACGTTGCCACGGGCTGCGCGGACCTGGCGCTTCTTGCGGCGGCGGTCGAGGTACAGCAGCCAGCCCGTGACGAAGAACAGTGGCATGGTCAAGCTGGCGATGGTGACGATGATGCGCCCCGGCAGGCCGAAGTATTCGCCCACGTGCAGGGCGTAGACGCTCTGCAGCAGCTGGGCCTTGAAGGATTTGTCGGAGTAGCGGTCGTGTCTTTTCACCTGGCCTGTGGCCGGGTCCAGTTCCAGGGTGTTGAAGGCGCGCGGGTGATCGGCGTTGTCCAGCAGGTAGAACAGGTTGGCCGGCTGGCCGCCAACCGGTGGCAGGCGCAGGTTGTAGGCGGCAAGGCCTGGGCCTGCGGCGTTTTTGAGGTTGGCCCAGATGGCGTCGTAGTCGACCACCAGCGGCGGGGCGTTCTTGTCGACTTTCTGTGGCCCGTGGCGGCCACGGCCTTCGCCGCGTTTTTGTTGCTGGCCGGCTGCCGGCGCGTCGGCCAGCAGCTTGTTCAGGCCTTCGCGGTACCACTCATAGGACCAGAACAGGCCGGTGAGGGCGAACAGAAGATAGAACAGCAGGCACCAGGTACCGGCCACGGCGTGCAGGTCCCAGTTGAAGGCACGGCCTTTCTTGGCCCAGTCGAAGGTCAGCCAGGTACGCCAGTCCAGCGCCTTGCGCGGCCAGCGCAGGTACAGGCCGGACAGGCAGAAGAACACCAGCATCAGGGTGCAGGCGCCGGTGATCTGCCGGCCGGTGTCGCCAATGGCCAGGAAGCGGTGCAGGTTGAGCATGAGGTTGAAGAAGCCTTGCCCGGCCACTTCACCTTTGAGTTCGCCCGTATACGGGTCGGCATAGCGCAGCTCGCCACGGCGCTCGCCCGGTGCCGGCATGAAGAAGATGCGTGCGGCATTGCCTTCACGCACGTCAACCCACAGCATCGACACCTTGTCGTGTTGCTGGGCCTCGACCCGTTGCACCAGCTCGGCCGGCGGCAGTACGCCTTCGGCGCGCACTTCGACCTTGAGCACATCGGCATTGAACGCGCGCAGCAGTTCTTCCTGGAACGAATACAGGGCCCCGGTGATGCCCATCAAGGCCAGCACCAGGCCAGCGGTGATGCCAAAGAACCAGTGCAATTGGAACAGCGTCTTCTTCACCACATCGATCACCTTGTGTTGCTGCCGCAGACTGCGCGGCGTGCATTATGCCTTGATACGCAAAAGCCCCGCTCACTGGAATGAACGGGGCCCTTGGTTGTTGCTTTAGAAGTGGACGCTGGTGGTCAACAGTGCAGTCCGCCCGGCCGCCTGGTTGGCGAAGTGGGTGGAGAAGGCCTTGTCGTAGTACACCTCGTTGGTCAGGTTCTGCACGTTCAGCTGCAGGTCGACGTTCTTGGTCAGCTTGTAGGCGGCCATGGCGTCGTAGCGTACGTAGCTGTCGACCATGGTGGTGTTGGCCACGCTGCCGTACACGTCATCCACGTAGAACGCACCACCGCCCACGGTCAGCTTTGGCGTGATCGAGTAGGTCGTCCACAGGCTGGCGCTGTTGTTCGGGGTGTTCGGCAGTTGGTTGCCATCGTTGGCTTTGCCCAGCGGGCCGCCGTCGATCTGGCGAGCCTGCATGTAGGTGTAGCCGGCAAACACCTGCCACTTGTCGGTGATCTTGCCGCTGGCCGACAGTTCGATGCCTTGTACGCGGGTTTCGCCGACGTTTTCGTAGGTGGTGGTGTCCACCTGAACGCGGGCGTTTTCCTTCTCGGTGCGGAACAGCGCAGCGGTCAGCGACAGGCGCTGGTCGAGCAGGTCCCACTTGGTACCGATTTCGTAGTTGGTGGTTTCCTCTGGCTCCATGTCGCTGGCCAGCAGGTTGCCGTTACGGTCCGGGGTGCCACCCAGCGGGTTGCCTTCTGTACCTTCGCCGAGCATCGAGCCTGGTGGCGTTGCAGAAGTGGCGTAGGAAACGTAGATACTGCCGTTTTCGGCCGGTTTCCACACCAGGCCCAATTGGCCGGTCACGAACTCGCTGACATCCTTGCCTTTGGCGGTGGTGGTGCCAGCGGCGTTGTAGGTCTTGTAGTCGGTGTCGAAGTGGTCGTAGCGCAGGCCCATGTTGACCAGCCACTCGGGGGTAAGCTCCAGAGTGTCGAACACATAGATCGCCCGGGTCTTGCTATTGGTGGTGGTGCCAGCGTAGTTGCGCGAGATGGTACCGTTCCACGGATCATCCGGGTTCGGGTTGCTCAGTGAGGTGCAGTTGTAGCCACTGGTGGAGCCGATCATGCCTGGGGTGCAGTTGGTGTTGGCGGCGCCGCCAGGCACGGTGTCGGTGTCGACGGTGTAGGACGAACGGTCGCTCTCTTCACGGCTCAGCTCGATACCGGTCGAGAAACTGTTTTTCATGCCACCGACGTAGAACTCGCCGAACAGGTCGGTCTGGTTGGTGGTGGTGGCGGTGTTGCCAACGCGGCTGTTGGCGCGGCGCCAGACGCTGCCGTTGTTGACGTTGCCCTTGCTGTCGTCAGGCTGGGTCAGGATGTAGTCCTGCATGCTGTTGCCGTGACGCAGGGTATTCTTGATGGTCAGCGCGTCGGTCAGGTCGTGTTCGATCGCGAAGGTGGCGATGTCTACACGGCTCTTGCGGAAGTCACGGCCGGTCAGGCCATAGAAATTGTCGCTGTCGCCGCCGTCATTCGGCTTGCTCGGATGTGCCGAGGTGCGCCCGCCGCTGCCGTTGGTCGGGATGGTGTACGGGATGCCCGAATCCGGCAGGTCGTCGCTTTCCAGGTGGTAGTAGTCGAGGTTGACGCGGGTCGGTGTACCCAGGCCGAAGGCCAGCGACGGGGCGATACCCCAACGGTCGTAGTTGACCTTGTCGCGGCCTGCGACGTTGCTTTCGTGGGTCATCAGGTTCAGGCGGCCGGCAACGGTATCGCTGAACTGGTAGTTGCCATCGAAGGTGTAGCGCTGGGTCTGGTCACTGCCCCAGGTCCAGGCGCCGTCCAGCGAGTTGCCCAGGTGCGCACGCTTGCTCACCAGGTTGATGGTACCGCCAGCGGCACCACGGCCACCGATGGCCGAGTTCGGGCCCTTGGCTACTTCTACCGACTCGATGGCGAAGATTTCGCGGGTTTGCGCGCCAGTGTCACGCACGCCGTCCAGGTACGTATCGCCCTGGGCGTCGAAGCCGCGGATGAACGGGCGGTCGCCTTGCGGGTTGCCGCCTTCGCCGGCGCCGAAGGTGATGCCTGGCACAGTGCGCAGGGCGTCCTGCAGGGTCAGGGCGTTGGTGTCCTTGATCACTTGCTGCGGGATGACGGTGACCGAGCGCGGGGTGTCTACCAGCGGCGCGGTGTACTTCTGCGAGGCGGCCTTCTCGACTTTGTAATCGGTGCTGGCCTGTTCAGCCTTGCCGTTGACGCTGGTAGCGTCGAGGGTGATCGCGCTGTTGGCGGCCGGGTCGGCGGCATAGACCGATGTGGCACTAAGCGCGACGCCGATGGCAGACACGATCAGGCGTGGCGAACTCACTGCAGATGGTACGTACTGGCGCATTGCTAAGGACCTTCCCCAAGGTGTTGAGGCGGCGGATCTTAATGTAAGCAATTGTGACTAACAATTGAGAGTCGTTACCATTCGTTAAGAATTTACAATCTTTACAGTTTGCCTTTACGATTTCATCAAGCTGAAACGTCTTAAGCGGCGAAAGGGCTTGTGTAGCGCAAAAGGGAATCAATATCATTGGCGCCTTTACACTTCCTAACGGTGCTGCCGCCATGCTGCTTCACATCCCAGGCCTGTTTGACGCTGACGAACTGGCCCGTATCCGCGAGGCGCTGGAGCAGGCCGACTGGGCCGATGGCAAGGTGACTGCCGGCTACCAGTCGGCCAAGGCCAAACACAACCTGCAGTTGCCGGAAGGGCACCCGTTGGCCAAGGAAATTGGCACGGCGCTGATCGACCGCCTGTGGAAAACCCCGCGCTTCATGTCGGCGGCCCTGCCGCACAAGGTGTTCCCGCCGTTGATCAACTGCTACCGCGAAGGCGGCAATTTCGGCTTTCACATCGATAACGCCCTGCGCCAGCCCAAGGGCAGCCCGGAGCGGGTGCGTACCGACCTGTCTTCGACACTGTTCCTCAGCGACCCGGACAGCTACGACGGCGGTGAACTGGTGATTCAGGACACCTATGGTGAGCGGCAGGTGAAGCTGGCGGCCGGTGATCTGGTGCTGTACCCCGGGACCAGCCTGCACAAGGTCAACCCGGTGACCCGAGGCCAGCGTTACGCCGCGTTCTTCTGGACCCAAAGCCTGGTGCGCGAGGACAGCCAGCGGGCGCTGCTGTTCGAGATGGACAATGCCATCCAGCAACTGACCGCCGATGTACCGGAGCACCCGTCGTTGCTGCAACTGACCGGCACTTACCACAACCTGCTGCGCCGCTGGGCTGAGGTCTGAACCGTGTCCTATCAGTTGCGACGTGAGGAAGTGGTGGATGTAGCCGGCTTGCAGGCCATGCTGGAGGAGAGCCCCGGCAAAGCTGCCCAGGCAATCCTGGCAGCGGCGGGGCAGGGCGCGGTCGAGGCGCAGTTGCTGCTGGGGCAGATCCTGCTGGATGGGCGCGGTATTGAAGAAGATGCCACCGTGGCCCGGCGTTGGTTCGGCATCGCCGCACAGGGCGGCAGTGCCATGGCGCACAACATGCTCGGTCGTTGCCTGGAGCATGGTTGGGGTGGTGAGCCGAGCCTGGAGCAGGCGGCCATTCATTATGCGCGTGCGGCCGACGCCGGGCTGGACTGGGGCCTGTACAACCTGGGCAACCTGCTGGCCACCGGGCGCGGGGTGCCGGCCAATCAGGCACAGGCACTGATGTGCTACGAGAAGGCTGCGCAGCTGGGGCATGCCAAGTCGATGAACCTGTATGGGCGTTACCTGGAGCAGGGTATTGCCACGGCGCCCAGCCCGGCGCGGGCGGTGCGCTGGTATCGGCGCTCGGCCGAGGCGGGGGATTTCCGTGGGATGTTCAGCCTGGGGCTGGTGCTGGTCGAGCGCGGGCAGCTGGCCGAAGCAGGGCAATGGCTGGAGCAGGCGCGGGTTGAGGGGAACATGAATTTCCTGCGCGCTGCGTTGGTAACCTTGCAGGGTGCAGGGCCGGTGTTGATGGCCTTTGCGGCGCGGTATGCCGAAGAGATCGAACGGCGCGGGGATTGAATTTGCCTGTGCTGGCCTCTTCGCGGGCAAGCCCGCGAATGGGCCGGTACAGCGGAGCACACATGAAAACGGGGCCTTGCGGCCCCGTTTTGCGTTACAGGTAGTAAGCCTTCAGCGGCGGGAAGCCGTTGAATTCGACTGCGCTGTAGCTGGTGGTGTAGGCACCGGTCGACAGCCAGTACAGGCGGTCACCGATGGCCAGGTTCAGCGGCAGGCCGTATTTGTAGTTTTCGTACATGATGTCGGCGCTGTCGCAGGTCGGGCCGGCGATGACGACTTCTTCGGTTTCGCCTTTCTTCTCGGTCCAGATCGGGAACTTGATGGCTTCGTCCATGGTTTCGATCAGGCCGGAGAACTTACCCACGTCGGTGTAGATCCAGCGCTCGACGGCAGTGCGCGACTTGCGCGCCACCAGCACCACTTCGCTGACCAGGATGCCGGCGTTGGCAATCAGCGAACGGCCTGGCTCCAGGATGATTTCCGGCAGCTCGTCACCGAAGTCTTCCTTGAGGAAGCGGATGATTTCTTCGGCGTAGGTTTCCAGGCTGTTGGTACGGGTGATGTAGTTGGCCGGGAAGCCGCCACCCATGTTGATCAGCTTCAGCTCGATGCCGTCTTCTTCCTTCAGGCGCTCGAAGATCACTTTGACCTTGGCGATGGCGGCGTCCCACACGCTGATGTCGCGCTGCTGCGAGCCCACGTGGAAGGAGATGCCGTAAGGCACCAGGCCCAGGTCACGGGCGAGGATCAGCAGGTCCATGGCCATGTCGGTCTGGCAGCCGAATTTACGCGACAGCGGCCAGTCGGCAGTGGTGGAGCCTTCAGTCAGGATACGCACATACACTTTTGAACCCGGTGCGGCCTTGGCGATGTTGCGCAGGTCGGCTTCCGAGTCGGTGGCGAACAGGCGCACGCCCTTCTCGTAGAAGTAGCGGATGTCCTTGGACTTCTTGATGGTGTTGCCGTAGCTGATGCGGTCAGCGCTGACGCCGCGGTCCATCACCTTGTCCAGTTCGTAGATCGAGGCGATGTCGAAGCTCGAACCTTTCTCTTTGAGCAGGTCGATGATTTCGACGGCAGGGTTGGCCTTGACCGCGTAGTAGACCTTGGCGAATTCGAAACCGGCGCGCAGGTCGTCATAGGCCTGGCTGATCATCTGGGTATCGATGAGTACGAACGGGGTTTCCTGCTTGTCGGCGAACGCCTTCATTTTCTGGAAGGTGTCACGCGCGAAATAGTCTTCGACCTGGATCGACATGCTCAGGGACTCCATGGGCAAACAAAAAGAATAAGTGGCTGCAAACTGAACGTCCTCCGTATCCCCACTTTGGTTCGCCTACTCAGTACTTGAGCCGGATGGATCGTTTCCAGCATGGACGTTCGGCGCGCACTTTAGGGCGTGAAGAATGCAGAATCAACAGGCAATCCGGGCGTGATCGGCGTGGATCGACGACCAGCCATTTGAATAACCGACTCGTGTGACCGGCTGATGTTCCCCACGATGTTTCAAGCGTTAAATATTGTGGAATAGACCGTGTTGGCCCCTTTGTGGGTAAACCCGCTCCTATAGGCTTTTCGCAATTCTCGGGTGGGCGGGGTCACCCGCGAAAGGGCCGGAGGTGTTCATATTTATGGCCACATTTTCCTGGTACCCACGTACAGGAAATGGCCCATAAATTTTTTGTTACCGACTGGCGGATTTGCTGGTTTTGATGAGAAACATTACTATTCGCACCCTTATCCGCCTCCCTGATGACCCAGACCGTGTCCGGACACAAAGGCTTCCTCGACCATTACCATGAGCTGATCGGCACCTGGACGCGCAAACTGCGCAATCGCCAGCAGGCCGAAGACCTCACCCACGATGCCTTTGTCCGGGTACTGGAAAACCCGCGCGAGCAGGTTGAGCAGCCGCGCGCCTACCTGCACCAGACCGCACGTAACATTGCCGTGGATGGCTTGCGCCGCGAAGACCGCCGCCAGGCCCTGGCGCTGGAAGCCTTCGACGAGGGCACTACCGCCAGCGATGACCCGGAGGCCTACGTGCATGCCCTGGAATTGGCCGACAGCGTCGAGCGGGCGCTGGCCGAGTTGCCGCTCAACTGCCGGCAGGTGTTCATCTGGCAGAAGCTCGAAGGCCTGACCCAGGCCGAGATCGCCGAGCGCATGGGGTTGAGCAAGAACATGGTCGAAAAGTATATGATCCGCACGCTCCGGCATTTGCGTGAGCACCTGGATGTGTCGGCATGATGAGTCAGGAGACCTTTTCGATGGAACAGCACGGTACCGATACCGTCCGCGAGCAGGCGGCCGCATGGTTTGCCCGCGTGCAGGATGCGCCTCGGGATGCCGGGCTGCAGAAACAGTTGCGCGCCTGGTTGGCCAGCGACGAGCGCCACCGGGAGGAGTACCAGCACCTGTGCCGCGTGTGGCAGGCCGCCGAATTCATTCCGCGCCAGCGCCTTGAAGCGTTGTGCCAGCCGGACCCGGTGCAGCAGTTGCCACGTCGGCGTTTCGTGCGTCAGGCCCTGGCCGCCAGTGTCGCGGTGTTGGCGTTGGGCCTGGGTTGGGGCGGCTGGCACTACCAGCAGCTTAATCACCAGGGTAGCTTGCAGACCGCCTTCAATGAACGCCGCCAGGTCGAACTGCCAGATGGCTCCTTGCTCGATCTCAATGGCAGCACACAGCTGCAGGTCGACTTCAGCGCCGGCCAGCGGCATATCCGCCTGAGCGCCGGCGAGGTGATGTTCAACGTCGCCCACGACAGTGCCCGGCCGTTTGTGGTCGACACCGCCCAGGGCAGCGTGACGGTAACCGGTACCCGCTTTGACGTGCGCCAGGACCCTGCCAGCACCCGGGTGGCGGTGGAGCAGGGGTCGGTGCGGGTGCAGGGTAAGGGCGACGCGCTGGCGCAGCTTACGGCCGGCCAGGGTTCGCATATAGATGCACAGGGCGGGGTGGCCGCCCCCTACGCCGTCAATACCGCTGCCGTTACTGCCTGGCGCCAGGGCAAGCTGGTGTTCGACAACGCCACCCTCGCCGAGGTGGTGGCCGAAGCCTCGCGCTATCGTAGCCAACCGCTGCGGGTCGCCCCCGGTAAAGTCGCCCAGATGCGCCTTTCGAGCACCTTCAGCACCGACGACACCGACGCACTGTTGCGGGCCTTGCCGAGCATCCTGCCGGTGGCCATCAAGGCCCATGAAGACGGCTCTCGCGAAATAATTGCGAAATAGATTCAGGTTTTTTCTCGCTCGTTCGTCTTCCTCGCCAGCTGCAACTGCCAAGCATTTCCATTTGCACGCGGTTGGCGTTTATTCCGCATTCCAGGATGTTTCGACGACGTGAACAACAACAAACCCTTCCCACGCTTCCGCGCCCTGGCGCTGGCCCTGGCGGTCAGCGCCGTGACCGTCAACAGCCAGGCTGCTGAGGCGGGCAACACCATCCAGATCCAGGCCCAACCGCTGGCTTCGGCGCTGAATCAGCTTGGTCAGCAAACCAACCTGCAGCTGTTCTTCAGCCCCGAACTGGTGGCTGGCAAACAGGCCCCGGCGGTGTCCGGCAACCTGGCGCCGGTGCAGGCTTTGCAACAGTTGCTGCAAGGCAGCGGGCTGACCTTCGAGATGTCCCAGGACACCGTGGTGGTAAAGCCACTGCCGACTACCCTCGACCTGGGCAGCGGCAGCCTGGAACTGGCGCCCACCGACATCAAGGTGGTCGGTGACTGGTTGGGCGATGCCCAGCAGAGCGTGGTGCAGAACCACCCCGGCGCGCGCACCGTGGTGCGCCGCGAGGCGATGGTGGAGAAGGGCGCGATGAACGTGCGCGACGTACTGCGCGGCATCCCGGGTGTGCAGGTGCAGGACTCCAACGGCACCGGCGGCAGCGACCTGTCGCTGAACGTGGGCGTGCGCGGCCTGACCTCGCGCCTGTCGCCGCGCTCCACCGTCTTGATCGACGGCATCCCGGCCGCCTTCGCGCCGTATGGCCAGCCACAGCTGTCGATGGCGCCGATTTCCTCGGGCAACCTCGACAGCATCGACGTGGTGCGTGGGGCCGGCTCGGTACGCTATGGCCCGCAGAACGTCGGTGGGGTGATCAACTTCGTCACCCGGGCGATTCCGGAAAAGGCATCAGCGGAGCTGTCTACCACCCTGGAAACCTCCCAGCGCGGCGGCTGGAAGCACACCGAGTCGGCTTTCGTCGGCGGCACGGCTGACAACGGCATGGGCGTGGCGCTGCTGTACACCGGGGTGAACGGCAACGGTTACCGTGAAAGCAACAATGGCAATGACATCGACGACGTCATCCTCAAGACCCACTGGGCACCTACCGACGTCGATGAGTTCTGGCTCAACTTCCATTACTACGATGGCCGTGCCGACATGCCTGGTGGCCTGACCCAGGCCCAGTACGACAGCAACCCTTACCAGTCGCTGCGCGACTACGACTACTTCGCCGGTCGGCGCAAGGATGTCTCGTTCAAGTGGCAGCGCCAGCTTGACGATGCCACCCAGTTCGAAGTGCTGACCTACTACACCGACAGCTTTCGCGGCAGCGCCATCGCCTCGCGTGACATGAAGACCCTGTCGTCGTACCCGCGCAACTACCACACCTTCGCCATCGAGCCACGGGTGTCGCGCATCTTCTTTGCCGGCCCGACCACCCAGGAAGTCAGCGTGGGCTATCGCTACCTGAAGGAAGCGATGCGCGAGCAGTCGACCCGCCTGGCGCTGATCGACAACGTGCCGACCGTGACCCCGACCTCTGACGGCCACGTGTTCCAGGACCGCAGCGGCGGTACCGAGGCCAGCGCCTACTACATTGACGACAAGATCGATGTGGGCAATTGGACCATCACCCCGGGCGTGCGCTTCGAGCACATCAATACCGACTGGCGCGACCGCCCGGTGCTGGATGCCAACAACCGCCCGGTGGCGGAGAAGAAGCGCAGCATCACCAGTAACGAGCCGCTGCCGGCGCTGAGCGTGATGTACCACATCTCCGACGCATGGAAAGTGTTCGCCAACTACGAAACCTCGTTCGGCAGCCTGCAGTACTTCCAGCTGGGCCAGGGCGGTACCGGCAACAGCACGGCCAATGGCCTGGAGCCGGAAAAGGCCAAGACCTACGAAATCGGCACGCGTTATGACGATGGCGGCTTCGCCGGTGAGCTGACGGCGTTCTACATCGACTTCGATGACGAGCTGCAATACATCAGCAACGACGTAGGCTGGACCAACCTTGGCGCGACCAAGCACCAGGGCATCGAGGCCTCGGTGCGCTACGACCTGGCCGGGCTGGACCCGCGCCTGGAAGGGCTTTCGGTGAGTGGTGGGTACACCTTTACCCGCGCCACCTATGAAGGTGAGATACCGGGCTTCAAGGGCCGTGACCTGCCGTTCTATTCACGCCAGGTGGCCACTGCCGGCGTGCGTTACGCGGTCAACCGCTGGACCTGGAACCTGGACGCCTACGCCCAATCCAAGCAGCGCGCGCCGGGGACCGGGATCAACGCCGATGGCAGCTTCAACGGCGACTACATCACCGAGCCGAGTGCGGATGGGCAGTATGGCGATATTCCGGGTTATGTGACCTGGCATGCCCGAGGCGGCTATGAGTTCGGGCCCGAAATGTCCAACCTGAAGCTGGCGGCGGGGGTCAAGAACCTGTTCGACAAGCAGTACTTCACCCGCTCCAGCGACAACAACGCCGGCATTTATGTGGGTGAGCCGCGGACCTTTTATGTGCAGGCCAGCGTAGGGTTCTGACTGGAGATTGCTGGGGCCGCTTTGCGGCCCTTTCGCCGGCAAGCCAGCTCCCACAGGACAGCGAGAGCCTCAAGACATGCGCTGTCCCGGTGGGAGCTGGCTTGCCGGCGATGGGGCGCGAAGCGCCCCCGGCTTTCTAGGACACCACCGCTTCGGCTGGCGAGACGATGCTGGTCTTGGCCCCGCGCGATCTGCCCGAACTCAGGTACGCCGCAATCGACTCCTGCGTCACCTCGCCCAGGAATACCTGCTCGGCATCCAGCACCGGCAGCCACGCCCGGTTGAACTCGTACATGCGCGACAGCAGGATGCGCAAATGCTCATCGTGCGACGCCGTGGCATTGAACGGCCGCAGGAAGTCGCCACAGGTACCTTGCTGGCGGTGCATGTCGCGCCGGCGCACATAACCCAGTGCCTTGTTCTGTGCATCGGTCACCACCACGTAGCGGCGGTCGTGCTCATCCAGCAGCTCCAGTGCATCGCTCACGGGCGTTTCCGGGCTCACCGACGGCGCGTTGTCCGCTGCATCCTCGGCACGCACCAGCAGCAGGCGCTTGAGCGTGCTGTCCTGGCCAACGAAGTTGCTGACAAAGTCATCCGCCGGGTGCGCCAGCAGCGTGTCCGGGTGGTCCAGCTGCAACAGTTTGCCGGCACGGAAGATGGCAATCTTGTCGCCCAGCTTGATGGCTTCGTCGATGTCGTGGCTGACCATGATCACGGTCTTGTTCAGCGCCCGCTGCATCTCGAAGAACTCGTTCTGGATCATCTCGCGGTTGATCGGGTCGACTGCGCCGAATGGCTCGTCCATCAGCAATACCGGTGCTTCGGCGGCAAGCGCGCGGATCACGCCGATTCGCTGCTGCTGGCCACCGGACAGCTCGCGCGGGTAGCGCTGCAGGTATTGCTTGGGTTCGAGCTTGATCATGTGCATCAGCTCGCGAGCACGCTCGTGGCACTTTTGCTTGTCCCAGCCGAGCAGGCGCGGGACCACGGTGATGTTCTCCTCGATGGTCATGTTGGGGAACAGACCGATCTGCTGGATCACGTAGCCGATGCGGCGGCGCAGGGTGACTTCGTCCAGGCCGGTGGTGTCCTCGCCGTTGATGAACACCTGGCCCGAGGTAGGCGTGATCAGGCGGTTGATCATTTTCAGCGTGGTGCTCTTGCCGCAGCCCGAGGGGCCGAGGAACACGCAGATTTCCCCTTCGTTGACGGTAAGGTTTACCGCGTCGACGGCTTTGACGTCCTTGCCGTTGACGTTGAAGGTTTTGCTGAGGTTCTTCAGTTCGATCATGAGCGCAGTCCTTCTGGAGTCAGGGCACGTTGCAGGGTTTGCAGCAGCAGGTCGGCGATGATGGCCAGCAGGCTGACCAGTACGGCGCCGACCAGCAGCATCGACATGTCGCTGCGGCTGATGGAGGTAAGAATGAGCACGCCCAGGCCGCCGGCGCCGATGGTGGCGGCAATGGTCATGACGCCGATGTTCATCACCACGGCAGTGCGCACACCGGCGAGGATCACCGGCACTGCGATGGGCAGCTCGACCATGCGCAGGCGCTGGCCGAAGGTCATGCCGATGCCGCGCGCAGCTTCACGGATACCGGGCTCTACGTTGGTCAGGGCCAGGTAGGTGTTGCGCAGGATCGGCAGCAGCGAATAGAGGAACACCGCGGTGATCGCCGGCAATGGCCCCAGCCCCTGGCCGAACTTGGAATAGAACGGCAGCAGCAGGCCGAACAGGGCAATCGACGGGATGGTCAGCAGCACCGTGGCGCTGGCTTGCAGCGGCCCGGCAACGGCCGGGAAGCGGGTCATCAGGATGCCCAGCGGCACGCCGACGAGAATGGCCAGGCTCACCGCAACGCCCACCAGCATGATGTGCTGCCAGGTCAGTTGCAGCACCTGGGCCCAGTCCAGGTGGCTGAAGGTATCGATCAGGTTCATGGCTGGCCCTCGCTGTTCAGTGGGTGCTCGCGCAGGAAGGTGGCGGCCACGGCAGTCGGGTTCTGGTGCTCGACGTCGACCTTGGCATTGAGCTGGCGCATGGTTTCGTCATCCAGCTGCTCGGCCAGCGGCTTGAGCAGTGCGGCCAGTTGCGGGTTGGCGTCGAGCACGGCTTTGCGCACCACGGGCGCTGCGGTGTAGTCGGGGAAGTAGTGCTTGTCGTCTTCCAGCAGCTTGAGGTTGAACGCACTCAGGCGGCCGTCGGTGGTGTACACCAAACCGGCGAATACCTGGTTGTTGCGCATGGCGGTGTACACCAGGCCACCGTCCATCTGGCGGATGTTGCGCCGGTCCAGCGGCAGGCCATACATCTCGCGCAGGCCAACGAGGCCGTCGGGGCGGTTGGCGAACTCGGTGTCCAGCGCCACCAGGTGGTTGCGCTGGCTTTCGTCACGCAGCACCTCGTTGAGGTCGCTGATGGTGTTGACCTGCGGGTAGGCCTCGGCCACTTGCTTGGGCAGGCCCAGTGCGTAGGTGTTGCTGAACTTCGACGGGGTCAGCCAGATCAGGTCCTTCTTTGCATCCAGCTCCTTGACCCTGGCGAAGGTGGCTTCGGCACTGGGCATGCGCTCGTCGATGTGGTTGTACGACACCAGCGAAACCCCGGTGTATTCCCACATCAGGTCGAGCTGGCCGGTCTCCTGGGCCTGGCGCGCAATGTTGCTGCCCAGGCCGGTGGTGACGCGCACGTCAAAGCCATTGGCGCGCAGGTATTGCGCAGTGATTTCGGCGAGCACGGTCTGCTCGGTGAACACCCGCGCGCCGATGCGCACCAGTGGTTTTTCCACTGCCTGGGCAAAACCTGCGAACAGCAGGGCCGCGCCCAGCAGCAAGGCGATTCTCTTGTTCATACGTTCCCTATCCTTATTGGGCCAGGCCACGTTCCAGCCAGCGCTTGCTGGAGAAACTCACCGCCGCGTCCAGCACCAGTGCCAGCAGTGCGGTGCAGGCGGCACCCAGCAGCAGTTGTGGCTGGTTGTTCAGGGCGATGCCGGGGAAGATCAGGCTGCCCAGGCTGTTGGCGCCGATCAGGAATGCCAGTGGCGCGGTGCCCACGTTCAATGCCAGGGCCACGCGTACACCACCGACGATGATCGGCACGGCATTCGGTAGCTCCACCTGCCAGAGTTGCTGGCGCGGGGTCATGCCGATGCCGGTGGCGGCTTCCTTGAGCGAGGCGGGGACGTTTTTCAGGCCCTCGTAGGTGTTGCGCACGATGGGCAGGAGGGAGGCGAGGAACAGCGCGAAGATCGCAGGCCCGGCGCCGATGCCCAGGATACTGAGCGCGATGGCCAGAACGGCCAGGGGAGGGATGGTGTTGCCAACGTTGAAAAACTGCATGAAGCGCTCGGCTTTGTCGACCCGGTGCGGTCGACTGAGGGCAATGCCAGCCGGGATGCCCACGGCCAACGCCGCCGCCATCGAAGCCAGCACCAGAACCAGGTGCGCTTGCAGGTAGAACCCAAGATCGTCGCGGTAACGCGCGATCGTGTCGATGCCGATCCAGTGGACCAGCAGGGCCAGGATGACGAGCACGGTGGCGCATCCCAACAGCCCTTTTCCGTAGCGTTTAGCCACAGGCGGACTCCTTGTGTTGTCGGCGAGCACACTTCTTTTTTGCCGGCCAGTCCTGGCGGCGGTTGGTGTGTTCGCGAGTAGCAGCGTGACGCACGCCGAAGGCTGCGATCAGGCCATGAGCCGAACCCCGTCGGGCCCGAAAATGCTGATGAAACCAGTCCCCAACCGAAGCGGGTTGCAGGGGAATGGACGTCTCCGTGGGCGCAAAGGTTCCCATCTGAGGCGGCATTTGGCCAGCGTTAATCACTGGGTCTCAGGAATTTTGGCGAGAAAAAACAGCAGCTTAATGCGCTGCAGGCGTTGAAATAACTGCGCTTTGGCCATTTGTCGTGATAAAGCGATTGCCTGATGATTTTTTGCTGTCGGGCTGGCCCTGTCGCCGGCAAGCCAGCTCCCACAGGTACTGCTCAAGGCTTGAAAACAGCGCAGTCATTGTGGGAGCGGGTTCACCCGCGAAGAGGCTGGAACAAGTGCCGCTGGTTCAGCAGATTTTGGTCCCAGCCCAACTTCAGGTATGATATCGCCCCTTTTTGAATCCCCCAGTCAGGCGATTTCCCATGACCAACCAGGCCGCCGAAGTCGCGAAGCGCCGCACTTTCGCAATCATTTCCCACCCCGACGCCGGTAAGACCACCATCACCGAGAAGCTGCTGCTGATGGGCAAGGCCATTGCCGTCGCCGGTACCGTGAAGTCGCGCAAGTCCGACCGCCACGCCACCTCCGACTGGATGGAAATGGAGAAGCAGCGCGGCATCTCCATCACCACCTCGGTGATGCAGTTCCCGTACCGCGAGCACATGATCAACCTGCTCGACACCCCCGGCCACGAAGACTTCTCGGAAGACACCTACCGCACCCTGACCGCGGTGGACTCGGCGCTGATGGTGCTCGATGGCGGTAAAGGTGTAGAGCCGCGTACCATCGCCCTGATGGACGTGTGCCGCCTGCGCGATACGCCAATCGTCAGCTTCATCAACAAACTCGACCGTGACATCCGCGACCCGATCGAACTGCTCGACGAGATCGAAGCCGTCCTGAAGATCAAGGCTGCGCCGATCACCTGGCCGATTGGTTGCTACCGCGACTTCAAGGGCGTGTACCACCTGCGCGGTGACTACATCATTGTCTACACCCCGGGCCACGGCCATGAGCGTACCGAGGTGAAGATCATCGAGAAGCTCGACTCCGATGAAGCCCGTGCGCACCTGGGTGACGAATATGAGCGCTTCCTCGAACAGCTTGAGCTGGTACAGGGTGCATGCCACGAGTTCGATCAGGACGAGTTCATCAATGGCCAACTGACGCCGGTGTTCTTCGGTACCGCACTGGGCAACTTCGGTGTCGACCATGTGCTCGATGCCGTTGTCGACTGGGCGCCGCGCCCGCTGGCCCGTGTCGCCCACGAGCGTACCGTGGAGCCGGTAGAAGAAAAGTTCACAGGCTTCGTGTTCAAGATCCAGGCGAACATGGACCCGAAACACCGCGACCGTATCGCCTTCATGCGCATCTGCTCGGGCAAGTACGAGAAGGGCATGAAGATGCGCCACGTGCGTACCGGCAAGGACCTGCGCATCGGTGACGCGCTGACCTTCTTCTCCTCCGAGCGCGAGCAACTGGACGAGGCCTTTGCTGGCGACATCATCGGCCTGCACAACCACGGCACCATCCAGATTGGCGACACCTTCACCGAAGGTGAGGCGCTGGGCTTCACGGGTATTCCGCACTTCGCCCCGGAGCTGTTCCGCCGTGTGCGCCTGAAGGACCCGCTCAAGTCCAAGCAACTACGCCAGGGCCTGCAGCAGCTGGCCGAAGAAGGTGCAACCCAGGTGTTCTTCCCTGAGCGCAGCAACGACATCATCCTCGGGGCGGTCGGTGTGCTGCAGTTCGATGTGGTCGCCAGCCGGCTGAAGGAAGAGTACAAGGTCGAATGCGCCTACGAGCCGATCACCGTGTGGTCGGCGCGCTGGATCAGCTGCGATGACAAGAAGAAGCTCGAGGAATTCCAGACCAAGGCCATGGAGAACCTGGCCATCGACGGTGGCGGGCACCTGACCTACCTGGCGCCGACCCGGGTCAACCTGGCGCTGATGGAAGAGCGCTGGCCGGACGTCAAGTTCCGCGCGACCCGCGAACACCACTGATCCTCAAAAGCCAGGTCAGGCAGTTGTGTTGTCTGATCTGGCCCCATCGCCGGCAAGCCAGCTCCCACAAGGATGTGCACAGCCCTGGAGGCTTGTGCAATCCCTGTGGGAGCTGGCTTGCCGGCGATGAGGCCAGTGAAAACTACACAGGGCTCAGTTTCCGGCTTTGATACTGGTCCAGATCCGGGTGCGAATGCGGTCGATCTTCGCTGGCATCGCTTCCAGTGCATACAACTTGCCCATCATGTCTTCGCTCGGATAAATCATCGTATTGCCCTTCAGCGCCGGCTCCACCAGCCCGTCCGCCTTGAGGTTACCGTTGGCGTACTGCACATGGTTGCTGATGTTGGCCATCACCTCTGGCTGCAGCAGGTAGTTCATGTAGGCATACCCGGCTTTTTCGTCCGGTGCATCGGCCGGCATGGCCACCATGTCAAACCACATGGGCGCGCCTTCCTTGGGTATCGAATAGCCCACCTTCACCCCGTTCTTCGCTTCTTCGGCACGGTTTTTCGCTTGCAGCACATCCCCCGAGAAGCCCACCACCACACAGATATCGCCATTGGCCAGGTCGCCGGTGTACTTCGATGAATGGAAGTAGCTGATGTACGGCCGCACCTGCATCAACAGCGCCTTGGCCTTGTCGTAGTCCGCCGGGTTCTGGCTGTGGTGCGGCAGGCCCAGGTAGTGCAGGGCAATCGGCAGCAGTTCGGGGCCGTTGTCCAGCACGGCGACGCCACAGCTTTTCAGCTTGCTCATGTACTCGGGCTTGAAGATCAGGTCCCACGAGTCCACCGGCGCGTTTTCGCCGAGCACCGCCTTGACCTTGTCGATGTTGTAGCCGATGCCGGTACTACCCCACAGGTACGGGAAGCCATACTGGTTGCCCGGGTCGTTCACCTCCAGTGCCTTGAGCAGCAGCGGGTTGAGGTTTTGCCAGTTGGGCAGCTGCGACTTGTCCAGCTTCTTCAGGGCCTTGCCCTGGATCTGCCGGGCCATGAAGTGGTTGGAAGGGAACACCACATCGTAGCCGGAGTTGCCGGTCATCAGCTTGCCGTCGAGGGTTTCGTTGCTGTCGTATACGTCGTAGGTGGGCACGATGCCGCTGGCTTGCTGGAAGTTCTTCAGCGTGTCGGGGGCGACGTAGCTGGACCAGTTGTAGATTTTCACCGTTTCGGCGGCGCCGGCCACACTGGCGGCCAGCATCAGGGGGGCGAGAAGGAGCGTGCGCATGTCGGGTTTACCTTGCTTTGTCTGTTGTTATCGAAGGCAGGCGATCAGCGGATCAGAAAATGAGTACGTAGGTCTTGCGCACGGTCTCCTGGATGTCCCAGGTGCCGGTGCTGTTGGCCGGTAGCATCAATGCGTCTCCGGCTTCTATGACCAGGGGCTCGCCACCGTCGGGGGTGAAGGTGCAGCGGCCCTTGATGAAGTGGCAGAACTCCTGTTGCACGATCTGCCGCCGCCAGCGCCCGGGGGTGCACTCCCAGATGCCGGTTTCGACGCCATCGCTGCGCTCTACGCAGGTAACAGACGTCACTGCCACGGGTTCGCCAAGCGGCACCGCGACCGGGTTGGAGCTGTCGAGCACAGCGCTGTCGGTGTTCTTGAACTGGGTAATGCTCATGACCGGTGGATCCTGTGTCGGGGTAAGGGAAGTCAGTGCATGAAGCCTTCCATGAAGTCCGCAAGCGAACTGGCCAGGCGCCGCCTCCAGGGCGCGCTGGCGGGGTTGGCGAGGGTCCGGTCCTCGTGGACGAAGCTTTGGATGATCGCGTTATAGCCCAGCCAGCGGCAGGGCTCGGGCGGCCAGCTGGCCAGGCTGGAAACCGGGCGGTTGTCCAGCACCCAAGGCTGCGCGGTCAGTTCGTTGTGCTGGTTGAGGATCAGTGCTGCCAGGGTGCGACCACCCAGGTTGGTGGCGCCGACCCCTTCACCGCCGTAACCACCGGCCAAGGCTATGCCGCGCTGGCGGTCGCAGAGCATGTGCGGGCGGAAGCGCCGGGCCATGCCCAGGTTGCCGCCCCAGGAGTGGGTGATGCGCACATGCTTGAGCTGGGGGAACAGCTCGCTGAACAGGTAGCGGCGCAGTTCGATTTCGTGCTCTTGGAGGTTGAAGTTTTCGCGCAGGCGGCCACCGAAGCGGTAACCACCGCGTGCGCCGAATACCAGACGGTTATCAGCGGTGCGCTGGCCATAGGTGACCTGACGGCTGCTCTCGCTGAAGGCCTGGCCCTGGCTCAGGCCGATCTGCTCCCAGGTCGATTCCGGCAGCGGTTCGGTGGCTATCAGCAAACTCTGTACCGGTAACTGGTGCTTGCCCAGCGGCGGCAGGCTGGCGGCGTAGCCTTCGACGGCCGGCACCATCCACTGGCAGCGAATCCGCGCCAGCGGGGTACGCACCTCGCCGGGTTGCCAGTCGATGGCCGGGGTGTTTTCGTAGATTGGCACGCCCAGCGCTTCCACCGCCCGCGCCAGGCCACGCACCAGCTTGGCCGGCTGGATGGTCGCGGTGTGCGGGCTGTAGATGGCACCAAATGCATTACTGACCCGCAGCTGGTTTTCCAGTTGCTCGGGGCGCAGCCAGCGGTAGTCATCCTCGGTCATGCCTTGGCGATACAAGTCATCGAGGTAGGCACGCAGGCTGCGCTCTTGCTCCGGGTAGCGCGCGGCGCAGTACAGCACGCCGCCTTTGCGGTAGTCGCAGTCGATGCCTTCGCGTTGCAACACCCCCTGCACTTCATCGGGAATGCCGTGCAGCAGGTCGATGCTGGCGCGGCGCTGTTGTGGCGACAGGGTGGCGAGCAGGCGGTCTTCGCCCAGCAGGTTGCCCATCAGCCAGCCGCCATTGCGCCCGGAGGCGCCGAAGCCTGCGATGTTGGCGTCGATCACGGCGATATTCAGTTGTGGCGCCTGGCGCTTGAGGTAGTAGGCGGTCCACAGGCCGGTGTAGCCGGCACCGATGATGCACACATCCACTGCCAGGTCTTCGCGCAGGGCCGGGCGGGCGCACAATGGCTCTTCGAGCTGGTCCATCCACAGGCTGAGCGTGCGCAGGGGTTGCATCGGGTTCGGCTCCACATCGGTCAAGGTCTGTGGGCGATCCTAGTGCTGTCAGCCAGTGGCTGTCTTACGTGCGTGCACGCAGAGAAATTTGCTTGAGGTAGGCCTTGGGCGTGAGCCCGGTGTGCTCGCGGAAGCACTTGTAGAACGCCGACAGCGAGTTGAAACCGGCGCTGAACGCCAGCTCGTCGATCGTCGCCTCGACCCTGTCGTCGTCGAGGCTGGCCATGAGGTGTTGCAGGCGGGCCTGGTTGACGTAGCGGTAGAAGCTTTGCCCGAGCACCTGGTTCAGCAGGTAGGAAATCTGGTTGCGGCTGTAGCCGCTGGCGTCGGCCACCTGCTGAAGGTCCAGCTCCGGGTCCAGGTAGGGGCGCTGGCGCTGGAAGTAGTGCTCCAGGTCCTGGGCCATGGTCGACAGCTGCCGCGGCGACAGGCCCAGGCGGCTGGTGGCCGGGCGCGGGCCGCTGCTGCCGTGCCCGCTGCCGTTCTGGCGAACCAGCGTGGCGTATTCGTTGACCCGCCAGATCAGCCCGTCCTTCACGGTGATCGCCTCGCTGGACTGGAACGCCACCAGGCCGTCACCGCCCTGGACCGTAACCTGGTACTGGATGAACGCGGTGCAGCCATCGACGCGGATGCGGTCGCTGTGGACGATATCTTCGCCGGCTTCATGGGGCAGGCAGGCGCGCACGTAGTCGCGCAACTCAACGTAGCCAAGCACGCGGTTCTGGAAGAAGTCGTGGTACTGGATGTCGGGGTGGTACAACGCAATGACGCCGTCGAGGTCGCGATGCTTCCAGCACAGGTGGTAGCGCAGCACCGTGTCGGCCGTAATCGGAGTCTGGGCAGGGCCATCAGGGAGCGTCATTGGTGAATGATGCCTCGCCGCCAACGTTGCTACAAGAATGCAGAACACCTGATGCACAGGGGCAAGTCGCGCAATTTGCACGATTCTGAACGAGCCTCTATTTCTAACTCATTGTTTTATAAGGGTGTAATTTTTTGTCGCAAATGGCACAGCCGCTGCAATGGTTACTGCGCGAATGGACTTGTCGCTAACCACTTAAGGCGAAAACATCATGATCACCCCTGCCGACTATCCCGCTGTCGATTCACAAAGCCGCTCAGGTGTTTCCTGGGCTGCGATCTTCGCTGGCGCCGCTACCGCAGCTGCCTTGTCACTGATCCTGGTGGTCCTTGGTGCAGGGCTTGGCTTCGCAGCCACTTCCCCCTGGGCCGACGAGGGGGCCAGTGCCAAGGCCCTGGGCATTTCCACCATCGTATGGCTGCTGCTGACGCAGATCATCGCTTCGGGCCTGGGCGGCTACATTGCTGGTCGGTTGCGGGTGAAATGGGCCAACCTGCATGGCGATGAAGTGTATTTCCGCGATACCGCGCATGGGTTCCTGTCCTGGGCCGTAGCCACCCTGGTGGCGGCGATGCTGGTGCTGGGCGCCGCGGGCAATCTGGTGGGCGCTGGTGCCAGTGCGGCTTCGCAGGTAGCCACGGTATCGGCGGCTGCCGGTGGTGCGGCGGCGTCCGGTGACAACAACGATTCGATGGGCTATTTCGTCGACAGCCTGTTCCGTGGCGATGGCCCGGCCCCTGTCAGCGACGATGCAGCCAACGGCGTGGCCGCACGCATCCTGGCCAAAGGCATTGCCAGCGATGGTGCGCTGCCTGCCGAAGACCGCACCTACCTGGCGCAGCTGGTGGCCCAGCGCACCCGTCTGACCCAGGCCGAGGCCGAAGCCCGTGTCGATCAGGTGATGGCCCAGGTGCAACAGCTGAAAGTTCAGGCCAAGCAAGCCGCTGATACCGCTGCCAAGGTAGCTGCCTGGACAGCACTGTGGACCTTCGTCGCGCTGCTGTGTGGCGCCTTCTTCGCCAGCCTTGCAGCGCTCTACGGTGGTCGCCGTCGTGACCAGGTGCAGTGGCTGGAAGGCGAATACGTAGCCCATCGCACCATTCAACGTTAAGCAAGGAGAACTGACATGCGCTCGATACTGCTCTGGATGCTTGGGGTACCGATTCCGGTGATCATCCTCATCGCCATTTTCATGCATTGACCTAAGGGGCCGCTCTGCGGCCCTGTCGCGACACAAGGCCGCTCCTACAGGAGATCGCGGTACCCCTGCGATCGCGATCCCTTGTAGGAGCGGCCTTGTGTCGCGATGGGCTGCAAAGCAGCCCCGGCTATCTAAAGGTCAAAGAAACTGCTCGGCATAGTGGCAAGCCACCTGCCGGCTACTCACCTGCCGTAACGCCGGCACCTCCTTGGCACAGCGTTCCGTCGCATACGGGCAACGCTTGTGAAACGCGCACCCATCCGGCGGGTTCAACGGGTTTGGCAGCTCCCCGACAATGCGGATCTTCGGCTTCAGCGGGTCCGGGTGAATGGCTGGCGTCGCCGACAGCAGCGCCTGGGTATAGGGATGCAGCGGTTTCTCGTAGATATCATCTTTGGCCCCCATTTCCACCGGGCGCCCCAGGTACATCACCAGCACGTGATCAGCCACATGCCGCACCACCGCCAGGTTGTGCGAGATGAACACGTAGGCGGTGTCGAACTCCTTCTGCAAGTCCATGAACAGGTTCAGCACCTGTGCCTGGATCGACACGTCCAGCGCCGAGGTCGGCTCGTCCGCCACCAGCACTTTTGGCTGCAGCATCATCGCCCGGGCCAGGGCAATGCGCTGGCGCTGGCCACCGGAGAACATGTGCGGGTAGCGCTGGTAATGCTCGGGGCGCAGGCCCACCTGCTCCATCATTTTTTGTACTTTCTCACGCCGCTCGGCCTTGCTCAGCGAAGTATTGATCACCAGCGGTTCAGCCAGCTGGTCGCCAATCTTCTGCCGTGGGTTGAGCGAGGCGTAAGGGCTCTGGAACACCATCTGCACATCGCGGCGCAGTTGCTTGCGCTGCGCCTTGCTGGCGCCTGTCACCTCGGTACCGGCGATTTGCAGCGAACCGGACGACGGCTCTTCGATGAGGGTCAGGGCACGGGCTAGGGTCGACTTGCCGCAGCCGGACTCGCCGACCACCGCCAGCGTCTTGCCGGCTTCCAGTTCGAACGACACGCCATTCAGTGCGCGGACCAGGGCGTGGCCTTTGAACAGCCCGCGGGAGACTTCGTAATGCCGGGTCAGGTCCCGGGCAGATAGAACGACGGCCATCACGCCACCTCCTGGTTCAGCGGGTAGAAGCAACGCACCAGGCTGTGGGCCTGAGGATCGAGAGGCGGGCGCTGGCGCCGGCAGTTGTCCTGCACGTAGGGGCAGCGCGGCGACAACAGGCAGCCAACCGGGCGGTCGTAGCGGCCGGGTACGATGCCGGGCAGGGTGGCCAGGCGCTCGGCGCCGATGCTGTGCTCGGGGATCGCCGCCAGCAAGGCTTCGCTGTAAGGGTGGGCGGGCACGTCGAACAGCGTCGGCACCTGGCCCACTTCGACGGCCTCGCCTGCGTACATCACGCATACTCGCCTGGCCGTTTCGGCGACCACGGCGAGGTCGTGGGTGATCAGGATGAGCGCCATGTTGCGCTCCTTCTGCAGGTTGACCAGCAGCTCCATGATCTGCGCCTGGATGGTCACGTCCAGCGCGGTGGTCGGCTCGTCGGCGATCAGCAGCTTGGGCTCGCCGGCAATGGCCATGGCAATCGCCACACGCTGGCTCATGCCCCCTGACAGCTGGTGTGGATAGGCATCCAGGCGGCTTTCCGCAGCCGGGATTTCGACCTTTTTCAACAGCTCAAGGGCACGCTGGCGTGCGGCTTTACCCTTCAGGCCCAGGTGCTGGCGCAGCACTTCTTCGATCTGGAAGCCCACGGTATAGCTGGGGTTGAGCGCGGTCATCGGGTCCTGGAAGACCATGGCGATGTCCTTGCCCACCACCTTGCGCCGCTGGCGGCCGCTGAGCTTGAGCATGTCGGTGCCGTCGAAGCTGAGGGTGTCGGCGGTGATGCGCCCGGGGGCGTCGATCAGGCCCATCAAGGCCATCATGGTCACGGATTTGCCCGAGCCGGATTCGCCGACGATGGCCAGGATCTCGCCGGCGTCAACCGACAGGTCCAGGCCATCGACCACGGGTACCGCATTGGCGTCGCCGAAGCGCACGTTCAGGTTTTTGATCTGCAACAGTGACATGGCGTTCTCCTCAGGCGGCGTTCTTGAGTTTCGGGTCCAGCGCATCGCGCAGGCCGTCGCCCATCAGGTTGATTGCCAGCACACTGAGCAGAATGGTCAGGCCGGGCAGGCTCACCACCCACCAGGCACGCTCGATGTAGTCACGGGCCGAAGCCAGCATGGTGCCCCACTCCGGGGTCGGCGGTTGCACGCCCAGGCCGAGGAAACCCAGGGCGGCAGCGTCGAGGATCGCCGAGGAGAAGCTGAGGGTGGCCTGCACGATCAGCGGCGCCATGCAGTTGGGCAGCACGGTGACGAACATCAGCCGTGGCAGCCCGGCACCGGCCAGGCGTGCGGCGGTGACGTAATCGCGGTTCAGCTCCACCATCACTGCGGCGCGGGTCAGGCGTACGTAGGAGGGCAGGGAGACGATGGCGATGGCTATCACCGTGTTGATCAGGCCTGGGCCAAGGATGGCGACAATGGCCACGGCCAGCAGCAGGGAGGGCAGGGCCAGCATCACGTCCATCAGGCGCATGATCGACGGGCCGAGGATTTGCGGGAAGAAGCCGGCCAGCAGGCCCAGCAGGATGCCCGGGATCAGCGACATCACCACCGAAGACAGGCCGATCAGCAGCGACAGCCGTGCGCCCTGGATCAAGCGCGAAAGCAGGTCGCGGCCCAGTTCGTCGGTGCCGAGGATGAACTGCCAGGTGCCGCCTTCGAGCCATACCGGCGGGGTCAGCAGGAAGTCGCGGTACTGCTCGCTCGGGTCATGCGGGGCGACCCACGGCGCGAACAGTGCGCAGAACACCACCAGGCACATGAAGGCCAGGCCCATCACTGCGCCTTTGTTGCGCGCAAAGGCTTGCCAGAATTCTTTGTACGGCGAGGGGTAGAGCAGGCTCTGGTCCACCGGGCTGGCCGGCGACACGGATTTTGCAATCGGGCTAGTCATGGCAAAGGCCTCAGCGCTGATGACGGATGCGTGGGTTGGCCAGGCCGTAGAGGATGTCCACGACGAAGTTGACCAGGATCACCAGGCAGGCAATCAACAGGATGCCGTTCTGGACCACGGGGTAGTCACGGGCACCGATGGCTTCGATCAGCCACTTGCCGATGCCCGGCCAGGAAAAGATGGTTTCGGTCAGCACCGCACCGGCCAGGAGGGTACCGACCTGCAGGCCGAACACCGTCAGCACCGGGATCAAGGCATTGCGCAGCCCGTGCACGAACACCACGCGGGCCGGCGACAGGCCTTTGGCACGGGCGGTGCGGATGTAGTCCTCGCGCAGCACTTCGAGCATCGACGAGCGGGTCATGCGGGCGATGACTGCCAGCGGGATGGTACCGAGCACGATGGCCGGCAGGATCAGGTGCATCACTGCGTCCTTGAACGCGCCTTCTTCGTCGCTGAGCAGGGTATCGATGAGCATGAAGCCGGTCTTCGGCTCGATGTCGTAGAGTAGGTCGATGCGCCCGGACACCGGGGTCCATCCCAGGCTCACCGAGAAGAACATGATCAGGATCAGGCCCCACCAGAAAATCGGCATCGAGTAGCCGGCCAGGGAAATGCCCATCACCCCGTGGTCGAACAGTGAACCGCGCTTGAGTGCGGCGATCACCCCGGCCAGCAGGCCGACGACACCGGCGAACAGCAGGGCGGCGAAGGCCAGTTCGAGGGTGGCCGGGAACAGCGTCAGGAATTCGGTCCACACGCTTTCGCGGGTGCGCAGCGATTCGCCCAGGTCACCCTGGGCAAGCTTGCCGACGTAGTCCAGGTACTGGACCGGCAGCGGCTTGTTCAGGCCCAGGCGTTCCATGGCCTGGGCGTGCATTTCGGGGTCGACCCTGCGCTCGCCCATCATCACTTCCACCGGGTCGCCGGGGATCAGGCGTATGAGCGCGAAGGTCAGCAACGTGATGCCGAAAAAAGTCGGTATCAGCAGGCCAAGGCGCCGGGCAATAAAACTCAACATTGTCGGGGTTACCTCATCAGGCCGCGGGGCGATCAGCCCGCTACGGCAATGCCGCCGGTTCCCGTGTGGGTTGCCGGCGGTCGTTGTTGTTCTACTTCACCTTGGTGGTGGCGAAGTTATTGTTGGTCAGAGGGCTGATCACGTAGCCCTCCACGTTGTCACGCATGGCGGTGAACATCTTCGGATGGGCCATGCTGATCCAGGGTTGGTCGTCATCGTACACCTTCAATGCCTCGCTATAGAGCCTTGCGCGCTCCTCGTTGTCGACCACCTCGCGGGCGCGGGTGATCAGTTCCTGGAATTTCGAGTTGCACCAGCGTGCGTAGTTCTCGCCGGTTCTGGCTGCGTCGCAACTGAGCAGCGGGGTGAGGAAGTTGTCCGGGTCGCCGTTGTCACCCGCCCAGCCGGCCGACACCAGGTCGGCTTCGCCCTTCTTGGCCCGGCGCAGCATTTCGGCCCATTCCATTACGCGGATATCCAGTTTCAGGCCGATCTGCTTCAGGTCCGACTGCAGCATTTCGGCGGACAAGCGCGGGTTGGGGTTGGTCGGACCACCGCCGTTGCGGGTGAACAGGGTGATGACAGTGCCTTCTGGTACCCCGGCTTCCTTGAGCAGGGCGCGTGCCTTTGCCAGGTCGCGGGGCGGGTTCTGGTTGCTGGTGTTGTAGCCAGGCATGGTTGGCGGGTAGGGGTTCACACCCACCAGCGCGTTGCCTTTGCCAAATAGCTGGTCGACGTGAGTCTGGCGGTCGAAAGCCATATTGATGGCTTTGCGCACTCGCACATCGCCGAGGTACTTGTGTTCGGTGTTCATGGCAATGTAGCCGGTGACCAGCGCTTCGATCTCGGCGACCTTGAGTTGCGGGTCGGCCTTGATCGATGGCACGTCATCTGGCTTAGGGTAGAGCGCGACCTGGCATTCGTTGGCGCGCAGCTTCTGCAGGCGCACGTTGCTGTCGGTGGCAATGGCGAATATCAGGGCATCGGCCGGTGGCTTGCCGCGGAAGTAGTCCGGGTTGGGCTTGAAGCGCACCTGCGCGTCCTTGTTGTAGCGCTGGAAGATGAACGGGCCGGTGCCGATCGGCTTGCTGTTCAGCTCAGCGGTTTTACCAGCCTTGAGCAACTGGTCGCCGTACTCGGCGGAGTAGATCGAGGTGAAGCCCATGGCCATGTCATGCAGGAACGGTGCTTCCGGCCGGGTGAGGGTGATCACCACGGTGTGGTCGTCGGTCTTGATCACCGATTTGAGCAGTTGCCTGAAGGCCATGCTTTCAAAATACGGGTAGCCGACACTGGTCTTGTCGTGCCACGGGTGGTTCGGGTCCAGCTGGCGGTTGAGGCTCCACAGCACATCGTCGGCGTTGAAGTCGCGGGTTGGCTTGAAGTAGTCGGTGGTGTGGAACTTCACCCCTTGGCGCAGGTGGAAGGTGTAGGTCAGCCCGTCTGGCGAGATGTCCCAGCGCTCGGCCAAGGCCGGCTGGAGGTCGGTGGCGCCGGGCTTGAAGTCGACCAGGCGGTTGAACACGGTTTCGGCCGATGCATCGAAGGTGACCGCCGTGGTGTATTGAACAACGTCGAACCCTTCCGGGCTGGCTTCGGTGCATACCACCAGCGGTTTGGCCGCCAGTTGCGTGGCGCTACCCAGCACCAGTGCGGCCAGGGCCAGGCGTAGCGGTAGCGATTTCATGAAAGCTCTCTGCATGGGTTGAAGGCTCCCTGCTTTTGCATTGATTCCAGCGTAGCCGCCACGGCCCGCAACGACGTGGGCCGTGGCGCCAGCGGTCAGAGAATGTTGAATGGAATGGTGGTAACCACGCGGAATTCATCCAGGCTGCCATCGGCCTGGGCCTTGCTGGCCCGATGCGCGGTATAGGTAGCGCGGATGCTGGTGTCTTTCAGCGGCCCGCTCTGCACCGCATAGCTGGTGCCGATGCCCCACTCGTAGTGGGTTTCGCCGTTCAGCCCATTCACGTCGTATGCGGTGCCGCGATAGTGGGTGCCGTCGATGCCCCAGCCGCGGGCGTTGTACAGGTTGAACTTCAGGCCCGGCACGCCGTAGGGCGCCATGTTCAGCACATAGGAAAGCTGCAGCGACTTCTCGTTGGGGCCGTTGAAGTCCGACAACAGCGAGTTGGCCAGGTAGATGCCGTTGGTTTCGTGCAGGTAGTCGAAGTACTCGTTGCCGTTCACCTGCTGCCACGAGGCGCTGAGGGTATGGGCCTGGTGGGTCAGGCCGAGCGACAGGCTGTAGGTGTCGTTGTCGATCTTGCCCATTTTCTGGCTGCCGGCATCGACGGTCTTGTAGTAGTTCAGGCCGGTGCTCAGGCTGAGCACTGCGCTGTCGCCGAGCACGTGGTTGGCGCCGAAGTAGTACTGGTTCCAGAAGTCGTCAACCTGGGTGGCGTACAGGCTGGTGCTCAGGCTTTTGAACGGCTGGTAATTGATGCCGGCAGTGCTGGCGCGGTCGGTTTCCACGCCGGTGGCGCCGTACTCGCTGCGGAACTTGCTCAGGCTCTGTTCGGTGCGTGGCGAGACGCGGTCGAAGGTACCCAGGTCGAAGCTCAGGTTGTCGAACTCGGCGCTGTGCAGAAACGCGCCCTGAAAGCTCGATGGCAAGGCGCGGTTGCCGATGTAGGCAAGCATCGGCGTGTCCACCGACTGGCGGCCGAGGGTCAGGGTGGTGTTGGACACCCGCGCCTTGATGTTGCCCAGGCCCAGTTTGCTCCACTGGCCGACGGGGTCGCCATCGCTGTGGGTGAGGGTGCGATTATTGGGGCCAGCGATGGCCTCGCGGCTCTGCTGCAGGGCGATGGCGTTGTAGCCAGCGGCCTCGACGGCGAAGCCCACGGTGCCTTCGGTGAAGCCAGAGCTGTAGTTGAGGATGCTGCCCTGCACCCAGTTTTCCCGGGTGTGGGTAGGGTGGCGGGTGCCGTCGCCCTTGTAGTAGCGCCACAGCGGTGCGCGTGTCGCGCGTTCGCGGGCGTACCAGTTGCGGGTGGTGCCGGACAGGCTCTGGCCGTCGATGAAGCCGCTGGCTTGCGCCTGCTCGCTGCTGGCTTTGAGGGTGAGCGGGATGAAGGCCTGGCTTTGCGGATCGGCCTGGGCCACGGTGGAAAAGGCACTGATGGATAAGGCCAGTGCGGTCAGGGTGAATACTCTCAAGGTTGAAGCTCCCATTTTTTTAGTTATTGCCGGCCTTGTGAGCCGGGTTTTTGCTGCGGTGTTGCCAGAGTTGCCCGGGGTCGCCGGGCTGAATCGGGGAGTCGTGCTACCTGTACCGGCCTTTTCGCGGGTAAACCCGCTCCCACAGGGACCTGTGCAGGCCCCGGCTGATGGGTGTCCTTGTGGGAGCGGGTTTACCCGCGAAGAGGCCCTTGAAGGCTAAAAGTCAGTCAACACTCACACCGGAGAAATCATTGCGCCCAAACGGGCTGACCTTGAACCCGGAAACCTTGACGCTGAGCGGCTGGTTCACCGTGGAATGCGCCACCGGGGTAATCGGCACCTGCTGCTTGAGCCGCTGCTGGGCCTGCCGGTACAGGGCGCTGCGCTGGCCTTGGTCGGTGACCTGCTTGGCCTGCTTGACCAGGCTGTCGTACTGCGGGTCGCACCACAGCGAGTAGTTGTTGCTGCCGATGGCATCGCAGCTGTAGAGGGTGCCCAGCCAGTTGTCCGGGTCGCCGTTGTCGCCGGTCCAGCCAATTAGGGCGACGTCGTGCTCGCCGCTTTTCATGCGCTTGAGGTACTCGCCCCATTCGTAACTGACGATGCGCACCTTGAAACCAAGCTTGTTCCAGTCGGCCTGGAGCATTTCGGCCATCAGCTTGGCGTTGGGGTTGTACGGGCGTTGCACCGGCATGGCCCATAGGGTGACTTCGGTGCCAGGTTTGACGCCGGCCTGCTGGAGCAACTGTTTGGCCTTTTCCGGGTCGTAAGGTGCGTCTTTGAGGCTTTCGTCATAGGACCACTGGGTGGGTGGCATGGCGTTGACCGCCAGTTGGCCGGAGTCCTGATACACCGCCTGCAGTATGGCTTTCTTGTTCACAGCCATATCCATCGCCTGGCGCACCTCCAGCCGGTCGAAGGGTGGGTGCTGGGTGTTGTAGGCGATGTAGCCGAGGTTGAAGCCCGGTTGCTGCAGCACCTGCAGCGAACGGTCGGCCTTGAGCGCCGGCAGGTCGGCCGGGCGTGGGTGCAGGGTGACCTGGCATTCGTTGCGGCGCAGCTTCTGGATGCGTACCGAGGGGTCGATGTTGATCGAGAACACCAGGTTGTCGATCTTCACTTCATCCGGTGCCCAGTAATCCTTGTTGCCCTTGTAGCGGATCTGCGAATCCTTCTGGTAACGCTGGAACACGAACGGCCCGGTGCCGATGGGCTGCTGGTTGATGTCGCTCGGCCTTGCGCTGGTCATCAGTTGTTCGGCGTATTCGGCGGACAGGATGGAAGCGAAGCTCATGGCCAGGTTCTGAATGAACGCGGCATCGACCGTGTTCAGGGTGAATGCCACGGTGAGTGGATCGATTTTCTCGACGCGGGCGATGTTCTTGTCCAGGCCCATGCTGACGAAGTACGGAAACTCGGTGGGGTAGGCCTGGCGGAACGGGTGGCCCTTGTCGAGCATGCGGTTGAAGGTGAACAGCACGTCGTCGGCATTGAAGTCACGGCCAGGTTTGAAGGCCTTGTTGCTGTGGAACTTCACCCCTTCACGCAGGTGGAAGGTGTAGCGCAAGCCGTCGTCGGACACCTCCCAGCGGGTCGCCAGGGCAGGGTGCACGGCAGTACCGCCGCGCTCGAACTCGACCAGGCGGTTGTAGACCGGTTCGGCGGCGTCGTTGTCGGTGGCGCTGGTGTACTGGGCGGTGTCGAAACCGGCGGGGCTGCCTTCGGAGCAGAACACCAGGTTGTTGGCCAGCAGGGCCGGGGACTGGCTGATCAGGCCAAGGGCCAGGAGGGTGGACAGGCGGGTGGTGTGGCGCATGACAAGTCCTTTTTCAGCTGTTTGCGCCGCCTCGGGGTGCGAATGGCGGCAACAGTTCGCCGACCCCGCAGCGGATAGCCGCAGGACGACAGGAAAGGGTGGCAAGGATGGCAGGGCACCCACCGCTCGGCGGGTGCCACGGTCAGGCTACTTTTCCACGCTGACGCCGTAGAAGGCGTTCAGCGCGAATGGGCTGATCTTGAAATCCTTCACCTTGGCGCTCATGGGCTGGTACACGGTGGAGTGGGCGATCGGGGTGATCGGTACCTGCTCCTTGAGGATGTGCTGCGCCTTTTGGTACAGCTCGGTGCGCTTGGCCTGGTCGGAGGTGGCCTTGGCCTGCTTGATCAGGTCGTCGTAGGGCTTGTAGCACCACTTGGAGAAGTTGTTGCCGTCGACGGCATCGCAACCGTAGAGAGTACCCAGCCAGTTGTCCGGGTCACCGTTGTCGCCGCTCCAGCCAATCAGCATGGCGCCCTGTTCGCCGCCCTTGGAGCGTTTGATGTACTCGCCCCATTCATAGCTGACGATCTTTGCCTTGATGCCGATCTTGGCCCAGTCGGATTGCAGCATTTCGGCCATCAGCTTGGCATTGGGGTTGTACGGGCGTTGCACGGGCATGGCCCACAGGGTGATCTCGGTGCCTTCCTTGATGCCGGCTTCCTTCAGCAGTTGCTTGGCTTTCTCCGGGTCGAAGGCGGCGTCCTTGATGCTGTCGTCATAGGACCATTGGGTTGGCGGCATGCCATTGACTGCCAACTGGCCGGCACCCTGGTAGACCGACTCGATGATCTTCTTCTTGTCCACGGCCATGTCCAGCGCCTGGCGCACTTTCAGCTGGGCCATGGGGTTGGGCTCGTTGCTGCCCTTGATCTTGTCCATCACGTTGTAGGCAATGTAGCCGAGGTTGAAGCCGGCTTGATGGGGCATTTGCAGGTTCTTGTCGGCCTTTAGCGGCTCGATGTCGGCGGGGCGCGGGAACAGGGTGACCTGGCACTCGTTCTTCTTCAGCTTCTGCATGCGCACCGAGGCATCGGTGGTGATGGCGAAGATCAGGTTGTCGATCTTCACGTCATCGGGTTGCCAGTAGTCCTTGTTGCCCTTGAAGCGGATTTGCGCGTCCTTCTGGTACTTGCTGAATACGAATGGGCCGGTGCCGATCGGTTTCTGGTTGATGTCGGCCGCCTTGCCATTCTTGAGCAGCTGGTCGGCGTATTCGGCGGACTGGATGGAAGCAAAGCTCATGGCCAGGTTCTGGATGAACGCGGCGTCGACTTCGTTGAGGGTGAACTTGACCGTGTGCTCGTCGAGCTTCTCCACCTTGGCGATGTTCTTGTCCATGCCCATGTCGGTGAAGTACGGGAACTCGGTGGGGTAGGCCTTGCGGAACGGGTTGTCCTTGTCGAGCATGCGGTTGAAGGTGAAGAGCACGTCGTCGGCGTTGAAGGGGCGGCTGGGCTTGAAGTAGTCGGTGGTATGGAACTTGACCCCTTCGCGCAGGTGGAAGGTGTAGGTCTTGCCGTCGTCGGACACTTCCCATTTGGTCGCCAGGCCCGGGATGACCGCAGTGCCGCCCCGTTCGAACTGGGTCAGGCGGTTGAACACGGTCTCTGCCGAGGCGTCGAAGTCGGTCCCGGTGGTGTACTGCCCCGGGTCGAAACCGGCCGGGCTGCCTTCGGAGCAGAACACCAGGTTGGACGCGGCCAGGGCCGACGGTGCACCGGTGAGCAAGCCTGCGCCAAGCAGGAACGGAATGACTGCGTGTTTGAGCATGGTGGCCTCATTGTTGTCATTTTTTGGATGAGGTGGCCTCGTGAGCCGACCTGAGGATACTTATGCAGGGGGTGTTCCCAATGCAACAGGTAGAAGGATAGTTGGCGCCGGAAAAGTGGTACGACCGTACATGGATGTCGCATCGGTATAACTTTCGACGAAGTCAAACGTTTGCGCGGGCAAAATGATGGCATTTTGCGAGATGTTTCTAGGCGGGGGCAGGCGTAGGGTGCACCTTGGTGGTGCGTAGGAAACGTCTGAAAAGCAGATTCAAGCGGCAAGCGGCAAGACAAAGTAGACCGGGTTCACAGTCAACTTGAGGCTTGCCGCTTGAAGCTTGTGGCTGTCAGGGCATCTGCACTTCGATCAGGCCATCAGCGTTCATGCTCACTTCACTGGTGCCCGCCTCGATGTCCGGCGCTGGCGCGGCTTCATCAGCCCCCATGGCTTTCATTGCCATCGGCGCACTGCGCAGGTACGGGCGCGGGTAACCGCTGCTGTTGAGGTTCAGGCTGACCACTTTATAGCCCTTGCCGCCCAGCGCTTCGGTGGCCAGTTGCGCGCGTGCCTTGAAGGCATCGACCGCGTCCTTGAGCAGTGCATCCTCGCTGGCCTTGCGCGTGGCCGGAGCGATGGAGAAGTCCATGCCGCCCATCTTCAGCTCTTGCAACAGGTCGGCGGTAAGCTGGGACAAGGCCGGGAAGTTGTCGCTTTCCAGGCGCAGCTCGGCGCGCTCGCGCCAGCCGGTAATCTTCTGGCCCTTGCTGTCATACACCGGGTAGCTGTTGCGGCTGCCCTGGCTTATCTTCACGTCCTTGACCTGGCGCGACTGCTGCACGGCCTTGTTCATGGTTTCGGTGATCTGCTTGGCGAGCTTGCCCGGGTCGGTGTTCTGCGCTTCGCTGTACAGGGTCACGACCATCAGGTCGCGCGCCACTTCCTTGCTCACTTCGGCACGCAGCGATACCTGGTTGTAACGTGGCTCATCGGCAGCCAGCGCCGGCAGGCTGGCGAGCAAGCCGCAAGACAGGATCAGGGCGGCGCCGCGACGTGGGATTTGCATGTGGTACTCCTTGGCAATAAAAGGCGTGGGGTCTGGTCATCCATTCCACGCATGGCCCATCAGACCGGCAACAGTGTAGTGGGTTCAAAAGTGCCATCATCAACCTGTGACAAAGTGTGGCGCTTTGCCGCATCGCTGCAGTGAGGCGCCCGGCTTCGGTATACTCCAGCCGATTTTCTGGAGCACTCATCAGGAGAGCTCATGCTCGCTGCCGTACAACCGCTGTCCGCTACCCGCCAGAACCTGTGGCGCCTGACCGTCATTCGGGTCCTGGTCCTGGCTGCCCAGGCCGGCTCCGTGGGCGTCGCCTACTGGACCGAATTGCTGCCGTTGCCCTGGCTGTCGCTGGCTGGCACCTTGGCGTTGTCCTCGCTGCTGTGTGCCTTTACGGCGCTGCGCCTGCGCCTGTCGCTGCCAGTCACCGAAATGGAGTACGCCCTGCAGCTGGCCTGCGACCTGCTGATCCACAGTGCCTTGCTGTACTACTCCGGCGGCTCGACCAACCCGTTCGTGTCGTATTACCTGGTACCGCTGGCGATTGCCGCGGTGACCTTGCCGTGGCTGTATTCGCTGATTCTTTCGGGTATCGCCCTGACCGCCTACAGCCTGCTGCTGGTGCAGTTCTACCCGCTTGAAGGCCTGCCCATGGCGCGGGACAAGATGCAGGTCTACGGCATGTGGCTGAGCATTGCCCTGGCTGCGGCGGTGATTACCTTCTTTGCCGCACGCATGGCCGAAGAGCTGCGTCGCCAGGAGCAGCTGCGCTCCGAACGGCGTGAGGAAAGCCTGCGGGACGAGCAATTGCTGGCCGTGGCCACCCAGGCTGCCGGTGCCGCCCATGAGCTGGGCACGCCGCTGGCGACCATGAGCGTGCTGATCAACGAAATGCGCCAGGACCACACCGACCCGCTGCTGCAGGAAGACCTGCAGATTCTCCAGGACCAGGTAAAGCTGTGCAAAGAAACCTTGCAACAGCTGGTGCGCGCTGCCGAAGCCAACCGCCGCCTGGCGATCGTGGAGCAGGATGTGACCGCCTGGCTGGACGAGGCGCTGAACCGTTGGCACCTGATGCGCCCCGAAGCCAGCTACCGCTTCCAGCGCCTGCGCGATGGCAAGGTGCCGCGCCTGACGCCGCCGCCAGACCTGACCCAGGCGCTGCTGAACCTGTTGAACAATGCCGCCGATGCCTGCCCCGATGACCTGGAGGTGCACCTGGACTGGGACGCCCAGGACATCGTCATCAGCATCCGCGACCATGGCCCTGGCGTGCCGCCGGCCATTGCCGAAGCCATCGGCAAACCCTTCATTACCACCAAAGGCAAAGGCTTCGGCCTGGGCCTGTTCTTGAGCAAGGCCAGCGTGACCCGTGCGGGCGGTTCGGTAAAACTCTATAGTCATGAACAGGGTGGCACCCTGACCGAATTGCGCCTGCCCTATGGCAAGCGAGGAGATGAATGATGAGCGAAGAAAACCAGGTCGAAAGCGAAGAGCTGCCGCACCTGCTGTTGGTGGATGACGATGCCACCTTCACCCGGGTCATGGCCCGGGCCATGAGCCGTCGCGGTTTCCGCGTGAGCACCGCCAGTTCTGCCGAAGAAGGCTTGATCCTGGCGCAGCAGGACCTGCCGGACTACGCCACGCTGGACCTGAAGATGGACGGTGACTCCGGTCTTGTGCTGCTGCCCAAGCTGCTGGAACTGGACCCGGAAATGCGCGTGGTGATCCTGACCGGGTACTCGAGCATTGCCACTGCGGTGGAAGCGGTCAAGCGCGGCGCCTGCAACTACCTGTGCAAGCCGGCCGACGCCGATGATGTGCTGGCAGCGCTGCTGTCGGAGCACACCGACCTGGATACCCTGGTGCCGGAAAACCCGATGTCGGTCGACCGCCTGCAGTGGGAACACATCCAGCGCGTGCTGAACGAGCACGAGGGCAACATTTCGGCCACCGCACGGGCGCTGGGCATGCACCGGCGGACCTTGCAGCGCAAGCTGCAGAAGCGCCCTGTTCGGCGCTGATCCCTTTCGCCTGTACCGGCCTCATCGCCGGCAAGCCAGCTCCCACAGGGACCCCGCAGGTTCCGGTATGTATTCAATACCTGTGGGAGCTGGCTTGCCGGCGATAGGGCCGGTACTGTCGGAAACGTCTCTTTACCGCACCTGATCCCCGCAACTAACGGCCGTTGGCGTATCATTAGCCACCTAACGGCAACCTCTCCAGGATCGCTTGCGCATGCTTGCCCTTCTTATTCAGACGCTGAACATCACGGCACCTGTCTTCGCCATGCTGTTCATGGGCGTGCTGCTTAAACGCATCCACCTGATCGACGACAATTTCAACCGCGTCGCCTCGCAGTTGGTGTTCAACGTCTGCATGCCTGCGCTGCTGTTCCTCGGCATCTACCACGCCGACCTGGCTGCAGCGGTAAAGCCCGGTGTCATCCTCTACTTCATCGTCGCCACCCTGGTTGGCTTCGCCGTCGCCTGGGGCATGGCCATATGGCGCAGCCCCCTGGCCGACCGGGGCATCTATACCCAGGGTGCGTTCCGCGGCAATAACGGCGTCATCGGCCTGGCCCTGGCTGCCAGTTTGTACGGCGACTACGGTATTTCCCTGGGGGCGGTGCTCGCCGGGTTGGTCATCCTCATGTACAACTCGCTGTCGGCCGTAGTGCTGGCGGTGTATAGCCCGGACCTGAAGTCCGACCCGTGGAGCATCTGCAAGAGCATTTTCAGCAACCCGCTGATCATCAGCGTGCTGGTCGCGACGCCCATGGCTTACGGCCAGGTGCCGCTACCCAACTGGCTGCTGACTTCGGGGGATTACCTGGCGCAGATGACCCTGCCGCTGGCGTTGATGTGCATTGGCGGCACCCTGTCGCTGGCGGCTTTGCGCGACAGCGGCCGGCTGGCCATCGACGCCAGCCTGGTGAAGATGGTCTGGCTACCGTTGGTTGGCACTCTCGGCGCGTGGCTGTGCGGCTTTCGCGGCGCCGAACTGGGCATCCTGTTCCTGTACATCGGCAGCCCGACCGCAGCAGCCAGTTACGTCATGGCGCGGGCGGCCAACGGCAACCACGAACTGGCTGCGTCGATCATCGTCATTACTACGCTAATGGCGGCAATCACCACCAATATCGGCATTTTCATCTTGCAGTGGGGCGGATGGATCTAGATCCTTGACTGCAAACAACACAAAAAACAGCCTCACTGAACTAAAGGACACTTCATGCAAGACCAGAGCACGCCCGAGCAGTTACAGCGCGGGCTGAAGAATCGCCACATCCAGCTGATCGCGCTGGGCGGGGCCATCGGTACCGGCTTGTTCCTGGGTATCGCCCAGACCATCCAGCTGGCCGGCCCCTCCGTGTTGCTGGGGTATGCCATCGCGGGCCTGATGGCCTTCCTGATCATGCGCCAGCTGGGCGAAATGGTGGTGGAAGAGCCGGTGGCCGGTAGCTTCAGCCACTTTGCCCACCAGTACTGGAGCGAGTTTGCAGGCTTTGTGTCGGGCTGGAACTACTGGGTGGTGTATGTGCTGGTGGGCATGGCCGAGCTGACGGCTGTGGGGATCTACGTGCAGTACTGGTGGCCGGATTTCCCCACCTGGGCCACGGCGGCGATCTTCTTTGTGGTGATCAACCTGATCAACCTGACCCAGGTGAAGGTCTACGGCGAAATGGAATTCTGGTTCGCCCTGATCAAGGTGGTGGCCATCGTCAGCATGATCGGCTTCGGCGCCTGGTTGCTGAGCAGTGGCCATGGCGGCCCGGATGCCAGCGTGGCCAACCTGTGGCAATACGGCGGCTTCTTCCCTAACGGTGTCAGCGGCCTGGTGATGGCGCTGGCGGTGATCATGTTCTCGTTCGGTGGCCTGGAGTTGGTGGGTATCACCGCTGCCGAAGCCGACAACCCGCGCGAAAGCATCCCCAAGGCGACCAACCAGGTGGTGTATCGCATCCTGATCTTCTACATCGGTGCACTGGCGGTGCTGCTGTCGCTGTACCCGTGGCAGAAGGTGGTGCAGGGCGGTAGCCCGTTCGTGATGATCTTCCACGAGCTGGACAGCGACCTGGTGGCGACCATTCTCAATATCGTGGTGCTGACGGCTGCGCTGTCGGTCTACAACAGCTGCGTATACGCCAACAGCCGCATGCTGTTTGGTCTGGCCAGCCAGGGCGACGCACCGCGCCAGTTGCTGAAAGTCAGCCGCAGCGGTGTGCCGCTGACTGCGCTGGGCGTGTCGGCCTTCGCTACCGGGCTGTGCGTGGTGATCAACTACCTGATGCCGGGCGAGGCCTTTGGCTTGCTGATGGCCCTGGCGGTGTCGGCGCTGGTGATCAACTGGGCGAGCATCAGCATTACCCACCTGAAGTTCCGCAAGGCCAAGCTGGCGGCCGGGATTACCCCGTTCTACAAGAGCCTGGGGCACCCGCTGACCAACTACCTGTGCCTGGCGTTCATCGTGCTGATTCTGGTGGTGATGTACCTGACCCCGCCGATTCGCATCTCGGTGATGCTGATCCCGGCATGGATTGCCGTGCTGTGGGTGGCCTTCAAGCTTAAGAAGGCACGCAAGGCCAAGTAAGTCAGACAGGCTCGGCCTCTTCGCGGGTAAACCCGCGAAAGGGCCGAAGCAGGCGCCCTATTGGTAACTGTCGATCACTTCCTGTGCCGCACGGAAAGCATCAATCGCCGCCGGCACCCCCGCATACACTGCACAATGCAGCAGTGCCTCGCGAATCGTACAGCCGTTATTCAACGCCCCGCGCACGTGCCCCTTGAGCTCTTGCGGGCACTTGAGTGCCGTCAGGGTGGCCAGGGTAATCAGGCTGCGGGTCTTCAACGGCAGCCCCTCACGGGCCCAGACACTGCCCCAGGCATGTTCATTGACGAAGTCCTGCAGCGGCTGCGTAAAGTCGGTGGCATTGCCCAGCGCGCGGTCGACGAATGCATCGCCCATTACCTGGCGGCGAATCTGCTCGCCGGTCTTGTTGCTATCAGCCATGTTGTTTTCCTTAGTGTTGGCGGCGCCAGGCGCGGACAGTGGTATACAACAGCACCACGGCGAGCACAGGCAGTACATAGAACAGCATCAACCGCTCCAGGCGCCCGGCCAGCGGCATGCCCATGGTGAACGCCGCCACGTGCAGCCCGTAGGCCAGGTACAGGCAAAGGAACACCAGGCCTTCGGCGCGGGTGATCCGGTAACCGGAATAGAACACTGGCAGGCTGAGGGCGGCGACGCCAAACATCACCGGCAGGTCGAAGGCCAGGGCGTTGGGCGAGATCGACAGCGGCTCAGGGGTGATCAGCGCGGTCAGGCCCAACACGGCCAGCAGGTTGAACAGGTTGCTGCCGATCACGGTGCCCACGGCAATTTCCCGTTCACCGCGCAGGGCAGCGATCAATGCGGCGGCGAGCTCTGGCAGTGATGTGCAGATGGCGACGACGGTAAGGCCGATGATGCGCTCGGACAGCCCCAGGTCGGTGGCAACCTCCACGGCGGCCTCCAGCAGCAGGTGCCCCGCCAGGCTCAGCAAGACAAGGCCGGCCAACACCTGCAGCAGCGTGCCTGACCAGAAGCGCCTGGCGCTGGATTTGGCGGTGTCCGGCGCGGGGTAGGTGCGTGCGTAGTGGCGCGACTGGTGCCAGAGCATTACCAGGTAGCCGACCAGGCCAAGCAGCAGCAGCCCCCCTTCAACCCGGCCCAGGTAACCGTTGGCGCACAGGGCATAGACCAGGCCGCTGGCGACGATCATCAGCGGAATGTCCAGGCGCACCAGCTGGCGCGACACGCGCAAGGGGATGATCAGCGCGGCCAGGCCGAGAATGACCAGTACGTTGAATATGTTGCTGCCGACCACACTGCCGATTGCCACATCCGGCGCGCCCTGGTAGGCGGCCTGCAGGCTGACGGTGAGTTGTGGCGCGGTACTGCCGAAGGCCACGAGGCTCAGGCCGATAATCAACGGGCGAACATGAAGGCGTAGTGCCAGGCGCAGCGCTGCGCGCACCAGCAATTCGGCGCCGCCGACCAGCAGCAGCAGGGCAATGCCCAATTGCAGCAGGCTGAAGGTGGGAAGGGTGGCCAGGTCGAAAATGGTCGGACTCCTGTCGCGTCAGTCGCTAAGCCCTTGTACTCGCACGCGCGCTGTTCCGCTACGGAGCATGCCGATTTTTTCTGCCGCGGCGCGAGACAGGTCGATCAGGCGGCCGCGGGTGTGCGGGCCACGGTCGTTGATGCGCACCACCACACTGCGCTGGTTGGCCGTGTTGGTGACCCGTACGCGAGTGCCGAACGGCAGGCTGCGATGGGCGGCGGTAAGACCGTGCTGGTTGAACGGTTCGCCGCTGGCGGTGCGTTTACCGTGGTGGCGCGAGCCGTAATAGGAAGCGGTGCCCGTCTGGTCGTAACCGCGCGGGTCGATGTCGTGGCTGGCGCAGCCGGCCAGGAAAGAGAAGAGGGCCAGGGTGCCGAGGGATCGTTTTAGCAAGTTATTGCTCCGATGCTGCAATTGGGGCCGCTGTGCGGCCCATCGCCGGCAAGCCAGCTCCCACAGGTACCTCATCGCCCTCAAGAGCGGCGCTGTACCTGTGGGAGCTGGCTTGCCGGCGAACGAGGGCAAGGCCCTCGCCGCTTTTTCAGCTCAGCCTTCGAGCTTGGCCTTGAGCAATTGGTTCACCTGCCCCGGGTTGGCCTTGCCTTTGGAAGCCTTCATCGCCTGGCCGACAAAGAAGCCGAACATCTTGCCACGCTTGGCCTCGTCGGCGGCGCGGTACTGTTCGACCTGCTCGGCGTTGGCCGCCAGCATTTCGTCGAGCATCTTGTCGATCGCACCGGTGTCGGTAACCTGCTTCAGGCCTTTGCTTTCGATGATGCTGTCGGCGTCACCTTCACCGGCAGCCATGGCCTCGAACACGGTCTTGGCGATCTTGCCGCTGATGGTGTTGTCGCGGATGCGCAGCAGCATGCCACCCAGGTGCGCGGCGCTGACCGGTGCCTGGTCGATCTCGATGCCCAGCTTGTTAAGCAGGCTGCCAAGCTCGACCATGACCCAGTTGGCGGCCAGCTTGGCGTCGCCACCAATTTTCACCACTTCCTCGAAGTAGTCTGCCTGTTCGCGGCTGGATGCCAGCACGTTGGCGTCATAGGCCGACAGGCCGTACTGGCTCTGGAAGCGTTCGACTTTCTGCGGCGGCAGCTCCGGCAGGCCGGCGCGGATGGTTTCGAGGAAGCTGTCCTCGATCACCACCGGCAGCAGGTCCGGGTCGGGGAAGTAACGGTAGTCGTTGGCTTCTTCCTTGCTCCGCATGGAGCGGGTTTCGTCTTTGTTCGGGTCGTACAGGCGGGTTTCCTGCACGACCTTGCCGCCGTCTTCGATCAGGTCGATCTGGCGCTGGATTTCGCTGTTGATCGCGCGCTCGATGAAGCGGAACGAGTTGACGTTCTTGATCTCGCAGCGGGTGCCGAACTCGACCTGGCCTTTCGGGCGAATCGACACGTTGCAGTCGCAGCGTAGCGAGCCTTCGGCCATGTTGCCGTCGCAGATGCCCAGGTAGCGCACCAGTGCGTGGATCGCCTTGACGTAGGCCACGGCTTCCTTGGCACTGCGCATGTCAGGCTCGGAGACGATTTCCAGCAGCGGGGTGCCGGCACGGTTGAGGTCGATGCCGGTGGAGCCGCTGAAGTCTTCGTGCAGGCTTTTGCCTGCGTCTTCTTCCAGGTGCGCGCGGGTTACCCCGATGCGCTTGATGGTGCCGTCTTCCAGGGCGATATCCAGGTGACCCTTGCCGACGATCGGCAGGTCCATCTGGCTGATCTGGTAGCCCTTGGGCAGGTCCGGGTAGAAGTAGTTCTTGCGCGCGAACACGTTGCGCTTGCCGATTTCGGCATCGATGGCCAGGCCGAACATGCACGCCATGCGCACGGCTTCCTGGTTCAGCACCGGCAGTACGCCGGGCATCCCCAGGTCAACCAGGCTGGCCTGGGTGTTCGGCTCGGAACCGAAGGTGGTGGCGCTGCCGGAGAAGATCTTCGACTGGGTGGCGAGCTGAGTGTGGATTTCCAGCCCGATCACAACTTCCCATTGCATGTGTGAACTCCTCAGAAGCCGTTGGGGGCACGGGTGTGCCAGTCGGTCACTTGCTGGTAGCGGTGCGCGACGTTGAGCAGGCGCCCTTCCTGGAAGTACGGCGCCAGCAGCTGCACACCGACCGGCAGGCCGTCGACGAAGCCGGCCGGCATCGACAGGCCCGGCAGGCCCGCCAGGTTGGCGGTGATGGTGTAGACGTCTTCCAGGTAGGCGGCGACCGGGTCGCTGCTCTTGGCGCCAAGCTTCCAGGCCGGGTTCGGCGTGGTCGGGCCGAGGATCAGGTCGACATCGTTGAAGGCGGTCATGAAGTCGTTCTTGATCAGGCGGCGGATCTGCTGCGCCTTCACGTAGTACGCGTCGTAGTAGCCGGCCGACAGGGCGTAGGTGCCGACCATGATGCGGCGCTGCACTTCAACGCCGAAGCCTTCGCCACGGGAACGCTTGTACAGGTCGGTGAGGTCTTTCGGGTCTTCGCAGCGGTAGCCGAAGCGCACGCCGTCGAAGCGCGACAGGTTGGAAGAGGCTTCAGCCGGGGCGATCACGTAGTAGGCCGGGATGGCGTGCTGCATGTTCGGCAGGCTGATTTCCTTGACCACAGCGCCGAGCTTTTCCAGCTCTTTGACGCTGGCCTGGACCAGGTCGGCGATACGCGGGTCGAGGCCTGCACCGAAGTACTCTTTCGGCAGGCCGATGCGCAGGCCCTGCAGCGAACCATTGAGGTTGGCGCTGTAGTCCGGCACCGGCTCTTCGATGCTGGTGGAGTCCTTGGCGTCGAAACCGGCCATGCCTTGCAGCAGCAGGGCGCAGTCCTCGGCGGTGCGGGCCAGCGGGCCGCCCTGGTCGAGGCTGGAGGCGTAGGCGATCATGCCCCAGCGCGAAACACGACCGTACGTCGGTTTGAGGCCGGTGAGGTTGGTCAGTGCCGCCGGCTGGCGGATCGAACCGCCGGTGTCGGTGCCAGTGGTGGCCGGCAGCAGGCGCGCGGCCACGGCAGCGGCCGAACCGCCCGACGAACCGCCTGGGACGTGTTCGAGGTTCCACGGGTTCTTCACCGCGCCGTAGTGGCTGGATTCGTTGGCCGAACCCATGGCGAACTCGTCCATGTTGGTCTTGCCCAGGGTGACCATGCCGGCGTCAGCCAGCTTGGCGACCACGGTGGCGTCGTACGGCGCCTTGAAGCTGTCGAGCATCTTCGAGCCGCAACTGGTGCGTACGCCGTTGGTGCAGAACAGGTCCTTGTGGGCGATGGGGGCACCCAGCAGCGCGCCGGTTTCGCCTGCGGCGCGACGGGCGTCGGCGGCACGCGCCTGGCCCAGGGCCAGGTCTTCGGTGACGCTGATGAAGCTGTTGATTTGCGGGTCGAGTTGCTTGATGCGCGCCAACAGGGCGCCGGTCAGCTCTTCGGAGGAAAACGACTTGTCGGCGAGTCCGCGGGCGATCTCGGCCAGGGTCAATTGATGCATGGCAGGCTCTATCCCTTACTCGATGACTTTGGGAACCAGGTACAGACCGCTTTCGGTCGACGGCGCGATAGCCTGGTAGGCGTCGCGCTGGTTGCTTTCGGTGACCTGGTCGGGGCGCAGGCGCTGGCTGGCCTCCAGCGGGTGGGCCAGGGGCTCGATGCCAGTGGTATCGACCGCTTGCATCTGGTCGACCAGCCCGAGGATGCTGTTCAGGGCATCGGTAATGCGTGGCAGTTCGCCATCATTCAGCCCCAGACGGGCCAGATGGGCGATCTTTTCCACGTCGCAGCGTTCAAGCGCCATGAAGATCTCCAAGGGAAACAAAGAACGGAATTTGGGTCCGCGATGAGGAACATGTCAGCTTTCTGGCGGTCCAACGGCCGCGATCATCGGCTGGCATGCTCGGAAAAACAGCCAATTTAACATATTGGCTCCTTGCCCAAAATCCCTGCCATTGTTAGAGTTTGCCGCACTTTTTTACCCACGCTTTCCCCAGGGTCACTTTCCCATGTTCAAGAAACTGCGTGGCATGTTTTCCAGCGATCTTTCCATCGACCTGGGTACTGCCAACACCCTTATTTACGTGCGTGAGCGCGGTATCGTCCTGAATGAGCCCTCGGTTGTTGCCATCCGTACCCATGGCAATCAGAAAAGCGTCGTCGCCGTCGGTACCGAAGCCAAACGCATGCTGGGCCGTACGCCTGGCAACATTGCTGCCATTCGTCCGATGAAGGACGGGGTTATCGCCGACTTCAGCGTTTGCGAAAAAATGTTGCAATATTTTATCAACAAGGTTCACGAGAACAGCTTCCTGCAGCCAAGCCCGCGCGTGCTGATCTGCGTGCCGTGCAAGTCGACCCAGGTAGAGCGCCGCGCCATTCGCGAGTCGGCCCTGGGTGCCGGTGCCCGTGAAGTGTTCCTGATCGAAGAGCCAATGGCAGCTGCCATCGGTGCTGGCTTGCCGGTTGAAGAGGCCCGCGGTTCGATGGTCGTCGATATCGGTGGTGGTACCACTGAAATCGCACTGATCTCCCTGAACGGCGTGGTCTATGCCGAGTCCGTGCGCGTTGGCGGCGACCGCTTCGATGAAGCCATCGTCACCTACGTGCGCCGCAACTACGGCAGCCTGATCGGCGAGTCCACCGCCGAGCGCATCAAGCAGGAAATCGGTACCGCTTACCCGGGCGGTGAAGTGCGCGAAGTCGATGTGCGTGGCCGCAACCTGGCCGAAGGCGTACCGCGTGCCTTCACCCTGAACTCCAACGAAGTGCTAGAAGCGCTGCAGGAATCGCTGGCGACCATCGTCCAGGCCGTGAAGAGCGCCCTGGAGCAATCGCCGCCCGAACTGGCTTCGGACATCGCCGAGCGTGGCCTGGTGCTGACCGGTGGTGGTGCGCTGCTGCGTGACCTCGACAAGCTGCTGGCCCAGGAAACCGGCCTGCCGGTGATCGTCGCCGAGGACCCGCTGACCTGTGTCGCCCGTGGCGGCGGTCGCGCCCTGGAGATGATGGACAAGCACGCGATGGACCTGCTCTCCAGCGAGTGATCCCACTCGCTGTTCACGAGCGCCCGGTTTACAGGTAGCACGCACAGTGCTACCTGTATGTGCTGGGCTGGCGCCCGTCAAGGGCGCCGTATCCGTCAACCCGCAACCAGGCTGGTGCGTTGTTCCATGTCCAATGACCTCCTGAGTCGTCCACGAGGAACGGCCCATTAAACCGCTTTTCTCCAAGGGCCCTTCGCTGGGCGTTCGCCTGCTCGTTCTGGTGGTGATGTCGGTCGCGTTGATGGTTGTCGACGCGCGCTTCGACGTGCTCAAACCCGTGCGCAGCCAGATGGGCATGGTGCTGATGGAGTCGTACTGGATCACCGACCTGCCGCAACGTGCGTGGCAAGGCGTGGCCGGCCAGTTCGGCAGCCGCACTGAACTGATCGCCGAAAACGAAAAGCTCAAGACCGAAGCCCTGCTGTTGCAGGGGCGTCTGCAGAAGCTGGCAGCCCTGACCGAGCAGAACGTGCGCCTGCGCGAATTGCTGAACTCTTCGGCGCTGGTCAACGAAAAGGTCGAAGTGGCCGAGCTGATCGGTGTCGACCCCAACCCGTTCACCCACCGCATCCTGATCAACAAGGGCGAGCGTGATGGTGTGTTCCTTGGTCAGCCGGTGCTCGATGCGCGCGGTCTGATGGGCCAGGTGGTCGAGCTGATGCCCTACACCTCGCGGGTACTGTTGCTGACCGATACCACCCATAGCATTCCGGTGCAGGTCAACCGCAACGGCCTGCGCGCCATCGCCAGCGGCACCGGTAACCCGGAGCGCCTCGAACTGCGTCATGTGGCCGATACTGCCGACGTCAAGGAAGGCGACCTGCTGGTCAGCTCCGGCATGGGCCAGCGCTTCCCGGCTGGCTACCCGGTGGCGACGGTCAACGAGGTGATCCACGATTCCGGGCAGCCGTTCGCCATCGTGCGCGCCATCCCCACCGCCGCCCTCAATCGCAGCCGTTACATGCTGCTGGTATTCAGCGACCGGCGTACCCCGGAGCAGCGCGCCACTGATGCTGCCATCGCCCAGGAAGAGGCTGACCGCAAGGGCACCTCGGTCCCCGGCCAACCGGCGAGTACGGGCGAGCAGGGCACACCTGCCAGCACTACGCCTGTAACCCCGGCCACACCCGCAGCGCCGACAGCGCCGGCCGCACAGCCTGCAGCCCCGGCGGCTAACCCTGCCACGCCTGCCGCAGCGCCTGCCGCACCCGCTAACACCCGGAGACAATGATGGCTGCTTCGCGCCGCAACAACGGCTGGGTCATCTGGCTGACTTTCGCCATCGGCCTGCTGCTCAGCGTCTCGCCCATGCCGCAGTTCATGGAAGTGTTCCGGCCCATGTGGCTGGCTTTGCTGGTGTCGTTCTGGACCCTGGCGGTGCCGGGCAAGGTCGGCATGACCACGGCATTCGTGCTGGGCCTGGCCGAGGACGTGTTGTACGGCACCCTGCTGGGCCAGAACGCGTTGATCCTCACCCTCATCACCTTCCTGGTGTTATCCCTGCAGCAGCGCTTGCGCATGTTTCCCATGTGGCAGCAGAGCCTGGTGATCCTGGTCATTTTCGGCATCGCCCAGCTCATCCAGCTATGGCTCAGCGCCCTCACCGGCAACCGGCTGCCTACCCTGGCGCTGGTCTGGTCGGCGGTCATCAGTGCCTTGCTCTGGCCGTGGATCAGTTTCGCCCTGCGCGACCTGCGCCGACGCTTGCATATCAACTGACGGCGCCGCCGCAACTGACAGGGAGATGTCTGCATGAACCCGCTATACCTGGCCTCTGGCTCGCCCCGCCGTCGTGAACTGCTGATCCAGATCGGTGTGCCCTTCACCGTCGTCAGTGCACCCATCGATGAATCTCCGCTGCCTGACGAAAGCGCCCCGGCCTACGTTGAGCGCCTGGCTCGGGCCAAGGCTTGCGCTGGTCTGGCCTGTGTCGAGGGCCCGGCTGTGGTGCTGGGGGCAGACACTGCCGTGGTGCTCGATGGTCGTATTCTGGGCAAACCGGAAAACCGCGAAGATGCCCTGGCCATGCTGGCTGACCTGTCGGGCCGCGAGCACCAGGTATTGACTGCGGTTGCCCTCAGCGACGGCCTGCGTACGCAAAGCCTGTGCGTCACCAGCAACGTGCGCTTCCGGGCGATCAGCGCCGATGAAGCACAACGCTACTGGGCCAGCGGCGAGCCTGTGGACAAGGCCGGTGGCTACGCCATCCAGGGCCTGGGCGCAGTGTTCGTCACCGGTCTGTCCGGCAGTTATTCGGCCGTGGTGGGCCTGCCCCTCAGTGAGACGGCCGAGTTGCTTGGCACGTTTGGTATCGCCTGTTGGCAATCGCCCGTGCATACGCCAGAGGTAACAAACCCGCAGTAGCCAGCACGGCATACGCCATCCATCATTACAAAAGACCTTTGACGAGAGCCGGCCATGAGTGAAGAGATCCTGATCAACATCACCCCGATGGAGTCACGCGTGGCGGTGGTGGAAAACGGGGTACTGCAGGAAGTGCACGTCGAGCGCACCCAGCGCCGTGGCATCGTCGGCAATATCTACAAGGGCAAGGTGGTGCGTGTGCTGCCAGGCATGCAGGCGGCCTTCGTCGACATCGGCCTGGAGCGCGCCGCGTTCATCCATGCGTCGGAAATTTCTCAGCGTGAAGGCTCGGCGGTCGAGACCATCACTGCGCTGGTGCACGAAGGCCAGGCCCTTGTGGTGCAGGTGACCAAGGACCCGATTGGCACCAAGGGCGCACGCCTGACCACCCAGCTGTCGATCCCTTCGCGCTACCTGGTGTACATGCCCCGCAGCAGCCATGTCGGCATTTCGCTGAAGATCGAAGACGAAGCCGAGCGAGACCGCCTCAAGCAGGTGGTCAGCAACTGCATGGAAAGCGAAAACATCAAGGATGCCGGTGGTTTCATCCTGCGCACCGCCGCCGAAGGCGCTCGTGCCGAAGAGATCCTGCAGGACATCCGCTACCTGCGCCGCCTGTGGGAGCAAATTGGCGCCCAGATCAAGACTTGCGGCGCGCCGATGGTCATCTACGAGGATCTGGGGCTGGCCCTGCGTACCCTGCGTGACCTGGTCAACCCGAAGATCGAGAAGATCCGCATCGACTCGCGTGAAACCTTCCAGAAGACCACGCAGTTCGTCGGTGAACTCATGCCGGAAATCGCCGACCGCCTCGAACACTACCCAGGCGAACGGCCCATCTTTGACCTGTATGGTGTCGAAGACGAAATCCAGCGCGCCCTCGAGCGCAAGGTGCCGCTCAAGTCCGGTGGCTACCTGGTGGTCGACCCGGCCGAAGCGATGACCACCATTGATGTGAACACCGGTGCATTCGTCGGCCATCGCAACCTTGAAGAGACCATCTTCAAGACCAACCTGGAGGCCGCCACCGCCATCGCCCGGCAACTGCGCCTGCGCAATATCGGCGGCATCATCATCATCGACTTCATCGACATGGAAGATGAAGAGCACCAGCGCCAGGTGCTGCGTACACTGGAAAAACAGCTGGAACGGGACCACGCAAAGACCAACATCATCGGCATCACCGAGCTTGGCCTGGTGCAGATGACCCGCAAGCGCACCCGTGAAAGCCTGGAGCAGGTGCTGTGCGAGCCGTGCCTGGCCTGCCAGGGCCGCGGCAAGCTGAAAACCCCCGAGACCATCTGTTACGAAATTTTCCGCGAGATCCTGCGCGAGGCACGTGCCTATCAGGCCGAGGGCTACCGTGTGCTGGCCAACCAGAAGGTGGTCGACCGCCTGCTGGATGAAGAATCGGGCAACGTGGCAGAGCTGGAGGCCTTTATCGGTCGAACCATTCGCTTCCAGGTCGAGTCGATGTATTCGCAGGAACAATACGACGTGGTGCTGCTCTGAGGTCTTCTCGAACGCGCCACTGGATGGTCGGGCTGGCAAAACCGCCACTACCGGCCATCATGGATAAACGACTTGGAGGGCCATGGCCATGGGACGTCTGACCCGCGTTCTTGTCGCCTTGACCCGCTGGGGGCTGGGCTTTTGCGCCCTGCTGGCGGTATTGGTGGCGTTGTATGTCAGCCTCGGCCGCGAATTGGTACCGCTGGTGGCCGAATACCGTGCCGATGTGGAACGCAAAGCCGAGCAGGCGCTGGGCCTGCCGGTGCATGTCGGTGCCCTTGAGGGGCGCTGGAGCGGCCTGGCACCGGTGCTGCGGGTACGTGACCTGCAACTGGGTGAAGGCGCGACGGCGCTGCGCCTGGACGACGTCAAGGTTGTGCCCGATGTCTGGGCCAGCCTCAGTGCCCGCGAAGTGCGCCTGGCGCGTATACAGCTGGGTGGCCTGCAACTGATCCTGCGTGAGAACGAGCAGGGTGCCTGGGACCTTGAAGGCCTGCCGAAGAAGGACGATGCCCCGCTTGACCCCGCCGAACTGCTGCAGCGCCTGCGCCAGCTGGGCCGCATTGATGTGTTCGACAGCCAGGTCACCTTGCACCCGTGGCAGCGTGACCCGCTCACCCTGACGTATGTGAGCGCCGGCCTGCAGGCGGGTGCTTCGCGCCAGGCCCTGGACTTGAGTGCGACCCTGCCCGATGGCCAGCCCCTGGCGCTGAACCTGCGTAGCCGTGCGTCGGCAAAGGCCTGGCGTGATGCCCAGGTAGATGCCTACCTGAGCCTGCCGCAGAGTGACTGGGCGCGATGGTTGCCCCCACGCCTGTTGGGCCAGTGGCATGCCGAGGCGCTGCGAGCGGGCGGCGAGTTGTGGGTCGACTGGCGCGAAGGGCAATTGCAGCAGGCAGTGGTGCGGCTCAATGCACCCGAGCTGCAGGGCGGTTACGCCGGGCGCAAGGCCGCGACACTGAACAACCTGGCTCTGGGCGCCTGGTTCCAGCGCCAGGCCCAAGGCTTTGATGTGGTGGTCGACTCCCTGGCCATGGACATCGGCAAGACCCGTTGGGAGTCGCACCTGCAGTTGCAGCAGCGCCCCGGCCAGAGCGCTGCCGATGAAAGCTGGAAGCTGCAGGCCGACCGGCTGCACCTTACGCCCCTTACCCCGCTGATCGAAGCCCTGGCACCGCTGCCTGACAATGTCATGGCCGTAGTCGATGGCCTGAAGGTCACCGGCGCGTTGCGCAATGTACGGCTGGAGGCCCGGCCCAAGGCCGAGGGTGACCAGCGCCTGCAATTCGACGCCAACCTGGAGAAGGTCGGTTTCGATGCCTATCACGGTGCCCCGGCTGCCGGTAACGTCAGCGGCAGCATCAGCGGCGACCTGGGGCATGGTGAACTGCGCCTCGATACCGATGCGTTCATGCTGCACCTGTACCCGATCTTCGCGAAACCCTGGCACTACCAGAAAGCCAATGCGCGCCTGACCTGGACGCTGGACAAGGAAGGCTTCACCCTGGTCGCGCCTTACCTCAAGGTGTTGGGCGAGGAGGGCAAGATTGCGGGTGACTTCCTTATCCGCCTGTTGTTCGAAGAAGGCCGCGAGGACTACATGGACCTGCGTGTCGGCCTCACCGAGGGCGATGGCCGCTACACCGCCAAGTACCTGCCCGAAGTGCTCAGCCCGGCCCTCGACGAATGGCTGCGCAGCGCCATCGTCAAAGGCACGGTGGATGAGGGCTACTTCCAGTACCAGGGCTCGCTGAATCATGGCGCCGCACCGGAGGCTCGCAGCATCAGCCTGTTTTTCAAGGTGCGGGACGCGGCCCTGGACTTCCAGCCTGGCTGGCCGCAGGTGCAGCACGTAGATGGCGATGTGTTCATCGAGGACAGTGGTGTGCGGATCAAGGCCCAGCGTGGCGTGTTGCTCGACACCAAGGTGAGCGATGTCAGCGTTGATATCCCGCATGTCGAGGGTGAGCAGCACAGTCGCCTGTACCTGGATGGCGACTTCGACGGCAGCCTGGGCGATGGCCTGAAAATACTCAAGGAAGCGCCGATCGGCACGGGCGAGATCTTTGCCGGCTGGGAGGGCGAAGGGCCGTTGAAGGGCAAGCTCAAGCTCGACATCCCGCTGGCCCACGGGGAACGGCCGAAAGTGCAGGTGGATTTCGCCACCAGCGATGCGCGCCTGAAGGTTGCCCCGCCGAGCCTGGAGTTGAGCCGCTTGAAGGGTGATTTCAGCTTCGATTTTGACAAAGGCCTGAGTGGCAAGGGCATCAGCCTGCAGGCGTTCGGCAAGCCGGTGACGGCGCAAATTACTGCCGAAGGCCAGCCGGGGCAGATGCAGACGCGCATCGACGCCAATGGCCAGGTATCGCTCAAGGCACTGACTGACTGGCTGCAGTTCAAACAGGCCTTGCCAGCGTCCGGTGACCTGCCTTACCAGTTGCAACTCAGCCTGGGTAGCCGGGACAACCGGCTGAGCGTCAACTCGAACCTGAAGGGCTTGGCCATCGACTTGCCGGCGCCCTTCGGCAAAGCTGCGGCAGACACCCGCGACAGCCGTTTCAGCATGAACCTGCAAGGCCAGGAGCGGCGGTTCGATGCCGCTTACACCGACCTTGCACGCTTTGCCTACGCCGCACCGGCCGACAAGCTCATGCAGGGGCGTGGTGAACTGCTGTTGGGCGCGGGTGACGCCCAACTGCCAGCTGGCCAGGGTTTGCGGGTACGCGGGCGCCTGGAGTCGCTGGACCTGGCGCCCTGGCAGGAACAGGCGGCCCGCCTTACCGGTGACGACCCAGGTGGCAGCGCGCGACAGAACCTGCAAAGTGTCGACCTGAGCATCGGCCAGCTGAAAGCCTTCGGCATGGACCTGAACCAGGCCGTGGTGCGTATGGCCCGTGGCGGCCCGGCCTGGGACCTGCGCCTGGACAGCAAGGAAGTGATTGGCAACGCCCGTGTGCCGGATGCCAAGGGTGCCCCGATGGTCGTGCGTATGCAGACCCTGCGTCTGCCCGCTGCCGACCCTGCCCAGGCTCAGGCCGAAGAGGGCCCGGACCCGCTTGCGTCGTTCGACCCGCGCAAGGTGCCGGCGCTGGACCTAAGCATTGACAAGCTCTACCGCGGCGACGACCTGTTCGGCAGCGCGGCGATCAAATTACGACCGACAGCGCGGGGCGTGACCGCCAGCGATATCGACCTCGACTTCAAAGGCCTGCGCATCGACGGTGGTGGTGGCTGGGAGGGCGCGCAAGGCAGCACCAGCAGCTGGTACAAAGGGCGCCTGGACGGCAAGAACCTGGCCGATGTGCTCAAAGCCTGGGGCTTCGCCCCGACCGTGACCAGCCGCGACTTCCGCCTGGACGTGGACGGGCGCTGGCCGGGTTCGCCTGCTGCGGTGGGCCTGAAGCGCTTCTCTGGCAGCATGGACGCGGCGCTGCGCACCGGCCAGTTCGTCGAAGTCGAAGGCAGTGCACAGGCACTGCGCGTGTTCGGCCTGCTCAACTTCAACTCCATTGGCCGGCGCCTGCGCCTGGACTTCTCCGACCTGTTCGAAAAGGGCCTGGCCTACGACCGGGTCAAAGGCCTGCTGGTTGCCAGTGACGGTGTCTATGTGACCCGCGAGCCGATCAGTGTCACTGGCCCGTCAAGCAACTTTGAGCTGGAGGGCACCCTGGACATGGTGCGCGACCGGGTCGATGCCAACCTGCAAGTGAGCCTGCCGGTGACCAACAACCTGCCGCTGGCGGCACTGATTATCGGCGCGCCAGCCGTAGGCGGTGCGCTGTTCCTGGTCGACCGGTTGATTGGTGACCGCGTGTCGCGCTTTGCCAGCGTGCACTACCGTGTCGAAGGGCCGTGGAAAGAGCCTAGAATCACATTTGTGAAACCTTTCGAGAAATCCCGCTAGGAGTGCCCATGAAGGCAGCGGTAATCCAGATGGTCAGCCAGGATGATGTGCTGGCCAACCTGCAGCGTGCCGTTGCCCTGTTGGAGCAGGCCGCATCTGGCGGCGCACGGCTGGCGGTACTGCCGGAAAACTTCGCCGCCATGGGCCGCAAGGATGCCGCTGCCATCGGCCGCGCCGAAGCATTGGGCGAAGGGCCGATCCTGCCATGGTTGAAACGCACCGCCCGCGACCTCAAGTTATGGATTGTGGCCGGTACCTTGCCCTTGCCTCCGGTCGGCCAGCCCGAGGCCAAGGCGCATGCCTGCTCGCTGCTGATCGATGAACACGGCGAGGTGGCGGCACGCTATGACAAGCTGCACCTGTTCGACGTGGACGTTGCCGACAACCGCGGTCGGTACCGTGAGTCGGATGACTACGCCCATGGCGCCCAGGTGGTCGTGGCTGACACGCCGGTTGGGCGGCTGGGGCTTAGCGTGTGCTACGACTTGCGGTTTCCTGAGCTGTACAGCGCGCTGCGGGCTGCCGGCGCGGAACTGATCACTGCCCCAGCGGCCTTCACTGCCGTGACAGGCGCGGCACATTGGGAGGTGCTGGTACGCGCCCGCGCAATCGAAACCCAGTGCTACCTGCTGGCTGCGGCGCAGGGCGGCACCCATCCAGGCCCTCGGGAAACCCATGGCCATGCGGCGATCGTCGACCCTTGGGGGCGCATCGTCGCAGAACAGGCGCAAGGCGAAGCAGTACTGCTTGCCGAGCGCGACATTGAAGAACAAGCGTCCATCCGGGCGCGCATGCCGGTGGTATCGCACCGGCGCTTTTTCTCGCAGGGCGCGTTGCGGCCTGCGCACACCTCGGAGTGACTATGAGCCAGATGTTATCCACCGTCAGTGAGCAGCTCCTGGCCCCAGGCGGCTTGACCCTGGACAGCCTGCAGAGCGTGCTGGGTGAGTTGGCCGGCCCCGGCATCGACGCCGCCGACCTGTATTTCCAGGGCCAGATCTCGGAAACCTGGGCGCTGGAAGACGGCATTGTCAAAGAGGGCAGCTTCAACCTGGACCAGGGCGTGGGCGTACGTGCCCAGTCCGGTGAAAAGACCGGCTTCGCCTACAGCAATGCGATCAACCTTGAGGCGTTGACCTCGGCGGCGCGCGCCGCCCGTTCGATTTCACGTGCCGGGCAGAACGGCACGGTCCAGGCTTTCCGCAGTCAGGAAGTGGCCGCGCTGTATGCCGCAGACAACCCGCTGGATGTACTCAGCCGTGCCGAAAAGGTCGAGCTGCTCAAGCGTGTCGATGTCGCCACCCGCGCCCTGGACCCGCGCATCCAGCAAGTCAGCGTGAGCATGGCCGGGGTCTGGGAGCGCATCCTGATCGCTGCAGCCGATGGCAGCCTGGCCGCCGACGTGCGCCCGCTGGTGCGCTTCAACGTCAGCGTCATCGTCGAACAGAATGGCCGTCGCGAGCGCGGCGGGCAGGGCGGTGGCGGGCGTACCGACTACCGTTTCTTCACCGAAGAACGGGTAATGGGCTATGCCCGCGAGGCATTGCGCCAGGCGCTGGTAAACCTTGAGGCGATCCCGGCACCTGCAGGCACCTTGCCGGTTGTACTGGGCTCGGGCTGGTCGGGGGTGTTGCTGCACGAGGCGGTCGGTCATGGCCTGGAGGGTGACTTCAACCGCAAAGGCAGTTCGGCGTTCAGCGGCCGCATTGGCGAGAAGGTGGCATCGAGCCTGTGCACCATCGTTGACGATGGCACGCTCGAAGGCCGCCGTGGCTCGCTGAGCGTGGATGACGAAGGCACCCCGACCGAATGCACCACGCTGATCGAGAACGGTGTGCTCAAGGGTTACATGCAGGACAAGCTCAACGCACGCCTGATGGGCATGGCGGTGACTGGCAACGGTCGCCGTGAATCCTACGCGCACCTGCCGATGCCACGCATGACCAACACCTACATGCGTGCGGGTGAAAGCGATCCGCAGGAAATCATCGCGTCGGTGAAGAAGGGTATCTATTGCGCCAACCTGGGCGGTGGCCAGGTGGACATCACCAGCGGCAAGTTCGTGTTCTCGACCAGTGAGGCCTACCTGATCGAAGACGGCAAGATTACCGCGCCGGTCAAGGGTGCGACCCTGATTGGCAATGGCCCGGAGGCGATGAGCCGGGTGTCGATGGTCGGTAACGACCTGGCGCTGGACAGCGGGGTAGGGACGTGCGGCAAGGACGGGCAATCGGTGCCGGTCGGGGTGGGGCAGCCTACCTTGAAGCTGGATGCGATTACCGTGGGCGGTACCGGGGCGTGATGGCCATCTGGGACCGCTTTGCGGTCCTTTCGCGACGCAAGGCCGCTCCCACAGGGGCTGCGCCACGCAGGAATGGCTGCGCGAATACTGTGGGAGCGGCCTTGTGTCGCGATTGGGCCACACAGCGGCCCCAGGGGCTCAGCGCAAACCGCGCTGTAACTCGTCGAGGTCGCGGATGTACTTGAACACCTTGCGCGCAGCAGCAGGCGGCTTGTTCCGCGCTTTTTCGTGCTGGGCATGTCGGATCAGCGAGCGCAGTTGCTGGCGATCGGTATCGGGGTATTCGTTGACGAAACGCTCGAGGTCTTCGTCATTACCGTCGATGAGCCGGTCGCGCCAGCGCTCCAGGCCGTGGAAGCGCTCGTTGTACTGGCGCGTCGAGCTGTCCATCTGCTCAAGCAAGGCGTGGATGGCATCCAGGTCCTGCACGCGCATCAGCTTGCCGACAAACGACATGTGGCGTTTGCGGGCACCGTGAGCGGTGTGCTTGGAAGCCTCGGCCAGGGCCTTGCGTAGCTCGTCGGTCAACGGCAGACGCGCCAGAGTGTCGGCCTTGAGCGTAGTGAGGCGCTCGCCGAGTTCAACCAGCTCATGCAGTTCGCGCTTGATCTGGGTTTTGCTTTTTTCGCCGTCGTAGGCGTCGTTTGAATCAACCATGGTGGCAGTCCGCTAGAAATCGTCGCCATGATAACCAGTCGGGGGCCGCTTGTCCGGCCCGGTCGTAGAATGACCCCAAGCCGTACGCAGAATTTTAGTGGAGAGAACCATGAGTGCAGTCCAGAGCGTAGGTCCGAAAGACCTGCCAGCATTGCAGGAGCAGGTCGAGGCGATCATTGCCGAGGCGCGCCGCCAGGGGGCCAGCGCCTGCGAAGTGGCGGTGTCGCTGGAGCAGGGCCTGTCCACCACGGTACGCCAGCGTGAGGTCGAAACGGTCGAGTTCAACCGCGACCAGGGCTTTGGTATCACCCTTTATGTTGGCCAGCGCAAAGGCTCGGCCAGCACCTCGGCCAGTGGCCCGGACGCGATCCGCGAGACCGTCGCCGCAGCGTTGGCCATTGCCAAGCACACATCCGAGGACGAATGCTCAGGCTTGGCCGACGCGGCGCTGATGGCCCGCGAAATCCCTGATCTGGACCTCTACCATGACTGGGATATCGAGCCCGAAAAGGCCATCGAGATGGCCCTGGCCTGCGAGGCTGCGGCGTTCGATGAAGACCCGCGCATTCTCAACGCCGATGGCACCACACTCAATACTCACCAGGGCTGCCGCGTGTATGGCAACAGCCATGGCTTCATCGGCAGTTACGCCTCTACCCGGCACAGCCTGAGCTGCGTGATGATCGCTGAAGGCGGCGGGCAGATGCAGCGTGACTACTGGTACGACGTGAACCGCCAGGGCAACCTGCTGGCCGACCCGCGCAGTATCGGCGCCCGCGCTGCCCAGCGCGCAGCCAGCCGCTTGGGCGCGCGTCCGGTCCCGACCTGCGAGGTGCCGGTGCTGTTTTCCGCCGAACTGGCGGGTGGCCTGTTTGGCAGCTTCCTATCGGCCATCTCCGGCGGCAATCTTTACCGCAAGTCGTCGTTCCTTGAAGGCACCATTGGGCAACGCCTGTTCCCCTCCTGGCTGACCCTTGACGAGCGCCCCCATATTCCACGGGCACTGGGCAGCGCAGCATTCGATGGTGATGGCCTGGCTACCTATGCCAAGCCGTTCGTCGACAAAGGCGAGCTGGTGTCGTACCTGCTGGGCACCTATTCCGGGCGCAAGCTGGGCTTGCCTAGCACGGCCAACTCCGGTGGCGTGCACAACCTGTTCGTCACTCACGGTGTCGAAGATCAGGCCGCGTTGATCCGCCGTATGGGGCGCGGGCTGCTGGTGACCGAGTTGATGGGGCATGGGCTGAACATGGTGACGGGGGATTACTCCCGTGGTGCGGCTGGCTTCTGGGTCGAAAATGGCGAGATTCAGCATGCGGTTCAGGAAGTGACCATTGCCGGCAATATGAAGGATATGTTCCAGCAGATTGTTGCGATTGGCAGCGATCTTGAAACTCGCAGCAACATCCACACGGGCTCGGTTCTGATCGAACGGATGACTGTTGCTGGTAGCTGATCATTAACCTGTACTGCTCAGGTAAAATGAAGACCCGGCCCCTGCGCCGGGTTTTTTTTCATCACCTTTTTCTTGAAGTGATTCTGTTTATCACTTAATAATGAATATCATTATCCAGTAACCCGGCGATGATGTTCATGAAATCCGTCCTCCGCGAACTGCCCTACCTGGAAAACTGGCGCTGGCTCAGCCGGCGCATTCGCTGTGCGCTCGAGCCCGACGAGCCGCGCCTGATCGAGCATTACCTGGCCGAAGGCCGCTATCTGGTGTGCTGCACCGAGACCTCGCCATGGACGGTGGCACTGACCTCTTTCCGCCTGCTGCTGGATACCGCCTGCGACCGCATGCTGCCCTGGCATTGGCGCTGCCTGTGCCTGGACCAGGCCTGGCGCCCGCTGCTGGACCTGCGCAACCTCGACCGCCACGAACAGAACCAGCGCTGGCAGCCCTATGCCCTGCAGTTGGCCAATTGCCGTCTGCTGCCGTCGTTTTCTCCCGATGAACTGATGCAAGGATTTGATGATGAGTGATACCCGTATCGAGCGTGACAGCATGGGTGAACTGCAGGTGCCGGCCCAGGCCCTGTACGGTGCCCAGACCCAGCGCGCGGTCGACAACTTCCCGGTCAGTGGCCTGCGCATGCCGGCCCAGTTCATTCGTGCCTTGCTGCTGGCCAAAGCTGCCGCCGCCAAGGCCAACGTCGAGCTGGAGCAACTGTCTGCGGCGCAGGGCCAGGCCATCGTCAAGGCTGTCGAGCAACTGCTGGCGGAAGACTTCATCCAGCATTTCCCGGTGGATGTGTTCCAGACCGGCTCCGGCACCAGCTCGAACATGAACGCCAACGAGGTGATTGCCACCCTGGCCAGCCGCGTGCTGGGTGACGCTGTCAACGCCAACGACCACGTCAACTGTGGCCAGAGCAGCAACGACATCATCCCCACCACCATTCATGTCAGCGCTGCGCTGGCCTTGCACGAGCAGTTGCTGCCGGCCCTGAGCCACCTGGTGCAGGTGATCGAGACCAAGTCGGCGCAAGTGCATCAGTATGTGAAAACGGGCCGTACCCACCTGATGGACGCCATGCCTGTGCGCATGAGCCAGGTGCTGGATGGCTGGGCGGCACAGATCAACGCTGCCAAGGGGCACATCGAAGCGACCCTGCCGAGCCTGCAGGCGCTGGCCCAGGGCGGCACCGCCGTGGGTACCGGCATCAACGCCCACCCTCAGTTCGCTGCCGGTTTCGCCCGACAGCTCAGCGGCCTGACCCAGGTCGAGTTCACCCCAGGGCAGAACCTGTTCGCCCTGATCGGCTCGCAGGACACTGCCGTGGCGCTGTCTGGCCAGCTAAAGACCACCGCCGTGGCACTGATGAAGATCGCCAACGACCTGCGCTGGATGAACTCCGGCCCACTGGCCGGTTTGGGTGAAATCGAGCTGCAAGGCTTGCAGCCGGGCTCTTCGATCATGCCTGGCAAGGTCAACCCCGTGATCCCGGAGGCCACCGCCATGGTTGCCGCCCAGGTGATCGGTAATGACGCGACCATCGCTGTCGCTGGCCAGTCCGGCAACTTCGAGCTGAACGTGATGCTGCCAGTGATCGCCCGAAACTTGCTGGAGAGCATCGAGCTGATGGCCAACGTCAGCCGTTTGCTGGCCGACAAGGCCATCGCCAGCTTCAAGGTCAACGAGGCCAAGCTCAAGGAAGCCCTGGCGCGCAACCCGATCCTGGTCACTGCGCTGAACCCGATCATCGGTTACCTCAAGGCCGCCGAAATCGCCAAGACCGCCTACAAGCAGGGTCGCCCGGTCATCGATGTGGCGCTGGAGCACACCGACCTGTCGCGCGACCAGCTTGAAGCGCTGCTGGACCCGGAAAAACTCACCGCCGGCGGTATCTGACCCTGCGTCACCGCCCAGGAGACATCCCATGCAGCACTGGAAACGCACCACGGAAACCGCCAACCGCCTGTTCGAACAAGGCGAGCTGGTCGACGCCCGGGAACACTACCTGCAAGCCCTGGCGCTGGCCCAGGTGCTGTTCGAGCGCTGGCATGACGTCGACGAAGCGGTGGCCGTGTTCGTCATCGCCCACCACAACCTGGCCGACCTGCACCTGCGCCTGAATCAGCCGCACGAGAGCGCCGACTACCTGTGCGCCGCCCACCAGCGGCTGCTGCAGACCAGCCAGGAGGCGCGCTTGCCCCAGGTGCTGCGTGACGCAGCCCTGCGCCACAGTGGGCGAACCTACACCGAACTGCTGAATTTCATCGCCGAGTACGGCCAGTACCCGCGAACCGAGCGCCTGCTCAACCGCCACAATGCCGGGGTCAGCGAACTCGCTGCCCAGCCGGACGTGGCGCCTGGAACCCATGCTTACGGAGTTCACTGACATGCCCCATACCTTGCCTGCTTTGCCTTACGCCTACGATGCGCTGGAGCCGCACATCGACGCCCAGACCATGGAGATCCACCACAGCAAGCACCATCAGACCTACGTCAACGGCCTCAATGCCGCCATCGAAGGCACCCAGTGGGCCGAATGGCCGGTGGAAAAACTGGTCGGTGCGGTCAAGCAACTGCCGGAAAACCTGCGCGGTGCGGTCACCAACCATGGCGGCGGCCACGCCAACCACAGCCTGTTCTGGACCGTAATGTCTCCCCAGGGCGGCGGTGAGCCACAGGGCCAACTGGCGCAGGCCATCTCGGCGCAACTGGGCGGTTTCGATGCCTTCAAGGATGCCTTCACCAAAGCCGCGCTGACCCGCTTCGGCAGCGGCTGGGCCTGGCTCAGCGTGACCCCGCAGAAAACCCTGGTGGTGGAAAGCAGCGGTAACCAGGACAGCCCGCTGATGCACGGCAATACGCCGATCCTCGGCCTGGACGTGTGGGAGCATGCCTACTACCTGAAGTACCAGAACCGTCGGCCGGAATACATCGGTGCTTTCTACAACGTCATTGCCTGGGCGGAAGTGGAACGTCGTTACGTTGAAGCCCTGAAGTGAGTCGGACCGGTATGCGCTCTGAGGTGATGTCTGTCAGCAGTGTGCGCCTGTTTCGCCTGGCGCTTGGGACTTTGCTTTTGCTGGCGGGCACCGCGCTGTTGGTAGCGCGTGGCCTTGCCTGGCTGGACCTGGAGCCACGCATGTTGCGCGCCCTGGAGGGCGGCGCATTGTGCGCACTGGGGACGGCGTTGGGGGCGGTACCGGTACTGGTCATTCGCAATATGCCGGTGGCGCTGGCCGACACACTGCTGGGCTTTGGCGCCGGCGTGATGCTGGCGGCCACCGCGTTTTCCCTGATCATCCCGGGGTTGGACGCGGCCCAATCCATCGGTTTCAGCCCTTGGGGTGCGGGTGGCCTGATCAGCTTTGGCTTGTTGTTCGGTGCGCTGTGCCTGTTTCTGGTTGACCTCAAGGTGTCTGGCACCTCACCAGAAGCGCTGGTCGGCACCGGCAACCAGCCGGTGATTGCTGCGCGCATCTGGCTGTTTGTCATCGCCATCATCGCGCACAACATACCCGAAGGCATGGCCATCGGTGTATCGGCCGGTGGTGGCATGCCCGACGCCGACAGCCTGGCCATGGGCATTGCGTTGCAGGATGTGCCTGAGGGGCTGGTAATTGCGCTGGTGCTGGCCGGGGCGGGCATGTCGCGCTTCAAAGCCTTCTTGATAGGCGCAGCGTCAGGCCTGGTCGAGCCGGTGGCTGCGGTGATCTGCGCCTGGCTGGTGAACATCGCCGAACTGCTGCTGCCGCTGGGCCTGGCCTGCGCGGCGGGGGCAATGCTGCTGGTGGTGACCCAGGAGATCATCCCGGAGTCTCGCAGCAACGGCCATCATCGCCTGGCCAGCCTGGGGCTGTGTATTGGCTTCTGCCTGATGATGGTGATGGATACAGCGATGTCGTGAGCAAGCTTGGGTGCGCCTGCTTTTTGCAGGCGCCACTCAGGTGATAATGACTTCAACCCGCCCTTCGCGACGGGAGCGGGGAGCTGGCTTGACCACAATCTGGATATCGCGCCCAAGGCGCGCCAGGCAATCGATCATCTTGGTCTCGCTGATGCCGCGAAACTTGCCTCGCATCATCTCGGACACTTTGGGTTGGGGTAAGCCAAGTACCGCTGCGGCTTGCAACTGAGTGAGGTGACGAGCCTTGATGATGCTGCAGATCTTGCTGGCAAGCTGTGCCTTTACCAGCATTTCATTGGCGTCGGCGCCGTTGAGGTCGGCATAGACGTTCCCGCTGCCTGCTTCGATCTCAGTCATTTGTTTCTCCTCTTGAGTGTGCCTCCGCCAGCTTCAGGCGAGACCTGATCAAGGCGATGTCGTGACTGGAAGTCTTGATACCGGAGACGGACTTCTTCTGGAAGCAATGCAGGACATAAACGGCCGAGCCAAAGCTCACGGTGTAGACCGCCCGGTAGGTGTTCCGGTTGTGATCCTCCATGATTTCCAGCACCCCGGCGCCTGAGAATCCCTTGAGGCACTTGGTTTGCTGATGTTTGCCGCCTTCCTGCGCCAAGTGCAGTGCAAAGCCGAAGATGTCCTGGACATCTTCAGGAAGTGCCTGAAGGTCTTTCTTGCTGCTGCCGACCCAATACAGTGCCCTGATTCGTTTTAATGCATCCATTGCATGGCCTCAATCTATACCCATATAGGTATAAAGACAACCACGGCCGATTGCATCCTGATAATTGGCAGGAAATGTTGCGGGAGGGCTATTCGCCTTCGTCGAAGAAGTTGTTGATCAGCTCGACCAGCGCATCCATGGCGTCGTTGTCCTGCTCGCCTTCGGTGTGCAGGTGCACCTGGGTGCCTTTGCCGGCCGCCAGCATCATTACCGCCATGATGCTCTTGCCATCCACCAGCTTGTCCGGCGCACGGCCAACCCGCACCTGGCAGGGGAAGCGGCCTGCCACGCCGACGAACTTGGCTGCCGCCCGGGCATGCAGGCCCAGCTTGTTGATGATGGTGATTTCGCGGGCGGGCATCGTGGGGCGGATCCTTGGGCTAGAGGTCGCGGTGGCGGACCTGGACGTTTTTCAGGGATTGCTGCAGCAACTGGCCAAGGCGCTCAGTGATGTACACCGAGCGGTGGTGGCCGCCGGTGCAGCCGATGGCAATGGTGACGTAGGCGCGGTTGCTGGCGGCGAAGCGCGGCAGCCACTTGAGCAGGTAGCTGGAAATGTCGCTGAACATGTCTTCGACATCCGGTTGTGCGGCCAGGTAGTCGATTACCGGTTGGTCGAGGCCGGAGTGCTCGCGCAGCTCGGGCTTCCAGTAAGGGTTTGGCAGGCAGCGCACATCGAACACCAGATCTGCATCGACCGGCATGCCACGCTTGAAACCGAACGACTCGACCAGGAACGCGGTGCCGGGCTCGGGTTGGTTGAGCAGGCGCAGCTTGATCGAATCACGCAGCTGATACAGGTTCAGGTTGGTGGTGTCGATCTTCAGGTCGGCCAGGTCGGCGATCGGGCCCAGAAGCTCACTCTCAACGCGGATCGCTTCGGCCAGCGAGCGGTTGGCATTGGTCAGTGGGTGGCGTCGGCGGGTTTCCGAGAAGCGCTTGAGCAGCATGTCTTCGTCGGCATCCAGGAACAGCACATCACACTGGATGTTGCGCGCACGGGCTTCTTCGAGCAATTCGGGGAAGCGCGTCAGGTGGCTGGGCAGGTTACGGGCGTCGATCGACACGGCAACCTTCGGTTGCAGCAGTTCGGTGTTGATCAGTGCCTCTTCCGCCAGCTCCGGCAGAAGCCCGGCGGGCAGGTTGTCAATGCAGTAGAAACCGTTGTCTTCCAGTACATCGAGGGCGGTGCTCTTGCCGGAGCCGGAGCGGCCGCTGACAATGATCAGGCGCATGTTCAGTGCTCGTTCTGTACGTCCAGGACAACCTGGAACAGGGCCTCGTTACTGCTGGCGGCACGCAAGCGATCACGAACCTCCTTGCGATCGAGCATGCTGGCAATCTGGCGCAGCAGTTCCAGATGGGCATCGGTAGCGGCTTCAGGCACCAGCAGGACGAACAGCAGGTCCACGGGCGCGCCATCGATGGCGTCGTAATCGATTGGAGCTTCCAGGTGCAGCAAGGCACTGACCGGTGCGGAACAGCCTTCAAGCCGGCAGTGGGGGATGGCGATGCCATTGCCGAAACCGGTCGAGCCGAGTTTTTCCCGGGCGACCAGTTTTTCGAAGACGTCTTGCATCTCCAGTTCTGGCACTTGGTCGGCGATGACGGTGGCGACCTTTTCCAGGGCGCGCTTCTTACTGCCGCCCGGCACGTTCACGAGTGAACGGCCGGGGGTCAGGATGGTTTCAAGTCGGATCATGGATGAGGGGGATCAGCGTGCAGCTGCACCTTGCAGCAGGCTTTGCTGTTTTTCCTTGTGTTTTTTCAGTTGGCGGTCGAGCTTGTCGGCCAAGGCGTCGATTGCTGCATACATGTCTTGGTCTTCGGCATTGGCAACCACTTCACCGCCAGGAATCTGCAGGGTCGCTTCGACCTTCTGCTGCAGCTTCTCGACTTTCATGATGACCTGCACGTTGGTGATCTTGTCGAAGTGACTCGCTACGCGTTTGAGCTTCTGCTCCACATAATCACGCAGCGGTGGGGTGACTTCTACATGCTGTCCACTGATATTGACTTGCATACAGCTTCTCCTTTGTTGCCCGTGCATAAAGAGGCAGGTCTCGCACCTGCCCCACAAACGCTGTGGCTCATCTCAGGGGCTACATCAGTCGCTTGCGCTCGCTCGACGGTGCGATGCCGAGGGACTCGCGGTACTTGGCGACGGTGCGACGGGCTACCTGGATGCCTTGTGCCTCCAGTAAACCAGCGATCTTGCTGTCACTCAATGGCTTTTTCTGATTTTCCGCCGCAACCAGTTTCTTGATGATCGCGCGAATCGCCGTGGACGAGCATTCTCCGCCTTCGGAGGTGCTGACGTGGCTGGAGAAAAAGTATTTCAGTTCGTAGATGCCACGCGGTGTGTGCATGTACTTTTGCGTGGTAACCCGCGAAATGGTCGACTCGTGCATCCCCACCGCTTCGGCAATGTCATGCAGCACCAGCGGCTTCATCGCTTCGTCGCCGTGGTCGAGGAAGCCGCGCTGGTGCTCGACGATCTGCGTGGCAACCTTCATCAGGGTTTCGTTACGGCTTTGCAGGCTCTTGATGAACCAGCGCGCCTCTTGCAACTGGTTGCGCATGAAGGTGTTGTCGGCGCTGGTGTCGGCGCGGCGCACGAAACCGGCGTATTGCGGGTTCACCCGCAGGCGCGGTATGGCTTCCTGGTTCAGCTCCACCAGCCAACGGTCGGTGTCTTTGCGCACGATGACGTCCGGCACCACGTACTCGGGTTCGCTGGACTCGATCTGCGAACCAGGGCGCGGGTTGAGGCTTTGTACCAGTTCGATGACCTGGCGAAGCTCATCTTCCTTGATTTTCATGCGCCGCATCAGCTGGCTGTAGTCGCGGCTGCCGAGCAGGTCGATGAAATCGGTGACCAGGCGCTTGGCTTCGGTCATCCACGGGGTATTGGCAGGTAGCTGGCGCAGTTGCAGCAGCAGGCATTCGCCCAGATTACGGGCGCCGACACCCGCCGGTTCGAACTGCTGGATGCGGTGCAGCACCGCTTCGACTTCGTCCAGCTCGATGTCCAGCTCCGGGTCGAAACCGGCGCAGATTTCTTCGAGGTTGTCTTCCAGGTAGCCCTGGCCGTTGATGCTGTCGATGAGGGTAACGGCGATCAGGCGGTCGGTGTCGGACATCGGCGCCAGGTTCAGTTGCCACAGCAGGTGGCTTTGCAGGCTTTCGCCGGCCGATGTGCGGGTGGTGAAGTCCCACTCGTCGTCATCGTTGCTCGGCAGGCTGCTGGCGCTGGTCTGGTAGATGTCTTCCCAGGCGGTATCGACCGGAAGCTCGTTGGGAATGCGCTCGCTCCATTCACCGTCTTCCAGGTTGTCGGCACTGATGGTGCTTTCCTGGAAGCTGTTGTCCTGGGCTTCGGCTGTCGGCTTGTTCTCGGCGTTGTCCGCCATCGGGTCGCTGTTGTCGAAGTCCTCGCCGTCTTCCTGACGTTCGAGCATCGGGTTCGACTCCAGCGCTTCCTGGATTTCCTGTTGGAGGTCCAGGGTGGAAAGCTGGAGCAGGCGGATGGCCTGTTGCAACTGCGGTGTCATCGTCAGTTGCTGGCCCATTTTTAGGACGAGCGATGGTTTCATGGCAGGGGCTTGTACCTTGTTCGCCGGCGCGCATGCGCCATCCACTACACGAGGGCGCCGGGGCGCCAGATCAAGCAAGTTTTATGCCTTAAATTGTAGCGTTTGCCTAGAGCACCGTAACAACTTTACCCGCGGTTGTGCGGCTATTTTCCGGTGCTCCAGACGCGTGCCGGGGTCAGAGACGGAACTCGTGGCCCAGGTAAACCTCTTTGACCAGGTCGTTGGCCAGGATGGTTTCGGCGTCGCCTTCGGCGATCAGTCGGCCATCATTGACGATATAGGCGGTTTCGCAGATATCCAGGGTCTCGCGCACGTTGTGGTCGGTGATCAGCACACCGATGCCCTTGGCCTTGAGGTGGTGGATGATCTGCTTGATGTCGCCGACCGAGATCGGGTCGACACCGGCGAATGGTTCGTCCAGCAGGATGAACTTGGGTGCGGTCGCCAGGGCGCGGGCAATCTCGACGCGACGGCGTTCACCACCGGAGAGGCTCATGCCGAGGTTGTCGCGGATGTGGCTGATGTGGAACTCCTGCAGCAGGCTTTCCAGTTCCTTGCGCCGGCCGTCGCGGTCGATGTCCTTGCGGGTCTCGAGGATGGCCATGATGTTGTCGGCCACCGAAAGCTTGCGGAAGATCGAGGCTTCCTGCGGCAGGTAGCCGATGCCAGCACGGGCGCGGCCGTGCATGGGCTGGTGGCTGACATCGAGGTTATCGATGAGCACGCGCCCCTGCTCGGCCTGGACCAGCCCGACAATCATGTAGAAGCAGGTGGTCTTGCCGGCGCCGTTGGGGCCGAGCAGGCCGACGATCTGGCCGCTGTCGATCGACAGGCTGACATCGCGTACGACCTGCCGCCCCTTGTAGCTCTTGGCCAGGTGCTGGGCTTTGAGGGTTGCCATTTACTCGGCCTTCTTCTTGGGCTGGATCACCATGTCGATGCGCTGACGCGGTGTAGTCACGTTGCCACCGCGACCGGCGGTCGCCACCTGGGTCTGGGTGTTGTAGACGATCTTCTCGCCTTCGGTGGTGTTGCCTTCGTTCTCGACCTTGGCGCGGTCGGTGAGGATCACCAGGTCTTTCAGCGCCTGATACTGGATGGTCACGCCCCAGCCTTTCATCTTGTCTGGCTTGGCCGCGCTCTGCTGCTGCTCGAAGTAGGCCAGGTTGCCCACCGAGGTCACCACATCGATGTCGCCGGAAGCGGAGCGGGTGATGGTCACGGTGTTGCCTTTGATCATCATCGAGCCCTGGGTAATGACCACGTCGCCGGTGTAGGTGGCTACGCCTTGCTTGTCATCCAGGTGGGCCTGGTCGGCCTGGATACGGATCGGCTGATCACGGTCATTCGGCAGTGCGAAGGCGCTCGCGCTTCCCAGTGCTGCGCTCAGGCTGAGCAAAAGGGGGAGGGTTTTAACGAGCCTCATACTGTCCTCTTACGTTAGAGAGCAGGTCCATCCTGCTTTCTTTCAAATACGCTTTCATTCCTTTGCCCGTAGTTGTGCCACCGGCGCCGTCGATTCTAACGGCTTGCTCGGTCTGCGCATATTGCTTCTGCGGGAACACGGTCATGCGTGAGCTGGTAATGATGGTTTCACGCTGCTTTTCGTCGATGCGCGCAATCCGGACCTTGTCGATCAGTTCGACCTCGGTGCCGTCCGGGTTGACCTCGGCGCGGGTGCTCTGCACGTGCCACGGGTATTCGGTGCCGCGGTACAGGTGCAGGTCCGGCGTGGTCAGCAACGTGATTTCGCTGGCCTTGAGGTGCTCGACCTTGTCGGCAGTCATTTCGTACTGCAGCTTGCCATCAGGCAAAAACTGCACGCTATGGGCGTTGATCGCATAGTAGTCGATGGCGCTTTCGTCGACCTGGGCCACCGGCTTGTCGAGGAAGCTTTCCGGGCTGACGTTCCAGTAGCCGACCGCCGCCAGCAGGGCGGCGATCACTGCTAGCAGCGCAATATTGCGGGCTTTCTTGCTGAACATGGGCAGCCTTACAGGTAATTGGCGTTGGCAGCGTCCAGGGTGCCCTGGGCCTGCATGATCAGTTCGCAGAATTCACGGGCTGCGCCTTCGCCGCCGCGTGCCTGGGTCACGCCGTGGGCGTGCTGGCGAACAAACGGCGCGGCGTTGGCCACGGCCATGCCCAATGCTACCCGGCGAATGACCGGCAGGTCGGGCAGGTCGTCGCCCAGGTAGGCTACTTGATCATAGCTTAGGCCCAGTTCGGCGAGCAGGCCGTCAAGCACGACCAATTTGTCCTCGCGGCCCTGGTACAGGTGCGGGATGCCGAGGTTTTTCGCCCGGCGTTCGACCACAGGGGTTTTACGCCCGCTGATGATCGCGGTGGTCACGCCCGAAGCCATGAGCATCTTGATGCCCTGGCCGTCGAGGGTGTTGAAGGTCTTGAACTCGCTGCCGTCTTCGAGGAAGTACAAGCGCCCGTCGGTGAGCACGCCGTCCACATCGAACACTGCCAGCTTGATGGTTTTGCCGCGTTGCATGAGATCCTGGTTCATTCCATCGCTCCTTACATTACACCGGCGCGCAGCAGGTCGTGCATGTTCAGGGCGCCGGTCGGGCGGTCCTCGCGGTCCACCACCACCAGTGCGCCGATCTTGTGGTCTTCCATGATCTTCAGGGCTTCGGCAGCGAGCATTTCGGCGCGGGCCGTCTTGCCGTGCACGGTCATGACCTGGTCGATCAGGGTGGTGTGTACGTCGATGTTGCGGTCCAGGCTGCGGCGCAGGTCGCCGTCGGTGAAGATCCCGGCCAGCGTGCCGTCGGCTTCGACGATCACGGTCATGCCCAGACCTTTGCGGGACATTTCAAGCAGCGCATCCTTGAGCAAGGTGCCGCGGGCTACCTGGGGCAGCTCGTCGCCGCTGTGCATCACGTTCTCGACCTTGAGCAACAGGCGGCGGCCCAGTGCACCGCCCGGGTGCGAAAAGGCAAAGTCTTCGGCGGTGAAGCCGCGGGCTTCGAGCAGGGCGATGGCCAGGCAGTCGCCCAGCACCAGCGATGCGGTGGTGGAAGAGGTGGGGGCCAGGTTAAGTGGGCAGGCCTCTTGCTCTACGCGGGCGTCGAGGTTGACCTCGGCGGCCTGGGCCAGGGGCGAATCAGGGTTGCCGGTCAGGCTGACCAGCTTGATGCCAAGGCGCTTGATCAGTGGCAGCAGGGTGACGATTTCGGCAGTGCTACCGGAATTCGACAGGGCAAGGATGACATCATCGCGGGTGATCATGCCCATGTCGCCATGGCTGGCTTCAGCCGGGTGCACGAAAAACGCCGGCGTACCGGTGCTGGCCAGGGTGGCGGCGATCTTGTTGCCGATATGCCCGGACTTGCCCATGCCGACCACGACCACCCGGCCCTTGCTGGCCAGGATCAGTTCGCAGGCTTTGACGAAATTGTCGTCGATGCGCGCCAACAGGGCCTCTACGGCCTCGAGTTCCAGGCGCAGGGTGCGTTGGGCGGATTGGATCAGCTCGCTGGATTGGCTCATGTCGAGAAGCAATGCCTGATGAAAAGGCCGCGATTATACGCGCAATGACGAAAACCCTCACCCCTTCGATTGCTGTAGCGAATGTCATCAAAGCCTGTCTCAGGGCTGAACGACTGCTTGCCTGGCCTTGGGGCGGCGGCGTCAGCGGTGCTATAGTTCGCCGCTATTCGGCCTGCCAGGGGCGCTTGTGCCTTCCTGATGGAGGCTGACGTCCACTAGGACGAGGCTGCACTAGCAAGGAGTCTAGATGAGTGTGGATAGCGCCTACGCGGTCGAGTTGAAGGGGGTTACCTTCAAACGCGGTTCGCGCAGCATTTTCAGCAACGTCGACATTCGCATCCCGCGCGGCAAGGTCACCGGCATCATGGGGCCATCGGGTTGCGGCAAGACCACGTTGCTCCGCCTGATGGGCGCGCAGCTGCGCCCCTCCAGCGGTGAGGTATGGGTTGCCGGGCAGAACCTGCCGACCCTGTCGCGCAGCGACCTGTTCGATGCCCGCAAGCAGATGGGCGTGCTGTTCCAGAGTGGTGCGCTGTTCACCGACCTTGATGTGTTCGAGAACGTCGCGTTCCCGCTGCGCGTGCACACTCAGCTGTCGGAAGAAATGATCCGCGACATCGTGCTGATGAAGCTGCAGGCCGTGGGCCTGCGCGGTGCCATCGACCTCATGCCCGACGAGTTGTCCGGTGGCATGAAGCGCCGTGTGGCGCTGGCACGGGCAATTGCCCTGGACCCGCAGATCCTCATGTACGACGAACCGTTCGTCGGCCAGGACCCCATTGCCATGGGCGTACTGGTGCGCCTGATCCGCCTGCTCAACGATGCCTTGGGCATCACCAGCATCGTCGTCTCCCACGACCTGGCGGAAACCGCCAGCATCGCCGACTACATCTATGTGGTAGGCGACGGCCAGGTGCTGGGGCAGGGCACGCCCGACGAGCTGATGGGCTCCGACAACCCACGGATTCGCCAGTTCATGAAGGGCGACCCGGACGGCCCGGTACCCTTCCACTTTCCTGCGCCTGACTACCGCGCCGACCTGCTGGGAGCGCGTTGATGCGCAGAAAATCCTTACTCGAACGTGTCCGCCTGCTGGGCCGTTCGGCCATCGACGTGCTGGCCGTGCTCGGCCGTTCGTGCCTGTTCCTGTTCCATGCGCTGGTCGGCCGTGGCGGCATCGGCGGCGGCTTCCAGTTGCTGACCAGGCAGCTGTACTCGGTAGGCGTGCTGTCGCTGGCAATCGTTGTCGTGTCCGGTATGTTCATCGGCATGGTGCTGGCGCTGCAGGGCTACAGCATCCTGACCAAGTACGGTTCGGAGCAGGCGGTGGGGCAGATGGTCGCCCTGACCCTGCTGCGCGAACTTGGCCCGGTGGTGACGGCGTTGCTGTTTGCCGGCCGTGCAGGTTCTGCGCTGACCGCCGAAATCGGCAACATGAAGTCTACCGAGCAGCTGTCGAGCCTGGAAATGATCGGCGTCGACCCGCTCAAGTACATCGTCGCGCCGCGCCTGTGGGCCGGGTTCATCTCGCTGCCGCTGCTGGCGCTGATCTTCAGCGTGGTCGGCATCTGGGGTGGCTCGTGGGTGGCCGTGGACTGGCTGGGCGTCTACGAGGGCTCGTTCTGGGCCAACATGCAGAACAGTGTTTCGTTCACTGACGACGTGCTCAACGGGCTGGTCAAGAGCCTGGTGTTCGCCTTCGTCACAACCTGGATCGCCGTATTCCAGGGGTACGACTGTGAGCCCACCTCAGAAGGGATCAGCCGTGCCACCACCAAGACCGTGGTCTATGCCTCGTTGGCAGTGCTGGGTCTGGACTTTATTCTGACCGCCTTGATGTTTGGAGATTTCTGATGCAAAACCGCACCCTGGAAATCGGTGTCGGCCTGTTCCTCCTGGCCGGGATCCTGGCGCTGCTGCTGCTGGCCCTGCGTGTCAGCGGGCTGTCGGCCAGCCCGAGCAACGATACCTATAAAGTTTATGCCTACTTCGACAATATCGCCGGTTTGACGGTCAGAGCTAAAGTGACCATGGCCGGTGTGACCATCGGCAAGGTCACCGCCATCGATCTGGACCGCGATTCCTACACCGGTCGGGTGACGCTGCAGCTGGACAAGACGGTAGACAACCTGCCGACCGACTCCACTGCCTCGATCCTGACCGCCGGTTTGCTTGGCGAGAAGTACATCGGCATCAGCGTGGGCGGTGAAGACCAGGTGCTCAAGGATGGCGCGACCATCCACGACACCCAGTCGGCACTGGTGCTGGAAGATCTGATTGGCAAGTTCCTGCTCAACTCCGTTGGCAAGGAACCGAAAGAAGCGCAACCGGCTAATTAAGGAGTTTCCATGATTTCGATCCTGCGACGTGGCCTGCTGGTTTTGCTGGCGGCTTTCCCCCTGCTGGTCGTGGCCGCGCAGACGCCCCACGATGTGATTCAGGGCACCACCACCGAACTGTTGGGCGACCTCAAGGCCAACAAGGAACAGTACAAGTCCAACCCTGGCGCCTTCTACGATGCACTTAACCGCATCCTCGGCCCGGTGGTGGACGCTGACGGCATTTCCCGCAGCATCATGACCGTCAAGTACTCGCGCAAGGCCACGCCTGAGCAGATGCAGCGCTTCCAGGAAAACTTCAAGCGCAGCCTGATGCAGTTCTATGGCAACGCGCTGCTCGAATACAACAACCAGGGCATCGTCGTCGACCCGGCCAAGGCCGATGACGGCAAGCGCGCCAGTGTCGGCATGAAGGTCACCGGCAACAACGGTGCCGTTTACCCGGTGCAGTACACCCTGGAAAACATTGCCGGCGAGTGGAAGGTGCGTAACGTCATCGTCAACGGCATCAACATCGGCAAGCTCTTCCGTGACCAGTTCGCCGATGCCATGCAGCGCAACGGCAACAATCTGGACAAGACCATCGACGGCTGGGCCGGCGAAGTGGCCAAGGCCAAGCAAACCGCTGACAGCTCGCCTGACAAGGAAGTGAAATGAGTGATGCCGGTGTGAGCATGGCCGAGCCAGGCGTGCTGCGCCTGGCTGGCGTGCTGGATTACCGCAGCGGCCCGGGCTTGCGCAAGCAAGGCAAGGCGTTGATCGAAGCCTCTCGCGAGCCACACCTGGTGCTGGATTGCTCGGCTGTCGAGAAGTCGTCGAGTGTCGGCCTGTCGTTGTTGCTGGCGTTCATTCGCGATGGTCAAGCCGCCGGCAAGGCCTTCGAGGTGCGCGGCATGCCCGACGACATGCGGGAAATCGCCGAGGTTTATGACCTCGATGAAGTGCTGGCGAGCTGATGGCTCGCCACTGATTGAGGCCCCTCGGTCAGCGCACGCCCTCGGTGGGCTTCGCAGGCGAGGGGCTTTTTTGTATGATGGCCGACCCGTGCGCATCGGGCGCCGATTGAGGTTGAGCATGCAGGCCCTAGAAGTTAAGAGCTTCCTTGAAAAAAAATTGCCGGGATCCCTGGTTGAAGTTGAAGGCGAAGGCTGCAACTTCCAGTTGAACGTGATCAGCGACGAGTTGGCTGGCCTGAGCCCGGTCAAGCGCCAGCAGGCGATCTATGCTCACCTTAATCCCTGGATCGCCGATGGCAGCATCCATGCGGTAACCATGAAATTTTTCAGCAGCGCAGCCTGGGCTGAGCGCACCTGAGCCAACTTGGCGGCGAGACTCCAATGGACAAACTGATTATTACTGGCGGCGCTCGCCTTGACGGCGAGATCCGCATTTCGGGCGCGAAGAACGCAGCCCTGCCGATTCTGGCGGCGACCCTGCTGGCCGATGGCCCGGTCACCGTAGGCAACCTGCCGCACCTGCACGACATCACCACCATGATCGAGCTGTTCGGCCGCATGGGCATCGAGCCTGTGATCGACGAAAAGCTGTCGGTGGAAATCGACCCACGCACCATCAAGACCCTGGTCGCGCCATACGAGCTGGTCAAGACCATGCGCGCCTCGATCCTGGTACTGGGCCCGATGGTTGCCCGTTTCGGCGAAGCCGAAGTGGCCCTGCCTGGCGGTTGCGCGATTGGTTCGCGCCCGGTCGACCTGCACATCCGCGGCCTCGAGGCCATGGGCGCGAAGATCGAAGTGGAAGGTGGCTACATCAAGGCCAAGGCGCCTGAGGGTGGCCTGCGCGGCGCGCACTTCTTCTTCGACACCGTCAGCGTCACCGGTACCGAGAACATCATGATGGCCGCTGCCCTGGCCAAGGGCCGCAGCGTGTTGCAGAACGCTGCACGCGAGCCTGAAGTGGTCGACCTGGCCAACTTCATCAATGCCATGGGCGGCAATGTCCAGGGCGCCGGTACCGACACCATCACCATTGATGGCGTCGAGCGCCTGCACTCGGCCACCTACCGCGTAATGCCGGACCGCATCGAGACCGGTACCTACCTGGTCGCTGCTGCAGTCACCGGTGGCCGCGTCAAGGTCAAGGACACCGACCCGACCATCCTTGAAGCCGTACTGGAAAAACTCAAGGAGTCCGGTGCCGACATCAACGTCGGCGAAGACTGGATCGAGCTGGACATGCACGGCAAGCGGCCGAAAGCCGTCAACCTGCGTACCGCCCCGTACCCGGCGTTCCCGACGGACATGCAGGCGCAGTTCATTTCGCTGAACGCCATTGCCGAAGGCACTGGTGCGGTGATCGAGACCATCTTCGAAAACCGCTTCATGCACGTTTACGAAATGCACCGCATGGGCGCGCAGATCCAGGTCGAAGGCAACACTGCCATCGTCACTGGCGTGAAGTCGCTCAAAGGCGCCCCGGTCATGGCCACCGACCTGCGTGCTTCCGCCAGCCTGGTGCTGTCGGCGCTGGTTGCCGAAGGCGATACCCTGATCGACCGCATCTACCACATCGACCGTGGTTACGAGTGCATCGAAGAAAAACTGCAGATGCTCGGCGCGAAAATCCGCCGCGTACCGGGCTAATCGCCCGCAGGTGCAAGGATGCACCTTTCGAATTGAATGCGGCCAGGTCGATGACCTGGCCGGCAGCAGCCGCTTAAGGACCGACGTTCCAATGTTGACCATCGCGCTTTCCAAAGGCCGTATTCTCGACGATACCCTGCCGTTGCTGGCCGAGGCCGGTATCGTGCCGACCGAGAACCCGGACAAGAGCCGCAAACTGATCATCCCCACCACGCAGGACGATGTGCGCCTGCTGATCGTGCGTGCCACCGACGTGCCGACCTATGTCGAGCATGGTGCCGCCGACCTGGGTGTGGCCGGCAAGGACGTGCTGATGGAGTACGGCGGCCAGGGTATGTACGAACCCCTGGACCTGCAGATTGCCCAGTGCAAGCTGATGACTGCCGGTGTGGTCGGCGCGCCCGAGCCCAAGGGCCGCCTGCGCGTGGCCACCAAGTTCGTCAACGTAGCCAAGCGCTACTATGCCGAACAGGGCCGTCAGGTCGACATCATCAAGCTGTATGGTTCGATGGAACTGGCACCGCTGATCAACCTCGCCGACAAGATCATCGACGTGGTCGACACCGGCAACACCCTGCGTGCCAACGGCTTGGAGCCCCAGGACCTGATCGCCACGATCAGCTCGCGCCTGGTGGTCAACAAGGCCTCCATGAAAATGCAGCACGCCCGTATCCAGAGCCTGATCGACACGCTGCGTCAAGCAGTCGAATCGCGACACCGCGGCTGACTCTCTACCGACTGCGCGCGGCTTTTGCTGTCGCGCCCGTCTATCCGCGTCATAGCCACTTTTCTCGGGTGCCCGCGCGGATGGACTGGTAGCCTAGGGCGCCTGAGCATTCGCTAATAATCGAGGCCCTCGCCATGACCGTGTCCACTGCAATTGCCCGTCTCAACGCTGCTGATCCGGATTTCGCCCGACATCTGGATCATCTGCTGAGCTGGGAAAGTGTGTCCGATGACGCGGTCAACCAGCGCGTGCTCGACATCATCAAGGGCGTGCGTGAGCGCGGCGATGCGGCGCTGGTGGAGTTCACCCAGCGTTTCGACGGCGTTGCCGCCAACAGCATCGATGACCTGATCCTTGGTCGCGAGCGCCTTGAACTGGCCCTGACCCGCATTACCCCGGTGCAGCGTGAAGCCCTGGAAAAGGCCGCCAACCGTGTGCGCATGTACCACGAGCGGCAGAAGCAGGACTCCTGGCAGTACACCGAGGCCGACGGCACCGTGCTGGGCCAGAAGGTCACCCCGCTGGACCGTGCTGGGCTGTATGTGCCGGGCGGCAAGGCGTCGTACCCGTCGTCGGTGCTGATGAACGCCATCCCGGCCAAGGTTGCCGGCGTGGCCGAAGTGGTGATGGTAGTGCCGACCCCGCGTGGTGAGGTCAACGAACTGGTGCTGGCCGCCGCCTGCATCGCCGGCGTCGACCGCGTGTTCACTGTCGGTGGTGCGCAAGCTGTCGCAGCGCTGGCATACGGCACCGAAAGCGTGCCGCAGGTGGACAAGATTGTCGGCCCGGGCAACATCTACGTGGCCACTGCCAAGCGCCACGTGTTCGGCCAGGTCGGCATCGACATGATCGCCGGCCCGTCGGAAATCCTCGTGGTATGTGACGGCCAGACCGACCCGGACTGGATCGCCATGGACCTGTTCTCCCAGGCCGAGCACGACGAAGATGCCCAGGCCATCCTGGTCAGCCCGGATGCCGCGTTCCTCGACCGCGTTGCCGCCAGCATCGACAAGCTGATGCCGACCATGGAGCGTGCCGAGATCATCGAGAAATCGATCAACGGCCGTGGTGCGCTGATCCAGGTGCGTGACATGCAGCAGGCCATGGATGTGGCCAACCGCATCGCCCCGGAGCACCTGGAGCTGTCGGTGGCCGACCCGCAAGCCTGGTTGCCGCACATTCGCCACGCTGGCGCGATCTTCATGGGCCGCCACACCAGCGAAGCGCTGGGCGATTACTGCGCCGGCCCCAACCACGTGCTGCCTACCTCCGGCACCGCGCGTTTCTCGTCGCCGCTGGGGGTGTATGACTTCCAGAAGCGTTCGTCGATCATCTTCTGTTCCGAGCAGGGCGCGTCCGAGCTGGGCCACACCGCTTCTGTGCTGGCCCGTGGCGAGTCGCTGACCGCCCACGCCCGCAGCGCTGAATACCGTATCCTGACCCAAGAGAAGGGGAACTGAGCATGAGTCGATTCTGGAGCCCCTTCGTCAAGGATTTAGTGCCTTACGTGCCGGGCGAGCAACCCAAGCTGGCCCGTCTGGTCAAGCTCAACACCAACGAAAACCCCTACGGCCCGTCGCCCAAGGCGCTGGAGGCCATGCGTGGCGAGCTGAACGACAACCTGCGCCTGTACCCGGACCCGAACGGCGACCGGTTGAAGCAGGCGGTTGCCGAGTACTACGGCGTGACACCGGCGCAAGTGTTTGTCGGCAACGGCTCGGACGAGGTGCTGGCGCACATTTTCCACGGCCTGTTCCAGCACGATGCACCGCTGCTGTTCCCGGACATCAGCTACAGCTTCTACCCGGTCTATTGCGGCCTGTACGGTATTGCCTTCGAGCAGGTGGCGCTGGACGCGCAGTTCCAGATTCGCATCGAGGATTACAACAAGCCCAACGCCGGCATCATCTTCCCCAACCCCAACGCGCCGACTGGCTGCCTGATGCCGCTGCAGGCGGTGGAGCAGTTGCTGCAGGCCAACCGCGACTCGGTGGTAGTGGTCGACGAGGCCTACATCGATTTCGGTGGCGAGACGGCCATCAGCCTGGTGGACCGCTACGACAACCTGCTGGTGACCCAGACTCTGTCGAAGTCGCGCTCCCTGGCCGGCCTGCGGGTTGGCCTGGCGGTCGGGCACCCGGACCTGATCGAGGCGCTGGAGCGGATCAAGAACAGCTTCAACTCCTACCCGCTGGACCGTGCGGCGATCGTTGGCGCGGCGGTGGCGTTTGAAGACCGTGAGTACTTCGAGCAAACCTGCCGCAAGGTGATCGACAGCCGCGAAGTGCTGGTCGGGCAGCTTGAGGCCAAGGGCTTCGAGGTACTGCCTTCGGCCGCCAACTTCATCTTCGCGCGTCACCCGCAGCAGGATGCCGGCGAGCTGGCTGCACGTTTGCGCGAGCAAGGTGTGATCGTGCGCCACTTCAAGCAGCCACGCATTGCCCAGTTCCTGCGCATTACCATCGGCACGCCAGAGATGAACCAGGCGCTGCTCGATGCGTTGAACTGATTGCATCGCCACTCAGGCTGACGCATCACCCTGCAGGAGCAGCCCTGTGCTGCGAAGAGGCCGGTAAGGCAAGAGACTTTCTTTGGCTGCAATGGCCTCTTCGCAGCACAAGGCTGCTCCTACAGGGCTTTTGTTAACCTTGAAATCGACGCAGGGCTGCTCCTGCACGGCTTAATAGCTGCTCTCTTCAATGACAAACGCCTTGGCGGCTGGCCGGTTGCGCACCGCCGTCGGCGTGCCATCAAGCACCAGCACGTAATCGTTCTGCTTCTCCATCCCCTGCGGATCAGTCCATTGCCCGTCCCTGGCTAGTACCTGTGCAACCACATGCCCGTTCTTCAGAATCGTCAGGTAGCCTTTGGCATTGCTGTTCCAGCGTAACCGTCCTTTGTTTTCATCGGCTCGAGCCTTGCGTACACCGGTCTTGCCCAGTAAAGGCGTGCCGTCCAGTAGCCATTCCGGTTGCAGCGTCAGGCCCATGTGGCGTAGCACGGTGGGTGCCACCGAAGTCTGCGCGGGAAGGCCGTACAGGTTGTTGGGCCCAGGCATTTCCACAGGAATGCTCGGCATGGTCAGCTCCTGATTCAATGGTTTGTTGCTGGCGATGAAGATGCTCTTTTCCTGCTCCGAAGCGCTGCCATGGCCTTTTCCCCAATAGTCCCGGCCGTGGTCTGTGCTGACGATTACCAGCCAGTCTTCCTGCGGGAACATGCGACGGCGCTGATCCACCATGTCCAGCAAATGCCCGATCTGGCTATCGAGTGTGCGCAACGCCTGCTGATAGTGATCGCCAAAGCCACTGTCGTGCCCCACCCGGTCTGCCGCATCCAGCTGAATGAAGGTGAAGTCGGCGGGCGTGTTGGCAAGGATTTGCAGCGTTCGTTCAACTACCCGCGCATCTGACAAACCACTCTCGCGTACATCGGCACCATGGGCATCTTCCAGCAGGAATGCCGTGTTCAGCGGCGACCAGCCCACCACACTGGATAGGTAAGCGTTGGGCATGGCCAGGCGCAGCCGTTTGAACAGGCTGGGAAACGCCGGATCTACCCGCAACGACTCGGTATCCGAGCCGACGCCATGCTTGTTGCTCCAGACGCCGGTAAGCAGCGTGACCCAGCCCGGGCCGCTCAAGGTAGGCTGTTCGCTGGCCCTGCCGTTGATCCCGCCAGCGTAGGCCTTGCCGTAATACAGCCGTTGTTGCAGGTTGGTGGCGTCGCCCAACCGCAGGTATTGCTCCAACTGCACACCGTCCAGCCCGATGAGCAAGGCTTTGGGGCGGCTGGGGTGTCTGGCCGGATCGCAACCCGGCAGCATTGCCAGAAACAGTATTAACAGCAGGCTCGCCAGTCGCATGTAAGTACACCCCTGAAAGAACACTGCGAGCGTTGCAACAAAGGGTTTTGTTCACAACTGGCAGAAATACCAGGTGGTTTGCGGCGCTACGCGGCATCCAGTAAGCTGTGCCAATTCATCGGATGATTGGTTGAGTAAGATGAGCACCGAGTTGACCAAGCGTTCCCTGGTCGAACTGGCCGTGGAGCGCATGCGCGAGCGCATCGTGTTGGGCGACTGGCAAGTCGGCCAGCGTTTGCCCACCGAGCCGGAACTGGCCCTTGAGCTGGGCATCAGCCGCAATACGGTGCGTGAGGCCATGCGCGTGCTGGCGTTCAGTGGCCTGGTGGAAATTCGTCAGGGCGACGGTAGCTACCTGCGCACGGCCCAGGACCCATTGCAGGCGGTGCAGGCAATGTCCCGCTGCACCCCCGAGCAGGCGCGGGAAACCCGCCACATCCTCGAAACCGAGGCCATCGGCCTGGCGGCGTTGCGGCGCACGGATGCCGACCTGCAAGCGCTGCGCGATGCCCTGGCCGGCAGTGCCGGGCACTTCCACGGGAATGTCGATGCCTATGTGGCGTGTGACCTGGTGTTTCACCAGCGGCTGGTCGATGCCGCCCACAACCCGGCATTGAGCGAGCTGTACCGGTACTTTTCCGGTGTGGTGGCTGCCGCTCTGCAGCACAACATGGCGACCGTGCCCCGATGCCAGGCCACGTTCGATCTGCATGGGCAGATCCTCGATGCCATTGAACAACGTGATGCGGAGCGGGCCAAGCGCCTGAGCCGTACCCTCATCGAATCCTGACTCCGAGAAGGCCATGGCTGAATCCATCACCCGTAACAACCCGCGCAACGAGCGGGACCTCGATGAGCTGCTGATCGACGCGGAAGCGGACGACGAGCAGGTGCAGCAGCAGCCTGTGGTATTGCGGCGGCCTTGGCTGTTACTGCTTGGCCTGGTGCTGGTGGCATTGAACCTGCGCCCTGCGTTGTCGAGCATGGCGCCGGTGCTGGGGCAGGTTGCCGAAGGCTTGGGGCTGAGTGCCTCGCAGGCCGGGTTACTGACCACATTGCCGGTGCTGTGCCTGGGGCTGTTCGCCCCGCTGGCCCCGGTGCTGGCGCGGCGTTTTGGCAGCGAGCGGGTGATCCTGGGCATCCTCTTCACCCTGGCACTGGGTATCGTGGTGCGAAGCGCCCTTGGGGCCATCGGGGTGTTCCTTGGCAGCCTGATGGCGGGGGCCAGCATCGGAATTATCGGCGTGCTGTTGCCGGGTATCGTCAAGCGCGACTTCCCGCAGCACGCTGGCACACTGACCGGTGTGTACACCATGGCGTTGTGCCTGGGCGCAGCGATGGCAGCCGGTGCCACCGTACCTTTGGCCCAACATTTTGACGGCAGCTGGGCGCTGGGGCTGGGCTTCTGGGTGCTGCCGGCCCTGCTGGCCATGCTGGTGTGGCTGCCGCAGGCCCGTCAGGGGCATGGCCTGCACAAGGTGGCCTATCGCGTGCGTGGCCTGTGGCGTGACCCGCTGGCCTGGCAGGTGACCCTTTACATGGGCCTGCAGTCATCGCTGGCTTACATCGTGTTCGGCTGGTTGCCATCGATCCTCATCGGTCGCGGCCTGAGCCCGACCGAGGCGGGCCTGGTGTTGTCGGGGTCGGTGATCGTGCAGCTGGTCAGCTCGCTGAGTGCGCCTTGGCTGGCCACCCGCGGCAAGGACCAGCGGCTGGCGATCGTGCTGGTCATGCTGATTACCCTGGCTGGCTTGTTCGGTTGCCTGTATGCACCGGTGTCCGGGCTGTGGGGATGGGCCGTGGTGTTGGGCCTGGGGCAGGGCGGAACCTTTGCCCTGGCGCTGACCTTGATCGTGCTGCGCTCGAAAGATGCCCATGTGGCCGCGAACCTGTCGAGCATGGCCCAGGGGGTAGGTTATACCCTGGCGTCGATGGGGCCGTTTGCGGTGGGCCTAGTGCATGACCTGACAGGGGGCTGGGCGGCAGTAGGGTGGATCTTTGCTGTGCTGGGGGTAGGTGCAATCGTGTTCGGGCTGGGTGCCGGACGAGCGTTGCATGTGCAGGTGACCAGCGAAAAAGTTTGAGACTGGCATAAGCCATCGGGGCAGATTATCGTGCTGCTTTCCAGCCTAGGACGGACCTGCCCCATGAGTGATGCCAACCGCGACCTGATCACCCGCTTCTATCAGGCCTTCCAGCGCCTGGACGCCGAGGCCATGGTCGCCTGCTACAGCGACGATATCGTTTTCAGCGACCCGGTTTTCGGCACCCTGCGCGGCAAGGATGCGGGGGACATGTGGCGCATGCTCACCGCCCGCGCCAAAGACTTCACCCTGGCATTCGACAGTGTGCGCGCCGACGAGCGCAGCGGCGGCGCGCACTGGGTGGCGACCTACCTGTTCAGCCAGACCGGCCGTGTTGTGGTCAACGACATCCAGGCACGGTTTGTCATTCGCGATGGGTTGATCTGCCAGCATGACGACACCTTCGACCTGTGGCGCTGGTCGCGGCAGGCGCTGGGTGTGCCGGGTATGTTGCTGGGCTGGTCGCCAATGGTGCAGAACAAAGTACGCCTGCAGGCATTCAAGGGATTGCGCGCATTCCAGCAGGCCCAAGGTGAGTGATGCCCTTGAGACAGTTGTTGGCAAACCCTGGTATGTCTACCTGGTAAGGGCTGCCAATGGCTCGCTGTACTGCGGCATCAGTGATGACCCGCAGCGCCGGTTTACCGCGCATCAGAAAGGGCAGGGCGCGCGTTACTTCAAGACCAGCCCGGCCCAGGCGCTGGTGTATGTCGAGCAATGGCCGGACAAAGGCGAAGCGTTGCGCCAGGAGCGGTTGGTGAAGCGGCTGCGCAAATCGGCCAAGGAGGCGCTGGTGGCCTCCTTCAGCGGCCTTGGGGGTATCAGTCCTTGCGCCGCTTCAGCTGATCCACCAGGGTTGTAGGCAAGCCCTTGATGATCAAGGTCCCCGCCTCTTCGTCATACTCCACCTTGTCGCCCAGCAAGTGCGCCTCGAAGCTGATCGACAGCCCCTCGGCACGCCCGGTGAAGCGGCGGAACTGGTTGAGGGTGCGTTTGTCTGCCGGGATTTCCGGCGACAGGCCGTAATCCTTGTTGCGGATATGATCGTAGAACGCCTTTGGCCGGTCTTCGTCGATCAGGCTGGATAGCTCTTCCAGCGTGACCGGCTCGCCCAGCTTGGTCTGGGTGGTAGCGTATTCGACCAGGGTCTGGGTCTTCTCGCGGGCGGACTCTTCGGGCAAGTCTTCGCTCTCGACAAAGTCACTGAAAGCCTTGAGCAGGGTGCGGGTTTCGCCCGGGCCGTCGACGCCTTCCTGGCAGCCGATGAAGTCGCGGAAATAGTCCGAAACCTTTTTGCCGTTCTTGCCCTTGATGAACGAAATGTACTGCTTGGAACTCTTGTTGTTCTTCCACTCCGACAGGTTGATGCGCGCTGCCAGGTGCAACTGGCCAAGGTCAAGGTGGCGCGAAGGGGTCACATCAAGCTCGGCGTTCACCGCCACGCCTTCACTGTGGTGCAGCAGGGCAATCGCCAGGTATTCGGTCATGCCTTGCTGGTAGTGGGCAAACAGGGTGTGGCCGCCGGTGGAAAGGTTGGACTCTTCCATCAGCTTTTGCAGGTGCTCCACTGCCACGCGGCTGAAGGCGGTAAAGTCTTTTTCTTCGTCCAGGTACTGCTTCAGCCAGCCACTCAGCGGGTAGGCCCCAGACTCACCGTGAAAAAAACCCCAGGCCTTGCCTTGCTTGGCGTTGTAACTGTCGTTGAGGTCTGCCAACAGGTTTTCGATGGCGTCGGAAGCGGCCAGCTCAGCGTCGCGGGCGTGCAGTACAGCAGGGCTGCCATCGGGCTTTTTGTCGATCAGGTGAACGATGCAATGACGGATTGGCATGGGATTCTCGGCGAGCTGCAAAAGGCGTCAAGTTTACCCTAGACACAAGGTGATGCAGTGGCCGGATGTTGGCAGATATGTCGGTTGTTCGTTTTTTGTTCAGTTTTGCGCGTTTTAGGCTAAAACCCCCGAAAAACCTGCATTAAATCGAAGTGCGCAGCGGATATTTATCCATTCCTGTGGTAGTTTTGCGCGGTCTTGCGCCCCTCGTGTGGCGCAGTGCTGGCAGCGTGCTGTCGTCGTGTCGAACCAAACGCCGATTTACGTATCTACATACGCGATTGGCGCGGCCCTCCACTGTAAGGGGCTGGCCCGATAACGTCGTAGTTCGCTGCATAACCATCGAATTTGATAGGGAAGGAACATCACCATGGCATTGACCAAAGACCAACTGATTGCCGACATCGCCGAATCGATCGCCGCGCCAAAAGCCACCGCTAAAAACGCTCTGGAGCAACTGGGCCAGATCGTTGCCGACCAACTGGAAAACGGCGCTGAAATCACTCTGCCAGGCATCGGCAAGCTGAAAGTCTCCGAGCGTCCTGCCCGTACCGGCCGCAACCCTTCGACTGGCGCTGCCATCGAAATCGCTGCCAAGAAAGTCGTCAAGTTCGTTCCAGCCAAAGTGCTGACCGATGCCATCAACAAGTAATTGTTGAAGCGTTGACAAAAACCGCGCCTGGCTTGCCCAGGCGCGGTTTTTTCATGCCTGTGATTTACGCTGGGCGTGCCAGGCCTGGCGCGCGGCGTCGTCCTGGAAGCTCCAGGCGACCATGCGGCTCTGTTTCTGCCCCTGGCCCATCTCAATGATGCGTACGGCCTTGGCACCGGCCTTTTTCAACGCAGCTTCTATCCCCGGCAGGTTGCTGGCCTTGGACACCAGGCTGGTAAACCACAGTACCCGTTTGGCGTACTGCAGGCTTTCGCCAACCAGTTGGGTGACAAAGCGGATTTCGCCGCCTTCGCACCACAATTCATTGTTCTGGCCCCCGAAGTTCAGCACCGGCAGCTTGCGCTTGGGGTCCTGCTTGCCGAGGTTTTTCCACTTGCGCTGGCTGCCGCGGGTGGCTTCCTCGCGCGAGGCATGGAAAGGCGGGTTGCACAAGGTCAGGTCGAAGCGGTCGTCATCCTGCAGCAGGCCGCTGAGGATATGCGCGCGGTTGGCCTGTTGGCGCAGGGTGATGGCCTTGCCCAGGCCATTGGCCTGGACGATGGCCTTGGCCGAGGCCAGGGCCACGGGGTCGATGTCCGAGCCGAGGAAGCGCCAGCGGTAGTCGCTGTAGCCCAGCAGCGGGTAGATGCAGTTGGCACCCACGCCGATATCCAGCGCACGCACCTGGGCGCCTTTGGGCACCTCACCGGCATTGTCGTCGGCCAGCAGGTCGGCGGCCGCGTGGATGTAGTCGGCGCGACCGGGAATGGGTGGGCACAGGTAATCGGCGGGGATGTCCCAGTGCTGGATGCCGTACTGGGCCTTGAGCAGGGCGCGGTTGAACACCCGCACGGCTTCGGGGTTGGCGAAGTCGATGCTGGGTTTGCCGTGGGGGTTGGTGATGGTGAAGCGCGCCAGGTCAGGGTGGGCCTTGATCAGGCTGGGGAAGTCGTAACGGCCCTGGTGGCGGTTGCGCGGGTGCAGGGTGGGTTTTTCAGTCATGGTCGGATCCGGTGTTGCAGGCCGTGGGGCTGCTTTGCAGCCCTTTCGCAACACAAGGCCGCTCCTACAGGATAGCGGCGCCCTTCAAACCGGCGCCGTCCCTGTAGGAGCGGCCTTGTGTCGCGAGAGGGCCGCAAAGCGGCCCCAGCGGTCTATCAGATTGTTACAGCGCTGCAATCCGCGCATGCTGCTCGGTGAAGTTGGCCAGGGCCTGTTCGGACTCGGCCAGCTTGGCGCGTTCTTTCTCGATCACGGCAGGCGGTGCCTTGTCGACGAAGGCGGCGTTGGATAGCTTGCCGCCAACACGTTGCACTTCGCCTTGCAGGCGCTGGATTTCTTTGTTCAGGCGCGCCAGCTCGGCATCCTTGTCGATCAGGCCGGCCATTGGCACCAGCACTTGCAGGTCACCGACCAGGGCAGTGGCCGACAGCGGCGCTTCGTCGGCATCGCCGAGGACGGTGAACGACTCGACCTTGGCCAGCTTCTTCAGCAGCGCTTCGTTTTCGTGCAGGCGGCGCTGGTCGTCGGCGTTGGCGTTCTTCAGGAACAGCGGCAGCGGCTTGCCCGGGCCGATGTTCATCTCGGCGCGGATATTGCGCAGGCCGACCATCAGTTCCTTCAGCCACTCGATGTCGCCTTCGGCAGCCACGTCGATGCGGCTTTCATTGGCCACCGGCCACGGCTGCAGCATGATGGTCTTGCCTTCGATACCGGCCAGCGGCGCGATGCGCTGCCAGATTTCTTCGGTAATGAACGGCATGAACGGGTGCGCCAGGCGCAGCGCCACTTCCAGTACGCGCACCAGGGTGCGACGGGTGCCGCGGGCGCGCTCGACTGGGGCGTTTTCGTCCCACAGTACCGGCTTGGACAGCTCCAGGTACCAGTCGCAGTACTGGTTCCAGATGAACTCGTACAGCGCCTGGCTGGCCAGGTCGAAGCGGAACTGCTCCAGCTGGCGGGTCACTTCGGCTTCGGTGCGCTGCAGCTGCGAGATGATCCAGCGGTCAGCCAGCGACAGTTCGTAGGCTTCGCCGTTCTGGCCGCAGTCTTCGCCTTTGTCCAGCACGTAGCGGGCGGCGTTCCAGATCTTGTTGCAGAAGTTGCGGTAGCCTTCGACGCGGCCCATGTCGAACTTGATGTCGCGGCCAGTGGAGGCCAGCGAGCAGAAGGTGAAGCGCAGGGCGTCGGTGCCGTAGCTGGCGATACCTTCGGGGAACTCGGCCTTGGTCTGCTTGGCGATCTTCTCGGCAAGCTTGGGCTGCATCATGCCGCTGGTGCGTTTTTCCAGCAGGGCGTCGAGGGTAATGCCGTCGACGATGTCCAGCGGGTCGAGGACGTTGCCCTTGGACTTGGACATCTTCTGGCCCTGGCCGTCGCGGACCAGGCCGTGCACGTACACGGTCTTGAACGGGACTTGTGGGGTGCCGTCTTCGTTCTTGATCAGGTGCATGGTCAGCATGATCATGCGCGCAACCCAGAAGAAGATGATGTCGAAGCCGGTGACCAGCACATCGGTGGAGTGGAATTTCTTGAGGAACTCGGTCTGTTCCGGCCAGCCCAGGGTGGAGAAGGTCCACAGGCCCGAGCTGAACCAGGTGTCGAGTACGTCGTCGTCCTGGCGCAGGGCCACGTCGGCGCCCAGGTTGTGCTTGGCACGCACTTCGGCTTCGTCGCGGCCAACGTAGACCTGGCCGGCCTCGTCGTACCACGCCGGGATGCGGTGGCCCCACCACAGCTGGCGGCTGATGCACCAGTCCTGGATGTCACGCATCCAGGAGAAGTACATGTTCTCGTACTGCTTGGGCACGAACTGGATGCGGCCATCTTCCACAGCAGCGATGGCAGGTTCTGCCAGCGGTTTGGTGGAGACGTACCACTGGTCGGTCAGCCACGGCTCGATGACGGTGCCCGAACGGTCGCCTTTTGGCACTTTCAGGGCGTGGTCGTCGATGCTCACCAGCAGGCCCTGAGCGTCCAGGTCGGCAACGATCTGCTTGCGCGCGACGAAGCGGTCGAGGTTGGCGTACTGGGCCGGCAGGCGGGTGTCGACCTGCTCGTTGATACTGCCGTCGAGGTTGAAGGCCTGGGCGCTGGCCAGCACGAAGGCATTCTTGTCGAAGATGTTCAGCAGCGGCAGATTGTGGCGCTTGCCGACTTCGTAGTCGTTGAAGTCGTGAGCCGGGGTGATCTTCACGCAGCCGGTACCGAACGCGGGGTCGCAGTAGTCGTCGGCGATGATCGGGATGCGGCGGCCAACCAGCGGCAGTTCGACGAATTTGCCGATCAGTGCCTGGTAGCGTTCGTCATTGGGGTTGACCGCAACGGCCGCGTCACCCAGCAGGGTTTCCGGGCGGGTGGTGGCAACGACCAGGTAGTCCAGGCCCTCGGCGGTCTTGGCGCCGTCGGCCAGCGGGTAGCGCAGGTTCCACAGGTGGCCCTTTTCGTCGTGGTTTTCCACTTCGAGGTCGGAGATGGCCGTGTGCAGCTTGGTGTCCCAGTTGACCAGGCGCTTGCCGCGGTAGATCAGGCCGTCTTCATGCAGGCGCACGAAAGCTTCCTTGACCGCTTCGGACAGGCCGTCATCCATGGTGAAACGCTCGCGGCTCCAGTCTACCGACGAGCCCAGACGGCGGATCTGGCGGCTGATGTTGCCACCGGACTGGTCCTTCCATTCCCAGACTTTTTCCAGGAACTTCTCGCGGCCCAGGTCATGCCGGTTCTGGCCCTTGGCTTCGAGCTGGCGCTCGACCAGCATCTGGGTGGCGATACCGGCGTGGTCGGTACCTGGCTGCCACAGGGTGTCGCGGCCTTGCATGCGGCGGAAACGGATCAGGGCGTCCATGATCGCGTTGTTGAACCCGTGGCCCATGTGCAGGCTGCCGGTCACGTTCGGCGGCGGGATCATGATGGTGTAGGACTCGCCTGCACCTTGTGGGGCGAAATAGTTCTCGGACTCCCAGGTGTTGTACCAGGAAGTTTCGATGGCGTGCGGCTGGTAGGTCTTATCCATGCGCGGCGGGACCCTGTGCATTTATTCGGGAAAGCCGGGAAGTATAACCAAGCTGGGGGCCGCAAGCGACAGCTAGTCCTTTGTTGCGTGGGCTGGCCTCATCGCCGGCAAGCCAGCTCCCACAGGATGGGCGCTGGCTTCAGGCCTTGCGCAATACTTGTGGGAGCTGGCTTGCCGGCGATGAGGCCGGTGGCTGTTTCAGAAGAAGTGGCTCCGATCACTCGGTACGCTTGATCAAGCGCTCGATCCGCGCATCCAGCCGGCGCTTGATCTCGTTTTCGATATGCGGGGTGAAGTCGTTGATCACGTCCTGCATGATCATCTGCGCCGCTGCGCGCAGCTCGCTTTCCAGGTGCAGCAGGGTGTCCTGCCGGCGTGTCTGCGGGTCTTCCTCGGGCTCGACAGCGATTGGCTCGCCATCAGGCGCAGGGTTACCGGCAGGTTCTTCCAGCAGTAACGGGATCTGTTCCACCGTCTCGGTCAGCAGCGGCGGTTGCAGGTCGGCGTCGCCAAGCAGCTGGCGGATCGACTCGAGGTCATCGAGCAGATGGGCGGAGTCGGGCAAAGGGGAGGGCTTGTCCATCGTCGTCAAAGTCGCTGTAAGCGGTGGTCTTGCAGAGCATAGCCCTGTTCGCGGTAGAAACGGAATCGCTCACGGGCTGATTGGCGGATGCCAGGCTCTTCCACCACGATTTCGGCCACCCGCTCGAACTGGCCGACGAAGCCCGGCACGCCGGCCCCCAGGTTGATCAGCAGGCCGCGGTGCTCGCCCGCGTTGTCAGCAAGGCCCAAGGCCACATCGGCATCGGCATGCTGCTCGGCCAGGTCGTGGGGCACGAAGGCCTCACCCTTGAAGCGCCACAAACGCAGGTCCAGCTCGCTGCGCTGTTCTTCATCCTGGCAATGCAGATAGACCCGGTGGCCGAGGCGCCAGGCCTTTTCGCACAGTTTGCAGGCGAAATCGAGCCGCGCCGACAGCGAGTCGGTGGGCAGGATGTAAAAGTCGACTTTGCTCATGGTGGTAATCGCCGGCCGGAGGTGCGCAAGGCACCACCGGCCTCACGGCGTCAGGCGCCAGCGCGGTCCAGCAGGTACTGGGTCAGCAGGGGTACCGGGCGGCCTGTGGCGCCTTTGTCCTTGCCGCCACTGATCCATGCGGTACCGGCGATGTCCATGTGCGCCCAGTTGTAGGCCTTGGCGAAGCGCGACAGGAAGCAGCCTGCGGTGATGGTGCCGGCCTTCGGCCCGCCGATGTTGCCCATGTCGGCGAACGGGCTGTCCAGCTGCTCCTGGTATTCATCGAACAGCGGCAACTGCCAGGCACGGTCGTCGGCGCGCTTGCCAGCGTCGAGCAACTGGCCAACCAGGTCGTCGTTGTTGCCCATCAGGCCGGTGGTGTGGCTGCCCAGGGCGACGATGCAGGCGCCGGTCAGGGTGGCGATGTCGATCACCGCCTGCGGCTTGAAACGCTCGGCGTAGGTCAGGGTGTCGCACAGCACCAGCCGGCCTTCGGCGTCGGTGTTGAGGATTTCGACGGTCTGGCCGCTCATGGTGGTGACGATGTCACCCGGGCGGGTGGCGCCGCCGCTCGGCATGTTCTCGGCACAGGCCAGCAGGCACACCAGGTTGACCGGCAGTTGCAGTTCGAGCACCGCACGCAGGGTGCCGAACACGCTGGCAGCACCGCACATGTCGTACTTCATTTCGTCCATGCCGGCGCCTGGCTTGAGGCTGATGCCGCCGGTATCGAAGGTGATGCCCTTGCCCACCAGCACGAACGGCTTGTCAGCCTTTTTGCCGCCCTGATAGTTGAGCACGATCAGGCGGGGTGGCTGGTCGCTGCCCTGGCCCACGGCGTAGAACGCGCCCATGCCCAGGTCCTTGATCTTCTTCTCGTCCAGCACCTCGACCTTCAGCGCCTTGTGCGCCTTGCCCAGCTCCTTGGCCTGTTCGGCGAGGAAGCTTGGGTGGCACAGGTTAGGCGGCAGGTTGCCCAGGTCGCGGGTGAAGGCCATGCCGGTGGCAATGGCGCTGGCGTGCTTGACGGCGCGCTCGACCTCGGCCTGGCCGGCCTTGTCGGCCAGCAGGGTGACTTTTTTCAGGGCGCGCGGCTCGACCTTCTGGCTCTTGAAGCGGTCGAACACGTACTCGCCGTCCAGCAGGGTTTCGGCCAGCAACCGGTATTTGCCGTAGTGCGCATCGCGGTTATTGACCGCGACATCGTCCAGGGCCAGCACTGCATCGGCGCCATTCAGGCCCTTGAGCACGCCGGCCACGCTGGCGACCAGTTTGCGCCAGGTGCGGTCGCCCAGGGCTTCGTCCTTGCCGCTGCCTACCAGCAGCACGCGCTCGGCTTTCAGGCCCTGCAGGTTCTGCAGCAGCAGGGTCTGGCCTGGCTTGCCAGCCAGGTCGCCGCGCTTGAGCACAGCGCTGATGGCACCTTCGCTGGCCAGGTCGACAGCCTTGGCAACAGCGCCGAGCTTGCGGTTTTCACCTACCGGAATGACCAGGGTGGCGGTTTTTACGGATGCAGCAGCTACGCTTTTTACAACCAGTTCCATGTCAGGGTCCCCGAATGATCGATACAAATGGCGCTGTGTGTTCCAGCGCTCTGGACGGGCCTGGCGGCGTAGTCGCGCGCCAGCGGAAAAGCTGCCAGTTTGAGCCTGCGGCAAGCGTGCTGACAACCCCGTTATGCGCCTTCATGCGCGGCCAAGTGACAGGCGCGGTCAATCACAGGATAATGCGCGCACTTTACATGGAGGTTCGCCTTTGGCGAACCGGCATTGGTCTTGGCTGTACTAAGTCATTGTTTGGCGCCATTGCATGGCAGTCCGCCCTGACAACCCAGGAGTGTCTGGTTTGATCGTCTTTCGTTATCTGTCCCGCGAGGTCCTGGTGACCTTGAGCGCCGTCAGCGCTGTGCTGCTGGTGATCATCATGAGCGGGCGCTTCATCAAGTATCTGGCCCAGGCGGCCCAGGGCGTGCTCGACCCGGGCGTGCTGTTCCTGATCATGGGCTTCCGGCTGCCGGGTTTCCTGCAACTGATCCTGCCTCTGGGGCTGTTCCTCGGCATTCTCCTGGCGTACGGGCGGCTGTACCTGGAAAGCGAGATGACCGTGCTGTCCGCAACCGGTATGAGCCAGCAGCGCCTGTTGGGGCTGACCATGGCGCCGGCGGCGCTGGTCGCCCTGCTGGTGGCCTGGCTGAGCCTGAGCCTTGCGCCGTTGGGCGTTGCCCAGGTGCAGCAGATCATTGCCCAGCAGGACACGCTGACCGAGTTCGACACCTTGGTGCCGGGCCGCTTCCAGACCTTGCGTGACGGTTCGCGGGTGACCTACACCGAGCAGCTGTCGGACGACCGCGTCAACCTGGCCGGAGTGTTCATCTCCGAGAAGCGCTTCAACCAGGACAAGACCAAGGACCGCGCCCCATCGGTACTGGTGGCTGAAAAAGGTCACCAGGAGATCCAGGCCGACGGCAACCGCTACCTGGTGCTGGAAAACGGCTATCGCTATGACGGTAACCCGGGCCAGGCCGATTACCGCGCGATCAAGTACGACACTTATGGTGTGCTGCTGCCCAAACCGGAAGTCGCCGAGGAAGTCACCGAGCGCGAAGCCATCCCCACTTCCGAGCTGATCGGCAAGAAGGGCCTGCGGGAGCGTGCCGAGCTGCAATGGCGGCTGTCGCTGCCGATCCTGGTATTCGTCGTGACCCTGCTGGCGGTACCGCTGTCCCGGGTCAACCCCCGCCAGGGCCGCTTCCTCAAGCTGCTGCCGGCAATTCTCTTGTACATGGCCTACCTGACAATGCTGATTTCCGTACGCGGCGCCCTCGAGAAGGGCAAATTGCCGATTGGCCTGGGCATGTGGTGGGTCCACGGCCTGTTCCTGCTGATCGGCCTCGGCCTGTTGTACTGGGAACCGATGCGCCTCAAGCGCGCCGCCCGTCGTGCGGAGGTGGCCCATGGGTAAGCTGGACCGCTACATCGGCCAGAGCGTACTGCTGGCCATCCTTGCGGTGCTGGGCATCATCCTCGGCCTGGCCTCGCTGTTCGCCTTCATCGACGAGATGAGCGACCTGAGTGACACCTACACGGTGATGGAGGCTGGCAACTTCGTCATGCTCACCGCACCTCGGCGGCTGTACGACATGCTGCCGATGGCCGCCCTGATCGGCTGCCTGATCGGCCTGGGCAGCCTGGCCAGCAGCAGCGAACTGACCATCATGCGTGCGGCCGGGGTGTCCATCGGCCGCATCGTCTGGGCGGTGATGAAGCCGATGCTGGTGCTGATGCTGGTCGGCCTGCTGATTGGCGAATACGTGGCGCCGGTGACCGAGAACAAGGCCCAGGCCGACCGTTCCCTGGCCCAGGGCGGTGGTGAGGCGCAAAGCTCCAAGCGCGGCATGTGGCACCGCCAGGGTGAAGAGTACGTGCACATCAACGCCGTGCAGCCCAACGGCCTGTTGCTGGGTGTGACCCGTTACCGCTTCGACAGCGAGCGCAAGATCGTTACCTCGAGCTTCGCCCGCCGCGCCCAGTACCAGAGCGACCACTGGTTGCTCGCCGACGTGCGTACCACCTACTTCCGTGGCGACCACACTGAAGTCGTCAGCGCACCGCAGGAGCGCTGGGACGTTTCGCTCACGCCGGAACTGCTCAATACGGTGATCCTGGCGCCGGAGTCGCTGTCCATTACCGGGTTGTGGGATTACATCCACTATCTGTCCGACCAGGGCCTTAACAATGCCCGTTACTGGTTGGCGTTCTGGACCAAGGTGCTGCAGCCGATGGTCACCGCGGCGCTGGTGCTGATGGCGATTTCCTTCATCTTCGGCCCGCTGCGCTCGGTAACCCTTGGCCAGCGCGTGTTCACCGGTGTACTGGTGGGCTTCGTGTTCCGCATCGCCCAGGACCTGCTGGGGCCATCCAGCCAGGTATTCGGCTTCCCGCCGCTGCTGGCGGTGGTGATCCCGGCGGGGATCTGCGCCTTGGCCGGTGTCTGGCTGTTGCGCCGGGCTGGATAGTGGCCTGAGTTGTACAAAAAAGCCGACCCCAGTGTCGGCTTTTTTGTGGCTGATGGCCCTATCGCCGGCAAGCCAGCTCCCACAGGTTCAGCACCAATGCTTAGCATTGTGGGGTACCTGTGGGAGCTGGCTTGCCGGCGATAGGGCCGGAGCAAGGCAACACAAGGCTCAAGTCATTTCTTTTGCTTCGGCACCCGCACCAGCTGGCTTTCCGAATAGATGTCATGCCAGCCACGCTTGCGCTTGTCGATCAACACCCAGAAAAAACCCAGCCCCAGACACAGCCAGGAGGCAATCGATACCACGAAGCGCAATAACGCCTGCCACAGGCTGATGGCCGAACCATCCGCATTCTGCACCCGCACGCCCCACACCTGCATGCCCAACGTCTGCCCGCCATGGGTCCAGAACTTGGCAAAGAAGCCAAACAAGGCGAACAGCAGTACCGTCGACAACAGGGGGTCGCCATCCAGTGCGCCGGCTTCTGTCAGCTCTCGCATGCGCGCTTCGCCGATGATCGCCATCTGGATCAGCTTGTAGGCACCGGCGGTCACGATGAGTAGCGCAGTACATAACAGGAAGTCATAGAACATCGCGGCCAGTCGTCGGCCCAGGCCAGCAGCGGGGAAGTCCCCCTGAGGGATAAGGTGGGGCTTGGGCATCGCTCGGCAACTCCAGGGGAAAAAGCTCATTCTATGGAATCGCAAGCAAAAAAAAGCCCCTGCGCGTCAACGCAGGGGCTCTTTTCTAGAAGTATCAGGCTTCAGCCTGGACTTCGTCAGCCTGCATGCCTTTTTGGCCTTGCACAGCAACGAAGGTCACTTTCTGGCCTTCTTTCAGGCTCTTGAAGCCGTTGCCCTGGATGGCGCGGAAGTGCACGAACAGATCCGGACCGCTTTCTGGGGTGATGAAACCGTAACCTTTTTCGTCATTGAACCACTTGACGGTACCGTTCTGACGCTCAGCCATTGTCTTATTTCCTATGAAACTTAAATTTTGATGACAGTTTCTTCTGCATTGTTTGTGAGCAAAAGATTACTGGGCTGGGTTGCAGGAAAGTAAGAGACGTCGAACGGGTTGTAGCAGATTGCGGCTACTGGCCCAGGTCACGAACTGTTGCGACCCATGCAAACACAGTGCAGTGACTCTACGACAACTCCCGAGCGAAAAACAAGCCCTTGGTCGAATGGAAAATCGGCCGTTTGCCGATAACCGACCAATTTGTCGGAAACGGCATGGCGCCTGGCCTGGCGCCATGTTCAAAAGTTATTGGGCAGGTTCGAAAACGAATATGTCGTACCTGGCCGTAACCTTCACAAACCCGTTTCAACCACGGTAGTAACGTTGCGCCACGAAAGGCATTTTGCTGACTTTCAAGGCCACCTTCTTGCCGCGCACCACGGCAAACAGTGCGGTGTCGAGTGCAGCATGTTCGCTATCGATATAACCCATTGCAACAGGTGCGCCGAGTGTCGGGCCAAAGCCCCCGCTGCACACTTTACCTACCGGCTTATCGTTTGCATCGACAATATCCGCGCCTTCACGTACTGGCGTGCGCTCCTGCGGCAACAGGCCGACACGTTTGCGCGCCACACCGTCGCGCTGGTGGGCAAAGATCGCTTCGGCGCCGGGGAAGCCGGCCGCCCGTGCACCGTCGGCACGGCGCACCTTGGAAATCGCCCACAGCAGGCTGGCTTCGATCGGGGTGGTCTCGGTATTCATGTCATGGCCATACAGGCACAGGCCGGCTTCCAGGCGCAGCGAGTCGCGTGCGCCCAGGCCGATAGGTTGTACTTCGGGCTCGGCCAGCAGGCGGCGGGCCAAGGCTTCGGCGGCCTGGACTGGTACCGAAATTTCGTAGCCGTCTTCGCCGGTGTAGCCTGAGCGGCTGACGAAGCAGTCTTCACCCAGCAGTTTTACCGGGCGGAACTGCATGAAGGTCATGCCGGCCACTTCCGGGGCCAGGCGCTCCAGCACCTTGACCGCTGCCGGCCCTTGCAGGGCAAGCAGGGCACGTTGTTCGAACAGCGGCTGCACCTCGCAACGGCTACCGATGTGCGTTTGCAGGTGGGCCAGATCCTGGTCCTTGCAGGCGGCGTTGACCACCAGGAACAGGGTGTCGTCGCCCAGGTTGGCAACCATCAGGTCGTCAAGGATGCCGCCTTGTTCATTGGTGAACATGGCGTAGCGCTGCATGCCCACCGGCAGGTCGATGATATCGACCGGCACCAGGCTTTCCAGGGCCTTGGCGGCATCGGCGCCGCGCAGGATGATCTGGCCCATGTGCGAGACATCGAACAGGCCGGCCTGCTCGCGGGTGTGCAGGTGTTCCTTGAGCACGCCCAGCGGGTACTGCACCGGCATGTCGTAGCCGGCAAACGGCACCATGCGCGCACCCAGTTCCAGGTGCAGGGCGTGCAGAGGGGTCTTGAGCAGTGTTTCGGACATCGGTGACTCCTTGGTTTTATTGTTGGGTCAACATTCGATGATGTTGACGGCAAGACCGCCGCGGGCGGTCTCCTTGTATTTGCTTTTCATGTCGGCGCCGGTCTGGCGCATGGTGCGGATGACTTTGTCGAGCGACACGAAGTGCTGGCCGTCGCCGCGCAAGGCCATGCGCACCGCGTTGATGGCCTTCACCGAGCCCATGGCATTGCGCTCGATGCAGGGCACCTGGACCAACCCGCCGATCGGGTCGCAGGTCAGGCCCAGGTTGTGTTCCATGCCGATTTCGGCAGCGTTTTCCACCTGCTGCACGGTGCCGCCCATCACTTCGCACAGCGCGCCGGCGGCCATGGAGCAGGCCACGCCGACTTCACCCTGGCAGCCCACTTCGGCGCCGGAGATGGAGGCGTTCTCCTTGTACAGGATGCCGATCGCCGCGGCGGTGAGCAGAAAACGCACCACCCCGTCGTCGCTGGCGCCCGGCACGAAGCGCATGTAGTAGTGCAGCACCGCCGGGACGATGCCCGCCGCGCCGTTGGTGGGCGCGGTAACCACACGCCCGCCATTGGCGTTTTCCTCGTTCACTGCCAGGGCGTAGAGGTTGACCCAGTCGAGCACCGACAGCGCATCGCGCAGGCTGGCCTCCGGGTGGCGGCTCAACTGGCGATAAAGGGCTGGCGCACGCCGCTTGACCTTGAGCCCGCCCGGCAGGATGCCCTCATGCTGGCAGCCGGCTTCGACGCAATCCTGCATCACCTGCCAGATACGCAGCAGCCCGGCGCGGGTCTCCGCTTCCGTGCGCCAGGCGGCCTCGTTGGCCAGCATCACCTGGCTCACCGACAGGTTCTGCGTGGTGCAGTGGCCAAGCAGTTCCTTGGCGGTCTTGAACGGGTAGGGCAGCACGGTGCTGTCCTCGACGATACGGTCGTTGCCGGCGGCATCCTCGTCGACCACGAAACCACCGCCCACCGAGTAGTATTCGCGGCTGCGGATTTGCAGGCCGGCGTCGTCGAAGGCGCGGAAGATCATGCCGTTGGGGTGGTAGTCCAGCGGCTTGCGGATCATTGCCAGGTGCTGCTTTTCGATGAACGCAATGCGCTGTTCGCCCAGCAGGTTGATGTGGCCGCTGTCGCGGATGGCCTGCAGGCGGCCTGGGATGGCGTCGGTGTCGACGGTGTCGGGGTGTTCACCTTCAAGGCCTAGCAGTACGGCCTTGTCGCTGCCGTGGCCCTTGCCGGTGGCGCCGAGTGAGCCATACAGCTCGGCCTTGACGCTGGCGGTGCGGGTGAGCAGGTCATCACGGCGCAGCCCTTCGGCGAACCGCGCGGCGGCGCGCATCGGGCCGACCGTGTGCGAGCTGGAGGGGCCGATGCCGATCTTGAACAGGTCGAAGACGCTCAGTGACATGGTGGTTCCTCCAGCCAGGAATATTAGGCGGACGGTGAACCCTGTGGGAGCGGGCGTGCCCGCGAATGCGTCGGTGAAGTCATCATCGCATTCGCGGGCGCGCCCGCTCCCACAGAGGTCCACACCTCAAGTCAGGTAGCTAGCTGAGCGCAATCAGGCGTCCTGATAGCTCTCGATCGACGGGCAGGCGCACACCAGGTTGCGGTCGCCGAACACGTTGTCGACCCGGCCGACCGGCGGCCAGTACTTGCTTTCCACCAGGCTTGGCAGCGGGTAAACCGCCTGTTCGCGGCTGTAGCCGTGGGCCCAGTCGCCAACCAGCTCGGCCGCAGTGTGCGGGGCGTTTTTCAGCGGGTTGTCGTCCTTGTCCAAGGTACCGCTCTCGACCGCACGGATTTCTTCGCGGATCTGGATCATCGCGTCGCAGAAGCGGTCCAGTTCTTCCTTGGCCTCGCTTTCGGTCGGTTCGATCATCAGCGTGCCGGCCACCGGGAAGGACATGGTCGGGGCGTGGAAGCCGAAGTCGATCAGGCGCTTCGCCACGTCGTCGACGCTGATGCCGCTGGTGTCCTTCAGCGGGCGCAGGTCGAGGATGCACTCGTGGGCCACCAGGCCATTGCCACCGGTATACAGAACAGGATAGTGCTCTTCCAGACGGCGGGCGATGTAGTTGGCGTTGAGGATCGCCATCTGCGAGGCACGCTTGAGGCCGGCACCGCCCATCATGCGGATGTACATCCAGGTGATCGGCAGGATGCTGGCGCTGCCGAACGGTGCGGCGCACACCGCACCTTCGGTGTTTTCCAGCTGCGCATGGCCAGGCAGGAACGGCGCCAGGTGCGACTTGACGCCAATCGGTCCAACGCCCGGGCCGCCGCCACCGTGGGGGATGCAGAAGGTCTTGTGCAGGTTCAGGTGGGACACGTCGCCGCCGAACTTGCCCGGGGCGCACAGGCCGACCATGGCGTTCATGTTGGCGCCGTCGATGTACACCTGCCCACCGTTGTCGTGGATGATCGCGCAGATTTCGCCGATCGCTTCCTCGAACACACCGTGGGTCGACGGGTAGGTAATCATGATCGCGGCCAGGCGCTCGCGGTGCTCGATGGCCTTGGCGCGCAGGTCCTCGACATCGACGTTGCCGCGGGCGTCACAGGCGGTGACGACGACGCGCATGCCTGCCATGTGTGCGGTGGCCGGGTTGGTGCCGTGGGCCGACGACGGGATCAGGCAGATGTCGCGGTGGCTTTCGCCACGGCTGCGGTGGTAGGCGCGGATGGCCAGCAGGCCTGCGTACTCGCCTTGGGAGCCGGCGTTGGGCTGCAGCGACACGGCGTCATAGCCGGTGGCGGCGCACAGCATGGCCTCCAGCTCGGTGGTCATCTGCAGGTAGCCCTGGCTTTGCGCGGCCGGGGCGAACGGGTGCAGGTTGCCGAACTCGGCCCAGGTGACCGGGATCATTTCGCTGGCCGCGTTCAGCTTCATGGTGCACGAGCCCAGCGGGATCATGCTGCGGTCCAGCGCCAGGTCCTTGTCGGCCAGGCGGCGCAGGTAGCGCATCAGCTCGGTTTCGCTGTGGTAACGGTTGAACACCGGGTGTTCGAGGATGGCCGACTGGCGCAGCAGGGCGGCAGGCAGCAGCGAACCGGTGCTGGCGGCCAGGGCGGCGAAGTCAGGCTGGGCCTTGTCGTCACCGAACAGCTGCCACAGGGATTCAACGTCAGCCTGGCTGCTGGTTTCGTCCAGCGACAGGCCCAGGTGGGCGGCGTCGACCTGGCGCAGGTTGATGCCTTGGGCGCGTGCCTGGTCATGCAGGGTTGCGGTGGCAGTGCCAGTAGCCAGGGTCAGGGTGTCGAAGGCGCTGGCGCCCACTACCTGTACGCCCAGCGTCTTCAGGCCGGCGGCCAGGATCGCGGTCAGTGCATGGGTGCGTTCGGCAATGCGCTTGAGGCCGGCCGGGCCGTGGTAAACGGCGAACATGCTGGCGATGTTGGCCAGCAGCACCTGGGCGGTGCAGATGTTGCTGGTGGCCTTTTCGCGGCGGATGTGCTGCTCGCGGGTCTGCATGGCCAGGCGCAGGGCGGTTTTGCCGAAGCGGTCGATCGATACGCCGACCAGGCGGCCCGGCATGTCGCGCTTGAACGCGTCACGGGTGGCGAAGTAAGCCGCGTGCGGGCCACCGAAGCCCAGTGGTACGCCAAAACGCTGGGCGCTGCCGATGGCCACGTCGGCGTCGAATTCACCCGGTGGGGTCAGCAGGGTCAGGGCCAGCAGGTCGGCCGCGACGGCCACCAGCGCGTTGGCTGCGTGGAAGCGCTGTACCACTTCACGGTAGTCGAACACTTCACCGTTGCTGGCGGGGTATTGCAGCAGGGCGCCGAAGAAGGCGCTGACATCGCCCAGCTCGCGCTCGTCGCCGACCACCACCTCGATACCCAGCGGCTCGGCACGGGTGCGCAGCACGTCGAGGGTTTGCGGGTGGCAGTGCACGGAGGCGAAGAAGGCATGGCTGGCCTTGTTCTTCGACAGGCGCTTGCAGAAGGTCATGGCCTCGGCCGCAGCAGTGGCTTCGTCGAGCAGGGAGGCGTTGGCGATCGGCAGGCCGGTCAGGTCGCTGATCAGGGTCTGGAAGTTCAGCAGCGCTTCCAGGCGGCCTTGGGAAATTTCTGGCTGGTACGGGGTGTAGGCTGTGTACCAGGCCGGGTTTTCCAGCAGGTTGCGCAGGATCGGCGCCGGGGTGTGGGTGTTGTAGTAGCCCTGGCCGATGTAGCTTTTGAACAGCTGGTTCTTGCCGGCGATGGCCTTGAGCGCGGCGAGCGCGTCGGCTTCGCTCTGGCCGTCGTGGGAGCCCAGTACGCTGGTGCCCTTGATGCTGTCGGGGATGACTGCGGCCGTCATGGCGTCCAGCGAGTCGAAGCCCAGGGCGGCGAGCATGGCCTGCTCGTCAGCGGCGCGCGGGCCGATGTGACGGGCAATGAATTCGTTGGCGGTGCTGAGGTTGATGGTCATGGCGGGGTTCCTCAGGCGTCGTCGTTGGCTTTGATCAGGCGGTCGTAGGCGTCCTGGTCGAGCAAGGCGGTGACTTCGCTCATGTCGGCCGGGTTGAAGCGGAAGAACCAGCCTTCACCCATCGGGTCTTCGTTGACCAGTTCCGGGCTGCTTTCGAGCTGGCCATTGACCTCGACCACTTCGCCGGTCAGCGGCATGTACACGCCGCTGGCGGCCTTGACCGACTCGACGGTGGACGCTTCGCTACCTTTCTCATACTGCTGCAACTCGGGCAGTTGCACGAAAACCACATCGCCAAGGGCGTTCTGGGCGTAGGCGGTGATGCCCACGGTGACGCTGCCATCGGCTTCGACGCGCAGCCATTCGTGATCTTCAGTGAAACGCAACTCGCTCATGGGGAATCCTCGGGAAGCAGGGCGTTGGGCGCGGTGGCTCCGCGCTCTTGGGTTGGGATTCCCTAAGCAATAATGCGGCCAATGATAAAAAATCTATATATATCAATGGCTTAATTTTATATCGAGACATTGCGCTACCTGAGCCTGGAATGAAATCGCTACAGGTGTCGAAAGATAGAAAAGGGTTTGAGCATCAAATCCTTGTGTAGGCACGCTGGCAGGGGTTTGTATCGATTTCGATACAATGTATCGAAATCGATACGGATAGGGCAGGTTAAAGGTTGTCTTTTTGGCACGAGCTCAAGGCCATGGCAGTGTCCCATCTGGGTTCGGGCATTGCGGGAACAGGGTCGATATATAGCCGAAGATCTGCGGGGCACCCGTAAGCTGCGCTTTTACGGCCTTGCCATTTGCCAGCAAAGAACTGGCATCAGGCGCTTGCAACGTCTGCAGCAGGAATGGACCGAAACGGATGGTGCGTCCTGCCTTGAATTGCGCTTGCATCCAGGCCTGCGTGCGTTCGCATGACGTTCGCACGACGATATCCTTTGCCAGCAGAGCTGTGGTGGGCAGCACCGGCATTACGCCGGACGCCACTCGGTTGCCTGCAATCGAGCCGCCTGTAGAAATATCGATGCCGAAACCGATGCTTTGTGCAGACCACCTCCAGGTACGGCTGTAGAACACATTGCTGTCCATCCAAGGGCGGAGGATGTTGATGCGCTTGAGCGAAAGTTCCAACTCAAAATCTTCGGCGCAGGCTGGGTGCGGCACTGACAGTTCTACCTCTGCATCATGATCCCAGGCCCCTAGAAGCTGGGACTGATCATGATGTGTACGCCTGGCAAATGGTGATCGCAAGCCGCTTACGCTGCCGTGTAATCCGCGCGGGGTACAACACTTGCACTCACCGGCCTGCATGCCGGTACCGCCGGCGCGATGTTGGTTTCGATAGTCGTTGGCGTCGAAACGAAACGGCGACCACAGGTCTTGGTCGAACCATTTTTTGTACGGAGGAAGGCTAGCGATCTCCTGGAACGTGCTGTTGTTTTCCAGCTGCCGCGTGGCGTTGGCATACCGCTCCTGTAAGGCCTGCCAGTAAACGTATGGGTTGCGGCATTCAAGTTCGGCGATGGTTGCCAGGTTTAGCTCCACCAGTTGCCGACAGCCCTGGTCATCCCACGTACGGGTGGCCTCTTGCAGTGCGTCGATCGTGGCCTGAGGTACCGCAGGCCCGCCGTTTGAGTGGGTTGTGCTCTGGGCGTTGTAGGTATCCAACGCGGCGTAATACTGTTGAGCACACGCCTGGTAATCCACAAACATCTTTGTCGGTTGTCCGCTCGCGCGGTCATACAAGGCTTTTTGCGCCCGCTCCAGTTCAGCGGCTTGCTCTGGCGTGAGTTCAAGCCTGGGTGTTTCCTTGCCGTCGAGAATCAGCTTGTAGACATCCGACACCAGCCCGGCCTTGGGGGTCACGACGTAATTGCATTCGAGTGTGACGTTTAGCAGGTTGCTTACCAGGTACTGGGTGTTCAAGTTGTCGGGGTCCATGCCTGGGTCCACGACGACGCCGGGCAGCTGAAGGGATACCAGCGCAGCCGGATTTCGTCCGACGACGCCCGCTGCACCAAGTGCGTAGGCAAGCTTGCTGTAGAGTTGAACGAAATCTGCCGAATCGGGTTCGGCCTCACGAATCGAGAACATGACCATCACCATGCGCTGTTGATCGAGGAAGGCTCGTAGACCCCCTGCCGGCGCTCGCGCCGGCAGGGGTATGGTTCAGCTCCGATCAGGCCAAGGCAGGTTGTTGTCTGGGTTGGGCAGGCGCGGAAGCACTTGGCTGATGCTGGCGATGATCTGAGTGTCCTTTATCTCGATGGTATTGCCGGCTATCGAACCTTTGATCTTGTGCGTCTCATCGTTGTAGCTGACACGACCAGTGATTGAGAACGGGCCGATCCCCAAGCTGGCTTCGCCATTGATGGCCGTCTTGACCATTTCTTCGACAGTGTCCTGAAACTTGCCGATTATCTTCACGTTACGCGCCAGAATTATTGTGGTTGGAAGAGAGACGAACGGCCCTTGGGGGACGATGTCGTCTGCGATGCTGCCCCCGCTGGAGTACTCGGCTGTACCGGCCGATGGGTTGAATTTCCAGGCCCGGCTGTTGAACACCAATGGGTTCATCCACGGGCGGGTGAGGGTGACGCGCATCAACTCGCAGGAGAAGCGCAATTCGGTTTCGTCGATCTTGATGTACGCCGATTCCTTGGTGTAATCCCCAGAGCCGGAGATTTTGAAAATGCCGAAAGAGGCATCCAGTGATCCGGCGACACCCAGCGCATTGGAGTTGCTTTGGTTGTCCATGTCCTTTTGCGAGAACTCGAACTTCGTCCACCCCGCGTCCTTGAACCAATTGCCATAGCGTGGCGATGGAACCACCGGTGAAAAGGGCATGCCAGAAGCCTCCCGCTGGTTCGCACCGAACTTCTCGTCCAGTCCTTGCCAGAAGTTGGCACCGTCGCGCCCTTCGTATTGGGCGATGATCGCCACGTTGGTTTCCTGCTGCTTTTTACCGACCGCGATCCATTTGTCCATTGCGGCCTTGGCTCTGCCTTTCTCGCTGGCCGTAGGGCCAGGGCCGGTTCCGTTTCTCTGGTTGGCGATGGCGGCGTCAACGACATCGCACGCATCGTAATACTTGAACATCGCATCGTTACATGGCTCTTCCAGCTCGGCATAGCTGCGTCGAGCACTTTCCAGCTTGGCCTTTTCTGCCTCGGTCAGGTTGGAGAGGGGGAAGATCTTCGACTCAAGAATGTTCTTGTAAGCCTGAGACACCTGCATGGCGACCGCGACATAGGTGAAGTTGAACATGGGTGCGGTGTCGAGGATCAGGGATATTTCCTGGTCGTCCTCCGCTTTACCCACCGGGTCCAGTCCAACCGGCAGGTATTGGCCAGGGTTGTAGATGGACAAAAGTGACTCACCGATGGTGTAGGCACCCTCACCCCTCCCGACGCCTAGTGCGATGGCCAGCTTGGAGTAGAGTTTCTCGTACAGAACGGCATTGAAGTCTTTGCTATCAGACATGGCTTTCATTCCTTTGAGGGTTGGTGGAAACAGCGGAGTACCTAGACGGGGTGTACGCTCCAGTCGAAGGCGTAGAAACCGACTGGGTTGTTGCCCAGGCAGGCATTGGCGGCAGTCAGGAACGCATCGACGTTGCCACCCAGGTTTTGCAAATTGGCCTGAAGGAAGGCCATGAAGGTGGGGTGCAGGGTTATGCCAGGCGCATTCGGTGTTGCCAGCAGTTTGTTGACCACCTGCAGGTCCGGCGCATTGGCCGGATAGCCGTTGCGGTATTCGTCGCTGGGCGCTCGGCAAATATTGACCGGATTCCAGTTGATGACCGAAAAATAGCCGCCCACGCGGTCCTCGAGATCAGTGCCCTCATGATCGACGAAGATATGCTCTTGAGCGCCACCGTGGCCTTGTAATACAAGGGCGATGTAATCCGTAACAGCCTGGAAGTTCAGCCCTGGAAAATTTTGTACGAGGAAGGTATTCACGCCCGCCAATGTATAATGCGGTGTGCCGAACAATTGCTGGTCTACCTGGCCTGCAATTTGCTCAAGCCTTCCTTGATAGATCGTTTGAGAAATGATGTGCCCCTGATGGTCCAGGTAGTTGGTGCCAGCCACCGGTTGGAAGTGGAACCGCTCTGGCATCGGGCGATGGGGGCTGAGGGAGAAGGCAGTAAACCGGGTTTCCGGAACAGTATCCGAATAGCGATACACTGGGTTATAACCATGCAGCGTGCTGTTTTCGAACATGATGCCTCCTTGCATGACGCATTGCGGGGTGTTGTAGATGCGCCGGGCGCTTCAATGCGCCGGGCGCAAAACGAGTAAAGCAGAGGCCAAACAGTTAGCCACCAGGCTGCTAGGCCTTTTGCTTATAGGCGTTATACCTACTCGATTGGACCTTGATCTCCTGAAGCGCCAGGCGCCTGACAGGGCCACCAACTGTGTTAATGGACCGATGGCTGTATTGCTCTGAAAAATTCGCACATGGATCAAGTATGACAGTCGGTGGCCCCTGGCACGCCTATTGAAATAAGAAAGTAGTCCCTGGCGACCACTTGCAATGAAAACGGCTTAACCTCCAAACAAGGGTAACGCCAGGTACAACTTGATCACGATCACATTGATGATGTCGATAAAGAACGCGCCCACCATCGGCACCACCAGGAAGGCAATGTGCGAGGCGCCGTAGCGCTGGGTCACTGCCTGCATGTTGGCGATGGCCGTCGGCGTTGCCCCCAGGCCGAAGCCGCAGTGCCCGGCGGCCAGTACTGCCGCATCGTAGTTGCGGCCCATTACCCTGAATGTCACGAAGATCGCGAACAGCGCCATGACCAGTGTTTGCGCGGCCAGCAATATGAAGAAGGGTAATGCCAGTGCGGCCAGGTCCCACAATTTGAGCGACATCAAGGCAATGGCCAGGAACAGCGACAAACTGACATTGCCCAGGACCGAAACTTCCCGCTCGAATACACGGTAGAAGCCGAATGCGGAAAGACCGTTGCGCAACAACACGCCGACGAACAACACGCACACGAAGGTCGGTAATTCAAATGCAGTGCCTTTCAATAAACCGTTAAGCAAGGTGCCCGCCAGCAAGCTGACGGCAATCAGTGCCAGGGTTTCGATAAATGAAAAGGATGTAATCAGGCGCTCTTTATTCGGCTGTTCGAAGCCTTTTGGCAGGTCTGGAACTTCTTCTTCCACCGCCTGCGTCTTTACCCGCTTGATCAGCAACCTGGCAACCGGGCCACCAATCAAGCCGCCCAGTACCAGGCCGAAGGTGGCAGAGGCCATCGCCAGTTCGGAAGCCGAAGCCAGGCCAAACTTTTCAGTGAACGTGGCGCCCCAGGCTGCGCCCGTACCGTGGCCACCCGACAGGGTGATCGAACCGGCCAGCAGGCCCATCAACGGGTCGAGCCCCAAGGCCGTTGCCAGGCCGATGCCCATGGCGTTCTGAACCAGCAGCAAGCCAGTCACCACCAGCAGGAACACGGCGACCACACGTCCGCCTTTCTTCAGGCTGGCGAAGTCTGCACTCAAACCGATGGTGGCGAAGAACGCCAGCATCAAGGGTGTTTGTAAGGAGGTGTCAAACTGGACCTGTACATCGAAACTGCGCAATGCCAAGAGCGCCAAGGCAACGACCAATCCGCCTGCAACAGGTTCCGGAATATTGTAAACGCGCAGGAAACCAATGCGTGCGACCAGCCCGCGCCCCAGTAGCAGTACTAAAGAGGCGGCTACAAGTGTCCCGTAAAAATCGAGTTCAAACATCAGGGTACTCTTCGTTCAAGGTGACATGCGAAATTACGATGTCACCATTCTACGGCGAGCACTCCAGTCAATTGCGGCTACGCGGCTAGGAAAAGTCTGAATGAACTGTCGGTTTTGACGACGCGTATCAAAGTTTCCCGGGTATTCCATACTTACGCAGTCGCTGGGCAATAGCGGTATGCGAAGTTTGCAAGCGCCCGGCCAGCTGCCGCGTCGACGGGTAACTGGCATACAGGCGCTGTAACAGTTCCCGCTCGAAATCACCCACGGCCTGTTCCAGGCTGGCCACTTCGCCGTCCTGCCCGCGGGCCACCGAGGTGCCGGCAATGTCCAGGTCGCCGATATCCACCAGGTTGCCCTCGCAGATGGCTGCAGCGCGGAAAATCACGTTCTGTAGCTGGCGCACGTTGCCCGGCCAAGGGTTGGCCAGCAGTGCAGAGTGGGTGGCGGGGGTCAGCCGGCAGGCTGGGCGCTGGATCTGTGTGCAGGCTTGCTGCATGAAGAAGTGCGCCAGCATCAGGATGTCCTGGCCCCTGTCGCGCAGGGGCGGTACCTGCAGGTTGAGCACGTTGAGGCGGTAGAACAGGTCTTCGCGGAAGCTGCCTTCGGCAACCATGCGCTCCAGGTCGCGGTGGGTGGCGCTGATGATGCGCACATCCACCTTCACTTCGCGGTCGCCGCCCACCCGACGGAAGCTGCCATCGCTTAGAAAACGCAGCAGCTTGGCCTGCAAATACGGTGACATTTCGCCAATTTCATCAAGGAACACCGTGCCCTGGTTGGCCAGCTCCATCAGCCCGGGCTTGCCACCGCGTTGCGCGCCGGTGAAGGCGCCAGGGGCGTAACCGAACAACTCGCTCTCGGCCAGGCTTTCGGGCAGTGCGGCACAGTTCAGGGCCAGGAACGGTGCCGCGTGGCGGCTGCTGATGGCATGGCAGGCGCGGGCTACCAGCTCTTTGCCAGTGCCGGTTTCGCCATGCACCAGCAGCGGTGCATCGAGCGCCGCCACGCGCAGGGCGCGGGCCTTGAGGGTGCGGATGGCGGGCGACTCGCCGAGCAGGGCATCGAAGCCTTCGGCATGGTCGTGGTGCAGCGCCGACAGGCGTTCGCCCATGCGCGTTGGGGGGTACAGCGTCAGCAGGCCACCGGCGTTGGTGATCGGCATGGCGTCCAGCAGCAGGCTCTGGCCGTTGAGCTGCATCTCGCGCATGGGCAGGTGGAAGTTGTTGTCCAGCAGCGCTTGCAGCAGCGCGTGGTCGCCAAACAGTTCCCCCACCGAGCGCCCGGCGGATTCGCGGCCGCACAGGGCGATCAGCGCCGGGTTGGCCAGCAGCACCAGGCCTGCGCTGTCCACCGCCAGCACCGGGTCGCTCATCGCTGCCAGCAGGGCATCGAGCTGCAGGTGACGACGCTGGCCGGGGAGGATGTCGACCACGTCCACCGATTGCACGCCCTGCACCTCGAACAGTGCATCATGCAGTTCTTCGAGCACGGCGGGGCTGAGGGTGGGGGCGTCGATGTAGACGTTCGGCGGGACCATCTCCACGGCGTCCAGGTTGAGGTGGCGGGCACCGAGCAGGGCGAGGACTTCCTGGGTGATGCCGACGCGGTCGATGAAGCTGACGTGGATGCGCATGAGGAGGCGAAAGGTGATGGCCGGGGAGGGCGGTAGTATGCCTTAACATCGCCGGGGCCGCTGTGCGGCCCTATCGCGACACAAAGTTTACGCATTCTCAGCGCCCTTGTGTCGCGATGGGCTGCAAAGCAGCCCCGAGATCTTGAATTCACTCGAGATGTTCAGGCTTGATCGGGTCCCCCGATTTCACATCGAGCTTTTCGCGAATGTCCGCAAACATGTAGTCATAGAGCTTGTGCGGCGAACTCAGATTCTCGAATTTCTTCGGCGGCGCCAGATACGACTGCGCCTTGCGAGTCAGCAGCATGAGAAAGCTTGGCAGCACCTGGTCCTTGGCGAGGAAGAACTTTTCTTCCACTGGCTTGCCTTCGATGCTGCCATGCATGCGGAACTGAATGCCTCTGCCTTCCTTGGGGTCCGACGCTGCTTCGTACTCGATGTTCAGGTCATAGCTGTGGTCGGTATTGTTCAGCGCAGTGCGCTCGATGTGTACATGACCGGGGTGGTACTGGGCCATGGCTAGCTCCTTTGGAAGGTCGAAAATGGCGGGCACTTGGCGCCCGCCAACTGCATTCAACGGTAGCTGATCCCAGGCTTCTCGGTGGAAACCCGTGTGCCGGCAGTACCTTTGACAATGTCTTCAATGTTTTCCAGCGAACTGATCACCGCCACCTTGCCGGTGTTGCGGGCAAAGTCACTGGCCGCTTGCACCTTCGGCCCCATGGAGCCTGCGGCGAAGCCAAGACGCTCCAGTTCGTCCGGATGGGCCTGGGCAATGGCCTTCTGCGTCGGCTTGCCCCAGTCAATGTAGGCTGCATCGACGTCAGTGGCGATAATCAGAAGGTCGGCTTCCAATTGCTCGGCCAGCAGTGCCGAGCACAGGTCCTTGTCGATGACCGCTTCGATACCTTTGAGCTTGCGGTTTTCGTCGTACATGGTGGGGATGCCGCCACCGCCTGCGCAAATCACGATGCTGTTCTTTTCCAGCAGCCACTTGATCGGGCGGATTTCGAAGATGCGCTTGGGTTTCGGGCTGGCCACCACACGGCGGTACTTGTCGCCATCGGCCTTGACCACCCAGCCTTTCTCTTTGGCCAGGCGCTCGGCCTCTTCCTTGCTGTAGACCGGGCCGATGAACTTGGTCGGGTCCTTGAAGGCGGGGTCGTTGGCGTCCACTTCCACCTGGGTCAGCAGGGTGGCAAACGGCACCTCGAAATCCAGCAGGTTGCCCAGCTCCTGTTCGATCATGTAGCCGATCATGCCTTCGGTTTCGGCCCCCAGCACGTCCAGTGGGTAAGCCTCGTCAGGCTTGTAGGACAGGGCCTGAAGCGACAGCAGGCCGACTTGCGGACCGTTGCCGTGGGCGATGACCAGTTCGTTGCCAGGGTGAATCTTGGCGATCTGTTCGGTGGCGGTGCGGATATTGGCGCGCTGGTTGTCAGCGGTCATGGGCTCGCCGCGACGCAGCAGGGCGTTGCCGCCCAATGCAACAACGATACGCATGGGGAATGTCCTTTACGCAGATGGGGTGAGCACCTCGGTCCTTTGTGGGAGCTGGCTTGCCGGCGATCACCGGCAAGCCAGCTCCCACAGGAGCGGGGTGGTTGTCAGAGGTCAGCCAGGGTCGAAACCAGGATCGCCTTGATCGTGTGCATGCGGTTTTCCGCCTGCTCGAAGGCGATGCAGGCCGGCGACTCGAACACGTCGTCAGTCACTTCGATGCCGTTGGCCAGGTCCGGGTACTGTTCGGCGATCTGCTTGCCTACCTTGGTGTCGGAGTTATGGAACGCCGGTAGGCAGTGCATGAACTTGGTCCGTGGGTTGCCGGTGGACTTCATCAGCTCGGCATTCACCTGGTAAGGCTTGAGCTGCTTGATGCGCTCACCCCAGGCTTCGATCGGCTCGCCCATCGATACCCACACGTCGGTATGGACAAAGTCCACACCCTTGACCGCCGCTTTCGGGTCTTCGGTGAGGGTGATGCGGGCGCCGCTTTCCTCAGCGTACTTCTTGCAGCGCTCGACCAGGTCGTCATGCGGCCACAGTGCCTTTGGCGCGGCGATGCGCACGTCCATGCCGAGCTTGGCGCCAATCAGCAGCAGCGAGTTGCCCATGTTGTTGCGGGCGTCGCCCAGGTAGGCGTAGCTGATGTCATGCAGCGGCTTGTCGCTGTGCTCGCGCATGGTCAGCACGTCAGCGATCATCTGGGTGGGGTGGTATTCATCGGTGAGGCCGTTGAACACCGGCACGCCAGCGAACTTGGCCAGTTCTTCGACGATTTCCTGCTTGAAGCCACGGTACTCGATAGCGTCGTACATGCGCCCGAGCACGCGGGCGGTGTCTTTCATGCTCTCTTTGTGGCCGATCTGCGAAGAATTGGGGTCGATGTAGGTAACGTTCGCGCCCTGGTCGTAGGCCGCCACTTCGAAGGCACAGCGGGTACGGGTGGAGGTTTTTTCGAAGATAAGCGCGATGTTGTTGCCCTTGAGGTGCTGCTGCTCGGTGCCAGTGTACTTGGCACGCTTGAGGTCGCGGGACAGGTCCAGCAGGTAGCGCAGCTCGCGGGTGGTGTGGTGTTCCAGGCTGAGCAGGTTGCGGTTGTGAATGTTGAACGCCATGATTGCTTCTCCTTGAGTTCGGTAGTGTCCCGGCCGGCGCTTTGTGGGCGCGGCCGGGTGCAATGGTCGTTAGTAGTCGATCGGGTCACGCACAATCGGGCAGGTCATGCAGTGGCCGCCGCCCCGGCCCCGGCCCAGTTCGCCGGCGCTGATGGTGATGACCTCGATGCCGGCCTTGCGCAGCAGGGTGTTGGTGTAGGTGTTGCGGTCGTAGCCGATGACCACGCCCGGCTCGATGGCCACCACGTTGTTGCCGTCATCCCACTGCTCGCGCTCGGCGGCAAAGCTGTTGCCGCCGGTTTCGACCACACGCAGCGTGACGCCCAGTTGCTCGCCCACCACCTCGATGAACGACTTGTTGATGCGGCGCACATCCATGCCGTAAGGCTTGCTTTCGTCCGGGCGGATGATGAATGGCACGATCTCTTTCACCACTTCCGGGAAAACCGTGACCAGGTCGCGGTCGCAGAAGCTGAACACGGTGTCCAGGTGCATCGCGGCGCGGGACTTCGGCAGGCCGGCGACGATTACTTCCTTGACCGCGCCTTTGGCGAACAGGTTCTGCGCCAGTTGGCCGATGGCCTGGCGCGAGGTGCGCTCGCCCATGCCGATGAGCACGATGCCATTGCCGATCGGCATCACGTCACCGCCTTCGAGGGTGGCATTGCCGTGGTCCTTGTCGGGGTCGCCGTACCACACCTGGAAGTCGGCGTCGGTGAACTCCTTGTGGAACTTGTAGATGGCGGTGGTCAGCAGGGTTTCCTGGCGTCGCGCCGGCCAGTACATCGGGTTGAGCGTGACCCCACCGTAGATCCAGCAGGTGGTGTCGCGGGTGAACTGGGTGTTGGGCAGTGGCGGCAGGATGAAGCTGGAGTGGCCCAGGTAGTCGTTGTACATCTTGACCACGTCGGCCCCTTCGCTCTGCGGCAGGTCCTGGCCCGCCACGCCGCCGATCAGGAACTCGGCCAGGTGGCGTGGCTCAAGGCCTTCGAGCCAGCTGCGCACTTCGTTGGTCAGGCCGACACCCACGGTGTCAGAGGTAATTTTGCGGTCAAGGATCCACTTGAGGGCTTCGGGTTGCTGCACGATGTCGGTCAGCAGGTTGTGCATCTCCAGCACATCCACGCCACGCTCGCGCATCTTGGTGACGAAGTCGAAATGGTCGCGCTTGGCCTGGTCGACCCAGATCACATCGTCGAACAGCAATTCGTCACAGTTGCTCGGCGTCAGGCGCTTGTGCGCCAGGCCCGGCGAGCAAACCATCACTTTGCGCAGTTTGCCGGCTTCGGAGTGGACACCGTACTTCTGTTTTTCAGCGGACATGGTTTCATTCCTCCAATTGAACGAAGACGTGGATCAAAGCGTCAGGAAGCCGTCATACAGGCCAAAGGCTGCCACCAGGGCGCCGATGACCACGGCTGCGAAGATCAGTTTTTCCACGTTGGTGAAGACAGGTTGGCCGACCTCACGCTTGGCCTTGGCGAACAGGATGGCGCCAGGTGCGTAGAGCAGGGCCGAGAGCAACAGGTATTTCACGCCGCCGGCGTACAGCAGCCAGATGGCGTACAGCAGGGCGATGCCGCCGATGATCAGGTCCTTCTTGCGCTCGGCCAGGGCCTGTTCGTAGGTTTCGCTGCGCAGTGCCAGCAGGAACGCATAGGCCGCCGACCACAGGTACGGCACCAGGATCATCGAGGTGGCGAGGTAGATCAGCGACAGGTAGGTACTGTTGGAGAACAGCGTGATCACCAGGAAGATCTGCACCATGGCGTTGGTAAGCCACAGGGCGTTGGCCGGTACCTGGTTGGCATTTTCGCGGCGCAGAAACTCCGGCATGGTGTGGTCTTTGGCGGCGGCGAACATGATCTCGGCGCACAGCAGTACCCACGACAGCAGGGCCCCCAGCAGCGAGATGATCAGGCCGACGCTGATCAGCACCGCGCCCCAGTGGCCGACCACATGCTCCAGTACGGCGGCCATCGACGGGTTCTGCAGCTTGGCCAGTTCCGGTTGGGTCATGATGCCCAGCGACAGCACGTTGACCAGCACCAGGAACAGCAGCACGGTGACAAAACCGATGACCGTGGCCTTGCCCACGTCAGAGCGCTTTTCCGCCCGGGACGAGAAGATGCTTGCGCCCTCGATGCCGATGAACACCCACACGGTGACCAGCATCATGTTGCGCACCTGGTTCATCACACTGCCCAACTCTGGCGTACCCAAGGCCCAGATGTCGGCGGTGAAGATGTCTAGCCTGAAGGCAAACAGGCAGATCAGCGCGAACAGCACCAGAGGCACCACTTTGGCCACGGTGGTGACCAGGTTGATGAACGCGGCTTCCTTGATGCCGCGCAGCACCAGGAAGTGCACTGCCCACAACAGGATCGACGCGCCAATGATGGCGGCCGGCGTGTTGCCTTCACCGAAGATCGGGAAGAAGTAGCCCAAGGTGCTGAACAACAGCACGAAGTAGCCGACGTTGCCCAGCCAGGCACTGATCCAGTAGCCCCAGGCCGAGGAAAAGCCCATGTAGTCGCCGAAACCGGCCTTGGCGTAGGCATACACCCCGCCATCCAGGTCAGGCTTGCGGTTGGCCAGGGTCTGGAACACGAACGCCAGGGTCAGCATGCCGACCGCGGTGATGCCCCAGCCGATCAGCACAGCGCCAACCCCTGCGCTGGCGGCCATGTTTTGCGGCAGCGAGAAGATCCCGCCGCCAATCATGGACCCGACGACAAGTGCAACTAACGCGCCGAGCTTTAGTTTTCCGGATGAATCAGACATTTAACAACTCCTGCCAGGAGAAAGTTGACGTCAGCATAAATCCGACGCCGTTGCCGTAAGCTGACTTGTGTCAGTTTAAGGCGACGTGAAGGTAGGAAATTTCCTTCACGGGTGCTCCTGGAGTGTGCCGACAGCTTGAGCTGCAAGCCTTGCGCGCTGGCACCTCCATGTCTTTCTAGAGCAAACGCTCTGTTCAGCCTGCGATGCTTGAAGCTAGCCGCTTTTGACGCTTTCGCAAATTTTTCACAAACATTTTGAGTTTTATCAGGAACTGTTCTAGTTGCTGTCCAGCTGCTAGCTTTTAAGGAATGGTGCATAGACAAAGCAGTTATGAGTGCTATAGCTTGAGTGGCGGGTTCTCTTATAAGTAACCACATTTATATGGCCCGCAGGGCTGTTTCAAAGGCATGACAGCGCGTAAAAAAATGGGGGATGCATGAGCGAACCGGGACAGAAGCTGCGCCTTGGCGCGCTGATCGCACTGGTGGTCGGCTCGATGATCGGTGGCGGGATCTTCTCGCTGCCGCAGAACATGGCGGCACGTGCCGATGTCGGGGCGGTGCTGATCGGTTGGGGCATCACCGCCGTCGGCATGCTGGCCCTGGCCTTCGTGTTCCAGACCCTGGCCAACCGCAAGCCGGAACTGGACTCGGGGGTGTACGCCTACGCCAAGGCGGGTTTCGGCGACTACATGGGCTTCTCTTCGGCCTGGGGCTACTGGATCAGCGCCTGGCTGGGCAATGTCGGCTACTTCGTGCTGCTGTTCAGCACCCTGGGCTTTTACTTTCCGGTTTTCGGCGAAGGCAACACGCCGATCGCCATCGGCGGTGCCTCGTTGCTGCTGTGGTCAGTCCACTTTCTGGTGCTGCGCGGCATCAAGGAAGCCGCGTTCATCAACCAGGTGACTACCGTGGCCAAGGTGGTGCCGTTGCTGATGTTCGTGGTGATTGCGGCGTTCGCCTTTCGTGCCGATATCTTCACCCGTGACATCTGGGGCTTGAGCAACCCGCAATTCGGCAGCGTGCTGGAGCAGGTGCGCAACATGATGCTGGTGACCGTGTTCGTGTTCATCGGCATCGAGGGCGCCAGCGTGTACTCAGGGCGCGCCGAGCGTCGTTCGGATGTGGGCAAGGCTACCGTCATCGGTTTTCTTGGTGTGCTGGCGCTGCTGGTGCTGGTCAACGTGCTTTCGCTGGGGGTGATGACCCAGCCGGAACTGGCCGGTTTGCAGAACCCGTCGCTGGCGTCGGTGCTGGAGCATATCGTCGGCCCTTGGGGGGCGTTGCTGATCAGCCTCGGCCTGGCGGTTTCGCTGCTGGGCGCGTTGCTGTCGTGGGCGTTGCTGTGTGCTGAGATCCTGTTCGCCACGGCTCGGGACAAGACCATGCCGCGCTTTCTGGCCAAGGAAAACGCCAACCATGTGCCCGCCAACGCCCTGTGGCTGACCAACTGCATGATCCAGGGCTTCTTGCTGATTACGCTGTTCTCGGCCGGTACCTACACCAGCCTCATCTACCTGGCTTCGTCGATGATCCTGGTGCCTTACCTGTGGTCGGCGGCATATGCCGTGTTGCTGGCGTTGCGTGCAGAAACCTACGCCGGGCAAACGGGGTTGCGGCGCAAGGACTTGCTGGTGGCGCTGGTTGCCTTGCTGTATGCCGTGTGGCTGTTGTATGCCGGCGGGCTCAAGTACCTGCTGCTGTCGGCGCTGCTGTATGCCCCCGGCGTAATCCTGTTTGCCAGGGCCAAGCATGAGCAGGGCCAGGCGTTGTTCACCACCTGGGAAAAGCTGATTTTCGCCGCCGTGCTGGCAGGCGCTGCACTGGCGGCCTACGGCCTGTATTCAGGGCTGTTGAGCTTGTGACGGGGCAGGGCAGGCGTGCTCCGGGCGTGACCAGATCCACAGGTTGCCCAGGGTCATGCCGGCGATTGCCAGGAACACCGGCCAGTGGTGCTCCAGAAACGTCAGCATCAGGCCCGCGCATAGCAGCATGCTGATGGTGGCGCTTACCTTGGCCCGGCGCTGGATCACCTTGCCGTTGCGCCAGTTGTAGAGGATCGGCCCGAACAGCCGGTGGTTCTCCAGCCAGGCAGACAGGCGTGGCGAACTGCGGGTCGCCGCCCAGGCGGCCAGCAGGATGAATTCGGTGGTCGGCAAACCGGGTATGACGATCGCGACCAAGCCCACCCCGAGGCTCACGTAAGCCAGGATTCCATACAACAGGCGGGCGATCTTCGAGCGGGCAGGTTGGGTCATGGTCTCACTGCAAAAAGCGGTTCGGCCACCGGTAGGGTGGCCGGGTACGGCATATCAGACCAGCGCGGCATCCGCAGCATAGGCATGCTTGAGCAGTTCGGTGAAACGCTCGAATGCGGCAACTGCACCGCGTTCGGCAGCGGCTTCCTCTTCAGCCGACAGCTCAAGGCCATCAAGGATGCGGGTGAACTGCTTCCAGCCTTCGGCACGGCCACCGGCTGGCTCGCCCAGGTGGCGTGCACCAAAGGTGTCGGACAGCTCCAGGGCCACGGCACGCTTGATCAGAAACGCAGCGCCCAGTTTGGAGCCTTCAGAGACGAAGATCCAGCCCATTGCCTCGCCCAGGCTCGGCTTGCCCACGGCGCCTGGCACGGCGGCCGGCACTTCGGTGTTGAGGTCGGCGAGGTCCAGGCGGGCTTGGTCGGCACGGCAGCGCTCGGCCAGGTCGGGGACGATGGCGATCAGCTGCGGATCGTTGTACAGGGCTTGCAGCTCGGACTGGAACAGGTACTGGGCAACGACGAAGCGGGCGAAGCTTTCGCGGCTGTCGAAGGGCGCGTGGGATTTGACCAGGGCATCCAGCTCGGCGTGCGGGGCGTGGGTGATCTGGTTCAGGCGCTGGGAGCGCAGGGCTGGGCGTTCGGTCATGGGGGCAGTCCTTGGAAAGAGGGGCGTCTAGATACAAGACGAAACAGCGGCGGCGGGACAGTAAAAAAAACGGGTTTTACATCGTTCCTGCAGGCCGCAGAGTTTTTTTGTGGGAGCGGCCTTGTGTCGCGAATGGGCCGCGCAGCGGCCCCAGATTTTCTGTGCTGATGCAAAGATTACTGGGGCTGCTGCGCAGCCCATTCGCGACACAAGGCCGCTCCCACAGAGAGCTCACAGGCCTAAATTTTTGGTACGGATCAGATATCCCAAACCACATTGATACCGAAGTTGCGCCCCGGCATGGTCAGGCGGTCGATGTTGGCTGGCTGGGTCACAGCCGCTTCACCCTGGCCGTCGTAGCTGCGCACCGAGTCCCACTGCCAGTACTTCTTGTCGGTGAGGTTGTACAGGCCGGCGTTGATGGTCACGTCGTCGGTCACCTTGTAGAAGCCGGTCAGGTCCAGCACGCCGTAGCCCGGGGTGCGGAACTTCGAGCTCGAACCATCTGGCGAGTAGAAGCTGGAGTCATCGACACGGGTTTTGCGCTTGACCAGCGTCCAGCTCAGCAGGCCGCCGTAGTTCTGCTGCTCGTAACCCAGGCCGAACACGCCCTTCAGCGGGTTGACGGTGTTCAGCGGCTCACCGGTGTCGTCGTTACGACCATAGGTGTAGGCAATCGAACCCTGGGTATACAGGCCTTGCGGCGCGCCGAAGTGGTCGAGGTTCAGGCGGCCCTTGACCTCGGCACCCTTGATGGTGGCGTGCTTGATGTTGTTGGCCTGGAAGGTCTGTTCCAGATTGGCGCTTTGCACCGCATCTTCGTCAATGAAGTCGCGGTACTTGTTGTAGAACACCGCAACGTCGAAGTTACCCGCGTCGAAGTTGCCACGCAGGCCGGTTTCGTAGCTCTTGCTCTTTTCCGGTTCCAGGCCCGGGTTGCCTTCTACGCGGTAACCTTCCTCAAGGTTGACGAATTTTCCGTACATGGACTTGGCGGTCGGGGTGCGGAAGCCTTCAGCATACTGACCATACCAGGTGTAATTGTCGTTGAAGGCGTAGGTCAGGCCGAACTTGGGCGAGACGCGGTGCCACTTCTTGTCCGAGTCGTCCTGGGAGGTGGGCGCTGTGCCGGTGGACTCCAGGCCACGCAGGAATTCGTCGGTGAACTTGGGTTCCATGCGCGTGTAGTCGTAGCGCGCACCGGGCATGAAGGTCCAGTTGTTCCAGCGGATTTCATCCTGCACGAACAGGCTGTAGGTGTTCACGGTCGGGTCCGGGAAGTCGCTGACCAGAACCTGGCCGTCTGCCGGGCGTTCGGCGCCGGCGGCGGAGCAACCGGAGCCCACGGCCAGGCAGGTGCCCGTGCCGCTGCGCGTACCGGTGATTTTCTCGTGCTTGATCGTGGTGCCATAGGTCAGCAGGTGGTCGGTGGCGCCGATGCTGAAGGCCTTGTCCAGCTGGGCATCGAAGACCCACTGGCGGTCCTTGTAGGTCGTGTCACGCGTGCGCAGTACCTGGCGGCCAGGCGGTGCGTAGACTTCTTCGGTGTGCTGGTCGGTCTTGGCGATCTGGTAGTTGAGGCTCCACTTGACGTGGTCAGCGACCAGCGAATCCAGGCCGAACTCATGGTTGATACCAAAGCGCTCGCGGGTGATGGTGTCGTTGCCACTGCGCGCCTTGTAGTAACCCGTGCCACCAAAGCCCGGAATGAACGGCCCGCCCACCGCGCTGAGGATGTTCTGGTCGCGGTCATCCTTGTAGCGTTCGTAGGTGAAGCCCAGGCGCGCGTCGTCGTCGTAGTTCCAGCCCAGCTTGGCCAGCACGTTTGTAGTGCGCACATCCATCGGGTTGGCTTCGGTGCGCGAGAGGCCGGCACCGCTGTGGCTGCCGTGGGTTTCGGTTTCGTGGCCGTTACGCTGGCTCAGGTGCAGCAGGCCATCGAAATCACCCTCGCGGCCGGCGACGGTGGCGGAGGTCAGCCAGCTTTCGTCGGCTGAGCTGTAGCCGGTCTTCAGGCGCGCACCCACGTCCTTCCCGGGCTTGATGATGTCGTCGGGGTCGAGGGTGAAGTAGCTCACCGCGCCGCCGATGGCGTTGCTGCCGTACAGCACCGAGGCCGGGCCGCGGAGAATTTCTACGCGCTTGACGATTTCCGGGTCGACGTAGTTGCGTTGGGTCTGGGCGTAGGGGCCATAGAAGAAGCTGTCCGGGATCGACACACCGTCGACCTGGGTGAGGATCCGCTCGCCGTCGATACCACGGATGTTGTAGCCGTTCAGGCCGCTGCGCTGGCCGGTGCCGGCCACCGATACGCCCGGCTCGTAGCGCACCAGATCCTGGATGTTGTTGACGTTCTGCCGGTCTAGCTGCTCGCGGGTCTGCACGCTGACGGTGCTTGGCACCTGGCTGACGTCTTGGGCACTACGGGTGGCGCTGACGGTCACCTGCTGCAGGGCGATTACGTTGCCGCCAGTCTGGCGCTCAAGCACCACGTTGCCGTTGCTGATCTTGCGAAAACTCAGCCCGGTACCCTGCAGCAGGCGCTTGAGGGCGGCATCTGGCGGCAGCGAGCCTTGTACGCCCGGCGAAGCCACGCCGTCGGCCAGCTCGGCGCTGAAGCCGACCTGCCAGCCGGTGACCTGGCTGAAGGCGTTGATCGCCGACACCAGCGGCTGCTGGCCGATGCTGAAGCGGTAGTCACCCATGCGCGGGCTGCTGGCCTGGGCCGGTTCGGCGGCCAGCGCTGGCAGGCTGCAAGCGCCGCTGGCGAGCAGGGCCAGGGTCAACAGGGACAGTTGCCCGGTTCGGCGGGGAAGGGTGGACGTGCGGGTAGGACCAGTGGACATCGAAAGCGCTCCCTGATGCGCGGGCTGTTATAGGTGATTGCTGTTCTCGTTTTCAAACAAGAATCAGTTGCATTGGCTATAACGAGACGGGCGGGGCAGGGCGATCGCGTAAAAATAATTTCCAGGTCAGTTCAGAATCACCAGCGCAGGGTACTCATGCAACTGTGCCGAGGTGATATGGGCCAGTGCGCGCAGGGTTTCCAACGGCTGGTCGAGGCGGTAGTTACCAGTCACTGCAACGTCTTCGAGCTGCGCATTGCGGTTGATGATCCAGCCCGGGTAGTAGCGCCGCACTTCAGCCAGCACCTGGCTCAGCGGGCAATTCTCGAACACCAGGCGGCCGTCGACCCAGGCCAGGTCCTTTTGCATGTCGGCGCGTTGGCGCTGGCCGAAGCCCTGCGGGCCCACGCTGATGCTGTCGCCGGCACTCAGGCGGATGCGCTGGTCGCGTGCCCCTTGCAGGTCGACATCGCCGCGTTGCACCCGCACCTGGGCCTCGCCATCGAGGTAGCGCACGGCAAAGTCGGTATCGCGCACCTGTGCGCGCAACGGCCCGGCCTCTACCTCAAGTGGCAGCAGCGCGCCCTCGGGTATCTGGAAGTAGGCCTCACCCTGCAGCAGGCGGGCGACCGGGCGGCCGTCCCGGCGGTCGCTGGCAAATGCCGAGTTGGTGTTGAGCAGCACTTTTGCACCGTCTTCCAGTTGCAGGCTCTGGCGCTCGCCTACCACGGTCAGGTGGTCGGCCTGCAGGCGGGTGGGCAGGTTGCCGACGGTGAACAGCCCGACCAGCAACACTGCGGCGGTGGCCAGGGGTTTCCAGTGGCTGCGCAGGCGCCCGCGCCACGAGCGGCGTTGCTGCTGGTGCATCTGCGTGGCCGCCTGGTGCAACGGCGTACCGTTCCACAGTGCTTCTGCCTCGACGTAGGCCTCGGCGTTTTCCGGTGCGGCGCTCAGCCAGGCTTCAAAGGCCTGGGTGTCTGCGGCATCGGCGCATTGCAGGCGCACCAGCCAGTCCAGCGCCTCGTCCATGGCACGAGCACGGGCACTTGGCCCGGCAGGTGACGGGCGAGGGGCAGGGCTGTCAGTCACGGTGAATCCTTGAATGGTTTTTTGCGAATGATCAAGGCTAAGGCGGGGTGTGGCAAGGGCTTTGCGTCGCCGTTCGCCTGCGGTCAGCTTACTTGAGGCGTTCGGCAACACCCATGCAGATCGCCATGATCAGTTTCAGTTCCTTTTGCACCGTACTGGGCGAAACACTGAGTTGTTCGGCAATTTCCAGGTAGGTGGCGCCGTGCAGGCGGCTGAGGATGAAGATGCGCTGCTGGCGTTCACTCAGCTGGTTGAGGCTGACGCTCAGGTGCTTGAGCAACTGCTCGGCATGGGCGGCATCCTCGCTGCTGGTGGCGGGCGCGGCCACGCTGTGCAGCACTTCGTCGGGCACGTCGTCGACCAGCATGCGTGCCTGCACCCGGCGTGCGCGCAGGTGGTCCAGTGCCAGGTTGCGCGCGGTCTGGAACACGAACGGCTCGATGTGCTCGATGGGCCGCTCGCCCAGGGCGCGGGACACCCGCAAGTAGGTTTCCTGCAGCAGGTCTTCGGCCGTGCTGGGGTTGCCGACCATGCGCTGCAAGGTGCGCAACAGGGTAAGGCGCTGGACGAGGAAGACGGAGTTGAACCGGGACTGACTCACGGGGGGACCTGGCCGACGAAAGGTTAATGATAATGCTTATCATCCGTGCCATTGGTCAAGTGTGGATGTGTTAGGAAATGGTAAAGATTGTGAGTCCCCGCCCTGTGCGGTCCCCTGTAGGAGCGGCCTGGTGTCGCGATGGGCTGCGCAGCAGCCCCCTGCAATATGTGCTGTGTAGCTGAGATTGTGGGGCTGCTGCGCAGCCCATCGCGACGCAAGGCCGCTCCTACAGGGAGCGTGCCAGATCTTAGCGGGCCTGGCACAACGCCAGGCAGTTATCCAGCATGCGGTTGCTGAACGCCCACTCGTTGTCATACCACGCCAGCACCTTGAGCATGCGCCCGTTGGCCCGGGTATGGTTGGCATCGAAAATGGACGACAGCGGGTTGTGGTTGAAATCGCAGGAAACCAATGGCAACGCGTTGTAGCCCAATACCTTGGAATGCTGGCTGGCTTCAAGGAACAGCTGGTTGACCTGCTCGGCCGTGGCCTCGCGCTTGAGGTTGACGGTGAGGTCCACCAGCGACACGTTGATTACCGGCACCCGCACTGCCATGCCGGTCAGCTTGCCGGCCAGCTCCGGCAGTACCAGGCCCACGGCCTCGGCGGCGCCGGTCTTGCTCGGGATCATCGACTGGGTGGCCGAGCGCGCGCGGTACGGGTCGCTGTGGTACATGTCGGTCAGCACCTGGTCGTTGGTGTAGGCGTGAATGGTGGTCATCAGGCCTTGCTCGATGCCGAACTCGCGGTGCAGCACCTGGGCGATCGGTGCCAGGCAGTTGGTGGTGCAGGAGGCGTTGGAAATGACCTGGTGCGAGGCCCGCAGGATGTCATGGTTGACCCCGTACACCACGGTGGCATCGGCACCTTTGGCCGGCGCCGAGACAATCACCTTGCCAGCCCCTGCAGCAAGGTGTGCAGCGGCCTTGGCGCGGTCGGTGAACAGCCCCGTGCACTCGAACACCACGTCGATCGCCTCGGCCTTCCAGGGCAGTTCGGCCGGGTTGCGGATGGCACTGACCGCGATACGGTCACCATTGACCGTGAGGCTTTCGTGGTCCGCCTCCACCGTGGCTTCGAACGTGCCGTGCACGCTGTCGTACTTGAGCAGGTGGGCATTCATGGCGCTGTCGCCCAGGTCGTTGATGGCGACGACCTGCAGGTCCTGGCGGTAGCCTTGGGTATACAGTGCGCGCAGGACGTTGCGCCCGATGCGGCCGAATCCATTGATGGCGATGCGTAGGGTCATGGCAGTACCTCTGGCAGTCCGAGTGAAACCTGTGGCAAAAAGGAGCTTCACTGAAACGGTTTTGTTGTTGGAATTACAAGATTATTCACTGGCCGATAGAAAACAAGCCTTTTTAGTGGCAGTATTTTGTTTAAACATACAACGAGTGGTTGGGCGATGTGCTTCCACCGATGCAGCAGGCTCCTTACCTTGAGCCTAGGCCGCAATCGTTTGGAGGGGAAATGCCCGGTAAACCGCCCTTACAATTAGCCTGGAGTCCAGTACATGCATCCGCGCATCCTTGAGGTCACCCAGCGGCTGATCGAACGCAGCCGTGCCACCCGCGAACGCTACCTGCAGCTGATTCGCGGGGCGGCCAGTGAAGGCCCCATGCGTGCCAGCCTGCAGTGCGCCAACTTCGCCCATGGCGTGGCCGGTTGCGGCAGCGAGGACAAGCAGACGCTGCGCCTGATGAACGCGGCCAACGTGGCGATCGTCTCGGCCTACAACGACATGTTGTCTGCTCACCAGCCGTACCTGCACTTCCCCGAGCAGATCAAGCAGGCCCTGCGCGAGGTCGGTTCGGTCGGGCAGTTCGCCGGGGGCGTGCCGGCCATGTGCGACGGCGTGACCCAGGGTGAGCCTGGCATGGAGCTGGCCATCGCCAGCCGCGAAGTGATCGCCATGTCCACGGCGGTAGCGCTGTCGCACAACATGTTCGATGCCGCGCTGATGCTGGGCATCTGCGACAAGATCGTCCCAGGCCTGATGATGGGCGCGCTGCGCTTCGGCCACCTGCCGACCATCTTCGTCCCGGGCGGGCCGATGGTGTCGGGCATTTCCAACAAGCAGAAGGCCGATGTGCGCCAGCGTTATGCGGAAGGCAAGGCCAGCCGTGAAGAGCTGCTGGAGTCGGAGATGAACTCCTATCACAGCCCGGGTACCTGCACCTTCTACGGCACCGCCAATACCAACCAGCTGGTGATGGAAGTGATGGGCCTGCACCTGCCGGGCGCCTCGTTCGTCAACCCGTACACACCGCTGCGCGACGCCCTCACCGCCGAGGCCGCGCAGCAGGTCACGCGCATGACCAAGGCCAGCGGCAGTTTCATGCCGTTGGGCGAAATCGTCGACGAGAAGGCACTGGTCAATTCGATTGTCGCCCTGCACGCCACGGGCGGCTCGACCAACCACACCCTGCATATCCCGGCGATTGCCCAGGCGGCAGGTATCCAGCTGACCTGGCAGGACATGGCCGACCTCTCCGAGGTGGTGCCAACCCTGTCCCACGTCTACCCCAACGGCAAGGCCGACATCAACCACTTCCAGGCCGCCGGTGGCATGGCCTTCCTGATTCGCGAGCTACTGGATGCCGGGCTGCTGCACGAAGACGTCAACACCGTGGCTGGCCACGGCCTGCGCCGCTATACCCAGGAACCGTTCCTCGACAATGGCAAGCTGGTGTGGCGCGAGGGGCCGCAACAGAGCCTGGACGAAAGCATCCTGCGCCCGGTGGCGCGGCCGTTCTCGGCCGAAGGCGGCCTGCGGGTGATGGAAGGCAACCTGGGCCGTGGCGTGATGAAGGTGTCTGCTGTCGCCCCTGAGCACCAGGTGGTCGAAGCCCCGGCGCGCGTGTTCCAGGACCAGCAGTCGCTGGCCGACGCGTTCAAGGCCGGCGAGCTGGAGCGTGACTTTGTCGCCGTGGTGCGCTTCCAGGGCCCGCGTTGCAACGGCATGCCCGAATTACACAAGCTCACACCGTTCCTCGGTGTGCTGCAGGACCGTGGCTACAAGGTGGCGCTGGTCACAGACGGGCGCATGTCCGGCGCCTCGGGCAAGATCCCGGCGGCCATCCACGTTTGCCCCGAGGCGTATGACGGCGGCCCGCTGGCGCGGGTACGCGATGGTGATATCGTGCGGGTCGATGGTGTCGAAGGCACATTGCGGGTCATGGTGTCGGCCGAAGAACTGGCCAGCCGCGACCTGCCTCCGGCCCCCCAGGGCAATGACCTGGGCTGCGGGCGCGAGCTGTTCGGCTTCATGCGCATGGCGTTCAGCCCGGCAGAGCAGGGCGCGAGTGCCTTTACCTCGGCCCTGGAGAACCTCAAATGAAGGACCTGCTGGTTGGCGACATTGGCGGCACCAATGCCCGTTTTGCGTTATGGCGTGACAACCAGCTGCATGAGGTAAAAGTCTTTGCCACTGCGGACTACACCAGCCCGGAGCAGGCCATCGAGGCTTATCTCGAAGGCCAGGGCATAGCCCGCGGCGGCTTGGCGGCTGTGTGCCTTGCGGTAGCCGGGCCGGTCGATGGCGATGAATTTCGCTTTACCAACAACCACTGGCGCCTGAGCCGTACGGCCTTCTGCAAGACCTTGCAGGTCGAGCGGCTGTTGCTGATCAACGACTTCACCGCCATGGCGCTGGGCATGACCCGCCTGCGCGAAGGGGAGTTCCGCGAGGTGTGCCCCGGGCAGGCTGACCCGTTGCGACCTGCGCTGGTGATCGGGCCAGGCACTGGCCTGGGCGTGGGTTCGCTGCTGCGCCTGGGCGAGCAGCACTGGCAGGCCTTGCCGGGGGAGGGCGGCCATGTCGACCTGCCGGTGGGCAATGCGCGCGAAGCGGCAATCCACCAGCAGATCCACGGCCAGATCGGCCATGTCAGTGCCGAGACCGTGCTCAGTGGCGGTGGCCTGGTGCGGCTGTACCAGGCAATCTGTGCGCTGGATGGCGATACACCCCGACACAAGACCCCGGCACAGATTACCGATGCCGCGCTGGGCGGCGAGCCACGGGCGCTGGCGGTGGTCGAGCAGTTCTGCCGGTTCCTTGGGCGTGTGGCGGGTAACAACGTGCTCACGCTGGGCGCGCGAGGCGGGGTCTATATTGTCGGCGGCGTGATTCCGCGTTTTGCCGAACTGTTCCTGCGTAGCGGGTTTGCCGCGAGTTTTGCCGACAAGGGCTGCATGAGTGGCTATTTCGCTGGCGTGCCGGTGTGGCTGGTAACCGCAGAGTTTTCCGGGTTGCTGGGGGCCGGTGTGGCCTTGCAGCAGGCCTCGCACCACAGATAAGTGTAAAGGGCCGATGATAGTTCCGGCACAGCACGGTCCCTGTAGGAGCGGCCTTGTGCCGCGATGGGGCGCGAAGCGGCCCCAATAACAGGCAACCAAGACCTGTAACTAACAAGAGGAAGGACCACTTGAGCACTGCCGGCAAATCGATCCTGATGGTCGACGACGACCAGGAAATCCGCGAACTGCTGCAAACCTACCTGAGCCGCTCCGGCTTCCAGGTGCATGCCGAAGCCGATGGAAAGGGCTTTCGCCGAGCCCTGGAAACCACCCCCTGCGACCTGGTCATTCTCGACGTCATGCTGCCCGACGAGGACGGCTTCAGCCTGTGCCGCTGGGTGCGCCAGCACCCGCGCCAGGCGCGGGTGCCGATCATCATGCTCACCGCCAGCTCCGACGAAGCCGACCGGGTCATTGGCCTGGAGCTGGGCGCCGACGACTACCTCGGCAAACCCTTCAGCCCTCGGGAACTGCAAGCAAGGATCAAGGCCCTGCTGCGCCGCGCCGAATTCGGCCAGTCGGCGCCGGGCAGTGCCGTGCTGGCCTTCGACGACTGGCGCCTGGACACGGTCAGCCACCGTCTGTTCCACCACGACGGCGAAGAGGTGATTTTGTCCGGCGCCGACTTCGCCCTGCTCAAGCTTTTCCTCGACCATCCGCAGCAGATTCTCGACCGCGACACCATCGGCAACGCCACCCGTGGTCGCGAGCCGATGCCGCTGGACCGCATCGTCGACATGGCGGTCAGCCGCCTGCGACAGCGCCTGCGCGATACCGACAAGCCCCCCCGGCTGATCCGTACGGTGCGTGGCAGCGGTTACCTGTTGGCGGCGCATGTTTGCAGTGCGCCCTGAGCGGCGCTGGCGCCTGCTGCCGCGCTCGCTGCTGGGGCGCATGCTGCTGCTGACCCTGTTGGTGGTGCTGCTGGCCCAAGGCTTGTCGAGCATCATCTGGGTGGCCCAGTTGCGTGCCAGCCAGCTGCAGGGCCTGCGCGCCAGCGCCAGCAGCCTGGCCCATTCCATGAGCGCCAGCGTCAGTTATTTCCGCTCGCTGCCGGTGGCCTATCGGCCGATGGTGCTCGACCAGTTGCGCAGCATGGGCGGCACGCGCTTTTTCGTCTCGCTCAACGCCAAGCCGCTCGACATGCCGGTGCTGCCCATCACCCCACGCAAGCAGGCGGTGATCGATGTGTTCCAGCAGGTACTGCATGAGCGACTGGGCTCGCAGATGGATATTTCCGTTGAGTTCGTCGCGCCCGACGACCTGCGCATTTTCAACAGCGGCCTGAAACTCGACGAGCTGCCACGCTCCTGGGCGCATTACTCGCTGACCCTGGAGCCGCTCAAGCCGCCGGTGCTGGTGACGCAGATCCGCCTGGGCGAGGGCGAGTGGCTGTACATCGCCTCGCTGCTGCCCGAGCCCTATACCGGCCTTGAGGCCGAACGCCTGCCACGCCAGCAGATCGGTTTCATCGTGCTCACCACCACCTTGCTGCTGCTGTTCATCGGTTTGCTGGTGCACTGGCAGAGCTGGCCGCTCAAGCGCCTGGCGCGGGCTGCGCGGGAGATGTCGCTGGGCGCTGATGTAGCGCCGGTGGCTGAAGGTGGTGGTAGCGAAGTGGTTGAAGTAAGCCGGGCGTTCAACAGCATGCGTGAGCGCATCAGCCGCTACCTGACCGAACGCAGCCAGCTGTTCAGCGCCATCTCCCACGACCTGCGCACGCCGATCACCCGCCTGCGCCTGCGTGTCGAACTGCTGGAAGACGAGCGCCTGCAGGCCAAGTTCAGCCAGGACCTGGACGAGCTGGAGCTGCTGGTGAAAGGTGCGCTGCAGTGCGTGAAGGACACCGATATCCACGAGAACATAGAGCCGGTCGACCTCAACCAGGTGCTGGAAATTCTGGCAGAGCCTTTTCTGCGTGATGGCCGCATCACGGTCGAAGGCCGGGCGCAGGCGCCTTACCCAGGCAAGCCGCTGGCGCTGCGGCGCTGCATCGGCAACCTGATCGACAACGCCATCAAGTACGGCGAGCGGGCACGGCTGCGCATCATCGACAGTGCCGAGGGCTTTGTGCTGCAGGTGGACGACCAGGGGCCGGGCGTACCGCAGCAGCAGCTGGAGCAAGTGTTCGAGCCGCATTTCCGCCTGGCCGGACAGCAGCAGGGCTATGGGCTGGGGTTGGGTATTGCGCGCAACATTGCCCACAGCCATGGGGGCGAGGTGAGCTTGCTGAACCTGCGCCAGGGCGGGTTGCGGGTGACCCTGTGTCTGCCGCGGGGGCAGGACTGAGTTGTTTGTGGTGGCAGTTCTGGCCCTATCGCCGGCAAGCCAGCTCCTACAGGTACAGCGTAAACCTTGAGAGTTTTCTGGTCTTTGTGGGAGCTGGCTTGCCGGGGATAGGGCCATTGCAGGCCACATAGATGTCACTGCCCAGTGACAATCCTGGCCTGCTTCGTGACACCCCGGCCAACCCGGCTGACTAGACTTCGCACATGACTGGCAAGGATCAAGCTGGCCCATGAACACCCCCAACCTGCCTTCCACCAGCTGGCTCAACGCCCCGGCCCACACCGCCTGGCGCGTGGCCGAAGCACAGCGCCTGCTGGCCTTCGCCAAGGCCGCGAAACTGCCCGACGGCTTCGGCAACCTGGATGCCAAGGGGCAGTTAGCCCCCGGCGCCCGTGCCGAAACCATGAACACCGCTCGCATGACCCACTGCTTCGCCCTGGCTCACCTGCAGGGCATGCCCGGCTGCCTGGACCACGCGGCACACGGCGTGGCCGCCTTGCGCGGTGCCATGCAGGATGCCACCTATGGCGGTTGGTTCGCCCACCCCGGTGGCCACGACGACAGTGGCAAGGCGGCTTACCTGCATGCCTTCGTCGCACTGGCCGCCAGCTCGGCAGTGGTGGCGGGCGCGGTCGACGCCCCCGCGCTGTTGGCCGACGCAATCCATGTGATCGAAGCGCATTTCTGGAGCGAAGAAGAAGGCGCCCTGCGGGAAACCTTCTCCCGCGCCTGGCAACTGCCCGAGCCGTACCGTGGCGCCAACAGCAACATGCACGCGACCGAGGCCTTTCTGGCCTTGGCAGACGTCACCGGCAACAGCCTGTGGCTCAAGCGCGCCTTGCGTATTGCCGAGCGCATCATCCGTACCCATGCTGCTGCCAACGGCTACCGGGTCATCGAGCATTTCGACGCGTTCTGGCAGCCACTGCCGCACTACAACCTTGAGCATCCGGCCGACCACTTCCGGCCTTATGGCACCACGCCTGGGCATGCCCTGGAATGGGCGCGGCTGATGCTGCACCTGGAAGCCAGCCTCGAACGGGCCGGCCTGCAGGCCCCGCAGTGGCTGGCGGAGAGTGCCCGGGCACTGTTCGACGCAGCCTGCCAGCAGGCCTGGAAGGTCGATGGCGCACCCGGTTTCGTCTACACCCTGGACTGGGCCGGGCAGCCCGTGGTGCATGCGCGCCTGCACTGGGTGCACGCCGAGGCCTGCGCTGGCGCAGCGGCCCTGTTGCAGCGCACCGGCGAGGCGCAGTACGAGCAGTGGTACCGCACCTGCTGGGATTTCATCGCCAGCCACTTTATCGACAACGTCGGTGGCAGCTGGCACCACGAACTCGATGCCCACAACCAGCCGGCCGGGACCCTCTGGCCGGGCAAGCCCGACCTCTATCACGCCTACCAGGCGCTGCTGCTGCCAGGTTTGCCGCTGGCCCCCAGCCTGGCCAGCAACCTGGCAGGCAATGTAACCAGACGATGACATTCACGCATCGCTTCGTTACCCGGCGAGGCGGGCACGCTGTTTAGACTCCATGCAACGCAAGCGACCGACTTGCACGGCATAACAACAAGAAAGGTGCTTCGATGATTTCCACGCTCCGTCTCGCTGCCGCAATTTCCCTGGCTTCCTTACTCCCGCTCAGTGCCCAGGCTGCCGAACCCAAAGGCAGTGTCGAGGTGGTGCACTGGTGGACCTCCGGTGGTGAAAAAGCGGCCGTCGATGTGCTCAAGGCCCAGGTCGAGAAAGACGGCTTTACCTGGAAGGATGGCGCCGTCGCTGGCGGTGGCGGTGCCACGGCCATGACCGTGCTCAAGAGCCGCGCTGTAGCTGGCAACCCGCCGGGTGTCGCGCAGATCAAAGGGCCAGACATCCAGGACTGGGCGGCCACCGGCCTGCTCGACGCCGATGTACTCAAGGATGTGGCAAAGGAAGAAAAGTGGGACACATTGCTCGACAAGAAGGTCGCCGACACCGTGAAGTACGACGGTGACTATGTGGCCGTGCCGGTGAACATCCACCGCATCAACTGGCTGTGGATCAACCCTGACGTCTTCAAGAAAGCGGGCATAGACAAGGCACCCGCCACCCTCGACGAATTCTACGCTGCTGCCGACAAGCTCAAGGCCGCCGGCTTCATCCCGCTCGCCCATGGCGGTCAGCCATGGCAGGACAGCACGGTATTCGAAAGTGTGGTGCTGTCGGTAATGGGGGCAGACGGCTACAAGAAGGCCATGGTCGACCTCGACAACGCCGCCCTGACCGGCCCTGACATGGTCAAGGCGCTGACCGAACTGAAGAAGGTCGCCACCTACATGGACCCGGATGGCAAAGGCCAGGACTGGAACCTGGAAGCGGCCAAGGTCATCAACGGCAAGGCCGGCATGCAGATCATGGGCGACTGGGCCAAGAGCGAATGGACCTTGGCCAGGAAAACCGCCGGCAAGGATTACCAGTGCGTGCCGTTCCCCGGTACCGAAAATGCCTTCCTCTACAACATCGACTCGCTGGTGGTGTTCAAGCAGAACAACGCCGGCACGTCTGCCGGCCAGCAGGACATTGCCCGCAAGGTGCTGGGTGAGGACTTCCAGAAGGTCTTCAGCAGCAACAAGGGTTCGATTCCGGTACGCAACGACATGCTCGCCGACATGGGCAAGTATGGCTTCGATGCCTGCGCGCAGACCTCCGCCAAGGACTTCCTGGCCGACGCCAAGAATGGTGGCCTGCAGCCGAGCATGGCGCACAACATGGCCACCACGCTGGCCGTGCAGGGCGCGTTCTTCGATGTGGTGACCAACTACATCAACGACCCCAAGGCCGACCCGGCCGATGCAGCGAAGAAGCTGGCAGCGGCGATCAAGGCTGCCCAGTAAAGCTGACTCGATCCCCGTTGTAGGAGCGGCCTTGCGTCGCGATGGGCTGCGCAGCAGCCCCAGAACCTGCGCACTCGATCTTCCAGGTAGGTGTTGACCTTGGGTCCGTTGGGGCTGCTGCGCAGCCCATCGCGACGCAAGGCCGCTCCTACAGGGGAGTGCGGTACCTTTGAGGTGAACCATGACCACAACTACCGCCCAACTGCGGGCCTCACCCCTGGACGCGCTTCAGCGCTGGCTGCCCAAGCTGGTGCTGGCCCCCAGCATGTTCATCGTCCTGGTGGGCTTCTACGGCTACATCCTCTGGACCTTCGTGCTGTCCTTCACCACCTCGACCTTTCTGCCCACCTACAAATGGGCGGGCCTGGCGCAATACGCGCGGCTGTTCGACAACGACCGCTGGTGGGTGGCAAGCAAGAACCTGCTGCTGTTCGGTGGCCTGTTCATCGCCATCAGCCTGGCCATCGGCGTGTTGCTGGCGGTGCTGCTGGACCAGCGTATTCGCCGCGAGGGCTTCATCCGCACCATTTACCTGTACCCCATGGCGCTGTCGATGATCGTCACCGGCACCGCCTGGAAGTGGCTGCTCAACCCCGGCATGGGCCTGGACAAACTGTTGCGCGACTGGGGCTGGGAGGGCTTTCGCCTGGACTGGCTGATCGACCCCGACCGGGTGGTGTATTGCCTGGTGATCGCTGCCGTTTGGCAGGCCTCGGGCTTCATCATGGCAATGTTCCTGGCCGGCCTGCGCGGGGTCGACCCGTCGATCATCCGTGCGGCGCAGATGGATGGCGCCAGCCTGCCGCGCATCTACTGGACCGTGGTGCTGCCCAGCCTGCGCCCGGTGTTCTTCAGTGCACTGATGATCCTTTCGCACATTGCCATCAAGAGCTTCGACCTGGTGGCGGCGATGACCGCTGGCGGCCCGGGCTACTCGTCCGACCTACCGGCAATGTTCATGTACTCGTTCACCTTCAGCCGCGGCCAGATGGGCATGGGCTCGGCCAGCGCCATCCTCATGCTAGGGGCGATCCTGGCGATCCTCGTGCCGTACCTGTACTCGGAGCTGCGGAGCAAACGCCATGCATAGCCCTGTCGACAAACCCACGCTCAGCCTGAGCCGTATCGCCATCCACGTGGTGTTGCTGAGCGCTGTGCTGCTGTACCTGGTGCCGCTGGTGGTGATGCTGCTGACCAGCTTCAAGACCCCTGAAGACATCAGCACCGGCAACCTGCTGAGCTGGCCGGCGGTGATTACCGGCATTGGCTGGGTCAAGGCCTGGGGCACGGTCAGCGGTTACTTCTGGAACTCGATCATGATCACCGTGCCAGCGGTGCTGATCTCCACCACCCTTGGCGCGCTGAACGGCTATGTGCTGTCGATGTGGCGCTTCCGCGGCTCGCAGCTGTTCTTCGGCCTGCTGCTGTTCGGCTGCTTCCTGCCATTCCAGACCGTGCTGCTGCCGGCCTCGTTCACCCTCGGCAAGCTGGGCCTGGCCAGCACCACCGGCGGCCTGGTGCTGGTGCACGTGGTCTACGGCCTGGCCTTCACCACGCTGTTTTTCCGCAACTTCTACGTGAGCATCCCCGATGCACTGGTCAAGGCCGCGCGCCTGGACGGGGCCGGTTTCTTCACCATCTTCCGGCGCATCATCCTGCCGATGTCCACGCCGATCATCATGGTCTGCCTGATCTGGCAGTTCACCCAGATCTGGAACGACTTCCTGTTCGGCGTGGTGTTTTCCAGCGGTGATTCGCAACCGATCACCGTGGCCTTGAACAATCTGGTCAACACCAGCACCGGGGCCAAGGAATACAACGTCGACATGGCGGCAGCGATGATCGCCGGCCTGCCAACCCTGCTGGTGTACGTGGTGGCAGGCAAATATTTCGTGCGCGGGCTGACGGCCGGCGCGGTAAAGGGGTAAGTCATGGCAACGCTCGAACTTCGCAATGTGAACAAGACCTACGGCAGCGGCCTGCCGGACACCCTCAAGGACATCCAGCTGTCGATCAAGGATGGCGAGTTCCTGATCCTGGTCGGCCCCTCTGGCTGTGGCAAATCCACCCTGATGAACTGCATCGCCGGCCTGGAGCAGATCACCGGCGGTGCGATCCTCATCGACGAGCAGGACGTCAGCGGCATGAGCCCCAAGGACCGTGACATCGCCATGGTGTTCCAGTCCTACGCGCTGTACCCGACCATGAGCGTGCGCGAGAACATCGAATTCGGCCTGAAGATCCGCAAGATGCCCCAGACGGCCATCGATGAAGAAGTGACGCGGGTCGCCAAGCTGCTGCAGATCGAGCACCTGCTGGCGCGCAAGCCGGCACAACTGTCCGGTGGCCAGCAACAACGGGTAGCCATGGGCCGGGCGCTGGCGCGGCGGCCGAAGATCTACCTGTTCGATGAGCCGCTGTCCAACCTCGATGCCAAGCTGCGGGTCGAGATGCGCACCGAAATGAAACTGATGCACCAGCGCCTGAAAACCACCACCGTGTACGTCACCCATGACCAGATCGAGGCCATGACCCTGGGTGACAAGGTGGCGGTGATGAAGGACGGCATCATCCAGCAGTTCGGCACCCCGCAGCAGATCTACACCGACCCGGCCAACCAGTTTGTCGCCAGCTTCATCGGTTCGCCGCCCATGAACTTCATTCCGCTGCGCCTCTCGCAACAGCAGGGGCGCCTGCTGGCCGTGCTTGACAGTGGCCAGGCGCGCTGTGAGCTGCCCTTGGGGGTGGCCGATGGCGAGCTTGAAGGCCGCGATCTCATCCTTGGCATCCGCCCCGAGCAGATCGCCCTGGGCGTCGGCGAGGGCAACGGCCTGCCGGGCATCCGCGCCGAGGTGCAGGTAACCGAGCCCACCGGGCCGGACCTGCTGGTGTTCGTCACGCTCAACCAGACCAAGGTGTGCTGCCGCCTGGCGCCGGATGTGGCGTGCCGCGTGGGTGACACCCTCAACCTGCAATTCGACCCGGCCCGGGTGCTGCTGTTCGACGCCGACAGTGGCGAGCGCATACGCCTGGCCAGCACGGACGCAACCGCAAAGGACAACGTGGCTCACTTCAAAGGCCGTTGACTCGTCTACACCATCAATAAGAAAAAAGAGGACGCAAAGGGATGGAACAGCGCAAACGTATCAGGACATTGGGCTCGCTGGCTTTGCTCGCCGTTGTCGGCAGCAGCGGCGCGCAGGCTGCCGAGGCTTTTTCCAGTGAATCGAAGTGGATGACCGGCGATTGGGGCGGCACCCGTACCGAGTTGCTGGAGAAGGGCTACGACTTCACCCTCGACTACGTCGGCGAGGTGGCCGGCAACCTGCACGGTGGCTACAACGACGACAAGACTGCACGCTACAGCGACCAGTTTGCCCTTGGCGCACACCTGGATCTGGAGAAGATATTCGGTTGGCACGATGCCGAGTTCAAGCTGGCGATCACCGAGCGCAGCGGCCGCAACCTGTCCAACGACCGCATCAGCGACCCGCGCGCCGGGCAGTTCAGCTCGGTGCAGGAAGTGTGGGGCCGAGGTCAGACCTGGCGCCTGACCCAGATGTGGATCAAGCAAAAGTACTTCGACGGCGCCCTGGACGTGAAATTTGGCCGCTTCGGCGAGGGCGAGGACTTCAACAGCTTCCCTTGCGACTTCCAGAACCTGGCCTTCTGCGGCTCTCAGGTGGGCAACTGGGTGGGCGGCATCTGGTACAACTGGCCGGTCAGCCAGTGGGCGCTGCGGGTGAAATACAACATCACTCCGGAATTCTTCGTACAGGTCGGCGCCTTCGAGCAGAACCCCTCCAACCTGGAAACCGGCAACGGCTTCAAGCTCAGCGGCAGCGGCACCAAGGGTGCAATCCTGCCGGTGGAGGCGGTGTGGTCGCCCAAGGTCAACGGCCTGCCGGGTGAGTACCGCCTGGGTTACTACTACAGCACGGCCGGGGCCGACGATGTGTTCGACGACGTCAACGGCAACCCGCAGGCGCTGACTGGCGGGGCCTTCAAGTCGCATTCCAGCAAGCACGGTTGGTGGGTAGTGGCGCAGCAGCAGGTCACCGCCCAAGGTGGCGACGTCAACCGCGGCCTCAGCCTGTTTGCCAACTTCACCGTGCACGACAAGGCCACCAACGTGGTCGACAACTACCAGCAGGTGGGGCTGGTCTACAAAGGCGCCTTCGACGCCCGGCCCAAGGATGACATCGGCTTCGGTGTGGCGCGTATTCATGTGAATGACGACGTGAAGAAACGCGCCCAACTGCTCAACGCCCAGAGTGGTATCAACGATTACGACAACCCAGGCTTCGTGCCGCTGCAACGCACCGAGTACAACGCCGAGCTCTACTACGGCTTCCACGTCACCAACTGGCTGACCGTGCGGCCCAACCTGCAGTACATCAAGAGCCCGGGCGGGGTGGACAAAGTGGACAACGCGCTGGTCGCAGGCTTGAAGATTCAGTCGTCATTCTGAGGGCATTTGTTGTAAATTTACGCCAATCCCTTTTCGGTTCCCGGCACCCACTGGCCTGCAGTGGTTGTCGGGGATAGGCCGAGACAGCGCTATCTCAAACAACAAGAGCTCTGAACCATGCCCGAACATCCGCTCCATCGCTTCTTTTCCTCGCAGCGGCCAAGGCCGACATTCGAGTGGGAGCGTTACCAGCAGCGCGATGTGCTGATCATCGATCACCCCCGTTGCCAGGCGGTATTCAGCCGCCAGGGCGCGCAGCTGCTGCACTTTCAGCCGGCAGGTGAACGGCCTTGGCTGTGGTGCGCCGAGCAGTGGCCGCAGGTGGGGGCGATCCGTGGCGGCGTGCCGGTGTGCTGGCCGTGGTATGGCCGCCACCCCAGCGAGGACCTGTGGCCGGCCCATGGCTGGGCGCGCCTGCTGGACTGGAAGCTGGTGGACAGCCGCGAAGACGAGGAGGGCGTGACCCTGAAGTGGCGCCTGGACCTGTGCGACTGGCAGGTCGACTTGCATGCAAGGCTGGGCAGCCGTATGGAGCTGAGCCTGAGCACCGAGCACCAGGACAGCGAACCCTGTCAGCTGAGCCATGCGCTGCTGGCGTACTGGCGTATTAGCGACGTGTCCGAGATAGCGCTGTCCGGGTTGGAGGATATCGAAGGTTACGACCGCCTCAACCGCCAGGCCTGCCGTGAAGAGGGCGCGCTGAAGCTCAAGGGCGGCTGTCAGAAGGTTTACCCCGGCACGCCGAGGGTGCAGCTGCAGGACCCGGCCTGGCAGCGCGAGCTGTGCATTGATACCGGCGACAGCGACGACACCGTGGTCTGGCACCCGGGCAACCGACCGCTGATGGGCGTGACGGGCCGTGAAAGCCAGCGCTTTGTCTGCGTCGAGGCCGCCAGCGGCAGTGGCGAGGGCCTGAGCCTGGCGCCGGGGCAGCGTGCCCACTTGCGGCTGCAGGCGCACCGGCTCAGTTGAGTTCGTCGTCCTCGATCGGGTAGCGGCTGGCGTTCAGGCTTTCCTTGATCTTGCGCAGGTGCGGCTGGAAGTCGACGCCACGGCGCAGGGTCATGCCGGTGGCCAGCACATCGAGCACGGTCAGCTGGATGATCCGCGAGGTCATCGGCATGTAGATGTCGGTGTCTTCCGGCAGCGGAATGTGCAGGCTCAGGCTGCAGGCATTGGCCAGCGGCGAGCCAGCGGCGGTCAGGCCCAGCACCGAGGCGCCGTTTTCACGGGCCAGGCGGGCCACTTCGACCAGTTCGCGGGTGCGCCCGGTGTAGGAAATGATCACGAACAGGTCGCCGGTGTGGGCCACCGAGGCCAGCATGCGCTGCATCAGTACATCGGCGTGAGCCGACACCGCCAGGTTGAAGCGGAAGAACTTGTGCTGGGCGTCCAGGGCCACCGGGGCCGAGGCGCCCAGGCCGAAGAAGTGAATCTGCCGGGCCTGGATCATCATGTCCACGGCGCGGCTGACCTGCTGCGGGTCCAGTTGCTGGCAGGCGCCGTCGAGCGAGGCGATGGCACTTGCGAAGATCTTCTGGGTGTAGGCTGCCGGGTCATCGTCGGCCTCTACCGCGCGGCTGACGTAGGCGGCGCCGCTGGCCAGGCTCTGTGCCAGTTGCAGCTTGAGTTCGGGGTAGCCGCTGACGCCAAACGAGCGGCAGAAGCGGTTGACGGTCGGTTCGCTGACCTTGGCCGCCTGGGCCAGCGCAGCAATGCTGAAGCGGGTGGCTTGTTGCGGGTTGAGCAGGATGACTTCGGCGACTTTGCGTTCGGCCTTGTTCAGCTCGTCGAGGCGTCCCTGGATCTGCTCCAGGAGGTTTCGCACGCGGTCCATGGGTGTGTCCTTGGGTCGGGAAGACAGCCGGCTGACGAAGCAGCAGGCTTTTTGCACGGTCGTCTATCGTACTGTCGGTGCGGGTGGCGCACCACTTGTCTGTAATACTTGTGTGTAATGTTGTGGTTTTTACTACATTATCCCTTGAAAACCGTATTCGAAAGCGGTATTCCTAGACCAACTTTAGGAAAGAACCTACATCATGGCTGCGATCAGTGTCGATCCTTGCACGTTTGCCCTGTTTGGCGCCCTTGGCGACCTGGCGTTGCGCAAGCTGTTTCCTGCGCTCTACCAGCTCGACCGGGCCAACCTGCTGCACCCGGACACCCGCCTGCTGGCGCTGGCCCGCGAGGCAGGCAGCGCGCAGGAGCACCTGAACAGCATCGAAGCCCACCTGCGCCGGCATGTGCCCGAGGCCGATATCGAGCCTGCTGCATTGGGCCGCTTCCTGGCCCGGTTGAGCTACCAGCACCTGGACTTCCTGCAGCCTGAGGGTTACCAGGCCCTGGCCGAGCAGTTGCCGGGGGACCTGCCGCTGATCGCCTACTTCGCCACGGCGGCAGCGGTGTACGGGGCCATCTGCGAAAACCTCGACAACGCCGGGCTGGCCCCGCGTACCCGGGTGGTGCTGGAAAAGCCCATCGGCCACGACCTGGAGTCGTCGCGACGGGTCAACGATGCCGTGGCGCGGTTCTTCCCCGAAAACCGGGTGTACCGTATCGACCACTATCTGGGCAAGGAGACGGTGCAGAACCTGATTGCCCTGCGGTTCGCCAATAGCCTGTTCGAAACCCAGTGGAACCAGAATTCCATCTCCCACGTGGAGATCACCGTTGCCGAAAAGGTCGGTATCGAAGGCCGCTGGGGCTACTTCGACAAGGCCGGCCAACTGCGCGACATGATCCAGAACCATCTGCTGCAGTTGCTGTGCCTGATCGCCATGGACCCGCCCAGCGAGCTGTCCGCCGATGCCATTCGTGACGAGAAGGTGAAGGTGCTAAAGGCCCTGGCACCGATCACGGGCGAGGGTCTAAGCACCCAAGTGGTGCGCGGTCAGTACATTGCCGGCTACAGCGAGGGCAAGCCGGTACCTGGCTACCTGGAAGAAGACAACGCCAACGCCCGCAGCGACACCGAAACCTTCGTTGCCCTGCGTGCCGATATCCGCAACTGGCGCTGGTCGGGCGTGCCGTTCTACCTGCGTACCGGCAAGCGCATGCCGCAGAAGCTGTCGCAGATCGTCATCCACTTCAAGGAAACGCCGCACTACATCTTCGCCCCGGAACAGCGTTTGCAAATCGGTAACAAGCTGATCATTCGCCTGCAACCGGACGAAGGCATTTCTTTACGGGTGATGACCAAGGAGCAAGGCCTGGACAAAGGCATGCAACTGCGCAGCGGCCCGTTGCAGCTCAATTTTTCTGACACCTGGCGCAGCACGCGGATTCCGGATGCCTACGAGCGCCTGTTGCTCGAAGTGATGCGTGGCAACCAGAACCTGTTCGTGCGCAAGGACGAAATCGAATATGCCTGGAAGTGGTGCGACCAGTTGATCGCCGGCTGGCGTAATGCGGGCGATGCGCCCAAGCCATACGCGGCGGGGTCCTGGGGGCCGATGAGCTCGATTGCATTGATCACACGCGATGGGAGGGCGTGGTATGGGGATATCTGAACTGAAATTGCCGGCAGCCGTGAAGGTTCACGATTTGGCGGACGCCAAGGCGCTGGCTGCAACCCTGGCCCATGATGTGGCCGAGCGCCTTCGTGCAGCCATTGCTGCCAAGGGCCAGGCCTGCGTGGTGCTGTCTGGTGGCCGCAGCCCGGTGCCATTCCTTGAGAAGCTGGCCAGTGAACACCTGGACTGGGCCAAGGTTACCGTCAGCCTGGCCGATGAGCGCTGGGTGCCGGTAGAGCACGCTGACAGCAACGCAGGCCTGTTGGCCCGCCACCTGCTCAAGGGCGCGGCGGCCAAGGCCCGCTTTGTTGGCTTGTACCAGCAGGCGGAAAACCTTGATGCCGCTGCGCTCAAGGCCGACCAAGCCTTGACCGGGCTGCCGCCGATCGACGTGCTGGTGCTGGGCATGGGGGACGATGGCCATACCGCCTCGCTGTTCCCCGCCAGCCCCAACCTGGAAGCCGGCCTGGACCTGGCCAGCCCGCGTCGCTGCCTGCCGTTGCTGGCGCCGAGCGTGCCGCACCAGCGCCTGTCGATGACCCGCTCGCTGCTGGCCAGCGCCGCCTTCATCGCGCTGTCCGTGCAAGGGCCGGGCAAACTCGCTACCCTGCGCGCCGCGCTGGCTGGCAACGACCTTACTGAAATGCCGATTCGCGCTTTTCTTCACGACCCCCTGGACATCTACTGGTGCCCATGAGCCAAGGATCCACTGTCATGACCACCCTCGAACGCCCACAGCCAAAGCTCTCGATGGCCGCCAAAGCCGCCAGGATCGACGCCATCTGCGAAAAGGCGCGCATCCTGCCGGTGATCACCATTGCCCGTGAGGAAGACATCCTGCCGCTGGCCGATGCACTGGCCGCCGGCGGCATCCGTACCCTGGAAGTGACCCTGCGTTCGCAGCATGGGCTAAAAGCCATTCAGGTATTGCGCGAGCAACGCCCAGAGTTGTGTGTAGGGGCCGGTACCGTGCTTGATCGCAGCATGTTCGCCGCCGTCGAAGCAGCCGGTGCACAGTTCGTCGTCACCCCGGGCATTACCCAGGACATTCTCGAAGCGGGCGTGGACAGTGAAATCCCGCTGCTGCCAGGCATCAGCACGCCCTCCGAAATCATGATGGGCTATGCCTTGGGCTACCGCCGCTTCAAGTTGTTCCCGGCGGAAATCAGCGGCGGTGTGGCCGCGATCAAAGCCTTTGGCGGCCCGTTCGGCGATATTCGCTTTTGCCCAACCGGCGGTGTGAACCCGGCCAACGTGCGTAACTACATGGCCTTACCCAACGTGATGTGCGTGGGTGGCACCTGGATGCTCGACAGTAGCTGGATCAAGAACGGCGATTGGGCACGGATCGAAGCGTGCAGTGCCGAGGCGATGGCGCTGCTGGACACCCACTGAATTTGTTGTGTGCTTTACGGCTTATGGGGCGCTTGGTCGGCGCCCCTTTTTTTGCCTGAAGCGGGTGCTGACATGGAACCGCTTCATGCTTCGCTGCAAGCTCTCTTGTACCTAACGTTGACGGTATCAGCCAAGCGTCAATAACAGGAGAGTTTGAATATGATCGATACAAAAATGATCCAGCAGATTGGCTATATGCCGGAGAAGCGCGGTAGTTACGAAATTGACACCTATTTGCTGGGTGAACCCGGACAGGTGCTTAATCCCGGTTGCTGGGTGCGAGGCAGGACCATATATGGGGACATGTATATCTGGAATCAGAACTGGGGGACCTACAGCGTACCGGTGTTTGCCTACCTTGAACATGTGCAGACGGTGCGTATACCGAGCGCGACCAAATACACTCACGCCGTTGAAATCACGGAGGGATTCAGCTCGTCAGTTAGCCATACGACAGAGGCCGAGCTTTCTGTAGGCAGTGGATTCGTGCTGTTAGGCGCTGGAGGGGTAAAGCTCTCTAACAGCTATACCGAAGGCGTTCATGGGTCCAACAAGCGTACGGAGTCCTATGAGATACAGGGGCCGGGCGTTTATAACTTCTATCAAGTGCACATGGTGTTTGCGCACAAGGCGACATCGGCAGGCCATCTTGAAAGCATGTTCCAGTATTCCCAAGTGGCCACGGATGGAAGCGGGCGGGAAGACTTGTGCTTCCTCACCTCTATAGCAACCGATACCGTCGTGCCGGTCGCAACCGATTCCTCGATCTCGCCGTTGGGTTGGCATGAAATCCAGAAGGCTGTGCTGATGGAAAATTACAAGGCTTCGGACAATAGCGGCCACTGGCTGTTCTATCCGAATGCCTACCATAAGCCTGGCTCGCGCTACTGAGTATTGTTTGCCTGAAAGGGCGGCATCGGCCAAAAAAAATCCCGCACAAGATGCGGGATTTTTAATGCAAGTCGGCTCAGGCAGCCTTGGCATCCTGCTGGCTCAGCGAGCGGTTCAATGCACTGAACAGTGCCTTGAAGCTGGCCGTGGTGATGTTTTCATCGATGCCCACGCCATGCACCGGGCGGCCACCGGCCACACGCAGTTCAATGTAGGCAGCGGCCTTGGCATTGGTACCTGCGCCAATGGCGTGCTCGTTGTAGTCCATGATTTCCACCGAGATCGGCAGGCCGGCTACCAGGGCTTCCAGGGCGCCATTGCCCTTGCCGCGCCAGTGCAGGGTGGTTTCGCCTTCACCGGCAACTTCCACTTCCACGGCGCTGTGGCCGTTTTCTTCCTGCAGGCGGTGGCTGACCAGTGCGTACGGCGCGTTGGCCTGCAGGTATTCCTTGTGCAGCAGGCTGTAGATCTGCTGGGCGGTCATTTCCAGGCCCAGGCGGTCGGTTTCACCCTGCACCACCTGGCTGAACTCGATCTGCATGCGGCGCGGCAGGCTGATACCGTATTCCTGTTCGAGCAGGTAGGTGATGCCGCCTTTACCCGACTGGCTGTTGACGCGGATCACCGCCTCGTAGCTGCGGCCGATGTCGGCCGGGTCGATTGGCAGGTACGGCACTTCCCACAGCTCGCCTTCCTGCTGCTTGGCGAAACCCTTGCGGATGGCATCCTGGTGCGAGCCGGAGAACGCGGTGTGGACCAGGTCGCCCACGTACGGGTGGCGTGGGTGCACCGGCAGCTGGTTGCACTCTTCGACCACTTTGCGCACGCCGTCGATGTCGGAGAAGTCCAGCAACGGGTCAATGCCCTGGGTGTAGAGGTTCAGCGCCAGGGTCACCAGGTCGACGTTACCGGTACGCTCGCCGTTGCCGAACAGGCAGCCTTCGGCACGGTCGGCGCCGGCCATCAGGCCCAGCTCGGTGGCGGCGATGCCGGTGCCACGGTCGTTGTGGCAGTGCAGGCTGATGATCACGCTGTCGCGGCGGCTGACATTGCGGCAGAACCATTCGATCTGGTCGGCGTAGATGTTCGGCGTGGACACTTCCACGGTGGCCGGCAGGTTGAGGATGATCTTGTGCTCAGGCGTCGGGTTCCATACCTCGATGACCGCGTCGCAGACTTCCTTGGCGAAGTCCATTTCGGTGGCACTGAAGGTTTCGGGCGAGTACTGGAAGGTCCACTGGGTTTCCGGCTGCTGGGCAGCGTACTTGACGAACAGCTTGGCCGCGTTCACCGCGATGTCCTTCACGCCTTGCTTGTCCTGGTTGAAGACAATGCGGCGGAACGACGGGCTGGTGGCGTTGTACAGGTGGACGATGGCCTTCTTCGCGCCGCGCAGCGATTCGAAGGTGCGTGCGATCAGGTCTTCACGGGCCTGGGTCAACACCTGGATGGTGGTGTCGTTCGGGATGTGGCCGTCTTCGATCAAGGTACGCACGAAGTCGAAATCCGTCTGCGAGGCAGACGGGAACGACGCTTCGATTTCCTTCACGCCCACCTGCACCAAGGTCTTCCAGAAGCGCAGTTTCTTCTCCGAGTCCATCGGCTCGATCAGCGACTGGTTGCCATCACGCAAGTCGGAGCTGCACCAGATCGGCGCGGCGGTGATGGTCTTCGACGGCCAGGTACGGTCCGGCAGGTCGATGGTCGGGAAGGCGCGGTACTTCTTCGAAGGGTCTTTGAGCATGGACATGGAAGCAATCCTTTTGTGTGCGGCCGAGATCGGGCCTGCCGAGCGATAACGAGATGAAGAGGCGAGGCGACGCGATTCAGCCTGGTAGTCGGGCGCTGACCAGGCAGAGGCTGCGATGTTGTCGGAGCAGAATGAGGGTGCTGAAGGTTTTCATGCCTTCAACCCTAACCAGAGAGGTGAGGGATGGCAAGTGTTCAGGAAAAATTGAGAGGAATGCTTAAAAAAAGCGCTTGGGCGAGATTTTATGGCTGTGATTTGCTGAGTGTTTCGTGATTTTTGCGCGGTATATTTCGATGGCGCAACTCAGTGGTATGGGTGCTGCCTGTGCTGGCCTCTTCGCGGGTAAACCCGCTCCCACAGGTACGGCGCAGCATTTCGAATGCGGCGCGATCCCTGTGGGAGCGGGTTTACCCGCGAAGAGGCCAGCACAGGTAGTACAGGTCTCAGGGTTGGAACGCGCCGATGAAAATCGCCGGGTCCACCCGCGCATCATTCAGGCTGACGTTCCAGTGCATGTGCGGCCCGGTTGCCCGCCCGGTCGAACCCACGCGCCCGACCACCTCGCCACGGCGCAGTTGCTGCCCGACCTGCACATCGATCTTGGACATGTGGCAGAACATGCTGATAAAGCCCTGCCCATGGTCGACGAACACCGTGCGGCCATTGAAGAAGTAATCCCCTACCAGGATCACCTTGCCATTGGCCGGTGTCTTGATCGGTGTGCCCGCCGGCACCGCGAAGTCCAGCCCGGCATGCGGGTTGCGCTCTTCACCGTTGAAGAAGCGGCGCACGCCGAATTTGCTCGACAGCGGGCCGTTGACCGGCTTGTCGAGGATCAGGTTGCTCGGCAGGGTAGAGCTGAAGCTGCGGTAGGCCTTGATCTGCTCGGCCAGCTCGCGGTCGATGCGCTTGAGGTCGGCCGGATTCGGGTTGACCTGGCGCGTGTTCTTCAGGGTGATGCGCTGTTCAGGGTACTTCTTGCTCCCGACGCTGAAGGGCAGGCTGCGGCCGCCCTGGTTCAGCACGGCAGTGCCTGGCTTTTGGGTCAGGGGGATGCCGACGATGGCCAGCCAGTTGTCCTGCTCCTTCACCACCAGCACCGGCTTGCCGTCGAAACGGGCGCTGGGCGCGCTGGTGGCGGGGCCTAGGTCAACCACCGCCACGCCACCCGGCACCGGCTTGTTCAGTGTGCGAGTGATATAGCTGGCCTGGGCGCCGCTAGCCAGCAGCAGGAGGGAGAGGGCGAGCAGGGGCGCGAGCAGGCGGGGCATGTGTCAGTCCAGTAGTGAAAGAGTGACCGGGGTCAGGTGGTTGTCTTCGACCCGCACCTGCAGTTCGCCTTCGTTCAGGCGGGCGGTGAGGCGCTGGCCGTTGCGGGTCTGTTCGGCGCTGCGAATGGCCTGGCCCTGGTCGTCCAGCAGGATGCTGTAGCCGCGGGCGAGGGTGGCCAGCGGGCTGACCACTTGCAGGGTTTGCAGCTGGGCCTGGAAGCGTTGGCGACGGTCTTTCAACACATCGCGCATGGCACGTGGCAGGCGCTCGGCCAGGCTGTCGAGGCGCTGGCTCAGCAGTTTCAGGTTGCGCCCCGGGTGCTGCGCGGCCAGGCGTGTGTCCATGCGGGCCAGGCGCTCGCGGCGCTGGTTGAGGCTGAGCATGAAGGCGCGGCGCAGGCGCATGTCCAGGTCGTCCAGGCGCTGGGCTTGCTGACGCAGGCGCTCGCCCGGGTGACGCAGGCGCCGGGTCATTGACTCCAGGCGCAGACGGTCATGGGTCAGACGGTTCTGCATGCGCAGCAACAGGCGCCGTTGCAGGCCGTCCAGGCGTTGCTGCAAGCCACTGTTGTCGGGGGCCAGTAACTCGGCAGCGGCAGACGGCGTTGGGGCGCGTACGTCGGCGACGAAGTCGCTGATCGACACGTCGGTTTCATGGCCCACGGCGCTGACAATCGGGGTGACACAGGCAGCCACGGCACGCGCCACGGCTTCTTCGTTGAAGCACCACAGGTCTTCCAGCGAACCACCACCCCGGGCCAGGATCAGCGCATCGAAACCAAGGCTGTCGGCCAGGCGAATGGCGCGCACGATCTGCGCGATGGCTTCGCGCCCCTGAACCGCCGTAGGGACCAGGTTCAGTTCCACCTGCGGGGCACGGCGGCCAAACACGCTGATGATGTCCCGGATCACAGCGCCGGTAGGCGAGCTGATGATGCCGATCCGTTGAGGATGGGCCGGTAGCGGTTTTTTGCGTTCGGCGCTGAACAGCCCCTCGGCACTGAGCTTTTCCTTCAGCGCCTCGAAAGCCAGGCGCAATGCGCCATCACCGGCTGGCTCGACGGTGTCGAGAATCAGCTGGTAGTCGCCACGCCCTTCGAACAGCGAAACCTTGCCGCGTACCCGCACCGCCAGGCCGTCGCGCAGGGCCTGGCGCACCCGCGTGGCGTTCTGCCGGAACAGCGCGCAACGCACCTGGGCGCCGCTGTCCTTGAGGGTGAAGTACATGTGGCCGGATGCCGGACGGGCGAGGTTGGAAATTTCGCCTTCCACCCAGACGCTGCGGAACACGTCTTCCAGCAGCACGCGGGCGCGGCCGTTGAGTTGGCTGACGGTAAGGACCTCACGGTCCAGGCCGAGTCGTTCGAAGGGGTCTTTGATCATGGCAGGCATCATAAAGGACATCGGCCCCGGTTGTCTGTCTTGCCCCTACTGCCAGCCTTGACCCAATCCTTGTGGGAGCGGCCTTGCGTCGCGAAAGGGCCGCAACGCGGCCCCGGCACTTCATGCGGCGAAGCTGAAAACCTGGGGCCGCTTCGCAGCCCTTTCGCGACGCGAGGCCGCTCCCACAAGACCGCAGCCGGTGCCTTCAGCCCTGCATCGTCGCCACGAACTGCCGCACCATCTGCCCTGCATCGCGACGACAGGCCAGTGCCACTGTGCTCTGGCAATCACCTTCCAGCGCCACGAAGCTGACTGAAGCCGGCGCAATCTCGCGCATGCACTGCGGCAACAGCGCTACCCCGAACCCCGCCTGAATCAGCTGCAACTGCGTGGTCTTGCGCGACAGCACCTGCGCTGCTTGCGGGAAAAAGCCTGCTTCCATGCACAGCGAAGCCGACAGGTAACTCAGCCCGCCACGGTCCCGGTGGGGGATGGAAATAAAGCGTTCTTCCCTCAACTGCTCCAGTTTCACCCGCGGCGTGCTGGCCAAGGGGTGCCCGGCAGCAACCGCCAGCAACAAGGGCTCGCTGAACAGGTCATGCAGCACCACACCTTCATGCTGGCGCAGCACCGGCAAGCGCAGCATGCCGATATCCAGCCGCCTGGCAGCAATATCTTCCAGTTGTGCCTCCGAAGACTGCTGGGCGATCTCCAGCGAAACCCCCGGGTTGTCTTTCAGGTAGTTGCCCAGGCGAGCCAGCAGCACGCCGGTCAGCGGCACGGTACTGGAATGGTTCAGGCGCAGGCTGCCTTGCAGCCCCTGGCCAATGTCGCGGGTTACGCGCTCGGCCTGTGCCAGGTCGGCCAGCAAGCGCCGCGACCGTTCAAGAAAGGCCTGGCCGGCCAGTGTCAGGCGTGGCAGGCGCGCGGTGCGCTCGAACAGCGGCGTGCCCAGTTGTTGCTCCAGCTCCTTGATCTGCCGGCTAAGCGCCGACTGGGCGATGTACAGCCGTTCGGCGGCAGCACTGAAACTGCCGCACTCGGCGATTTCCACGAAGTAACGCAACTGGCGGATCGACGTCATGTCATGCCTTTTCGAGATGGCTTTAGCGATAAAGGCATATTAGTCGGCATGGCTCATCGCTGGCTAACCTTGGCCTGTCTTCCCAGGAATTGTTGCCATGCTCGCCCAACTGTCGTTTTCCGGCCTCGACTGGTTACCCATCCTGCTGGGTGTCGGTGTTGCCTACATCGTTTTCGGTATTGCCGGTTTCGGTACCGCGCTGGTGGCCGGGCCGGTACTGATTCATTTCATGCCGTTGTCACGCATCATCCCGCTGCTGGTGTTGCTGGACTTTGTTGCCGCCTTCGGCAACCTGCTGCCGTCGCGCCGGGATGTGGTGCGCAGCGAGTTGTTGCGGCTGTTGCCTTTCATGGCCCTGGGCTGCACGTTGGGCGTGGTGTTCCTGCTGCAACTGAAGTCCGACCTTTTGCTGCTGTTGATGGGGGTGTTCGTGACCGCCTATGCGTTGTACGGGCTGGCAGTGAAAGTGCGGCCCGCCAGCCTGTCGGGCTTGTGGGCGGTGCCTATGGGTACGGCAGGCGGGTTGTTCGGGGCGCTGTTCGGCAGCGGCGGGTTTCTTTATGCCCTTTACCTGAGCGCACGGCTGGAAGTGAAGGAACAGGTACGCGCCACCCAGAGCGCGCTGATCAGTTGCAGCACGGTCGTACGCCTGACGCTGTTCCTGATCGCCGGTGTGTATGCCGACCAAAGCCTGCTGCTGCTCGCCGTCTGCCTGTTACCAGTCATGTTCGTCGGCCTCTGGGTCGGGCGCCGGCTGACCAACCGGCTGTCCCGTGAAGCCTTTGTTCGCCTGGTCACCTGGCTGGTGCTGGCCAGTGGGCTGGCGTTGATTGGTCGCTACCTGAGCGCCTGAGCGGTAGAATTGCGCCATTACCGGCGTTTTTCAGGCTTGTCCCGTTCATGAACACCCAGAGCATCATCGTTCCCAAGCTATCCACCGTACCGGTGCATGAAGCCCGCGCCCGCGCCATCCTGCGCTGGCTGGTGCGCGAAAAGGTCGTCGAAGAGCAGCTGACCACCTGTGGCCGCACCGGCAACCGTATGGGCCATGCCTTGGCTGCAGGGGCGCGCAAGGTGGCCCTTCATCCGGAAAAACTGCCCTTCGACCAGCAGGTCAACGGCATGGAGGTGGTGCTCAAGCGCTGCATCTATACCCCCACCGAAGGTTTTCTCGAAGAAGCCGGTTGCCCGGAGTGCCGGCGCGAGGTTGGCGAGCCGCTGTTCGAAAGCCTGGAAGAGTGGACGCCGGCGGTGACCGACAACTTCACCTGCCCGCTGTGCGGCTTTGAAGATGACATCAATGGCTTCATTTACCTGCAGCCATGTGCCTTTTCCAACCTGGGGTTCATCTTCAACAACTGGGGCGAGGCCGGGTTTACCCAGGCCTTTCTCGACAGCTTTGCCGACTGGCTCGATCAGCCGGTGGCCGTGGTGCAGGTAAAAGTGCCACAAGGCTGACCGAAGGCCCTTATTTTGCATTGAGCGGCGCGCCCTGCATGAGTATAATGGCGCGCTTCCATTTTTCCCGCCCGGGAGCCCCCGCGATGCTGCGTATCAGCCAAGAAGCCCTGACCTTCGACGATATCCTCCTTGTACCTGGCTACTCTGAGGTACTGCCTAATGAAGTCAGTCTCAAGACCCGTTTGACCCGTGGCATCGAGCTGAACATTCCGCTGGTTTCCGCCGCCATGGATACCGTGACCGAAGCACGTCTGGCCATTGCCATGGCCCAGGAAGGCGGCATCGGCATCATCCACAAGAACATGACCATCGAACAGCAGGCCGGCGAAGTGCGCAAGGTCAAGAAGTTCGAGGCTGGCGTGGTCAAGGACCCGATCACCATCGAAGCCGACGCCACTGTGCGTGACCTGTTCGACCTGACCCGCCTGAACAACATCTCCGGTGTTCCGGTGCTGGCGAACGGCGACCTGGTCGGTATCGTCACCTCCCGTGACGTACGCTTCGAAACCCGCCTGGACGCCAAGGTCCGCGACGTGATGACCCCCAAAGAGCGTCTGGTCACCGTCCGCGAAGGCGCCGACAAGAACGAAGTCCGCGAGCTGCTGCACAAGCACCGCCTGGAAAAAGTCCTGATCGTCGACGACAAGTTCAACCTCAAGGGCATGATGACCGTCAAGGACATCGAAAAAGCCAAGGCCTACCCGCTGGCCAGCAAGGACGACCAGGGTCGTCTGCGCGTCGGCGCTGCGGTCGGCACCGGCAAGGACACCGGCGAGCGCGTTGCCGCCCTGGTTGCCGCTGGCGTTGACGTGGTGGTTGTCGACACTGCCCACGGTCACTCCAAAGGCGTGATCGACCGCGTTCGCTGGGTTAAAGAAACCTACCCGCAAGTGCAGGTGATCGGCGGCAACATCGCCACCGGCGCCGCAGCCAAGGCTTTGGCCGAAGCTGGCGCTGACGCCGTCAAGGTCGGTATCGGCCCAGGCTCGATCTGCACCACCCGTATCGTTGCCGGTGTCGGCGTGCCGCAAATCAGCGCCATCGCCAATGTCGCCGCAGCACTGGAAGGCACTGGCGTGCCACTGATCGCCGACGGCGGTATCCGCTTCTCCGGTGACCTGTCCAAGGCCATCGTTGCCGGTGCTTCATGCGTGATGATGGGTTCGATGTTCGCCGGTACCGAAGAGGCCCCGGGTGAAGTCGAACTGTTCCAGGGCCGTTCCTACAAGGCCTACCGCGGCATGGGCTCGCTGGGTGCCATGGCACAGGCGCAAGGCTCGTCCGATCGTTACTTCCAGGACTCCTCGGCCGGCGCCGAGAAGCTTGTTCCTGAGGGGATCGAAGGCCGCGTGCCTTACAAGGGCGCCCTGGCCGCGATCATCCACCAGCTGATGGGCGGCCTGCGTTCGTCCATGGGCTACACCGGCAGCGCAACCATCGAAGAGATGCGCACCAAGCCGGAATTTGTACGCATCACCGGTGCCGGCATGGCCGAGTCCCACGTGCATGATGTGCAAATCACCAAAGAAGCCCCTAACTACCGCGTAGGCTGAGGCTTCCAGCAATATAAGGATGCGGGGCTGTCACGACAGCCCCGCGTCGTTTCCGATTTCCACTGACGAGATTGAGTCATGGCCCTCGACATTCACGCTCACCGCATCCTGATCCTCGATTTCGGTTCCCAGTACACCCAGCTGATTGCCCGCCGCGTGCGCGAAATCGGCGTGTACTGCGAACTGCACCCGTTCGACATGGACGATGAAGCGATCCGCGAATTCAACCCGCGCGGCATCATCCTCGCTGGCGGCCCCGAGTCGGTCCACGAAGCCAACAGCCCGCGCGCCCCGCAGGCCGTGTTCGACCTGAACGTACCGGTGCTGGGCATCTGCTACGGCATGCAGACCATGGCCGAGCAAATGGGCGGCAAGGTCGAAGGTTCCGAGCTGCGTGAGTTCGGTTATGCCCGCGTAGACGTGGTCGGCAAGAGCCGCCTGCTCGACGGCATCGAAGACCACGTTGACGCCGACGGCGTGCTGGGCCTGGATGTGTGGATGAGCCACGGTGACAAGGTCACCCAGATGCCGGGCAACTTCCATGTACTGGCCAGCACCCCGAGCTGCCCGATCGCCGGCATGTTCGACGATACTCGCGGCTACTATGGCGTGCAGTTCCACCCTGAAGTGACCCACACCAAGCAGGGCGGTCGCATCCTGTCCCGCTTCGTGCAGGACATCTGCGGCTGTGAAGCCCTGTGGACTGCCTCCAATATCGTAGAAGACGCCATCGCCCAGGTGCGTGCGCAAGTTGGTTCCGCCAACGTCCTGCTGGGCCTGTCCGGCGGCGTGGACAGCTCGGTGGTTGCCGCACTGCTGCACCGCGCCATCGGCGATCAGCTGACCTGCGTCTTCGTCGACAACGGCCTGCTGCGCCTGCATGAAGGCGACCAGGTGATGGCCATGTTCAAAGAGAACATGGGCGTCAAGGTGATCCGCGCCGACGCTGAAAAGCAGTTCCTCGACAACCTGGAAGGCGAAGCCGACCCGGAGAAGAAGCGCAAGATCATCGGCCGCACCTTCATCGACATCTTCGACGCCGAAGCCAGCAAGCTGGATAACATCCAGTTCCTCGCCCAGGGCACCATCTACCCGGACGTGATCGAGTCGGCTGGCGCCAAGAGCGGCAAGGCCCACGTGATCAAGTCGCACCACAACGTGGGTGGCCTGCCGGAGGAGATGAACCTCAAGCTGGTCGAGCCGCTGCGTGAACTGTTCAAGGACGAAGTGCGCAAGATCGGCCTGGAACTGGGCCTGCCGTACGACATGGTCTACCGCCACCCGTTCCCGGGCCCGGGCCTGGGCGTGCGCATCCTGGGTGAAGTGAAGAAGGAATACGCCGACATCCTGCGTCGCGCCGACCACATCTTCATCGAAGAACTGCGCAAGGCCGACTGGTACCACAAGACCAGCCAGGCGTTCGTGGTGTTCCAGCCGGTCAAGTCGGTTGGCGTCGTTGGCGACGGCCGTCGCTACGCTTGGGTCGTTGCCCTGCGTGCCGTCGAGACCGTGGACTTCATGACCGCGCGTTGGGCACACCTGCCCTACGAGCTGCTGGAAACCGTCAGCGGCCGTATCATCAACGAAATCGAAGGCATCTCGCGCGTTACCTACGACGTGTCGAGCAAGCCGCCGGCCACTATCGAGTGGGAATAAGTTGAGCCACAAGGGCGCCGCAAGGCGCCCTTGTTGTATCTGTCGCCTGTCCCGGCCCATTCGCGGGTAAACCCGCTCCCACAAAGTGCTGCACAAGCCCCAATAACTCTGCGGTCCCTGTGGGAACGGGTTCACCCGCGAAGAGGCCAGCCCAGTCAAAACAAGACTTCACTTAATCTTTCCCATTTGCAGGTGTATCGTATTCGCCCTTCATCGCCAGCCACTGCTGGCAGCTTGATTGCGCAGAACACGAGGTACCCGCACCGATGTCCTTCACCCGTCGACAAATGCTCAAGGGCCTCACCGGCCTGGTTGTGGTTGGCCTGGGCGCCGGTGGCGCGGCGCGTTACTGGCTGGGCAAGGTCGAAGACGACAACGCCGGGCATGACTACGAGCTGATCGCCGCGCCCTTGGACGTCGAGCTGGTGCCGGGCTTCAAGACTGAGGCCTGGGCGTTCGGCCCATCGGCCCCAGGCACCGAGTTGCGCGTGCGCCAGGGCACCTGGTTGCGGGTACGCTTCATCAACCACCTGCCGGTCGAAACCACCATCCACTGGCATGGCATTCGCCTGCCGCTGGAAATGGACGGCGTGCCTTATGTGTCGCAATTGCCGGTCAAGCCTGGCGAGTACTTCGACTACAAGTTCCGCGTGCCGGACGCCGGCAGCTACTGGTACCACCCGCACGTCAGCAGCTCCGAAGAGCTCGGCCGCGGCCTGGTCGGCCCGCTGATCGTCGAGGAGCGTGAGCCCACCGGGTTCCAGCATGAGCGCACGTTGAGCCTGAAAAACTGGCATGTGGACGAGCAGGGCGCCTGGCTGCCTTTCAGCATCCCTCGCGAGGCGGCGCGCAATGGCACCGCAGGGCGCTTGATCACCATCAATGGTCAGGCCGGCTCGGTCACCGAGCTGCCGGCTGGCCAAGTGGTGCGGGTGCGCCTGCTGAACCTGGACAACACCTGGACGTACCGCCTGAACCTCAAGGGCAACTGCGAGGCGAAAATCTATGCCCTCGACGGCAATCCGGTGACCCCGAGGCCCCTGGAGGACGAGTACTGGCTCGGCCCTGGCATGCGCATCTGCCTCGCCATCCGTATTCCCGAGGCAGGCGAGGAGATCTCCCTGCGCGATGGTTTCGTGCGCCTGGGTACCCTGCGGTCGGTGGCCAGCAATGACGCGCCGAGTGACTGGCCGCCAGCGCTGCCGCCCAACCCGATCGCCGAGCCGGACCTGGAGAATGCCGAAAAGCTCAACTTCAATTTCGAGTGGGCGGCCGGCGTCTCTGTTACTCCCGACCCGAACAAACCGTCGAGCATGTGGCAGATCAACGGACAGGCCTGGGATATCACCGACAAGACCTGCGCCGACCGCCCCATCGCCACGTTGAAAAAAGGCAAGAGCTACATCTTCGAGCTGAAGAACATGACCCAGTACCAGCACCCGATCCACCTGCATGGCATGAGCTTCAAAGTGATCGGCTCCAACCGTCACGACATCAAGGAGCCGTGGTTCACCGACACCTACCTGCTGGGCAAGAACGAGCGCGCACAGGTAGCGCTGGTGGCGGATAACCCGGGCACCTGGATGTTCCATTGCCACGTCATCGACCACATGGAAACCGGCCTGATGGCCGCGATTGCGGTGGTCTGATGCGCCCGCAGATCATTGATCGCAGCCGCGATCAGGAATTCATGCGCCTGGCCCTGGCCCTGGCCGCCGAAGGTGCGGCGCTGGGCGAGGTGCCCGTGGGGGCGGTGCTGGTGCAGCATGGGCAGATGATCGGCCAGGGCTTCAACCGGCCGATCATCGACAGCGACCCCAGTGCGCATGCCGAGATGGTGGCCATCCGTGCAGCGGCGAAATCGGCCAGCAATTACCGCCTCCCCGGCAGCACCCTGTACGTGACCCTGGAACCGTGCAGCATGTGTGCGGGGCTGATTGTGCATTCGCGGGTGATGCGCGTGGTATTTGGCGCGCTGGAGCCCAAGGCAGGCATTGTGCAGAGCCAGGGGCAATTCTTCGGCCAAGGGTTCCTCAACCATCGGGTGATGGTGGAGGGCGGGGTGCTGGCGCAGGAGTGCGGGCAGATCCTCAGCGATTTCTTCAAGGCCCGCCGGGCCAAGGCTTGACCTGAACCGGCCTCTTCGCGGGCATGCCCGCTCCCACAGGAATATCTACTCCCTTGGGGCTGTGCTGTACCTGTGGGAGCGGGCGCGCCCGCGAAGAGGCCGGTGCAGGCCTACATCGGCGGCGACTGTTCCGCCGGCTTGTCCTTGTTCACCCCAGGCACATGCAGGTTGCCCTCGGCCACCTGGCCTTCAAGCTGCGGCTGGGTCACCCAGGTAAGGATGTCGTAGTAACGGCGGATGTTGGCCACGAAGTGCACCGGCTCGCCGCCACGGGCATAACCGTATTTGGTCTGCCGATACCACTGTTTCTGCGACAGGCGCGGCAGCATCTTCTTCACGTCCAGCCACTTGTTCGGGTTGAGCTTCTCGCGCTTGGCCAGGGTACGGGCGTCTTCCAGGTGGCCGCCGCCGACGTTATAGGCCGCCAGGGCGAACCAGGTGCGGTCCGGCTCCTTGATGCTGTCGTCCAGCTCGGCCTTGATCTTCATGAAGTATTTGGCACCACCCTGGATGCTCTGTTTCGGGTCCAGCCGGTTGGACACACCCATGGCCTGGGCGGTGCGCTGGGTCAGCATCATCAGGCCGCGCACGCCGGTCTTGGAGGTGACCTCCGGCTGCCACATCGATTCCTGGTAGCCGATGGCAGCCAGCAGGCGCCAGTCCACCTGCTCGACCTTGGCATAGCTCTTGAAATGCTTTTCGTACTTGGGCAGGCGCTGCTGCAGGTGCTGGGCGAACGTGTAGGCGCCCACATAACCCAATACATCGACATGGCCGTAATAACGGTCTTTCAGGCGCTGCAGGGTGCCGTTCTTCTGCGCCTTGTCGAGGAATTCGTTGATTTCGTTGAGCAGGCTGTTGTCTTCGCCCGCTGCCACTGCCCAACGCTGGTCGCGGGTGTCGCCCACGTCGAAGGCCACGCGCACGTTGGGGAAGTACACCTGGTTCATCGCCAGCTCGTTGGAGTCGACCAGGGTCAGGTCGATTTGCCCTTCGTCGACCATGCGCAACAGGTCGACCACCTCCACGGCATCCGACTCTTCATATTCCAGGCCGGGGTTCTGTTTTTTCAGCTCGGCCAGCAGGTCGGCATGGCTGCTGCCTTTAAGTACCATGATTTTCTTGCCGACCAGGCCCTTGGCGTTGGTCGGGCGCGGGCGGCCGTTGCGGTAGATGACCTGCGGGGTCACTTCCAGGTACGGGTGCGAGAATTTCGCCTGGGCCGCGCGCCGCTCGCTGCTGACCAGGCCGGCTGCTGCCAATACCGGGCCGGAGGGTTTGCCGAGGTCGTCGAACAGCTCATCGAGGTTGTCGGCAGTCTCGATCTCCAGCTTCACACCGAGATCGTCGGCGAAATGCTTGACCAGCTCGTACTCGAAACCGGTTTCGCCGTTGCGATCCTGAAAGTAGGTGGCCGGGCTGTTGCGGGTGATCACGCGCAGCACGCCATCCTCCTTCACGCGCTCGAGGGTGCTGGGTTTTTCAACGCAGGCACCGAGCAGCAGAAAGAGTCCGGTTGCGAAAAGCCATTTGGCGCAACGCTGGCGCAAAGCAGTGTGGGCGAACATAGGTTGCAGTATACGCAAAGGACCGGTTCAACCATATCTCGACAACGGTTAGCTTGTCTGGTAGCGGGTTTTGTGGTTTGAGGGGCTTGACTGGCGATGTGTGGCGTCTGCGAGATCGAGCGCCGCCCGCGCGGCGCATCGCGACGCAAGGCCGCTCCCACATCTGTTTCGGGCCAATCTCTCCTGAGATACCGGCGCGCGCCCTTGTTTGCTCCCTTCGATATCGACGATATCGCTGCTGCCGCTCCACCTGCCTGCAGCCATGCGCCAAGGGTGCGCGCGTCAAAGGCACAGGAGTAACTGGCCCGAAACAGATGTGGGAGCGGCCTTGCGTCGCGATGCGCCGCGCGGGCGGCGCTCGATCTCCCAAGCGCTGCAGAACCCAAGGCGAACCCCTCGGAAATCTGACCCAAAAGTCCGGTTACGCCGCCCGGCAGCCGTGGCGTAGAGCGGGTGCCGAAAGCCATCGAATTAGGCTAGAATGCACGGCCTCTAAGCACACCCCTTCCTGAGGCTGTCCCGACGATGTTGATCCTGCGCGGCGCTCCTGCCCTTTCTGCCTTTCGCCACGGTAAATTACTCGAGCAACTGAGCCAGAAAGTCCCCGCTGTTACTGGTTTGTATGCCGAATTCGCCCACTTCGCCGATGTCGACGGCGAGCTGACCGCCGACCAGCAGCAGGTGCTGGGCCGTCTGCTCAAGTACGGCCCGAGCGTGCCGGTACAGGAGCCGACCGGCCGCCTGTTCCTGGTCGTGCCGCGGTTGGGCACCATTTCGCCGTGGGCCAGCAAGGCCAGCGACATCGCCCACAACTGCGGCCTGCAGTCGATTCAGCGCCTGGAGCGCGGTATCGCCTACTACGTGGCCGGCACCCTGAGCGACGCTGATGCCGCACTGATTGCCGCCGAACTGCACGACCGCATGACCCAGCGCGTGCTCGGCCAGCTGGAGCAGGCGTCCGACCTGTTCAGCCACGCCCAGCCCAAGCCGATGACCTCGGTGGACATCCTGGCCGGTGGCCGTGAAGCCCTGGCCCAGGCCAACATCGACCTGGGCCTGGCCCTGGCCGAAGACGAGATCGACTACCTGGTCGCGGCCTTCCAGAACCTTGCGCGCAACCCGAACGACATCGAACTGATGATGTTCGCCCAGGCCAACTCCGAGCACTGCCGCCACAAGATCTTCAACGCCAGTTGGGACATCGACGGCCAGGCTCAGGAAAAAAGCCTGTTCGGCATGATCAAGAACACCTACCAGATGCACAGCGAAGGCGTGCTGTCTGCGTACAAGGACAACGCCTCGGTCATCGTTGGTAACGTGGCCGGCCGTTTCTTCCCGAACCCTGAAACCCGCCAGTACGGCGCGGTGCAGGAGCCGGTGCACATCCTGATGAAGGTGGAAACCCACAACCACCCGACCGCCATCGCCCCGTTCTCCGGTGCCTCCACCGGCTCCGGTGGCGAAATCCGCGACGAAGGTGCTACCGGCCGTGGCGCCAAGCCCAAGGCGGGCCTGACCGGGTTCACCGTGTCCAACCTGCGCATTCCGGGCTTCGAACAGCCTTGGGAGCAGGCCTACGGCAAGCCTGAGCGTATCGTCGACGCCCTCGACATCATGATCGAAGGCCCGCTGGGTGGCGCAGCGTTCAACAACGAATTCGGTCGCCCGGCCCTGACTGGTTACTTCCGTACCTTCGAGCAGTCGATCAATACCCCACACGGCGAAGAAGTGCGCGGCTACCACAAGCCGATCATGCTGGCCGGTGGCATGGGCAACATCCGTGAAGACCACGTGCAAAAGGGCGAGATCACCGTCGGCGCCAAGCTGATCGTGCTCGGCGGCCCGGCCATGCTGATCGGCCTGGGCGGCGGCGCGGCTTCGTCGGTGGCGACCGGTGCCAGCTCGGCTGACCTGGACTTCGCCTCGGTACAGCGCGAAAACCCCGAAATGGAGCGCCGTTGCCAGGAGGTCATCGACCGCTGCTGGCAGCTGGGCGACAACAACCCGATCGCTTTCATCCACGACGTGGGCGCCGGCGGTATCTCCAACGCCTTCCCCGAGCTGGTCAACGACGGTGGCCGTGGTGGCCGCTTCGAGCTGCGTAACGTGCCCAATGACGAGCCGGGCATGGCCCCGCACGAAATCTGGAGCAACGAATCGCAAGAGCGTTACGTGCTGGCCGTCAGCGCGGTCGATTTCGAGCGTTTCCAGGCCATCTGCGAGCGTGAGCGTTGCCCGTTTGCCGTGGTCGGCGAAGCAACCGAAGAGCCGCACCTGACCGTAAGCGACAGCCACTTCGGCAACACGCCTGTGGACATGCCGCTGGACGTGCTGCTGGGCAAACCGCCGCGCATGCACCGTTCGGTTACCCGCGAAGCCGAGCTGGGCGATGACTTCGACCCGAGCGAGCTGGACCTGGACAACGCCGTCCAGCGCGTACTGAACCACCCGGCTGTGGCCAGCAAGAGCTTCCTGATCACCATCGGCGACCGCACCATCACCGGCCTGGTTGCCCGCGACCAGATGGTCGGCCCGTGGCAGGTACCGGTCGCCGACTGCGCCGTCACCGCCACCAGCTTCGACGTCTACACCGGTGAAGCCATGGCCATGGGCGAGCGCACTCCGCTGGCGCTGCTGGATGCCCCGGCGTCCGGCCGCATGGCCATCGGCGAAACCCTGACCAACCTGGCGGCCTCGCGCATCGACAAGCTGTCCGACATCAAACTGTCGGCCAACTGGATGTCCGCTGCCGGCCACCCGGGTGAAGACGCCCGCCTGTACGACACCGTCAAGGCTGTCGGCATGGAGCTGTGCCCGGAGCTGGGCATTACCATTCCGGTCGGCAAAGACTCGATGTCGATGAAGACCAAGTGGAGCGATGAGGGCGGCGAGAAGAGCGTCACCTCGCCAATGTCGCTTATCATCACCGGCTTTGCCCCGGTCACCGACATCCGCAAGACCCTCACCCCTGAGCTGCGCATGGACAAGGGCGAGACCGACCTGATCCTGATCGACCTGGGCCGTGGCAAAAACCGCATGGGCGCCTCGATCCTGGCCCAGACCTACGGCAAGATCGCTGCCCAGGCACCGGACGTCGACGACGCCGAAGACCTCAAGGCCTTCTTCGCCGTGATTCAGGGCCTGAACGCCGACGGCCACCTGCTGGCCTACCACGACCGCTCCGACGGCGGCCTGGTCACCACCGTGCTGGAAATGGCCTTCGCCGGCCACTGCGGCCTCGATCTGCAACTCGACCCACTGACTGACAACCGCAAGGAGGTCCCGGCCATCCTCTTCAACGAAGAGCTGGGTGCGGTCATCCAGGTTCGCCAGGATGCCACCCCGGACGTACTGGCACAGTTCAGCGCCGCTGGCCTGGGCGAAGAGTGCGTCGCGGTGATCGGCAAGCCGGTCAACAACGCCGAAGTGTCCATCAGCCTGAACGGCGAAGTGCTGTTCGACGACGACCGTCGCATGCTGCAGCGTCAGTGGGCCGAGACCAGCTACCAGATCCAGCGCCTGCGCGACAACGCTGACTGCGCCGACCAGGAATTCGACCTGCTGCTCGAGGAAGACAACCCGGGCCTGTCGGTCAAGCTGGGCTTCGACGTCAACGACGACATCGCCGCGCCGTACATCAAGAAGGGCGTGCGCCCGCAAGTGGCCATCCTGCGTGAGCAGGGTGTCAACGGCCAGGTCGAGATGGCAGCCGCTTTCGACCGCGCCGGTTTTGCCGCCATCGACGTGCACATGAGCGACATCCTGGCGGGCCGTGTCGACTTCGAGGCCTTCAAGGGCCTGGTCGCCTGTGGTGGCTTCTCTTACGGTGACGTGCTGGGCGCCGGTGAAGGCTGGGCCAAGTCGGCGCTGTTCAACGCCCGTGCCCGTGACGCCTTCCAGGCCTTCTTCGAGCGTACCGACAGCTTCGCCCTGGGCGTGTGCAACGGTTGCCAGATGATGTCCAACCTGCACGAGCTGATCCCGGGCACCGAGTACTGGCCGCACTTCGTGCGTAACCGCTCGGAGCAGTTCGAGGCGCGCGTGGCCATGGTCGAGGTGCAGAAGTCCAACTCGATCTTCCTGCAGGGCATGGCCGGTTCGCGCATGCCGATCGCCATCGCCCACGGTGAAGGCCATGCCGAGTTCGCCAACGAAGCGGCACTGCTGGAAGCCGACCTGTCCGGTTGCGTGGCCCTGCGCTACGTCGACAACCACGGCAAGGTCACCGAAGCCTACCCGGCCAACCCGAACGGCTCGCCGCGTGGTATCACCGGCCTGACCAGCCGAGACGGCCGCGTGACCATCATGATGCCCCACCCGGAGCGTGTGTTCCGCGCCGTGCAGAACTCCTGGCGCCCGGATGAGTGGCAGGAAGATGCCGCGCTGATGCGTATGTTCCGCAACGCGCGGGTGTGGGTGAACTAAGGCGTGTACAAGCTCGCCTTCTTCGTCCCCGCCAGCCACGTCGAGGTGGTCAAGGCTGCTGTGTTCGCCGCGGGTGGCGGGCGCATCGGTGACTATGACCACTGCGCTTGGCAAACCCTGGGCCAGGGCCAGTTCCGCCCGTTGGACGGCAGCCAGCCGTTCCTCGGGCAAGCCGGCCAGGTCGAGGTGGTGGAGGAGTGGAAGGTAGAGCTGGTGGTGGCTGACGACCTGATTGCCCAGGCCGTTGCTGCGCTCAAGCAAAGCCACCCGTACGAGACGCCAGCCTATGAGGTCTGGCGGCTCGCCGAGTTCTAGACCGCATCAAGGCCATCGCCGGCAAGCCAGCTCCCACAGGGATATCAGCATTTTCAAATCCTGTGATATCCCTGTGGGAGCTGGCTTGCCGGCGATAGGGCCCTGTCAGCCAGCCACAATCTCCTTGCCTTGCTCGGGCTGCTTCAACATTCCACAAGCCAGCAACCCCACCTCGAACAGCACCCACATCGGCACCGCCAACATCGTCTGCGAAAACACATCCGGTGGCGTCAGGATCATCCCCACCACGAAGCACCCGACGATCACATAGGGCCTGCTGCGCCGCAACGTGGCCACATCGGCCAACCCCACCCAGACCACGATGAACGTCGCCACCGGGATCTCGAACGCCAACCCGAACGCCAGGAACAGCGCCAGGATGAAGTCCAGGTACTGGCTGATATCGGTCATCATCGCCACGCCGTCCGGCGTTACGCTGGCAAAAAAGCCGAACATCATCGGGAACACCAGAAAGAACGCGAACGCCATGCCGGCATAGAACAGCACTATGCTCGACACCAGCAGCGGCAAGGCAATGCGCCGCTCTCGGCGGTACAGCCCCGGCGCCAGAAAACCCCAGGCCTGGTGCAGCAGCAGCGGCATGGCCACGAACAGCGCGCACATTGCGGTCAGCTTGAAGGGTGTCAAGAACGGCGAGGTGACGCTGGTGGCGATCATGCTCGCGCCTTCCGGCAAAAAGCGCCGCAGCGGTTCGGATATGAGCGTGTACAACGTCTGGGCGAAGGGGAACAGGCCGGCGAACACCACTGCCACCAGCGCCAGGCACCGCACCAGGCGTTTGCGCAGGTCGCGCAGGTGTTCGGTCAGCGGCATGCTGGCCGCCGGGTCCATGGCAATACTCATGAGGCGTTTTCCTTGGGCTGCGCGACTGTGGCCGCATCATTGGCCGGCTCCGCGTTCAGGCTGATGCCTTGGCGGATCTCCTGTTCCAGGCGCTGCAGGGGTGCGCTGTCGAGGTTGGGCAACTCGATCTCGCGCTCTACCTGCGTGCGCAAGGCATGCATGGCCCGGCGCGCCTGACCCAGGCCGCGGCCGAGGGTGCGCGCTGCCACCGGCAGGCGCTCCGGGCCCAACACCAGCAGGGCGACGACGCCAACCAGCAGCAGCTCGCTGAAACCTATCTCGAACATCAGGCCTGACGGTCCGCTTGAGGCTGCTGCGCGGCCTGGGCAGTCAGTGGGGCCTGTTGCTGAACCTGTGCCTGGCCAGGTGCGCTGGCGTCAGCGTCGCCGCCCATGGACTTGCGAAAACCCTGGATCGCCTCGCCCACATCGCTGCCCAGGCCCTTGAGGCGCTTGGTACCAAACAGCAGAAATACGATCAGCAGTACGATCACCAGTTGCCAGATTCCAATGCCACCCATTGCGACCACTCCTGTAAGGTCATGAAAAGGAACGGCAATCCTGCCTCGTGTAGATGACGTGCACATGACGAACGGGCATTGCCATCTACCTGCAACACGCCGCGTGTTGACTGGCGTCTTTATTGCGCGAGCGAGGCACGCACGGATGGGTGGCAGGCAACAGCAGGGTGCGGCCTTGCTGATGGTGATGGTGGTGCTGGCAATGCTGGCGGCGGGCATGGCCTGGCTGGTGGAAGACGGCCGGCGCCAGGTGGATGAAGTGCGCCTGCTGCACCAGCGGGTGCAGGCGCGGGCCATGGAGCGGGCTGGCCTGGCCTATGCCGAGCAGGCCCTGCGCGACCCCGCCTGGCGGCTTAGCCCGCTGTTTTGGCAGGCCTTGCGTGGGCAGCCACTGAACTACGACTTTGGCGCCGGTCAGGCGCAACTGCGGGTGCGCGACCAGCACACCTGCTTCAACGTCAATGCGCTGCTGGGCGCCGATGGCGAGCGTGCCGAACGCCAGTTGCGCTACCTGCTGGGCGACGACATGGCTGCCGAGCGCCTGGTCGATGCGCTGGCCGACTGGCTCGACGCCGACAGCGACACCCGCCTGCAGGGCGCCGAAAGCGCACAGTACCTGCGCCAGCAACCGCCGCGCCTGGCGGCCAACCAGCCGATGCTCGATACCAGCGAACTGAACCTGCTGCTGGAGCCCGACGCCGGCCGCCAGGCTCGTTACCCGATGCTGTGCGCCTTGCCCCAGGTCACCGGCTGGCGCCTGAACGCCAATGCGCTTGGGCTGGAGCACCTTCCGTTACTGGAGGCGCTGTACGAAGGGCGCTATTCGCGGTCGTTGCTCAGCCGCATCATCAGCGGGCGGCCGGCGTCGGGGTACGTGGATGCAGCCGCGTTGCGCCAGGCGCTGGGGGCGGTGGATGACGAAACGTTTGAACGGCTGAGTGAGGGTTTGCTGCTCAACAGCGGGTACTTTCTGCTGCAGCTGTCGTTCGAGGAAGAGGGGCGGGCGATACGCAGCGAATTCCAGGTGGAAGCGCTGGGGGTGGTGCAATGGCATGCCCGGGTGCCGGCGCAGCAAGTGCGGGTGCGTAGCCGGGAGCCGATGGCCTGGTAGGGCTTGAGATTGCCGGGGCTGCTGTGCAGCCCTTTCGCCGGCAAGCCAGCTCCCACAGGAAACCATGGTATTCAGAGGCTTTGTATCCCCTGGCTCCCGCAGGAAACCTCGATATTCAGAGGCTGTGTATCCCCTGGCTCCCACAGGAAACCATGGTATTCAGAGGCTGTGTATCCCCTGGCTCCCACAGGAAATCACGATATTCAGAGGCTGTGTATCCCCTGGCTCCCATAGGAAACCACGATATTCAGAGGCTGTGTATCCCCTGGCTCCCACAGG